>Ga0209518_1000002_pt1 | contig 707797 bp, 724 predicted proteins | sample RifGroB1_FD_183993 | JGI IMG/M metagenome (GOLD analysis project Ga0209518, IMG submission 183993) | Groundwater microbial communities from Rifle, Colorado, USA - Groundwater B1 (SPAdes) (version 2) | ecosystem: Environmental > Aquatic > Deep subsurface > Groundwater | place: Rifle, Colorado...
TGAAGTCCCCTTGTATCAGTTGAGCCAATGTACATCCCAGGACGCTTTCGCACCGGTTCTAATCCCTCTAAAACTTGTATTTCTTGGGCTGTATAGTCACTCACAGAAGCTCTCATACTACTCTAATTATAGCCTTTGGGCAATAAAAAACCCACCAAGGTTTTGGTGGGTTAACTAATATTTCATTGGAATCATTGGCTTTATTGCTTATTGACTCCCTTGAATCCGAGATGCATTGCCTCCATTGCGCGATCGAGTACCTCATTGGCAATTCCATTAGCACGAGCAGTGCCTTTTTGTAGAATGCCCTCAAGGTCATATCTCACAACTTCATGGCGTTTCTCGCGAATTGGGTTCAGGAAATCGTTGAGAACACTGGCGAGGCGTCTTTTTAGCTCGACATCGCCGATGGATACGCCGTTTATTTCGCCGGCACGGTAGATACTCTTGAATTCCTGGATCTGCTCGGGATCAGGATCAAAGGCGTCGAGATATGTGAATACCGGATTATTTTCGGGGTCACCTGGGCTTGTCCGGTGGATTCTGTTTGGGTCGGTGAACATCCCCATCACTTTTTCAGTGACTACCTCTGGCGTGTCGGAGAGCATGATCGCGTTCCCGAGGCTTTTACTCATCTTTGAGTCGCCATCAGTACCAACCAATCTGCCTACTTTCCCCACCTGCCCCTCGCAAGGCCTGAATACAGGCGCGTAGTCGCGGTTAAATCGCCTGGCCCACATTCTAGCATCGTTTAGGTGCGGTAGTTGATCTGCTCCGACAGGAACCAGTAGTTGATTGCCGGACTTGTTTGGAGGGCTGACCATATAGATGTCCGCGGCCTGATCTACAACGTAGACCATAAATCCGGCGGATGGGTTGCCTCCAACAGATTTTAACTCCTCCTTGATGGTCGGATTACGCTCGACTTCGCTCCAGCGTACGACATTGGAAAGTAGATGGAACAGCATTCCGCGAGCCGGAACTTGGCTCTGGAGAACGAAATTGACGTTTGGTTTCCAGTACTCTAGCCCTACCGCCATCCAGTCAAGTGTCACTTGACGTACAGAATCCCGGATCAATTCTGGCCGGTCCGCATGTGTCGTCAAGGCCTGCAGATCTGCAAGCAAGAAAAAGCACTCCAGATTAGGATCTTTCTGGGCCTCGAGCCAAAGCGTCAATGCACCGACATAGTGCCCAAGATGAAGTGCCCCTGTGGTACGCATACCAGTTAGTACTCTTCTGACAGCTTCAGACATTTTTGTTTTCCCTTTCTGATTCTTGTTCGTTTTCTTTTCTTTGTTGTTTGATCTTGGTTGCCCAGTACATTCCAAGGACAAGAATGCCGATTCCAATGAAACGGACAATCCAGTGCCCTAGACTCAGTGGCGCTTCGGGGAAGGTTTCTGGCCAGACCCAGTTGACAACTGCGGTATACACTGCGCTAACGAAGCCACTGAAGGAACTTATCATCACTACTTCAGTGATAGATAGTTTGAACTTTGGCTTTTTTGCGACTTGCTTCCAGCCCATGCCCATGAAAACAAAGATCATGGTTAATACCACCCAATATGGGATATTTGTGACCATTGACTTCACGGCAAATTTATACTCCTCATATTGCCCTGTTATAACAACTACGCCAACGGAGATAATGGCTCCAGCAAAAGCAAGCCAAAAGAATCTCCAAAATGAGAAACTGGTTGCATCACTAAGGGTAGCCCCATCTCCACTTATCACCTCTTCAAACCCAGAAAGTAGGTTTTTGATTAGAAGTAGAGTGATTATGGCGAGGATGATTCCCCCTGCCTGGAGAGTTTTTAGCTCCGCTCCGGGCAACATGACCACCACTGCACCTATACCTGCTAGAATCACTGGCCACATAATTTGTTTGTAGTCGAGCCCTCTAAATAGAGACTCAATTGGCAAGACAAATATAACTGTGGCTGTAGTGAGGACGGTAACGGCGGATGGGTCATACTCCGAGTTTCCCCAAAGAACAATCAGTGTGGCAAATGCAGAGATAACTCCTGAAGTGGCTGCATATGCTTGAGCCTGCTTGCTTATAGAGCTGATATTCCCCTTTTTATAGTCGGTATCGACAATTTTCCCAAGGGGGGTTTGGCTTAGCAAGAGATAAGTTATCAATCCCAGGATCCCTCCGACAGTGAGATATGTGCAGGAATAGGTAACTTTGGTGATCTCATAGCTAGGGTGCTCAGTGGCCTGCGGAAGTAGATTCTGCATAATATTGCCATCATTCACCATATACGCGGCAATTAGAAGTGCAGACAGAAAAAGTAGCCATCTCGGGTGTTTTAGCTGGAACTCAGACCATCGTTTGAGGAACATTGGTACACCTCCTTTAAAGTGTTAAGGTTCTCATGTATCTAATCGTATCGGACTATATCACAACAACGGTATTGATACAATAATCCCCTCGGTAAATTGCTTTTTCCGAGGGGACCCATGTTACATTTACTTTTTTTCTTCAATAGCAAATAGTGCTGGTTTGAGTCTGAAAACTCCCATCACCAGGATTATGACCCCTACGCCTCTGAGTACCAGAAGCAGTGGCTCTTTATCAATTGGACCTAGTGAGTCAGGGTAGTAATAATCTACCACTAGACTTCCTCCAAAGGCTAAAGCACTCGCAAGTGATACCCGTGACACAACTTCGGAGACTGTTGCTTTTTTTTCTGCAACAGTTTTTGCAACATTTTCGATCGCTCCAGCCGTTTGCATGACAATTAGAAATGGCACTGCCAACGGTACGGCTGTTTTCCAAAGGTTAATAAAGCCATGGCCATTTTGGAGGATGACGATCGCCACAAATGGAGCCACTATCATGCCCCAAATTGTCAAGTAGAACATTCTCCAGACGCTAAACTCAGTCGCACCAATCGCTTCTGATCTCAACCCTGTCTTTTCATCGGGTCTTGAACCGATCTGATTGAGATGTTCAGATATTGCTCTTAATAGACCGGCAGTGGTCAATAGACCGACAGCAAGCAATGCGCCATCCAGGTCTGTCAGATCAAGCTTTCTCATCGAAGTTAAGAATGCGCCAAACATAATGACTATGCTTGGTAGAAAGATAAGATCAAATCGGACCCTCTTTCTCGGCCATACATCAATCATGACAGCCAATAAAAGTGGCAGAACAACACTGAGCGGGACTACTAGCGAGCCGTCATACTTCTGGTAGGCATAAAGCGAAGGTAATAGCGCAAAAATGCCAAACGCTCCGCTTGCGATGGCATAAATGTGCATGTGGGCATGTTCTGCCGTTGTCTTTTTCAACTCTATCTTTCTCGACGCCTTGTTGTACGTTGTCTTAAACAAGCCAACCACCAAAGCGGACGCTAGTTGAAACCAAACGCCAACAGAGATAAAGACCATCGCCGCCGTTATGCGATCAATATCGCCTCCTCCTTCGATAGTGATGATCTTTCGAGATATATGCGAGCTATTTAGACTCGCAAAAGCTGAACAAATTGCCACAAAGAGCGTGAGTGCCGCAATGCTCCTCGACCACTTAATCATTTGAAGCTCCTTCTTATTTGCTAACTAGTGGGAATGTAAACGTGCAGACAGATTGATTACGACATATAACACAGCAGTTAGAAATGATCAAGTTGACTGACTGTCCGAGAGTGTTTCGAGTGGCTGTTTACATTATATATTTTTTGATATAAATTCGAACTGAACTTGGATCATTGTTATGAGTAAAGAATTATATTTAATTCGACATGGACAAACGGAGAGTAATGTAAACAAACTGACTATTGGGCATACGGATATTGGTCTAACTGAACATGGTACACAAGAGGTACGAGAGTTGGCATTACATCTGCAATCTTTAAATGTCTTGCCTTCTATGATTTACTCAAGTCCTTTGCTTAGGGCGAGAAGGACGGCTGAGATCTTACAAACAACACTAGGAGGTTCTTTGTGTTTTGATGAACGGTTAAAGGAAATTAATTATGGTGATTATGAGGGATCGACCCGGGATGTATTGTGGGAGCTGGAGTTTGGATATCATATTGAAAAAATGAGAGCCGGCAATGCAGAGACGGTACAGGAGGTTGAAAAGAGGATAAGTGAATTTATGGAATCGTTAATTGATAATACAGAAACTACGTTGGTGGTAGCACACGGCATGATTTTAAGTGTTTTTAGTCAAGTTTTGCTTGGCTTAGATAGGTCCTTTTCAACAGTACAAGCGCTGAAAAATGCAGATTATAATTATTTTTCAGTTGAAGTGAATTCTGAAAGAATGCTTATAGTAATGAGGACTCAAATGAATTCATTAAGAGGAAGATTGGAATTTCGGAGATAGGGAGATGTTTATTGACATGTAATATTCATTACGGTAGAATTCCTCAAAGCACTTGAGTTGGGAGAATGGGCCCAGCGAAGCTGGTTGGTGAATCAGTCCGGTGTACACCGGACAAGTAGTCAACCCGGCCGAAGTCCGTAATCATACTTCATGCCGATGTCACTCATCTTGAGAAACAGAGTCGGTTACAAAGATTCCGGTGGTAACTCCGGAGTAAACCAAGGTGGTACCGCGAGGAAAGCTCGCCCTTGTTGCAGACGATTTGTTTGCATCTAAGGGCGAGCTTTTTTTTGTTAATAAACAAATTATTATGTCAAAAGAACAGATACAGCAGTTGGGGCATAACCACGAGTTGCTTTTTCGAGAAAAAGCAACAAGTAGTGCGGTGGAAAAAGTTATGGAAGAAATTTCAAAACTTGAACATATAAATCCTCCGAGAAACAAGCGAGAAACGAGGAGGTTTAGAGAAAGTGTGTCGGAGGCAACGACAAGGGAGCCATTGACAATATACGTGGGAAGTTGCCCTGATTATGCACATAAAGATGGCCTTTATACCCATGAATCCCTCGGAGGCGGTGTCCCACTTTTGACTAATTATCATTTGTCTTACGATCAAGAATTAATAAATGTCCTTGAAACGCACAAGGTACCCTATCGCCTTGTCATTATGATTGCTGACGTTGAGGCGATTGATGATATTTTTGCCGAGCGTTTCACGGGCGGGGATAAAGAAGAGTTTCTTGCTAGGTGTTATAGTTCTGTAGACAGAACTCGTGAAGTGATACAACAGAGAAATGGAGAATTTGGGATTAATGGAAGAATTATCTCAAGCAGTTTTTTTAGGGAGTTTGGTGAGGATAGGTTTATGACATGTCAACATGCTTATCAAGAAGTGTTGTTGGAAAGATACAGAAATGATGATTCTTTTAGACAAAGAGTAAAAGGAGATATAGTTCAGAGAATGGAAATGTATAAAAAGATGTACGTTGGAGTGATAGATCGTATGGACATTCAAGAGCAAGAGGAATTTTTAGTAGGCAGAACTTTAAGAACAATGGCACAATATTTAACTCTTGGCCGACTAATATCTGAGAAGTCGAAATATCCAGTTATTATTAATCACCCCACAAGAAACATTGGTGTTTACAATGAAAGAAATAAAATCCTTCTTCCTGGGGATGCCCCTCAACCTCATCCGACAATCCCCGTCTTTGAGATGAAGTTTTCCGTTTATTGATGAAAAAGGTCTTTGTAAGAAAAATTTTTCCATATGACTCGACGTTTGACGGCGAATTTTCTCGGTATGATGGATATGATTTAATTACTTTGCGTAAATTGGACCCAGGAATTTCTTCACATCCAGATATGGAATTGCCAGAATCTATGAAACCGGTTTGTGTTTTTTGCTCCGATCTAAGACGGGGCAAGGAGACTGCAGGAGAAATAGCAAAGAATCTGGATGTTGGCGAAGTAGTCCCCTTAGATTTACTGAGGGAGGTTAAGTTTGATATCAAAAAATTATTAACCCGTGAAGAATTTGAAAAGGAAGGAAGCAATCTTGTACGTCAACGCTTTGTTTCAGCTTTTATAGATGATGCATTAGAGGAATCTAGAGATGAGATAAAAGCACGGATGGATAAATTTATAAATCAAGTTAGGAAGTTGCCAGGTGGAAACTATTTAGTGATTGGTCATAGCTTCTTCATGAAAATATTAGAAACGTATCGGCGTGAACCTAATTTGTTTGAAAATCCAAGTAAACTTGTTAAGCATCTAGACGTAGCTAAGAGAACTTATGATTATGGGAGAGGTTTTGATTTCGAAGTAGATTAATAGCTCATTTGACTTTCTTATAGTAAATTACTACAATTCAGTTCGACCTTTTATTTAAATGGTTGAGAGATCTGAACAAAAAGCAATTTATCCCCACGAGTCTTTTTGTGTTGAGACTTCAAAAGGACGGCTTCAAGTTGATTTGTACCCCAATAACAAAGCTTTGCCATTAGAATTGCGTAAAGAGTACGGCGAGGAATTAATCCCATTAGTTGCTCAGGGATTTATGTGGCCGGATATTAATGATCCTGGATTTAGAGAAGACTCGCTAAATCATGTTGTGGAAGTACCACGCCTACTAATTGCAAGGGATGATATGGGATGCGCGCGAGCCTTTATAGCTTCCGAAGTAAAAAGTTATAAAGATTTGATTGTTTATCATCTGTATGGAATTATGGTCGATCCCCTTTTTCATGGTTCTGGATTAGCTCAGAAAATATCTGAACGGGAGCTGGAGGTTACCGGTAGTGATATTTTATTATTTAGAACCCAAAGCAACAAAATGCTCGGGCTTGGCCGTAAACTAGCAAATTTGAATGAGCCACTTGGTATGAGACTAGCGCCTTTGGCTTATCCTGACAATTTAAATTGGCTTATAAATGAGCGAATTTATAGAGATGGAAAGTGTTTATATGGTGATATGGATAGATTTGAAAAAGATGCAATTCCTTGGATTGATTGGCGGCATGGAGATGCACTGGTGGTTGCAGGTTTTGTAAATGCTTCTGGCAATTATAAAGGAAATAAGTTGCGTTAATCCTTTTATTGTGGTATAAATGCTGACTTTAGGGAGTGTAGGTTAGTGGACAAACCAGCGGACTCCAAACCCGCGACCATGGGTTCGAATCCCATCACTCCCAAGTATATAAGCGCTGATTTGTTCAATCAAAAAGTCAGCGCTTTTTTAATTGCTGGAAATTTTTATCACCATATTGGTCAGCTGGAGCTGGACGTTGGTGTTTTTGTTGATTGCATTAAGTGCGTTTTGGGCGGCTTCTACCTGTGGCGCGTATTTAGGGTTTTTGACCATGAGCGCATGCCCGCCGACAATTAGGCTTTTGAGGAATTCCTTGGCATCATCCCTTGAAGTTATTTGTGAAGTGACCGCAAATTTCTCCCCCGCTGAGTTTTCAAGGAACTTTTTGGCTTCTGAAATTTGTTTTTGACTCGCTTTAGTTTGGGGGGCTAATTCTATGAGCTCACAGCGGGAAATAATTGTCGGGAGGATATTTTGAGTGTCCTTGGCAGTGAGGATGAAGCTCAGGTTTTTTTGGGGTTCTTCCAATAGCTTTAGAAGTGCATTTTGGGTTTCAGGTGAAGCAAGGTCAATATTTCGGGATAAGATCGTGGTTTTATTGGTTAGCGAAAGATGGGCGTATTTTCTAAATTCCTTGACATCGGCAATTTTAAGAAGCTCCTGCTCGATCACTTTTGAGCCGATGTTTTTAGTTATTTTTTCGACTTCAGTTTTTGGATCCTCCCCCACCAGAATGAATGCATGCATCTTGGAACCAATATATCAGGTTTTGGTTTTTTATACCCAAACAAACAAATGTCCTAGGTTTATGCAATGTATGCAATACGCCTAGGACACATTTCAGCCGAATTGGATGATCAGGGTGGATCATATGTGGAATCAGCCCAATGATCTCCGTCGCCCCAGTAAGGCCCGTCGGAGTACTCAGACCAGTCGTCATAGTCGGGATGTTGGCCGCTTTCGGCCGAGTCCGTAACCGGCTGGCTGTTCTCCAAAATACTATCGATCAAACGAGATTTTTCCATGACTAATGCCTTTCTACTTTGTCTCGCGATCACGCAGATTATATATGAGATTATTAAATTAATCTAATTTTGATTCTCTTGCTATTTTTATTACCTCCGCAAAAACTTTTTCATCAAGTGGCCTTTTATTGTCCACATATTCTTCTATGAAATGCCGGAGTTTATCTGCCGCATATAATCGCCATCGACTATAAGTTGGCACATTTTTTGTATTTGCGAGCGATTTTATAAAATAATCGTCACTTGGGAAACCAAAGTACTTTTTTGCTAGATATCCTCTTGGTATTAAAGAATCTAGAATTGCCTCTTTTGTAACTTCTCTTAATGATAGTCCTTCAATGGGGGATTTTTCTCCACGCGCCTCGCTATTTACAATAAAGTCAGATAATTGTTTCATGTAATTACTATTCTTTTCCCAAACACTGTGGATTGTTTCATGCCAAAGTGTAAGCCATGATGGGCGTAGGAATTCAAGTGGGGTGCGTGAAATTTCAAGAGTAACCCTGCCTGGAGTAAGATTTGCTCCACCGGTTGCTGAATTATTTGGACCACTGATTAATAGAATTACTTCAACCTCGTCGATATTTGTTTTGGTTCCAAAAAGTTCATTTAAAGTTACACCTAGCTCATTTGGAGTGTACTTTTCTGAAGTAGCTTCAAATTGTTGCATCCATTTTTTTAATAATCCTTGATCACCTTTCCATATAATCTCAAAGCGGGGCTTGAATAGCTTGACAGTGCTTTTAAGAGTGCTAATCTCCTTTTTGGTCAGCAGTCCTTCTATTTTTTCCCACCTATTTTTGTCTGGAATGAGGAGAATATTCCCCCAATAATTGTTACCAAAACTATGTTTTTGGAAAACGGATTTCGTACTTTCAAGAGCCTTTTTTTCTGCCCCGCTTATTTCACCGGTTTTTTCAATCCAGTATCTGTTATGCCAAGGCCTGCAGCTAAAATGCCAATTTGATAGATTTGAAACGAAATATATGTGATTTGTTTCCTTGTTTAGAGTGAAGCGGAATTTCATATCTCAAAGAGAGGCCCAAACCCAAATATGAGTTCGGGCCTTGCTGATTGTACCATAAATAGTGTATCTCACGACACATTTACCGTTGTTGAGTAACCGAGCGAGGAGAGAATTTTACTTGCATTTTCGAATAGATACCTCCTTGCTTGGCAAAATTCGTGATTTACGGGGTTAGATATATAAGTCTCTCCTTCCCATTCTCGCATGCAGCCACCTTTGCAAATAAGATACCAACCGCACTGTTTACATTTGGCTTGCATTTTTTGTCTGCCGGAATAGTAAGCTTTGGATTGACTTCCCTGTAATACATCTGTAATAGACATTTTATGCAAGTCTCCGAGGCAATATTCATCGGTCAAGAAATTGTCACAGGGATATACTTTCCCGTTGTGCCCGATCGTTAAAAATCTTGTACAATTACCAAGGTATTTACACAATCGTGGCTGTTTGCCCAACACTGCTTTAACAATGTCTTCAAGTGGCCGGATCATAAACGACGGATCGTCCAATTTAAGCCATAAATCAAGCATTGCCAACAGAAATTGGGCATACTTCATTGGTGAAATTGCGAGGTTTCGAACTTCGAATGGGTCATCTGGTTTAGCAGTACAGTTATTAATCGAGAAATTTAGCCTCATATTGTACATGAACCAAAAAATCTCGTCAGGATAATTAACTGTTAGATTGTTCACCACTGCAATTGCACTGACTTTGGCACCGTTGCTTCTGAGAATATTTATTCCCCGAATTACGCGGACAAATGAGCCACCTCCTGCTGTATCAACGCGAACGAGATTGTGCAATTTCTCTGGTCCATCTATGCTCACACCTACCCCGAAGCCGTTTTCTTTAAAAAAACGCGCCCACTCGTCAGTTATTAGTGTGCCATTTGTTTGGATGCTGTGCCGAATCCTCTGTCCTGGTGAATACAGCGCCTCACCGATTGAAACGACATCTTCATAGAAACTAACTCCGGTGAGTGTAGGTTCACCCCCATGCCAAATAAATCTAACAAACGGAGCAACCTCCAAACATCGCTCCATTACAGCCTCAAGAGTTTGTCTGCTCATTGTTTCTACGATAGGTTGGCTACCAGCATAAAAACAGTAATCGCATCGGAGATTGCACCACCCGGAAACAACTTTGATTACAGGATTAAATACTTCGAACTGCCAGTTTCTCATTGCCACACCACTTTCTCGCAAAATGCGAACAACATATTCGTGTGTTAAAGAACAATTGTATTATATAGGATATAGGTTCGAAGATATACTTTTACGGCACCACCTCCTGTACAACTTCTTGATACTTCCCCCCTTCTCATACATAATAAATATATGGCTGCCCAGACTGCCGGTGGTTTTGATGTAAATGGCACCAAGACATTGGTCGATTATTTAGTTGAAATTAAAGCGCTTGATCAAGCTCGTGCTGAGCAAATAAAAAATGCCGAAATCCAAACCGGCAAGTCTCAAGAAGATATTATTATTGGTCAAAATCTGGTTAGCGAGGATGATTTGGTCCGCGCTAGGGCTGCCTTTTATAATGTTTCTTATGTAGACCTTGGGGCTACACCGGCTAACCCCGTCGCTTTGTCCGTAGTCCCCCAAAGTGTGGCCGAAAAGTTCCGGGTATACCCATTTTTTGCAGACCAAACCAAAAAAGAGCTGGAGCTCGCCATGGCTAACCCACTGGACCTTGCGGCGATAGAATTTATCGAGCAGAGGACGGGGTACCATATAAAGCCGAGGGCGGCCTCCCCTGCCCTTATTGATGAGCATATCGCCAAAAATTACTCATCTACCTTATCTCAGGAAGTTACCGAAGCCTTAAAGGAAGTTGCCCCGGAAAGAGCTCAAGTGGGGACATTGGAGGTGGGGACCGAGCGCACCGGGCTGATCCGACAGGAAAAAATAAGCGAGATTGTTACCCATATTTTGGACTATGCGATGAAAGCGAGGGCAAGCGATGTCCACATCGAGCCTTTGGAGCGCGGGACGCGCGTGCGCTACCGGATAGACGGGATTTTGCAGGAGAAATTAACAATTCCCAGGGAGCTTCATGATTCTCTGGTTTCCAGGATAAAAATTCTCTCCAACATGAAGATCGACGAGAAGCGCATCCCCCAGGATGGACGGTTTAATTTTAAAAAAGAGGGACAGGAGGTAGATCTTAGGGTGTCTACTCTCCCCACTTCTTGGGGTGAAAAAGTAGTGATGAGGCTTTTGAAGAAGTCGGGCGGCGTCCCGGATTTGCCGGATCTCGGTCTTCGAGGGCGCGCTTTGAAGCACTTGGAGGATGCGATCCTAAGGCCGCACGGGATCATTACAATTTGCGGGCCGACAGGGTCAGGAAAGACAACGACGCTTTACTCGCTTATTCAGAGGTTAAATACCCCGAAAGTAAACATCATGACACTGGAGGACCCGATCGAGTACCGTATCCAAGGAGTGAACCAGGTGCAAGTTAACCCGGCGGCGGGGCTGACCTTTGCCTCGGGCTTAAGGTCATTTTTAAGGCAAGACCCAAATATCATTCTTGTCGGTGAGATTCGCGACGAAGAAACCGCAAGTTTAGCTGTTCAGGCCTCGCTCACGGGGCATTTGGTTCTTTCCACACTCCACACAAATAACGCCTCAGGAGCGCTTCCCCGTCTGATGGATATGAAGGCAGAGCCGTTTTTGCTGGCCTCTTCTATGACGGCGATCGTTGGCCAAAGGGTACTAAGAAGAATTGACGACAAGACCAAGGAGCCTTACGATCCGGACTCGAAAGTGTTGGAAGACATGAAGAGGGTTTTAGGGAATTTGTGGCCTCAGGGAGAGACAAAGCTTTACCGTGGCAAGCCAACACCGGAGAATAATAATTCCGGGTATTTGGGAAGGGTGGCTATTTTTGAAGTGTTGCCGATCACTGAAAAAGTTGGCAGATTAATATTGGAGCGGGCTTCTGCTGGGGAAATAGAAAAGACTGCCGTTGAGGAGGGAATGGTTTCGATGAAGCAGGATGGATATTTGAAAGCTTTGGAAGGAGTAACTTCTTTGGAGGAAGTCTTGAGGGTGGCCCAGGAATAATTATGGAATTACGCGATTTATTGCAACTATTAGTAGATAAAAAGGCAAGCGATCTCCACTTGATCGTGGGTGTACCGCCTGTGATTAGGATTGACGGGGAGTTATCGTCGGTCCCAAATGAGGGTGTCTTAACTCCTGATGCGATGCAAGTTTATCTAAAATCCTTTATGAATCAGGAGTTACTGGGAAAGCTGACTGCCAATAAAGAGGTAGACTTCTCGCTCTCTTTTTCCGAGAAAGGAAGGTTTAGAGTGAATGCCTATACCCAAAAAGGGTCTTGGGCGGCTTCATTCAGATTGATCCCGCTTGAGATCCCCACAATTGATTCTTTGAATCTTCCAAAATCATTTCATGGGTTTACGAATCTAAAGCAAGGATTTATTTTGGTTACTGGACCAACTGGTCATGGAAAAAGCACTTCTATTGCCGCAATGCTTGATGAGATAAATACCAAAAGAGCAGTCCATATCGTGACGATTGAGGATCCGATCGAATTTATTTTTCATCCAAAAATGTCCATTATTTCCCAAAGAGAGATGGGCAATGACAGCCATTCTTGGTCGGTAGCTTTGCGAAGCACGCTTCGCGAAGATCCTGATGTAGTCCTTGTGGGTGAGATGCGCGACTACGAAACGATTGCCGCGGCTTTGACTGTTGCAGAAACCGGGCATTTGGTCTTTGCCACCCTGCACACTAACTCGGCAAGCCAGACAGTTGATAGAATAGTCGATGTTTTTCCCAGTCAACAGCAGGACCAGGTAAGGATGCAGTTATCGGAGGTAATTGGCGCGGTGGTCTCCCAAAGACTGGTTCCTGCAATCGGAGGAGGACGCGTCGCCGCCCATGAGATAATGACGGCGACAAATGCTATAAAAACGTCGATCAGGGAAGGAAAAACCCACCAGATAGATTCGATCATTCAAACATCAGGTGAAGCAGGGATGAATACTTTGGAAGCTTCATTGGCCGGGTATGTGAGTAATGGAAAAATTACTGTAGATGCGGCCCGGGCACACTCAATTCGCCCCGAGCAGTTAAATCGGCTTTTGAGGAGATAATCCTCTTCCAGCAAAGATGAAGAAATATTTATATAAGGCAAAAGATAAAAATAATCGGGTAGTTTCCGGAACAGTTGAAGCCACGGGAGTGGAAATGGCCGCAAAATTGATCCGTGAGCGTGGGATGGTGGTAATTAGCTTAAAGCCCGCCGGGAATGGATTGTTTTCTTTTATATCGCGGTTCAGATCCAGGGTAAGTAATACCGATCTAACCACTTTTACAAGACAGCTTGCGACAATGGTAAATGCAGGGCTCCCTTTGGCGGATTCTCTTGCGATATTAAGACTCCAATCGTCCAAATCGATCCAGCCGATTGCGACGAGAGTACTGGCAGATGTAGAAGGCGGAAGCAGTTTGTCGAATGCCCTTAAAGTCCACCCGAAAGTTTTTAATCCTACCTATATCGCTTTAATCAAAGCTGGGGAAACTGGAGGGGTTTTGGACAAAGTCCTCGTCCGCCTGGCTGACAACTTGGAGCGCCAGCAGGAGTTTAGAGGGAAAGTAAAAGGCGCGATGATTTACCCGGCAATAATTATTTTGGGGATGGTGGTGGTCACGGGCATCATGGTGATCTTTGTTATCCCCCGCTTGAATGAGCTTTATACGCAGTTTGATCAGGATCTGCCATTTACGACACAGATTTTGAGTGGCATGGCGAGCCTTTTCCTTACATTTTGGCCGGTGGTATTGGTCGTGTTTGGATCTTTATTCTGGGGCTTCACAATTTACAGGAAGACTGATACCGGTAGAAGGCGAATTGATGAATTTATTTTTAATATCCCCGTTTGGGGCGATTTGCAAAAAGAGGTGATTTTAGCAGATTTAACAAGGACGCTATCTTTGATGGTGGGCGCGGGTGTCCCTATTTTGGAGAGCCTTTCCGTTGTTGGTGATGTGGTGGGCAATGTAGTCATCGGTGAGGCATTAGCAGATGTCCATAAACAGATCGAAAAAGGGTTTCCGGTGGCGTTTGCGTTTGCCAAGCATCCTGAGGCTTTTCCCTATCTTGTTTCTCAAATGGTTTCTGTGGGAGAAGAAACCGGGAAGATGGATGAGGTGCTTGGAAAAGTTGCCCATGTATATGAGGTTAGCAGTGAGCAAAAAATTAAGGCTTTGACAACTTTGATCGAGCCTGCGGTGATGGTTGTACTTGGGATCGGGGTGGCATTTTTGGTAATTAGCGTGATTCTGCCAATTTACAATTTAACAACGTCTCTATAGCATGAAGTTAGGAGGTGAGAATATATGACTGTCCAAAAAGAAAATTATCCAAAGCAGGGATTTACCCTCATTGAGCTGTTGATAGTTATTGCGATTTTGGGGACATTGGCGGTTGTGATTTTGGTTGCCCTAAATCCAATCCAACAACTTGCTCGTACTCGTGATGCAGGGAGATTGTCAGCGGTTGCCCAGATTGGACACGCAGTAGAAGCTTATGCGGTAAGCCACGACGGAGACTATCCGGCGGAAAGTACTACTTGGATGACCGATCTTAAAACTGCGGGGGAAATAGCTACAGTCCCTAGCTCTATTGCCTATACGACAAACGTTGATCCTTGTGATGGAAGTGGAGTTCAGAATGATTTTTGCTATGACTACGATAGCCTTGATGGGCACGCGATAGTTTATTCGCGGCTTGAAAGCGATTCGAACAATAGCAAATGTACTAATGCGGCTGCACCTGATGCCTATGCGGTGTATTCGACTGTTGACGGAAGAGGAGGCATCGTGTGCCGAGCAACTGGATCAGAGCCCGTCACTGACGATGGCGGCCAAACCTTTGTGAATTAGTCGCGATGATTTACATATTATTTTTAATCGGTTTGGTAGTGGGGTCTTTTCTGGAAGCATTGACCTACCGTTTGCCTCGCGGCGAAAATGTTTTGCGCGGGCGCTCCAAATGTCCTAAGTGTAAAAAGACGATCCGGTGGCATGACAATATCCCTCTCATTTCGTTTGCTCTACTTAGCGGGAAATGCCGCGATTGTGGTGAAAAAATTTCGACCAGGTGTCCTTTGATAGAAATTTCAACCGCAGTAATCTTTGTGTTTATTTGGCAGTTTTATACCGGCCGCCTTCCCCTACCATTAGTGTTTGTAGTTTCTTCTTTGATGATTGCAATATTTGTAATTGACTTAGAGCATAGGATCATCCCAGATAGTTTAACTTTTTTGGGTCTAGGAGTAGTGTTAATACTATTTTTGGTTACGGATATACCCTTGTTATATATATATTTGGCTTCCGGGGCTGGTGCCGCCTTGTTTTTGCTTCTCCTTAATTTGGTTACTCAGGGGCGTGGGATGGGGCTTGGGGATGTAAAGCTGGCTTTGTTTTCCGGATTAGTCCTAGGATATCCGGTGGTTATTTTATGGATTTTGATTGCCTTTATCGCCGGCGCCCTGGTGGGGATCATTTTAATCACTATGGGGAGAGCTAAATTAAAGCAAAAAATAGCCTTTGGTCCATTCCTGGTCTTCTCGTTTTTAATTTCTCTTGTGTTTGGGGAATACATATCTTTTCTTCTTTTTCCATATTTGTGAGTATAATTTATCATGACTATTTTAGGATTTAACAAGACCGAGCAAGTCTGGGTGTTTATCATACTTTCCGTCCTTTCCGTCACGGTTGCTGTAAACATGAGAGTGGCCCTTCGAAAAAGCCGCGATGTCCAAAGGAAGGCTGACATTAGAAGCATTAGTGATGCCCTCTTGCATTATCAAAGTGAATTTGGATTTTTCCCTCTGAGTAGTTCTGACGGTGATATATTGGCGTGCAAGGGGGAGGTCGGAGAAGATGGTATTTTGGAATTTAGAGCTTGCAAGTGGGGATGGGAGGAACTCCGAGACATCTTTGACGAGAGCTACCCCCCTTATTTAAAAAGGATACCTTCTGACCCAAGCCATGATGCTGGGGCGCGATATCGCTATATCTCAAACGGAAGCCGTTTCCAAGTTTATGCCTCGCTTGAAGGGGTAGATGAGCCTGAATATAGCGAAAAAATACTTTTGAGAAATTTAAATTGCGGCGACAAGATTTGCAATTTTGGATTGTCTTTTGGCGATACACCTCTTGATAAATCCATTGAAGAATACGAAAATGAGATGAGAGCCAAAGAGATCGAGATACTTAAGAAAAAAGGTTTATATCATGAATAGTAGCGATATCTCACAAAAAGGTTTTACGTTAATGGAGCTATTGATTGTGATTGCTGTGCTGGGTGTGCTTCTAACTTTAGTTAGTCTTCGTCTTGTAGGGCCTGAGAAACAAGCTCGTGATACAAAGCGTCAGTCTGACTTGAAGCAATACCAAACCCTTTTGGAAATTTATGCGAGTGCTAATAAGGAGAAATACCCTTCCGAAGACGGCGTGACCCTTCCTTTGGTTTGTACTAATTATTTAGGCGCCACTTCTTGTCCGGATGATCCGAGGCAAACTCAAAATGGAAGTTACATGTATTCAGCCGATGTTTCTGGTCTTAGATATGTAGTTTGGACGAAGCTCGAAAAGCCGCAAGTAGATACTTATTATGTTTTTTGTTCGGACGGACAGGCTGGTAGTATCGAGGGAAGTTTATCGGTAAGTAGTGGCAACTGTCCAATATAAATGAAGAAAGGGTTCACTTTAATTGAACTGTTGATAGTTCTCGCAATCATTGGGATATTGGTAACAATTTCCGCCTTTGGCTTGAGGGAAGCCAGAAAGAGCGCCCGTGATGCTACCCGGAAAAGCGACCTGGAGCAAATTCGCTCGGCTCTGGCCCTATTTCGGGCGGACTGCGGCTATTACCCTGACTCCCCCGATCTTGTTTTTGGCGCTCCCCTTTTGGGGGATGATGGCTCTACTTCCTGCTCTTCGGGAAACACATATCTTTCGGAAATTCCTCAGGACGCACTTGAGCCTGAACAGCAGTATTTTTATGCCCGCACTTCGCCCACAAGCTATGTGCTTTGTACAGCGCTTGAAAATTCTACTGATCCGGCCCCTGTGGGTTGCGTGAGCTGTGGCGTGAGCTGTAATTACAAAGTAACCAGTTTATGAGGAGATCTTCTGGATTTACGATCATCGAGCTTCTGATAGTTCTTTTGATCATGGCAACACTAATTGGCACAGGAGTCGCTGGGTTTAGGGAGTTTAACCGGCGTCAAAAGGTTATGACAACAAAAAATGCTTTGGTGAGTGCTTTGCGCTTTGCCCAAAGTGAAGCGGCTTCCGGCAATAGGGCTGGGTGTGTCGGTGTGTTTGGCGGCTATCTCTTTAATATTAACCCGAGTAACTACACGATTAGCGCCTCTTGTGATGGTGGAAATGTAGTCGTGAGAAACGTAGAGCTTGACGAGGGAGTGGTAGTTAGTGTTTCAGGTGATTTTCCGATAATTTTTCTGCCCCTGGCACAAGGGGTGGATATCCCGGCTGGGACGGAGTCGTTAATTACAATTTCTGCTCAAGGATCTGAAGAAATAATTACTATAAATTCCCAAGGAAAGATAAAATGAACAAATCTGGACAGTCTTTTTTTGAATTACTTGTCGCTGTAGCAATAGTTAGTATTACTTTGATTGCCCTGGTGAGCTTGGCCACAAAATCAGTCAGCAACTCGACTTATTCACGCGACAAGACCCTTTCCACTCGATACACCCAAGAAGCCCTGGAGTGGTTAAGGGGTGAAAGGGATAAAGATTGGAATAGTTTTTATAGTAAGGCAACCGGTGGGTCAGGAAGTACATATTGCATGAGCGATGTGGGTGCGGGACTTCAAACTGGGAGTTGCCCGATGATCCCTGACACAACCTTTACAAGAACAATCACCCTAATTTCCCCAGGCATAAATTCGGTTGAGGCGATAGTGACTACCAGTTGGGAGGGAGATACGGGATTACACGATACTACTATTTCGACTGTCTTTACCGATTGGGACTAGATGAAACACGGCTATACATTAATTGAAATACTTGTTGTTGTTAGTATTTTTGCGGTGGTTGCCGCATTAACTACCCAATCCTTGATGTCATCTCTTCGGTCCACCCGCAAATCAGAAGCCATTGTGGATCTTCGGGAGAATTTGGAGTTTGCTCTTAGCCGTGCGGAAAGGTCTTTGAGGAACGCAAAATCAATTGATGTTTGTACCGCGAACCAAATTGATTTTACAAATCCCGATAAATCGGTTTCAAGCGTGGTTTGTGCTCCGGCCGCAATAGATGGAACGATCCAATTTGACGGAGAAGTTATCACAAGTGAGAGTGTGTCGGTAACTAATTGCAATTTTGCCTGTCTTTTTCCTATTGGTGACCCTCCGAGCGCCTCACTTTCAGTCACAGGAAGCTACGAGCTTACCGAAGGAGCGGAAGGGTCTTCAGCGACGGCTGAGACATTAGTACAGCTTAGGACGTATTGACGCCCCCTCCATCGCAAACTAAACTTAAGATTAGGAATGAAAAATAATAACCTGTCCGGCCAGGCATTGCTTTTTGTGCTTCTTGCAATGGCGGTGGTAGCCACTCTTGTTTTATCTGCTGTCTCAAGGTCGATTAGTGATGTTGAAGTTACAACAGTTGAGGAGGATTCTTTGAGAGCGTTTAATGCGGCGGAGGCGGGAGTAGAGCAGGCCTTGGTGGGACTTGTGAGCGAGGGTACTTATGATGTCGGAACTGAAGGAGCTTCCTATCAACTTGATGTTAAAACCATTGGCGATCAGGAAAGTTCTTATAACTACCCTTTTGATCTTTCGTCCGGCTCGACAGGGATCGTTTGGTTTGTTTCTCATGATGCCGATGAGAACCCGTCTTGCTCGGGACTTCCCTGCTACACGGAGAGCTCCATTCGCGTTTGCTGGGGTTTAGAGGGATATTCTTCTGGGCAGAGTACCACTCCCGCGGTCGAAGTCGCAGTGCTTTATGATACTGGAGGGCTAAAGATTGCTCGTGCGGCATATGATCCAAATAATGCCCGCGTAGGAGGCAGCGGATTTAGCGGCCAGGACGGGCAGTGCACCGCAGGGGAAGTTTCTTACGCCTTTAGTAAAAATATTTCGTTTGCTGACCTTGGGATAGCTGATTCTTCAGGGCTTCAATTAATGAGCGTTCGGATGCTTTACAATGATGTTGGCCAGCCTTTGGGAGTAGTCACCCCCGGCCAGCTTCTACCATCACAAGGAAACTTGATTGAGTCGACGGGAATTTCAGGTGATGCCAATAGAAGGGTCCAAGTTTATGCGCTTTATGCAACCCTTCCGTCTTTATTTGAATCTGCCATTGCGACGACTAGTTCGGGCGGGATCATACAATGAGCATAGGACTAGATATCGGATCAAAAACAATTAAAGTGGTTGAGCTGTCGTTTGATGGGGATAAGGCGACACTTAAAGCCGCGGGGGCGGTTGGATATAAAGGCATCAATATTCCTGAGGTTGAAGATAAAAAAAGCTTTGTTGATTTAGCGACGGCTATTAAAAAATTGTTTTCGGAGGCGAAGGTATCGTCTAAAAATGTGTCAGTGTCGCTTCCTGAATCTCAGGTTTATACAAGAGTTCTTAAGTTTCCGCTTTTGACGGATCAGGAAGTTGCTTCGGCGGTCAAATGGGAAGCAGAAGAGTATATTCCGATCCCCTTAAAAGATGCGGTGATTGAGCACCAGATTCTTGAGCGCGTTGAAACAAGCACTCCCCCTCAGGTTATCGTCTTATTGATTGCCGTACCCAGAAAATTAGTTGAAAAATATGTAAGTATTTGTACTATGGCAGGACTTGAGTGTGTTGGAGTGGAAACAGAATTAATGAGTGCCGTGAGGTGTATCGCCCCTCCTGGGAAGACGGTAGTTATAGTTGATTTTGGGGCAAAATCTACAGATATCGCGATAGCTAAAAATGGAGAACTCTTTTTGTCAAGATCTATCCCCACGGCTGGAGATGCCCTTACTAGGTCGGTCGCTCAGACTTTGGGGGTCTCGGGTCCTCAAGCGGAGGAATATAAGCGAGCATATGGCCTTGCCTCTGGTCAGCTGGAAGGCAAAGTTTCAAGGACGCTTGCTCCGGTTGTGGAATCAATTGCGGAGGAAATAAAAAAGGCAATACAGTATTATCAAATGGATTTGAAGGGTGAGTCGCCGACTTCGGTGTTTTTAACGGGAGGAAGTGCTGGTCTTCCAGACATAGCACCTTTGTTTACAAAACTATTGGGGAGCGAGGTGGTGATTGCTTCAGCGTTTTCGAGAGTCAGTGTGGACGATAAATCTTCGAAAAGCCTGGCTAATTTCGCCCCGTTATATCCGATCGCTGTTGGACTTGCGCTAAGAAAAGATTAATGCCAAGAAAAATTGATTTACTGCCAAGTGAGCTTCGGGCTGATACTAAGGTGGTTGGCTATGCCCGGAATTTGCGGCTTGTGGCGATGATTGTGGTAGTTGGTTCTTTTTTTATTTTTTTGGGGGGAGTGCTCGCGCTTTACTTAAGAAGTAGAACTTTATCCGAGTTAGAAACTGAAAGGAAGGCGCTTGAAAATGAAGTGACGAATTTAGAGGCAACCGAGCAGCAATTAGTCCTTGTAAGGGATAGGATCCAAAAAATTAAGGAGGTTTTAGACTCTCGTAATAATGAGGAGCTGATCACAAATCAAGCACAATTAGTGAACTCATTCTCCGAGGGATTGAAATTTGAGAGCGCGGAAATTGACCCGGAAAATTCTCAGCTTGGAGTGATTGCTGTTAGCTCGCGCGAGATGTCAAACTTATTTGATAAGCTTTCATCCAACAGAGTTTTTCAGGCGATTGTTGTTGAAGAACTGGGTTTTAGCCCAGTTCTAGGCTATCAATTTTATTTAAATATGCGCTAAAGCAACTCTGTTCTAATATGGAAAACTTATATGAAAGATACAGACCAATCCTGATCCCAGTTAGTATCCTTGTGGTTTCTTTGGTTTTGATTTTTGTCCTGACTTCGAGTTATTTGGGTCGGCTAAGTAATGTGAACAAAAACATTTCAAAAGAAAGGGAGCAGATTTCGGTCTTGGAAGGGCGCTTAGGAAAGCTTCGAGAAGCTTCGGCAGATATCCCCGCCTATTCTCAAAACACTTTATTGGCTCTCCCAGTGGACAATTCAGCGCTTGTTGTTGTTGCGCAGATTAGAAGGTTTGTCCAAAGCCGAGATTTGACCATTGAGGACCTTTCCATTGAAGGCTTTCATGAAGGAGAAGAAGGAGAACTTTCAAGAGTTGATTTGTCGTTTGTGGTCAAGGGGACCTACACACAGGCATCGGGCTTTTTGGCGGATATCGGGAGACTTTTACCATTGATTAATATCTCAAGTGTCGATATGTCCACGAATGCGGAAGTTGTTTCTGCACAGATTGTATTAAGTTCGTTTTGGTCGCCTCTCCCAGAAAAGTTACCTTCGATCACAGAAGCCATTTCGAGCCTTTCAGATGAAGAGCTTGCGGTACTAAACACTTTGTCTACATTTACCACCCCGCTTGGTGGAGCCGCGGGTGAGTTAATTGCTGCCCCCGCGCGGGAAAATCCTTTTTCTTTTTAGTCGCTTACGGAGACGTTAACCATCTTGTCGTCGAGAGTCGCCTTTATCGACATAATTCTTCTTATATTTTTTATAGTTTTACCATCTTTGCCGATGATTAATCCAATTATTTCTGGATCCGCCTTAACAACATAGTTATCTTGGGCTTCGTTTGATTCTTTGGTTACGGAGAACTTATCTGAGCCAGTGATGCTTGAAATTAAAAATTCCAGGAGTTTTTTCATTTTTTACCAATGAGTTTAATGACCGCTGGTGAAATTTGAGCGCCTTTTTCAGCCCATTCATCGATTTTCTTACGGTCTATTTTGATTAACTTACTTTTCGGATGCCAAAAACCAAGTACAGCCAATGACTCTCCTCCCCGCTTTTTGCGGGAATCAATCGCGATGATACGGTATGAGGGATCATTTCGTTTTCCCCCCCGAGATAGTCTAATTTTCACCATGAGTCAGTATTTTAGTATTTTGAGTTGAAAGTAACAAGTCCTGCCTTCGCGGCGGTCTGTTCCGCCTTGCTTTTGCTTTGACCTTTGCCTTCACCATACTTCTTATTTTCGATATACACCCCCACGACATATACTTTATTATGATCAGGTCCTTCCTCGGATAAAACTTTATATTTGGGGGCAGATAAATTCTTGGATTGCACGGCTTCCTGAAGACTGCTTTTGTCATCTTTCAGAGGTTGACTTAGTTTGTCTTCAAAATCATGAAGGACATGATTCTCTATAAATTTTTCGGCTTCATCATATCCTTTGTCCAGATAAATTGCACCAATAAGGGCTTCGACGGCATTGGCTAGAAGTGAGCTATTTTCCCTCCCTCCTTCTTTGTCCTCGCCTTTTCCGATGTATAGTTCATTACCTAAAGAGAGTGCCCTAGCAACTTTTGCCAGATTTGTCGTATTAACGATTTTCCCTCGGAGGATTGTAAGGATCCCCTCGGGCTTGGTGGGTAACTTGTGGAACAAGAAGTCGGAGACAATTAGTTCCAAGACTGCGTCGCCCAAAAATTCTAGGCGTTCATTGTGGCTTCTTTTGTTTTTATTTTCATTTTTCCACGATCTATGAGTGAGCGCCTCAAGTAGTATGTTTTTATCTTTAAATTTTTTCTTAATTAAATTTAATTTACTCATCTTTTTTGGACGATAATATTTTTCCTAGTACCCCATTAACAAAGGAAGGTGAACTTTCGCCTCCATACTCCTTGGCTATTTCGACTGCCTCGTCGATCGCTACTTTGGGAGGGGTATCGGTGAATTTAATTTCGTACGTGGCTAGTCTCAAAATTGCCAAGTCAATCTTATTTAGCTTGTCTATCGGCCAGGCTGGAGCCGATTCCGAGATAAGTTCATCAATAGCCTTAATTTGGTTAATGATATTCTTTGCTCCCTTCGAGGAGTCTTGGTTTTTGTTAAACGAATAGGCGAATAAATCCTTCACCGCCAGTTGTCTTCTTTTATGGCGCGGGTCTTTAGCTGACTTCATAGATCATTTGCTTCCACAGTGGGGACAAGCCCTGTGTGGGAGCTTGAATTTCTTGCATGAGGAACACTTAACAATATTCGGCAAAGCCAATTTGATTTTGTCCCTTCTTTTGCCCGAGCGGGATTTCGTATGTTTCTTTTTTGGTACTGGTGCCATGCCCTATTTTAACTTGAAGATTACCAGAAGTAAAATTATAAACTTTGCTTCGGCATTTTTTCTGCGTACTTTTTTGATTGTTTGATGAGGTTAATATCTGTCCATTTTGCAATTTTGAGATCTGCGATGCCATGTTGCTTGAACCCAAACACTTCCCCAGGTCCTCTTAGCTTTAGATCCATTTCGGCAAGCTCCCTGCCAGTTTTGATAGACTTGATTGCCGCAAGTCGCGTGATAATTTTTTCAGATTGTGATTCGGTAAAGAGGAGACAGTAAGATTTTTTGTCTCCTCTCCCCACCCTTCCTCTTAGCTGATGAAGCTGTGAAAGTCCAAAGCGATCTGCTCCTTCGATGATCATGATGGTAGCATTAGAGATATCGATTCCAACCTCGACCACGGGCGTAGATACCAAAAGATTAATTTTCCCTTTTCTAAACTTATTAATTATTTTTGTTTTTTCCATTGACGGAAGCCGGCCGTGGAGGACTTCAATGGCCAGGGATGGGATGAGTTTTGAAATTTCTTCTCTTTCTTTCGTTGCCGCTTTGACTTGTTTCATACTATCTTTGTCGCTTTCGGTGATTAAGGGGCAGACCACAAAAGCTTGTGTTCTATGGGTTTTAATTTCACTTTCGACCCATTTATAGGCCCTTTTTCGTTTAACGGAAGGGACGATCCAAGTAGTTATCTTTTTTCTTCCCTTGGGCATTTCGGTTAAATTGCTAATCGTAAGATCCCCATAAAGAGTTAAGGCTACAGTCCTGGGGATCGGAGTTGCCGTCATTGTGAGAATATGAGGAACCTGTCTCTGTTGCGCTAGAATATTTCTTTGTTCTACTCCAAAACGATGCTGTTCATCGATGATCAGAAGGCCAATATTTCTTAGCTCTTTAGATTTATGGAGAAGGGAGTGAGTCCCGATGATTACTTTTGAGTCAGGATTCCCTTTGCGAGATGACGTTATGAGTGAAATATCAGTCTTATCTAAATTAAGGAGCTTCTTTAATGAATTAAAGTGTTGCTCTGCTAGTATTTGAGTTGGTGCTAATAATACGCTCGTTAGATTATTTCTAAGGCAAACCGCTATCCCCGCCGCGGCAACAACTGTTTTACCTGAGCCGACATCCCCCGTAAGAAGCCTATTCATTGGCATATCTCTTGAGAGATCGCTTAATATTTCGTTTATTGCTTGATTTTGCGAATTAGTGAGCTTAAAGGGCAGTGTTTTACTGAATTCGTTTATTTTGAGTTTTATTTTAATTTTTCCAAACGGCTTATTTTTCCGCCAAGATTTTTTTTTCTTTATGGTTTCTTTCTGTAAACGGACTAATTCTTCGAATCCCAATCTTCTTCTGGCTTTTTCCCATTCTTTTAAGTTTTTGGGAAGATGAATTTTTTTGATCGAAAGAGGCAAGCTAATAGCTTTTATTCCGCCGAGTTCTGAGTCACCGAGGTATTCATTGGGGTATTTGATGTTTTTTAAAGCGAAATTAATCCTGCTCCTGAGCCACTTCGAGGTAAGTCCGGCAGTTTCAGGGTAAATTGGGACCAATCTGCCGGTGTGTATGGTCTCTTTCCCGGGGTCAAGTTTTTCAAAACTTGGACTGATGATGGATTTTTTCCTTCCCCAAAATCCAAGCTTCCCGGCAACCGATAAAAGGGTTCCGGGAGAAATCGACTTAACTAAATAGTGCTGTCCAAACCAAATAATATTGATTGTGTCCCTGCCATCGGAAAGAACAGCATTTTGGACGATCCTTCCTTTTTTTGTGTAAGTGTTGGTAATCGATATTACCTGACCAATTATTGTTGCCGTCTCATTTAATTTCATCTCAGATATTTTTGAAGTTGAGCTGAGGTCTAGAAAGCGCGTGGGAATATGTAACAAAAGATCTCCAACTGTTTTAATATCAAGCCTTTTTAATTTTCTAAAGTAAGCGTCACCAATTAAAGGGATATCTGTTACTGGGTTGTTTAATTTCACCTTAGAATCACCGAAAAAATTGGCAAGAAAGTAGTTAGGAGCAAACCAATCCCGGCAATTAATATCAAAATTTTAAAAAATTTTTTTTGTTTTTTTCCTTGCATCATGGCCTTGCGACTTTAATAAAAGTTTTTTTACCAATTTTTATTCTTTCTCCGCCTTTAATCTGGTATTTTGGATCGCTGATGGTAGCTTCATCTACGTCAACGGCTCCCTCTTTAATCATTCTTTTTGCTTTTGAGGCGCTCCTGGAAACTTTTGAAACAATTTCAACGAGGGTCGGGGCATGCTCGACAACCTTATCGTATCTGGGCGCTTTTTTTTGAAATGTTTGGCTGAAATTGTCTCTAGCCTCATTAGCATTTTTTTCTCCATGAATTTGTAGGACAACTTCAAAAGCTAACTGTTTTTTAGCAAGGAGGGGATTTTTATCGATACTAGCTAGATTGGCGTCTGTTAAAAGTTCAAACCCGAGCTTGATAAAAGTATCCGGTAAAGACATCACTTTGCTAAACATATCGGAGGAGTTGTCTGTTAAATTAATAGTATTTCCCTCAGTTTTACCCATCTTGGTTCCCTGGGGATCAGTCAGTAATTTGGTAGTTAGCACAAATTTGTCTTTCTTTTTAAGGCTTCTCATTAAGGTTCTTCCCGTCATCATATTAAATAATTGGTCATTTCCGCCAATTTCCAGATCAACATCCAGAACAACGGAGTCATACCCCTGCATCAGGGGGTATAGAAATTCATGTAGGAAAATTGGCTTCTCGTTTTTTAACCTTTCTTGGAAGAAATCCCGCTCCAGCATTTGTTGGACGGTAAAATTTGAGGCAAGTCCAAGCGTCTCCTTAAAGTTCATTTTAGAAAGCCATTCAGAATTATATTTGATCTCGGCGGGGTTACTCCCTTCAAGCTTGAGGACCTTCTCGATTTGGCCCTTGTATCCTGCGAGATTTTCCTCAATTTGTTTTTTTGATAACTGCCTGCGGGTTGCCTTTTTGTCCGTCGGGTCGCCAATCATTGCTGTAAAGTCCCCAATCAAAAAAATTACCTTGTGGCCTAGTTTTTGAAATTGAGCTAGCTTTCTTATACCAATGAGGTTGCCGATGTGAAGACTTGGCTTAGTGGGATCAAAACCCTGGTAGAGGGTAATTTTTCTTTTTTCCATAAGGCTAGTCAGCGCGTTTTTATTTGGTAGTATTTGCTCTACTCCCCTCGTTAAGACAGAATCAATACTCTCCATGCGCCCATTTTACCTTAAGCAAGGTTTTGATACAATTGGACTATGGCAGAATGGAGACGGCACTTGAGGGATGACCCTAGCAGTCGGCTGGAAATTAGCCGGAGACGAGTGAAGATGGCGAGGTTTGTTTTCTTTGGAGCGTTGATTTTGATTATTGGATTATTTATTACAATCCCGCTTTTTAGTTTTACTCTTCCCTCTCCAGACAAAATAGTCAGAAGAGAGGGATTTTCTACCAAAATTTTGGATCGGAATGGGGAAGTTTTATATGACATTTTTACCGATGAAAGAAGGACTCAAGTTGATTTAGAACAAATCCCCGACTATCTAAAACAGGGAACAATTGCAATTGAGGATAAAAATTTCTATCGGCACAAAGGATATGATCCGCTCGCCTATCTTCGCGCGGTCTTTAACATAATCACCAAGCGGAGGCTTCAAGGCGGATCAACACTTACACAGCAGTTGGTTAAAAATGTTTTGTTAACCACAGATAGGACGATAATGAGGAAGCTTAGAGAATTTGTTTTGGCTGTACAAATTGAAAGCAGATATTCAAAGGACCAAATATTAGAACTTTATTTGAATGAAGTACCATACGGAGGGACAGCCTGGGGAGCGGAGGCCGCTTCTGAAATTTATTTTGATAAAACAGTAGGTGAGCTTTCTCTTGTTGAGGCCGCCTTTCTCGCCGGACTTCCTCAAAGACCTTCTGTTTATTCTCCTTATTCTGCTTATCCTGATGCCTATATTGAGCGCACTCATAATGTTCTTAGAAGGATGCGGGAAGATAATTATATTTCCAAGGAACAGGAGCAGGAAGCAATTAAGGATCTTGAGAACTTAGAGTTTCAGTCGCGTGGGGCAAGTTTTAAAGCCCCGCACTTTGTGCAATACGTCCAGAATAAATTGATCGAAAGTTATGGGGAAAAATCAGTCGAGCAAGGAGGCTTGAGAGTTTATACGACAATAGATCTAAAGCTCCAGGAGGCGGCACAGGAAATTGTTTCTCAGGAGATCGAGAAGGTCGAAAGCTTAAAAATAACAAATGGGGCGGCCCTGGTGATTGATCCTGAAACGAGTGAAATTTTGGCAATGGTAGGATCTAAGGATTTTGGAGATGAAGATTATGATGGACAAGTAAATGTTGTCTTATCAAAACGCCAGCCGGGGTCTGCGATCAAGCCAATTACTTATGTAACTGCTTTGAAAAAAGGTTACACCGCCTCCACTTTATTGATGGATGTCCCGACAGTATTCCCTGGTGGTGTTGGTCAGCCTGACTATGAGCCTGAAAATTATGATGGTGAATTTCGTGGGCCTGTACAAATACGTTTCGCTCTTGCGAATTCTATAAATGTTCCCGCAGTTAAGACCCTTGCCCTTGTTGGCATAAGGGACACTTTGCAGACTGCTTTTGATTTGGGGATTAATTCTCTTGAGCCAACAGATGAAACCATGAAGAGGGTTGGACTGTCTTTGACCCTCGGAGGCGGTGAAGTTCAATTAATTGAATTGACAGGTGCGTTTGGAGCTTTTGTGAACGGCGGGTTAAAAGTTGAGCCTGTTTCGATACTTAAGGTGGAAGATAAGGATGGGAAGACGCTTGAGGAGACAAAAATTAAAGAGGGAAAGAGGGTTTTGTCCCCTGAATATGCTTTTATTATTGCGGACATTTTGTCTGATAATAATGCCCGGTCCGAAATATTTGGGACAAATTCACTTTTAAATATTCCGGGGCATGATATTGCAGTTAAAACAGGAACCACAAACGACCTTCGAGATAATTGGACCATAGGGGGGAATGCTAGTGTGGTGGTTGGGGTTTGGGTGGGTAATAACGACAATACTCCGATGAGCAAAGTGGCCTCGGGCGTAAGCGGCGCCTCCCCTATTTGGAGAAAAATATTATTAGAAGGATTAGACGGCAAGCCTAGCCCTGACTTTACCCCTCCGGAAGGTATCATCACCGCAGAGGTTGATAAAGTATCGGGGTTTGCCGCCCACAATGGTTTTCCAAGCCGTACAGAATATTTTTCAAAAGGTACCGAGCCTGGCGAAGATACTGTTCATGTAAAGTTAAAGGTTTGTAAAGGACAAGGAAAGCTCGCAAGCCCATCCGATGTTGTTTCCGGTAATTTTGAGGAAAAGGAATATTTTGTATTTAAAGAAGAAGATCCGACGGCAAGTGCCGGCGGGCCTAACCGCTGGCAGGAGGGAGTCTTAAATTGGATTAACGAACAAGCAGATGAACGCTACCGACCTCCAACTGAGTATTGTGAAGGCGGATCAAATGTACCGATTAATGTGGAGTTTAGAGATCCTCGGGATAGGACTTCGAACTTACCAAATAAGTTTAACGTAAAGTTCACCATCGATATGGTTCATCCCTTGACCTTGGCCGAGCTTGAGATAGATGGTGAGAAAGTACGAAGTTTTACCGGTCCGCCTTTTGAATACGAAGCAGAGCTGGAAGATGGAGTACACGAGTTTCGGGCGGTTGCATATGATGATCGCGACAATTCATCAGACAGGGCAATCACAGTAGGGGTAAATGTTCCTTGGGATTATAAAGTAGAATAAAAAAAGTGCCGTCATGTGCGACAGCACTTTTTCTGTTCGTGGCCTAGGCGCGTGCAAAAAGTGTATTTTCTTTTAATTGGTGCAGAATCGAGTCCAGCCCCGAGTCATGCTCGAATTGCTTGCTCCGATAGATTACGCGACCTTTATTAACGACCGCTACTAGGCGAACTTTCCCCTTTACACTTTCATCGTGACCCTGCGGCAAAACAACAAACCGAACTGTTTTGTTGACAGGACAATTCACACACAAAACTACCTGAACCATCTTCTCGCTCCTTAGGTTTCAAATCGTTGAAAAATTATAGCACAAAGTTATTTCACTTTGGCGCCGAATGTAGATTCCACTGCCTTGGTGACCTTATTTCTTATTTTTTCCACCTCTTGATTATTAAGGGTTTTTATAGGACTCTGGTACCAGATTCTAAAGGTGTATGAGTTGTTGTATATTTTTGCAAGTTCTACCTTGCGAACATTTGAATCGACTGATTTTATTTTTTCATATACATCTCCTGACTCTGTTTTGTCTGGAAGGACAAAAGAAATGTCCTCTACTTGCGCAGGATATTTTGCGAGTGGAACGTATGAATTTATCCCTGATAACTTGCGCAGGGCATTTACCTCGACTTCATAGTAATAATTATTGTTTGACATCTTTCTAATTTTTACTAGTTTGGTACTTTTTATACCTAGATCGGAAATTGCCGACTCGATAATTCCTTTGGCTTTTCTGAAACTAAAGTTTACAAATATGCCCGCAAGTATCATTTTTTCCTCTGGGAGCCCCTTTTTTAGTGGAAGATAAACATTAGCAATTTCAAAAAGATGAAATGGTTTAACCTCACCTTTATTCTGTTTGGCCGCATCGATTAGTGAATGCTTCAAAGAATTTCTTAGATACTCGGAATCACTACCCAAGGGGTTTTTTAGCTTGAGGGCTTTGCCTTTGATTTTTTCTTTACTTACAAGTGAAGACGTATATACCTCAATCCCGCCATAGTTGACCAAAAGGTTTTTTATTTTTTCCTCGAACTTGAACGATCCAGAGTAATTCTCCGGCAACTCTCCAGAAAGGAGGATGCTTGGTAAATTGTGATACCCATAAATTCTGGCAATTTCTTCAACAATGTCTTCAGGGATCGCCACGTCGAAGTTTCTAAAGCTTGGGACAGTCACCGATAGATTTTCCCCGCTCCAGCTGGGTTTAAACCCGAGACTATCTAATATTTTGGTTGTCTGGATTTTACTTATTTCTATACCGAGGCGATTTGAAATAAATTCATGTGTCGTTTGGACAGTTTTAGACTTAATTGGGTCCGGGTAGTTGTCATAAATTTTACTTAATATTTGCCCCTGACATATTTTTTTTACTAAATAGAGTGCCCGAAGGATCGCGGTCATTCCAAGCTCTGGATCAACGTTTTTTTCATTCAAAGTGGCCGCTACTGTCCTTATTCCAAGCGACATTGAAGTTTTTCTAATCTTGGCCGCGTTATTATTGTCTACAAAAAATATGAACCGCTTGGTATTTTTGTCGACGACGCTATTTTTGGTGCCGATTATCCCAGGAAGATCGATAATTTTGTTATCAGTGCTTTTAAAAATAATATCCCCTCCAGGCAGAGAATATGTTTTATCATCAAAGCTCGTTATTTTCTCGCCGCGTCTGCTTTCGCGGATAATGATGGTTGCATTTCTTATCTTGTTATAGTCAAAGACATGCATTGGCTGGCCAAGCTCGATCATAACGTAGTTAGTGATGTCGACGACGCTATTTAGGGATCTTACGCCAGCGGCATTTAATCGATCTTTTACCCAATCTGGAGACTCCCAGTTTTTGATGTCCCCTACAATAACGGCAGTCGTCCGGTAGACTAATTTTTTATTTGCAATCACCTTAAAAGGGAGAGATTTTTTGGGTTTGGGGGGTATCGAAATTTTTATTTTTTGTAAATTAGCATTGATCCTAAATTGTGGGAGGATCACAGACGCTTCGCGAGCTATCCCATAAACACTCATCGCATCGACCCTATTTGAAGTAATTTCAATGTCGTAGACCCAATCGCGTTTTCCGCCTATTTTTATGGGGCGCACTCGGTCAAAAGTTGGCCCACATAGGGAGATATATTTTGCGATTTTTTGTGAGTTCGCCTTTGTGTTTAAGTAGTCTCTAAGCCAACTGTCAAGAATTTGGATATTCATAGATGTATATTTTAAAAATCAAAATTGTTTGAGATATTCCAAGTTAGAACTATACAGGATTCTAAGGTCGGGAATCTTGAGCCCTGACCTCATCATCAAGACTCGTTCTACTCCAGTCCCAAAGGCAAAAGCGGTATGTTTATCAGGATCTATCCCGCCTGCTCTGAGCACGTTGGGGTGGGTCATCCCCGCCCCTGCAAGCTCTAGCCAACCATCTTTACAAAGCCTACACCCCTTGCCCATGCAAATATCACAAACAATATCGACTTCAAATGATGGCTCAGTAAAAGGAAAATGATGAGGTCTTAGTCTGGTCACTCTTTTTGATCCGAAATATTGCCTTACGAAATAGTCCAATGTCCCTTTAAGGTTACTTACAGAGATATTTTTATCAATCACGAGCCCTTCGAATTGATGAAAGACAGGGGTGTGGGAAGCATCAGACTGCCGGCGATAGCATTTTGCGATGTTTATCATTCTAATTGGAGGTTTTTTGGTTCTTACCATCTCCCTAATTTGTCCATTTGAAGTGTGCGGGGTTAAAAGCATGGGGCCAAATTTGGGATGGTCTGGAGATTTTAACCAAAAAGTCTCCCAGTCATCTCGGGCGGGGTGGTCTTTGCCGAAATTAAGCCCTTCGAAGGCAAACCAATCCCATTCAACTTCAGGGTATCGGACCCGGGTGAATCCTATTTGGGAGAAAATACTACTTATTTCTTCAATCGCTTGAGTGATTAGGTGAAGATGCCCGCGCTCAGCGCGGATACCAGGGATCGAGTAATCAAACCAATCGCCCTTCTTTTTTAGCTCATTCTTTTTAGAAATGATTAAGTTATTTAAGGTTGACTTTGTTTCATTGATCAAAATCCCGAGCTTCTTTTTCATCTCAGGGGGAAGGTTGGAAATCTCTCGGATGAGGAGCGTGAGTTTTCCGTTTCTGCCAAGATATGCAATCCTTAATTCTTCTAGCTCGGGTAAATCCTTGGCATCAACAATCTGCGCCGTAAACTCATTCCTTAGAGTTACTAAAGTTTTTTGGATATTTAAATAAGGCACGACCTTATTTTATAACAGTGAGGATCTTCTTGAAAGTTTTTGGGTCGCGAACGGCGATGTCTGAGAGGATCTTTCTATCTAATTCAATATTTGCTTTTTTAAGACCAGCGATCAGTTTGCTGTAAGTAAATCCGTGCTCCCTGGAAGCCGCATTAAGCCTCATTGTCCAAAGGGCACGCAATTTTCGTTTTTTATTTTTTCGTCCGGTATAAGCGTATTGACCAGCATGCAAGAGCGCATCTTTAGTAGTTTTTACTCTTCTACCAACGGTATGCTTATATCCTTTTGCTTTCTTTTTTTGCTCTCTATGGCGCTTTGCGGCCGGACTTTTTGCTCTACTCATTTTCTTTTTCTAATCCTCATTACCTTAGCTAGTTTTTTGGCATAGGTGCTTTTTACTCTCACTTGATTTCTTAATCTTCTTTTTTGTTTACTGCTCTTTTTTACCCTTAAGTGCCTTGTACCACTTCTTCGACGCAAGATTTTACCGGTCTTGGTTACCTTGAATCTTCTGATTATTGATTTTCTAGTTTTTTGTTTCGGCATTGTCTTTCACTTTTTTAATCGGCGAAATTATCATCGCTAAGTGTCTACCTAAAAATTTTGGCTCCATATCTATTGCGATATTAACTTTCAAGTCATCCATGACTCGTTCCAAAAGTTTATACCCAAAGGCCTTGCTGTCCATGTGTCTGCCCATAAATACGACGACTACTCGTACTTTATTGCCTCCTGCCAAAAACTCGCGAATTCGTGCAAGTCTAGTATTATAGTCCTGCTTGGCAATAAAAGGGCTAAATCGAACTTCTTTGAGCTCGGCAGACTTGGACTTCTTTCTTTCCTTTTTTAGTTTTTTTTCGGCAGCGTAGCGAAGTTTTCCATAATCAGCTATTTTGGCTACTGGAGGCCTTGCCTTAGGAGCAATCTCCACAAGGTCTAGACCATGCTTTTTAGCTAGCGCCAGTGCTTTCTCGGTAGGCATCACCCCTAGTTGTTTCCCCTCGCCAATCACCCTAACTTCAGGAACAAAGATGCCTTCATTTACTCGGAACTCTATCAGCTGATTATGTAATTTCTTTCGCTTATTCAATTCTAAACTTCCGTAATTTTAGTGGAAAACATTTATATTTTCAAACTACGTCCAGAAATTAGCCTTTTTGTATCATTTATGAAGCTATTTGTGTCTACTTGTTTATTTTCCCCAGTCCTTAGTCGCAAGGAAATTTTGCCTGATTTTATTTCCTTGTCGCCCACGATAATCATATAGGGAATTCTTTCTGTTTGAGCGTTTCTGATTTTTGCTTGGAGCGTATCGTTTTTTTCATCTACTTCTATCCTTACACCTTGATTCTTGATTTGTTTGAATATTTTTTTTGCAAAGGCTAGGTGTTTTTCGGTGATCGGCAAAATTTTTACTTGTATTGGTGAAAGCCATATGGGAAGATTCCCCCCGAAATGCTCCAATATTATCATGATGAATCGTTCTGGTGAGCCGATGATTGCTCGGTGCAACATGACGGGGGTCCTACTTTTCCCTTTTTTGTCAGTATAAGTTAGTTTAAATCTTTGCGGCATCACGTAATCAATTTGCAGAGTTGAAAGCTGCCACTCCCGTCCGAGGGCGTCTGTGGTCATTAGATCCATCTTGGGGGCATAGAAGGCGGCTTCTCCCGGCGCGTTGAAGTACTCTATCTCGTTTCTATCCATAATCTCTTCTGCCCATTTTTCGGTCTTGTCCCAGATTTTTGGATCTCCTAAATAATCTTTTGGTCTTTTCGGGTCCCTCGTCGAAAGCCTGTAGCGGTAGGAAAAACTAAAGGTCTTCATGACTTTTTTGATCATTGTGATCGCCCTGTCGGCTTCATCGTCGACTTGCTCTTCTGTACAAAATACATGGCAATCATCCTGAGAGAATGAGCGCACGCGGGAGAGCCCTATTAATTCACCGGGTTTTTCATCGCGATAAAGCATTGCAAAATCAGTGATCCTAAAGGGCAAATCTCGATAGCTCCTTGCCTGGCTTTTGAAAATTTGGGTATGCTGAGGACAGTTCATGGGCTTTAGAAAAAATTCCTCATCCGAATAATTTGAAGCTACCCGGAACATATCGCCCTTATATTTGTCGTAATGACCAGATATTTTGAAAAGATCTGCTTTGGCAACTTGCGGCGTCCATACTTGCATGTACCCTTCTTTGGATTGAATTTCTTCAATATATTTATTTAGTTCAAGCCGGATGATGGCTCCCTTAGGGGTGTAAAGCGGAAATCCGCTTCCGACAAGATCTGAAAAGGTGAATAAATCTAGTTCGCGCCCAAGCTTTCGATGATCATTTTTTTTGGCTTGCTCAAGCCCCGCTATGTATACGTCGAGCTCTTTTTTGGATGGGAAAGCAGTGCCGTAGATTCTTGTGAGCATCTTATTTTTTTCGTTTCCCCGCCAGTATGCCCCGGCAACCGACAGGAGTTTGAAAGCTTTAATTTCGCCAGTCTTTTTGACATGAGGGCCTCGGCAAAGATCTACGAATTTATCCCCAGTCCAATAAACTATCGGCTTTTGGTTGTCAGCCTTTATTTCGGCAAGCCACTCCTCTTTGTAAGGGTTATCTTTAAATAATTCTCGTGCTTTTTTGAAAGTAATTTCCTCTTTTTTAAACCGCAGGTTTGCTTTAATTATTTTGGCCATTTCAGCTTCGATTTTAGGGAAATCATCTTCGGAGATTTTTATTTTGGACTCGAAGTCAAAATAAAATCCATCGTTTATCGCCGGTCCCATGGCCATTTTAATTTCAGGCCAGATGTTTAGCATTGCTTGGGTGAGGACATGCTCGCAACTGTGTCTCAGAGACTCCAAGTTTGTATTTGCCTTCTTCATTGAGTTAATTGTAGCGTAAAGAATAAAAGGAGGCCACCCCAAGGGTGAAGCGGCCTCTAAAACACAAAAAAAAGGCAGAAGCCTTAGCCCCTGCCCATTGTCCCAACCAAAACATTGTCTTCAAAAAAAACGACGGCAAGCATTTGTACAAGTGTTCTTGCCTTTGGTGAGTCACCGCTTACAATTAGATAAGATTTTCTCTGGTTTGCAGGCGGTACTTCTCCCCCTTGGTCGATAAATATATCCCCAAGTCCTGCTGCCTTTTTTCGAGGATTTCAAAAACACCGCGTGCTCCAGTTTTTTCACTAAAAAAAGACATGATCCTTTCGACTTCGTCTTGGATATCTTCCCTCTTATTCTCAGGTGTCTCTCTATGAAAATATGCCGAGACTTTAACAACCATCAATCAATCTCCTTGATTACCAGCTTTCGATGAGTAATTGTAGCAGAAATTAGTTTGGATCGGGAACGACGGGAGTCTTTGTAACTAGTGAAGATTGTGTGGCTTCGACTATGTTTGCGATCCATCCCCCAATGACGGGTAATCCTCCTGCCTTAGAAAGTATAGTAACTAAAACCACCGAGACGAAAGCAAATCCCAAGGTAACCCCTATCGCCCAAAAAAATCCTTTAATTAATCCCTCTTTTAAATATTTAATCAAGGCCACTAGTTAAATATATCGGAAGCACGTATGGTTTATCAACTGTGGACCCGGGGGGAATCGAACCCCCTACTCTTCCATGCCATGGAAGCATGTTACCGGTATACCACGGGCCCAAATTTGTGAACCCGCCCCGGCTCGAACGGGGGACCTTTGCAATGTCAATGCAACGCTCTAACCAACTGAGCTACGGGTTCGAATTAGTTATTATACCAAATTAGGCGGCGGAGCGGCTTGAGTAGTGTTCTCCGCTCAGAAGATATTTTGCTCCATATTTTTTGTAATTTGCCCCCCAGCGGTTCTTTTTAGCGGCCCGCTTATTGGCGGTAGATAGCCATTCGGTGGCCTGCTCGATATTTACCCTAAAGCTTTGAATAAACGAGAAGATCCTTTCTAGGAAAAATAGCTCATATTTACTCGGTGCAGAGCCAACTTGGATAGCGGCAATTTCAGTTTCGCGGGAAAGCTGTGGCGTGACTCGGGCAAATTTTACAACCTCTACTTGGATTGCTTGGATTTGAAGTCTTAGCTCGTTTGTTTTTGTCTCGATGAGTTCTTTTTCTTCTTTTAATAGCCTTTTTTCAAAAGTAAGCTGACTAATTGTTTTTTCTTGCTTTTCTCTCTCTCCGCTATAGACCTGGCTAAATTCTAGAGATTCTCCAGGATGGATCTCACCAGACCTTGCAATAGGGATGCGCCCAAATAGCTGGTTTGCAAAACTTCGAGGGGATTTTTCAAACAACTCTTCCCTTAAGACTTCGATGGGGTTTGTCACGACCCCTAGGTTTTTTTTCCTCTTGTTCTTATCGTTCATTATGAGTCAATTCTATGCCGCTCCTGCCAGCGAATCAAGAACTTTTCTTTTTTTCAGGATTGAGACGATCCGGCTACGATGTTCATTTTCCGGGAATTTTTCACTGGATGTAGAGCTACTTTGGGATATTTTAAGCATTCCATCCACTTCAGATTTTTTAAGGGAAACTTTTTCTTTGTTTGCAATTTCAGTAAGAATCATATCAAGTTTTATGTTAGCTTCTGATTGCTTTTTATACTCTTCGCGGAGGCTTTCCGGGGTCTTGTTTATTGAATTTAGATAATTGTCAAGGCTTAAGCCTAATTTTTCAAGTCTATCCAAAAGCGTAGAGAGCCGTGCGTTTACTTCTTCGAGAACAAGAATTTCTGGTAATTCAAATTTTATTGAGTTAGCAAGACTACTTACCGCCAAATTTTCCTTATCAAGTTTTGAAAGTTTTTTATTTTTTACAGTCCCTTTTATAATTGCCTCTTTTACCGCTTTTTTGTAGTCCCCTAAAGTGATTTTTGGAGCCTCACAAGTGATTGCTCGGACAGTCCAAGGTTTATTTTCCTTGTTTTCAACCAGCTCAAATTTTGGAAATAAAACCGGTCTTAAATTGTGTTCCTTTATTGCCTTGTTAAACTTCTCGGGAAGGATATTGCTGAGGGCTTTTTCTCCCAGCGCCTCCTCGCTTATGGCCTCGCGGACCTTAGAAATCGGGGCCTTCCCCTTTCGAAATCCGGAGACCGTGACATTTGGAGCCTCTTTTAGGGCAATTTCTTGTTTTATTTTTTCAATTTCGCTAAAAGGAATTGGAAAGGTAAGCTGGATGCTTCCATTTGATTGCTTGGCCAGAATAGAGCTTTTGATTTGTTTTTTCGTCATTATCCTTTATGTTGAGTGCGGGGAGCGGCCTGGGGACCACTTCCCATCACTTGCTCTTTCGCCGCCTCTTTTTGCACACGAAAACCTCCCTTACTGGGTACGCCAAAGCGTGATTTTTCTGGATTTCCACTAAACCCCCTGATCACTTTTATTTTGGTTTTCATACAGGGGATATTATATCACTCACTAGCCAAACGGTGGAGAAAAGCGTTGACCAAAGTAAGAACGATTGAAGCGATTGCAGCAGTCACGAACCCGTCAATGTAAAAGCCAGGCACAACCATTGCTACACCCCAAAGGAGAGCAACGTTTATGAAAAATGCGGCTATCCCGAGAGTAACGATAGTAAGAGGCAGGGCTAGCAACTGAAGGACTGGCCTAATAAATGTGTTAACCAGACCTATCATGATTGCGGCAACTAGTGCGGATCGAAATCCGTCAAACTGGAAACCTGGGATAACATATTCCACAACGAGAAGAGCAAATACGCTTATTGCAAGCCGCATCGCAAGATTCGTTAATTTCATAGTTTATATTCGCAAAAAATATCTTACCTTGTCAACTCCCGAAAAAATATAAGACCGCGGGACACAGCCAAGTTCCAGTTTGGCTTTAAATTGTGGTCAGTATTTGGGTACTCAAAGTATTTTATATCGGGCTTGTCAGCAACAAATTTTCTACTCCATTCCACTGGTACCGCATCATCTGTGGTCCCTTGGTGCAGTTGGATCGGCGCTTTTATGTCTCCGAGGTAATTTGTAAAAGAAAATTTGTCTGTGTCGTAGACATCTTCGAACCTTGCAAGTTCTTTTCTGATTAGTTTCCCCCTGTCTTCTGCTTCATCGGTGTAGTATAGAACATTGTAAGGGAAAGGTTTTGTCACTGGTGCCCATAAAGTAGTGGGGTAATCGGCGCCAGTAATAATCAAAGTGGTAAGGGCAATGTGGCCGCCGTTTGAGTGCGCCCATATAAAAATGTTTTTTTGATCCCATTTGTCTCCAAGAACTTGGGCAAAAGATGGCTCTTTAATAGATTGAAGCAGAGAAAGGATTGTAGTATAGGTTTGAAATCGTGTTTCAAAAACATTTTCCGATTCAGGGTCAGATCCACCATATCCTAGAAAATCGGGAGCGATGGTAATAAAATTGTTTTGGGAGAAATACTTGGCGGCGCTATCTGTGCCAACGCCGGAAGTGTAGATTTCCTGATCGACATACCCTCTTATCATGATAACGATAGGGAAAGGGCCGGTCCCTTTGGGAATATGTATCACCCCAGTGGTCTTCTTTTTGATATCTGGATCAAGGCTTGGAGAAAATTCAAGTTCAAATAAATTCTCACTTTGTTCTATTAAAGTAAATTTTGAGTTTGGAATTTCTGCTATTTTGAGTGCCTCGATGCTGTAAATATCCAGTGGCCGATCTTCCTGATCCTCCTTTTTTGAGATTTCAAAAAATTGTGGTTGAGTAATTAGTTTTTTTGCAAGAAAAAACCCTGCAATTCCAGTGAGAATGAATGAAGTAATTAAGAGAATAGTCTTTCCCATATAACAAAGCCGCTGAAAATTCCATAAAAACTGAAAGCAGAGAAAAGAACAATGACCCTTATCCAGCCGGGTCTTAGTGGTTTAGCCAGGTGAGTTAGGTTTAGCCCGAGGACAAGACCGGTATAGATAAACATGCTAAAAGCGTTAAGGGTTGCGCCAGTAATAACCAATGTCAAAGGCTCGGTAAATCCCAGCATAAAAATAACGATACCGCTTAAAATTAATATCCACAAAAAAAGGTAGTAGAACAAGGACAATTTTTCAATTCTAAAACGCTTGGGAGCAAGGATAACCAAGTTTTCAGACATGATTCGGCTGGTAGCATCCATGACTGAAAATTGGGTTGAGAAAAGCATAAGTGCGGCTATGAGGAGAAATAGACTTCCCAAAAAAGGCATGGTTTTTTCGGCAATAACTTGTGATTCGCTAATAACAAACCCAACCCCGCTTGAACTTATTGGATTATCAAAAGTAGTGGAAAAGGCTAGAAAACTTAGGGCCAATATAGTTAAGGCACCGGTTAGCCAAAAAATAAGGCTATGTTCGACATTGATGCGCCACCACCAAGTTTTAAACTTTTGCATATTGGATGGAGTTGAGACAAAAGTTGTCCCTTCCAAGCTAATTTTTTCTGTTTTTCCGGTTAAAATGCTTGTTAATCTGCCAGAGAATTTGCCCATGCCGTAGCCTTTTTCCTTGACATAATAAGATTGGGCCAAATTTAGGTTGCCCCCTGCCCCAGCATAGGCAAAAGCACCCAAAAAGGTGGTCAAGGAGATCCCCGCTGGCAGAAACCAATAGCCCTCGCCCTTACCCATTAATCCAAAACCAAGAGCTTCCCAATCAGCTAGTTTGGCAATAAAAAGGACAAGAAAAAAAATTAAAGGTACGCCCACGAAAATTAAGGTACGCTGCAAGACCTCTTGGGTTTTATAAACGATTGGCCCTAAAGTAAGAATTAAGCCGATCACTAAAAGCAAGATTATGGGGATAATTGGGGTGTAGATGATCCCAAATAAATAGGCAAAAAAAGTGGCAGAGGAGGCAATAATTCCTGGCCAAACCCAAGGTACGAGCGTTGAAAATATAAACCAGACGGGCGATAAACGGGTGTATTTTCGCGTTAGACCTACAAAAATACTCTCGCCGGAAACTAGGGTATACCGCTCTATTTCCATATTTAGAAAAAATTGGAATGTAATTCCCAAAACTGCCGCCCAAATGATGCCCATTCCAAAATTGCTGGCTAGGTAGGGCCAAAGGATAAGCTCTCCGCTCCCCAGCCCCATCCCGAGAATTATGAAGCTTGGGCCAAGTAGGAATTTAAGAGGAAGAGGCTTTGGCATATCACGTTTAGTTAACGGCGCTAAATGAGACATAATTTAGTTTAAGGATTAGTTGCGGTAACTGCAAGAATTTGAGATAATGTTTCATCGAAAACTAGCGCTAGGAGTAGAAATAATGTCTGTTAGAGTTTTGGATCTTGTAACGAAAAACCCGCCGATTGATGCACAAACCTTAAGACAAGCTCATCCTAAGCTTGATCCCCGCTCTCTAGTTCTGGAGGTGACCAGAAGAAGCGGTGCCAGGCAGATGCTCGAGATGAGCGATTGGAATGAATATTCCAAACTGGTTAAAAAATACCGTAAACGAGATCCTGTTTTGTACCAGCGGTAACGCGCACGAATTTATAGGTAAGGGTGAAGAGGAGATCTTTTTCTTCACCCTTATTTTTTTATATCCTTTGGCAGAGGCAGTGCAGAACTTACCGGGATGGTGATCGCGGCGGTTGGAGTGGGAGTTGGGGCTAAAGTATTAACTGGCTCACTAGTTTGGAAGGCTTTTTCGGAGCCTCCTTTTGGCAGTAGGACTAAAATTAGTAGGATTATTAAAATTGCCAAAACCGCAAATGTATTTTTTCTATTCATTTCTTATAATATAATCGACTTGTGAATAAACTTCATCAAGAAATATTAAAAGGACTTAAGAAACTGCCTCAAAAGGATTCTGGTCATTTTGATATCAATAAATATCTCGGAAGCCCTCGGAAATATTATGGTACATCCACTCCTGATCGGAGAAAAATGATGAAAGACTGGTACAAAAAACATAAAGACATTAATTTTAGTGAGTTTCAAAGTTTATTGGATAGTTTATACAAAGGTGAGTCCATTGAAGAACGCTTTATAGCGGGCTCTGTGCTAGAGCATTATTCAGACCTCCGTACAAAATTAAGTCCCCAGAGATTGAAAAAATGGGTTTCTGGGCTTATCGGTTGGGCTGAAATTGATACTCAGATATCGTTTTCTGGAGGTGAAATTTTGGATAAATGGGAGGATTGGGGGAAAGCATTAACAGATTTTTCAAATTCTAATAGTATTTCTCTTCGTCGTGCCAGCTTAGTTTTATTAGTTAAACCGGTTCGCGATGTTCGGGATAAGAAATTATTGAAACTTGCTTTTGCTAACATAGGGCGCCTTAAGCACGAGCGAGATATTCTGATCACCAAGGCAATTTCTTGGCTTCTTCGGGATATGATCAAAAATTATCGGAGAGAAGTCCAAAAATATTTGAGTGAGAATCGAGATTCTCTTCCTGCAATTGCCCTTCGCGAGGCCACTCGTAAATTAAAAACAGGAAGAAAATAGTTGAGATTCCCCTCTTGACTTTGGGTTTTATTCGGGTATATAAACTACTTGTGATCCAAAAAATTAACTCTCCCATTTCTGTCTCTTTTAATTTTGATAGTGTAAAGCATAAAGTTTCCCCTAAATGCATTATTTGGAATAACCGCCTTTATCCAATTACCAGGCTTGGACTCCACCACACTTATCGGATGGGGCGCACCTTGTTCCATGTTTTCTCTGTCGCCACCCCTACGCTTTTTTTTAAACTGGTTCTGAACACTGAAAATTTACACTGGACTTTAGAAGAAATTTCTGATGGCCTACCCAATTAAAATCAACTTTAATCCCGCCAGTCCCACTATCATGCATATTGATCTTAACTCCTGCTTTGCCAGCATCGAACAGCAAGCTAATCCCCTTCTCCGAGGAAAGCCCGTGATCGTTGCGGCTTATACTTCCCCCAAGGGATGTGTCTTAGCTTCTTCTATTGAAGCCAAGACTTATGGAATTAAAACCGGTATGCAAGTTAAAGAAGGGCAGAGGTTGTATCCAAATTTAGTGGTCTTACCCGCCGATCCAAATAAATATCGCGTGGTTCATCTTAACCTTCGAAAACTTTTATCTGACTACACTGACAATTTAAATCCAAAATCCATTGATGAGTTTGTTCTTGATTTGCCTACCAAAAAGGTTCACGAGGTGGCCCTTGAAATAAAACGCCGCATCACAAAAGAAGTCGGAGGCTGGTTAAAAGTTTCTATTGGAATTTCTACGAATAGATCTTTGGCAAAATTATCTTCGAATTTAAAAAAACCCGATGGGTTAGAGGTGATTGATAAAAATAATTATTTGAAAGCGTATGAAAAAGTGTCTCTAGTTGATCTTCATGGGATAAATACTAGGCTTGCCGCACGCCTTAATTCTGCTGGTATTTACAGTGTCATAGATTTTTATCGCGCTTCGTTTTGGCAGATTAATCAGGCTTTTGGTTCAGTCAATAGCTATTATTGGTATTTACGACTGAGAGGTTGGCCGGAAATTGATAATGTAGAATTTGAAAGAAAAAGTTTTGGCAATTCTTATGCTCTCTCACGCCCGTTGTTTGAAGTTAAAGAGCTCTCTCCAATTATTGCAAAATTAGTCGACAAAATGGCTACAAGATTAAGAGCTTCTGGAAAAGTTGCCAGGGGCATTCATTTGGCGATAAATTATCGTGATGGAAGCTATTGGCATAGAGGTAAAGGCTTTAAAAAGGCGTTTTTTGACACCAGGGATTTTTATAAGGAATTTTTCGGGTTACTTTTAAAATCGAGCTGTAGAAAGCCTGTCAGAATAATTGCCGTTTCTTGCTTTAATCTCTCAGGCAGTCAAGCTAAACAGCTAGAGCTATTTGACGACATTATCAAGAAAGAAAAGATATCTGGTTCAATAGACCGGATTAATGATTTCTGGGGCGACTTTACCGTCGCTCAGGCGAGCTTACTAAAGCTTGAAGATCGTATTTCGGATCGGATATCTTTTGGCGGAGTGAAAGAATTAGAGGAGTATAAAAATACTCCTCTAAAATTGCACAGCCATTAATGAACTTTGCGCGACCAGGATAATCGCCTGCGATATCGAGTTCTCGCGTCAATTATAACTTTGTTTTTGTACACAAGGTTTACGATTGAGCGAAAGCCACGCTTCGGGCAGATTGACTTATTGCACCAGGCGCAAAATTTTCTATGAGGACAGTGCTTCATATGTGCATACTCCTAAACAAATGGCCGATGGCGAAGTTTATAAAATTATGAAGGGATTTCCAAGCTCCAGTTTGTTCGCTGCCGAAAATCCGGCATTGACCTCTAAAACATAGTCGATCGGCTCCGGAGGTAAGTATAATTTCAAATCACTTTCGGTTTCTGCCGGTTCTACATTTTCGTTTATGAATATTACTTTCCCATCATTAATCCAAATAATATCAATGGGAAAGTGCATGTCCTTCATCCAAAATGGCGGGTTTACATCGGGCTTGTCGAAAACAAAAAGCATAGCCTCATCGCTTGCCAAACTACTACGATTTGAAAGTCCCAGCTTTCGTGATTCATCGCTATCAGCAATGTAGGCAATTAAGCCTGTCTCGCCTACTCTGACGGGTTTTTTCTTAAGATCAAGGACAAGTTTGTCACTTGCCGATACAGCAGACCCCCGAGACATTTTAGAGTTTTTGATAGAGAGGTTCTTAAAAGCAAGCGCGATTAGCAACACAAAAATAATTGAGGGTAAAAAAATAAAAATAATGTGCCAGTTATTTGCAAATTTGTTCGGATGGATATGCAAGGTATTTTTTTCCATGTCTATTTTTCGATCCAAGCACAGCGACTATCAAAGCATCCGCATCGATAACTCTGGTTATCGGGAAAATCTTTTTTGATCTCGCAAGCAGTGTTTATATTTGGATCTGAGGAGCAAACCTCTTCTGAACATCCCGAAGGTTCGCATTCGTTATCCAAGTCACACTCCCCTTGCGCATATTTAAGCGACCCATAAGCTTCGCGGTATGGCTTTTTATCAAAAGTGACTCGGGTTGGAAATTCTTGTGTCTGCATATTAAGCACGGACTTAGTTAAATAATACCCAATTAGAGCTAAGGTAAATAGAGCAAAAAGTATTAGGAAGCTATTGACGATCCTGCGAATAAGCATTTACTTATTGTAGCAAAAATAGTGTGTGCCGGGGAGAGGACTCGAACCTCCACGTCTTTTAAAGACACAGGATCCTAAATCCTGCGCGTCTACCAGTTCCGCCACCTCGGCATATAAGAAATTTCTACTGGAATTATAACATCGGAGATAGTATATTGTCTTTTAGTTAGACTCTCACAAATCAAGAACCCCGCGGTAAAGCGGGGTCTTGGGGAATTCCAACGCTCCCCTGAAAAAATCAGGGTTGCCTTGAAACGTAATGGGGACTATATCATAGTCCCATAATTAAGTCAAGCTATAGGACGTATTCGTCCTGTTAGGCTGGTTTACTTCTTCTTCGCAAGTACGAAAATAGAAGGTCCAAAATGGATTTTACCTAATGGCTTTTGAAGAAACCGTTCTATTAGAAGCATAAAATTATGAGGGAAAATCTTTTTTAATTTCCGGCTTCTTGCGTTGGAAACAGATCGCACTTCAATAATTTCAAAGCCGCTCTCGGTTAGAAGATCCTTGATGTAAGCTGGGTGAAAATTCAAAAATGGGATGCATTTTTCATTTTGATTCGATGAAGTGCGCTTATCCTCTGGGAAAATCTCAAATGGAAAAATGAAATTTCCTCTTTTAAGATTCATAAAAGTCGCCTTAATATGTTGTTTGTTGGCGTATTCTAGGATAAAAAAACCATCCTTTTTCAAAAGCCTATTTACTTCTTTTAGGATTATTTTGGGGTCTTCTATATGGTGCATCACTCTCACAAAGAGTGCTAAATCAAACTTTTGACTGCCGGTTTTTTTGACTACATTTTCAGCTTTAGAATACAAAAAGCTAACTCTAGGGTCTTTGGAGAGGCGCACCTTTGCTTCAGAGAGACACTTCTTAGACGAATCGGTCAAGAGCGCTCGCTTGGATTTGTTTAAATAAAGCGGTGCGAGACGTCCAAACCCGCAACCAATATCAATGACGTTCAAATTGTTGGGGAGATGTTTTATAAAACTATTGATGGCCAATACCTCGCTTTCATGCTCATAATCTCGGCCTTTCCAATATGCTTGATAATTGTAGTTATCATATGCCGCAGACATTCTACTCCATGTCTGCCATAAAAGTGCTCACCCCTTGTGCCCAAGAGCCATTTGAGAGGGGGGTATATTTACCCATAATATCTTCAATGCTGAGAAAGCCCTTGTCCAAATATTCCTTGCGAAGTCCACGGGAAACTGTTTCTATGGCGTGAGAGTAGTCTTCAAATCCCAAAGTACCTTGACTATGTATCCCCCAGCCCCAGCAGTTGTACGTGTTTTCGGGGATTTTTTTGCACAAATTTGACTCTTGTTGAGCAATTGCTGTGGTCAACTTGAAATCAAGTCCATACTTATCTGCCATGGCGACAAGTTGAGTCGAGTATGGCTCAAGCGGAGATCGGTAGTATTCAAGATATTGCCTGATTATTTCAATACGGGCATCCTTTCCATATACGTTGCCTGAAATGGCGTAGGACTCACTTGGGAGAGATGCATAGACATTAACCCCGGGCATAGGGGCGGTAATAAGGTTGGTGTCTTTATATGAAAGCACCTCAGTGCGGCTAACAACTTCCTCATTTGTGGAGATCGCAATCAAAGTAAACAAACTTGTCCCCAGCGCTAGCGGGGTTAGTATCAAAAAGACAGCAATCAAGAGTAAATTTTTGACAAACAAATCAGGTTCCATCTTGGGCTTAGACAAGAATGCCACAAATCGAGTTAATAAGTCAAACAGGCATAAATTGGTGGGTCGCACAGGGCTCGAACCTGTAACCTACCGGTTAAGAGCCGGTTGCTCTACCGTTGAGCTAGCGACCCGTTTGTGTCGGGGTGCCCGGGCTCGAACCGGGGACCTCACGCTCCCAAAGCGTGCACTCTACCAACTGAGCTACACCCCGCGAAGAAGTTGCGCCTATTCTATCAAATTTCGGAGATTTTTAAAAATTTAAATACTGAATTTTCTGAAAAGGTAAGTATATTTAGTGATTTCAGCATTATCTGACGGGTCAGCGGCCTTTTGCTTAGCGAGGCTGATAAGTCGGTTGGCTAAATGGGCTATTTCTCTATCTTTAGGCAGCCTTCTGAGTTGTCCAGGGAATACTTCTTCTTCCATAAGTGAAAAAAAATCGTGTTGGATTCTTTCCATTTTTGCAGACCATGTAGGGAATACTTTTTCAGCTTGGTAAAAAAGTGCCGCGCCGTAGGCAAATCTGAGAAGTATTTCTGGTTTAAAGTAAACTGGTAGTCTAACTTTATCTTCAGTGTTAGACAGATTATTGGGCCTAGGATCTCTGTGTACGGTAGCGAGGAATCGGCGAAGAGGAGTTATGGCTTCTCCAGTAAAATAAGCAAAATACTCACCGTTTCTGGTAGGAGTTGAAAGCTCTATGTCGGCTTCTATAAATGAGGCATAAGCCAGGTTGCTGTCATTAGTAGCCTCTCGACGCAAGAAAACTAAAGAGTGTCTTTCTCCGGGTGGTACGGCCAAAAGGATTGATCTGGCATCGGCAAGTGACAACCTGCCAGAATTCACATAAACTTTGGCTTGGTTATATTGCCTGGGAAAGCAAATTAGTAGGGCGGCCATATCGAGTTGAGTTTGACCATAGGCGTTTCGAAAGTCAGAAGGAATAAAATTAATATCGCGATAATGGGTCTCTTTGGTGGCGTGGTGAAGGGCTCCAGTAGAGGCCCTCAGAACATCGATAGCTGTGACCGCACGGCTTGTCTCAGCGACAACATCAGCAAGCCTGGCACAGGCCGCTTCTGGGTCAAGCTGAATTGCTTCGTTTAGTTCTGTGAGGTTGCGATTATAGGCGAGTTTAGTTATTTCTGTTGGGTTTTGGAGTCGTTCATACCTGTGGATGCTTTCCTCAATTAATTCAGAAGGGTCTTCTCTCCTCATCCAGACATTAAATATATGGGTATTGGTAATGGAATACAAGGTAGAAAGTGCTGAGCTGGTTTCGAAGTCTGGTCGAAGATACTTCTGCAGTTCTCCGTCGGAAGCTTTGTCGATATATCCGCCGAATTCTCTATAAACACCTTCAATTAATCGTTCTTGGAATTGGCCAAGTTCAGGGGTACTGACTGCAAGCAACAAATTGCTTTGGATATCCGTAACAACTCCCGCGAGTCTTTTTGAATCATCACCCGAAAGACTACCTCTTAATGAGGCTAGTGTATATTCTGGATTATAAAAATCTTTTCTCTCAGGCATTAGGTGATCCAAGTAACCTTTGGTGTTTCTGGTGGTTCTGGGATCTCTACTTCTGCTTCTATTTCCTTTCCACAGTGCGGGCATTTAACTTTAGCAGACACTTTTCTAGATATTTCATTTGGATGTTTTTTTTCTTTTTGTTTATCCATTTAGCGTCACCTCCATATCCTATATAATAATTACAAAAATGGTTACTATATGTCAATGGGTAAGGACATAAAAATAAAAAATAAAAGCATGATATATGCCGAAGGCTTGGTTTGGCAGAAGGCAGGCTCCGGAAAAATTTATCTGGGCAGTAAAGATACGGGAAAGTATTTACTAACTAAGCCTTTTTGGAGACATATAGTGGATATATTAGAAAAACCTCAAAGAATAGAAGCAATTGCCCGTAAAATGGCACAAAGGGCAAAACGTTCCATTCCCGAAGAAAGGGCAATCCATAAAGTGAAAATTATGATTTTATTGATGACCAAGCATGGGCTTATTAAAAAAATAGACCATATTTCATTTGGCCGCGATGAAAATCGATTATTACCTCGGGGCACCAAACCACTTTGGTTAAAATTTTTTTTTCACAAATTATTACTGACTATTTATGTTTTTTTGGCTTGTTTGGGATTAATGATGATCATTTTTTCTCGTTATGGGCTTCCTAAATACGCTGATTTTTTTTGGCATGAAAGATTAAGTATTTCTTTATTGACTTTTTTCATCTTTAGCTGGATTTTCGGGATTATGCATGAGTTGGTGCATTACTGGACTGCCGCCTCACAGGGGATCAGAGCAAAGATTAGACTTTCCTATCGTTTGAATTTTCTAGTTTTTGAAACATACAATCCTGATATTTTTTCTGTTCCCAAGTTTTGGCGTTTGGTAATTTATCTTTCAGGGATGGTTTTTGATCTTATTCTGGTATTTATTTTTTATCTAATTATTTTTCTTTTTCCAAACCAAAATCTTGAGATAATTCACCAATTTATCTTAATTCAATGGTTAACATTTTTGTGGCAATTTCTGTTTTTCACCCGTACTGATTTTTATTTTGTAATTAAAGAATTGGTAGGCGTAGAGAATCTTTATACTTATGCAATAAAAAAGATTTACTCCCTGATTACGAGACAGCCCTTTGACCATTATTTGACCAGGAGAGAAATTTTTTTTGTGAATATATATACGTTTTTTTTCTTTTCAGGAACTATGTTTGCGATAGTGAGGTACAGCTTATATCATTTACCAATTACCTTAAAGTTGGCCACAAGCGGCATCGGGAGTCTTTATTTGGGGTATATCGAGTCCAACTCTACAGAATTTTTGGACGGGCTCATCATCATTTCTATACAGATTTTGGCAGTTACATTATTAATATATGAGGTTTTGAAAAAATATTTACCGCGGCTAACGCTGTGCCCTAGGAGGGACTTGAACCCCCAACCTTGAGTTTAGAACACTCCTGCTCTATCCAGTTGAGCTACTAGGGCTTATGATTTAAGCGAATAAAAATGAGCGGCGGAGCGGATTTGAACCGCCGACCTTCTCGTTGGCAACGAGACATTCTACCACTGAACTACCGCCGCAAATGAAATGAGCGAGGTGCTGAGGATAGGAATCGAACCTATATCTGACGCTCTTCAGGCGCCCGCCGTGACCGACTTGGCTACCTCAGCTTATGCTGTGTATTTTACTATATTTGTGAGCGGCGTGCTATAATACAGTGCTATTTGTGGCTATCTTCTCGTATACCTATAACCAAAGGAGTGTGAAGTGAAAAAGGTAGCTGTGCTCTTTATATTGGTGCTGATTATGTCAGCGTTCTTAGTGTCGTCGGTGTCGGGCCTCTCGGTCGTCGTGGGGTATAGCTTTAAAACGATGGACAACGGGATGCAGGGCATTTGGGCCGTGGATCATTTCCATAGCTTGTTAACGCTTACCCAAACAGGGCCGGATTGCTACAACTACATCCGGGTGGATGCAGGGACTTTTGAAACCATTGGCGGAGGGTCCCCTGGCGGTGAGCCTGGCGACACGGTTGCAGCCGGAATTCCTGGTACTGTTTCCGGCGGGATCAGTGGGACGATCTGCGGGACGTTGAATATCAACGTGCCAGCAGGCGAGGAAGATCTCACGGTGGGTTCTTATGCCAGCTATGAGGCCAAATATTTCCACAACTTTTTTGATGTGGGGACTATTTACGGCTTTACGATCACTGATTGGGGCTGGACGTTTGTAACCTGCGGCAATGGGACTTGGACCGACAACGAAGTAACTGAAGCTGATTGGCAAACCGACAAAACCGCAATGGGCGACATTGTTGGTGAATATGTCCCCTGCGCGATCGCGCCGGTGCCTGCGGTTTGCACGCCGGTGGGCGCCGTGGTTCAGCCGCACACGATTTTAACCGAGGGGATGTTTAACATCTTCTGGAAAATCGGTGGATTTACGGTGGAGGACGCCGATCGTCAAGTGATTTATACTCCCCCGGTTTATGTGGATGTCCAAGGTGAGGACGGGGTGATGGTCTATGGGCAAGCCCGCGGAATATTAATTCTCGGATGCCGCGAGAATATAAACGCCGAAGCGCTTTTGCCGTTGATTGAGGCATATGGCGTTTATCCAGACGGTGTGCGCCCGCTCAATTGGGGTTGGTACGGGGTGGATGACGCCATCGAGTTCCGAGAACCAGACCAATAGCTTGTGATATATTTTGTCCGATTTAATTTAGTGGAGGAGTCCCGCCTTTGATCTCAAACGGCGGGATTTTATTTTTCTGTGAATTTCTTCAGTGTTGTGGTCGCACAAGGACTCGAACCTTGGACCCTTCGGATGTAAACCGAATGCTCTACCAACTGAGCTATGCGACCTTTTTTGTGCCGAGGAGAGGACTCGAACCTCCACGGGTGTTACCCCACACGCACCTCAAGCGTGCTTGTCTACCAGTTTCAACACCTCGGCCTACGCTAAAGCTACGGCCGACAGGTCGGCTTTGCAATAGCTTGGTGCCTTCGAGAGGACTCGAACCTCTACGTCGCAAGCGACACAGCGTCCTGAACGCTGCGCGTCTACCAGTTCCGCCACGAAGGCTTATGTATCTCGAACTGGCCAAGCTTTGCTTACCAGTTCCGCCACGAAGGCTAATAAATCAAACTGACTAGAGCTTGAATTATATCAAAAAATGAGGCTTATTTAAATAAATCTAACCATCATGCCCTCTTTTACCATGAGCGATAAAGATACTTCTTGTCCTGGGAATTTTGCCCCAGGTCCCCAGATTTTTGCCCGAGACCTTCTTTCTGAAAAACTTGACCCTATTTTTTCACTTATTTGTCTGAGGGTAGTTCCCGATCTAGAAATAATGGGGTCATTAGTATTGGGTTCTTCGTTAATCCTAACGAGATAAATTTGGACAAAATTTAATTTTTCCCAAATTATCTCTTTGAGTTTTTTAATGCCTTTGTTTTTTGTTGCACTAATTTTTATAGCCTCTACAGGCACAGCATGCTCAGCTTTGCTTATTTGAGACATATCTTTTAATTTTTCTTGGTCCGACTTATTGAGTACATTTATTGCCGGGATATAAATCCTGTTTGTGGAAAATGCATCGATCAAGCGGTCCAAATCCATTTTTTCATTGATTGAAATTTCTGCATTTTTTAATCCCATCTGAGAGGCCACTTCCTTGATCGTTAAGTTTGACAGTTCCTGCCGAATATTTGAGTGGATAATAAGCCCTCCGGAAAGCCTTTTTTGTATCCTTACTGCCGGGAGATATTTATTTATTCTGATCCCATTTCGCTCGAGAGCTTTTTTAATTCGCCCAATAGCTTCTGGCCTTTTGATATCACTTATGAGAATTAAAAGATCTGCCCCGCGCACGACCGACATCACTTCCCGGCCACGGCCCTTACCTTCCTCAGCGCCTTCTATAAGTCCCGGGACATCAAGTATTTGGATCTTTGCGTTTTTATATTTCATCATTCCTGGTATGACTGTAACTGTGGTAAATGAATAAGGGGCTACTTTTGAGTGCGCATTAGTTAGAAGATTTATAAGAGTGGATTTGCCTGCAGAAGGAGGACCCACAAGAACAATGGTTGCGTCGCCTTGCTTTTTTACAGCATACCCTCCCCCGCCTCCCTTTTTTGTGGAAACGTCCAAGTTGTCTTTTAATTTCGAGATTTTTGCTCGAAGTCTCCCAATATGGTGCTCAGTACCCTTGTGATAAGGAGTATCGCGGATTTCTTTTTCGATCCGTTTTATCTGCATTCTGGTTATTTCTTGCTTTGTCATTTGTACCATGCTGAAATTATATCCGAAATTCGGTATAATATTGAAGCTTTTGCGCCTGTAGCTCAATGGATCAGAGCATCTGTCTTCGGAACAGAGGGTTGGAGGTTCGAGTCCTCCCAGGCGCACCAAGCCGAGGTGGCGGAACTGGTAGACGCGCAGGACTTAAAATCCTGTGTCCGATTATCGGACGTGTGGGTTCGAGTCCCACCCCCGGCACTTTATGGAAGAAGCTTTAACAAAAAGAGAAAAACGAGAATTATCTAAAGAAAAAAAAGCCCAAGAGGAAAAGAGGCAGAATTATTCTCGGGCTTTTCGCAAGATGGCTACTTGGATCCCCATTGTCCTCATTGTGGGGGTAATCGGGTATGGGATATATGGAGCGGTCACTTCCACTTCTAAGGAAGGGTCCCCTTCGGTGCTTTCTTCGGAAATTAGCGCGGAAGACCATGTTAAAGGGAATCCTGATTCAGACATTGTTATCGTGGAATATAGCGATTTTCAGTGTCCTGCATGTGCTTATTATTCAGGGTTCATGAAAAAATTGTTAGATGAAAAAGGAGATGAAATTGCCTTGGTATACAGACATTTCCCGTTGGAACAAATCCACAAAAATGCGAAAGTGGCAAGCTATGCCGCCGAAGCGGCGGGAAGCCAGGGAAAGTTTTGGGAGATGCATGATCTGCTTTTTGCAAACCAGTCAGTTTGGGAAAATCTACCTGACCCCGAGAAGGAATTTACTAAATATGCCCAAGATCTGGGCCTTAATATCGATCAATTTAATACAGATTTGAAATCCGATGAAACCCGGGATAGAGTGAATAATGATTATCGCAGTGGTATTGCCAGCCGAGTTAATTCTACTCCGACGTTTTTTATAAACGGTGAAAAAATTGATAATCCAAAATCTTATGATCAACTTAAAAAGCTTGTCGAAGACTATTCCCCATAATTTTCCGCTTGTTTTAAAACTTTGGCTTCTACTATTTTTAGTAGTTGGGTTTTTAGATTCTTCGGTTCTTTTGTCGGAACATCAAAGCGGGATACAAATCCCCTGCACTATTACTAACGGTTGCGGCGAAGTCCTGAGCAGTAAATATGCGAGTTTTTATGGCATTCCCCTAGCACAAATCGGGGTGTACTACTATTTATTTATTGGAGTTCTTTTGGGATTTTTTGTTAATTATAAAAGTAGGGCAATACTCATGGCCCTTTTTGTCTCCACGTTTTTTGGCTTTCTCGCTTCACTTTGGTTTACATATTTACAAGTTTCTGTGATCAAGACATTCTGCCAATATTGCCTTCTTTCAGCCATTAGTTCAACTTTTATATTTGTTATTATTAGCTATCTTGTTATAAAATACACGAAGTTAAGCGGAAAGTCGTAGGCGGGTGTAGCTCAGCTGGTTAGAGCGTCAGTTTTCCAAACTGAAGGTCGTGGGTTCGAAACCCATCACCCGCTCATAATGATCTCCAAGATTTTGAGGTATTCGTATCAGTCTGCCAAACCTGCTCTATTTTTGCTGGATTCAGAAAGCATCCATAACCATTTTACTAGCTTTGGGAAATATTTAGGGTCCAGTGCGCTTACCAGAAACATGATCAAAAACTTGTTTTTTTATGAGGATAAAAAACTGGTTCAAAAAATTGAGGGTTTAAAATTTGAAAATCCAATTGGGCTTGCCGCTGGATTTGATTATGATGGGAACCTGACTCAAATCTTGCCAAAGATTAGTTTTGGATTTTCGACCGTTGGTACTGTGACCAATATGTCCTATGATGGTAATCCAGCACCCCGCTTGGGAAGGCTCCCCAAGTCAAAGTCTCTTTTGGTCAACAAAGGCTTTAAAAGCCGAGGAGCGGCCGAAATTATTAAAAAATTAGGAGGCTTAAAATTTGATGCGCCTGTTGGAATTAGTATCGGGAGGACCAATTCCGCAAAACTCACAACAATTAAAGAAAGCATCAATGATATTCTTGCTAGTTTCGCTAGTTTCGAGAAAAGTAAGGTTAGGCACAGTTATTATGAACTTAATATTAGTTGCCCAAACTTAATTCATGGCGCCAAAAATATCACTTTTTACCCCCCAAGAAATTTAAATAATTTGCTCACAAGTCTAGATAAATTAAGAATCAAAAAGCCAATTTTTATCAAAATGCCGATCACAGAATCAAATGAAGACTTCTTAAAAATGCTAAAAGTTATTGTAAAACATAAAGTTTGCGGAGTGATTATTGGTAATTTGGAAAAAAATCGCAAGAACCAAAGTTTTAATAAGGTTGAGATTTCAAAAGCCACAGCTGGAAATTTTAGTGGGTTACCTTGCCGAAAACGATCAAACGAACTGATTTCCCTAACCTACCGACATTACGGAGATAAACTAATCATCATTGGTTGCGGGGGGGTGTTTTCTGCAGAGGATGCTTATGAAAAAATTTGTCGTGGGGCATCTCTAGTCCAATTAATTACTGGATTAATTTATGAGGGCCCACAGCTTCCCCGGGAGATTAACGAAGGGCTTATAAAGTTAATTGCAAGGGATCAATATAAATCGATCAATGAAGCCGTAGGAAGCTTCTACTTCTAGCTCAAATTGCCCCTTGCATCACTTTCTCACTCCCGTATTATTAGTAATTATGGCCAGACCAAAGCCAGAAGATTTAGAAGAGGAATTCAAAAAACAAGACAGCGAAGTATACGAGCCGGAGTTGACTGGAGAGGATGATACAGTTGATATTTTAGAAGACGCCATCGGTAACGAGCCGGAAGACGATAAGCCGTTTACAATTGCAGAAGAGGTAGAAAAAGACGAGCTCGAGCACAATGAAAAGCCAATAAATGACTACGCGGACGAGGAAGAAAGTGAAGAGGCCCCGCGGGAACTTGAGTCAGAAGAAGAAATCTAGCTTCAAATTTGGTATAATGCCCGCAAGTCTTTGAGTTAAGGAGATTGAAATGGAAGACATTTCGCGCTTTATAAGTTTCTGTAATCGGAAGGCAAAAAGTTTTGTGTGGTGGCACATCCACTTTTCGGAAGATAGCCCTGGGGTACAAATGATGTGGTTTATCGGATTTATCATTGGGGTTATGTCATCGCTTCTGCTGTTCACATGGCTATCCTGGCCGATAGCACTGTTAATCATTCCGATTTGGATTTACCTGTGGCTTTGGATAATGATTGTCTTTGCTTTGTTGATTCTCCTGCCTATTATTACGTTTGAAAAGTGGCTTGGGGAAGACGATAAGGCCAAGAATGAAAATCAAGATCCAAACATTGTTCAACAAGAGGAAGAAGAGTATTTCGAAGAACGCAAGGAGGATGCTACCACGCCGATAGAAACTCTACTGAAAAACAGCGTAAAGTATGGCAGTGTCTTTCTCGATGATTGATGGCTTGGGCGTGCAATGTACACACAAAAATTGCACGCTCTTTTGATATAATAAGGTGGTTTTGGTGGCTGTAGCTCAATGGTAAGGAAACCTTGGCCATTGAGCAATTAGAGATGGTGGCTGTAGCTCAATGGTAGAGCACTTGCCTGTGGAGCAAGGGGTTGGCGGTTCGATCCCGCTCAGCCACCCCAAACAAGTAGTCTGAACAGATTTATTGCGTCTTTAAACATGGCTTCACCTGTCCCCCCCATTTAACGTAGTCAGTAATTTTTTCTGCGGGGACGAATTTTCGCTCCCATGTGTTCCCACTCGCTGGATCCGGAGTCTGTGGAAGTAATTTATCCAAAAATACTACACAACGTAGTTGATAAAAAAGCTTCCCTTCCAGTCTGCTCGGATTCTCCGGCATTTCAACCTTCTGCGCGCCTAACGGAAATACTTTTCCAGCCTTCACGTCAACCTCTTCCTTAAGTTCTCTTCGCACAGTGTCTTCGATTGATTCTCCTGCTTCGGGTTTCCCTCCTGGGATTTGCCATTTGTCAGTTGGCTTTTCCCGGGCAACAAGGATCTCTCCCCTCTTGTTAAAGACGACACCATAAACTTGAGTTGCTGGTTTATATTTTTCTAGATCATCATCTCTAATCCAGGTATATGTCACCGTAACTCCATTATATTTGGACGATGATTTAGGATGCTTTTTCATTAGGAGTTTTGGGAGATATCCTTAACAGGTTTCAGCAAAGGTCTTTTTTCATTCTTCTTTAGCTTCTCTATAAAAGCTTCCTCGAGATCAATCTTTTTCAATCTTTGGGTAAAACCCACGTCTTTTTAATTGGTTGACCATCAATTTTTGCAATTCTTTTATACTCTTTGACACGCGCTAATTATACAACAAGCCTTCTTGCACTTCTATCTTTCGCTGATTGATCCACAATAATTGAAATATATCCCATAATTAGATATAATTGCTCCAGCAATAGAACTTTAACGTATAAGTTATAAAGGAGTTCGAAAGTGTCACTAGTAGCTCTTACAAATACCCAATTTATGGGGTTGAAGATTGGAGATCGGTTGCTTTTAAGATCGGGCAATGGAAAGAATCGATTGGAAGCCGAGGTTATAGTAGCAGATAGCCCTAGTGCCTCTGTCTGGGTTATCATCAATAAAATTACCCTCAAGGGTAAAGACGAAGAAGCTTCGGTGGGTGAAAAAAGAATTGCCGGCAGATCTGAGCTTTATCTTTTTCGCACAAGACCTCTTGGTTGAAAGCATTAGCATTTAAGCCCTGGCTCACGCCGCAATCGTAGTCAGGGTTTTGATTTTCTTCTCAACGCAAATCCCCCTCGTTTGGGAATTTGCGGGTGCTCTGTATCGGGATGAGCAAGCGGTTGTTTATAATACGTAATAGTAGTTTTGCTTTTTTTGGCGTCTTTAAGAGAGTTGTTTAAATCATTCACAAGGTCGTGGAGTCTATTTAGATCTTCGAATCGATACCTAGGCACCGATTCTACGTCCGAATCCATTTCTTCAGGTAAATCTCGAACGGGGACCCATTTTATCCTTCTTGAGTTATCTTCCACTAAAGCGGCCACACTCGCTACTCTTGGCTCTTTAAGATCAAGATCGATGTTTATATCGGCCAAGCGATAATACCTTACGGGGCCTTCAAAAATCGCAGTGATACGAAAACTATCCGGTGTGTCGGCTTCGGAGTATTCTTGCCGACCGTCAACGTTCATCAAGTAATCTGGGAGTGGTCTTTCGCTCAACTTCCCCTATTTTACCACAATTTGGATAGAGTCTACTTTTATCGGTGAAGCTGGCTTGGAGAGCTCGCCTGAAGCGCTTAGTGACACTTCTGCCTCTGCAATTTTATCGACTACTTCCATCCCCTCTGTCACTTCACCAAAAATCACGTAGTTTTTGGGCAAATCATAGTCCTGGTGCATTATAAAAAACTGGCTGCCGTTGGTATTCGGACCCGCGTTTGCCATCGCGACCGTCCCTCGGGCATATTCACCATCAAACGGCTCATCATCAAATGCATATCCTGGTCCACCCTGTCCCGTTCCGAGAGGATCGCCGCCTTGGATCATAAAGCCTTTTATCGCTCGATGGAAAATAGTGTTGTTGTAAAAATTGTTTTGCGCCAAATATACAAAATTATTGACAGTTATTGGAGTCTTATCAACAAACAATAAAACAGTGATTTTTCCTTCCGAAGTATCAAATACGGCGGTATAACTTTTTGTTTGATCTACTGTTAATTCTGGTTTATTCACTTTAGATTCTACCTTCTCAGATTTTACCATAGTGCCTTCCACCTGGACGCTGTCTACTGTCTTTTGCGATCTGGAGATCACAAATAGTAGGACTACCAATAATATTCCTACTGCAGGCAAGCTAAACTTCTTCATTTCCTAATTAATTTGAAAGACGCGGGATGATAAAGGAACACCGCTGGTGCATCTTCTAGTAAGAATCGCTGAAAGTCAAGATAGATTTTTTTACGGACTTCTGGATCTAGCTCAATGCGCCCGTCTTCCAATAACTTGTCGATCCTGGGATTACTATACTTGGAAATATTGGTCGAAACTTGAGTCGAATGCCAAGTAGAGTATTGATCCGGATCTTCCGGAATATCGTAAATTGCTAAAAACGCCCGGTATGTTTCCGGTAAAACCGGGGTGACCAAAATATTTGTTCTAATGCCAACTGCTTCCCAAAAATGAGATATTCTTTCAGCTATAGGCAAAAGAATAGCCGTGGTTGAAAGCTCAATTGTTAAATTTGATAAGGCTTCTTCTGAAAAATCGGATAATAATTCTTTTGAATGATTTGGGTCATATTCATAGTCTTTTATCTGTGGATTATATGCCCAAGAGTCTGGGGAGATCGGACCTAGCGCTCTTTCAAATCCGAAGGATGATTTGTCTATGGCATAGGAAAGTGATTGCCTTAATTTTTTGTCGGATAAGTCATTTCCGTCCTCTTTTGCGGTATTAAAAAATATTCCGACATAGCGGCTTTTATTGGTGGCTTCTTCAATTTTTACCGTACCCCACTCATTAAAAGGCAATGGGTCTATGATATCCCAAGCCTCATCGATCTGACCAAGCTTAAAAGCTAGCTTTGTTTTTTCTTCAGATGGATAAAATCGGATCACTTGTTTGTCCCCGCCCCGCTTAAGAACAAGTTTTTCTACAAAACTCCCACTAAGAGAAATACTGGTCACTTTCCACTCCCCTGTTCCCAAAAGTCCTTTTTTGAATGTAGGCCTTGAGACGACAACAGGGAATGGAGAGAAAGGCGCGTTAAGTTTAAAGATAATGGTTTTGGGATCGGGAACTTCAATTTTCACATCCTCAAAAGAGTATTGGATAGTATCGGAAGTTATCGCACTCCCATCCTGCCATTTTAAATTATCTCTAAGATGGAAGACCCAAGTACTGCCATCGTCGGTAGTTTCCCAGCTTTCCGCGATACCTGGAACCGTCTCGCCGGTATCTGTAATGTTTGTTAGCCCTTGGCTAACCATGCTTAATATCTCTCTGGGAATGGTTTCGGTATGGTATCGCCCGGTAATACCTATATGTCGAGAGTTCCCAAGTTCTGGGAACACAAATTCAAGGGCAAAAAATGACAAAATCCCGATTAATATTCCTAGAAACAGGATTTTTTGGAATCTAGAAATAAACGTAAAGAACAATCTAAAGTAATACCTTAATTTCAACATCAAATGATGATGGATATCAAAGATACTAAAATAAATAAAAACGACAACACAAATGTCAATTTGAAGACAAGGCCCTCAATTCCCCTTCTTGAAGAAGATGAGGACAGCCCTCCCCACACTCTACCAAACCCCGTACCTTTAACTTGTATCAAAATAGCGATCGTCAAAACGACCGCCAAAATCATTTGAAAAAACAGGATAAATTCTTTCACGATAGGTATTATAACAAATTAACTACTAATGGGTTACTTACGGACCCAATGAATTAGTGTAGAAATTGCAGAGATAACGAAAGCAAAGGCAAGATATCCTCCAATCTGGTGGCTAAGATTCACTGAAGGCAAACTAAAATAGTCGTTTGTGAAGCCTGCAAAGTGAAAGCCTGTGACCTCAAATTGAGGTAAAGAAATGTCAACGATAAATAGTGTGATTGCGCCGCCCAAAAACTTCAATAGACCCAAAGTGGCCAGGGTTAATGGTAGGAGTAATATATTTACTAATGGCCTTATAAAGTGTGAAGCAACTGTTAGTGCCGCTCCAGTAATGAGGAGGCCCTCAAATTGATTGGCGAAAAACATCCCTGAGGCAATGCGCGAAGCAAAAAAAAGAGCAGCCGTCTCAATCACAAACAACCTTAATAATCTCTTCATGAACTAATATTAACTAAAAATTCACCCTTGTACAATCGCTTTTGAAATTAACATATGGTGATATCTCCTGGCAAAACGATGAGCTTCATCGCGGATCCTTTGTACAAAGTTTCTCGCGGGTCCCTTGGGGAGGATATGCTCATGAAATTTGTTATCGCTCTTTATCACTAATTTTTCTTCTCTTTTGGCAATTCCCACAACTGGGGTCTCCCTCACGATTTCGCTAATTACACTAACTTGAGGTTTCCCGCCATCGACAATGATAAGATCCGGCCTTCCCCAGGACTTAAAATATCTTTTTCTTCTCAAAACCACTTCTTTTAAAGAGCCCGTATCACTATTCCCTCCCAGGCGTACCCTAAAATGCCGATAGTATGATTTTTCAGACTCCCCATCGATAAAGGTGACCATGGATGCCGTTGAGAAGCTTCCAGAAAGATGAGCGATATCGAAACACTCCACCCTTTTGGTTTTAATATTTGGAAAATACTTCATCAGGATACTTTTTAAATCTTTCATCTCCCGCCGTCTAATCTCGGAAATAATATTGGGGTTTTTTACATATTCCCCTACATCAATCACGGGAGTGGTGATGTAGTCAAGCATTTCAATTTTTCGATTTAACTCTCTGGCTTGTTCAAACTTTTCAAGGCGTGCGAGAGTTTTAACTTCTTTTTTAAGATTTGACCTGATAACTCTAATTTGCCCATTAAGGATGCCTCTCACCCTTCTAATATTTAGGAAATAGAGCCGCCTTAATATTTCGTCCTGGCTCCCCGCAGCCAACGAAGAGCAAGGATTACAAAGCCCAATTTCGCTATTTACGCAAGGTCTAGATCCCGGGCGATGATCGCAGAAAGAGAATACTTTCTTAAGGAGTCGAAGCACCTTTTTAGCACTAGTTGCATCGATAAACGGCCCCCAAATATTCTTTAACCTCTCTTTCTCTAAATCTGTTTGTCTGTACGTTTTAATTCTTGGAAGATCTTCTTGAGTTATCCCAATGTACAATGGACTTTTATCGTCCTTTAACTGGATATTCCACTTGGGGTTGTATTTTTTAACCAGTTTGGCTTCCAATAAAAGTGCCTCAAATTCTGAATTGACGATTAGATAAGTTACTTCCATCGCCCCTGAGACCATTCGTGCGGTTTTTGGAGCTAGATTAGAGGCGAAATATGAATTAATCCGGTTTTTTATATTTTTAGCTTTTCCGATATATATAACCTTTTTTTTGGAATCTTTAAAAAAATATACCCCGGGGAGGCCGGGTAAATTTGAGCGCGGCTTATTCATTTTAGTCTAATTTTTCCCATTTTATAAAGGATCACAATAACAAATATAAATACAACTAATAAAAAGATTGCTAAGTTTGCAACCACTACAGTAGCTTTGTGCGTCGGTACTTTTTCTACGCTTTCTCCCAAGACGATAGAGATCATATCAGGCATTTTGTATCCAAAAAATCCTAAAGGGACGTCTATTTTTATAGCCTTTTTATTAAATGGTGGCATGGCTATAATTTTTTCTGTATGCACAGGTATGCTGTCGTATAAAATACTTACCTCTTGGTCGTAAAGTGCGCTTGGTCCAGGATTAGCCAAAATGATTTTTGCTTTGGTTCTTAGCCATGGCAATTTCCCTTCGAAACTTACCTTAATTTCAGGTGAACTAAATCTCTCTTCAGGAAGCCGGGAAAGATTTACAAAAACATCTTTTTGTGGGTTTGGCCCTAATTTATAAGAACCGGGCGGAAAAGGCGTTATATCGCTTGCGCCATGGATCACAAACGTGATGTGCTTCATGTCAAAATTGTGATAATAATCCACCCCTCCAGAAGTATTCGCCCAAGTTGGGTCAACCGGCATCCAAACTTTCCGACCGCTATCCCAGTACTCCGGCCAAGCATGGAGTACATCAGCGACAAGTGATAAAGGCTGAAGTCTTTGATTTTCTGTATAGGCAAATCCGTTTATCTCGCGAGCCGGAATTACATTTGCGCGCGATAAGGCGACAAAGATATCGGTAAATTCCATACAGAGGGCGTTTTTTGGATTGTTAATTGCCCCAAGCGCCCCCATTCTTTCCGCGTTCGGTTTTACACGCTCATAATCGTATTCAAAGTTTTTTGAGATAAAATCATATATCTTATACGGAGTATTATAAATCCGCGCCAGCGAAACAATTTCATCTTCTTTTATTGGCCAAAATTTTGTAGATTTGGTGGATAAGTTTAGAGTTTCTTGAGATGAGGCGGGAAAAGGTCTCGGTTGTGCGTAAATTTGAGCATATCCTTGGAGTTTAACATCCAAGCGCTCGTTGGGAGAGAGCTCATATAAGGCGATCCAATTTCCGTCACTGTCAATGGAGACATCTTTTGGACTAGGCTTAATGGACTGATAAATCATTTTTTGGAAGGCAGTATCTGGAGGAATCGCTATCTCAAAAGGGGCAGTTTTTTTAACAGGATTTTCAAGATGATAAGTAATACTAAATGAATAGACTTGGAACTTCCCGAAGGCGATGGTCACTCCGCTTTTAGTGAGTTGTTCTTTGCTAAAAAAATAATTTATCTCCTCCTCCAATATATTTTGGATTTCCGGTTCAGGAGATACGTAAGCTAGTTGCCCAAAGCTTTTGGGGATTACGAGCTCTACGTCATAAGTCTCAAACTTATCTTCCTCAGTCAATTTAGGGATCGAAACTTCCCACACCTCTCCGGTTTTAATTGCCAGAGATTTATTAGTATATTTGATCTCAAATTTTTGAATTTCGTCTTTCCCGACCACTGCGTTATTGAAGGAGACCTTTATCAGGCTTCCTTCTTTATTACTTTCTAACTTAAAATCTATTTTTTTTCCGCTTGAATCCAGAACAGTGGGGGAAATTACATCATGCCCGTCTAAGGTAAGAGTAAAGTCTGAAGCATAGACCTCTGATTTTTTGTTCTTAATTTCTATTTGGTGAACGACATTAGTCTCACCATTCTCGTTTAGACTATATCTAACGGCAGCATTGACCTTAAAATCATCATCTGCGAGTATCTGCCCGGGATGCGCAAGAAAAAAAATTATCAGGCAGAAAAGAAATTTTTTCATGGATTATGACCTCGGAGAAATTTACCAGTAAAAGAATTTTTAGCCTTTATAATTTCGTTGAGGGTCCCCTCTGCAACTATCTGTCCCCCCCTGTCTCCCCCTTCAGGACCAAGATCGATTATCCAATCGGAATTTCTGATCACATCTAAATTATGCTCTATTACAACTACACTATTTCCTCTTTCTACCAAAACTTTTAGAACTTTGAGTAATTTCTCAAGATCGGCAAAATGAAGCCCAGTCGTTGGTTCATCTAAAATGTACATTGTATCTCCCGTCCCTTTCTTGGACAGCTCGCTCGCTAGCTTCACTCTTTGTGCCTCCCCGCCAGAAAGCGTGGTTGCGCTTTGCCCAAGTTCCATATACTCAAGCCCGACCTCTTTAAGTGTTTCAAGCCTATGAACAATCGGTGAATAGACATGAAAGAACTCAATTGCATCTTCCACTGTTAAGGCAAGAATATCAGCAATCGTTTTTCCTTTGTAAACAACTTCTAAGGTTTGGTTATTGTATCTAAGCCCCTTACACACCTCGCAATCGACCCAAATATCCGGCATAAATTGCATTTCAATTTTTGTTTTTCCTTGTCCTTCGCAAGCCTCGCACCTTCCCCCTTTAACGTTAAAGGAAAATCTCCCTTTTTTATAGCCAAGCGTTCTGGCCTCACGGGTTTGTGTAAACACTTCACGGATATAATCAAATACTTTTGTATATGTGGCAGGGTTGCTTCTCGGGGTCCTTCCTATCGGAGACTGGTCGATAAGCACGATCTTTTTAATATTTTCATACCCCGACATCTCTTTAAATTTCCCGGGTGTAACTTTATGATATTTATTAATTTCTTTAGCCAAAGCGTGGTAGATCGTCTCAACTACCAAGGTAGATTTCCCGCTGCCAGATACTCCTGTCACGACCACAAGCTTGCCGAGAGGAATATTCACATTGATATTTTTCAAATTAAATTGGCTCGCGCCTTTGAGCGAAAGGAATTGCTCCGATTTGTGCACTCCGTTTTTCCTAAACGCTATTTTTTTCTTACCCGATAAATATCTGCCTGTAATGGAGTTTGTGTCCCTTTTGATCTCACTAACGGTGCCTCGACTTATGACGTTTCCTCCATGCTTCCCGGCTCCCGGCCCAAAATCAAAAACATAATCAGCAGATTGGATAACATCTTTATCATGCTCAACCACAATCACACTATTGCCATACTCCTTGATTTTTTCTAAGGTTCCGATTAGTCGTTTACTATCCCTGGGATGTAGTCCGATAGTCGGCTCATCCAAGACATATAAAACACCTGAAAGCCCTGAGCCAATTTGTGAAGCCAATCGAATCCTTTGTGACTCTCCTCCCGCCAAAGTTGCCGCAGTCCGACTAATTGTCAAATAATCAAGCCCGACATCTTCTAAAAACTGAAGACGCGTTTTAATTTCTTTCAGAATTAAATTAGATATTTCAGTCTCTTTTGAATTTAGGATTTTTGGGTCCTTTTGAATAGTATTTACCCAATTTTTACACTCTACTACGGTCATTTCGGCCACCTGATTGATCGATAAACCTCCGATAGTGATACTAAGCGCTTCTGGCTTAAGTCTTGCTCCAAGGCATACTTCGCACTCTTCCTCGATCATGTACCGCTCGATACTGCTCCGGATATAGTCAGATTCGGTTTCTTGATATCGCCTTTCAAGTTCTCCGATAATTCCAGCAAATTTCCAGTGTATATACGTTAACCTCCCTTGTTTATTCGTGCCATCAACTCGGTATATCATCTTTCCGGTGCCATTAAGGAGTGTCTCAAGATCGCTCTTAGCTAAACTCTCAAGCGGCTGAGTTGGGTCTATCTTATGCTCACGGCAAACGACCAGAATCAATCTGGAAAACCAAGTGTCATGCTCAAATATAGTCGCATAGGGAATAAAGCCTCCCTCTTTTACTGAGAGCTTTGGTGCAAGGATCCTATTTGGATCTATTTTTAAAATTCTTCCTAGTCCAGTGCATCTTGGACAAGCCCCATGAGGAGAGTTAAATGAAAAAGTTCTCGGCTCTATTTCTGGAAGCTGAATATTGTCTACTGGGCACGCAAAGTGTTCTGAATATAGATTATCCTTGAGCTCCCTGGGGAATTCCGGCATATCAAATCCAGAGTCTAGTACTTGCGACATAATCACCAGTCCGTCGGATAGATTTAGAGCCTGCTCAATAGAATCACTAAGCCTTGATCTCAAAGCTAACTCTCCGGAAAAAGATATCCGATCTATTATCACGTCGATTGTGTGTTTATTGGTCTTAATTAGCACAAATTCTTCATCCAAATTCTTTATCACCCCATCAATCCTAACTTTTCTGAAGCCCTTCGCCCTTAAATTTTTGAAAAGAGATTCAAATGCTCCTTTACGGTCTTTAATAATCGGAGAAAGGATCAAAAATCTCGCAATTTTATTTCGCTTTGCAGTAGTTTCGATCAATGCCAGTGCGCCCTCGACGATTTGATCAAGTGATTGGCTGGAAATTTCTCTCCCGCAAATAGGGCAATGGGGGTGGCCTACTCGAGCAAATAACAACCTTAGGTAGTCGTAAATTTCCGTGACTGTGCCGACGGTTGATCGGGGGTTTTTGGAAACAGTTTTTTGGTCAATTGATATCGCTGGCGATAGCCCTTCAATCGCATCCACATCGGGCTTACTCATTATTCCCAAAAATTGTCTGGCGTAGGTTGACAAGCTTTCGACATAACGCCTTTGACCTTCAGCATAAATAGTGTCAAAAGCAAGGGAACTTTTCCCACTACCACTCATCCCAGTGAAAACAACGAGCTTGTTTTTTGGGATATCCAAATTTATATTTTTGAGATTATGCTCCCTCGCCCCTCTAATTTTTAAATATTCCATTCAGTTTTCCAGTTCTCGCAGTTTGTCGCGAATTTCAATTGCCAATTCAAAATTAAGATCATTGGCGGCGATTCTCATCTCCGTCTTCAACATTTTAATTAATTTCTTTTTATCCATCGGAGTAAGAGCTTCAGCCTCAATTTCCGGTAGAATATATTTTATTTCGCGCTTATCTCGGCTGGCTTTTTCCATCTCTTCCTTGCTAACTAATTTCTCTCTGATTGCCTTTTTTATAGTACTTGGAGTGATCCCTAGCTCCTTATTTTTGGCGATTTGATACTTTCTCCTCCTTTTAACCTCGCCAAGCGCCCTCTCCATTGAGCCAGTTATCTTGTCGGCATATAAAATTACCCTCCCATCAACGTGCCTTGCGGCCCGGCCCATGGTTTGGATCAATGAAGTCTCGCTTCGCAAAAACCCTTCTTTATCTGCATCTAAGATCGAAACCAAAGATACTTCCGGTAAATCAAGCCCTTCCCTTAGTAAGTTTATCCCGACCAGGGCATCATAATTGCCGCGTCTTAAATCGTCCAATATATCTGTCCTTTCTAGGGTTTTCACATCGGAATGAAGATAATGAACTTTAAGCCCTTGTGCGGATAAATACTCTGCCAAGTCCTCTGCCGTGCGCTTCGTGAGGGTAGTAATCAAGCTTCTTTCACTTTTCTCGGCCCTTTTTTTAACCTCCTTTATACAGTCTGCAACTTGAGTAGCGATAGGCCTTATCTCTACCTCCGGATCAGGAATACCAGTCGGGCGCAGCAATTGTTCAACTATATTTCCTTGCGATAACGATTTTTCCCAATCAGATGGAGTAGCACTTGCGGCTAAAAAACCTGGGATCTTTCGCAAAAATTCGTCAAATCTCAATGGTCTATTATCAAGAGCTGAGGGCAAGCGAAAGCCGTATTCAATTAATGTCTTTTTCCGCGACAAGTCGCCAGCATGCATCCCCCTAATTTGTGGAAAGGTAATATGGCTTTCGTCAATAATTACTAGCCAATTATCTCCAAACCTCTGTTGAAAATACGTTAACAATGTATTTGGAGCTTCACCAATTATCCTCCCATCGAAGTATCGCGAGTAATTTTCGATCCCCTTGATATAGCCGACCTCACTAATCATTTCAAGATCATACTCAACTTTTTGTTTCAATCTATATGCCTCCAGTTTTTTCCCTTCACTATTTAATTTATCAATTTGTTTATGAAGATCCTTTTTGATATTCTCCGATGCCTGTTTCTCCTTCTCTTTGTCAGCTATAAAATGCTTAGCGGGGAAAAGCATAAAACTTTTTGGGTTCTGAACTACTTTTCCAGTATGAAGATCGATAATTTCAAGCTTTTTTATTACCTCTTCGTCAAATTCTATTATCACCCCATCATCCATATAACTTGGAAAAATAGAGATTGTATCGCCGGTCACACGAAAAGTACCTCTCAAAAAACCAAAATCGCCTCTTGTATACTGAAGGTCGACGAGCCTATCAATAAACTCTTCGCGATTAAAGTTATTTCCAACAGCGAAACCAATAGTAAATTTCTGATAATCCCGAGGGGAGCCAATGTTATATATACAGGAAACAGAAGCAACGACCAACACATCCTTTCGTGTAATTAAATTGGCAGTAGTCTCTAAACGAAGCTTATCGATAAATTCATTAATATCGGCATCTTTTTCGATATAGGTGTCAGTTGAGGGGATATATGCTTCTGGTTGATAATAATCATAGTAAGAAACAAAATAGCTCACGGCATTTTCCGGGAAAAAATCACGATATTCCTGATAAAGCTGAGCTGCGAGCGTTTTATTGTGAGAAATTATTAATGCAGGCATATTTAACCGGTTGATGACGTTGGCGACCGTAAACGTCTTCCCGGATCCAGTCACCCCATGCAAGACAAGGTGCTTCTCACCTGATTTAATTTTCTGAACCAACTTCTCAATTGCCTGCTCCTGATCAGGGATGGGTTTGTAGTTTGATTGTAATTTGAATCTTGACATCTTCGGGTTTTGTTTGCATAATGATTTTAGAGATGGCACCAATAATTTACAAGAGGCAAAGACAAATCATAGATTATATTAAGCAGCATATCCAATCGACAGGTGGAGCTCCAACTCTGAGGCAAATTGCAGATGCAATCGGCGTATCCTCTCTAGCAACTGTGCACGAGCACCTCTCGGCTTTGGAGACAAAGGGGATAATTAACCGAGAAGCAGGCAAAAACAGGTCCATAAAGATATCAAAAGAATTTGCCGAGAAAAGCGAGGAATCATCAATCGAAGCTCCAATTTTAGGGTTTATTGCCGCAGGGTCGCCCATCGAGCCATTTCGCGACCCCAATGCAACTATTGGTATTCCCCCATCTTTTTCAAGCCACAAAAAGCGTGTGTACGTCCTCCAGGTGAGGGGAGAATCAATGATCGAGGAACAAATCCGAGATGGCGACTATGTGGTGGTTGAAGAAACTGACAACGCCCGAGATGGCCAAATTGTGGTCGCACTTTTGGACAATGGCATGGCGACCTTAAAGAGATTTTTTAAAGAGGCGACTAGGATCAGGCTTGAGCCTGCAAACTCCAGTATGAGCCCTATTTTTGTAAAAAACGTAACGATCCAGGGAAAAGTTGTTGGCCTCATTCGCCGCTACCAGCGCAACTAAACTAAGCTTTTTCATGGCCGAGCAAGCAAGGGATTGAACTATGAGAATAAAAATTGAAAAACTAAATGAGAAAGATATCCCTGAAATTATAAAGCTTCATCGGCTTGTGGTTAGTGAGGAAAATTCAAAATATTATCCCGCCGGTGTAATTGAGGAGTGGCTAAGTGAGATTAATGAAGAAAACATAAAGTTACAGACGGCTAAAACAGAGTGGCTGATTGCAAGAAGTGACGAGATAGTCGGGTTTGGTCAATATTCACTCGAAACCAACGAAATATTGCAAATAAACGTATCCCCTTTACAAAAAAATAAGGGTATTGGCCGGGCAATTTACTTAAAAATAGAAGAAATCTTTAAAAAAAGATTAACAAAAAAGATTAGCCTCAATGCAACAGTTAATTCAATTGGATTTTATAAGAAAATGGGTTTTAAGGAAAAGAATAGGATATTTTTTTCAATAAAAACAAAAAAAGTAGAGATGGTTAGGATGGAAAAGGAATTTTAGCCTTGGGCTAATTCTAATTCGATAGCGCTTAATCTATTATATTTCGCAACCCGTTCTCCTCTTGCTGGCGCTCCAAATTTGACCAGATCAGCACCCACACCAACCGCAAAATCTGCAATAAAGGCATCATTTGTTTCTCCCGAGCGGTGAGAAACTATCACTTTCCATTTAGCATCGACTGCCATCCTAATCACATCAATCGTCTCAGTTACTGTCCCAATTTGATTAGGCTTTGCCAATAAAGCGTTGCATGCTTTTTCGGCTATCGCCTTTTCCACCCTTTTGGGGTGGGTAACCAAAAGATCATCTCCCACTACGATAAGCTGGCCGCCAAGCTTACTCGTCATTTGGGTCCACCCCTGCCACGAGTCCTCATATAGGGGATCCTCCAATAGAGCCAAGTGATAATTATCATTAAGTTCTTTATAATACTCAATCATGAGCTCTTCGTTCATTGGGGCAGATTTATCTCGAATTGTATAAGAACCGTCTTTATAAAATGTCGTTGCAGCGACATCAAGTCCTAAAAATACATCCCGACCTACTTGATAATTGGAAAGCCTGATTGCTTCAACTAATATTTCCAAGGCATCTGCGTTGGTAAAAAGATTAGGTGCATACCCACCTTCATCGCCCACAGAATGTATCGCTCCTCTCCTAGACAGATTTTTACCTATCTCTTGGTAAATTTCCACTCCTGCTCTCAAGCTTTCCGAATATTGACTGGAGCTTGCCGGGATCACGAAAAATTCCTGAAAATCAAGGTTTCCCGCCCCGTGAAGCCCGCCGTTAATCATATTAAACATTGGTGTAGGAATATGCGGCTTTGCATCGATCCCTCTTGATTTTGCCAAAGCCGACACCCAGCGATGAAGGGACATATTATTCACAATTGCCCCGGCTTTAGTGGTTGCAACAGATACGGCCAAAGTACTATTTGCTCCGAGTTTTGTTTTATTTTTTGTGCCATCCAACTCAATAATTTTTTTATCCACAACGTCCTGCTTTGAAGGGTCTATTTGCAATTGAACCAAGGCTGGACCGATAATTTGATTAACCGATTGCACTGCCTTGTAAACGCTCTTGCCATGGTAAACTTTGGGGTCATTATCCCTTAACTCAAGTGCCTCATATGTTCCTGTGGACGCTCCCGAGGGGGCAGAAGCCGTGACGATATGCCCAGTATCAAGTTGAAGCATGCATTCTACGGTGGGGATGCTTCTCGAATCAAGGATTTGTCTCGCCCAAACATTTGTTATTTTCGCCATTATTTCAATATCTTCCGTTCACACTCTGCGACCACCCTTCTTACTCTGTTTATCGCATCGGGATTAACCGAAATGCTTGTTATCCCGTAACTCACCAGTTTCTCAACTAATTCATCATATACCGAAGGTGCTTGTCCACAAATAGAAGAAGTGACGTTATGTTTGTTGCATATTCTGATAATTCTTTTCAATGCCCACCGAACAACAGGAGAATTTTCATTAAAAGCACTCGCTACCTCCGAATTGTCGCGATCTGTTCCTAGTAGCAACATTGTTAAATCATTGGAGCCGATAGACACACCATCAATCCCAACTCTTATAAAATCCTCAAGTTTGATTACGTTCACCGGAAGCTCGACCATCATTAAAAATTTAAATGAAGGTGATTCAAACAACCCCTCAGTCGCCATTATTCTTCGTATTCTTACCAATTCTTCAGGCGAACGCACAAAGGGGATCATGACTTGTAGATTTTTATATTTTTCTCGAACCCTTTTAATTGCCTGAAGCTCAAGATTAAAAACATCAGGATTTGCAACATATCTAAAAGCACCTCGAAACCCAAGCATCGGATTAGGCTCTTCCGGCTCCCAATGCTTGCCGCCCGAGAGACTCCTGTATTCGTTTGTTTTGAAATCTGTCGTGCGGTATATCACTGGCCGCGGATCAAAATTTTTGCAAAATATCGAAATATCACTTGCCAGCTTGCTGATGAATTTCTCCTGTTTTTTCATCTTGATGGCTTCCTTTGGATGAATCCCAATATTGGCAATCATAAATTCAGCCCTTAAAAGACCGACCCCATCTACATATTTTTTAGAAATCTCTCTTGCCCTCTCTGGCTCCGCAAGATTTACATAAATCTTTGTCGCCGTCTTGGTTTTAACAATTTTCTCCTCCTTCTTCTCTTCTTTCTTTTCAATAATTTTTACCTTACTCCCCATAAAAATTTGACCTTTTTCTCCATCAACAGTAACAACCATACCTTCGGACAACATCGTCGTAGCTTTTTTAGTCCCAACCACGCAAGGGATGCCAAGTTCCCTTGAAACTATCGCGGCGTGCGAAGTCATCCCGCCTTCATTGGTAATAATGGCAACTGCTTTTTTCATTGCAGGCACATAGTCTGGAGAAGTCATCTCTGCCACTAAGATGTCGCCGGTGCCCACTTTTGAAATTTCATTCGGAGATTTTAGGATTCTTACATGGCCAGAGCCCATCCCCGGGCTTGCCGGCTGTCCACTTAAAATCGGAGTAATGGAAGTCTTGATATCTTTATCTTTGGCGGGCTTTATCTTGGCCGTACCAATAGTCGTAACTGGCCTTGTTTGGACAACATAGAGCTTTCCTTTTTCTTTGTGCCACTCGATATCCTGAGGAAAATAATAGTGGTTATGAATATCTTGGGCTAATTTGGCGAGGTGAACGATATCTTGATCAGTGATTTTTTGAATATCGCGCTGATTGTCTGGAACTTTGGTCTCTTTATTCACGGCGCCAGCTCTTATTAACTGTTTATCTTGATCCGAGATCTCTTTAGAGAGGATCGAGTAAGTGTCTTTTTGGACTACATACCGATCAGGGATAACGAGTCCTTGGACTATCATTTCCCCAAGTCCCCACACAGCCTCGATAACAATCCTGTCTTTTTCGTTCGTAACCGGGTCGATTGTAAAGATCACCCCCGACACCTCGGACTGGATCATTTTTTGGATCAAGACCGAAATTTTTACCTTTTCATGCGGAATTTTATTTTCTTCTCGATAAAAAATCGCCCTAGCAGTAAATAACGATGCCCAGCACATTTTGACGCTTTCCAAAAGGCTTGCATCTCCTTTTACATTCAGAAAGCTTGCCTGCTGACCTGCAAACGAAGCGGTTGGGAGATCTTCAGCGGTAGCCGACGAACGCACGGCGACTAACGCTTTTGAGAACTTGCCCGAGAGCTTTTTGTAGGCGTTAATCGTTTCCCAGGCAACGTCTGATGGGATTTTGCTTCGAAGAATCAATTTTTGGATGAGCTTTGCAGTTTTGGCTAGTTTCTCCGAGTCATTTCTATCCGTTTTTCCCAAAAGCTCTTTGATCTTCTCATGAAGGTCGTTTTCGGTTAAAAATATCTCATACGATTGCACTGTCACTGCAAAGCCATTTGGGACAGGGAAGCCGGCCTTAGTCATTTCTCCAAGGTTTGCACCTTTACCTCCGACCGAAGGAATGTCGCTTTTGTCGATCTCGTTATAAAACAGTATCAGAGGCTTTTCGGCAGGCATCACTTCACTATATCACTTTTCTAGTTCCTTTTTGAAGTAGTCAACCCAGGGGATCGGCAAGGGATCAATCTCATAAAGCGCCGCTAGATAATACTGTAAATATGAACCCAGGGCTAAAAGCTCAAACACTTGCGCAAGCTTAGTCTTCGAACTTAATTTATATGAAGAATATCCAACTTCATTTTTATCCAAAACTTTTTTAGTAATGGGATAGCGGGATTTTACTCTTGCTTCAAAAAGATCCGACTCAAAAAACAAAAACTGCCAATATTCTTTTGCTTTGGCGGGGTTCCTTAACCCCTCCATCAAATGGTGGTTCAGCTCCGGGATATCAAAAAGCAGGGCAAAAGTCTTAGCGGACTCGTTTAGCTGATTTTTAACCGCATGGGCCGCTCCCGCCAAGTGCTCACTTGTAGTCAAAATCGGCATTTTATTTTTTAATTCATGCGCTAGTCTTTTGGCAGGGTTATCGGATTCTAATTTATCTATGGCAAAATCCATTAACATTTTGCGCGTGTTTTTTATTACTTCTTCCACTTGAGAATTGGATAAATGGATAAATTCACACCTGGACAGGATCCCTAAAATGGCCATCACTGAATATCCAAGCCCCATCCTCGGCTGCCCGGCCGGATTATGAATGGGGTCAAATACAAAAGAATCAAAATTTTCTTTTTTGGCCATCTCTGCAAGCTTTCCACCGGTACAAATCGCAAAAATCTGGCATTTTTTAGATAGAGCTTTGTCGGCTGCAGCTAAAGTCTCCTCAGTATTTCCAGAGTAGGAAGAAACGATAACTAAAGTTTTAGGTCCGACGTAGTTTGGCAGTTCATAACCGGTAAATACTTCTATTGGAACCCTAACCATTGATGGACTCAATGCATCCACAATTCGTCCACCAAGAGCGGATCCGCCCATCCCGCAGACCACAACTTCATTAGCCATAGAACACTTTTCGGGCAAAGGCAAATTAGCAATCCCAATCCAGGCAGCTTCCATTTGATCAGAAAACGCTCTGATAGATCCCAAAACATTGCCCCTGTCAAGGGCTTTTAATTTCGTAAAATCATCAAGGTTAATCATTGGCAGCTATTTTCGTTACTAACCTAATTCCCTCCTCCAGTAATTTTTTCGCCTTGTCATTATCTTTTGATTCCGCAAAGACTCGAAACTCGGGAGCATTTTGCGAAGATCTAAATAAAAGCCAAGTATCGCTATCTATCCATATTTTTAATCCGTCTGTTTCATCTATTTTGCTGCTGCCAAATTTTTCCTTTGCCTTTTTTAAGATTTCTTCTTGTTGTTCCCATTTGTAATCAACCTTTGTCCTGTGCATGTAGTATTTGGGCAACTCCCCGACCATTTCAGAAAATGTCCCCCCGAACTTTGAAAATATACCAAGCATCGTCATGACAACGGACCCCCCATCCCTCGTGTACATTTTTTCTCCAAAAATTGCTCCGCCATTCTGCTCAAAGCCAAAATTAGCCCGCCGTTTTTTCATTTCACCGATTACATAAGGAGATCCAACTTTAGTCTTATAAACGCTCTTTTTAATAGAATCCACTACTTGAGAAGCCGCGACAGTTGTCACCACGCTACTCCCCGGCAAATGGTTTGCAATCAAAGTACAAGAATATTCACCCGTGACAAATTCACCAGTTTCGTCGATAAAGACAGATCTATCTCCATCTCCATCAAAGGCGATGCCAAAATCACACTTTTCTGAAACGACCGCTTTTTTTAACTCTTCAATCTCCGCCTTGTCATCTGTATCAGTATCGCGGGCAATAAAATCTTTTTCCGTACTGCAATTTATCTTTACCACTTCAAATCCCAGCTCACCTAATAAATCAGGAAAAACTACTGTTTGGGCACCATTTGCACAATCCACGGCAATTTTCCACTTTGGAAGTTTCAAATTAATCTGCTCGACCAACATTTTTTTATACAAATCCTTCGCCCTTGTTTCCTTTTTAACTACAACCTCCAGTGAAGATCCTCCTTTATTTTTGTTCTCCTCATAAAGGCTTTCAATTTCTTCCATGTCCGAAGCCGAAATCTCCTCGTTATGAGCATAAAACTTTACACCGTTAAGCTCCGGGGCGATATGGCTCCCAGTGATCATGATTGCCGCCTTTATTTCAGTGGCAAGAAGGAGCCAATTAATCGACGGGATAGGAGTAATCCCTTCGTCAAATAATGGCACGCTGCCACCGGAAAGCCCACTCAAAAGATCTTCTTTTATCCTCGGACCAGACTTTCTGGGATCCATCCCCACCGCTATTGGCCCTAGTTCCCCATGGCCCCTCAAAAACTCTATAAAAGTAAGGGCGATGTCATAGCAAAATTGCGAGGTAAACAACTCTTCAGCATTACCCCGAATCCCACTTGTCCCAAAAAGTTTTTTATCCATTAATAGTCATCTTAATTCTCGCGTTATAACTAGGTCAATACCACTAGCCAAATCTTCCTTTCCCAATTTTGACAATATGTCTACCCTAGATAATTTATCAATCATTGCCTTTATTCTTTCAGCTGTCAAACGCTCGGATTGGCGTTTTAACTTACTAACTCTCCAAGAAGGATATCCAAGGCCGACAGCATTAGACGAAACCCAATAAAGATCCCTTAAGTGCCTTGCCAAGACGGCTAAGACAAATTCTTGACCATCACGCTTTACTAATTCATGAAATAAATTATTAAAAGTTTTTGAATTTCCCGGGATGATCGAATCAAGCATATTAAATATGACTTTAGGAAGGGCAAATTCCTCTAATTTAGCGCCCTGGGGGAGAGATTTTATAAATCTTGCAGGCGCCTGCGACTTCATATATAAAAGAAGACTCCCTGGGAAAACCTCGCCTTTCTTTTTTATCCACTGAAGATCTTTTGCGGAAATCTTCGTCGCATTTTCAACCACATATAGGGTATTTTTGGCAAAAAGTGAACCAGAAGTAAATTTATTTAGAAAACTTTCCTTATTGGTTTCGCTAAACCTATTTACTTCCCACCCGCGCTTTTTGACGTTTTCAATTATAGCAAGCAATCTCTTGCGAGATTTACTAACATCATCACCATGTACTAAAACCAGTTTCATTATTTTTTGATCGATTTATAAGTGTTTGCCATTTTCTTTAATTTATCATGAAAATTATTTTTCCCCCGCCTTGTATGGGGGACTAATGCACCGGAAAAATTTTTAGGGATATGGGCTAATTCATGAAGTAGAACATAATCTTTTTTTTCATCACTCAGATTATCGAATTTTTCAGCTAAAACCTCGATGATATAAAGAGGCGGTTTGTCTAGTGCTTGTTGCCAAATCCTGCTAAATCCCCATATCCTGGCATAGGCCCTCGCCTTGGAATTATTCGAGCGATAACAATAAACTCTTGAAGGATCAACCCAGTCCATCTCGACCGCGAGAACAATTTTTTTAAGTCTTTCACTAATGTCGTGAGCGTCCTCCCACGTTAATTTAAGAGACTTTGAAAACCTCAGCGCCTTCTTTGACTTCCTTCTCTGTTTTAAGCCCAATATCATCACCTTTTTTTGCCTTCTTTACCTCCTTATGCTCAATTTGTATTGAGGAGACTTCTTGTTCAAAGAGTTCCTCCCCGCCTCTCTCAAATCTGATTCTTTCTCCAACAGTGAGGTCGCCAGTAAGCTCCAAGACCGCAACGCCAATCTTACTATAGTAGTGGGTGACCCTTCCAATTTTTTTACCGCTCAATTTTATCACCTCCTTTAAGAGTATAGATATGACACAGTGATACGGCCAAAGCGTCAGCCGCATTGTCAAAATGAGTCTTCTTCTTCGCTTTACTTTTTACTTTAGCTCCGAAAACTTTCCTTAGCGAACGCTGGATATCTTTCTTGTCCGCCCGTCCATTCCCAGCGACCATTTTTTTAATAGTCCCAGGAGCATATTCAAATACCGGCAAATTTGCTTCTGCCGCACTTAATAGCATCACTCCCTGTGCTTGCCCTACTCTAATTGCAGTCTTTGCGTTGGTAGCAAAGAATAATTTCTCCATCACAAATACGTCGGGTTTATGTAGAGCAATCAGCTTCACTAATTCGCTATGAATATACATGAGTCTTTTTGAAGGAGACCCGTCTTTGTTTGTCTCGATCAGATCAAATTTTCTGGCAGTAATTTTATCTTCAGAATATTCAACAATTCCATATCCAGTCGTTGCCGTCCCAGGATCAATCCCTAAAATCACCATTCTGTAAGTATAACAAAGGAATCAAAAAAAATACCGTCAGTATATTTTGTGTCTACACTGACGATATATATTAGGGATGGTAGGTCTTGCGCCTACATTACGTCTGAACGTAAACCGTTACAACTTTTTTCAGCAGTGTAAAGTTTTTCCGTAACGTGCTTTAACTTCTTCAGCCACACCCCCTTAAATTGGGCCTGGAAGGGATCGAACCTTCAGTTCTCAATTGACAACCGAGCGTTCTACCGACAACTTTGAACTACAGACCCTTTTGTCAGGAAATTATACGAGATATCGTAAACTTGTCAAGAAATTACTTTTTCTTCTTTGGAGATGATTTCTTTTGTGAAGAAGGTTTCTTTTTAGCGGCTTCTTTAGCAAGCGCCCGTTTTTTTGCCCGAGAGTAGATTAATTCAATATCTTTTTTACTTTTATTGCGAATATAATACAATTTGGCTCTGCGGACCCCGCGCATCCCCTCACGGACCTTTTCGATCTTTGTGATTAAAGGAGAGTGCAAGGGGAAAATTTGCTCAATCCCAACTTTTTGAGTGCCGATTCTCCTTACAGTGAATGATTTACCCGTTCCTCTTCCACGAACACCGATAATGGTCCCCTCGTAAACCTGAATTCGATCGGCAACTTTATGATGGATCTTAACCACATCCCCAACCCCAAAAGATTGTTCTTTAAATTCAATTGACAATGCCATAGAGAGCTAGTTTACTTTATAATTGGCCTTATAATCAAGCAAATTTGAAATTTTCTCACTAAGTTCTACACTCCAACTAACCATGAGCGGCGAATTTACCTCAATTTTAGGCCCCAATAGCATAAAGGCGACAGGTTTATCCCCAGGATTTTTTTCGAGAATTGATTTAAGCATGATTAATTTTTTACTGCTAATCCCTTTGGGGATATCAATTATCATCTTATTGTCACCAGACAATCCATCCTTTGTCTTAAACGAATTCACTAAAATCGCACGGCTATCCTCCCGAGTATCAATTTTGCCTTCTACGAGCAAAATGTTATTTTCTTGCCAAATATTTATGGATTCATTGAAGAGCTTCGGAAATATCACTAAATTTATCGTCCCAGTACCGTCTTGAATTTGTGCAAAGGCCATTTTAGCACCAGAGCTTCTAGTCGTCACTACTCTCACGCTGCAAATCATTCCAGCTACTGAAACACTCTCCCCGCTATTCGTAAGCTCTACTAAATCAATCACCCGGTGGCTAGAATATTCCCCAAGACCTCCAATCCTTTCCTCAATGGGTTGAGCAGATAGGCTTAGGCCTAAAAGTTCTCTTTCAAATACATTTATTTCTTCCTCCTTAAACTCCTCAATCTCCGACTCAATCTTATGGATAACTAAACTCTCAGCTCTCTTTTCCTCATTTTTTGAAGATGGCTCTGAAAACAAATCCTGTTGACCATTTTGGGATCTAGGCTTAACTTTGCTTCTAATTTCATCAAGCTTCGATAGTACAGCGGCCCTAGCTCCAAAAATCGAGAGCGCGCCTACTTTTACCAAGCTCTCCATTACCTTTTTATTTACTTTTCGGGCATCCACCCTGGAACAAAAATCCACAAGTGATACAAACTCGCCTTCTTTCCTGGCTTCCAAAATCGAAGTAATCGCCGCATCGCCCACATTCTTTATCGCTGAAAGTCCAAATAATATTCCCTTATCTCCAAGAGATTCCTTATCCTCAATGATCTTAAATCCTACATTGCTGATATTTATATCAGGCGGGTGTATGTTTACACCCATCCTGCGGCATTCATTAACGGCCTGCGATATTTTATCAGTATCATTTGATTCGGCAGTTAGAAGAGCCGCCATAAACTCAACTGGGTAATTAGCCTTCATATACGCGGTTTGATAAGCGACCATCCCATAGCTTGCGGCGTGGGCCTTGTTAAATCCATACCCCTGAAAAGGCTCGAAAAGTTTCCATAGCCCCTCAGCTTCTTCTTTAGTCATCTTTGAGTGACTGATGCACCCTTTAACAAAAATTTCGTGTTGCTTGGCCATTTCCTCCGGGATTTTTTTACCGACTGCTTTTCTAAATTTATCTACTTCCTCCCAGTCATACCCAGCAAGCTCCAAAGCCGTATATAAAAGATCATCCTGATAAACTAAAACGCCAAGCGACTTGTCCAAAAACTTTTTCATTTTGGGGTGATAATAAGTTACTTCTTTTTTGCCGTGTTTTCTGGCGATATATTCGTCAATATTTTTCATCGGTCCTGGCCTAAACAGTGCTACCATGATCATCAAATCTTCCACACTCTCAGGCTTTAGCTCCACAAGATAACGGGTCATCCCGGAGCCCGACATTTGAAAAGTTCCCATCGTGTCTCCTCTGGCGAGCATGTCGTAGGTCGCCTTGTCATCCAAGGGGATTGTCGTCAAATCAACCGTGATGTTCCTTTCTTTCCTAACACGTTCAACGGCTTCCCGCAATATTGATAAATTCCTGATCCCCAAAATATCAAGCTTAACTAACCCTATGTCCTCACAGGCGTGCATCTCATATTGAGTAATTATTTTGTCGCCGCTTGGCTCTTTTTGTATAGGGACAAAATCGTTTAGCTCAGTCGGAGAGATCACTACCCCCGCCGCATGAACAGAGATATGTCTTGCATTGCCTTCAACTTGCTTGGCCATTTCGATAATTTTCTTTGCATCACGATCGCTATCATATAAATTTTTAAGCTCTTTGCTATCCTGTAGTGCTCTTGCAATCGTCATCGGGAAACCCTGAGAACCCATGGGAATTAATTTAGAAATCCTATCACCAATTTCATATGGATACCCCAATACCCGCGCGATGTCTCGGACCGATCCTTTGGCAAGCATCCGTCCAAAAGTACATATCTGAGCAACTTTGTCTTGTCCATATTTTTTTCTCAAATAAGCAAGCATTTCCTCGCGTTTGTCATCGGCGATATCCATATCAATATCTGGTGCACTTGGCCGAAAGGGATTTAAAAATCTCTCAAAAGGAAGCCCATATTTAATTGGGTCAACAGTTGTAATTCCCAAACTAAATGAAACAAGGGAGCCTGCCGCAGACCCTCTCGTGTTAATAGGTATTCTTCGTTTTTTGGCCCACTTAGCCATATCTTGAAATATCAAAAAGTAGGCAGCATAGCCCTTTTCGCAAATTACCTTAAGTTCGTACTCAAGCCTCTCTGTAAGCTCCTTTGTAACTTTGTTATATTTTTCTTTTAACCCCTTCTTTGCACTTTCCCTCAATGTGGCTTCTACTGATTTTTTACCCTCCATCACAACCTCGGGAAAATAAAATTTTCCCGTTTCAATTTCTAGATTGCACTTATCAGCTAATTTTCTAGTATTATCCAGAGCCTCTGGTAGCTTCGGGAAAAGTCTTCTCATTTCTTCCGGCGAAGTAATATAAAAACTAGGAGAATCAATAAATCTTAGCCTTTTAATATCCGAGACATTTTTCCCCGTCGAAACACACACGAGAGCATCCTGAGCATTGGCATCTTCTTTTTTAATATAATGAGCATCATTTGTCGCGATTATTGGAACGCCATATTCACGGCTTAATTTAACCACTCCCTCATCCATTTTCTTCTCCGCGGCAGACTGTTTTCTAAGCTCTTCTCTAATTTCTTGGTCACTAGCTTCGTTGATGTACTTTTCATATTCATGATTTTGGACCTCCAAATAGTAGTCCTCTCCAAATACATCCAAATGCCACTGAATCGCTTTCTTGGCCCCCTTAAAGTCATCATTTATGATGTTTTGGGCTAGCTCCCCCGCTACACAAGCAGAAGTACAAATTAACCCCTCTGAGTATTTCCTCAAAGTCTCATGATCCACTCTCGGGCGGTAATAATACCCTTCTAAATGGGCGATAGAAGAAAGTCTCATCAAATTTTTATACCCCTTATTATTTTTAGCTAATAATAAAATGTGATAAGCCCTTTTTTTACTTCCCTCACCTCTTAACTTATGGTCTTCCGGCGAGACGTATCCTTCCATTCCAATGATTGGCTTTACTCCCTCTTTATTTAGAGCCTTATAAAACTCAATCGCTCCATACATTGCGCCATGGTCGGTAATAGCAAGAGTATCCATTCCTAATTCTTTGACATGCTGGACCAAGGGCTTCACCTTACTCAAGCCATCCAGAAGCGAGTACTCTGTATGAACATGCAAATGCACGAAGTTTTCAGCCATCTTATGCATTGTAATCGTTCCTTATTTTTTTTCCAACCGTTTAAGAAGTTCGGTTCTCACCAATCCAACTTCTCCTTTTCCCTTGAGATACCCTTGGGCTTTACCTATTAAAAAACCAATGACGTTTGTCTTCCCTTTTTTATAATCATCGACTGCTTTTTTATTCCCGTTAATGACCTTGTTTACCGCCTTCTCTATTTCGGCTTGGCTTGCGTAATCTTTTTTGGTAACTTCTACCAATTTCTTCACCATATCGGCTGGTGATGAGCTTGATCTATCCAAATTATTATTAAGCATGGCGCTTGCAATCATTTTCGAATCTATTCCTTGTGCTTTTCCAATTTTTACAGCTAATTCGAAAAAATCAGCGCGGTCCTGGTCATTCACTAATAAATCGACATAATTGTCAGGAAGTTTATAACTATCTTTAAACCGCATTTGTTTTTCTTTTGGCAATTCCGGGATTAGCTTCTTTATTCTTGCAATTGCGGCTTTATTAATAATTAAAGGGGGGATGTCTGGCTCGGGCATATAGCGGTAGTCTTCTGACCCTTCTTTCGACCTCTGGCTGAAAGTTTTTTTGTTGTAATCATCATATCCTCTTGTTTCTTGATTCACTTTTTCCCCGCTATCTAATATCTCGCTTTGTCTTTTAATCTCGATACTTAGAGCCTTTTGCAAAAACTTAAAAGAATTAATATTTTTTAGCTCCACTTTGTAATCAGGCAGTTTTACCCTTTTATCCTCTCGCCCTTTCACTCTACCAAGGGATATGTTTGCTTCCAACCGCAAGGACCCCTTCTCCATATCCGCAGAAGAAATGCCAAGGTATCGAACTAAGTGCCTTAAATCTCTCAAAAATTCATCAACTTCTTTCGGGCTTTCAAAATCAGGATCAGTAACAAGCTCGACAAGCGGCACGCCGCTTCTATTAAAATCCACGAGGGTTACTTTTTCTCCGTTAACTTTGCGGTGGATAAGTTTCCCGGTATCTTCTTCCATATGAACCCGCGTGATACTAATTTTTTTGTGATTGTCTAAAGTCCACTGGCCGCCAAGGCAAACTGGTAAATCATACTGGCTAATCTGGTACCCCTTAGGAAGGTCTGGGTAGTTGTAGTGCTTTCGGTCAAACTTCGAAAATTCCGGGATTTTACAGCCCAAGGCTATCCCAAGTTTAATAATTGAATCAATCGCCTCCGAATTTGTGTAAGGAAGCGCCCCTGGAAGTCCTAAACAGATAGGGCATACTTGAGTATTTGCCTCCTTAGCAAAATGCTCGGCAGGGCAACTGCAAAACATCTTCGATTTTGTTGAAAGCTCAATGTGAACTTCTAATCCAATTACAGGTTTATACTCCATTTTTAAATATTATCGGCATATAATAATGCAGTAGTCCAAGCATAGACAAAGTTATCCCCCCCATCACGACCATCAACACTTGGACTCCAAAAATCTCGGTGATGGTTGCTCCAAAAAGGACTGGCAGAACAGTAATTATGGAGGTTATAAACCAAAAATTACCAAAAACTCTCCCTGTATATTTCGCCGGAGTATGCTCCTGTAAAAAAGTCAAAGAGGGGACAAGGGCACTCACATAAGATACTCCAGCCGCAAAAAAACAAATGATCGCGACGATTTTCCCCGACAAATTGCCCAACAAAGGTACAATTGCCGGCATAAGGACGAGTCCCGTTCCAAGGACAATTAATGAAATTTCGATTAATCTTTTTTTGCGCCATTTTTTAGATAACAATTTCGAAGTGAGAAAAGTCCCAACCAGTGCCCCCACTCCAGCTGGTACAATCGCCATCAATCCCACCAGTGATGGCTTTGTGCCAATCACTTCTATGCCAATTTCCGGAAGATTAATAAAAAGGATCGTCAAAGAAGCTTGCAAAAAAATCAAAAATGCAAAGGGATAAAAGACGTCCTTCTTTCTCCTAATAAATTGGTACCCATCAATTATTTTTATAAAAAACTGGACCATCGTCTCCTCAAAACTATAAACCTCCCCTTCGGTTTCGACCTTAATGCTTGGAAGTCGAGAGACGCTAAAAAATGCTAAGATTAAGAAAAATGAACCCAATAGAGCGGCTGTCCCAAATCCAAAAGCTTCCCCGGCAAGGCCCGCAAAGGCAAAGGCCGAGAGGACCGCTACCTGCTGGGAAATGAAAAATATACCGTTTGCTTGAGGAAGATTTTGTTTCTTTACTAAAATCGGAAGGGAAGATGATTCCGCAGGAGTATAAAACTGATTAAATAACGAATACCCTAAAACAACACCGTAAGACAAGTAAAAGATCCTTTGATAGGTTAAGGCAAATAAAAATATTATCACTGCCTGTGCAAAATTGGTGATCATCAGTATTTTTCTTCGGTCAAATAGGTCAGAGGCCACCGCACCCAAAGGCCCTACGATCATCGCCGGCAAAGCGCTAGCCACCCAGACAAACGACGCTGCCATTGTCGATCCGGTAAGCTCATAAATCCTAAGGAGGACCAAAAAAGTCATTATATTTACGGTTAATTGGCTTAAGATCTGTGATCCCCATAAATATCTAAAGTTGGAATTTGATAGATTGCTTATTTTCATAAATTTGGTGTTTGAAGGTGCCAATCAGTAGCTTCTTGGTAACGTTTACCAAGATCAAATAAAACGTTCTCGGAAAACCTCGGACCAATTAACTGCATGCCGACTGGTAATCCCTTCCCAGAAAAGCCAACAGGGAGAGACATTGCCGGAAGCCCGGCAAGGCTCGCCGGCGCGGTCAAGGCATCTGCCATATACATCTCAAGCGGCTCATTTTTCTCACCCAATTTAAAAGCAGGAGTGGGAGAAACCGGTGTCAAAAGCGCATCAACTTTTTCAAAAGCACGATCAAAGTCATTAATAATTTTTGACCGGATTTTCATTGCCTTAAGATAGTAGGCATCATAATACCCTCCCGAGAGGACATAAGTCCCAAGCATTATCCTTCTTACCGCCTCGTCCCCAAAGGCTTTCCTACTCTTCCCATACCTCACACCGTCATACCTTGCGAGATTTGAAGAGACTTCTGCCGGCTGAATAATATAATAAGTGGGAATAGCATATCTGGTGTGCGGCAAGCTCACCTCGACAAATTTAACACCTTTAACCTTACTTTTGGCGGCATTAATTAACTCTACAATCTCTCGATCTATTCCTAAACCGTAATACTCTTTTGGAATACCAATATTCAAAGCTTTATTTTCTTTATACTGATCCTTGATAGTGCCATCTTTGCCGTCTTTTCCCTTAATGACATTAAAAATTATTTCACTATCTTCAGCAAACCTAGTAAGGTGACCAACAGTATCCAATGAAGACGCCATTGCAATCACCCCATACCGAGAAACTGCACCGTAAGTCGGCTTTAAACCCACTAAATTACAAAAGCCCGCCGGCTGTCTGATGGAGCCGCCCGTATCTGTCCCCATACTGGCCATGCACATCTGGGCAGATACTGATACGGCTGAGCCGCTCGAAGACCCGCCTGGGACACGGCTTGTATCCCAAGGATTTTTTGCTGGGCCAAAATCAGAGTTCTCACCACTGGCACCATGACCCCAAGCATCACAATTTGTTTTTCCAATTATTATCGCCCCTGCTTCTTCTAATTTATTCACCACAGTCCCCGAAAAGGGCGGAATATAATCACTGAGCACTTCCGACCCGGCAGTTGTTCTTATGCCTTTAGTAGAAAACAAATCCTTAAGCGACAATACCACCCCCATTAGAGGGAACTCTTCGAAAGCTTTGGGGTTAGTTTGAATTATTTCATTAAGTATTTTTGTCTTCTCAAAAGCAAAATCCTCACAGATTGTCGTAAAAGCGTTTAGAGTGGGGTTAAGTTTTTTAGCTTGCCCAAGATAAAAATTCACCAACTCCGTACAATTATATTTTTTTTCCTTCAGATCGCCTTGTACACCTTTTATGGATAGTGGAGGTCTCATTCTTTAGTGAGTAAAAGTGAAACTACAAAATAATTATTATGCGTTTTATCGGTATTAGACGTTGATTCAGACACTGACAACTGATCCTCGGGTCTAATTAAATCTATCCTTAAGACATCAGTAAGCCCTGTAGTTTGGCTCGTTGGCTCAACATCGTCGGTATTAACTTTTTTAATTTCTTCAAAATAATTAACAACTAAGGAGAGCTGCTTTTCAAATTTAGAATAGTCTTTTTTTTGTAGATTCAGCCCGGCGAGGTCTGCGATATGCCGGACATCAAATTTGTTGCTCTTATCCATTTAGCTAGTTTACAGCGAGTTATCTCATTTTCTCAAGCGCTAAGATGCGCTCAGCTAGCGGGGGATGAGTATTAAATAGCCCCGCAAACTTACTCACAGCACCTTCTTTCTTGCCCAAAAAAGGGCTCACGATGTACATATGAGCGGTGGCTTTATTGGCAGCTTCCAATGGCTCGCGGTCTCCCCCTAGTTTTTTCAAAGCGGAAATAAGGCCGCTTGGCTGACGAGTAATCGCAACGGCGCTAGCGTCGGCCAATAATTCGCGCCGCCTTGATATTGCCAGCTGGATCAATTTCGCAATCACAGGCGACAATATCGCAAAAATGATCCCAACCACTATGATGATAATCCCCAATTGGCCAGACTTCCTGTCACTTGAATCCCTTCTCCCGTAATAGCTCATTCTCAAAAACATATCCCCCAAAAGAGCTACCGTCCCGACCATAACGGCAACAACCGACATTAGCCTAGTGTCATAATTTTTGACATGAGAAAGCTCGTGTGCGACAACTCCCTCCAGCTCAGTCCTATTTAGCTCAGCCAATAGTCCGGTTGTGGCAACAACAACGGCATGCTTTGGATCCCGCCCTGTCGCAAAGGCGTTCATCGCCGTGTCGTCAATTACATAAAGCCTTGGAACAGGAAGACCGGAAGCGATACTCAAATTCTCAGCGACTGTAAAAAAATCAAAATCCCGTTTACGATCAGCCGGGCGGGCACGAGAAATTGATAATATAATTCGATCCGAAAAGTAATAACTTCCAAAGCTCATGAATCCTGAAATAATGAGCGCCACGCCGACAATCCCCAATCCACCTGGCTCATATCCAAGATACACAGAGAACGCTTGCGACAGGATGTAAATAGAAACCGCCGCGAAAATCAAAAAAACCCCGACAACAAACCAGCTTTTTTGCTTATTGCTTGCAGTTGCTTCGTAGATGTTTTGCATTTTACAAGTTCACTTTCGGCGACTTCATCTCAGATTGAGAAACTTCCACATGCTCACCGCTTTCAGGGGTAATCAATCCCGGCAACTCGCTAAACCCAAACATATTTGCGACGATGTTTGACGGAAGGCTCACCCGGCGCACATTATAATCTGCCGTTAGGTCAATAACCAACCTTCTCGCATACATTATTTTGTCGCTTGTATCGCGAAGTTCATCCATCAACTTAACTACAACTTCCGATCCCTTAATCTCAGGGTTATCTTCTACGGCAATTTTCAATGAAGGCAATATTCCTGCCAGCCTGCTCCCCGCGTCTGCCATTTTTTGGACATCTCTAGATTTTACCGCAGCAGAAATGGCTTTTCTTGCCTCAGCAAGTTCTTTAAATATTCCCTTCTCGTGCTTCAAAAAGCCCTTGGCGCTGCTTTCCAAATTCGGGATCAAATCAGCTTGCCGCTTCAGTTGATTTCCAATTTCTTGTACCGCCGCTTTAATCCTGGCCTTGCTGGAAACAAAGAAATTGTAAGTCATGGCGACCCAAATCCCAACAACTACTAATAATACTAATGGTAACAATAATATCTGCATCTCACTCACCCCCTTTTAAAACCTTCTCAAATTCTACCAGAGTCCTTGCATTTATTATATCTTTTCTTTCTGCCCAGCCTCGGCGGGCAACATCTACCCCATATCTCATATTCTCAAGTGAACGAACATGATGTGAATCTGTCCCGAGGGTTAGCGTTACCCCGGCTTTGACTGCCTCACGGACAAGATAATCAGGAAGGTCCAGCCGAGTGGGCTCAGCATTTATCTCGATCCACCTATTATTTTCCCTGCAAAATTCAAAAATTTTAGTCCAATCGAGCTCTACTCCCTCTCTTTTGTTTATTCTCCTTGCTGTGGGGTGAGCGAATATTTTCACCTTCGGATGAGAAAGTGCTGATAAAACGCGGGCGGTCATGCTCTGCCGGCTTTGAGCAAAACTTGAATGGATCGAAACTAAAGCAAAATCTAATTCCCCTAGGGCCTTATCGCCAATAGCCAATTTCCCATCGGGCAAAATATCAACTTCCATACTATTAAAAATTTTAATCTTTGTGTTGACCCGATTTATAGCTTCGCGTTTCTTTTTAATTAGCTCAATTACTTTTCTTTCGTTATGGCCCCTTTGGCTTGGGTTATGCTCAGTGAAACCAATATACTGATATCCTAGCTTTTCGGCTTTTTTAGCAATTTCCACCATTGAAGAGTCACCGATATCATGGCTCGTTTCGATATCAAAATCAGAATGGATCTGTAAATCGGCTTTAATGTCGCTTAATTTAAGTAGATCCGGCAATTTATTAGCCTTGGCAGCTTCGATCTCGCCCGCGTCCTCCCTTAGTTCAGGCGGTATCCAACTTAAAGCGAGAGATTTATAAAAACTTTCTTCATCTTTAAAATTTTTAATTTTAAATTTTAAATTATTAATTCCCTTAATCCCATACTCAGACAAACTAAGCCCTTTTTTCTGGGCAATTTCCCTCAGGGCAATATTATGATGCTTCGATCCAGTGAAGTGTTGCAGTAGAGATCCAAATGAATCATTCTCCGTAGCCATCAGGTCTACTTGGATATTATTTGGGAGCACAATTGAAGCCTTATGCGGGCCTTTCCCTAATGTCCTCGTCTTATTCGGGTACTCAATAAAATGATCCAATATGCTCTCTGGATTTTTGGTCGCAACAGCAATGTCTATGTCTCCAACGGTCGACGCTCTCCTTCTTAAGCTTCCCAAAACTTCAATTTTCTCGACAGATTTATTTTCACTAACCCACCCAACTACGTCTCTTGCAATATTTTCAGCTTGTGAAATAAGCATTCTCTCCTTCGGCCTGGCTTCATGCTCTTTAATAGATTTTGCAATCACCTTCTGAGAACCCTCTCCAAACCTCTCAATTTCAGCAATTTTCCCCGATTTTGCGCTTTTGGAAAGCCGCTTTATTGCTCCCTTGGAACTTTTTATATTAAGTTCTTTGGCTAATTTGATGGCCTTTTTCGGTCCCACTCCGGTAATTTTTAAAAATTCAAAAACAGACGGCGGAACACCCAGAAACACTTTGTTAAAATGCTTGGATTTACCCGTTTTAAAAATCTCATCCAAATGTTTGGCAATATTTGGACCAATTCCCGGGACATCCTCAAGTTTCCCGTCGTCCCAAAAATCCTTTACCTCGCTCCCTAAATGCTCGATCGCGGCTGAAGCGCGATCATAAGCAATACTCCTAAATTTATTCTTCTGCTCGTCTTTTATTTTATAGGCGGCGGAAGCGGCCGCAAGAAGATCGGCGACCTCACGATTAGACATATTTTTATGGATCCTCACGGTCTCATTTTATACCAACCAAGACTTGCATAAAAGCTTCTAATATATTACTTTGGGAAGGGTTGCACTTAACAGTTCATGTCTTGGAGGATACAAAATGACACCTCAAATTGGGTCTGTTTGCGAGGACTGCGTAGCCAAGGATAAGATCAATCCAGGCAAGATGGTCATAAACTCATTGGGAGATATTGTTTGTTCTCTCTATGGATATGGCCATGGACATTTCGCCAGAGAAAGAATAGCAAAAGAAAAGGAAGCCGAAAAAGCTGAAACCGCCTGAACCTCAACCCCCCCTTTTTTTTAAATTCTGGAATAATTAGGCTAAAAATTGTACAATAAGGTGTTTTGGGGCTGTAGCTTAGCGGTTTAAAGCGCTTCCCTGTCACGGAAGAGATCAGGGGTTCAAATCCCCTCAGCCTCGCCCATATAAAATCATCTTTATCCCCTCAATACTTTAATCCATTAAAGTGATGGAAAGATCGGCAAAATCACTACTTGACAATATCAAACTAAATCATTAGATTCATTTAAGTTAATTGCCCTACAAGGAGGTGAATAAATTTGCTTAAATCATTACTTAAGATCTTTAAACTAAACGAGTCGAGCATCAGCACTATTTTGGGAATTTTTGTTATCGTTGTAGTTGGCGTTTTAGTAGTTAACTACTTCCGCAATTTAGATTCTGGAACCACTCTTCCCTCAGGAGTTTCAGTTAGTGACGAAGTAACTCTTCCGGCTACTCACACAGTAGTCCGCGGAGAAACACTTTGGTCTATCTCCGAAAAGTATTATAAAACTGGATATAACTGGGTGGATATCGTGGAAGAAAATAATCTAACAAGCGCCGACGATATTGCTGAAGGACAGACGCTCGTTGTTCCAAACGTCCCTGCTAGGACCTCCGAAGTGGCAGAGGTAGCCACCCCAGAGGCGACAGCAGTGGCCGTAGCTACACCACAGCCCTCAGCGACACCAGAAATTGCTCCCACAACGACAAAAGGAGGACTCACAACTTCCTCCTCATACACTGTTGTAAAAGGGGACACGCTTTGGGATATAGCGGTAGCTCAATATGGGAATGGATATAAATGGGTAGAAATTGCCAGGGCAAACAAACTGACGAGCCCCGATCTTATTCATCCCGGGAATGTGTTTGTATTACCTTAAGATGTTATAATTTACCTGCCTAAGCGGGATTAGTACAATGGTAGTACGCCACCTTCCCAAGGTAGAGACACGGGTTCGATTCCCGTATCCCGCTCCATATCGGACTAGTTTTGTAGTAGTTAAAAATCTCCCCCTAAAATCAAGATTCTCCCGAGTTCGAGCCTTATATTTTGCAAAAATTGCGTTAGCCTGGAGAGTCGCAACACTGGTAACGGGAATCGAACCTGTACTAGCAGTCAATGTAGATTTCTGCTAATATCAGATCCAATTATGAGTACTATTACTCCCTTCACTAAAGGGTATTTTGGAGATGTTTTGCGCTCCCAAAAGGAGAAACTCAAAAACAAAATTCACTCAGAAGAGACAGGCTACATTCTGAATATAAACGAGAATGAATATGTTGAACATTTAGTTTCTGAGTTTTCTATAGATCCTCCAATACTAGATATCGAAAACAAGTTTATAACCCATGAAGAAAAAATGATTCCTGCTGACAGACATCCTCGAGAAAGTTTTTTTATTACTGACAATAAATCTTATCCAAGGCAAGCTATTAAATACCACTTACCCTTCAACGGCGAGATTGAAGTAATAAACTTCAAACCAAGTACATCACTTCTATGGACCATCGAGCTTGATCATGAAATTAATGATGATGGAGAGTTTTTATGTTTTGAGATTATTAACTTCACCAATGATGCCGAAAAAACAAAAAGAGACTCAGACCAAAATCTTTCCAATTTACAAAAACAGCTTGGAAATCTTGCAAACGAAGTAAATAATTACAATGCAAGCTTATCAGAGAATGCTAGGATGTTGCTTAAGGAAAGAAAAGAAAGCTTGAAATCTAATAATAGTTTCTTGGACCAGTTGGGTGTCCCCGTCAAAAAAAGAGATAACGTTCCGAGCACATTTTCTATTCCTGCTCCGAAAGCTAAAAAGAAAATTATTCCGAGACCATCTCCAAGCAATTCTGGAACCCCAGATCCAACTCTAGATACTGAAACATATAACGCAATACTTCGTGTTATCCACGATATGGGAAAACAGATTGAAAGAATGCCGGCTGTTTATACCAACAAAGATGAAGAAGGACTGCGAGATCATTTTCTAATAATTCTAGAAACCAACTTTGAAGGATCAGCTACGGGTGAAACGTTCAATAAATCGGGTAAAACAGATATTTTACTTAGACATGACGGAAATAACACTTTTATTGCCGAGTGCAAATTTTGGACAGGGGAAAAGAAGTTTATTGAAACTATCGACCAAATACTCAAATATCTTACTTGGAGAGATTCTAAAGCCTCAATTATGGTCTTCGTAAGAAATGCTGACTTCACTAATGTAATAACTACGGCAAGAGAAGCTGCAAAAAAGCATAGTAACTTTATAAATTTAGAGAGTGAAGAAGCAGAAGGAACAATACAAAGATTCAGATTTCACCTGAATGTCGACACGAAAAGAGAATTGCTACTTACTGTATTGCTGTTTCATTTTCCATAAAAATAAATATGTTAAACAAGAAAAGGTTTAAGAAAAATTGGAAAAAATTCAGAAAACAGGTCCAAACCTACAAGGCTTTCCTGATTATATCCTTCTTAATCTTTGTACTTGCCCATTTTTTTCTCCCCTTAGAAAATCTAAATGCAATAGCTGACAACTTCAACAAAATTAGTATTGGTTTAGCAGCTATCATTGGTGCATATTTTGGTAGTTCTTATTTTAGAGATGAACTGGCACGGAAAAGAAGCATTAAGTATTACCGAGAAAAGTATCCAATTAATGAATACGGCAATAAGTTTAGAATAATAGAGAGCGAAAATGCTCCTGGAGCCATTTATTTACACGATCTAGTTACATTACACAAACATCACATTTGGAATATGAAGACGGTTTACGACTTAGGATGGCAAGTATTTAAAAGAGAACGTTTGCCAGAGGATGAGTTTCACTCGATTTTGATAGGTGATCCAATTAGAACTACTGGAGAGTTGGGAGAATAAGAATCTTAACTATTTCTCTAAAAAGGCGACCCCTATGGCTAAGACAAATCACTAACTAATATTTTTGTGTCGTCAGTTCTATTTTTTTGTATTCTTTTCTTGATTAAAATTCTAAAATACGGACATTTACCGTTTATTGACAAATCCTTTTCATCATTTCCTTTTCTGAATTTAATTATTTCGAATTGTTCTGGGTTATATTTATGTAAAAAAGTTATGGGTACGCCCAAAACACCTTCGTAATCCAGAGGAATATCTTTTGTTCTATTTACATTAATTCCATCGTAGTTATCATAATATGGATACTCGATTTCATTTCCAAAATATTTTTTTGTAAGAGTAATGTTTTCATGTCTTTTAGAAGTATCTAAATTAGTTAACCATAAACAATTATTTGGGGAAACTATTCTATTTCCAAGGCTATCAATACGTGCCTCTGTTCCGTAAAGTTCATAATGTTCTGGCACAATAAAACCTGAGATACCTCTACCTAAATTTATTCCTAGCCACGCCTTATTTCCCTTAATTAGTTTAAAAATTTCTTTATAGGTAATAGCGTTAATGTTGCCAATTATTAAAAATTTCTTATCGTATTTAACTAATTGATCTACATATTTCCTAAATAATGAAAATGGTGGATTGGTTACAATAATATCCGCCTGTTTCAATAATTCTATACTTTCTGAACTACGAAAATCCCCGTCTCCTTTAAAGTGGATTATATCATTAGCGCTTGGTTTTATTTTTTCGCCCTGAGTACCTGAATATTCATAAAAAAACCCACTTTCAAATTCTTTATTATTAAATAAATCTCTTTCTTGCTTTCTGTAGCAAGAGGCTATGATTTTTTTTAGCCTCAACTCTTTGAAATTTGAGGAAAAATACTCATAAAAGTTGCTAGTTCTAGGGTCATCGCAATTACAATAAACTACTTTATCTTTAAATCTATCTTTATAATGCTTTAATTCATTTTCAATATCAGAAAGCTGAGTGTAAAATTCATCGCTCTTTGATTCTTTAGCTTTTTGCAGTAATTTATTTGTCGCTTTTCTTGCCATAATCAAATGGTTTTGGTTATTTATCTTTAGTTATCTGGTTAAATATCTCACTTCCTAATACCTGAAGAGAGGTTTTTGAAATCTCAATCATAATGTCAAGCATTTCTCTTACATCCCATTTTTCACCATTACCTTGCGTATATATCGAAGCTGCCTGAAGCATAATGGTTTTATCTTTGTGTTTAACAAATTTATTTTTACATAAATTTGTGTTAATTGGCATTCCATAATTTGCAGAAGTCAATCTATCTAATCTATTTAACATGCCTGAGTTATAATCAAGAGTAACCACCCTTCCATCTGGTCTCTTAATTGAAATAGTTTCAGTAAGAAAATTTGATCCTTCCAAAAATAAGATATAAGGGAAATGGGATTCATGTAGCATAAAGTTGGCGATTTCTGATATATTTTTATGCGATCTTTCTATTGCGTTACCAGCTGCCATCAAGTCTTGATTGTTATTTTTGCCAACTAAATTTCCTTTTTGGATATTTTCAATATCTTTTCCTTGATGCTTAGCTTCTGTTACAAGCAATATTCTCCAAATATCGTTATCATCTTTTACTTCAATTATTCCGCCGTCTGGGATAATGCTTGAATTTGATACAAAAAGGGTTTGCCCTAATTCTGGATCAATTTTCTTTAATGCTTCGTTTATCTCATTCTTTTTTATTGCTGTCCTATGCCTAAAAGTTAATTTAGGAAATTCATTTTCAAGTTGCTCAATTACAAGATGTGAAATTTTACTAACTGTTGTATCGTGGAACTTTGCCTCGTCTCCAAATATACCAACTGCACCTTGGGATTCTTTATGTTGATTAGTTAATCTTTTAGATTGATTCTTTTTTGCCATATTAACCTCTAGTTGATTTTACTACGTTTTAAAAAAAATTTTTGGCGCGGCGGATTTACTCCCCAAACTCCTTCCAACCCGCCTCGCGGGTACAAATACCTCTCATCTGCAGCATATAAAGGCTCGTATATGCCTGTTTTTGTCTCTCCTGATCGCAGACTTTCCCCCTAAACACAAAAAATCATTCATGTACGGATCACAAATGAATTTGTGTCGTCAGTTCCCTAATAGTAAGATACTTTCACTACAGGGATCATTCGGTACCCCAATATTACCATATTTTTCTATCTTCGCGATCTTTACCGAATACCTCCATAAATAGAAACGGATTGATTTTCTCCAGGTAGCCTTTGAAAACGGTAAGCTGTAAAATTAACTCAGGCTGAGTTGTAATGTAGTAACGAAGACCTATTTTTATTTTAGTAATAAGTGACGAATCGGGGTCGAGTAGATACTGTTTGATATACTCGTCCTGGCTAAATAGGTCCGAGCCAATTACGGTTACCAGCTCAATAGCGAAATGGTTTTGTGTTTTCTCCAATTTCCCTCAATAAATCAACATTATCCCGAGTTCTAGCCACTATTTTTAACGTCTTATATTTAGCCTGGAAAAAATCATACCGATAACCGGAGTCGGACCTACGTACTAGAGTTAATACAAAATTATTAATTTACCAGTGTTCTATATCATTATTATCACAACTATACCGAATTATTATCTTTTACCCAGGATATGTTAAGACTAGCCAAAGAACAACACATAGAACAGTGTTGACAAGTGGTATTTTCCTGATGTAAAATGATTAAATAAAGTTATTAAAGAAAGTAAATCTATGACAGAAGAACAACCAACCACTAAACAAGTGAAAACAAAAGAACGTAGTGCATCTTATCCATCAATTACGCTTGAAGATGCTATTAACTATAGCGCTAAGCTTCAAACAGCGTTTAGTAAGTCAGCGTTTAGTAGGGATAACGCTGTTAAGGAAATGGGTTATGAAAAAGTAACTGGCCCAGTTGGAATGAAAGTTGCCTCTCTTGTACATTTTGGCTTACTTGGTCGAGAAGGCAATGCCTATCGAAATACTGACCTCTCCCTCAGTTTTGCACACCCGATTGACGATAATGATCTCCAAACAGCTAAACAGTTAGCTGTTACAGCTCCAAAACTATACAAGACGCTTCTTAATGAGTTTGCCGGCCATGCAGTGCCTACTGCACTAAGCAGTATTCTTGTGCGTAGCCATAAAATTGGTCAGAAGGTTGCAGATAACGTGGCAAACATCTTTCGCAAGTCCATTGAATACGCAGGTGTTTATCAGAATGGAATTGTCTCAAGTGAAATTTTAGTTAAGGATGATGAAGTTGGTATTGATAATGATCCTGTACAAACTCATGCCAATCCTCTAAAAAACGAAACTAAAGGTAGTTATGCTCCAATTACAAATGTGCGACCAGAGATGATTACAGTTGAATTCCCTAGTGGTATCGCTCTATCGTACCCTAAGAACCTCCAATTTGCTTTCAATATGGGTACGTTCAGGGACCAAATGTCTGCATTGGAAAAAGCAGTAGAAGTGGAAATCAAAAAACATGAGTCAAACAACAGAAAAGACGATACTTCTCCCAAAAACTAATTGGAAAAAGGTACTACCCTACATAAGAACTGCTGGCGAAACTGGGGCGATTAGCCATCTTGATCTAGGAGACGACTACCTTTTTTGGGAAGAACTAGGTGTTTTCAGTGATTCGGCAACTGGTGAATTGTCTGAATTGGGTAGAGCTATTTTTGAGTCACTCTTTATCCGTTGTGATGGTGGGGAAAAAGAGTTGCTCAAACAAATGCTTCTATTTTACCCTCCAACTATTGCCATACAACAATATCTTTGGGGAGTTGCCAATATAACAGTTGAGCAAGTTTTAACGGTTCTAAAAACAACGGGATTTTGGTTTTATGATTCGCGAGAACCACTTACGCATTTGCTAGACTTCATGAATTATGCGGAAATTATTAATTACAATAAAAAAACACGGATTGTACGTATTTTGATTTCTCCCGACTCTCCTCAAACACCAAGAAATATATTTATAGATCCTAATCGTCCTTTCTCTAATATCATGTGGATAAAAAAGGTACTGGGTGAATGCGAAGGTGGCATCTACTGGCTTGATAAGCACTTTCAAAAAGAGGCTCTTGAGTGGCTTTGGGCTATTGCTGATGCTAGTAAAATTAAGCAAATACGCATAATATCCCTAGACCTGGGCGAAGGCAATCTTAATACCACTGCTCGGAAAGATCTTACACGATTTAAGCAAGAAATGGCTAATAAGAATATCGATGTTTCCTGGGCTACCATTGACAGCAAACTAGTTCGAGATGCTCACGATCGTTGGATTATTGATGATGTGGATTATGCGAGAAATGTACCAAACGTTAATGCTATTTCGTCAGGTCAAAGGTCAGAAATAAACCTGACTGAGAACTATGATGAAATAAAGAAAGCGTTTGATGAATATTGGAATAAAAGTGTTGAAATAGTTTAAATTTTTGGGTATGTTAACTTTGCCAAAGGCAAATGAACCTTGAAATTATTAATCACTCATTAATATTTTTGATCCTTGCATCGTTTACCAAATACTTCTAAAAATAGAAATGGATTTATTTTCTCAAGATAGTCTTTAAATACGTTTAGTTGTAAAATAAGGTCACTGGTGATGTAGTAGTAAAGACCGATTTTTACTTTGGTAATAAGTGGCAAATCGGGGTCGAGTAGATATCCTTTGATATACTCATCCTGGCTAAATAGGTTCGAGCAAAGTACGGTGACCAGCTCTTAAATCATCGCTTGGGTGGCTTGGCTCGAGCGGGCGGCGCGGTTTATTCGCCTTCGGGCCAAAACAGTAAGATGTTTTTTTCTTAAGCGCAAACTCTTTGGGGTAATCTCCAATAGCTCATCACGTTCCAGAAAATCAAGCGATTGTTCCAAAGAAAGCTTCGTGGCTGGGGTCAACTGGATAATCCCGTCCGAAGATTTACTCCTCATGTTTGTCAGTTTTTTACCCTTGCATACATTTATTTCAATATCTTCGTTTTTCGCATTTTGGCCGATGATCATCCCTTCATAGACAGTTTCTCCCGGATCGATAAAAGTGATCCCTCGATTTTGGGCGGTTTCAAGGCTATAAGCCAAAGCAGATCCTGAGGATTGCGAAATCAATGCTCCACGCCTTAATTTTGGTAGTTCCCGACCAATTTTTTCATAGGCAATTACTTGCGAACTCATGACAACTGTCCCCTTGGTGAGATTTAAAAGTAGGCCGCGGAGGCCGATCATAGCGCGAGTCGGGAATTGATAGATAAATTCTGTTTCTTCCTCAGAAATCGCCTCCATTTTAAGAATTTTTGCATACCGTTTACCCATTTCTTGATTTATAACTCCGACAAACTCCTGAGGGACAATAATGTTTACCTCTTCCACCGGCTCTTTTAGTACTCCATCAATTTTTTTGAGAATAACTTCGGGCTTACCGACTTCCATTTCATAGCCTTCACGCCGAAGAGTCTCCAGTAAGATCGCCAGATGAAGCTCACCTCTTCCAGACACCTTAAACTTACCGTTCCCAAGTGCCTCGACCTTTAAACTTAGATTTGTTTCTATTTCTTTTCTAAGTCTTTCCTCAATTTGCCTGCCGGTGGAATACTCTCCTTCCTGGCCTGCCAGGGGGGAAGTATTTGGACCAAGGGTGATATGCAAAGTGGGTGGTGAAACTGCGATTTCCGGAAGCGGGGTCGTATCACTAGGATCAGAAATTGTTTGGCCAATTTTAAGATTATCAACGCCGGCTATGGCCACTATTTCGCCTGCCTCAGCGCCTTCGACTTCAACTCTTCCCAGGCCCCGAGGGACCATAACCTTCTCTACTTTATATATTTTCCCAGGCGAGTTAGTGACAATTACTTTCTCGCCCTTAACTAGCTTGCCTCTAAAAATTTTACCGATAGCGATCTGTCCAAGATGAGGCTCATAATCAAGCGTAGTAACCACCATTTTAAAAGTCCCCAGAGGAGAATTTTTAGGTGCCGGTACATGACTTATGATCAAATCAAGAAGTGGAGTAATATCTCCCTTTTGTTCCATATCTTCAGGTAAAGTATTAAACGCAACCCCGCGCCTCCCGATGGCATAAATTATCGGAAAATCAAGCTGAGACTCATCCTTTGCTAATTCTAAAAAAAGGCTTTCCAATTTAGATACCGATTCAGGAACGCGAGCAAACCTTTTATCAATTTTATTAATCACGACAATAATCTTTAAGCCCAGTTCCAAAGCACGCCGTAATACAAACCTTGTTTGCGGCATCGGTCCTTCTTGAGCATCCACGATCAAAAGTGCTCCTTCTGCCATTCCTAATGTTCGTTCAACTTCACCTGAAAAATCCGCGTGACCAGGCGTATCAATAATATTTATCTTCGTATTTTTATAATCAACTGCACAATTTTTGGCCAAAATAGTAATCCCTCGTTCACGTTCAAGGTCGCCTGAATCCATAATTTGCTCCTTCCCCATCTCCTCCTCATTTTCACGAAAAGTATGAGTTTGTTTCAAAAGAGCATCCACTAGTGTTGTCTTGCCATGGTCTACATGGGCAATAACGGCAATATTCCTTTTATCTTTTTGTTCACTCATATTCATAAAAAAACTTCCCCCAATGTCTGGGGGACTGCTCCAGTATACCACTTTTCCAAAGGAAATTACTTTTTCTTGCTCTTTTTCTCCGGATGGGTAAGGAGATAAATAAGGGGAAAAATACCTATTGAATTAATCACTAAAAGCGCCACAAACCACCCTTTTTCATCCCTCTTTGAAGATCTCCACAAGGCAACTCCCCTCAGGACAACATCCAAAACAATAAAAATCACCAAAAAGGGGATAAGCCCCCACACAAAACGCCCTATTTCCATAAATTAATACTAATACTTGCAAACACCAAACACAATAGAATATTCTGAAATTAGCTTCTTAAAAGAATGGGGGTGAGAAAAATGAAGAAATTATGGATGCCTGCGATGGTGCTTTTGGTAATAGGAGGCCTAAATTGGGGACTCGTCGGACTTTTTGACTTTAATTTGGTCACATATTTGTTCGGAGCGACAATTCTTACCCAAACTGTTTATGTCCTAGTTGGCGCCGCGGCGCTTTGGAAAGCATATCTCATGCTCATGAACCCAAAAAAATAAATTGGGACACAGTTTTCATGCATTGTGCTATACTCTGAGTTATTCGAGCTTGATAGTTGCCCTCTTAGCTTAGTGGCAAAGCAGTGGTATCGTAAACCGCCGATGTCAGTTCGATTCTGACAGAGGGCTCATGGCAAAATATTATTCGCGTCTCACAAGGACCGAAGAAAAAAAGAACCGTCGAAGTGTTATTGTTTTTGGCGCTCTTACGGTGTTGCTGATTATCTTTATCTTTACCTATGGATTTTCATTGACAGCGAAGGTTAGCAATTTACTGGCTAGTGCAACTGGCCGCTCGCCCATTTTCGAAGTCACCGATGATACCCCCCCAGCACCACCCCAAATAGACTCTCTGCCAGAGCAGACAAATGACCCGCGGCTGATTGTAAAAGGAAGTGCTGAGCCAGAGTCGAAGGTTATTATTACACTAAATGGGACAGAAAAAGAAATTCTCACGGATATCGACGGCGATTTCTCAAGTTCCTTCACTCTCACAAGGGATAAAAATTCACTTTCCGCAGTTACAGTAGACGAAGGGGGCAATACAAGCAAACCTACCCAAACTTACAACATAAGCTATGACATTACTAAACCTGAAATCAATATCACTAATCCCAAAAACGGACAAAGCTTCTTTGGAAAAGATAAGCAAATCACAATTGAGGGCGAAACAGAGCTTGAGACCAGTGTCACAATAAATGAAAGAGTGATTGTGGTCGGAGGAGGAGGAAAATTCTCTCATCCCTATACCCTAAGCGATGGAGAAAATACCTTAAATTTTCTAGTCGTCGACCTTGCCGGAAACGAATCGGAGGTCGCAATCTCGGTCAGCTATTCTCCTTAAAATTTCTACTAATCCCAATCAGTATTCCAAGCCACAATAAAATAAAATTATAAAAAAGAGTGTTAGTGAATTGTGAATGAACAATCACTGCCACAAGGGATACTTTGAACAATAGTCCTGAATTATTCTTTTTAGTCTTCACCCAAAGATTTATACCGAAGCTAACAAAAATCATTGCCCCGACTGCTCCCGTTGTTGCGACGATAAACAGCATACTATTATCCAAGCCACTACATGAATTTACAGGCAAGTCTTTTTCAATCAAAGACCGCGCTTGACAAATATTATTAAATCCAACTCCAAAAACCGGATATTTACTGACTATTTTGTAGGACAAGCCCAGGTTGTCGTTTTTTTGGACGATTGAGTTTGTTCGCAAGAGATTCACCCCCTCTCCCTTCGGACGCGGGAGGAGCGGCATGGATAAAAGCAAAAATATTATTATCGCCAATGACGATTTAACAAAAGATTTCTTAAAACACGAAAGTACAATCAAGCCAATAATTAGGCTTAAATAGCTTGCTCTCGAATAAGTTAAAGAGAGAGCGACAGTCATAAGCAAGGTAACCCACATAGTCGAGGTGAATAGGCTAGCCAATATTGCCAAAGCCAACATAATCCCCATAAAAGCCGGGTCCAAAAAAGCCCCAACCAGCCGAAAATAATGATCATCCCAGCCGAAATATTTGAGTGACCGTAAGTCAGGAAAAAATAAATACTGACAAAAACCAATAATTGCAATCACTACCCCGATCGCAACCAAAAGATTTACAAGAGACTTTTTGTTGCCTACGTCCTCACCAACATATTTTCTGATAACAAAGGGGAATATAAGATAAAAAATAAATCTTATTAGATATAACGACCCAAATACGACCTTGCCTGGGTCAAAAAAACCCAAAGACAGGGCTAAGGAAAATAGCGAAACAAAAATAACGGCTCTTGCTAGCTTAAGATTAAAATTAATTAATCCCAATATTATGACAACGATATCAATCGGGTGGATGGTAAACGAAATTTTAACTAATCGGTCGATCAAAAAACCCGGGAGTTGTCCAAAAGGCAGCAAAACAAAAATTAAGAATATAAGAAGTTTAGAAAAATTATTTTTTTTGATCATCTAAATATAGACTGCTCCAAGACAAAAAAGAGTGAAATGACATCGCAACTGCTAAGACAAATCCGTGAGTACCATCACGAAGGCCAAGCCTAAACACAAAATTATAAATAAATTTTGCCATTGGGAAAAATATTATTTTAATCAAAGACGGATTTTTCCCCTCCTTTTCGTTTTCAATTGCATGCAAATCCGAATAATAATTAATTTTTGAGATCAAGCTTAAAAAACTCGGGTGAGGGGAGTGGTAAAGATAATTTTTTAATCTCTGAGTTTTCCCATTAATTTCCCAGTGCTCATGAACTGCACGGTCCCACTTTCCAGCACTCTTCCTCCCTAATCTTAAAAGCCATACTCCCCCACTCTCACCGCCTAAAATTTTTTTATTTAAAAAGTAGTCGCGTCTTTTGAGAAAATATCCTTGAGTGTCCGTTGCGCCTAAACTTTGAATTTCTTTGGCCAATTCCGGGCTTAGTACTTCATCAGCGTCCAGAAACAAAACCCATTTATTCTTGGCTTTCTTAAGTCCAAAATTTCTCTGTTTACTAAAATCATCGTACAAATGACGTTTATATATTTTCGCCCCATTCCTACGGGCTATACTAACTGTTTTGTCCGTAGAATAATCATCAATTAATATAATTTCTTCACTAAAATAAACACTTTTTAAACACTTTTTAATATTCCTTTCTTCATTTTTTGTAAGTATGACTACCGAAGTTTTCACTGAGGCATTATACAATTATCCCAAAAATATGGGTGCGCATACTGTGCCAAGTCATACGCACCCACCCACTCACGACAACGAAATCACACCAACCTCCTCAAGAAGCCCGTTACTGGCTACAACAAGCTCTTTAACAGTTCTTATCTGACATGTGATCTGTCGACAAATCTGTGAATCATAAATTCCTATTATCACGATATCGCCCTCAATTCTAATAAATATTGATATTCCATTTGCAATGCCAATTGCAATTATCATATCTAACATGTCTGAACCTCCTCTCGATCAAAGTTTGTTAGTGAGCTCGGCTGGACTCGAACCAGCGACCTTCCCGATGTGAACGGGACGCTCTACCACTGAGCCACGAGCTCAAAACATACTTATTATATCAATTTCGACGGTTGAAAGCCCGACCCTATCGCGAATATAATGATTACGTGATCAAAAGACTAATTGGATTTATCCTGGATACCGTCCAAGTAATTATTTTCTCGGTCTCAATTTTTTTATTCATCTATCTCCTTGTGCTCCAGCCGCATAAAATTAAGGGTGCTTCAATGGAGCCAAATTTCCACAACAGCGAGTATTTGCTGACAGATAAAGTGACTTATCGATTTATGAGAGAACCTCAGAGGGGGGATGTGGTCGTTTTTAAGGCTCCTCCAAATTACACCGACGAATATATCAAACGGATAATCGGGCTTCCAGGAGATAGTGTGATGGTGAAGCAAGGTAGGGTTTATGTAAACGACCAGACGTTGAATGAAAGCTACTTGCCTCAGGACCTGGTGATTAAAGGGGGTAATTATCTGCAGGAGGGAAGACCGGCAACTGTTCCGGCAAATTCATACGTGGTAATGGGAGATAATCGACCACATTCACTTGATTCACGCGCTTTCGGCCCGATTACACGCGATAAAATCACCGGAAGAGCCTGGGTGGTGTACTGGCCAATAAGTGAGATTGGCGGCATCGACGAACCTATCTATTAAAGTTACTTGGTAATCCCCTTAAATATCCTCTGAAGCTTTTCTTCCGTTTCATCCGGATTACCCTTAAACACAAAAGTTATTCTGGTTTGAGCCCTTGAACGGGATAGCTTTACTTGAGTAAACCCATCCTTTTCTTCCTTTGCTTTCAAGGCGTTGTGCATTTCATCCCTCAAACGGTCAATTTCTTCAGAGACAATCATGGTTTGATGGATATTTGCTTTTGGCTTTGGCTCTTGTTTAGAACGAGCCTTCATCCTCCTTGCCAGCTCTTCGGCTCGCCTCACCGAACCAGACTCTCTCAAAATAATTTTGTATGCTTCAACCATCAAATCCGGATCATCTATCGAAGCCAGGGCTCTTGCATGCCCCTCAGTAATTAAACTAGACAAAAGACCATCTTTCAAGGCATCCGGAAGGGTCAAAAGCCTCATGGTATTCGAAACATATGCCACAGATTTCCCGATCCTCACTGCAATCTCGCTTGTGGTAAGTCCAAATTCATTCATTAACCGCTCAAACCCTTGAGCACGGTCAAGTGCATTCAAATTCACCCTCTGAACATTCTCAACTAGTGCCATCTCAAGCATTCCTTTGGGAGTAGTCTCTCGGACAATAGCTGGGACATGAGAAAGCCCCGCTAATTTGGATGCTCTCCAGCGCCTCTCGCCAGCAATTATTTGAAATCCTGCAGGGGTTTTGGCTACCACCAAAGGCTCCAAAATGCCATGCTCCTTTATGGAATCGACCAAGTCTACCAAGCTTTCCGGAGTAATCACTCCCCGTGGCTGCAAAGGATTAGGTTGCAACTCGTTTACTGCTATTTGAAGTACTTCTTCAGCCATTGTTACATTATTGAAATAATGCCTTTTCCTTGGCGTTTCTTAAAATTAACCTGACCGCTAACTACTGCATAAAGAGTATGATCACGTCCTACGCGCACTCCCTCCCCGGGAGAAAACTTGGTCCCTCTCTGCCTGGCCAAGATAGATCCGGTCACAACTTTCTCTCCATGAGCCACCTTTAGTCCCAAGCGTTTACCGGCGGGTCTTACATGCTGTTTAAGCTTTCCTGCTTGCTTTTTCTTTGACATTTTTAATTTAAATTAGTGTAAGATGATTTTTCACGCTTGTCAATAGATCTTTAAATTACCTTTTGATATATAGTGAAGTTAATTGATTGACTTTACTTGTAAGCTCGTGAATACAGGTCTAAAACCGATCTTCTTTCGGTAGCGAGACTTCGCTCGATATTTTTGTATATGAAGCTTTTTACCCTTAACTTCCGGCTCAAGAACTTTAAGAACCACTTTTGCCCCTTTGACCTTTGGAGTGCCAACCTTTACTTTTTCATCGTTCACCATAAGAAGCACTTCGGCCTCCGGCTTATCTTTACCCAAAAAATCAACCAAAAACTCCTCTCCTTCGCTCACTTTATACTGCCTTCCCTTTATCCTAACAACTGCATATTTCATGGACACTGTATTTTACGCGAGAACCCGCACCCTGGCAACTATTCCAAGCATAATCATCGTCGCAAGATATGATGATCCACCGGCGGAAACCAAGGGGAGCGGCAAACCAGTAATTGGCGCCAAACCCATATTCATCCCGACATGCACAGCCACTTGCGTAAATAGAGTTAGAAATATTCCCGATAGGAATGCTCTCTCCAGATAATTACCGCCCTTTTGGATCGGGACAATAATTTGATATAAAAGAAAAAAACTAACTAAAAGAACAAATAAAGCGCCAACTAGGCCCATTTCTTCAGCAATGCTTGCAAAAATAAAGTCTGTATGCCGCTCTGGGAGAAACTCAAGCTGAGTCTGAACTCCTTTCCCTAATCCTTTCCCCCACACTCCCCCGCTTCCTATCGTTATCACCGACTGAATACTATTATAACCGGCACCGTAAGGGTCCGCCATCGGGTTTATTAACGTAATAACTCTTAATTTTTGATAAGGCGCAAGCACGAGCCAAAAAACCGGGAGGGCAATAATAAAAATCAGCATGCCCACTGGTAATATTTTTTTGTCGTAATTAAGGGACAAGAACACTCCAAAAAAACCAATCAGAGTTAAAACCGCCACCCCAAGCGACGGCTGAAGCAAAATTAAAATAAAGGGAATGAACAGAAATATTAACGCTTTTCCAGTTCTTACGGCAGTTAGTCTAACTTTATCCTCTTTTGCGAGATAAACTGCATAAAAAAGGATAAGGAATGGACGGACGATTTCAGATGGTTGGATCGTAAGCTCTCCCACCCCGACCCATCTCACGACCCCCCTGGTAACTTGACCTACCAGAAAAGGAAGAAGTAAAAATACAATACTGGCCACATAAAGATGAGGTGAAAAAGCGGAAAGTACGCTAAAATCAATAAAGGAGAAAACTATAAACATCACAATTCCTAATGCTATATAAAAATAATACTGCGGAAAAATAAAAGGGACGATCGACTGAAGTACAATGACGCTTGTCGCGGTTAATACTGCGACCGCAAAAACTAAACCTAAATTTCCTCGCATCACGAAGTTATAATTTTAAACTCTCCCTTAGAAACCGACGATGAAAGTGTTTTCTCGGCTAACCAAGTAAGATTTTTTTCCTCCTTTGGCAGCCAAGGACTAGTAATTTTTATCTTTTGGACCAACGAAATTCCCATCGCCCGCCTAGCTTGTTGGACTTTTCTAATCAGTTCCCGAGTATCTGCTTCCTCTTTTAAGCTTGGTGAAATTTTTGTATCAAAAGTTGATTTTAATTGACTTGCCTTCTTGGTAGTCCATTTTTTTACATTCACTTCTTCCATTAATAAATAATGAAGATTATCGGGAGGAGCACTAAAAGGAAGAGTAGATTTAAGCTCAGCCAAGGGTTGTCTCACGGGTATTCTAAGCGCTTTCCTTTCCGCGTGCGCATTTTCCACGGCCACCCTTAAATTATTTATTTCAAGCTCAAGTTTCTTGTCTCTCATCCCGATTTTTTTGGGCCAACTAGCCAAGTGAACAGATCCACTCTTTTCCAAGTTCTGGTAAATTATTTCCGAAATGTGTGGGGCAAAAGGTGCAAGGAGCCGGCATAAATTCCCAAGTGTAAAATAAAGAACCCCATAAAGCTCGGGGCCTACACGATCACGGGACCTTCTGATGTACCAATTAGACAAATCTTCAACAAGATCCTCCAGGGCTAACGTCGCATTATCTGCTCTATAGGCTTCAAGATTTTTAGTGACTTCACCAATAGTCCCATCCAATCGAGATAAAATCCATTTATCCAGCATTGTTAACTTAACAGTGTCTAATTCTGGTTTGCTTGGGCACCAGCCATCTAAATTTGCATACGTAATAAAGAAATTATAAATATTCCATAATTTCAAGTGGAACTGCCTTCTGACTTCATCGGCTTTGTGATAACCAAAAGGTAAATTATCGGAAGGATTCTGCCGCGTATACATTAATCGCATTACATCAACTCCTATTTTATCTGCACCTTCATTAAACTCAATCATGTTGCCAGCACTTTTGTGCATTGGTTTCCCGTGTTCATCAAAAAGCGTGGCGAATCCAAGCACTCTTTTATATGGCTCCTTATCTTCAAGCACGGTGCTCATCGCGATCACGGAATAAAACCAATTTTTGAACTGCCCGGGAAAGCTTTCGGTGATAAAATCGGCAGGGAACCACTTCTCCCATTCTGTGCGATTATCAAGATAGAGCGGCTGTTTATTATCACTTGAAATTGTCGAAAATGGCACGATCCCAGCATCAAGCCAAGGGTTCCCCACATCAGGAATTCGCTCAATTTCCTTCCCGCATTTGGAACATTTAATTTTAACTTCATCGATATATGGGCGATGTGGCGAATGGTCTTTATATTCCTCCCATCCTGAAATGGACTTTTCCTTAAGCTCCTCACGGCTCCCAATCACCTCGAAGTTTCCGCAAGACTTGCACTCCCAAATTGGGAGGCTCAGCCCCCAATAGCGCTTTTTAGAAATAAGCCAATCGTGCATGTTTTTGAGCCAATCTAGCTCCCGCTTAAGACCAAACTCCGGCATCCATTCAATTTTTTTGACAACCGCAATCATGCGCTCACGCAAAGTTTTACGCGAAGGCTTGTCCATGGCGATGTACCATTCATCAACTACTCTCCAAACTAGCTCTGTTTTGCACCTCCAGCACGCGGGATATCGATGACGATACTTTTCAATCCTAAACACCCAGTCATCGTTCTTTTTAGGGTCATTCTTTAAAAGAAAATCCAAAATAAGCTCTGGATTTTTCTTGGCATTTTTACCTGTCAAATACCCAAATCCACTCATATAGCTTGCGTCTTCCTCGATGACCGGGAGTACCGGAAGCCCAAGTTTCTTTCCCAGGGCAAAGTCCTCCGTCCCTGCACCGGTTGCCGTGTGTACTAGGCCAGTCCCCTCACTTGTTGTAATAGGTAAAATTCTTGCGTCTGAAGCGATTACTCGATGGAATCTATCAGGATTATCCTTCTTTACCTTGGCCACTTCGGGCAAATTATCAAAAGGGGCGCGGTACTTTAACCCCACCAAGTCTTTCCCTTTAACCGTCTTTTCAATCTCCTTAGTACTTTTTTTAAATACTTTATTGACCAATTCACTTGCCACCCAATATTTATTGCCGGTCTCACCTTTAACGAGTGAATAATCTAGCTTCGGATCAACCGCTACCGCGACGTTGGCCGGGATGGTCCAAGGAGTAGTCGTCCAAACTAAAAGATACTGAGAATCATGATCTTCGATTGGAAGCTCAAAATACACCGACTCATGAGTAACGTCTTTATAATCTTCAGTTAACATTTCATGCTGGCTTATGGCCGTCCCGCACCTTGGACACCAAGGAACGGAATCAGTTCCTTTATAGATAAGCCCATCATCGTGGCACTTTTTCAAAAAATGCCAAATCATATAATTATTCTCATCGCTCATCGTGTAGTAGGAATTGTCCCAATCCATAAAATAGGCCAAACGTTTCGATTGCTGGGTCTGGATATCGGCAAACTTATTTACTCGATCACGACAAAGCTCTACAAATTTGGCGATACTTTTTTTCTTGTCACCCGGTACCAAACTTTCGATATCACGCTTGGTCTTTAGTCCCAATTCTTTCTCCACCTCTACTTCTACCCATAATCCTTGACAATCAAACCCATTCTGAAAGCGCTCCCTAAATCCATTCATATTTTTATAGCGTTGGTAGAGATCTTTATAAGTCCTCCCCCAGGCATGGTGCACTCCCATCGGGTTATTGGCGGTAATCGGGCCATCTAAAAATGAATAATACTTTTTGGAGGCTTTATTTTTATCAAGATATTTCTTGACAATCCCTTTTTTCTCCCACTCCTTTTGGAGCGTTTTCTCTATTTCCGGGAAATTAGGTTTCGGATCGACAGGATCAAAATATGGCTTAGTCGGCATTTGAAGCTTATTTTAGCAGTTTTTAGGCCAATATAAAAACCCGACTTATGGTTAAATTTGGCACCGAGGGCGTAATAAAAAAATAAAGGCCCCCGGTGCTAAGATCTTTTCCTATTCAAAGAACAACCGTATCATACAAAAACAATCCTATAATTGTCAAGTTTTAGTGGATTTTTCTTAAGAAAGCGGGGACTTCAAAATCTTCACCGAATTCGTCGCGCTTTTTGGGTAGCTCAGTCTGGCGCTCATCCTCTTCCCTCTCTTCAAACTCTTTAGGCTCAAAATCAATTACTTCTTTCGTTCCCTCATCTATGTCTTTGACCTCTACCTTCCTTTCCTCGGAAGGTTCACTCACTACCCCTTGGATTTTAGGAAGGTTAGTTGGTACTACATTCATTTTAGCGATCCTCGACTGAGTTTCATCAAACCCCGTCGCGATCACAGTTATTCTTACTTGATCAGAAAAATCCTCTTTGATCACATTCCCAAATATAATATTTGCATCAGGATCAGCCGCCCCCGATATTGCTCTCGCCGCCTCATCAACTTCAAACATTGTCAGATCTGGCCCGCCAGTAATATTAAAAAGTACTCCCTTGGCACCATCTATCGAAAGATCCAAAAGAGGTGAGCTTACTGCGGCCCTTGCCGCCATCTGTGCCCTATTCTCTCCGACACCAGTCCCAATACCCAATAGTGCAGATCCCGCATCTTTCATAATCGTCTTTACATCAGCAAAATCCACATTAACTAAGCCCGGAGTTGTAATAATATCGGCAATCCCGCCAACAGCTTGCCCTAAAACACCGTCGGCAACTTTAAAGGCTTCAACCAAGGTCATCTTCCGATCTATCACATCCAAAAGCCGCTGATTTGGAATGACAATCAAAGTATCCACTTCCTCTCGAAGCTTATCGACCCCTTCATCAGCAAGGATGCTTCTTCTTGATCCCTCAAAAGCAAAGGGCTTTGTGACGATTCCTACAGTGAGAGCACCAGATTCCCGTGCCAATCGGGCAATGATTGGACAAGCGCCGGTCCCAGTCCCCCCACCCATTCCAGCGGTAACAAAAACCATATCCGAATCCAGCAAAAGCTCTTTAACTTTTTCCATAGTTTCCTCTGCCGCTTGTTTACCAATTTCTGGGTTCCCACCCACTCCAAGTCCTTTGGTCAATTTTTCCCCTATCTGAAGCTTAGTCGGTGCTGGGTTTGCCAGTAAGACTTGGGCATCGGTATTAACAACAATAAACTCAACCCCAGTGATTTGATCGCCCTCGACCATCGAGGCAACAGCATTTCCACCGCCCCCGCCCACGCCAATTACTCGAATCTTTGCTATTCTTGAAGAATCTGGTTTTACTAATGCCATTTTACCCGCGCCTCTCTATACGGGCAGTTTAACAAAAACAATAAAAAACTCAAGGCAATAGATCCTTTATTGTTTCAATAATTCCACTTAATATGTTCGTGTTGGGCATTTTTAGCTTCTTGCCAAAACTTTTACTAGGCCCTTGACCGCCATCAGGGACATTGGCCGCATACTTTATTAGCCCAACCGCGGCTGAAAATTGAGGATTAAGCACATCATCAACCAATCCTGTGACTCCGCTTGGTTTAGCTACTCTCACCGGCAAAGACATCACCCGTTTGGCAGCGTCTTCCAAGCCGACTGTCAACGATCCGCCGCCCGTAACAACCAAGCCGGAAGGTATTCGATTCATAATCCCAGCCCTCTCAAGATCAAGCTTAACCATATTAAAAATCTCACTTAATCTCGGCCTAATAATTCCCTCTGTTAACGTCCTTTTTGAGATTCTTTTGGCTTCCTTACCACCGCTTTCATTAATCTCAACATATTGTTCCCTTTTGGCGTCCCCATCAGCTTTTTTGCCCAAAGATATCTTAATTTTTTCTGCTGTATCCAAAGACACCCTCAAGCCTATTGCCAGATCATTTGTCACATTTCTCGCACCTATTGGTATTGCCCCAGAATAAGCTAGCGCCCCATCCACAAACGCCCCAATGGAAGTAGTCCCTGCACCTATATCAATTAGCGCGCATCCCAACTCCTTTTCTGTCGAAGAAAGAGTCGCCCAACTTGCAGCCAAACCCGAAAAAACCATCTCTTCAACATCAACTCCAACTTCATTTACCGTCTTTGCCAAATTCTTTAACGCTGCCGTGCTTGCTGTCACCAAATGCGTATCAACTTCTAGTCTTACACCTGTCATCCCCACAGGGTCACGAACACCGCTCTCTCCATCCACGATGTATTCCCTAGGCAAAACATGAATTACTTCGCGTGTAGCAGAAAGAGATATTGCTCTTGCCGCGTCTATCACCCGAACAACATCGTCCGAAGAGACTTCCCCATCAGGATCGCTAATCGCGACAATTCCCGTCGAATTCTGTGAAGCAATGTGCGCCCCTCCCACCAGCACATATGCTCTACCAATACTATAGCCCGCCATCCTTTCAGCAGATTCCACAGAAGCAATTGTTGTTTCCACCGCATCTTCTATGTCTACTATCTGCCCCTTTTTTACCCCCTTTGATTCTTGGGAGGACACACCTATAACGCTTGAGGAAACCTCAAGACTATTAGGATCTTGAGTTACTTGCGCCATCAAAGTGGCAATCTTCGAAGAGCCTATATCTATTGCTGTTACTATTCTTGATTTATTGGCCATTTTTATCTTAAAACTGGATTTTCAAATCTTAAATCTATTGAACCTATTCTAATTTCTCGCTCATCATTATTCAACTGTGAAAGAATTAATCTGAGCGACCCAAGCAATACATCAATATCACCCTCAAGAGGAAAAATCACTTTCACGCCGCCAGCTATCTTAACGATCATATCTTTGTCCCCAAGCTCCGAAAACTCAATCGGATGAAGCCTCGAAAATTCATAATACAAATTGCTCGCAAATTCGAGCTGATCCTTGGTGTACCCTGTTTGGGTGATAGAGAGTTTCGGTAAATCTGTCGTGGGAGACGTCCCGATCACCGACCCTTCAGGGTCAACAATTATATAATCCTGGCCTTCCATGAAAAGAGCAACTCCGGGCTTCTTCTCAGTTATATACACCACTAACTGAAAGGGCGCTTTATATGCCACTTTACCCCCTTTAATACTACCTTCTTTGCCAATATATTCATAAATCCTCTTCTTTGCATCCCTAATATTTAACCCAACATATGAATCTAGTTGAGCGTTTACCGCCGACGGACAAAGCCCATATTGGCTGACGCACTCAATCTCACGAATTTTAATCACTTTTAAATACATCAAAACAATAAAAATAACAATTCCAAAACATAATCCTAGCACGATATATCTCTTCACTTAATAATTTGTTCCATCAAAGAGACCAAATTACCTGAAGCTTTTCTATCTTCGGGTAAGGATTTCGATTTAATCATTTTGGTCCAATCATCCTTTACTCTCAATATCGTCTCATTTAGTAATATCGGAGTTAGCTCAGACTGGTTTATAACCAAGGCAATCCCTAATTTCTCTGCCATCTTTGCGTTTTCGCCCTGCTCATCATATCTGGTCCACGGAATGGGGATAAAAACAGATGGACGCTTTATGCTAATTATTTCACTCACCGTATTTGCGCCAGACCTCCCCACTACGATATCTGCCAAACGGTAAACTTCATCTATTGAAAGCGGATCAAAAAACTCTTGAGGGTAATATCTTTCCGATAACATTTTGGGAAACTCACTCTTTAATTGATTAAACTCATCAAAATCAGCTAATCCAGTCTGGTGATATACAACAAATAGTTTTAATAAGTCCTCTATAATCGGTCTCACCGCCTCATTTATCACCCTTGCCCCGCGCGAACCACCAGTAATATAAATAGTCGGTGGATTTCCCATTTTCTTTTTTAGCCCAACATCCAAGACTTGCTTCATTACCGGGTTCCCTGTTACCACCACCTTTTTACGGGGAAAGTACTTCGTACTTGATTTTCGTGATACAGCAATTTTGCTTGCGAAATGATTCGATAGTTGATTTGCTAACCCCACGGTTGATGTCTGCTCATGAATGATAATCGGGATCCTTAGGACCCAAGCACATAAAACCACTGGAAAAGCAGCAAACCCACCAAAGGACAAAATAACTTTCGGTCGGATCTTTAAAAGTAATAAGAATGCATGAACAAATCCAAAAGGAATTTTAAATAACGAAATAATGGAGTAAATACTCCATTTTCGATGGAGTTTCCCGGCCAAAATTGTGCAGTAATGGACATTCAAACCAGGAAAGACCTTGCTCTCAAGCGTCGTTATGTCCCCTCTCTCTGATGCCCGCCTTGCCCCAATCCAGTAAATCTTCCACTCTTTATTTCTCTCTTCGAGCTCCTGAATGACTGCAATCGCAGTAGTGCCCGCATGTCCTCCTGTCAGTAATACTTTTTTAACCATGTTTACTTATATTTAATAATATTCCCGTTGATAATAAAATCATCACTAAACTTGACCCCCCATAACTAAAAAAAGGTAGAGGAATCCCTGTTAATGGGGTAAGAGCAAGCATAGAGGAAAGATTAAGAATAATTTGTACCCCCATCCATACCGAGATCCCTCCTGCTAACAGTTTCGCAAATCCGTCCTCGGCATTCTTAGCCACCTTGACTGTTTTAAAGATATAGACAAATAAAAGAATTATTATCAAGCTTGATCCAATAAATCCAATCTCCTCTGCCAACACCGCAAAAACCGAGTCCGTTGCCGTCTCTGGAATAAATAAATGTTTCTGCCTTGATTGTCCCAGCCCCACTCCAAATAAACCACCTGAACCAATTGCAATTAAAATTTGGCGAATATGATATGAGCTATCTAGGGGATCAGAAGAGCTCGTTAAAAAAGTCATCAATCTTTCCTTGCGATAAGGGGAAAGCAAAACTAAACCTGTCCCGACTAGCCCGCCCAAAAATATTGTACCCGTTAGCCAAGTCAGAGAAATACCTGAGATAAAAAGCTGTGACATCCCAATACTCAATAAGACCAACGATGTCCCTAAGTCCGGCTGAAGCATAATTAAACCAAATACTCCCGCCAAAATTCCCAAATAAAAATAAAATGGTCGGTTTTTCGTCAAGTTATCAGCGAAAAATATCGCCAGTGTCAGCTTAGCTAACTCTGAAGGCTGGAACCTTATGGGACCTAAAATAAGCCACCTTTGCGCTCCAAGTGTTTTAGCTCCAAATCCTGGTATTAAAACCAGCACCAATAACACCATGCTCATCGCAAATAACGGCAAGGAAAGCTTCCTCCAAATATTATAATTAACCTTTGAACTAATCAAAAGAAGGACTATTCCAGCCACGGCCCACATTAACTGCTGTTTTGCAAAATAGAAACTGTCCGAAAATACCTCTAAAGCCTGAGGGGAAGAAACATCTGCAACTACGACAACTCCCACTACAGTTAATCCCAAAGTTAGAAACAGTAATCCCCGGTCAATTGACCTATTTTTTTTTAAATTGCGGCCAACCATAATCCAAATATTGCCATCAATATCCCGATAATCCAGGCTCTCATGACAATCTTTGGCTCCTCCCAGCCAATAGTAAGAAAAGTATGATGGATTGGTGCCAGCGGGAAAATTGGCCTATTCAAAAGCTTCCACCCAAATATTTGAATTGCGCTTGTTGCCGCCTCGATCACAAATATCCCTCCAACTATAAACAGAGTAGCCACATTACCTATCATTAATCCTATGACCGCGATCATTGCCCCAAAAGAAAGAGCGCCAGCGTCGCCCAAAAAGATCCTTGCAGGCCAAATATTAAAATATAAAAATGCTCCCAAAGCGCCTATCCAAAGCGAAGTAAATACGTAAAGAAGCGTGTCTTGATTACCAATCGTCACGATCATGATCATATAGGTGAGAAGGTAAATAATGAGTAGTCCACTCGCCAGACCATCCAATCCATCCGTGAAGTTGAAAGCATTCGCAAAAAACACAACAATAAATGCGGCAAAAGGTACGTATGCAGCCCCAATATCTACCGACACATCTATTAAGGGGACGTGTAGGATGCTTATACCCATCCAGCTATAAAGAAGAAAGCCAACGATAAACCCAAGCACCCACTGCAGGCCAAATTTAGTTCTCTTACTCAATCCAAACGCAGCACCCAGTGCACCCGGTCTGGGTCTTCCAAATATCTTTGTGTAGTCATCAAGAAACCCTAAAACACCAAACATAATGAAAGTAAAAAATATTAATATCAATTCTTTTCTAGGTGGGTACGAAGCCTCAATTTTCACCCCGAGCCTACTTATCAGTGGGACAAGCAGTGCAAAAAGTATCACCACGACCGCAATAACCAAGATCCCTCCGCCGATTGGAGTACCGGCTTTTTTATCATGGAGCTTATCAAAAAGCGATTTTTTAATCCCCCTAACCTCTCCTTCCTTCCTTCTAGTGAGCTTTAGCTTGTAGAGAAAATCAATAAACGGCACGACTAAGATACTCGTAACTAGAAAGGAAAAAATAATTATCCCAAGTGAGAGTGGAAGAATGTTAGTTGCGCCCATGTTGCTCGTAAATTATACGACATCTCATGGGCAATGGTAAAATATGGCAAGATGAAAATAATTATTTTGCACGGGTGGGGACACAATAGAGAGCTTTGGAAAAACTTAGCAACTAAGTTTGGTAAAAATGCAAAAGCATTAGATTTGCCTGGGTTTGGGGACGAACCTCTTGTCAAAGATGACTGGGGAATTCCGGAATATGCCGATTGGGTCATACGGCGAATTGACAAAAAAAAAGACACTGTTCTAATTGGGCATTCGTTTGGAGGCAGAATCGCGGCTGAAGTGGCTAGTAAAAATCCAAAACTTTTAAAAGGACTCGTATTAACCGGCGCGCCTTGTCTCTATAGACCATCAACATTAGTAAAGGCAAAAATAAAAATATATAAATTATTAAAAGTATTTATGCCAAAGGGTATTAAAGTATTATTTTACTCGGAAGATCTAAAAAGGGCGGGAAAGCTTGAGAAAATTTTCAGAAATATCATTACTTACGACCAATCAACAAGTCTAAAAAAAATAATAATACCCACTCTCTTGATCTGGGGAGAAAATGATGATCAAGTCCCACTGCATATCGCGTATGAAATGGAAAAACTAATCCCAAATTCTCAACTGAAAATCATAGAAAACGCTGGCCACAACGTTTTTTTAGATAAGTCAGATCTATTTTTTGGCTATGTCAAAAATTTTATCAACAATCTATCCGATAGCTGATTTTTTGTACCTTCTTCAACTTGAAGAGTATGAATCTAAGAGATACTTTAATACAATAAAGCGTTTTTGGTGGAGGAGGAATATCCAAAAAAGGGGTAAATTAGTCTATACAAAAAGAATAAATATTACTTTGGCACTAGCACTGCCCTTTTGTATAACCATGCCGCCTTTCACACCACTTTGGATATGGTTATCAAATTCTGTTTTAACACCTTATTTTGAGCGGATTAAATTAAATATTCAAAAAAACGCCGCAATCCACTTTAATAAGTACGGCAAAAATACAAAAGTAATTGCCATCGCCGGTTCATATGGCAAAACCACGGTCAAAAATTATATTTACGAGTTTGTTAGATATAATTATAAAACTCAAATTATCCCCGGCAATATTAATACTCCCACGGGTATTGCTAATTGGCTACTAAATAATTTCGACCATTCAAGCGAACTATTAATTGTAGAGGTTGATACATATTTCGTTGGAGAAATTAAAAGGAGTCTTAGAATTACTCCTCCGGATATTGCACTACTAACCAATGTCGGCGACCAACACTTAGAGAGACTCGGCTCAAAATCAAACTTAAAAAAAGCCTTACTTGAAATTTTTGATTACGCAAAACCAAATGCAATTAAAATCTGTGATAAAAAAACTAATTTAGCCTATGCACTAAAAGTAGCTAAAATACTAAATATCCCGAATGACATTATCAAAGATACAATCACAAAGTTGAAAAAGCCGGACAGAAGGGGCGATGTCAAAATTATCAATAAATTTAAAGTTATTGATCAAAGCTACAATATTAGTGGGGATACAGCCAAATATGGGGTTGACAATGCAGTTAAATTAGCAAAACTAGACAAAAAGGGACTAATAGTCATCACCGCCGGCATCCCTGAACTAGGAGAAGAAAACAAATATGCCAACAAAAAACTTGGAAAATATTTAGTAAAAAAAGTTCACAAAATTATTTTACTAAAGTCGATTTTATATACTGAAGTGATAAATAATTCGAATAAGTTTATATTGGCAAATAATCTGAATGATGCCTGGAAAATCTTGGAAGAATATGACCCCAAAAAATATCTAATCCTACTTCAACCAGAACTTAATGATCTATATTATGAGTAATAAATTTTTCTACAATATCTGATCTATAATCTACCCTCTTTGACTGTTTTTCGGAAAAATCAGCAATCGCTTGATCAATAAGATCTGTGATTTGTTCCCTAAAACTCACTCCACTCGCTTCCCAAAGGTAGTAGCTCATGGACCCAGGGATTGGGTTTACTTCTGTAACATAGATCTTGTCTGCCGAAACCATAAAATCTATCCTTATCATGCCTTTCGCTCTAATTAACCTAAATACTTCAACCGCTAATTTTTTTAATTTTTCTTCAAGAATCTTATCGATTTTTGCCGGAAGTTCACGACTCAGGCTGGCCATGCCTCCACTTTTTTTGCCGCCTCTTTGATACTTATCAGTAAACGACAAAATCTGATCCTTAGAAATTGGTCTTTCAACTTCACTAGCTCCGATTTTCCCTTTTATCCTTCTTACTGAAATATTATATTCCTCGAAATTACTAATCAATTTTTCGATTAATATCTCCGGGTCAATATGGGATGCCTCCAATAAATATTTTTTCAGCTCCACCTTCGTTTTTGCAATATTTATGCCAATACTTGATCCAAGATGCGCCGGTTTAATTATTGCTGGTAATTTTATTTTGGTGTTTTTAATAACTTCATCAACATTCTTTTTTATATCTTCATCCCTAACACTAACTCCTTCAACTGTTGAAATTCCATTTGACGACAAAATTTGCTTAGTAATTACTTTATTCATTGTGATCACAGAAGACTCGACATTTGGAGATGTATAGGGTATGTCTAATGTTTCTAAAAATCCCTGAAGTTGGCCAGATTCCCCATTGCCGCCATGAAATGCCAAATAAGCCGCATCTATATAAATCTTTTCCTTCAATAAACCAGTTGTCTGAAAAAAGCTGCCTTTCTTATCCCTGCCAAAATTAACAGCGTTGGGCTTAATTTTAACGTACCCTCGTCTATTTTTAAGGCCCTTATAATATTCGAAAATACCCTGCTTATTTAATAATATGGCATATGGAGTAAAAACTTTTCTATCAATATTCTCGACAACCTGAAGACCAGTTATTACCGACACCTCATGTTCGGGAGATACTCCTCCAAACATGACCGCCACTTTATTTTTCTTTTTATTCACAGCCATACCTGATACTAAATATCAATTTTCACTATTGCGCGAGTGTTATACAATCACAAACCATATGTTATACTACATCAATTCAAATGTCAGCTGAAATTCCAAATACCCCTGAATTGCCAAAAGCAGGAGGGACTATTCTCACTAGAATTTTAATATACGAGAGACCAGACTTATTAGCTAAGTGTCCTGAGCAAGTACAAAAAGCAATCAGGCTTTATCACGACGGTAATACTCATCTCCAAAACTCAGATTTCAACAAAGCTCGTGAGTTGATCCATCAAAGTTTTCAAGTATTAATTGACAAGCCTTAGAAATTCTACGAGCTAAACACTGGAGAGGTATAACAAAATAAATAACGAAACATGAAGGAGGTAGGCAGATATGTTCCAGAAATTTTGGATTTCAAAAATCTTCCAAAACACATAAAACGATACTGGAGAACAACAATTAGTCCTCCACCCGAATCAAAAATTTTTTTACCACCAGAGAGAGTTGTTGAAACAGGAGAAAAATTAGACGGTATAGAAACAAGGCCCCAACCTAAACAAGTTGTATACGACCCAAGCAAACGAAATGCATATGTATCATGCATGTCAGGGCGAAGTCTTCAAAAGTTTTCCCATGATAATAGGAAATTACATTTTGCCGATGAAGTAAATTTTGAAGATCAATGTGTTGAGGTAGCTATAGATGGTGGCTTACTATATGCAACTACTACGAATTTTGAACGACCGCCAAGAAAAACAAGAAATCAATTATGGATTATTAACGCAGAGAACCTCTCAATTCTCTCATCTCTGAATACAGGAGGTAATTGGAGTAAGTTGATAGCAGTCAACCCAATACATAATGAAATTATGATTTCAAACTGGCATAGCCACAACATCAGTGTAATTGATACATCTGACTCCTTTGCTCCCAAATTAAAACAAACCCTTGAGTGGGGAGAGGCCCCCAGAGGAATAGCTTTTGCACCAGATGGTAATAGCGCTATTGTGACTGGATTTTATTCTGGAAATCTAGGCGTATTCAAAAAATACTCAGATGAATGGTTTAACATTACAACAACAGAGCCGTTCGAAAAACCCAGGTATTCCGGAAATATGAGACATATAATCATTGATGAAAGAGGAGAGTATGCGTATGTTTCTAATTTAGGCAGGAACTTGCTCCTTCAGTATTCCACGGATACCCTGAAAAACACTAAAAAAATAGCTGTTGGGAAATCTCCAAATTCTATAGACTTTCTAGGAAATAACGAGATTATTGTTTCATGTAGAGGCTCCTCATGTGTCTATCTTGTTGACATAGACAAAGAAAAAGTGCAAGGGAGATCTCAGTACACAGGGAAAGAGCCAACTGGGCTATGTCGAGTCAGTAACTCCAGTTTTTTAGTCACATGCTTTGGGGATAATACCTTGGAATTCCATCAAATACACTAAGGCCACATATTTACTCCCTCAAGCCTGTATTCACCGCCCCTAGGCAGAGTCAATAAACTTATAGATCCATTAGGAACGATAAAATATCTCCTGTTATTAAAAGGTTGATTTAGAACTTTTGAAACCATCATTTTTATTACATCAGCATGACTACAAACTACAACGTTTTTACCATGATAATCATCTCTCAAATACCTCAAAAATTCTATTACGCGCTCATCTACTTTAGAATACGACTCACCTCCCGGGAAGATGAAAGATTCAGGATAATGCATCCATGTATCTATTAAGCTACCAAATTCCCCCCTTAAATCTTTAGCGATTTCCCCAGAGAATCTCCCCATATCTGTCTCTGTCAATAGCTCGGAAGTAATTATACCGGCGTCAAGAGACAGCTCTTCTCTTGCTATCTCTGCTGTCTCGATACATCTCCTAAAAGGGCTAGATATAATCTTAGTCGTCTTTGTGTCTAAGTAGCAATAATTCTTCAAAGAGACCAACCTCGTCCTAAATTTATCCAATTGATCGTCTCTAACTATTCCTTCATCGAATACCCTTCCCATAATCCTCCCGCTCCTGTTAAATTCAGTTGCTAAGTGTCTAGTAAGAACTATATTCAATCTTTCTTCTGACATTTAATCATTTCAAAAACTCTTTCTGCATTTTCAATTGGAGATCCCATGCCAGAAAGAGAAATATGATTTCTACCTAAACACTCGGCAGGTTGATATTTAGAAACGAAAGAATCAAAAGTCAATCTGTCTGGCCCATGACCACCCTTGCTAATTCTATCTTGCACTCTCTTATAAGACTCTTCGGGATCAATATCAAGATCGACTATAATTACTTGTATTTCCGACAAATTTTGAAAATAAGATTCCGTTGTAACGATTGCATGCTTCAATCCACTTAAGAGGCTGAAAGGTTGATCCCATATTACCGACCTCCCTTCCAGCAGAGCACATCTGGCTCGAAAAAGCATATACCTATATAGAAAAAATTTAGGATCTAATTCAGGCTGTGCTTGAGACAATTTTCGTACAAATTCGGAATAATCTTCAGAATCTTTATCAATAATATCTGGATCTATCAATTCAACTCCATTAATTCCTATTAATCTAACCATTTCACTCGCGACTGTCGTTTTGCCAGAGCCTGGTAATCCTCGTATAAATACAAGGCTTAATTCTCCATCAAGCCTTTCAGATTCGTGATTATACCTACTTTCATTTTCTAGTAAGACCATTTAAAAGTTAAATTTACTTACTGTCGATTTAAACTTCTCTCCTCTATCTTTATAGTCTTTGAACATATCAAATGAGGCTGCTGCAGGCGAAAGCAAAACTACTCCACCGGGATCTGTTATTTTAAAACAATTTCTAATTATCTTTCTCATTGAGGCTCTTTTTAATTCAATTATTTTGCCTTTAAAATTACTTTTTAATAACAATTTATTTAAATCGGTTGACAAATCTCCAATCAAAATAATATTTTTCAGATTCTTAGCTTTAGAAATTTTTTTTATTAATGTTCCATAATCCAATCCCTTATTATAGCCCCCGAGAATTAGAGTGAGTGATTCTTTAAATGAATCGACTGCAGCAACTGTAGTTTGGGGATTAGTAGAAAACGAATCGTTATAAAATGATACTCCTTTAATTTTTCTTACTAACTCTAGTCTATGCTCTAGTCCTTTAAATTCAAATATTGTATTTTTGATTTCCTGAACTTCTGCTTCTGATAAATATGCGGCACAAATCGCAGCAGTTATGTTTTCCAAATTGTGTTTCCCTCTCAATAATAATTTTTTTATATTTCCGATTAATATTTTCTCACCAAAATTAAGATAAATAGAATCTCCAGTCACATATGCTCCACAAACTTTTTTATTTCTGCTAAAGTAATAAAGTTTTGCAAAGGTATTTTGCGAAAATACCTTCGAAGAATGATAGTCAGCATTTATAACCGAATAGTCCTTGCTCGTCTGGTATTTGACTATGTTCTTCTTTGATTCTCTGTATTCTCTCAGATTTTTATGCCAATCCATATGATCAGAAGTTATATTCAGAACTACTGAAATGTGCGGACTTTTCTCCAAATCTATTAATTGAAAAGAAGAAAGCTCTAATACTACCCAACTATCGGCTCTTAACTCACTTAACAAGTTTAAGCATGGTCTACCTATATTACCTGCGAGATAAACATCTTTCCCACTATTTTTAATAATTTGATAGACTAAAGTAGAAGTTGTACCTTTCCCTTTCGTACCTGTAACTCCAATAATCCTGGCTGAACAAAAATCAAAAAATAGTTTTATGGCACTCGATATCACCACTCCCTTCTTTTCTGCATAAACCAACTCTTTTTTATACCTATAAATGCCTGGAGAACGAAATATAAATTCATGTTGGTTTAAGCCGACCAAATACTTCGAACCACACATAAATCGTATCTTTTCACTTGGTATTTTAGAAAGATCTAATTCGTTTTCTGGCTTTTGATCTCTTATTGTCACGTTGGCACCAATCTTGACAAGATAATTAGCCAGATCTTTCCCTTCTAAACCAAGCCCTAAAATAGCAACATTTTTCCCTTTATAGATATTCTCTCTCCAGGGGATTCTTTTCGACTTACCTTCCAAGGCAGATAAAACAGCAACTTTGTCTGACCATGGATACTCAACACCATAATAAGACATACTCTTTTCATGACCTTTACCACAGATAATTACAGTGTCTCCTTTTTTGGCGACAGAGTTAATTGCATAATATATTGCATCTCCTCTTTCGGGGAAAGAAAGATATTTGTCGATATTTTTCCTAAGTACTCCCTTTTCCATCTCTAACAAAATATCCTTGATTTTTTCACTCCTCGGATCCTCTGCTGTGAATATCGATAAATCAGCAATTGAAGCAGAAAGACCACCCATGATCTTCCTTTTCGCACTATCTCTCTCTCCTGCACATCCAAAAACAGATATCAATTTTCCTTTCGAAGATTTTCGTAGATTTATTAGTACACACTTAAGTGAATTTGGAGTGTGGGCAAAATCAATAATTATTTTTATTCCTTTGTTATTTTTGACCTCTTGCATTCTTCCTTCAACACCTGGAAAACAATTGAGCGCCGATAAAATCTCTTTTTTAGAAACATTAATATACCGCGCTACAGCTATCGCAGCGGCTGCATTTTCTTGGTTATGAGTCTCAGTAAAAACCTTTGCCATTAAATCTGGTTTATAAAAAATGGTTTTTGCGCCTATATTTTTTCTGACCCAGTTCGAATTTTTGTCATTTTTGTTTAATACTGCCACTTTCGAATTTTTAAAAAGCTTAAGCTTGGCACGACGATAGGCATCAAAAGTTTTGTGATAATCAAGATGTTCGTGAGTTATATTAGTCAGTACCCCAACATCAAAGTTAATACCGTAAACTCGTTTTTGATCCAATCCATGAGAAGTTACCTCCAATACGGCATATTCACAGCCACTGTCCACCATCTTTTTTAGAAATCTCTGAAGAGCTAGTGGCTCAGGGTTGGTTACATGGAAGCCTGTATCATATTCCTTATTGCCGATTTTTGCAGAAACTGTAGAAATCAAACCAACCTTAAGCCCCGACTTCTGCAAAATCCACCATATCATTGAAGCTGTGGTAGTCTTGCCATCAGTTCCCGTAACACCAATAAGTCTTAGTTTATTAGCAGGATTTCCGTACCAAGCAGAAGCTAAAAGACTTAGTGCTTTTCTCGAATCCGTAACTTTTATATACCGAGCTTTTTTGGGACTTATATTTAAATCGTTAAAATCTTTTTCACCAACAACTACCGTAGCCCCCCTCTTAACGGCTTCAGGAATAAATTGATGAGCGTCCACGGTCAACCCTTTAATTGCGACAAACAAATAACCTTTCCTAACATCACGAGAGTTATCAGCTATCCCCGATACTTGAAAGGGGAAACGCTTAAGTTGCGTATCTATAATCATAGTTATATTAAGGTAATCTCACACAAATACAAACTTTATCATCGTTTTCCTTATCTATCTTGGGGTGATTATCAACATAAGTACTTAACGTATCGATCTCTCCGGACTTCAAAATCGATACAAATCCCAAATCATTTATATATGAATTCAAGCCGTCTGAACAAAGTAAAAATATATCCCCAGACGCCAATTTTTGTTCTCCAGAATTAATATAAATATCATGGACTGCAGAGCTTTGACCATTCAATACACTATAAGTCACATGTGTGGAATTCATTAATTCAGCATGGGGATTATTTCTATAATCGTTATGAACTAATCTTATGTAGTTTTTCCACGCCTCTTCATAATCCCCGCTCTCTGGTTCAGGTAGATTTTCTTTGTGGTGCACGAACACCGACCTAGAACGTGCCACCCTATCGGTTGCAGGAGTAACGGCTTTCCAGATTTCACCTTTGTAAGGCAAATGCACTATTTGACAATCGCCATTAAATGCATAATGTAAAGAATTGTTTCTTAAGACGCAAACGGCTGCTACTGCGCCAGCCAAATCATCCTCATAGTAATCGGTGCTCTCCCATAAAGGCAATCTCTCTGATCCTATTTCTTTTAAATTAAGCTCACGAATTACATCATTTGCTATTTTAAAGGCAGATAAAAAATCTTCTCGCGGCCTAATCATGTCTCTTTCTGCCAATACTTTACCAATTGTAACAGCGGCCGATTGTGCCGCTCTTGCAGAAGGAGAATAGTTAAAAGGATATCTAAACCTGCTAATACCGTCCGCAACAACAAAAACGGTTTGATCTTGATCGACATAAAACGAATCTTCACACTCAGGTTTTAACTTCGACGATTTCCTCTCGAAAACGGCAATGCTCATTCCTCCACTGATCGTTTCCTTGTCACCAATCTCAACGGACATTGCGAATTATAACATTCTCTTTCACCTTTCGGGGTGGATTCCCAGGTAGGGGAAGAGATCGCTGGCAATACTAAACCACAAAGGGGCGGCGGTTTCTGCGGCCCAAGGCGAACTTTGAGGCTCGCGGAGAGTGACCAGCATCACAAATTTAGGTTCATCCGCAGGAGCAAACCCTATGAAGCTCGCGATTGTCTTTTCTTCATCATAATGCCCGGAGACTGGGATCTGCGCCGTCCCCGTCTTCCCGGCAATCTTAAAATCTTTTATTGCCGTCCACTGTGCTTCTCCGTGGCTCGACGCTTCCACGAGCATTTGCTTAATTTTTTCAACTGATTTTTTCGAAATCACCCTCTTCCCGATCTCAGGGTCAATATCATCATCCCGCCCTTCAAATTCTAATTTATCGACAACTTGCGGAGTAATCTCCACCCCATTATTAGCAATAATTGCCATCGCTTTGACCATCTGTATCGGGGTAACCGCAATTCCTTGTCCAAATGAGGCCGTTGAAAGATCAACAATATTCCACTCATCTTTTTTCCTTAAAGGCGCACTAACCTCCCCCTGCAAATCAATCCCTGTCGCCCGTCCAAACCCGAAAGCCGATAAATAATCATACATTCTATCCATCCCAAGCTTCTGCCCCACAAAAACCATCCCCACATTATCCGAATGAAGAAGTACTTCAGTCATCGTTGAATCTGGATGGTACTCATTGTTCCAAGTGCGAATAACATATTTGTCTACTTTATATGGCTCAGTGCAGATATCGCATTTTGTATCCGGCTCAACTTCACCGGCGTCAAGGGCTGATGCCATCACAATTGGCTTAAAGATTGATCCAGGCTCAAAACTATCGCTAATCGCAGGATTTTTAAAATACTCGTCGCCAAATTCATAGTACTTACCAGGATCATAAGACGGGGATGACGCCATCCCAAGTATCCCTCCTGTCTTTGGATCCATCACAATTATCGTGCCGGCAACGGCCCCATATGTTTCAATTGCATACGCGAGCTTTTTTTCAATTAATAGCTGGATAGAGCGGTCAAGGTGAGTGTGCAAGCTCACCCCGCCAATTGCCGTGATTTCCTTGGCGCGCCCAGAAAGGATGGGGACTCCCAAGGGGTTTGACTCCCTTTCCACAAATCCAGGCTTTCCTGACAATGTCAGATCATAAAATCCCTCGAGGCCAAAATATCCGCGATCACTACCATCTTGATCCTTTCCCACAAAGCCCATCACCTGAGCCGCTGACGACCCTTCCGGATAGATCCTCGCCTCTTGCTTCTCAAAATGTATCCCATTAACCGCTAGCTCCTCGATTTTTTTCTTGATTTCACTGTTTACCCCCTTTTTAAGGGGTATCCAAAGTGAGTTATTCCCCTTAAGCAGCCCTTCAATTTCCATTGCCACACCTAGTAAATCTTCCTCTTCATCATCCTCATCAATTAATAACGGTGCCAATAAATTAGCAATCTCCCGGATCGGGCGATCAATTTCCTCCGACGATGCAAAAACCAGCCAGCTTTCACTGCTTGCGGCAAGCCACGATCCGTCCCTTGCCAAAATATCTCCGCGCGGAGCATCAATATTTTCTCCACTAACATGCTGTGCCCGAGCCTGCGCAGATAGTACTTTCCCCCGGAGAATTTGCCAGTAAAAAAGTCTCACAAGAAGTACAAACATAGCAAGAATAAAAAACAATCCAACCACTCGCAAACGAGTTTCCATTTACGGCAATTTCGCTATCGGAGATTTCTTTGACAAATAGATGATGTCGTGGGGCTTTGCCATCTTTAGTCCTTCTGCCCTCATCTGGATATTTACTAAAGCGGTTTCACTTATCAAGTTTTCTGATATCTCCCTGTTGCGATCATTTATCGCCTTGATCTCGCTCTCAATATTCAAGTAAGCCGTACTTTTTGCACTTAGAAAAGCAGTCACCAAGACATTTATCAGCATGAGAACTCCACCTAGCATAAGGGCAATTTTTATTTTGTTAAATTTTTTCATAAATTCTTAATTTTGCGCTTCGCGAGCTGGGGTTTTCTTTGACCTCCTCAATTGAGGGAAGTACCGGCTTTGCGGTAACAAGCCTCCCGTATCCCCCGCGCACTCTTTCCTTAAAATATTCTTTTACTATCCTATCCTCTCCCGAATGAAAACTAATTATGGCTAACCTTCCGCCAGAAATTAGTAGTCCCTCGGCTTTCGGCAGAGCCGTTTGCAAACTGTCCACTTCACTATTAACCGCCATCCTCAGAGCCAAAAACGGTCTGGTTGCCGGATCAGTTTTCCCTTTTTTAATCACACCTTGCCTGATTACACTCAAAAAATCGTTAACCGTCTTAATTGGCGTGCGCTCTCTAAATCTAATTATTTTCTTCACCAATCTTTTCGATTCTCCCTTGGTGAGCGCTTCCTCAAACATTGTTTCCAGTTGATCAGTACGAAGCGAATTTAATAGATCACTTCCCCTAACGCTCTGGCTTTCAGGATCAAGCCTCATGTCCAAAGGATTATTCCCCTCTTGGAACGAAAATCCCTGCCCGCTTTGATAGTGGAAACTTGATATTCCAAGATCAAACACTATTCCCCTAACGCGGGCAAATCCATTCTCCCCCGCGATCCTATCAATATCTCTAAAGTTGCCGTGGACGAGCTTGGCAGATCCCCGCAGCTGCGGGGAAGGGCAGGCTATATTTTTTCGGGCAATTTCCAACATTCTTTTGTCTTGGTCTATTCCCAAGACTTTTCCTTCATAATTAGCCAAAGCCAAGCTGTGTCCCGCGGCCCCTAGGGTTGCATCGATATATTTATCCTCTGAATTCGAGGATTTATTAACAAGAAAATCAACCACTTCATGGACCATCACCGGCTTATGGAGCCGATCAAAATTATTGCGATCCTTTCTCATCTTCCGCCAGCTTCTCAATCATCTCGCTCGCATTTCTGGTAAAGTATTCTTCTCTTCTTGACCATTCTGCTTTATCCCACACTTCAACTCTGTCGCCCAGTCCTACAAACACTACTTCTGTCCTCAGTTTTGCGAATTTAACCAAGCTTTCGGGTAAAACCACTCTTCCTTGGGAATCTGTGATCAGATCATACGCACTTCCCAATATAAATCGGTCGGTATCCCTCACCGGGGAAGTTAAGATCTTTGATCTGCCTGTTAATTTATTTAAAAGTTCCTGCCAATTGGCCTTTGAAACCACAACTAGACAGTTTTCATACCATCTGGCAACGATAAATGTTTTTCCAAGTTCTTTCCGAAATTTTATGGGGACGGCAACTCGCCTTTGAGAAGTTAAGTTTGAAGAAAAAGTTCCTAGCATCATTTTTCACCATTTCTCACCAATTCTCACCATTTTGATCTATTTTCACGCGTGTGTCAATACAAACAAAACCCAAACTCTAAGCAAACATTTATCCAAAAAATTAATTCGTTGAAGCTAAATTCACGAAGACCCCAAGGCCGCTAGCCTTGCCTCCCGAAAGCTCCCCCCAGCTTGAGCCATCCCACATACGGGCCATATTAACGATCCCGCCAAAGTCATCCCCGCCCGAAGAAAAGATGCCGTAAGGTCCATCTGAAATATCTCCGGCGACCTCGCCAGGCAACCCGAATGTGCTCATCACTATAAAAAACTCATCGCTCGCCTTATCCAAATCAAAGCTAAACTTACCATCCAGGCTCAATAATGATTTTGTATCTGTCTGCAAATGAAAATCAGTTGATAGCTTCCCAAGGAGCTTTCCCCCGCCATTCCTAAAGCGAAGGGTGAGCTTCCCCTCCGTCACCCCTTCATCATAGCGAAATTTTCCAGAAGACTCCGACCCAAGCAAAAGCTCCCGATCAATACTGGTCTTCCCGGATAACATGATAGAGCCAGGCACCCCCTGGGTAACTTCATCCTTAGTTTCATAAAGAAGCTCATAGTCCAAAGACTCTGCTCCGGAAACCTTAATCCCTTTTATTTCAAGTTTTAAATAATGGCCATCCGCAGTCGGAGTAAGCGAAGTATATGGGCGCTCGCCCAAAGGGATTTCGGGCACAGATTCATCTTCGATTATCCCGGAGCTTTTTCTCGACTTGACCACAAAAAATGCGGCCACCACCACAAGTAATCCCAAAATAAAAAGAAGAACGGGCAAATACTTCTTCATAGCTTATTCTTTCAGATAGTCCTGGAGCTTGTCAACTGAAACCCTTTCTTGTTTTGCCGTGTCGCGGTCCCGCACCGTCACGGCATCGTCTTCAAGAGTTTGAAAATCAATTGTAATGCATGCGGGTGTACCGATCTCATCCTGGGCAAAGTAGCGCTTCCCGATGTTCCCGCGATCATCCCACACCACCGGCATTTCCTTCTTCAGATCAGTAAATATCTTTTTGGCCACTTCCAATAGCTTCGGCTTATTGGCCAAAAGAGGAAACACGGCCGCTTTAAAAGGCGCAAGCTTCTTATTTAGTTTTAAAACAACTCTTCCATCTTCCTCACAATAAGCATCAATTAAGAAAAACAACGTAGACCGGTCAACTCCTCCAGAAGTTTCTATCACCCAAGGAGTGAATTCTTTGCCCGAGTCATCTTTATAAGTAATCTTATGACGGCTTAAGTCCCAGTCCCCCCGGTGGTGGATCCCTTCAAACTCACTCCAGCCAAAAGGAGCTTTATATTCAATGTCCTCTGCCGCGCGCGCATAGTGCGCCATCTCATTTTTTGCATGGGCTCTAAATCTCAGCTTCTCTTTATTCATCCCAAGACCAACATACCAATTTAGTCTTTCCTCTTTCCAATAATCAAAAGTCTTCTGGGCTTCTTTTTCATCCGGCGCGACAAAATACTCAAGCTCCATCTGCTCAAATTCACGCGAGCGAAAAGTGAGGTTCCCTGGGGTAATTTCGTTCCGGAAAGCCTTCCCTATTTGGGCAATCCCAAAGGGGACCTTGACCCGATTAGAGCTAACGACATTCCCGAAATTTACAAATACGCCCTGAGTGATTTCACCCCGAAGATAAGCTTTTTGCTTTGGCTCAGTCGTCCCTAAATACACTTCCGTCAATAGATTAAATGTCCTGGGCTCAGTCCACTGGGGGGCTTTTTTGTGCTTTTTTTCGTGCTTGGCAATAATCTCGTGCCTATCGGCACGGAAGCGCTTATGGCAAGTCTTACACTCAACCAGAGGGTCGGTAAAGGCCTCGGTGTGGCCGCTTGCTTCCCACACCTTAGGATTCATGATAATTGCGGCGTCAAGCCCGACAACGTCTTCGCGCCCATAAACCATTGTCCTCCACCACTCGCGCTTGATATTGTTTTTCAATTCCACTCCAAGAGGTCCATAGTCCCAGAAGCCAGTCAGCCCTCCATAGATCTCACTCCCCGGATAAATAAACCCCCGTCTTTTGGCAAGAGAAACAATTTTCTCCATCAAAACTATTATACACGATCTTATTTTCGAGGAGTTTCACGAGTGAGCTAACTTATCCCCAATGTGCCGGTACTGGCACCATTTGCAAGTTTTGCTTTCTTTTGGAGTGGGTCCATTTAAAAGCTCGTTAACTTCCTTCATAAACCCAAAGAAAACTCTTTCGTCGATCGGCACTTCCATCCAAGTCGGCGGGAATTTAAATATCGCATTCCCCGCTTTAAAAGTCACTGTGTCGGGATAAAAAAGAAGTAATCCGGTCCTCACGATCTGGGTCGGCTTGCCAGTTTTGGGATTTTCCAAGGCAAATTTATAAGCCGACAATTGGGTCTGGTACTTTTCAATCTTGCCTTCATCCGGCTGGGTGATCTTTAAGTCGACCAGGGTATAAGTCTCGTCCATGTTTTTAACTAACAAATCATACTTACCCTTGAGGTAAACATTTGTCCCAGGGACAGTTTTAGACTCTACCCATCCTTCTTGCTTTATAACCTCACCCTCGGGGAGTCTTTTGGATATGACTTGCAAATTTTTGCCGACAAGCGGAGTTTGGAGGCGGGTATTTATCGCACTAAAGACGCCAGGCATGGGCATGCTAGGCTGGGAAATCTTGTGCTTGACTTTGAGGTAGTAGCAAAGCTTACACTCCTCATAGAGGTAGGCGAAGTCTGATGGCGAGAGCTTATTCATAGAACCAATCCCAATCTGGGTTTTCAACTTCCACAATTTTGCTTTTGAACATTTTGTACACCCCGTCTTCTTTGACCGTTTGCCAAGTACCCTCGTAAAAATGTACTTCTGCTTCCCCGTCCACCCAATTTTTAGTTGAGAATTTTACAAAAGCAATATCGTTGGTATTTTCAAATTTCTCGGATTTGATAACATCAACATCCAAAATATCAGTGAAGCGGTTGGTCCATTCCTCAAAGTTTGTCTTTTTAAGATATTCTTCGCTCAATAAGTTAAAGCCGTCTTCCATCCGGCGGGCTTTAAGATAGGTATAAAAAGCTCTCACGGCTTCCTCCGGAGAGAGAGAAGGGTCAACCTCGATTTTAGTAATATTCTGGTCGGTAAAATCCGGCACCATAGTTTTTGCCCAGTCTGCGTTGATAAACAAGGATAATCCGGCAAGACTAATGGTATTTATCCCAACTACACTCCCGCATTGATCGACCAGCGGGCCGCCGCTCATGCCCTTGACCAAACTGATGTCAGTTTGGATGTAGCCAATGGGCATTCGCTTGGATTTCCTAAAATCAATAAACCTTCCCCTAAGGCTCGTTGCCTTACCAGTTAAGTCAGTTCCCAAAGCGTAGCCGGTAGCAATAAGAGGTTCGTCCTCCTTAAAGCCTATGCTATCCGGCAAAGGCAAAACCAGATCCGGATACTTTGCTTCTGTAAACAAGACTGCCAAGTCAACATCTTTATTGCCAAGAATTTTTACCGGAGTTACAAAGTTTCCATCGGGAAAAATAATTTTAGGGCTTGGCTCATCAGCAATAACATGGAAGTTGGTAATCACTTGGTCGGGGCTTATGAAAAACCCTGTGCCTTCAGAATATCCGCCGACGACACGAACAACAGAATTTACCATTTTATCTCTCACTCCAAAAGAACAAAGGAATTTGCCGATATAGCCGTACTGGTTTGTTAAATAATCAGCAATTACAAAAACAGAGGCTAAAAGGTATATAAAAATACCAAGAATAAAAATTGACTTTAAAAAGTTTTTAAGACTTTTGAAGGGAAAAATAATTGTTTCAAAAATAAGGCTGATGAAAGCAAAAATAAACTTGATTAAAAACTTGACCAAGTAATAAGCGGTATAAGTAACAAGCTTAATCGGGAAAAGATACAGAGGAAAAATCAATTTTTTGAAATAAGATTTTAACCCTAAAATAAGATTTTTCCAACGCAGTTGAATCTTTTTTGCTAAATTATCAAACTGTTTTTCAAAAAAGTTAACCATTCCTCCCAATCATATCCTTTCTTTTAGTTTGGTCAAAAAAAATGATTTTTTGCGGGGCCACAAAATCCAAATCTATATATATTTTCTATCTTCCCCGACCTGATTTATAAATTTTTGCTCTCTCATTCATAACTCCAAATCTAGTATTTTGTGTTGACACTAGAGCATCTTTGACGAGTTCGTTAGGCACGGCAATATAAGGTGCTCGTGTCGATCCAGCCAATTGTTGTTTTGCGTGTCCAAAGGCTTTTGAATCAACCTCTACTTCTATTGCTTGAGTTCTGGTACGAATATCTATCCCTTTATCCGAATGGTATTCGGAGCCCTTAATTTTGGCAATTTTGTTTGCGATTTGTTTATGTTGCTTACTTTCCATAGGAATCACCTCCTTTTACTGAAACTTCGCCCTTGAAATCATTATTTTTTGCAATAATTTTTATATTCCCTCCTTTTCCTCCATGTTTTCCCCTACCTCCATGAGCAAGGAATTTCCCATCCCCTGCTAATTTTTCAGTGAAAATAAATATTGATCCCCCATCTCCACCATTTCCGTTTTTCCCGGACTTACCAAAATTTAGCTTAAAATGTGGCTCTATTTTTAAATTATTAAAATCTACCATTTTAATCACCTCCAATTAGCAAGCACTCAAATAGACTGCTTGCTAACTACTATGGACAACATGATTATGTTGTCAACCCTAAATTAATGTGTCAAAACGGGTCAAATTTGAGCAGTTTGATATTATTTGTTATTTGCCTGAGGGAAACAATATAGGAATCAATATCTCGAAGAGGTAGACGGCCAAAATCCCATAAGCATCTCTTGACGTTTTACCTTTTGTATATAGGTATTGTTTGTATTTTGTGAGGTCTAAATATTCGTTGATCTTTGGTGATATCACCAGCTCTGAAATTTTATTTTGGGCATCAATTCCAGTTTTTGGGTTTTGCTTTTTCAACCATTCTATAAGTTCGTCAATTTTTTCATCTACCTGCTGGTCAAGTTTTGGCTTAGTAATAAATGACCGAAATTCACTCTTAAGAACTATTGGACTTCCAGATATTCCATATTGATTGATATTTTGCTGCAGCGTAACTTTAAGATTGTTTCTTAAAACAGTTTGAATTTCAACTATTGCGTTGGCAATTTTGTTGATCTCTTTTGAAAATATTCCGAGTCTCTTTGAGAAGGAGAGATTCAAAAGAAAACCAAAAATTAAAAATGGGGCTATTTTATCCGCACTAACACCTAAATACTGCAAAAGACCAATAATTTCTGTAGAAAAAGGCATCTTAAAATGTATCTCATCCTAAACATAATCCTAAATTTCTTAGGGGTCAAGTCTCATGATATAACAGCAGTTTTTTTATAAAATATGGGGAGACAATTTTGCTTCATTCTGAATTTTGTACCATGCTTGTGTCCTGTCCTCGCTTTTCCGTCTCCGCCTACGACAAAATTATCTTCCTTCTTAAATCATTGAGTAATTGTTCTTCTGTTCGTATCACTCCTGATTTTATATTTTTTAAAATAGCGATGATTTCCAGATCGGTCAACGGGATAATCAACTCATTTTTCTGTTTCCACATATCTTGGCATCTTTTCAGAAATAAATTTTTATCACTTATCAATCTGCAAACCAAAAAGCCGAATTTACTTGTATTAACCGAAAATCTACCGGCCAACTGATCAATTTCTGGATTTTTTGGATCTTCCGAATAATTTTTGCACTCAACAAAAATATATCTTGAAGTAATTTGATGGAGATTGTGGAGAGTGTAAAAAAATCCATCATTTGCTGAATTGTCGAAAGTTATGTCAATTCGCTTTCTGCCGTCGTTTATTTCTTTCTCTTTGACTGGATTATTTAATGATGGGTAGAAAATAAATTCTAGTACTCCGATGATCAATTTATGATATGCGCTTGCGTTGTCCCCACCCGCAGTCAAGGAATTAAGTAAGTTAATCAAGTAATCGACTAAAGCGCCAACATCAATATCTTCCAGATCTTTATTTCCGATTGGTTGAACGGATTGAGCTTTACTACTTCTGAAATTTTTAAAAACTTCAGGATGACTTTTTGTAAACTCACGCAAAAATTCTTTAGAAAAAGGAGCTTCCTTCTCTTTTATATCTTTTTTTGTTACATATCTATGTTTTGAACCATCCTTTAATGTTCTTTCACGCACCAAACTGCTATCTTTTGCTAAATGCTCACCCTGTAAATAATTTAAGGCGAAGTGCTGATAATATTTTTGATCAATATATTCTTTATGGAAAGAAACTGATATTTTTGGAACTAGCAATAAGGGTTTGTTTCTTACGACTAATCTGTCGGTGTGCACAATTTCCCATCTTTTATTTGCTGGATCCCAAAAAAATCCAGATGGTACATCGCTGGTCAAAGGAATATTCCACAATTCGCACTGTGATTTAGTGTAACCAACAAGATGTTTCCTAATTATGTTAGTTGTCATATCAGATACCTTATCTCTAGCTATCCGATCAATAAAAATAGCCGTATCTTCCAAATCTTCTACTAACCCAGTTTGAACTGCCTTACTCTCCAAAATACTTTCATATATGCGTCTTGAATCATCATTGCCGGCACCCCTACCTTGAGGTTTGGATCTCGATAAACCTAAACATATTTCATTCGGTTCGTTTAAATGAACAAAAAGAGCACGAGCTTTATCAACCTCATCTGATTTAATAAGGTCAATCGCGTGTTGAAAAAAACTTTTTATTGTTCTACTTACATCTATACACCACGGTTGAGGTCTAGTAGAAATAAAGAAGGGGTCAAGAAAAACTGCTTTGTCTTTTGAGGGATCTATGTCAACAAAATCTAATTCATGCTGAGTTTTATTTAATTTGTAGATTTGACTAATTTTCATACTATTTATTCTCAGCAAATCTCATACCAGTGAAGCCGGCGCACCTATCATTTTATTTTCCTGATTTTTTTCTATTATCGTCTTGGCACAACATCTGGCAATTCTCTACTGTCGTTTTTCCGCCTTCATGCCATGGCTTGATGTGGTCGGCTTCCATTTCCTTAATTTCCCATTTCTTTTTCTTGTTCTCGCCTTTGCAGTGCGGACAAACGCCTTTTTGTCTCTCATACGCTTCTCGTTTCATTTTGTCGGTGAAAGCGCGGATGTTTAAAAATTTTTCATTTCTAGTTAAAACATATTCGTAAATACCGGACTTTTTGGTCACATCTTCGTCTTGCATCAACTCGGTTATTTCTTTTTCCAGTTTTTTTGAATCAAATTTTTTATCTTTGAATTGGTTATACAAAACTCCCCACGGCACATTGCTCATCTCTCGGCGATAATTCGTAAAAATTATTCGTACCCAGACTATCACATCTTGAAAATACTGCCATAGCTCATCGGCGTTTTCATCATGCTGATGTTTGGCCATATAATCTTCTATCTTGCCATCGTTAATCCACGAAAGTACTGTTTCCAAATACTCTTGGCGAATTGGCGAACCACTAACTAATTGTCCGCCGTCGTTTGCCAAGAGATACGCCGCACAATTTGATTTACTAAATTTGATTTTCGCGTCAGAAAGCCACGGGCCGGTATAAACTGCGTTGCGTATTTCTTGATCGGTCAATTTTTCTCCGGCGATGTTGATAATTCTAAACCAATCCAACCGTTCTTTGTCCGTTCCCTCGCAGAAGTAAATCATAAGCTCATAATCCAAAATTTTATCCTGCTCCTCTTTGGTCAGATTATGAAAAAAGCGGTCGTTCAGCGAAAAATCACCCGTAACATACTGCCCAATGCTGATGGTGCGCTGTTGGCCGTCCAGTACTTCATAGCCGCCATCTTCTCTAATCATCCAGTACATCACGTTAAGAGGAAAATTGTTATTTATAGTCTCTATCACTGCGTTGCGTTGCTTTTCCTTGTATACAAACTCACGCTGATATTTTGGACGAATATCAAGTTTGCCACCATAAGCCACCACGCCCTCCTCGGCGCTATCTCTGTAGCCGACTATCACTTCGTGAATTGGTATTTTGTTTAGATCAATTTTCATATTATTTTTTTACTTTCTTATTTTTAATAATAATCCGTGCATAAGTTGCTTTTCCGTTAACAATAGCACCTACATATTTTTTATGCTGTTCATCAAGATAAGTAGGGATACCTTGTATAAGTGCATCTGATTTTTCCCGCTTATCAGCAAGCAATCCAATGATCTCAAATTGATCAGGATTATATTTATCAACAAATGTAATTGGCACACCCATGAATCCCTTGTAGTCCATTGGAATTTCTAAAACCCTAGAGACTTCAATTGCATCATGATTGTCATATTTTGGATATTCTTTCGGACTATATTTTTTATATAAAGTCAGCTTCTCGTGTCTTTTTGTGGTGTCTAAATTTGTAAACCACATAATCCGCCCCATACTAAAATACTGCACTCCATTCTCAATTTTCTTTCTTGACTCTGTTGGTATATCGTAATCCATTGGGACTTGAAACCATTTTGTGCCACCGTTATCATAACCAAGCCATAGCTTGTTTTCTTTTATAAGTTTAAAAAATTCTTTGTATGTAATTGCGTTTTGGTCGCCAAGAATTATAAATTTCTTCTTATACTCGACTAACTGCGCCACATATTCGCGAAAGAGTGAAAATGGCGGGTTGGTTACCACAATATCTGCTTCTTTTAGAAGTTTGATGCACTCCTCGCTGCGAAAATCTCCGTTACCCTTGAGTGAGGTAGCGATATTGGCATCATTTTTCAAGAGCCACTTCACATCAGTAAGCCCCACCGCGCCGTCTGCATCGGTATCTGTCACTTCATTGAGTACAATCATAAACGGCTCTTTGCCTTTCGGTTTTAAGCCCTTGACTTCAAAGAGTGGCAACTGTCCTCCGGCAACTGGCGACTTTGTATAACTGGTGGTGATTAACTTTTTAAGTTTTAGGGCGTTGAAATTAGCGGCAAAATATTTGAAAAAATTACTTTCAAATGGATCATCACAATTGCAATAAACCACCTTGCCTCGAAACTGGTCTTTGTAGTGCTTCAGTTCTTTTTCAATATCAATAAGCTGAGTATAAAACTCATCTTTCTTTGCTTTATTTGCTCTATGTAAGTTTGTATTTAAAGATTTAGTATTCATTCTGCCCTATTTTACCACTTTCCCCTACCCTTGAAGCCTTTTGCCCACTCTAATGCTCGCTAGCTCACGCTCGAGGATTTCCTCGATAAATCTGTCCGGATCGGCGATTTTTTTGTTTTTTGGCCAGAAGCCTAGGATCTCCAAAGCCCTTACCGCAAAATCACGCCTTAATTCTTTCAAATTCTCGCTTTTTTGGAGCTTCGTGAGGCTATCTAATAGGTGTCCGTACAGCACTTCATTTCTTTCGTGGTCGCGGGTAGTACGCCCGATCACCTCCGCAAAATAATAGGCGACAGAAGTCTTTACTAAGTTTTTCCTGACCCTTGAAAAAGCATTGATAATTTCTGCCTCGGTAATAATATCCAAAGATTTCCCCCGAGCAGCTTGGAACTTTATATGATTAAAGATTTCGACGTGCCCGCGCTTACGGCTTTTGAGCTTTTTAACGCCTTTGGCAATAAGCGACACTCTGCCAAAATCTTTCGAGAGAACTACCAATATTTTATCCGCCTCACTGTAATCACGCGAAGCCAACACAACCCCATCTGAAACATATGTCCTTCCCACACAGCGATTCTACTACGCCGAAAGGTGGCCCTTCAAAACAAATGCCCTCGGGACGCATCTCGAGGGCTTACTTTTGCTATTCATTTTAACCTCCGCTTGACTTGGTTTGCGAAATTATACCAAATTATCGCTTTATTCCCCAGAACCACCAGCCGGCTCCCCAGAAGCGAGGGAAAAAATTATCCCATGTGTCAAATTTTCTCCAAAAAAGCATCGTCGGCTTTAATACTCCCGCATAAAGTCTATCTGCTGCCATCGGCAGAGTAAGTCTCGGCCAGGGACGGTTGCCGCGTACTTTTATGCCCTTTGCTCCTGCCTCCTCCATTATTTTTTTGTATTTCATCCAGGAAAGGGCATTTTCATAATAAAGCGGCCTGAAATTCCGCATCCCTCTTTTAATTCCCACAAGTGGCTTTAATTTTATAGTCCAGTAAATTATTGAAAAAATAAAGTTGATAACATTGCCAATCGATTGCACCGAAAATCGTTTGGGGACAATGTCCGCAAAAAACAATCCACCGGGTTTAAGCACCCTTACCATTTCAGTGATCACTATCTCAGGCTTCCTAAAATGCTCCAACAATCCAAAGCTCATCACAACATCAAATTGGTTACTATCAAACGGTAATTTTTCAGCATCCCCGACGACAAATTTTCCTTTTGCTTTTTCTTTTTTATAATTTTCCTTGGCGATTTTTAAAACTTCATCACTTTGATCAAGTAAAGTAGTCTCATGTCCCCTTTTGGCAAAATAAAGCGAAGTCCGGGCCGCGCCGCAGCCAACCTCAAGAATTAGAGAATGTTTTTTTGGAAAAATCGTAATTAAGAAACGAAGCTTAACTAGCTCAAAAAGCTGATTTTGGGTCTTACCTGACTCGGAGTAGGAAGTGTCCCCGCTTGCAAAAATCTCCTCCCAGATCATTAGATCGAAAACTTCAGGTGTTGGTCAGTTTTAAGAAATAGCTCTTCAGTTTTCCCACCAACATTAACGACATAGAGCGGCATATCCGTCCCGGGCTGTTTTTGCAAGTAAACCCAGTAATCATCGCTTACTTTAAAAGGCAATTTATAGACAATGATTATCTGCTTTATGCCTTGAGGACGAAGCTCAAATCCTCCGGAAAAGACAGTCTTGCCAAGCTCCTCATAGGTCTCCCCTTCATCGTCAAATCCGTCAACGGAAACGAGTTCACTCCCTCTCGGCACATAAATTCTCGTCCAATTAGGGAGGACCGAATTAAGCCAGCCATCGTAGTCCTGAGGGTTTTTATAGGTAATGCTTAGTGTTTTTGTAACTGTGCCGTCTCGGGCAATATCTACGTCCTGGGATACTTCTTGGGTGACATACATGTTTGACTTCCTGCCCCCTAAATTAGCATCATTTATATGTAGATAGTCGCCCTCAATATCTTTAATTCTACCGGCGATTTCAAAGCTCTCCACTCCCTTTTGGGCATTTTCATCAAACATGTAAATCAGGACATGCTTTTCATTGATCGAATCCCACGCGGCTTCAAAAAGATCCGGTAGCTTTTCCTTTGGTTGTCCCAAGGCATTTCCCAAAAGTGAATTCATCAAAGGACCGACAATTTTTTTGCGATTATCATAATTTGGGGGAGCAAAGACGATCTTCTCCGGCTCATTTTCACTCCAAACAACCGGCCCCTCCACGTCTGCAAAGCTTTCCAGCTCATAAACTACCTGCGGGCAATTACAGCGCTCATCATTTTCAGCGCTAAAATTGCCAAATCCTGGCACACCAATCTGCCCGATCGCCTTAAGAAGATTAACTACAACATGAGTATCAACCGCGATCACACCATCGATATCCTCAATCCCGGCCTTCTCGGCCTCGTTCATAAACAGGTCCATGCTTTCTCGGAAATCAGGCGACCAATTCATGTCTCTTAAGCGAAACTTATCCAAAGCCGCATAAACTCCCTTGATGTAATTAATGATCGGGTCCGGAGCAGGAACGACTGGCCGGTAGGCATTATCCAAATGATATATATCGCTCGAATTCACCTGGCTTACTTTCCCATTTTTTACTGTCATGATCGAGTAGGCGGTGATAAATCCGCCAGTCGGTCTTAGCTCTTTGTCATTTTGGAAAAGAACCAAATACGTGCGCTCTTCGTCCATCCCAAGCATATATGGGGCGGCCTCCATCAAAGGTTTTGACTTTGAAACAAAGCCGGCGCCAACTATCGCCAGGTTTATCCCGTTTTTTAGTTTTTCGCGGACGGGAATTCCCCTAAATTCCTTTGGGTACCGGTTTGGATCGATTTTAGATAATTCTGCGACGGCGGCTTGGGCTTCGGCGGAAATTCCATCAATCTGAGGAGTTATTTGCTCAACCGACTGTACCAAAAACTCAATCCGGTCATTTGCGGTATCTTCCCCGCTTTGAGCAGTATCGCTCTCTGGTCCGGCAAAGCCGATAATATCCGCATACGGGGACAGTGTTTCAATCACTTTATCTGCCGCGGCTAATCCATGAAGTCCTGCCTTTATCCCTGCATTACCGTCTTTCCAGTATCTCCCCGCCCAGGGGATGTATTGCACCCAGCCAAACCATCTGTAGGCGCCCTGAAAACTCTCCAAATCACCCTTAAAATTATTAAGCTCGCCTCTTACAACCGTGATATCCTGGCTGTTCACGGAGTCTTTTGCACGCCTGGCGCTCTCTGCCAAGACCATGCCGCTTCGATAAACCCGAAGAGCGGGAAATAGGATAAGAACAAATAAAACGACAAAGGCAAGCGATAAACCGATCAAAATCCTTTTTCCAGGGCGATGGAACTTCCAAAACCTAAATCTTTTTATAGGTTTCTCATCCGGCTTAATTTGGACTAGGGACTCTTCAAAATTAATTTGAGGCATGTCATTCATATTACACTATTAGGCAGCTCCTTTCCCCGAGATCATCACCCATGGCGTCTTTAATAATATCAAAATATCCAGTAAAACTGATCGCCTTTTGGCATAGTATGCGTCCATTTCGATCCTTTTATCAAAGGCGACATCGCTTCTCCCCGTCACTTGCCAATAGCCGGTTATCCCAGGCTTAACTTTGAGCATTTCTTTGACATAGCCCTCGGTCCCCGGAAATTTTTCTTGCTGCTTAACTAATTCTTCCTGATAATAAGGTCTCGGGCCGACAATACTCATCTCTCCCTTTAGGACGTTAAAAAGCTGGGGTATTTCATCGATAGAGTGTTTTCTGATTATTCTACCGATTGGAGTGACCCGCGGATCCCTTTTTATTTTATAATTTCCCCCTTGTTCAAGCTCTTTTAAAGCACTTTTATACTTCGGGTCGGTCCTTAGGAGTTTGTGGGCGTTAACGATCATCGAACGAAATTTATATGCAAAAAAAGGTGTTCCTCTTTTCCCCACGCGTTTTGGCGTATCTGCAAATAAGGGACCATTTGAGGTTAATTTAATGATGATGGCAACCGCAATCAACAAAGGAAAAAAGATCGCCAACAAAAACAGGGATCCAAATATATCTATCGTCCTTTTGACAAAAAAATATAACATCTTCTTGGGCAGCGGGATATTATAACAAACTTGTGTCCTTTCGCTCTTTAAGTTCCTGGACAATCTTTTTTACATTTTGGGCCATGCTCTTTGAGCAAACCAACAGGGCATCTTTGGTATCTACAATGATAATATTGTCAACGTCAACCAAGGCGATCAAGCGCCCGTCTTTGTGGACTAAAGCATCAGAAGTATCAATATTTATCACCTCTCCGCCAGGCTCATCACCATCAATGATCACGTTCCCAACATTATCCTTCGCTAGATTTTCCCATACCTCTTTCCAGTCACCTATATCCGTCCAGAAAAAGTCGGCTGACACGAGTACAAAATTGCGATCTCTCTCTGCCACGGCGTAATCAATCGATATTTTGGGCATACTTTTATATACGCGGGCAACCATTTCCTTTTCATTTTCAGTCCCTATTGCCCCAGAAATTTTATCAAGTGCTGAAGATATCTTTGGCTCATGTTTCTTTATCGAAGCAAGAAGGACGTCCGCCCTCCACACAAATTGCCCTGCATTCCATAAATACTTTCCAGAAGAAGTATATTTCTTAGCCAACGCCAGAGGAGGCTTTTCTACAAATTTCTCAAGCTTAAAAAATTTAACGCCGTTAACTTTATCAATTTCTGCCCCCTTCTTTATATGCCCATAGCCGACGTTCGGGTAGCGGGGCTCAACTCCGATGGCGACCATCACCTTTTGGTCATAGGCCACTTGCGCGGCTACTTTTAGCGTTTTTAAATAAGTTGGGACCGGTTTCACAAGCCTATCGACCGACTCGGTAATTATCACCGCATCAGGATCCCTATTTTGGATATAAACTGCTCCAATTCCGTGAGCAGGCCCGGTTTCCCTCCGAGCTGGCTCAACGATGATATTTCCAGGAACAAAGCCAGGTAACTCCCTAAGAAGCTCGCGCTTATATGCATCCGAAACAGTTACACAATATATCCTCTGCCAAGGTAATATCTTGCGAAACCTTTTAGCAGTAATCTGTGTGAGGGTCTTCCCGCCAAATAATTTTAAAAACTGCTTTGGAGTTTTCTCCCGAGAACGAGGCCACAATCTTGTGCCGCCACCACCGGCAAGTATCAACGCATATAAATGCTTTTTATAATTCTCTTCAGACATTTTTTATCCTCTTCAATAATTCTATCTTAAATCGCTTTTCAGAAAATCTGGCGCTGTTTTTCTTGATAATTTTCTCGCTAAACTTCATTCCCGAGAACTTTTTCAGGGCATTCTTTAGTTCACTCACACTTTGCGTGTAAAAAAATACACCGGTTTTATTATTTATCACTGTTTCCTTGGCCCCTCCGCCATAAAAAGCTATAACCGGCTTACCAAAATTTTGTGCTTCCAGGGAGACCAACCCCAAGTCCTCCTTTTGCGGAAATACCAAAGCCTTGCTTCTATAATAGTAATTGGCAAGCTCGCTCTCTGTCAATCGCCCTGTAAAAATAATATTCTTCTTTGACATCTGTCTTAATTTTCGCTCTTCACTTCCAGTACCAACGATCACTAATGGTAAATCCAATTCATTAAATACCTTAATTGCCAAGTCCACCCTTTTATATGAAACCAATCTGGAAACAATCAAAAAATAATCATGTGTATTAATTTTTAATTTTAAATTATTAGTTTTTAATTCGCCGGCCGGGGGATAAATAACTTCCGACTCTCTCCCATAGTATTTTTTTATCCTCTTTTGCACTTCTTTGGAGATAGCGATCATCGTGTCTGGCCGCTGGGCAGCTACTTTGTCCCAATTCCTCAAGTAATCTACTGCAATTTTCGAGACACTTTTTTTCATTAAAGTGTTGAAATAGTCATCATATCCGCTCCATAAGTACCTCGTTGGCGTCAGACAAATACAAAGATGCCTTGTTTCAGGACGTGTAATAATCCCCTTGGCGGCCTCACTTGTTACACTGATCACTAAATCAAACTCCCTAAAATCAAACGATTCAAATGCCAAAGGCATAAGTAGTGCCAATTTATCGTGATTATTTAAAGCTCCCGGAATTTTTTGCAGAAAGCTTGGGGATACTTTTGGAAAAGCTTTTGCCCATTTAGCGCTGTCTGGAGAATAAACAGAAGTATAAAGAGGAGCCTCGGGAAATATTTTATTTAAAGACAAAAGTAGTCTCTCTGCCCCGCCCCACTTATTTACCCGATCATAGACAATCACCGTCCTCATTAGCTGCCATTATGCAGTTTTTTCATATACTTTCAATGTCGCTCTGGCAGTTTTCTCCCATGAATATCTTTTAGTAAATTTCTTACCCTCGCTAATTCTCCTCTTCCTGTCGCCCTCCTTCATATCGATAACTGTCTGCATAGAACCCCTAATCGAGGAGAAATCGTACGGGTTAAAATATATCGCGTTATCCTTGTAAATTTCCCTAAAGACGGGAATGTCTGAAGCTAAAACTAACGTACCGATGCTCATTGCTTCAAGCCCGGGGAGGCCAAAACCTTCAGATAATGAGGGGAAAATAAACCCTAACGAATTTTTCATCAATGTACCAAGCTCCTCATCACTAACCTGACTGATTATTTTTAAAAATTCCTCAGTCCTCATCCTAATCGCAGTGCTCATTAATCTTTTACTAAATTCACTTTCTTTGGTAATCACAAGCAAAATTGGCGTTTTTCCTTCTTTTGTCTTGATCAATGAAACTGCTTCCAGTGCCCGCTCAATATTTTTGTGAGGAAAAACATTCCCGGCATACATAAAATATTGACGGTCTAGAGAAAACTTCGTGAGTGCCTTCGCCACATATCTATTTACTGAAATTCTCGGATCAACACCCTCATATATCACTCGAACTTTATCAGCGCCAAGATGATAGTATGAAATTACCTCGCTGGCCACGTCATTACTTGGGACAATAATCTGGGATGCCCTTTTCGCGGCTCTATGAAAAACTAATTTATAGCCAGCTCTTTTGATGTGATAAGCGTAAGCCGGCAGAGTAGTAGAGCGTTTACCCTTTTCTTTATGCATCAAAAGGTCGTGAATCGTAACAACAAATTTTCCTCTATAAAAGATAGGTACATTGAAGTGTAAAAAATGGGCCATGTCGGGGCCATAATTTGAGATTATTTTTGGAAGCAATAACTGTTCTTTCGCACTATAATGCCGAAAGTCCGCTAATATTTTTTTCCAATTATTCCCAAGCTTCAATTCATCAAAGTACTTTTTTCTCAAAAGAACCGCGTAATCATTCTTTTTATCTATTCTCTGGAGCTCCCTAATCAGATTAATCGCATACCTTCCAAGCCCCGCGTTCTCAAGTCCATAGAGCCTTGCGTCCAATAAAATCTTCATAGAAAGTAATATTTCACAAGTCTTACTAATTTAATTATTTTTATCCCAAAAATTACTGAATAACTTGTTAATAGAGAATAGCGTTTCCAAAGTCTTTTTCGATAGAAAATCTCCATCGCTTCCACTCCGGCAAGCTCAATTTTCAAACTTTTTGCTTTTTTCTTCGAACCCTTTTTAAGGTGAATAATTTTAACTTCCGGGAAATAGATAATTTTATACTTCAGTAATTTTATCCTCCAGCAAAGATCAATGTCTTCACCATTCAAGAAATAGTCCTCGTCAAACCAGCCAACTTTATCCAAGATCTTTTTTCTAGTCATAAAAAATGCTCCTTGCAATACATCCACTTCATGCTCGAAAGATGCGCTCAAATACCCATACCAATATTTCGAGAAGATTTTAGACTTAGGAAAAACGCGATCTAATCCCGAAAAGTGGGTGAGTGCTACCCAGGGAGTAGGGAAGGATCGCCTCGTATCTTTATCGAGCTTGCCATTTGGTAAGACCACTTTACAAGTGATCGCCCCCACCTCCTTATGAGTATCTAAATATGAAATTGTCTTCCCAATTGCACCGGGAAATACTAAAGTATCTGGATTTAAAAATAAAATATATTTACCTAAGGCTATTCCTCTGGCAACATTATTGCCCTTAGCAAAGCCTAAATTATTATCATTAACAATTAATTTTACCCAAGGAAAACTTTTTTTAATCATGTCTACGCTCCCGTCAACAGACCGATTATCGCAAACTACTACTTCAAAATCGGCTTCCCTAGCAACCTTTTCCAATGAATGAAGGCAATCATTTAACAACTTTTTGGTATTATAACTAACTATAATTATTGATAATTTAGCCGTTTTTCCCATTGATTAATGCTTTATATATAGGATCATGTAATTTTACAATTGCTTTCCAGTCAAAATTATCTCGAACGAACTTTCTTCCTGCCTCGCCTATCTCTTGAGCTTTCTGGGGATTTTTTAACAAGCTTACAGTAAGACTTGCCAGCTCTTGAGGTTTATCTGTTATTAATGCATGCTTGCCGCTAACTAGATTAAGTCCTGCAACTCCCGTACTTGTTGAAACTATCGGCAATCCTGCTGCCAGTGCTTCTAAAATCTTCAAGCGAGTTCCTCCGGAACCTTTAATTGGGGTTACCATAACAGTAGAGGCAAGGTATGCATCTCTAGCATCAGGAATAGATTCTGTAATTTCGATATCATCTCTTTTGGCCAAATCCAAAATTCTTTGAGGAATTTTTCTTCCTACGATCCAAAGCTTTGCGTCTTTAAATTCAGAAATAATTTTTGGCCAAACTTCTTCAACTAATAAGTCTACTGCTTCTACGTTTTGTAACCACTCAAAATTTGTAACTCCATACATAACTCTTGGTGGAACAAGTTTTTTCACTTTTTTTGCGGCATAAAGAGAAACATCAACTCCATTTGGAATTACGCCAACCTTTTCTCCTGGAATTAACTCTTCCATTAAAACTTTGTCATCAGGAGAAACTGTAAAAAGCTTCGTAGCCTTTTTCCAAAAATATATTTCCCAATATTTAAGTTTATATACATCAAGCATAAATAATGGCCTTACAAAAAAAGGGGTTTTAGTTTTTACATGATGTTCGTAAACTTTGTGCCAAATTGTTTGCTCAACTTGAATAGAGGGGACATTGGTCTTAGGAATATGAGGCATAACATAAAACGCCTCGGCGTGAATTAAATCGTAATTTTCACTTTCCAGTTCTTTTTTAACCGCAATCCGTTCTAAGAAAGAAAAGTTTCGAATTAGCAATAACGGAAAGGGTAAAAAAACACTAAGCAATATGTTTCTTATTGTCCAAGGAGACTTGGGTCGCTTAAATACGCGCACTTTTTTGCAATACTTTTCTAGTTCCGGGATAAACTTTCTTTCAGATTCGTCCTTAATTAGGGAAAATAAAGTGATTTCGTGATTGGGAGACATGTACTTAATCAAGTTGTACCATCTAGTTTGACCGCCAGACATCGAAGTATTTGGTAAAAACGGTACCAAAAAGAGTACTTTCATGCCTAATTATACTGATGAAGGTCCAAAATTAAGTAATTATCTGTTTCTGCCACTACCTTAAATACCTTTTTAAATTCGACTGAATCTTTGTCTCCCGTATTCACGGATACATAATAATCAGCGCCTTTAGCAATAATATCCCCTATCCCCTCATCAACTACCGGCCAGCCATTTCTTCTTGTCTGGTATAAAAACGCGGTGTCCCCATTGTACGGCGCGATAACTAATGCCTCCTTTGGGAGGAGCTTGTCGGCGGCCTCTCCGGCCACAACAATTTCATAATGGTTAACGATATAAAAATCGCGCACTCTGATAAGGGAGGTAATAAACATCACCCCAAGTGAAAAGATCAACAAACCTCGAGTAAACAATTTTGAATAATCCTTCTGCCTCCACATAAACGATACCCCTTGGGAGAGCACCAAGGAAACCGCCGGGATAATATAAATCTGATAGTAATCATGCCTTACACTGGCCGTCGCAAAAACCGAAACATATATAAACGAGCCCAAAAGAAAAATGCAAGAATAATATTTATATGATTTTTCCTTTCCACTGGATATTAATCCAAAAACAAACGGAACTATCCCCCACACGCCAAGAATCAAAACCCCCAACCTCTCGGAAAATATCCATCTCCAAAAAGATGGCCTAAAACGAATATCATCCCCGTTTAGAGCCCAAAGAAAATGCGGTATCCCAACCAAATACTTTCCCATCCATGCTCGCCATAACAAAATCGGGATAGCGACTATTGATAGTGTCAAAAGGTGGCGGACATAAAAAACACCTTTAATCCTAAATTTTATTAATCCGTATACCAAAATTGGCAGAGCCATAAAGACGGCGTTAGGCTTAACCAAAAGAGCAAAGCTCATATAAATCCCGCCAAAATACAGTTGCCATCTTTTCCCCTCCGATAGATAAATAGTAAACAGCCAAATAGAAATTAAGGCAAATGCAGTAGATAGAGGATCCGGCAAAACGACCCTGGTAAAGTAGATATTAAAGGGGATGAGAGCATAAAAGAGGCTCGCTAGTAACCCCTCCCATTTCCCAAGCAATGTTTTTCCCATTAGATACATCACGATGCAGGAAACCGATGCCGCCAAAATCGAGATCAATCTCCCCCAAGCGTCAAACCCCATCCGACCTATGAAGGTCGCACCAAGAAAGTGGTACATATTAAAAATCGGAAATTCTACAAACCGATACCCGAAGGGGTTAAACCTCCCGGTCTGTATGGCCGAAAGATCGTGATACCTTGGGTGAAGGAGATCTACTCCTGTGTTTTTGAAGTTAAGAGTGACTGAAGCGGTATCCACCTGCCTCCAAGAATGCCAATCGGCGATCGGATTTCCAATTTTATAAAGCCGGACCACAAAGCTTGCCGCAACTATCGCTGATAGTACCAAAAACTCAAGCCAGGTTGAGTTAATTATTTTATTAATCTTTTTCATTTGAAAGTAAATTAGCCGATGATATTGCAAGCCCTAAAATTATCCAGAACATGATTGCAAATTTACTCGCTTCCAAAATATCGATAAAAACCATGTTCAGCATCACACCGGGAACCGCGGCCAACACTGCCAATACAAAATACCGCTCTAGAGATGGCTTGCTTCCGTGTCGTAATAACTCTGCAAACAAATAATACACAATCTTTGCTAATACCAACGAAAAAGAAAGTGTTCCCAAAATTCCAATTTCTCCAAGCATCCGAAGATAGTCATTATCTGTTGCAAGAGTGATAGATGAATAGCCTGTCCCCAAGATTAGGTTTTTCTTCAAAGCGCGAAGCGCCCGCGGCCATTCTACATTTATCCTAATAGAGGTGGACCTATCTTCAAATACGGGGACGGGGGTGGGGGTTGGAATCTTGGTTTCCCTTCTAGCTGGGGCATCTTCAGCCGCATAAACTAAATCCAATTCAACTATATTGCCCCGCTCACCGACAACCTTTTGTACCGTCACTTCAATTATCCTCATGTACCGGTCTATTAAATTTGACGAGGAACTTATAAACAATATGCTTGCAACTATAACCACGGGGATATATCGGTATTTTTTAATAAATATCAACGCTAAAGTTACACTCCCTAAATAAGAGGCGATTGAGATCCGCGATGCCGAATTCACAAGTGTCCAGAGTGATATCGTGGATATAAATAGAAATATTCCTTTCGCAACCAAGCTATTTTTTATAATTTTCACCGAGTCAACCACGTTTCTTGTCCCAAATGAGAGCACTATAAATATAGGTGCCATCAGGACGATATAAGTTGCCAAATCATAATGCCCGGCAAAGGTCGATATTAAGTGAGACCCTGGAATGTATCTTAATGCGACACCTTTGGCATACTCGGCATTTTGTGTGGTTATGACCGGCCAATTCAAGTACTTTTGTCCCAGTCCAAATAAGAAAATAATAAACAAATCGATCGTTAATAATTTCAAATAAAAAGCAAGGTCGCCGCGTTTCTTAATAACGTCTAGTGCTATTATGAATCCAAACATATATTCAACTCTCCTCATCCAATGCAAAAAGCTAATATGAGCGCTCACTGTCTGAGTAATAAATACACCCGAAAAAGTTGAAACAAGGCTTATACTCCAAAATAAAACAAACGCAATAATTATCTTATTATTCATAAATTTTGGGATTTTTTCAACCGAACAAAACAACCATAATGCTAAGACTATAAAGATCAATAAATCTTCTAATCTGATCGCAACCTGGGTTCCCGGAATATTTAGAAAGGGAAACTTTGGGTATAAAGGGACCACCAAAATAAGCGCGGCCAACCCAAACTTAATATTTGAATCAATTATCTTTCTATATCTCGATAAACGCTTTTGCATATGTTTTTGAAAGTGTACCTCTTCCAAGAATTGCAAACAAAATCACCCTACCCAATATGCCAATTTTTAAAACGACCCATAAAAATAAAGATTGCCACTTTGGATAATGTTTTTTGTAAAATAATTTAATTCCTTTAAATTCAGAAAGAATTGCAAATTCACTTCCCGCGCTTGCACCCCCGTAATGAACAATGCTCCAAGCTGGGTTATAAAACACCTTCCAGCCCTTTTGTTTTGCTCGGTAGCAATAATCAACTTCTTCTGTGTACATAAAATAATCATCGTCTAGTAACCCTATCTCTTTTAGAAGCGTGGATCGAAACATAAAAAAAGCGCCGGTGACCCAATCAAGTTCTTTGATGCCCTTATAAAAATTAATGCCTTTTGAATACGACAGATTCCGCATCGGGTGAAAGGGCTTGATAATTTTTGCAACAAAAGGTAAATCTTCAATCGTCATCCAAGAAAAGACCCTTAAAAGTGTTGGGAAATATCCACCAGTCCCTTGAATGCTTCCATCAGAATTTTTCAATGCACAGCTTGCAATCCCAACTTCCGCCTTTCTCTTAATCCATGCAAGCATATCCCCAATCACATTATTTTTTATCAAAGTGTCCGGGTTCAAAAGTAATACGAAGTCGCTTTTTACTTTTTTAAGAGCAAGATTGTTCGCACCGGCAAACCCAAGGTTTTTACTGCATTTAATTACTTTGATTCTGCTTTTATTTTTGGAAAGCCTAGATAATAAAGCAAGACTCTCATCCGATGAATTATTGTCAACCACATATATTATGTAGCTAATCTTTTTAGTATGCTTTAGCACTGATTCTATGCACTCAGCCAACAAGCCGCCAGTATTGTAATTAACGATGATTATCGAAAGATCCATAATGAATTTTTAACAAAATACACCCACTCGTTAACGATCATCCAGCCTAACACTAAAGTGATCACATTTATAAGAATCCTTCTAACTATCATTGAGGGGACAAAGCGAACAGTAATCTTCTGCTCATAATGCCTTCCTTTATACCAAATGTCATCTTTGGCGCTACTCGGGATAAAGCCGTTAATAAAAATCGATTCTCTAAAGGGATGAGTCAACTCCTCCAGATAAACACTTCTTGTCCTGTCGCGGATAATTGTCTGGGCGTCTTCTGGTGGATAGTTAAGCCTCAATATTGGCAAATAATCAAATTGCTTCCTATAATGCTCAATCACCTCGCTACGATTATAGTCCGTGAAATAGGCCCTTCTATATGGTGTTTCAGAGTCACCTGGCTCAACTGAAAGGGTCGAATTTGGAGGAGGATCAGGAAATTTGATCCCCGGGTATACCACAAGATATATAATTAATCCTAAAGAAAAAACTAAATACGAAGCTGTAAAAAACTTCCTCATCACTGAAATAGCCTTGCCCTCCCAAGTTTATAATTAGGATTCTTTATTTTTCTCTCCCCAATTACCTTTGCTGGCACCCCCCCAACAATCCCATATTCGGGAACATCTTTTGTGACCACTGCACCCGCGGCTACGACAGCCCCCTTTCCGATTGTGACCCCGGGCAAAACAATCACCCTTGGACCAATAAAGACGTAATCGTGGATCGCTATCGGTTCCTCGACCGCTCCAAAATCTTCTGAATTCACATCGTGCTCGGAATTATAAATCATCACCTCGCTGGCAATATTTACATGATTGCCGATATTAACTTTGCCTCTCCCGTCGATAAAACAGCCATGACCCACAATTGTATCTTCACCAATCGACAGATTTTTCAAAGAAAAAAACTTGCAACCCATATGAATAGAAGTTCCCTTGCCAATTTTTGCTCCTCCCAATCTCATTAAAAATCTTCTTGCATGATGTGAAGGGATGCCAACACCAGGAATGGCTACTCCTATTTGAAATATAAACAAGCCAAAATCGGCAAAATAATTATAAAGACGATTAGTAACTTTTTTAATGACTTCTTTAACCGAAAGTTGATGTCCCATTCTGTCTTTGATCATAACAGTTCGAAAATTTTTAGAGTCTCACTAGCTGTAGCCTCCCAAGAGAATTTGTCCGCCTGCTTTGCGCCACTCCTAGCTAGCTTATTATAATCTTTTTTAGACATTCTTAATATGTACGATATCTTCTCTGATATCTCCCTCGGATCCTCAGGATTGAACATTAGACCAGCATCTCCAACAACTTCCGGAAGACTTCCTCGACTAGAACAAGTAACGGGTACGCCACAAGAAAGTGCGCTTACGATATCTAATCCAAACCCTTCCCAAAAACTTGGAAGAACAAATACCTTAGCCCCTGCAATAATAGAGGGCTTGTCCTCTTCACTAACGAAATCAGTAAATACTACTCTTTTTGTAAGACCTAATTCTTTCGTCCTAATAAAAATATCTCCATAAAGCCATCCCTTCTTCCCAGCAATTACAAGTTTAGTATCGGGGAATTGAGATTCTATATACTTCCACGCAGTAAGCAGCCCTAAAATGTTTTTACTTGGCTTTAGCGTACTCAAAAATAGTATATATTTCCCTTGAATTCGGTATTTTTTTAATATTTTCTTTTCCACTTTAGTGCCTTGATTAAAAATATTCTTGTCAAAAGCCGGGTATGTTACCGTTACTTTCCCCTGTGAACTGGGGTAATGGCGCAAAATATCCCTTTTGGAGGCCTTGGAAATCGTAAGGATCCTCTTTGAGGTCAGTATCGACCAAGCACTCCAAAGTCTTAACTGCCAATAGTCATATTTTGTGAATTGGTCCGAAAATTCGAGATAACCAAGGTCCATAATCGAGCAAATTTTTGTCATCAGAGTAAGCGGTGGAGCATAGTGCCCAGGTGTGAAAAACAAATCCAAGCGTTTGTTTGAAAAATAATTAAAAAAAAGATGAGACGATAGGCTGGTAACGACCCAAAGAGGCCTATCCGGAAGGATCTGGTAGTGCCAAAAATCACTTTCTGGTGGTAAATGAGGGAGTGGGGCACTTTTTAGAAAGATCGTAAATTGTTCTTTCGCACTTTTCTCCGTTTGAAGCTGATAAATAGATCTTAATAGCTCAAAAGCATACACATTTACCCCGACGCGCCTTTTTATATTTGCTTCATTGCCATCAATTCCTATCCTCATGACATAAATTATAAACGTTTAAAGTTTCCCTTGCTGTCTTTTCCCAAGAAAATTCCTTCACCCGACTAAGTCCTTTCTTAACTAATTTTTCTCTATCACCTAAAGCCCTTTTAATTCCCCCCGCGATAGAGCTATCCATTTTTGGATTGACCAAAATTGCCGCGTCTCCCGCGATCTCTGGCATGCTTGAAATACTACTAGTAACAACTGGTGTGCCTATAGCAAATGCTTCTAATATCGGCAACCCGAAACCTTCATATAAACTCGCATAAACCAAGCACTCCGCCCCTGAATATAAAATTGGCAACTCATTTTTGGGCGCATGGTCCACAAAAATTAATCCCTCTGATTTTTTTTGTCCGTCCATTGGCCGCCCAGTTAAGACCAAATTATTAATCCCCAATTTATCCCTAACTTTTTCAAAAGCCAATATTATCCTATTTGTATTTTTTCTTTTCCCAGAGCCAACTGCTAAGATGTATTTTCCCTGTATCCCATACTTGTCTCTAATCTTTACTATTTGTTCTTCAGTTGATCTTCTAAACATTTCGTTGCAAGCTTCTTGTATTACGATGGTTTTCTGATTATCAAAGTCTAATTTCATAAGTTCATTCTTCGTAGCCACCGACGGGACAATAATTTTATCAACTTCTTTTTTAACCCAATTAAGTCTTCTCTTGTGAACGCGGGTAATTTTTGGGTCGGTCCATTTAGGGTGCATTACGGGAGCAAGATCATGTATCGTCGTCACCATAAACGCCCCTGAGGGCGGCTGTGTCCAATCAGAAGAATGAAAAACATCAACCTCTCCTATTAACCTCTCAACAGGGAAGATATGGAGCTTATTCCACACTAAGTCGGCTAAGATCGGGGGAATGGGGAAAACTTTGGTGTTATAGAAACTCTTTAACTCTTGCCGCCTTCTTAGAGAACCGGCGAATAGGATATATTCATTCTTCTTGTCAACTTTTAATAAATTAGTAACTAGATTAACTGTATAAACAGATACTCCGGTCCCATAAACAATTTGGGAGACGTCAATTGCTATTTTCATATTTATAAACTAACACCCCATTAAAATTATGCTCGGATTGTTTCATAAAACCAGACCTTTCAATAGTTTCTCGCACTTTATCCCCTGGATCAAATACATCCCACACATACCTCATCAACCAAATTTCTTCGTAATCGCGATAGTTCTCAATTGGACCTGAATAGGGGATCGCCGGTTTATAAAAATTAAGGGCTTCCATCTGAGAATTTGCCGGAAATATGATAATAGATTTACCTCCAGAATTATTATTTACAAAAGCAGTAAATCCCCGCCAATCTTCTCTTTGAAAACGACTATTAGCTAAATATCTCGCCGAAAACAAAACATTCATGAGTAGAATCGCTCCTAGAAACGGGAAAAAGAATTTATCGTCGCGCTCCATTAATCCAGTAGCCAAGAGAAAATACACGGCGGGCAAAACAAATAAAAGCCGAAAGTAAGTTAAAACCGGCAGGAAAAGCCCAATCACTAGAGCAAATAATATCGGTAAAATCATCCACAACACAAAAAATCTATATTTTTTTAATCTAAATGAAGGATACATTACAAATCCAAAAAGAGACAAACTAAAGCCAACTACCCCAACATATATCAGTCTTGGGAAGCTTATCCTTCCGATGACAAATTTTACTGGGATAAGCAGGGCATTTTTTATGCTCGTCCCTCCCAAAATATTCCACCAGCCGGCTACAAGCGTTTTTACCTCAAAACCGCCAGTTACTTGAGATGTAAAAATCGGCAAGATCACGATAAATGCCGCCAACAGAAAAATGTGGGATAATATAAAGCTTTTCCACCATTTATAGTTTGATCTAGTAATGTAGCCATAAATCCAAAAGATCGGAACAATAAAGAGCGGAAGATAGTCTGTTAATCCTACTGTTGCTAGAGACATTCCGAACCATAGCCATTTTTTGCATAGAAAAAAGTAGATGGCACACTCAATTAAAAACAGGCTCATCATATACATCCTTACCTCTTGTGAATAATAAATATGGAGGGGACCGGTAGCCAGAAAAAGAGCGGCAACTGTTCCTAAAGATCTTGATTTAGCTAGCTTTCCAATCAGATAAATCATCCAAATGGCTGCTATACCAAAAACAACTGACATCATCCTGAGAGCAATTTCGCTTGTCCCAAAAATCAAGCTCCATGCCTTTAGTGCAAAATAGTAAAGCGGGGGGTGGAAATCCTTTGGTAGAAAATTACTCCATATTCCACCCCAGTTGTAATCACGCGCCACAACGGCACTTGTTGCCTCATCCAGCCACAAGGACTGATTAATGTTAACAAGCCTCAATATCAAACCAAGAAGTAATATATAAATGATCGGAGATCGCTTCATTTTTCTCCTTTTTTAAGCAAAAAGTACTCAAAAATTCCCAAAGTTGCACCCGTGTTATAAACCAATTTGAAAATAAAAAATAGGGGAGTCCTAAATCGAATGGACTTATAAAGTCCAACCAAGATCGTCACTGGAAGCGAAAGTCTGACTAAAGCAACTACAAAGCCAAAAATCCCAAGTTTATACCCGCGCTTAGCAACCCACCGAGAATGCCTAAAAACCTCGTCAAAAGTTTCTGGATTTTTATGATAAAACTTTGCTCCTTTCGCGTTTACGGCCATCTTGCCAAGTTTCTCCGACAAACTCCAATCATCGGTGTACCCTCCCCTATCAAACCCCCCTACTCTATCAAATTCTTTTTTTAAGATCGCTCGAAACACTTTCTGTTTATTTGGGTAATTACCAGGAAGCCTTTTTTTAGATGGTAAATTACTATTTATATTCCAACACCTCGCCCAAAGATTATTCCAATTAACCACGTATTCCTCTTTGCTAAATGTGCCGATTGTTTGATTTTCTATAATCGGTGCGATCAATTTTTTAACAAAATCTTTATCAAAAGTCATATCAGCATCGACAAAAACGAGTATTTCACCCAGCGCCTTCTTGGCGCCTAAGTTTCGGGCAAGAGCCGGTCCTCGGTGTTTTTGTCTAAGTATTTGTAAATTGAAATTTGTAAATTGTAAATTTGACAAGACGCTCTCCGTCTTGTCAATGCTCCCATCATCAACAACTATCACTTCAAAATCACGCAAAGATTGATTATCCAATGATTTCAAACAGCTTTCTATGAAGCCCTCCTCATTATATGTCGGGATAATAATTGATGTTTTCATTTATATAAACTTGAGAATAATTTCTCATACTTTTCAGCAATTTTGTCCCAAGAATATTTTTGTGCTTGGATTCTGGGTTTATTTCCCCATTTCATCTCCAAAGCCCTCCTGATAATCCTGGCATATTCTTCCATATTATTAGGGTCCACAAATAGTCCCGCATTCCCAACAATTTCTCTTCGAATAGGGTCGTCAGTGGCCACAACTGACAATCCTGAGGCCATAGCCTCAACATAAACAATTCCAAAAGCTTCTGATCTTTCCGGAGTAAATACAAAAATATCAGCAGAACGATAGATTTCAGGCATCATCTCGTGGGTAACAGAAACGAGCTTAAACCTTCTTCTCCCAAGTGATTCCCTGCCAAGAGCTAAAAGCCCCTCATTCTGCGGACCATCGCCCGCGATAAGTAGACTAACTTGCTTAAGCTTACTAACAGCCAAAATTGCCTTATCAATTTGCTTGCTCGGGACTAATGCTCCCACGCACAAAATCACTTTCCCCTTCAAACCATGCTGAAATACACGCCCGCCTGGTTTAAATTTTTCCAGATCTACCCCATTCGGGATATATTGGGAACTAACCATAGGATTCACCTTTTTTGACCACAGACTAGCCTTTTTAGATATTCCTACAAAATGATTGGGCATAGACCATAAATTGACCCGATCATCCCAACCAATCCCCGATTGCCCAACTATCACCAGTTTTCCTCCATAAGCCCATGTTAAAAATCTCATAAGCAATGCCTGCCATCCGCCATTCAAAGGAATAATAATATCCGGCCTTTCACGAATTACCCTCGGAAGCATTCGTAAACTCCACCAAAACACAATCATCCCCTGCGGATCCAAAAAAAATCTCCAAATTACAGGCAATCTTTTTATAAGTTTTCGTTTACCTGAAATTACCTCGAGATCAAAATATTTCTCCAGCTTCTTAGAAAGCTCCTCCGTAAATGTCTCAGCACCGCGATTCACACTCCCTTGATAAATATTTAAAAAAACAATTTTTAGCTTCTTTTTTTCCATAAAAATATGCCTGAACTTATCTCTTTATCCTTAGTATAATAGAGCTCGATCCAATTTGTAATTTTTCGAGGCTGATAGACTCCAAGATCAAACCAATTTCCACGACTTGGCGTGCGCCAAATAATATAGTTGGGTTGGTCTTCCTGCCAATGCTTCAATATTTCGTCCTGTACTCCTTCTATCTCCAAGTACCATCCAAAATTATCAAACCATGGCTTCGGTGGAAGACGATCGCTAAGGGCATAAAGCGAAGAATCCAGTCCCAATAGATAAACACTATTGCCTTCAGGAACTTCAGTAGTAATCAAACCTGCCACCACCAGGTCAGATCGCCCAAAAAACTTTGTCTCTTTTCTCCAGTCCAGTGAGACCGTCTGTCTAATTATTAATAACACCGCCAAAATAATCGGCAGAAATAAGGTTTTATATTTAGATTTTGATAGTATTAATCCGTACGAAATTGTAAGGATGGCAAGCTCACTTTGAAAATGGAAAAAAGAAAAACGAGGATAAATCGCAACTAGCCCCCCGATCAAAAAAAACCATAAAAGCTTATCCCGCAAAAATAACGCAGGTAAAAAAAGAAAAAACAAAACTTCTTTATTAAAATTTGTAAAGATAAATTGAACGTAACCCGGAAAACTCTCCCACTTGGTGGATGGAAAAATTATTAACCAGTTCAAAAACCAATCAAGCGAACCTGTAGAAATAAGCCAGACCAATAAAAACACTCCTAAAATAAATGGGAATAATAACAATTTATGGATGCTTCTATAATTTTTATTTACCGCCAGATAACAAACCGAGAAAATTAAATAAATTCCAGTGGTTTGCTTTATAAGCGCCGATATCCCCAGCATAAGACCAGCTTTTCTGTAACTCTTCTGAAGAAGAAAGAAAAAACCACCCAAAATTGGCAAGACCACAACATTATCAAACCATATCATATTTCCTTCTAAAAAAGGCTCTAATAAAACATAAACAAGTAAACTGAAGAGTGCATATTTTTCATTTTTTGTAATAATTTTTGTGATTTGGAAGATCAGTACATCACTTGTCAATATTAATACCCACGAAAATACTTTTACAACCCAAACGTTGTACCCAAAAAGCGCATAAATAATTTGAAGGGTCCAAATAAGAAGCGGCGGGTATGGCATGATCATGTCCCCATACAATGAAAATCCGTTATTGGCTAGATAGGGATAGGAAAACATCTCGGGCCAAGCTGTAAACTGAAGATTATAGAGCAAATACAAATGTACCCCGAAAAGTAGGGCTATTATCTTCTTCACGGTTATATTTTAACTTTTCTTGGCGATCACCGCTAGACTTGCGCCGCGGTTTGAGATTTGGGAGGCTATATCAAGCGGGACCCGAAATATATCAAAAAGAAAATTGCGCCTTAAATATCTAGCTTCATAAGCTAATTTTAATAATGGCCTGGCAACATCAAACACGCCCGAACTTGTCCCACACCAAATGATCTCAAAGCCAGCTCTCTTAAGAGTATTTTCAAGAGTTTTTGGAGTAAAGTGATAAAGATGTTCACCAGGGGATAAATATTTCCAATTCTTGCCGCGAATCATTGAAATCAAGCTATCAAAGTTTGGAACATCTACATAGACTATCCCATCCTTTTTGAGAACTTCATTAACCTTTTCAAGGAAACTGACAGGATTTTCTACATGTTCCAAGACGTGGTTAATTATCACAACATCAAAATAGTTTGTTGGCAACTTAGCTTTTTCAAAAGTCGAATTCGTACACTTAATACCTTTTTCCGATAATCCCTCGGCACTATTTGATGGCTCTACTCCCCACACATCCCATCCATGGAATTTAAATATTTGAAGCATTGTCCCCGTAGAAGCCCCGATATCAAGCACTCTCCCGCCCTTTTTATACCTCTTTACTCGATCAAAGCGTTTATGAAATATGTTTCTAAATAGCTGTTCGTGTTTGGCGTAATCATCATCTCGATGATACTCCTTATAACTAATTTTTGCCTTCCCTAAAGTCCTCACTAAACCACAATCCCTACATCTGACAATTTTTACTTCATCAATAATGAAAAGAGCCTCACATTGTTTTGACTCACAAACTACACATTTTTTCATTTCAATATCCAATTTTACCCGGAAGATAACGACGCTTAAATTTTCGAAGCGGAGTCTCGACTAACGCCCGAACAAAAAAAAATTTCGACATCGTTTCCCAAGGAGACCGAATAAAGTCCGGCTTTTCTCTAAAAAAAACTTCTGGATAAAAATAGTCGCTTGGAAAAGAAATCCCTATTTCATGTTTCAATTTCCCAGTACGTTTAGGCACATTTTTGTCTAAACTATTATCCCCTGCCCGCCTTAAAAAGGTCGCATGCACGTAAGGCGCGTCAATAAAAATTATCTTTCTTGAATTTCTATCCTGAATCATCCTGCCTTGATTATCTATCCACCCCCATGTGCCATGCGGTTTATCTGAAGATAACCCTGGAATGTTTCTATTAACAGCGCGCAAGTTGTAATGTCCTTTCCTCCTCCCAAATTTATATTGTCCCGCCTCTTTTTCTTGATAATGATAAATGTCTCCAACTAAATTTATTGTGGGAGTAATTATTGACTCCGCATCATGTTTTTGAGCGTTATTCCTAATAAAGTCAGTGACTTTCTTGATGGACTCATCCCACCAAATCTCATCGCCATCAACAACCAAAAACCAGTCAGACTCGGTCACATCAAGCATGTCTTGGCGAACTATTGTAAATTCTTCCGGCGTAACAGATCCAAAAAGTCTTAACTTAACCTTTGCTGGGTATCTCTTTTTAATTTCTTGAAGGATCTTAATTGTACCATCAGTACTTCCAGTGTCCCAAAGCAAAACTTCATCAACATAATCAATCACGGACATGACCGAAAACCAAACAAATCTAGCCTCGTTTTTAACTAAAGTATGAGCTGTAATAGTAGTCATCGTTAATCAGTCTGCTTAGTAAATTTACTGTAGACCCAAATCACAGGAACGGTAAAACTAAATAAATTACTAACCAGAATCGCAATGGCCACGCCCATTGCCCCATAAATCCCAACTAAGATCCACCCAAGCGTACCCACAATCACCATCTGACCAAAAGTGATCCACACAAACAATTTGGGATAAGAAAAGTAATATAGAATTGCTGAATGAAAGGGAACAGCGATCAAAAAGACCGCCTGCGCTAATAATAAAACTGCAAATGGAGCGATACTTCCTGAATACTCTGCACCATAAAAAAGCGGAATAATAATCCTTGACAATGGAATACCGATGCTTACTCCAGCAATCGCTAGCCCGACCACAAAGATTTGTAATTTTTTGAGATATTTTAAAGCCTCGACATTGTTTCCAAAGCTGGATAATTTTGGAGCGGCAACTATTCCCAGAGAATAGACGATCTGAGGGACAATGCTTGAGAGGCTCACGGCAACAGAATAGATACCCACTTCTTCCAATGGAAGAAGTCTAGCGGTGATAAGCATATCAAGTCTTGCAGTCAGTGCAGACACCACCGTAAAAACTGCTACCCATTTATTAAATTTCAAAAATTCCCCGAGAATTTTTTTCTCCCCTTTTACAAATAGAAACTTTGGTAAAAATACAAGTCCAACTAAAAACCCAACTAAAAGGAACGTAAAATATAACCAGATGCCTGTGTAAAGATTTAATCGCCCAAGGTAAATTAGAACGAACATCGTAAAAAGACGAAGAACATTCATGGATACACCAACAGTGCTCCAAATGAAAAATTTTTGAACTGCCTGAACAGCGTGGGCACTATATGAATACAAAAGCCCACCACCAACCCCGACCAAGGCAATCCGAAGTGGAACAACTAGCTCAGGTTTTCCAAATAATGACCCACCTACCCAAGATGTTAACGGGAACCCTATTGCCAAGACCAAGACCCAAACCAAAATCTTAATTTCTAAACCAAGCTTCAGAAATTTCTTGGCCTTTTCGTCATCATTGCGATAGTATTTGCCTACAAATTTAACTAAGCCGGTATTCGTACCAACATCCCCAAAACTAGCAATGATCGTCATCACACTGATCGCTACTGAAAATGAACCAAACGAAGTGGGCCCAAGACTTCGTGCGATAAAAATATAAAACACCATCCCAAGCACCCCGGTAACAATAGTCCCCACCATGGTTATCCCTGACTGTCGAAAAGTTTTTGCCCTCAAAACTGAGAACCCAAATTCACGAAGGCTCGTTAACATATTTCAATTATATCTGTCTAGAGATTTGAGATAAAGAAACACAATGGCTAGCATCAAAATCGTCAAGGCAGAATAATATACGCCCCAGCGAAATTCCTTCTGACCGCCAAAGACGATTTCCAAATCTCTCCAATCATCCTCTATATAGAAGGCGTTGACCGCAGAATAAGCCGGAAACGAACCAAACTGATCGACCTGTCCTCTTTTTAACTGCCACATTGGATGAAAACTATCGGTAAGAACTATCCAGGTTGTAATTTTCGGATTCCCTAATTTATACCAAGTTGGACTAATTTTTTCATATGGAATTTCGCGCCAATTACTATTTACTCCCTCTAAAGCTAATTCATTTCCACCTATGGATCCAAAATGATCCTTATATGTTTGTGCCAGAGTCATTGCTTTATCGTATTCTTCCTTTGGTATAAGAGCTACGGTGTTAAAGACCTGAGAGCCCTCTCCGTTTTGCAGAGAGAATAGATGCTCCTCACCCGATAATTTCACCGGCACAGTAAACCAGTCAAATTTACTGTTTTTAGGGAAAGTGGTCACCCACTGTTGATGATCTAAGGTTATCACCGAAGTTGCGGGATTACTAACTGCCATTTGCCTGATGGCAAGTACATATTCTCCATCATTAAGTCCAGTAAAGTTATAGGAAATTTCTTCATTCTTGTTAGTCGAGAGAAGCGTGCCAATCCCATAATCATATTCCAAGGTACTCAAATCTCTGATCAAAAGTTGATATTTCCAAAGCAGATAATCATCCGAAGAATAATACCCCCAGTTATATTTCAGATTATTCGGGGAAATAAAATATTCCTGTAAGAAGCTCATCTCTAAATCAATATCTTTTTTACCACTAAAAATTAGCACCGCTGATCCTTTCTCTTTCCCTTGGAGTAATCTCGGATCAAATTTCCCGTCTTCCACAAAGACTACCGCCTGATCAGCCAATTTTGGAACTTCACTATATATTTCATCTCCCCCAACAACTATTAACAAACGATCGGCGGCATATAGCCGTGGCAACGGAGAGGTTATCTCATAAATTTCACCGCTTACTGCTCGAAACTCTTTATTCAACGAAATTAAGTCCAAGAGGTTATTCCACTCTTCTCTTTGGTTATTATTAATATTTTCTGGTTTATTAATAACTAAATAATTAATCCCCAAAAGAGTCAACCATTCTGAAGATTTTTCATTGTGTAAAAAATTAAATTTATCATAGGTCCCTGCGTTCATAGAAGCTATCGGACGCAAATCAACCAACTCCTTTGCATTTATCGCCTGGTTATCAACTGTTTCGTAAGCCAGAGGATATTTCTCTGGAAACCAAACTGAGCGGGTCCCTGTCTTGCCTCGAATAACATTATTAATGTCAGTGTCATTTAAACCACCTGACAATACCCCATTCATTAATCCCCATATCGCGGGAGACAGAAGAAACAATAAATAAAGATAAACGGCTGCCAAAAATATTTTCCGATTAATTTTTTCAATTAATAAACCAATTAATATTCCAGAAAATAAAACCAGCGGAGCCGAAAATTTGGTCGAATCCCTAAAGGATACCGCAAATGGGAAATTATTGATTATCCAACTGTAATAATTTCCTAAAAATCCCGAGCCACCTTTAATCAAAAATAAGGACACCAAATATAATGATATTATTTTATGTTTATGCCCATGCTTCCCTAATAAAACACCTAATAAAATCAGCCCGAAAATCCCATAAAAATAAATTGGCGGATCTGTGATTACTCCAAAAGTATTTTCTGGCCAATGCGGCTGGAAGACTGCGAGCCCATGTTTGAAGTTAATTAATTGCATTCCTGAAGATACCGTAGTTAATCCCCCTGTTTTTATTAACGGAAAAACCCAATACATATTTATCCCAAAAAGTGCTATGAGTAATAACAATAATTTTTTTGGATCGAAGGACCAAAAATTCCACAAGATACTAAAAATAATCGCGATCAATGCATATCTTGGGTCTGCCAAAGAAACCAAAGAAATCCATACCAGGGCTAATAAAAAACTATTCAGAGAAGGGTTATTAAGATATTTAACCAAATAAAGTAGCGCAAAAGGAAACAATCCATACGCCAATGCGATCCCCACTTGTCCACCATCAACTATTAATAAATAAAAAGTATTAAAAACGTAAAAGAAACAAGTAATAAATTGTACCTTTATCGATAGCTTTAAAAATCTAGTAAAGAGTAATGTCCCCACCAAAGCCGCAAGTATCGAAGGAATATAAAACAAGACTATTAAAATCAGCTCATTTCCGAAATCAAATAACAAATGTAAAAACCCATATAAAAGCATTAATGGAGAGAGCCAAAGAAGGTTATTAACTTCCCCAAAATTATTACCTCGATACGTCCAGCTCGATGGCTCAGATAATAATTCTTCTAATCCCTCACTGGTAAAGTATGGAGCGTCACCATAAACGAGAGAACGATTTCCTGAAAAAATAAAAGCCTTGAAAACAATTAATATAGGAACTAATATTGCCAGAAAGAGAACTGCTCTACTCTTCATATTTTTGCATGTCGATTATACACAATGCTTACTACTAAAAAAATTATTTCGACGATTATCCTGGCTTCCATATTTACAAATCTTCCACTTTGGGCAGATCCTAGCCATTTTCTAAAGCGAGGGAATGATCTTCAAGAATTTTTTTGGCCAATTATTTTATTTATAAAAAAACAAATTTTGATAAATCATACTTTCCCGCTTTGGTTTAATACAATCCTTTCAGGTACCCCGCTACTGCCAGATCCCCAATCACAACTTTTTTATCCTCCAAACATCCTCTTCCTATTTATGCCCATCGAAATTGCCTTTCTTATAAATTTCATTATTCACACCGTTTTTGGAGGGATTGGATTCTACTTGGCAGCTAAAGCAGGATTTAGATTTTCCCGAGTTGCCAGTTTATGCGTGGCTATCTTTACAATTACCTCGCCCAAAATGGCCGGATACTTTGAGGCAGGACATTTCGGACTAATTGAAGCAATGGCATGGGTGCCATATACGATGTTAGCTCTTCTAAAACTCTTTCAAACAAAGGAATGGAGATGGAGTATATTACTTGCACTTTCAATGGCTGGTTTATTTTATACTCATACAGTAACTTTTTTGATTTCTGCAATTGCCTCAGCATATTTCTTTATGTCTTATTCGATAATCCACAAGAAAAATACTATTCGCAGAGCCATTTCATATCTTTTTGGTGCAATAATTGGATTTGGGCTAACCGCTATCGCACTTTTACCACAATTAGATTGGAAAAATCTTACAACTAGATATTTGCTGACCGAAAAACCTCAGATATATCCGATCTGGAATTCCAAAATAGAATTTCTTAAATCAGTATTTCTCCCATGGACAACTACCACTGGGATACAAGGATTAGACACAGAAAAATGGATCCCTTTAGGGCTTAGCGTAAGCTCTCTGGCTATCCTCGGCTTTATCCTAGCTAATAAAAAAATTAAACTTTTTATTATTCTACCAACAGCTTTCCTTCTCCTGGTCGCTCTGGGAAATTCATCACCACTTTACTCGATCTTTATTCAGATGGAATGGTATCAACTTATGAGAGTACCGACAAGAGTCTGGTTTATTATTGTTCTTATCGCTCATTTTCTTGCCGGAAGTTCAATAGATAAACTTCTCGGAAGTAGGCACCTAAAACCGTTTATATATCTTTTAATAATTCTCTCTGTTTGTGAATCACTACTACTTTATTGGACTTTTTTGGCTAAACCTGCTGGGAAAAGGGAGGGAATATCAAGCGACTTCTATAGTTTTATCGAAAATGATAAATCTCGATATAGGGTATTTTGCATTGACAGATGCATACCACAATTACTGGCAGTTAAACATGATTTGGAGCTCGTAGAGGGCTACACCACTGTTCAGCAAATTAATTACTATCAACACTCATGGGGACTTGTCGGTAGCTATTGGGACTATTATTCACTTCCCATCCCTCCTACGGGCGTCTATAAATTCCAAAAACTTCAACCAGATCCAAAAACCTTGGGGAAATATAATGTTAAATATGTCATTTCACCTCACCAGCTGACTGGAAAAGGTTTCACTCTCGCAAAAAAATTTGACGATTACTTTCTATACATTAACGAAGCACTCCAGCCAAGAGCAAGTGCACCCATAACTGAGTACTCCCCGAACTTCATCAAGATTGACACCTCCAACTATCACGAAAGTGTACTTTTGCTCGCTGAAGTATATAGCCCAGGATGGAATGCCTACTTAAATGGAGATGAAAAAGTCGAAATTCAAGAAAGCCCAGATAGATTAAGAGTCGTCGAGCTAAAACCGAATATCCAATATGTAGAATTTAAATACGATCCAGAATCCTATAAATATGGAAGGATAATTACCTTCACGACACTTACAATGCTTGCAACATGGTTTTTATACTATTTGTATCAGCACTATTACTAAGGGTCTTTTTCTTGTCGCCCTGGCTTGAAGACTGGGACTCCGTGCAATTTGCGATGGGGCTTCATGATTTTAATGTCGTTAATCACCAGCCACACCCTCCGGGATATATTTTATATATTGCTTTGGGAAAATTACTTTATTTATTTACTCAAAATGACACCCTGGCACTAACTAGTTTGAGTGCAATATTAGGATCATTCAGCATATTCCCATTTTATCTCTTAATTAAGAAGATGGCACCAAAAGCGAACGCACCAACGCTGTCTGCAATATTTATGATAGCTCCACTCCAATGGAATCTTTCTCTTAACGCCCTATCAAATATTCCTGGAATGGCTTTTTGTCTCATCTCGATTTATTTCATCCACAAAGGAAAAGGTTCAAGTAATTCACTACTATTAGGGAGCTTTCTAGCGGGAATTACCCTTGGTGTCCGATTTGCAGAATATACAATTCTAATTTCCTTAATTGCATTCATCGTTCTATATAAAAAGAGCATATTACTTTTTTTGAAATCAATAATATATTTTCTTTGCGGCGTCTTCTTCTGGCTAATTCCTCTAATTCTTGATACTGGTCTTAATAAATTCATTAATTCATATCGTCTTGAAGTAGCTTATATTTCCGACCATGATTCAATTGGTTCCCTTACTATTCACAATTTATCCAGCCGCTTTACCGAAATTAGTCATCTTTTTGAAATCTCATTAACTATATATTTTTCACTAGCAATTGGATTAATTATTGCAGGCATTCCCTTTTACAAAAAAAGGGTATTAAATTTTAATTCTTTTTTTGTCTTCGTCTGGATTCTGTCGTACCTAATTCCTCTGGTATTTTTCTACAGTACCAAATTGCCAAGAGATATTCTTCCCCTACTTCCACCTATAATCATCGCTTTTGGGATAATTTCCCAAAATTTCTCCAAAATTATTGTCATCCCCATATATATAATTTTTATTACAATGTTTTTTAAAACAGGGCTAATTCAAGCAAAACAAGTACACTCACTCACTCCGCCGTCAATTGCGCCAGTTAATTATGTTGCTAAACACTACAGCTTAGAAGAAACTATCATTGTAAGTAGTTTTACTTATCGGCAATTCCAATATTATGCCCCCAAATATAAAAACTACTGGGATAAAGCTCCTAACAAAATTGAAGAAAGTACGATTATTGTTGACAGTGCGCAATTGACAAAAAATATTCCTAATGACTACACCCTCGTTAACATAAAACAATTTTCAGGTCCTGAAGAAATCTTTCCAAGGCTTCCCGAAATTTCCCTTTATATTTTCAATTATCATTAATGCCACTCCCAATAACAAAGATTGATAGGTATAAATAGCCGTCCTCTCTGCCCACACATCTATTTTAAGTATTCTCATGAATGATGCGAAAATCCAAAACAATGCAGCCATCGCAAATAACCATCGCGTTCCCGCATTCAACAAAACTATTGCACAGATTAAGGTTATAAAAATTACTACATTGATACTTAATAAAAAAAATGGATGAAAATAGCCGGCAGACCGAAGTAAAAGCAGCATAAACACAATAAAATTGAACAAAGATAAATTTACAATGTGATCCCGTGACCACTTTTTGAGCCCTTTTTTACCCAAAGATATCTGTAATAGTATTATTTCAATCATTTTCTCATCAATCTATTCCCCAATAAGAAGGTCAAAGAAATAGTCAGACTCGATACGAGAATAATGAACCCCAATTTAAATAACCTCTGAGGTTTATAATATATCTCAAAATAATATTCATCAGGAAGGTTTTCTAAATACCATGCGTTGGCGTACAAATTCGCGCTAAAATGCAGAGGCCGAACATCTATTTTTCTGCCGTTACTGTTTATGATTTTTATTTCCCATGCAGGAGAATAGTTCTCCGAGAAAACTAAAATATGCGGCCCCATAACTCCTTTAACTGTACCCTTATAAGAGACTGGGGACTGATCTTCGAGATAGACTTGCGGAGCCGACAAAATTGTATTTTTCTCATTAACTAAAAACAACCGATTAGTGAAAACTCGGTAAACAGAAAGGTTGTCATAATAAACCGTAGTTCCGAAAACATCTTCTATGCGCGAAGCAACAAGTAAAACCTTCATTTGAGACTCTGTTTTAACCGGATCATAAAAAAATCCATAAGTCTTCCATCCCGAATATAAAGGCATTCTTTCAAGCTGACTTTTGACTAAGGTATGACCGCGCCCTTGAACAGCAATAATCGCAGCATTTTCCCCATAAATCTTTTTGTAATCAACCGAAAGATAATATGGGATCAAGGGATCAAAAGACGAAATTACAAATCCAGCCGAGGTATCAGCGTCCTTTGAGCTCACGATCTCCAAAAATCTTCGAGTGTCTTCATTTCTAATCACAAACTGACTTTCTGAACCTTCCCTCTCGAATTTCATTTCTCCTTCAAAATCTTCGTTCACTAAATCTTTATTTTCCAACTCGATGGCGACTTCATATTTACCTTGGGCAAGTTCAACGCCGGCAAAATAAATCAACGAATCAGTCGATCGGACCGGTTGCCAAGTTTGCTCTTGCCCATTAATTTGGATCTTAAACTCCTCATCAAAATCAAGACCAAAATCTCCCAAACGATAATTCTCTATTACAGGTTGATATACCCCATCATTTGGGACTTCAAAACTAAAATTTACCCTTGATAAATCTTGATGTGTAAAACGATCAAAAAGTGTGTGTTCTTTCTCTTGAAAATCGCGAAAAATTTTCTCTTGCGAGTTAATCGACGATACTATCCTTCCAGATATTCTCTCGAGGTCAGAAATTTTTATAACCTCACTATCTTTTGAATTAACAAGAATACTCTCCCCATCAAAGCTTCCCAGACTTAAAACAGCCTCTCTGTCAGTCGGATACCCAAGAAATAACAACTGCGACGCATATATCTTAGAAAGATATCGATCTTTTTGCGGAAACTGATAAAATGACCACTCACCAAGCCTCGCTACTGGTGATCCGGTTATCTTCTCTGGGAGAAGTGGGGCAAGAGATATTTGGTCTCTCTTGTCAAAAATCATGCCTACGTTCAAAATTCGGGCAATATTCTGCGCCGAAGTTAATTTCTGTTTTTTAAGACTAATATAAAATTCCTTAAGAACGAGTGAAAGATTTGAATCCGGCGCATTTAAAGAAGGAAAAAGAATCTCCCTGTCTGAAAAAAGATTCAAGAGCGAGTCAACAGCGCCATATCCCCACTTAAATCTTTCTATTTCATCATCGGGATAACCGATTATTCTTCCTTTAATCTGATCTTCAGTATCCAGCCAATCCTTAGTCTCCCAAACGTACTCTGGGAACTTCACTAAAAAATTATCTTTCATGGCTGGTCGAAAGATTTTACCGGTTACGAGAGGATAATTATAAAAGAAGTTACCAACAACCAAAATAACCGTCATAGAAAAAACAATTGCAGTTCTTTTTTGTATAGTGGAAATTAGTAATCCTAATAATCCGGCATAAGAAAAAATCAAAAGAGGTGTAAAAATATACCAAGGACTTCTAAAGAGAGAAAAAAACGGTAGCCTTTCTGAAAAGAAGCGAAATACCAAACCAGTTGGTAAATGAGTACCAGTTCCCAGAAAAACGCCAAGGACGACCATAATGGCAAAACCAAGATAAAAATGACCGTTAGTCCTCCTTTTACTTCTAACTAACAAAGATAAGAAAACCAAAAAAGGAATCAAAAGGCTAAAAGAAACAAAAGGCAACCGTCTAAAATAATTTACTGAATAAGGGATATACAACGGCGTACCCGTAGCTGAATCCTGGGCGTACCAATCCCAGGCTCCCTGAAGCCGAAAAACATTAAATAGGCTTGTGTTTTGGGAAAGACTATCAATCCAATTAGTGTAACTAATACTATCAATACTATGTGTAACAGAAACACTAACTAAAATGTACCTTAAAGTTGGCAAGATCCAGAACATATTGACTAAAGTGACAAAAAATACAACTATAAAATAATCAAAAAGGCGCTTCCTACTAATGCCACAGACAATCTCTGAGACAAATAAAATGAAGATAATAATCAAAAATGTCAAAAAATAAGCCGGATTAATTCCACTTCCAGAAAGCATTATTCCCAAAACAATTGACCAGAAAGAAGCATTAACCAATCCCAATGAACCATCTTTAAGTCTTGTTAATATCCAGCCACCAAATGGGATTGCCGCCACCAAAGCCAAATTGGCCACTTTAACATTTTCCCAAGTGTTAAAAAGATAAATATTAAATGCATAAAAAACAATAAATACTATTTGTGCTAATTTAGATCTTGGGAAGAGACTATTGGCAAAAAGATATGAACAAAATGTAATTAGCATAAACCAGAAAACAAGGCTTATGATTTGAACTGTTTGTAAATTAAAGCCAAGGATGAAAGGAACAACTTGAACTAAATGAAAAAATATTCCGGCCAGAGAAGAAGAAAAATCACTGCCTGCACTAGATACTGAGTGCCAAACATAAAATCTCCGAATAAACCATTTGAGAGGGTCCAGCGGAAAATTGGTATCGGATCCGTTTATCAAAATACCCGGCCTACCCAAAAACCAAATCACCGGCGTCGAACCTAAAATTAAGCCTGCTATCGAAGTCCAGCTTCTCAAAAATTTGTTAGTTAATTTCTTCATATAGTTTCAATTCACTTACAACCCACGGGGCAAAATTATGGCTCCCTACTTGCTCCACTTTCAGCCAACGAGCAGGCTGTGGTTTAAAGTACAAATCGACTAGGCCGTCACTACCAGGAGGATACCTCTTGGCATAAAAAACTTCTTGCCAATTTTCACCATCTCCAGAAATTAATATCCGATACCCTACCTGAGATTGATCAAGATCGTTATAAGAATCTATTGTTACCTGTGCCACTTTTTTATGACTACCCAGATCAATCGTCATCTCAAGTGCAAATTTATATGGAACCCCTGAACTCCAATAACTTTGCCTCTCGTCATCTATAATCAATCTTAATTCATCAGGTTTTCTATTAGCTGTAAGCATCTCTGGGGTCAAAAGAATTTCTCTTTTTTGAGAAAAATATCCACTTAATCTACCAATAATTTCCGGAGTAGTCACCCTTATTCTACCATCATCTGAATCATAACTGAAAGCGATGATAGAATTTTGATAATCAAGATCCAGCGCCCTAACCGCCTCGGCCATTTTTTCAAAGTTTCTAAAATATCCAAAAACTCTTCCATCTGACTGTCGATATCCCTCTTCCAAAATATCCCACAAAAATCGATCCTCAAAAAATTCATTTGGGAATCGCTCTTCTGGATAATACCAAACGAGCAAGGTCTGACCCAATCCCGACTGAAATGGTAGAATTCTCTCTTCTGGCGGTAAGCCATAGAATGCACGATCGCTTTCGGTATAAAAAATAACCTTGTTCGGAAGATCCGGGTAATTCATTTTAATTTGAGACAGAATTTCTCTTCGAAGCTCTCCTCGTCGGCTGAACGCTGTCAAATTTTTATTAAGCCAAAAGGCGTTAATTATCACCAAAATACATAACATAATCCAAATTATTTTTAAGTGATATTTATCATAAAAACGTGAGGCAACCGAAGTCAAGAAAATTGCCGTACCAACAGAAACAAAATATAGATTCCTTGAATCAATCGTAGCTATCACTCCCAATCGCTCTGGAGCAAAAGAAAAAATAAAACTGTTTAAAACCAACCACTCCAAGCCAAATAATAAAGTATTTTTTATTTCTAACCGTTTACTTCTTCGTACTAACCAAACCACCAATACTAAAATCAAAATCGACAAGCCTAATGAAAATCCTTCTAATACAACTTTAACAACAAATACTTCAAAACTCGGCGTCCCGACGTCGCCGGAAATACTATTGGGCAATATCTCTCCAACTTTATTTGCTATCACCAACAACAGTTCAGAAGAAAAAATACTCTGAGAAATAACCTTTAGAGGAATAGTGAAAAAGTTATACGCTAATATAGCGATGCTTTGCGATTGGACCACTACAGAGCCATTAGTTTGATTGAGACTAAGTACTATCACTAGTCTGAACAAACAATACGCCGCACCAAGTCCGACGACGATAATCATATTTGAAAAACTAGATTCGCCTTTCCTTCTAGAAATAAACAAATGAAGCAAATATAAAGGAAATAAACCGATGGTAATTTCCTTAAAAAAGAGAGAAATGATTAATAGAACCAAAGAAAAACAAAGTCGGCGACGCAAAAAGAAAATTACCGATAAGATTCCAAAAAATGTAGCCAAATGAGTACTAATATCAACTACAACCCAAGCTGTTCCTTGATAATGAGCCGCGAAGATACCAAATAAGAAGGCTGTAATTACCGCCTGCCAACGTCGTTTAAAAATCTCTTTAGATAAGTGGTAAACCAAAATAATTACCATTGTATGGAGAAAGAGACTAACCGATAAAAAAGCCTCATAGTTCATCCCCCAAAGTGAAAACAAAAAGTGATTGATAAGTACGGTAAAAGGATTAAAATGGCTGGCTGAAAACGCCAATACATAGCTGAGTGAATCCCGGTGCAGAACATACCACGCATAGCTAAACCAGTCATCCTGTTGAAAAAAGCCCACAAAAAGCCTAAGGTAAAAAAAAACTGGTAGCAACGCAACCAACCACATTCTTCTCATGCGCCACTTATTATACATATACCGCGGATAACTGTCTTACTGTGTCCTTGAAACGATTAATTTGTTTTCACCATAGCTTAAAAGCTTAGGTTTTATGCCAATAATCTTTAATACAAAATTATAAATAATTTGACTTGCAGTATAGAGACAAAGTGGGAAATGGAAAAGATATCTTAAATCCTTTCTAGTAATGGCTAAAAATATCGAATCCAATATTGGAAGTACGAATGAGAAAGCATAGGGAATAAATAAATATTTTTTATATCTCAATATAAATTGAGATTGGAACTGATCTCTACCCACAAATCCCGAGAGTCCTGCACTTGAAACGAAATGAACGTTATTTTTAACTCTCCAAGAGATTTTATTAAGATATATCGAAATATTATTGGCGGAGTAATGAATCACGGCATCATTCTTAGCGATAGCCAGACAAGGAAATTTTGAAAGAAGAAGATGGAAAGAATGGTTTAGTAACCCTACTCTCTTTTCTAGAAAAGGAAATTCTTTCTTAAAAAATTCTGCATCAATCATGCTTGCCCCAGCCGTCAACTCGATAAGTGGTAAATTACCAATACCAGAAAAATCAAAAATAACATATTCTTTCGTCTCCTCAATAACTTTATATCTTCTCTTCATCTCACTCATAAAAAAACTTGTACTTTTAGAAAGCCGATAAATAAAAAAAGAAAATGGATCGCCAAACTCATTGATGTATTTATTAATAAAGGGATACCCGCGCGGGTTTTTGTAACCTGAACCGATCACTGCCTTAACGTTAGGGTTTGAGGTAAAGGCCTCAGTCCTAATTCCTAGACAACTTTTATTTTCAATAACCTCATCAGAATCAAGAAACATGATGTACTTTGTTTTGGCATTCAAATATCCCAAAAACTTACCATAGTTCTGCTCTGTACGCGGGTTAATAATGATTTTCGCTTTATATTTTCTGGCGATGGCTACTGTTTCATCAGACGATCCACCATCAACAACAATTACCTCAATCTGTTTTTGTGAAAAAGTTTGTCTCTTAATTGATCTGAGAACTAAAGACAAAGTTTTTTGAGAATTAAAAGTTGTAATAATAATACTTACAAGTTTTCGCTTCATCGCTCCTAAATTCGTAGATAATCGACAATAATTTTTGCTGGAGAAATCTTGGATCGCACTCTGTGGCGCTGGTACTTTTTATAATTCTTCTGGAACTTACTTATTGTCTGTTTGTTCAATTTACTTAATACTACATTACCCCCCAAGCCTTCGATTCTCTCCGTACGCTTCCTTAATAGCAAACATGGTTTCCCCAAATAAAACGCTTCTTCTTGATTGCTCCCTCCATCAGTAATGAAATATTGGGCGCCAGCGATAACTTTCATAAACCGAAAATATGATAGCCTAGGCACGGGGATCACGCCCCTCCTCACTAATAATTTTGTGTCTACTCCAAAAGAATTAAGAAAATCTGAGGTCAATTTATGCATAATTAAAACACAAGCAAGGTTATCTTCATTTTTCAAGACGTGCCAAAAAATTTCTTTTGTTTTCTCTCTACTAAAAATAACGTGTTCTTGTCGATGAACAACCAAAACAAAGTATTTTTTCGGAAGTTTGATAGACAAATGAGTTTTTTTAATATCTTTCATCGCCGCCATAAAAATATCTATCAATGTATTTTGAGAGGTATTTATCTTTATCCCTTTGGCACTTTTTAGGTTGCCAACACACCATGAATTGGGACAAAAATTAATATTAGCTAAACGGGAGATAATGAATCTTGAAATTTCCTCAGGAAAAGGTTCAAAAAAATTATAAGAGCGCAAACCGGATTCGACATGGACGATTTTCAATCCATAAAACGAAGCCATTAATGCTCCTATTAAAGAAGAAATTGTATCGCCATGAACCACAAAATACACATTTTCCTTATTAATCCCAGTAAATTCTTTACGAAGAGAAACTAATCCTGCAAAGAAAGTTCTCACTGCCCATAAAACAAAATAAATCATTGAAGATTTATTACTTTTATATCCGAATGATATGTCAGGCTTGACCGGCCCTAAATAATCAATAAATTCATCAAACAATATTTCATTTTGTCCAGAAGTAATCAATTTGAAGTTTATTTTTCTATCCCTCAATTCTCTGATAACAGGAGACATCTTGATCAACTCTGCGGTCGTTCCAATAAACAGGTATACCCTCATATCTTGCCATAGTATACTGGTGGGTATGTTTTGGTACAACAGACCGGCCAGACTGATGATTAAATCAATTAAATTTGACGCCGCTCTATTAGAAATCCCTCAAATAGGGCTAAAAACAAAAGTAAATTTTATCGCCAAAAAATATATCTCGTTGATAACCAATATTCTCTTCAAAAAAAAGAGTAAACATCCTAATTTAACTAAATTATTTGGTGATAATTATCGATATGCGGATCCTCTCGGGGTAGCGTTTCTTCAAAGTGTTTTTGTCGACAATAGTTTTTTAGCAAACTATTGCCCCTCACCCAGTGTGGTAGTAGACATCGGAGCCAACATAGGGCAGTTTAATTTTTTTTGCAAAAACTTTCTACATGCCTCCAGTGTTCTTAGTTTCGAACCAATAGAGGAAAGTTTTAAAATACTTTCGCTAAACACAAAAGGAAAGGATATTTTTCCGTTCGCAATCCTTTCATCTTCCACAACAAACTTATATATACCTAACGATATAAACTATATGGCTTCCGCTTTTAAACTGAGTGATTCATTCAGAGTAGAAAAAGTGAGCGGAAAAAAACTGGACAAGATAGATAAAATCAAGAATTTATCAAAAATTGATCTATTAAAAATAGATACTGAAGGCACTGAGCTAGACGTTCTTAAAACATGCCCCAAAACTTTAAAGAAAACAAAATATGTACTTATTGAGTGTAGTTTAGATAGGCCAAATTCAGGGGACATAACCGATGTTTGCGAATTTTTATATCACGCCAACAAATTTAAAATTGTACACATCGGCCGATCTTATCTAACTAAAAGCGGTAGTATTGGGGCAATCGATATTTTGTTTTCATCCTAATAAGAATTCGTTAAGTCTCCCAATTTTTGACGAATTTCTTCGGAAATGTTTTCAAGTAAGCCGGTCCTTGAGTCAAAACGATACGCGATCACAGAATCGACCGACAAATGATTATCCCAAACTGTCTGTTCCAATGACACAAAGTTTCTAAAATATCCAAAGCCTCTAGACTCATTTTCAAAATATCCTTCCTCGGTCAGAGATGTTAGGAAAAACTTATAATTATCATCAATAAAACCGCTTGGAAAATTCTCGGTTGGTGCGTACCAAGTAAAGAGATTAAGACCAAAATTGGTCTGAAAAGGCATTATATGTTCAGCTTCGGGCATACCGTAATAGGATTTGTCGCTCTCGGAGTAGAAGATAACTTTATCAGGCAACCTCTGATTTTCTTCCTTAATTTGAGTGAGGATAGTTTTACGAACCTGTGCCACTGAAACCAAAAAACTAATCTCGCGATGTAACCAAAAAACATTTAGCGACACAAAGGCCGCAACGAACAAAATTAGCATTTTTTTGTTTTTACTAAAGACCAAAGAAAATAAGGCAACCAACATCAAGGAGCTTCCAATCGCAGGGAAATAGAGATTTCGAGAATCAATAACAGGAATAGGATCAGGTCTTTCAGGAGAAAGGGCATAAACAAAACTATTTAAAACCACGAAAGAAAGCCCGACCAAAAAAACAGTGGATGACAAATTCTTTTTTTTATTTTTAATGAAAACTAATAATAAAACTGACACGATTAAAACACCCACAAATGGTAGACTAATGCGCTCGTTGAAGATGTCAAAAGCAGTCGTTCCAACAGATCCAGTCAAGCTCTCTGGCAGTAGAACGCTAACTCTATGGGAAATAATCAAAAGCAGTCTCGGCGGAAAAATAGTTTCGTATATCGCCTTAATCGGAAATCCAAATAAATTTTTTAAAATGTCATATTTGCTACTCGAGGTTGTAACGATTGCATAGACACCGTCCCGCGGAGATAAGTAATTTATCAAGCGAAAAGCCAAGTATAAAACTCCTGCAGAAAAAAACAGAAGTGAGGTGGTAATTTTTCTTCGAAGGTCTTCTGATAATCGAGAAGTAAAAACAAAAATCGGTAAAAGTACAAAAAAACCTAAGGTAATTTCTTTGAAAAGAAGCGAGATTATAAATAAAAGGAGAGATAAAGCTGTATATCTCTCTAAAACCGCCAGGATTGATAAAAGGCCAAAAATAACTGCAACATGGGTATTAATATCAATTAAAGGCCAGGTGGTTGCCTGGTGCCCAGCAGCATTTACTGCAAACAAAATAGTAACTGCATAAGACAAAAAAGTATTTCCTTTAAAAATCTTTTTTGAAAACACAAAAACCAAAAACACGACTACCAAATGTAGAGCAATGCTGACAGCAGCATAATATGCATACTGCAAGCCAAAAGCTTTTATTAACAACCGATAGGATATTTCATATAACGGCACAAAATGTCCCCTGTCGACAAAAGCTCGCTTAACAATCTTTGACAATGATTGGTCGTCAACAAAAAAACGCGCGAACGCTGCCCACTCGTCATTTTGAAAAAAACCGTTCAAACTTGGTAAATAAACTACCAAAGTAAATAAGAAAATCAAAAGAATGTACCTTAACTCTGCTTTCTTGATCACAGGCTATTTTACAATATTATCAATCAAATAAATGCCTCAACATTTCTGGCATTGCACAATAAACAAATAAGAAAGCCTTGGATTTGATATTTTTTGGTCAAGCCTGACTAATTTTTTAACCACATCACTTCCTTTTGAAAAAATTATGTCGAATATAAACTGCAAAGGCAGGAGAAAAGGCACAAATAAACCAAAATGAAACGTACGAATAATCTTAAATCTGCCATCAAGGAGGATATTCAGATCATTAATCGAATAATGTGTGTGCCATTTTTTGCCAAGAGTAAAATCACCCTGCATCCCCCGAGCCCTCTTCCTCACGAACTCTTTCTCGTATTTCTCAATTCCAAATAATGCCAAATACAAAAATTTGTGGATTCTTGGAAATCTAAATTTGATGTTCCCCGCATCCAAAAATCCAAACAAACCTTTATTTATTCCATATATACATAGGCTCCCTCCAGGTTTCGTTACCCGCCAAATCTCAGACAGGGTTGCCTTCTCGTCTTTTACATGCTCGAGTACTCCCATCATATAGACACAATCAAAAAAATCTTTTTTGTACTGAGTTTTTCCGTCAGATTGTGCAACTTCAAAGCTTACGCCCTTGACAGATTTTCTAGCTTTTTCCAACAACTCGGCATCCAAATCACATCCGTAAACCTTTTTTGCCATTTTTTTGAGCGCTTTACAAAATAATCCATTTCCGCAACCGAAATCCAAAACTTTATCCACTCTCCTGGGTAACATAGAAACAGCAATTTCTTCATAATTAAACATTGCCTATTCTCTCTTTGCAATAACTATCAAATCGGAAGCCAGCCCGGGGAATAAACTAAAAATTTTATCTATGGGTTGTAAGTATTTGGGCAAATAATATAGATTCCCTCCCCTAATAAAATTAGTCTTAAACCCATAATAATTTAATAAATCACGCAACGCCCTAAGTGTAAAAACACGCAGGTGTCCCACTGTCTCTCGATTTCCTGACATTCCCCGAGTAAAACCTAAACCAAAAGTCTTATCTTTCAAGCTAACTTCTGTAAAAAAGGGCTGAAATCCGAATAGGAAGATTATCCTATTAAACCAATTCGACAAATTTGGTGTCGAAATTATCAACAAACCGTTTTTTTTCAACACCCTTTTCGCCTCGAGAATTAGATCATCGGTCCCCAAAACGTGTTCAATTACTTGAATAATAAGGACCACATCAAAAGATTTACTCGCGTACGGCAATCTTTTTTCAATATCTCCGACTTTCGCTTGAACCCCTGCTTTTAATGCATATTTGACAGCCGTACCATTTATATCTATCCCGTATACTTCTGAGTTATATCTCTCCTTGATGTCTGATGCCAAAATCCCCATTCCACATCCTATGTCTAATATTTTCCCCTGCCCTTCCAAAAAATTTCCTATCAAATTAATAATGTATTCTGACTCTAGTCTTTTCAATGTAACCGTAATATCTGCCAGATATTGTTTAGAATAGGTCCCCTGTCTTCTAAAATCGGTCATTTTACTTCTTAATAGCAATTAGCACAAAACCTTTAGAAAAATTCCAAAAAAAAGGCGATATTTTAATTAACCTGATCCCTATTTTCAAACCAAGTCTATAAAATCCGTCTCCTTCGCCACAACCAAGATATCCAACATCCGCGTTTTCTGGAACGATAAATCTGTACTTGCAGGGAAACTGATCAAAAAACTTTTTAGTTCCTCGATAAGTAAGCGAGTACGAACAATCTTCGTACGTCTCCCCTTTTCTGGTCAACTGCATATATTTATTTGCCCATTTTAGTGGCAGCCAAGATAAGAATGGTAAATGATAATGTGCTTCTATGGGCCAAGATTTGTTTGGAGAGGTCAGATACAATAAACCTCCCTTATTCATTAAGTTAAATATTTTTCTAAAGGATTTTTCAGATTCCGGCATGTGCTCAATGGTGGTAATGCTCAATACAAGATCAAACTTTTGCTTCGAACTAAAATCTTCAATTTTTTTATTTACAAATACAACCGAAGACCTTCTTTTCTTTTTCCCTTTGATTGCCTCCCTGTGCTTGGGTAAATAAGGCTCGACTCCGACCACTTTTTTAACATACCTTTCTAGTACAAATGAATATTCACCAGAACCACTGCCAACATCCAACACCACAAGCTGGGAAATCTTTTTAGATGTGTTTTCCTCAGCCAATTTCAATGCTTCCTGCACAACCGCGCCAAGAACTCGCTCAGAGACGGACTCTTTAGTTCTATGTTTGTAATAATTTTGTTCAGTAATCATTGCCCAAAAGTTCCATTAGCCGCTTTCCCTGGCTTTCCTATAAGTGTTTTTAGCGATTGTTTCAACATATTTCTACCAACTCCATCACTAATAAAACCCCATAAGATCACGTCTGTTGTTGTCATTGTGACAATTGGCTCCATCAAAAGCGCCCAATCTTTATATTTAAAAAATCTAATCAACCCTCTAGCAAAGGCGGGGAAAAAAAGATTTGCGTAGATTACCCATGCCAATAAGCGAATAATTTTTTTTCTGTCGTTTATATCGAGCCATCTATACTCTATAGTCTCATTTTCAGGAAGATAGTGCATCCTTAAATTTCTGACTCTTTTAAAAAGCAAGTGCCTAAGGCTTCTTGCATGGTGATGATAGAGACCAGCCTTAGGAACGTAAGCAAACAAGTTATACCCGCTTTTTATACATTTAATGATAAGGTCGTGGTCCGATACCTTGTTTAGTTTCCAATTCGGAGTCTTTTTTAAGTACTTCACCCTATAAAACATCCTTCCGAACGGCGGAACTATACCCAACTTAAATCTACAGAGAGTGTAATCATTCATTTCCTTAACAAATGATTTTTTGAGCGGGGGGGTGAGAAATTCGTACAACGGGTCGCATTGTGCAGGGTGATAAGACAAAAATCTAGTGACCCATGCTTGATCATACCTCGCATACTTTCTAGTAAATGCCGCGATTATCCTTCTGTCTCCAATTAATGGCTTTAGCATTTTTTGAAGGAAATTTTTACCTCTAAGTTCGATATCTTGATCAATCATATATACAAAATCACCAGTTATTTTGTGGAGGGCGATCGCCCAGTTTTCATAAACATCCCCTTCTTTATTAATAAACACTCTTGCTCCAAAAGATCTTGCCACTTCGACACTGTTATCTATCGAGCCATTATCGACAACTACAATTTCAATCTTATTCTGCGGATATGTCTGCCGTCTTACAGATTTCAAACATTTTTCCAAATAACCCGCTTCGTTAAGTGTAAGAATAATTATCGATACCCTTGGAGACTGTACAGTTTTTGGCATAATTGGTATTTTAACATGCATCTGATACAATCCTCACAGAAAATATGGCGGAACGAATCCATGACCAAATTCCTACACAAAGACCTCATTTTGGCAGTGAAGAAATCTGTGCAATTAGAGAAGTTCTCGATTCACGATGGACTGGCCGCGGAGGATATGTGGATCAATTCGAGACAGAAATAAAAAACAGAGTTGGTGTAGAACATGTCATTGCGGTTCAATCTGGCACGGCAGCTTTGCATTTGGCGCTTGAGGCTTGCATAGAGCTTGGTGTCGCCAAGCCAGGTGACGAGGTGCTTGTTCCTACCCAAACATTCGCCGCTACCCCTCAGGCCATCATAAATGCAGGTCTTACCCCTGTGTTTTGTGATATAGAAAGATCCACATTGAATCTTGATCCTGATGACGCGAAAAAAAGAATTACTCCCGACACAAAAATTATACTTCCGGTCCACTATCGCGGCGAACCGTGTAATATGGATGAAATCTTGGCCATCGCACAAGAATATAATTTATGGACAATCGAAGATGCCGCCCACGCGTTTGGATCAACATATCACGGAAAACCAGTCGGTTCCCTAGGACATATAACCTGTTTTAGTTTTGATCACATAAAAAACGTCACTGCTATCGAAGGCGGTGCTGTAGCTACCAATATTAAAAAGGTGGCGGATATCCTCGGACCGATGAGCAATCTGGGCTTCAAAGACGGGAAAGTTAGAGGACCCGGTTTTCGCTACCACATGCCCAATTTAAACGCAGCCATTGCTTTAACCCAACTAAGCCGCTTCGAAAAACAATACATTCCTGCAAGACGCCACATGGCGGCCCGATACCAAAAAGAACTCAACAATTTGCCGGGCATAAAATTGCTAGACTTGAATCTGGAAGAAACCGTCCCCTTCTTTTATGTTGTATTAGCTGAAAACAAAGAAAGAGACAAACTAAAAACTTATCTTGATGAAAGAGGAATACAAACAATTGTCCGCTACGACCTAAACCATCTCCAGCCATATTTCATTGAACGGTTCGGAGAAGTTAGCTTACCCGTCGCCGAAAGAACTTTTGGGCAAATTCTCGCCTTGCCTTTATTTGTCGAAATGACTGATGCCCAACAGAGTCGGGTGATTGAGGCTATTAAAGGATTTTGTTATAGTGAAGCTTATGGTAGAAGGTGAACCACGTTTCCCCACTACAGAAGAGCTCGTTCCAACCAAATATCCTCCCCAGGTCCTGCTAGATGTTACAAATAGATGCCCTTTAAGCTGTATTAGATGTCCCGTGCCAATTCTTCGCAAAGAACCCGGATACCACCCTAGCGACATGCCCCTACCTTTATTTCAAAAATTAGCTGATCAAATGAGTAACAGTTCTATCCTTACCATAACTGGTGACGGCGAACCGTTAGTGGTCCGCGACCTTCCAAAAATGGTCCATTACGCAACCGAGAAAGGTATTACAGTCCGATTAATCACTTCTGGGCTGATTCTTTCAGAACGAGTTACGAGAGAATTACTCGAATCACAACTAGATTTCATTGATTTCAGCCTCGACGCCGCCACAGAAGAATCATATAATCAGGTACGGTTGGACTCAAACTATAGAAAGGTGATAGGTAACGTCAATCGATTTTTAGAGTTAAGAAATGAAATACAAGGAGAAAATCCCACTACTAAGGTGCTTGTGAGCATGATCGACCAGCCAGAAACTCATCACGAGATAGCTGATTTCTTCACACTTTGGCAAAACAGAGCCGATCGTGTTTATGTCAGGCCGCTCCACTCGGTAGCTGGTTATGTCCCAATGGAAAGCCGAAAAGACGTTGGAAACAGTCCAAGCCGAATACCATGCCGCATCCTTTGGGACAGGCTTGTGGTGAACCATAAAGGGGATGTTTATTTTTGCCCCCTCGGTTGGGGAAGAAAAGAGGCATTGCTCGGAAATATTAATCAAGAAACTATACAAGAAATCTGGAACGGGGACTCTTTGAATCAAATTCGAGAAAATCATATTGGTCACAATATCCCAGGAGGTATCCTGTGCCACAACTGCCCCGACTGGAGGTCATTTACATGGGGAGACTCATCTGGCCAATATCTTCGCGAACTGCTCGAGAAAAGCTAATCTTGTGGCAGAAAGAATAATTAACGTCAGACAGCCAGCCTACCTACCAGGGGTCGTTTATTTTGACCAGTTGCTTCAGTCTGAAGAGGGCATCCACGTAATTTACGATAATGTCCAATATGAAAGACGTCATTGGGGTAATAGAAACAAAATTATAAACCCCAATGGCCCTGATGGTTGGCAGTGGTTGACCGTGCCAGTAATAACCAAAGGGAAACGAGATCAACTTTATTCCGAAACCGAGATCGACAATTCACAACCATGGGGAAAACACCATTGGAAAGCTATTAGTCAAATTTACTCCAAATCACCGTATTTCGACCAATACGCGGGTTTCTTTGATCACTTATATCAACGAAAATGGGATAGAATAACTGATTTAAATGTCGCCATCGTCGGCTTTCTTAACGAACAGCTTGGAATAAAAACAAAAACAGTACTTGCTTCAGAGCTTGGCACTGGAGCAGATTTCGAAGACAAAAATATGCGATTAATTGCAATCACTAAAGAGCTTAAAGGGACGGCTTATGTTACTGTTAAGGGCACTAAAGGATACATCCAGCCTAAAAAATTTGAAGAGGCCGGGATAACACTCCTTTGGCATCAATTTGAGCATCCTACCTACTCCCAATTTCAGGGTGAGTTTATCCCTTGGATGTCTACAATCGACTTACTTATGAATTGTGGTCCTGAAAGCGGAGGAATAATTAGAGCCAATATGCAGAAGCCTACCGCTCAAGATTATTAAAAATCAAACCCCTAATAAAGTTAATTCCATAAACGACGTGCGTTGCGATAATCCCTAGAGAGATTAACATTGAGTTCCATATGTTAGTTTTTAAGATTACCGAGCATACCCCCACTCCAAAAAACAACATCAGTAAAACAATAAAGAAAGTCCAATTGATAAAAGGCAATATAAAAAATCCCAGGGCTAGACCAGAGGGCAAAAAATACATCCAACGAAATGATGTTTCTGGAAATCTTTTAGCAAAATATCCCCGGTGCTTACCTATATTGGCAATTTGTCTTAAATACGGAACGAAAAGTGGTCTACGATGATGATAAACCACCACCTCCGGATCATATAATATTTTGTAGCCTTTTTTAATTATTTTTAAACACAAGAAAGTATCCTCTCCGCCATAAAAATGAGTGCCATAGCCACCAATCTCGTTCAACACGTCTTTCCTTACTAAAAGGTTATACGCTGGGTAATCAACGACAAAACGAGCAGGCTTTTTAATAAATCGGTGCTGAGCGTGACCGCCGCAAAAAAAAGAGCCGTAAACCAGGCCGGTTAATTGTTCCCAATAATTATCTTCTTTTGGAGTAAGACCAGGTCCGCCAACTGCGGCGATTTGCGGATGTTGAAAATGGATTACCGCATTATTAAGCCAATCGCGGTGGGGGTAGGCGTCGTCATCAATGAAGGCACAAATTTCTCCCTTGGATTTCTTGATCGCAATGTCTCGTTTTTCTGCGGGTCCAGTTCGTTTTTTACCAGTCACTAAAAACCGAACCTTTGGATCGCGAATTTGAATTCTTTTGTCACTTACCACAATAATTTCGTACTTTAAATAATCAAGCTTTTTGAATTTTTTCAAATCACGAAGAAATCGGGGGGAGTCAACATAAAGTGGAATTATAATTGAAACACCAGGATATTTTTTCATTGCATCATCTAGATTAATATCCTATCATAAGGATCGCTATCTTATGGATCAAGTACACCACATTCTGACCATTGATTTTGAATCTTGGATACTTTCGGAAAAAATCAGAAAAGAAAAATTGACTAACAGTGAGCTTCTCTACCTCGATGACAAATTCACCCCAGAATCACTAAGTGTAATTATAGAAATCTTGAAAAAGCATAATCAAAAAATAACCTTTTTTGTCTGTTTCAAACTAGAAGAACTGTACCCTGGAATAATTGAAAAAATAACAAAAAATGGTCACGAAGTCGGTTGGCATGGATATTCACATATACCCCTCACAAATACAAATATCCTAAAGTCAGAGCTTAATATGTCCCAAAAGTATTTAAAAAAGTACAACATAAAAGGCTTTCAAGCTCCAGGGATTATTTTTTTTAAGAGAGGATATAAAGTCCTCAAAAAATATGATTTTAGTTATTCAAGCTCCACATATGGCCAACCCCAAAAAACAACAAAGATCGATGGAATTATAGAGATACCGGTTTCCACAACCAAAGAGGTAGATAATAAAGACGCTTTTCAGAATACTCGAATGGATCTGTCAAGTTTACTACGGTTTGGCTTACCTTTTGGCTCAAGTTTTTTTTGGAGCCTCCTTGGGGAAAAAAATTATCATCAAAAACTGGTTAGAGCCTATGGTAAAGGGATACCAATTAATCTCTTTGTACACAACTGGCAAATTATTTCCGCCTGGTCGAAATCAAAAAAATTCATTCCCGACGAGAAAGAAAGCTTTTTTAAAAATCCCTTATACTTTCCCTACAAAAAAAATGTTGCAGGGATGTTTGAATACTTACTGTCTCGGCACAAATTTACAAGGATGATCGATTTCGCAACAAAACACAAATAATGAAACAGAAAAAACAATTATATTTTATCCTCACAAATGAAAACTTATTTCACCCTAAATACTTGGCTGGAATTCTAAAACGCCTAGACGAAAAAGAATATAAGATCGTCGGTATAACTCAGATAATCGAAAAAAGAAAATCTCCTAGCAACTATTTCATGAATCAATTAAGTTTGTGGGGGATTCTAGGTTTTTTATCGATTGGCTGCTTAAGCATAATAAAAAAAATTCTAGAGATAACTAGCATCGACAAAACAAGCTCCATTAAACTTATTGCCGATGAAAACAAAATAAAATATCTAAAAGTAAATAACGTCAACGATAAATTGCACCTCAACCATCTTAAAAAGAAAAAGCCAGACATAATTATCTCTTCTTGCGGTCAAATATTCAAAAAGGAATTATTGAGCTTACCAAAAGTAGCTTGTATAAATAGACACTCTGCACTTTTACCTAAATATGGAGGTGTACTGCCAATTTTCTGGGCTATGTATAACAACGAAAAGAGTTTTGGCGTGAGCATTCATTATATGGTAGAAAAAGTTGACCAAGGGAATGTAATATTTCAAAAGAAAATCTCTTTTGACCATCAAAAATCTCTTTTTACCAATTATGTTATCGCTTTTCAAGAAAGCATCCAAGCTACTATTAAATCGCTTGATAATTTAAATAAAAATAAGATCATAAAAAAGTTCTCTCCCAATAACAAACAATACTTTTCCTACCCCAAGTCAGCCGATATCTATAAATTTAAAAAGAAACACAAAGTCTTTTCTTTAGATGATCTAAAACTTCTCCCTCTGTTTTTTAAAGATTGGACCTAAGTCAAACTTATTTAAATATTTTAGATTTATAAATATTGAATTTGTTCAATATAAACAAAAAGAGTATCCAAAATGAACCAAACATGAACTTTGCTCCCCGCAAAAACTGAATTGAGGATGAATCTTCATAGTATCTCACTGGAATGGGGATCTCAGCAATCTTTAGGCCCTTAACTATAGCCGAAACAGTAAACTGTTGGTCAAATACAAAATCATTTGAAAATCTCTGAAAGGGAACTTTTTTAAGGGTGCGGGCAGAATATGCCCTCAATCCTGACATGTGCTCTGTAAAATTTACTCCCATAATTAAGTTGGCAATGAGCGAATAAATTCTATTAACTAAATACTTGATCGCTGGCATTCCTCCTTCCAAAGCTTCCTTCCTCGTCCTAACTCTGGATCCAAACATATAGTCAAACCTACCTTGGAGAATCGGCCTAACCAGCTCGCCTATCAAAGAGGAATCATACTGATAATCTGGGTGAAGCATCACTACCACATCGGGATTCTTTTGCAGTGCCTCCCAATAACAAGTCTTCTGATTACCTCCATATCCTAAGTTATTAGGATGCTCAAAAACGGTAATACCAAGTTTCTTGGCCAGGGCAACCGTCTTATCCTTTGAACCATCATCTACCAAAATTACCTCATTCACTAGGCCTTTGGGGATATCCCGATAAGTTTTTTTCAGCGTTTTTTCAGCATTGTATGCAGGCATAACGACTATGATTTTCGGTTTTTTCATCTTATCAAAATCTCCTCCAGAGTAAGATGTCTATATCTCACACTAGTTATCTCAATCTCCCCTGGTATTGTTGTATCAGCTATTCTTATTTTTTCAATTTTTGTTCCTCTTGAGGGCACATAAACTGTGTATAAATGATCGCTAGAGTTATACATGGGCCGGACCTCTGATCCAAACTTCGTCGTCCATTCTTTTCGTTGATTATCTTCCCAATAGATCGTCGCCCTACCTATATAGCCGACATTCCTTAGGGTGTCCAAATAATCTTGCCCATTGGGTACGAATGCAAATGGCTGCGACAGAAACGACTCTGCCTCTACAATATCTAAATTATCGAAACTGGACGGCACTACCCAAACTTCAGCTACCCCTGGTGAATCATCACTCAAGGTTTTAGTAATAGTCATCCGAACATATCTCGCTCTTCTGGGATTAAACTTTATGACCTGTATCTCGTTGGGCTCAATTCGATATTGACCTTCCGACTCATAAACTGTTAGCCAATCTTGATTATCAGAAGATAGCTCGAGCCGGTATCTCGTAGGCGTATTATTAGAGTAAGCGTTATACCAAACAAATCTATCAACTGACAATTCCGTGGTTAGATCTACGGTTAAATTCGTTGACTTTTCCTTTGACCATAATACTCTATGAGAGCGCCAAACACTCCCTAAATTACCATCTATCAAGTGGTCAGCCACATCTCCAAACCATGTACTATTGGTGCTAATTCTCGCCCTTGCCATCAACGACTCTTTTTGTTTTTGATAGTCAAAGGCGCTCTGGCGTAAAGAAGAATCTCCGGCCAACTTATTTGAAAATAAAGCCACATCATTGTGATATGGAAAAGAAAGCTCTGAAACTGCTAATGGCTTTGCACTTATACCAAGTTCAAATTCAAGAGGAGAAACAGAATTAATCGGTTCGTCAAAGGCAATTTCCAATCCTCCGTTGCTTCTCTGCGCAGTTACGTTCAATTCCTTGTATCCCTCTTTGTTTTTTAAATAGTGCCAAGTCTGTACTGAAGTATCAACCAACCCTTCTTTGGAATAATAATAAGTGTGAATTTGCTCTCTTGTGAGCTTATTATCCCAAACCCAAATAATAAAACTATCAAAATCGTCAAAAAGACGAAAGTCATTCCTGTCAACACCATAACGCCACGCTATCGCAGTTTCATTCGGCATTGAAGAAACCTTGAAGGCATCTCCAAATTGTGATGCTGACTCTTTCGCTACATCAAAGTAAAAAACATCCCCGGGTTTAACCCTTTCAAGGTGATCTTTTAACTGCACATAGAAATTCCTAACTGGAATACTTCGTTCTTTCAATATTTTATTTTGATAAATCACCGAGCTAACTAAATTCGTAAGTCCCCAAAAAATAATCATTGATCTAACCAGTTTAGTCCAGAGATTTTTTGGTTTTACGGCAACAAAAACAACAGCTAAAACCCCGGCCAAAGGAACCAGAGAATGCGCAAAATAACGATGGGTCGTCCCCAGGTATGCCTTTGGTTCGTAAAAAGTATACCCGGCAATACTGATCACAAACCAAGAAAAGAAAAAGAAGAACTGGCCCTTCATTTTTTTTGGGAGAGTAAAAAGAAGACTTAAAGCTAAGATTAAAACTAGACCCCCCAACCGGATAATAAATATTCTGACAGGGACAAGTGCAAGGACGGGCGTATCATATAGATTTCTAGAAACAATCAACCAAACAATACCAAACAAATTAAAACAAACAATCTTTAAAAACTTTCTTCTCTGGCTCCTAAAAAGAAAAAACAAAACAATAAAAAATAGTGAAATGACACAAAAAAGAGCGATCCTCGGTGGAAAATATCGGAACAACCAAAACACGAACCAGTCTGGGATAATCAAGCTGGCAATTGACGACAAGAATCCTTGTGTCAGATATAAATCACCACCCCTCAATGAGACAAAAAAATTCTGTACCGAAACTGCTCTACCATCCATCTGGCTCAAAAAATAACGTTGAAAAACTATCCCAAAAGGAACCAATCTTATTAGTGATGTTAAGATTGCTCTGGGTAGATTTCGCAAATTTATGTGTATTAACTCAAAAATTATCACAATAGAAACAAAGTAATAGTTCCTCAAGGGGATAAGGAAAGAAACCAACCAATAAAGCCCTAATGCAAATAAGTAATAGGTCAATCTCTTTTTTTGAAAATAGAGGTGATAAAATAGTAGGATCAAGAGGTCAATCACCATACTCGCATTTGCTAACATCGCGTTTGCAACCCAAAAGTATCCTTCCGAAGCGACATATCCAGCTGCGAAAAGTAATCCTGCAACCTGACCACCCAATGGTGATATTATTCTAGAAAAGACCTTATAAACCAAGAAGGCAATCAAAAAATAAAAAAATAAAATTAGTAGATAATATGCCCAAATGTGTTCATATCCGACCAATTGATAGACAAACCAATATGGAGTGATTGAAAACCGGTATGGTCCTTGACCCAAAATACCAGTCCCGAAAAACCCTGTCGGTTCGTTGACATGGGTAAATTTAAAAAAAATAGCGTTATCATCTTTCCATACACCCATCCCCAATATCTGGCCATAAGAAATAAGGACAGTAATTAATAAAAATACTTTATACCGTCTCATAAATTACCAATTGAATTAAAGTAAAGTAAATTTAAATCGATAGGTTTGTCAAGATACGGAGGTTGAGATGTTATCTCAACAATTTCAGAATCTGACTCTTCTACTACGATATCGTCAGCCCATATTTTAGTCCTTCCAGATGAACCAACCTGCAAACTTACAACCATGTATTTTGCACCGCCAGGAGCACGCTCAATTACTTGCTTCTTAAACCAATCATCTGGTCCCCACGCACGTGACGAAACTGAACTAATCAAGCCAACTCTATCAGCAGAATAAATAACTTCACTGTAAAAATCAATTCGCAACAAACCATCTCTCTGATTTGAAGGGAGTATCGCTCCTGTCTTTAGGAAACCTTCCACTTTATAAAGGCGGCCAGGTTTCACTTCCATTGGTTCAGAAGTTATTCGCTTATAAGGAAACTTATCTCCAGATAACTCTACCGCGATAGATCCGGGGCTACTGTGGCCTATCTTGTCGTCATAACCAAAACTCCACCCCTGTGTACCGTCGCTAAAATCAAATAATTTAAGTGCTTTCATCTGCACCTCAGGCCACTCCGGAAACTTGATCATCACATAATTAAACTCGGGCGCCTGCCAAGGCTTAGTGACCGAAAAAACTTGATAACGAAATAGCTCCTCTGTAGCCAAGCCGTGGTACATGTTGCGCAATTGGTCAATTGGCTTATCCCAATAAATATTTAAATCCTTAAAACCATAGCCCATCCAAAAATAAAAAGGGTTAGCTGCCCACATTAGGTTAACTAAAGCCCAGTCAGCCCCAGCTTCCCTGTGCTCATTCAAAGAGTAATTGCCACTTATTTCAAATTCAGATCGGATGACATTAGACGGTCCTTCAACGGGATCAAAGGGGTGGGCAGCGATCGCAACACTGTCGGGTAAAATTTGTCTTTGCCAATCTTTTAAAACATTAATATTCCACGGCTTAGTATAGTAATAAGAATTAATCAAACTATTTTTAGCAGGGACATAAACTGACCCCAACAACAAAAAAAACAAAACTAATGTAGAAAAAGCTGGTATTATCCTCTTGTTAAAAAACTTATATATATTCCAAATACCATAAGCCGCCAATAATAATAAGATTGGCGTGATAGTAATGAAATTTCTAACAAACAATCCCCCGCCTGTATAATAAAGAAACATAAAAGCGAAAGGAATAACTGTTACAAAAAGAAACGAACCTTTTCGAAAAGATTTTCTCAGAATTAAAATGCTTCCAATCAAGATCATGATCGACTCGAATTGCCCGTAGTCAACTTTATAAAGATAAGAAAGAGGAAATAAATTTAGATTATTTGTTCCAACTGCATATCGTCCAGAAACACTTGCCATCCAATACAACGCAAGTTCTATGTTTATAAAAAAATAAGCATTTAAAATTAAAAACACCAAAAGAAACACCAATCCCGAGGATATAAAAATATAACTAAAGGGGTTTCTTGAGCGATATAAATGTGCTAGTCCAAAAGGGAATAGGGCAAAAAATTGATACTTTGTTGAAAAAAATAGTCCTGCAGCAATACCACCCAATATATAATTTTTTTTGGAAGGTCTCTGCCAAAGATTAACGCTCGCAATAATTGATAAAAGTAAAAAGAACGAGTTATAAGTGTCTGGTAAGTTGATATGTGAATTAGCAACATGCTTAAAATTAAAAATTAACAAAAAGGCTGCAACTAGGCCGATAGATTTATTAAATAATTTACATCCCAATAGATAAATTAAAAAAACACATCCTAAACTAAATAATGCCGACACATACCTCCCCCAAAATAAAGCGCTAATGTCTCTTACTCCTAATATTTCAACCTGAAAAAGCCGCTTGGCCTCCAATGCGCTTGGGGGGATATGGATTACTCCGTCAATAATACCAACGATATTAGTCAAGTAATATTTCATCCAATAAATGGGAGTGAAAAAAAATTTGAAAAATAGAAAATCGATATATATTGACAATGTTGGATAGTCGTATCGTCCAGGATCTAAGTTTCCTCTTTTAATCATCTGTATGGCCTTTCCTGTTAAGATCGGCTCATCGGGATGAAAAGAGTTATAGCCTGGCCTGACGCCAACAAATCGAAATAGAAATGCTAAAAAGAGTATCAAAAGCAACCATTGATTTTTACGGACAAAAGCTATAAGTTGTGGCATATCAATGCCATTCTAACACCATCATGACAAATTTTAATGAATAAAAGCCGACTCTTTTTAATCATCACAGTTATTTTCGCCTTGGATTTTATTGTCTGGCACAAGATTCTTGACCAGGTATTCTTAGGTGAAGGGTATTATTATTTCGATCGATCCCAAGACTTCTTTTCGAAATTGGATAATTTTAAACCCTTGGAACAACTTGATATTTTTGCCAAAATAATCTTTGATATTCTTCCGCCAATATTTGGTGACAATATCCGCCTTTATCAACTTTTCCTCTTGCTGACTATAAGCAGTTTGCATGCAACTCTCTTTTTAATCATTACTAAAATAACTAAAAGCCCACTTATCGGATTTTCATCCGCGGTTTTCTTCCTGGCTAATTATATTGGTTCATTTGGCATGATGGCCGCAGGGCAATATCAATGGTTTCTTCAACGAGTCCCTGGCATGCTCCCTACTCTCATCGCTTTTTACTATCTAGAAAAGTTTTTCCTAAAAAAAAGATTTATATTTTATGTAACTTCTGTTGCTTTGTTCATGATGGCCGTTTTTCTGGCTCATTTTTCTACTTTCATGTTGCCCGTGTTTGTTATTTTACCGCTGGTTCAATTCATTGACAGCAAATCTAAAATAAAAAGCCTCGCATTAGGGGTCACACTCACAATTCCGTTTGTCGCCATCAGCTACATTTTCAACAGCCAAGATGGTCAAAAACCAACCACAAATCCTCTAAAATTCGTTCTTATTCAAGACAGGGTTATACAAAAAACTACCTATCAAGTCCCTATCATCAGCCTCCCGCCGGACATAATCAAATTGATCGCAAAAAATTGGCCGAACGGTTCACTCAGCTATCCGTTTACTAAAGCCGTTGATTTATCTACAAAGGTATTACTCATAATTTATATTGGAGTAATTTTCTGGATACGCAAAGGTGAGAGTCGATTAACAAAGCTTTATTTGACAAGTCTCCTCGGAGCATTATCGATCATGTTTCTTTATGTTTATGTGGATGTAAAGCTTGATGTCTACAAAGGCATTGGTCAAAGCAGGCAATTTTTCCTTTCAACTATTTTGCTTTCGATCGTCTGGTCAATTATTCTCTATGTGTTGTTCTCCAAAAGACAGCGCCTATACTTTTTTTCTTCTCTGATTATCCTAACAATCTATGTCATCTCCAATTCAATTATTATCAACAAACATATCGACTCTATCCAATACTCGTCCGAAATGATGCAAAGATTTATAACCTACACGAAATCAATTTCAGACCAGTTTACCTCTGAGTCCATCATGATTACCCCGTCATATCTCGGCTGGCCAAATCCGATGTTTAAACTCTTTTACGCACCTCTTGGGTTTGCATTCGCTCTGCCACTTCCAGGGTGGGAAGAAGAATTCAGAAGTAATAGCGAAAACGTCTTTATATTTGATTACGATTACGAAAGAAGTGGTAGTAGTTTTGATCCTGCAAGAGGGAAGGTCATCAATTTAACCGAGAAGTATCGGGCAGGAGAAAAAATTAAGTTTTTACAGTAGGCGCAAATCTGCTATATTGCTTTCAAATTATGAAAAGAGCTTTAGTCACCGGAGTCACAGGTCAGGATGGTTCATACCTCGCCGAGCTTCTTTTGGAAAAAGGGTACGAAGTATATGCCATACAAAGGCGAAGCAGCTTAAGTAATACCTATCGAATAGATCACATCTTTGACAATCCCCAATACCCACAATTTTCCACTTTATACGGCGATCTTTCAGAAAGTTCTAATCTGAGCCGCATAATTTCTAAAATCGATCCTGATGAAATATATAACCTCGGCGCTCAAAGCCATGTAAAAGTAAGTTTTGATGTTCCCGAATACACTGCGGAAGTGAATGGTCTGGGCGCACTGAGACTACTAGATGCAATTCGTGATCTCAAAATTCCATCCAAATATTACCAAGCAAGTTCCTCCGAAATGTTTGGCAAAGTCCTTGAAACCCCTCAAAGAGAAACTACTCCATTTAACCCGCAATCTCCATATGGTGTGTCAAAAACTTTTGCCTTTTATATCACCAAAGTGTACCGTAATAGTTACGGATTATTTGCTTCAAATGGAATATTATTTAATCACGAGTCCCCGCGGCGGGGCTACACATTTGTAACTAGGAAGATCACGCTCGGTCTCTCGCGAGTTAAACACGGCGTCCAAGAAGTGCTTAAGCTTGGAAATCTCGATGCCAAAAGAGACTGGGGATATGCCAAGGATTACGTAAACGCGATTTGGAGTATCCTCCAACATCATGAGCCGGATGATTTTGTAATCGCGACTGGTGAAACACATACCGTGCGGGAATTTGTACAAGAAGTCGGAAAAAATCTTGATATGGATATTATTTGGAAAGGGAAAGGTGTAGATGAGAAAGGTATCGATAAAAACACAAATAAGACAGTCATCGAAATCGACCCTGTCTATTTTAGACCATCTGAAGTTGATATTCTTATAGGTGATTCTTCAAAAGCTCGGGAAATCCTCGGATGGAAACCAAAGGTAACTTTTAGTGCTCTTGCTACTTTAATGACAAAACACGATTATGACCTCGCTAAAAAGGAATCAAAAACTGGTTTCAAGGTGGAAGTTCAACATGGTAAAATCAACCTAAAGTGAAAACGGTTTTCGATGGCAAAAAAGCCATTGCCATTATTATAAATGGTGAATACCCAGAGGGCTCAGTGCCACACACCGGCTTAGGCAAAGGTGAAGAAGCGTTAGGCCTTTTGACATTGAATCACAAAAAAGGATCTACTCTCAAAAGACACCAACACAAACCGACAAAACGAACTACAAGCATTCTTCAGGAGTGTTTCATAGTCATTTCCGGTAAAATAAAAATTAAATTGTATTCCGATAAACAAATATTTATCCGATCAGTTACCCTAACTTCAGGAGAAGCACTTCTCACCCTATCTGGCGGACACGAATTCAAAATTCTTGAAGACACAAAAATATTGGAACTAAAAAACGGACCATACAAAGAAGATAAGTTATTTTTCTGAACGTTTAACCAATACGTAGATTATTTTCCAGTCATCTTTAGTTGCCTCGTGATCTGGTTCGTCCATAGACCTGATAGCCTTCTGTTCAAACCCAACTTTTTGGTATATATTCCTCAATTGGTTTGGTGTCCAAAGATATTGATTAATAATATAGTTTGATTTCTTCTCCGCACCATTAAATGATTTCCTCATTTGATAATTCAAATCAACCTTCTGGTCCAAGATATTAACTTGGGGTAAAATACTTACTTCAAGAAAGCCCTTACTAATCTTATAAATAGTTTTCTTCTTTTTTGGTGGATATTTTATGGCCGCCACACCATTCCATGCATCAAAGACAAAATACCCCCCACTCTTTAACCTTTCGTAAATAGCCTTGAAAAATTCTTCTAACTCACTTTCCTTTGAAATATAGGTAACAACATTAAATAAAGCCAATGCTAAGTCAAATTCCTTTTCACCAAGAGCAGATACTTCACTGCAATAAATCGATAGTTTTTTTTCTCCTCCGAGTTTCTTTTTTGCCAGATTAATCATTTTTTCATCGATATCAATCGCTATCAACTTTCCAACTTTTTTTCTGTCAAGTATTTTTCTGGTGTGGTTTCCGGTCCCACAGCCTATTTCGAGTACTTTTATTTTTTTTGTTTTTCCACTGTCTCCAAGACCTACTACTTTGAAGACAAAATCGGTTTCTTTTTCATAATTTTTTTCCGAATACATCAAATCATAATATTTATAAAACATACTTCTTTGGCTGTGAACAAAATCTTTAATTGTCTTACATATATATCTGATTTCATCTTTACTTAGTGTCGGATATGTGGGAAGGCAGACTCCACTTTTGTAACCCCAGGATGAATTGGGAAAAGACACATCATTTTCCTGATAACCGACGATGCTTTTAAATGCCGGTTGTTTGTGTAATGGGTAAAAAAAACCTCTAGTTTGAATCCCCTTACTTTCCATATACTCCATTAACATATCAGCATTGTCCACCATAATACCTACACGAAATGGGATCCAATCATAACCAACAAACGGCTCAAATATCTTTACTCCCTCTATGTGTGATAAATTTCTCAAGTAATAAGATAAAATCTCCTTTTTAAGCTGAATTATTCGAGGAAGTTTTCTGAGTTGTGCAAGTCCGACAGCGCTCTGGAAATCAGTAATCCTAAAATTATAACCTATCTCTGGATGGATAAAAGTCCCTCTATCTTTCCTCCCTTGGTTCCTTAAATAAAGTAATTTATCATATACACTCTCACTATTGGTGACAATGAAGCCGCCCTCGCCAATTGTAATGGTTTTGTCAGCAAAAAAAGAAAAGCAACCTATGTCCCCCCATGTTCCCGCATGCTTTCCTCTGTATTTAACTCCAACTGCTTGCGCTGCATCTTCTATTACCTTTAATTTATTAGTATTCGCAAAGTCCATTATCGGACCCATCTCACACATCGTTCCATACATGTGTACGGGCATTATTGCTCTGGTCCTCTTGTTAATCAAACTCTGTGCTAAATTTACATCAATCTGAAAATTTTTCCGGTTAACATCTATAAATACAGGCTTTGCACCTGCCATAATCACTGATGTCGCTGAAGCAATAAATGTAAAATCGGGGACTATTACTTCATGGCCTTCTCCAACGCCAATCGCCTTTAGAGCCAGATACAAGGCCAAAGTGCCATTGGGCGCAAAGACACCATACTTTGCTCCAATTAACTTTAACAATTCTTTTTGAAACTCTTGGGTCTTTGGTCCCTCAGTCACCCATTTATTATCAAAGCAAGACTTCAACTCTCTATATTCCTCATTCCCTATATATGGTTCAATTTGAGGTATCTTCATATTCATACATTATAAGTCCGCCGTCAAGGAATTAATTACCACGAAATACCCAATGCCCAATCACTGCCATTTTTAACAGCACGGGGCCATGTGTTAACACATTGGTTTTGGGACGACCATATTGTCTTGGATAATATCTCATAGGAATCTCACCAAATTTCAAACCCCACCTGGCAGCGCCAAAGAGAAGTTCAAAATCCCCAAAAGGATCAGATACTCCCAAATATCCCCAATTGTCGTAAATCCTTAAATAAAGATCTTTTCTTATTGCCTTTATACCGCTTAATACATCTGTGGTTCTCTGCCCCAAAAAGAAACTAAACCAAACAGCAAAAAAGATATTTCCAACTTGTTTTACAAACGGCATTGCCTCACGCTCTCTAGGATAAACAAATCGACTTCCCTCAATAAATTCTGCTTGGCCACTACGAAGTGCGTCAAAGTAAAATCTAACGTCATCAGGATCGGAAGTTCCATCCCCTTCATATAACACAACCGCCTCGTACGCGGCGTGTTTAAAACCTACTCTGATCGCGTCTCCCTGGCCCTTCCCAGGCTGACCAATTACACGCACACTTTTTCTTGGATATTTTCTCAAGACACGCCTAATCTCCTCTCTTGTCCCGTCAGTCGAGTTTCCCTCAACAAATAATATTTCCTGATTTTCGGTCAAGATTGGCAATGATTTAACAATCGGTTCAATGTTTTCTTTCTCATTGCGAACTGTAATACAAATCGTTAAACCCATCGACTTCGTCTCCGGCATAATCACCCTACAAACAAGATATTGATCGAGTTTTAAAAAATCAAAAAACGGAAGGATAACAGCCAATTTATTAACTAATTTCCCCAACCCAAACAACTCAACTGGGATCAAAGTTCTCCTATAAATTCTCGTCACTTCTATCCCTGAAGCGCTCGTGTATGATTTGACATCTCCGACAGACAACCAATTAAAAATCCCTTCTTTCCTTTTCGCTCCTAATTGTTCCAATAATGTTAATATTCCTTGCCAAAGATGATTGTGCTGATAGATAATCACCCTTGAAGTAGGTTTCGCTAATTTTTTTGTCTCATATAGCAACTGCATTATGTTCTCGCTCTTCCCAAGCTGTCCATATAAAAAAATATAATCATACTTTCCACTCATCTTTCTATCAGTGGTATCAACCGTTAGATCGGGCCGAACATGTTTCAATTTTCGAGAAATGAAACCCCCTTGTTCGCCGTTAACTAATACCTTACAATTTTTGGGAAGTAAAAACTCTAAGGTTTTTAAATTTTTCTCAAAATAATAACTATGTCTCATTTTTTATGTCTCGATATATTACCATTTGATTAAAATGAAAACTATCGACAATCCAGAAAACATATCATCTGATAAGCGGAAAATTCTAGAAAAGTATTTTTTAAAACAGATTTATCTTAATTTCTATAGCCAATTAAATCCAAAAAGGATCCCTGAAGGTCCAATTATCGAACTTGGATCTGGTGGTGGTTTTACTAAAGACGTTATTGGCAATCTCACTACTTCTGACATTATCAAAGGGCCGGGTATTGATAAAGTTTTTTCCGCCACCAAAATCCCGTATAAGGATTCTTCAATTTCGGCATACATTATGCTTGATGTTTTTCATCATATTAAAGATCCTCAAAAAGCACTTTATGAGATGGAGCGTACATTAAAGTCAAAAGGGAAAATCATCATGATCGAGCCTTGGAATTCACTCTGGGGGAAATTCGTCTATAAATACCTGCATCACGAACACTATGATCCTAAAACTAAAAATTGGAAAACTAGTGGTAGGGGGAGAATGTCTGATTCAAATACAGCATTACCATGGATTATATTCTACCGCGACAAGGAGAAACTAAATGATATCTTTCCAGGTCTAAAACTAATCTCAATCAGACTTCACACTCCATTCCTTTATTTACTCTCAGGCGGGCTCAAACTCCCACAACTTCTCCCAAGCTTTCTCTATAACCCAATTAGAATAATTGATAACCTTATCAGCACACAAGTCCCACAAATTAGCATGTTCGCTACGATCACGCTCCAAAAAAAATAATTAATATTTAACCCCGCTGATGATAATGTGGGTAAATGGCATTCCTTTTTCTGCCGATCTAGCTTTACACTTCATCCCCAGATTATTCAAAACACTCAACCAATCTTTCCCACTCCTAAAAAAAATCGGAGAATAAAAGCGTCCTTCAAATACCCAGGGCACAAAAAAATGGTCAGTCAACCAAGTAAATAAATACTTTAAACTAAACTTCTTATCTACTTCTACAATAATTAATTTTCCTCCTGGCTTGAGCGCCAAAAGACATTTCCTAATTACCTTCTCTTGATCACTGAAAGATAGCAAGTGGTGCAATAAATGAAACAAAATAATTGAGTCTGCTCTCGGCAACTTAACTTTAGTTGCATCCCCATATTTAAACTTTACATTTCTAATGCCTCGATTCGCCTTGCCAAGTCTTTTCCTATTTATCTCAATCCCTAGAATATCTCGCTTTTGAGAAGTTATCCCTAAATAATTGGTAAATATTCCCTCCCCGCAGCCAATTTCAACAATGTTCCCTTTTTCCGGTACGATTCTTTCGACAATACTATACGGAGCGTCCCAAAATCTAATTTTTGAAAACACTCTTACAAAACCGCCGTCTTTCTGATACAGCTTTATAACCTCATCCATCGCCAACATATTAAACCACAAATATTTATCAATAACATCCTTCACTAAAATATGTTAATATTCTGCCAAATGAAACAGAGTAAAATATCAGCAAGTCTTGCTGTCGTCATCCCTGCATACAACGAGGCAGAAAATATTCGGACAATTCTCAAAAATACTCTTAAATCCCTCCCAAATTATTTTAAAGATTACGAAATAATAGTTGTTAATGACGGCAGCACTGATAAGACAGGAAAAATAGCTGATCAAATCGCTAAAAGAAATAAAAGTGTACGTGTCATCCACCAATCAAATGGCGGCTATAGCCAAGCAATGCTTGCAGGCATTAAAGCCAGTAAAAAAGAATTTGTTGCTTACATGCCTGCTGATGGTCAGTTTTTAGTCGATGATATGCGTCATTGCTTTGAAGTTATGAAAGGTGCAGATCTTGTCCTTGGCTACCGCGGGGGCCGGTCAGACTATGCCACTCGACGCATTTTCTTTTCGTACGGATATCTCCTCCTACTACTACTACTTTTTGACATCAAATACATGGATGTTGGCTGGGTCAATATATGGCGAACAAGCAAAATCAAGCGAATTCCCATGCGTTACACTGGAGGCATCTTCCTTCTAACCGAAATTCTTGTCCGTTTCAAACAAAAGAAATACAAGATAATCGAGGCTCCAAGTTATTATCATCCTAGAATTGCGGGTGAAGTCAAGAACGCAAAACTCAAAGTCGTTCGACAAACTTTTCAAAGTGCACTCCAGCTATGGTATGAAATAAAGTTTAAATAGTTCGTTGGGGAAAATTGATTATTGCATCATCCCTGCTGCTGGAAGAGGTTCCCGATGGGCCCCAATCTCCGGATATCTCCCAAAGGAAATGCTTCCTCTTATAGATAAGCCTGTGATTGAGTGGACAGTTGATGAGGCAATTTACTCAGGATGCAAAAACATAATCATTGTAATCAATAAGCAGAAAGAACTTATCAAAAAATATTTGGTGAATACAAAGAAGCACCATGTAAATATACAATACACATTCGTTTATCAAAAAAGTCCAAAGGGAATCGCTCATGCTATTTGGTGTTGTCGTAACTTAATAAAGAAAGACGTTTTCTGTGTTTCCCTTCCTGACCTCCCGATAATTTCCAAAAAACCCGCATTAAAACAGCTCATTAATGTCTACCTAAAAGAAAAATCTCACTATATCTCTTTTGATAAGTTTCCTCCTGAAAACCTAGATCTCTACGGCGAATGCCTCACACAAAAAAAGTTCGACAAGTTAATTATTAGACATTTTTGTTCGAAAGTCTCAAGCAAAAAACCACACCACAAAAATAATAAAATCAGGATGTCTGGACGTTTCATTTTTACCACAAAAATTTTTCCAATCATAAAAAGTTTGTTAAAAAATAGAATTAAAACTGAAATCACCGATGTCGACGCTCTTCATGCCGCCCTTGAAGCTCGCCAAAATGTTTATGGGATCAAAATTATCGGACATACTTATGACACCGGCACGCCTAAAGGCTATGTCCGTGCAAATACCGCATTCTTCAAAAAATCCATAATAAAGTAGTTTACTGTAAAAAAAATTTTAGTTATTGACACTCCACAGTAAATTTATTAGCCTCATACATAGAGTGGTTAAGGCTATAAAATACACATGTCTGTGAATGAACGATTAGTGTACCTAGGCCCTGAAAAATTCCCCAGTCTGGAGTCCCAAAAAGATAAAGTTAGAGATATTCCAGTTTGTATTATCATCCCTCCCTCCACTTTCTTGGCAGATGAACGCGTTTTCCCTTTTCTCGGCGCACTTAAAATTGCTGCTGAATTAGAAAGAAATGGGAATCCTATCAAGGTCCTCGACCTTTCCGGACATCAAAATTACCTGGATATTATCGATCAATATGTCTCTCAAAATGGAAGACATGTCTTTGGAATTACCGCAACCACCCCGCAAATCCCAGCTACAATGCAAATTGCCGAACGAATTAAAACAATTTCCCCTGAATCACATATCATTCTTGGCGGTCCGCACGCCACTCTCACCCATACAGCCATGAAGGAGGACATAAAATTTGGTGCTCCACGAAGAGGTACACGCGCTTTTGAACAACTTACCAAATACGTCGACAAGATTGTTGTCGGAGATGGTGAAGCTGCTATTTTTTATGCTATAGATCCCGATTATCTTGATAATATCGTTGACGCGGGCAATAACAAATCACCACTTTTTCTTGCCAAGGGTACACTTGACCAATATGCCTGGCCAGCACGACATCTTATCGACCACGAAAGTTATAAATATTATATTACTGATCAAGGCCAACGGTATCGTACTTTTAGTGTTATCTCCCAGCTTGGTTGCCCCTTTGGATGTGGATTCTGCGGCGGCCGAAAATCACAAGTTTTCCGCATGGCCAGACAGAGAGAAATTGGCAATACAATTGATGAAATCAGACAGGTTATAATCGGATCAAAAAACTGGGCAGAGCCCCTCCGAGGGGTGATGTTTTATGATGATGAGCTAAATATTAACCCAGGCACCCTTGAAAACCTTTGTCTTGGGTTAATCAAGATGCAGAAGGAATTAGGTATCGAAATGCGTTTTCGAGGCTTTATTAAAGCAGAACTCTTCACCTCTGAACAGGCAGAATTAATGTATAAAGCCGGATTTAGGGTCGTACTTAGCGGAGTGGAATCAGGATCGGACCAAATGCTTAGAGCGATGAACAAGGGTACTAGCCGCGAAACAAATGCCAGGTGCGTCAATCTTGCCCATCAGGCGGGACTACGATTCAAAGCCCTCATGTCAATTGGCCATCCCGGAGAATCATCGCAAACGGTTGAAGAATCGATAGATTGGGTAGTAAATAACCTTAAACATGGAGACGAAATAGATTGGACAATTATAACTCAATACCCCGGAACACCATATTATGATGAATCGATCTTCATACCAGAAAAAAAAGCCTGGGTCTATACCATCGCCGACCCTCATACTCATCAACCACTCAGGCTATGGAGCGACGAGTTAAACTACGCCAAAGACACCAATTTTTACAAAGGAATTCCTGGTGACTACACAGCTTATATTTGGACCGATCACCTTAACCCTCAAGAGTTGGTAGTGATTCGAGATCACGCTGAAAGAACCACCAGAAAATATCTACAGCTTCCAGAAATTCAGACAGTTGCTGCGAGGCAGTTTGAACACTCGATGGGACAAGGCCTACCTTCCCACATCCTAAGAAGTGGTAACTCCTAAATCTCATGCTTCCCCGCCAGCATCCTCTCTGAACGCAAAAAATGGCCAAACATTTCTTGCCAATCAACAGGTTTTAAAATATACCTAAAAACTTCTTTGTCAGTTACCGTTCTTATTTTTTGCACCTTTCTTCTTTTACGGACCAAGCTTGGCAAATGAGATAAATTCCAATAAATTGCCCTCCAAACCATAATTGCTTCTTTAAACCGAAAGTGAATTAAATAATAAAAGCTCAATCCTAAAATAATAACCAAATGCAAACCGCCAATTAATATAATATTGAGACCATTCAAATTTTTAAAAAGCGTAATTAAGCGGTTCTTAAAAGAATGATAATTAACTATCACTTGGTTTAATCTTTTCGAGGTCATGCCGACTTTATGCAAGATCTTCGACTGAGGAAAATATAAGATCTTATAGCCAGCTAGCCAAACTCGCCAGCAAAAATCAGTTTCTTCTAAATAAGAAATATAATCACCATCAAATAATTCCACCTTTTCAATTACCTCTCTCCGAACAAGCATACAAGCGCCTTTGGCGGAAAAAATTAGCAATTCTTTGTCATATTTTTTTGAATCTTTAGCAAGAAATCCATAATGCTCTAAAAAGCCAGTCCGCGTTAGAAATGACCCCACACTATCAAGATGAGTCGGCTTATCCATCACTAAAATCTTGGGTTGAATTATGCCAATTTGGGGTTCTTTTTCAATTCTTCCAACTAACTTAGTCAAAAATCGTTTCTCAACCCTAGTATCATTATTCAATAATAAAACGTACTTACCTTTGCATTTTCTATAACCTTGATTATTCGCTCGCGCAAATCCGACATTCCTTTTATTTTTTATCGTTGCATACCTTTGGGTGCCATCCGTACTACCATTATCCACAATAATTAGTTCCCAATTTAAGTAGTCAATCTTCTTAAGAGAAATCAAACAATTTTCAAAAACCTTGCCCCCATTCCAATTAACAATTATTATCGATACTAAGGGATATTCAGTCACTTTGTTTTTTTCTAGCAACAAGATAAATAATATCGCCTGTTGGCGCCGGCAGGGAAATAGTTGGCATCCAAGAAAAATTTTTACCAGTAAACCTAGTCAATAAGTAGGGCAGTGAAAACCATCTGATCTGCGGCCCCATCCAGGATATTTCAAAACCGCTATTTTCAACTAACCGCCTAAAGGTATCCGGAGTGAAGTACCAGAGATGAACTCTAATGAGCCAAGGCCAATGAGATCCTAAAACCAGCGAAAACCAGCTATTTATGTCAATCGTGGATAAAACTAGGACACCATCCTTCTTAAGTAATTTATGAATCTTATCAAGAACCATAACGGGGTCGACAAAATGTTCTAAAACATCCCAACTAGTAATAACGTCGTAGGTCCCAGGCTTATATCTGGTCTTCTCAAATATTCCTGTTCTAACTTTTAATTCAAACCGCTCACGGGCAACCCTTGCAGCCCAAGAAGAGGGCTCTATACCTTCCGTTTTCCATCCCATTCTTCTTGCTGTATTAAGAAATATCCCCGCGTTGCATCCAATGTCAAGCATTTTCCCTGGAGGTTTAATATGTTGGTGTATCCTATCTAGACACTTCTCAAAAAGATGTTCCCGCTCTTTATATTGTTCAAAATATATTTCATCAGTACCCCCTTTGTAGGCATTATTTAACTCATTTTCCGAAAAAGTAAAATCTTGGCAAACAAACCCACAAGTATCGCATTTCCAAATTTTTCCGTGTCTACCTCTTGAGCCAATCTCGCCTGTACAGACTGCTTCCTTTGGAGTTATTTTACTTTTAGTAATCCTCTTTTCTCTATAAAGAAGCTTCTTTCTATCTCCTCCGCAAACAATGCACTTCCACTTGTTGTAATTCATCTGTGACATTATAATACAGTTGTTTTCATGAATAAAGTTGAATTATCCTTCATCATCCCGGCCAAAAATGAAGAAAAATCAGTCGAAAAACTATACAAAAAAATACTCGAGGTAATCTCAAAAACAAGGAAGACCTATGAAATAATATTTATTGACGATGGCTCCACAGACACAACATTCGAAGTCCTCTCTAAATTAACCAAAAAAAACAACAAAGTGAAAGTTATTAAGCTACGTGGCAACTTTGGTAAATCTACGGCTTTACAAGTTGGCTTTGAAAGATCAAGGGGCAAAATAGTTGTCACAATGGACGCCGACTTGCAAGACGACCCTGCGGAATTACCAAAGTTATTAAATAAACTAGAAGAAGGTTACGATCTGGTTTCCGGGTGGAAAAAACAACGTTATGATCCAATTAGCAAAACACTCCCCTCTAAAATTGGTAATTTTGCCACTAGACTACTAACAGGGATCTCTATTCACGATTTAAACTGTGGATATAAAGTTTACCGACGAGAAGTAATAGAAAATCTTAATCTTTATGGTGAACTCTACAAATATATTCCCGTTTTGGCAGAAAAACAAAATTTCAAAGTTTCAGAAGTTATTGTCAAACACCATAAAAGAAAATATGGTCAAAGCAAATTTGGCTGGGAAAGGAACATGAAGGGCTTTCTAGATATGATAACCATTGTTTTTCTCACGGTATATTTAAAAAGGCCGGCTCACTTTTTTGGAACGTGGGGTATAATTCTTTTTTCGTCTGGTTTTATGATAGGTTTATATATCACCTACTTAAGGATTGCCACAGGAAGCATCCAGTACCGACACCCGCTTTTATTTTTCGGCATACTCCTGATGATTATTGGTATTCAGCTTGTTACCACCGGACTTGTGGCAGAAATGATCGTCAACTTAAGCCAAAAAAAGGGCCGGGATGTAAACTTCATAGATCAAGAATTATAAGATCCCCCCTAGACACCCTACCCAAAAACAACATGTTTAATTAGCCGGCGTCCGTTTGGATCATTCATAAAAAGATAGATTATGTAATTAGTTAAAATAAAGTTAGTTGGTAGCTCATACATGCCTGCCCAATCACGATATTTAAGGCTTTTATATACTCCTACTAAAAAACTAGGGATAATTAAATTAACCCAAATTATCCAACAAATGATCTTTGCTAAATCAACTGGATTTCTAAAATTAACATATTGGAATTTTCTACTCTTAACGACTGGTAGATAAGTAATTGTAACATCACGTTTTTGACGCCAAAACTCACGGCCTAAACCGGCTCGAAAATGGTACATTCCTGCTTTTCTAACATAGGCAAATTTATTATGTCCCGCCTCAGATAATTGTAGTGGAATAGCAATATCTACATAATTAAATTTGTTAACCTCAGTAATAACTTTATCCAAAAAACTTTTTCTAAAGAACGCCATTCCTATCGGAGGCGATTTATCGGGATCAATATTCACCAAATCATACCCCTGCCTCTTAACGATAATTATTTCTTTAATTTTGGGTACTAAATAAGCAAGCATCGGCCAGAGTTGAAGCTCATTATAAGAAACATAACGATTAAATGTGTTTTGTCTTTTATTTGGCAGGTAGCAAGTGAAACTCCCTGCAATCTCTGGGTCGTCTAAAAAAGGGAAGATTAAATCTCTGACAAAGTTTTTAGAAACAAACTCTGCATCACTATCAAGATAAAAATAAAAATCACCTGTCATCTTCTTATATCCTAATACCTTGCCAGGCTCGCCAATTTTCTGAGCTAAAGGGTCATCAATCATAATAATCTTTAAGTCCATCGGTCCCTTTCGTTTCTGAAAATCTCTGGCAATTTTTAGTGTTTCGTCAGTGGACCAGGCATCAACCAAAAGCACCTCAATTTTTTTCGAGGGGTAATTCTGTTTTTGTATTGAAGCCAAACACTTCCCGATACACCACTGGCGATTAAAGACAGGGACAATAACCGACACTTTTGGCCAATTATTTATTTTTTTTATATCTTTCATTTTCACCTAAAATAAATTTTGTGAATCTACTTTTATAATAGCGATCAAAAAGTATCGTATCTTCTACCGTACAGTGTCCGCCAATTGGTCCTAAAGTTGGAGTTAATACCGGTCTTATTACATTAGGCCGAAGCTTTTTATATCCCTGATTATAAATTTGATTATTGATAGTATAAACTTGATTGAAATTAAGTTTTAATTCCTTACTAATTTCATCTACCCACTTACAAAAAACTATATTCCAGGCATAATAAATCAGATCTAAAAGTTTAGCTGACTCCGAATTTTCTGCACTATCATAAGTCTGAACATTCAAGCCCAATTTTTTAAAATGTTTTTTTGCGAGATTTAAAGATTTTTTGTCGGTTGGGCCAATAACTTTCTTGAAATATACCTTTATCGATTTATACAACTGGGGATGTATACCAATTACCGGCGAATGGACAATAGGTTTGTTGGCCCGATTAAAAATTTTTCTTGTTGTCCCTGGAGTCACAGAACTGTTTATCACGGTCAAACGCGGCTCGAGCTCTAAGATATTGGCCACAACTAAATCAACAAACTTTTTGTTATTCTTCTCTGGAATATTCACATGTAAAAAATCGACGGTATTACCTGCCATTTGATCATATTTTATTTCTCGTACTAAAACTTTATACCCAGCCTCACGAGAAATCTTAGCTATGGCTGTACCAATTTCACCTTTCCCTAAAATGCCAACAATTTCTTTTTTCATAGGTCAAAATAATATATATCAAAATGACGCAAGTTTCCAAGGCAAGTTTTCTCAGGCATCTTGATTTCAATAAACCTAGCTTCTTGCCCTACAAACGGTTCGATAAAATGACCATTTTTCGGCTGTGGACCAAGAGCAGGTATTTTGGCCTCCTCTTCACTGAGGATCCCAGGTAGTCTTTGCCATTTATTTCCATCCACTGAAATTTGGACATATCCCTCATTCATAAGAGAGCAATTTTCTTCCGAATAGTCGATCTCCAATCGTGACAGTGGACGAGGCTCAGATAAATCAAAAATCAAGCGATTGTTTTCCTTTTGAACTTTGGCTTCGTTAGATAATTTTTCACTCCAATTAAATTTTAAATGCTCGCTATCATTCTTCCAAATTTTAAAAATGGCTACCCCGTCAATAGTAACCTGATAAACTGGATCGATAAACTTCTCAAGATACATATCGTAATAAGAGCGCTCTGCCGTCCCTTGGTAAGTTAAAGTCATCGCATACTCACCGTTTCTCAAATAACCACTGCGGTTTATATTATGCAAATTCAAATCCCTCCTCAAAAAAATCCTTGGCAAATTTGGAATTAATTCATATGAGTACGCTACATCTGCTCCCATAGGAGCATTTTCATTAAGCCAATTGGCACCCTGGCGATAAGGAGCACCGAAAGAAAATCCCCAATAAGGAAAATTGTGCTTTTTTGCTCCCGCCAAACCTCCAATTAATTGATTGAAATACACGTTTTCATTCGGATGAATCTCAATCAGCTTTAGGGTGATGGGGATAAACATCAATAAAACAATCGCGGTCCCAAATAGATTATTAAGTCGCATCCTGACAGCCTGTGCGCCAATACCTACAAAGACACAAAAAGCCGGAATATACTCCATCGCCTGCCTAATGCCGCCATAAACTACAGTTCCAGGCCACACAACCCGGCCAATGGGGACAATTAGCCAAAATAAAAAAAGTAAAGTGACCTTATCTTGATCAGCAAAAATTCTTTTAACACACCCATATATCCCAGTAGCAAAAAGGATGAGAAAAGCAATTGGTGTTGTATAAAATATCCATTCCAATGGATAGATGTTAAGTATGTGATTTCTTGGTGATGTGCCGATCGTTTTATAAAAATTACCCACTTCTGAGATTCGCATGATTGGATCTCCCCATAGATATGGCCAGGAGCCTACAAAGATCATAAGACCAATTAATAATGCTGTGGTTCCAGAAACAAGAAACCACTTTTGCATGATTAATTTTCTAGAAGTAAGAGCTAACCAAGGGATAATTACTAGAATGGCGAAAAGTACATTAAATTTTGTTCCCAGTGCTAGTCCAAAAAATACTCCAGAGGATAATATCCACTGCCATTTTTTTGTCTCTACTCCCTTCCATATTGTAAACATTAAAAATGACCAATACACGGTCTCTGGTACATCTTTTTCTGTATTGAAATGGCTTTCAGCCCAAAAAAGGGGATAAAGAGAAAGAGACAATGCCGCTATTAACCCAGCAAAACCTCCATATATTTCACTAACCCAATAAAAAATAAGACCTACTAAGGAAGCCGCCAACAATACACCATATATTCTGTAAGCATCAATATCATTGATAAGTCTCAATTCTCCAAAAAGAATTCGATTAAAAAGTGAGGATAATATATCTGACAAAGGCGGGTGACCGCCATCACTATTTCGATATAGAGCCATTGTTAGAGTGGGCAGTTCATACATACTCCTTGGACTAACCTCTTCCTTGGGGCGGTCAGGGTCGAAGAAAAGATTATCCGGATTCTGTAAATACCACCCGCCGTCATCGCCCGGCTCTGGCCAATTGTCAAAATAAGGTGGTCTATTAGAAAAATCTTCACTCCCAGTTAGGAAATAATTTAAGTAGGCCTGACCGCGAGAAAGATGATTAATTGCATCCCAATTAATTCCATAATGAGGTAATGTGATTACACCGGCTACAAAAAAAATAAGGGCAGCCAAAATGGACTTCTTCTTGACCGACCTCATTGATATATTTTTAATGTCCGCTTAATGATCACGTTCCAGTCAAACTTTTCTTGGACAAATTGCTGGCCTGATTTAGCCAACCTATTCGCTAGCTTTTGATCACTTAGAATTTTAACTAAAGCTTTGGATAGTGCTGGAGAATTCTTCTCCGGTACTAAATAACCAGTTTTATTATGTTTAACAATATCAGTTATCCCTCCGACTTTACTGGCAATTACAGGCTTGGAAATACTCATCGCCTCAAGAAGCACTACCCCCAGTCCTTCTGTGTCTCCCCACTGGTCAATAATGGCAGGCAAAACAAAAACATCACTCATCAAATATAGTTTCTTTAACTTATCTTTACTAACTTTCCCATGAATCGTCACTGTGTTATTTAACCCTTTTCTATTAGTTTGTTTCTTAAGCTCAGTAATAAGAGGTCCACCGCCCACGATGTCAACCTCTACTTTCATTGATCCGCGTACGTCCGGAATTGCATCAACCAAATATTTCACTCCCTTACGTTCAATCAATCGGCCAACGAACAAAATACGTTTAGTCCTAGATTGCTTTCGGTTAATACTCTTGGGCGCTGTTATCTGAATTCCTGAAGTGAATGGAATGACCGACACATCCACGTCAGCAATTTGTTGAACCATTGCTTTGGTGTGACTAGAAATCGCAATTACTTTGTCTGCTCTCTTGATGATAAATGCCAAGATTAATTTTCCAAAAGGAAATTTGTTCACTAGCACAAACTCCGCTCCATAAAAAGTAAGCACTAATTTGGCACCACTTACCCATTTTATTATTAATCCTATAATCCCAAGCGGGAAAGGCCAATTCACATGAACTACGTCGTAGTGAGCCCCGATTGACCGGCGTATCCCAGCAATTGTCCCAAAAAAAATATAAGGAACTGCCAATAAAGCTAAAAATGGGTTATTGTGAATCTTGGTTACTGCCCCTTCATCTTGAGTCAAAATTTCAAGCGAAGCGGGGGCATATCGGAACCGATAAACCGGTATCTTTGAAACTTCGTGACTAGGGGAACCCTTCACGGCCGGGGCAAGTACTTTTATGTCTACTCCTCCAGACCTAAGTTCCACAACTAATCTTCTCATCCAAGGCACCAATGAGTCATTTTTCTTAAAAGAAAAGGTTGATGTAACAAATATTACTTTCAAAGCTTTATTCACTTTTGATATTTTCTAGTCCAAATATCTTTACCTGATCGATCCGCGCTATGCAAGAATTCTTCGTACTAATTGATACTTTAACCCATTTGGCTTCTTCGGCGGCAAAAAAATAAACATGGTGCGAGTTTGTCCTCAAAGAACTTGCATATGGCCCTTGAAGGGAATAAAGATCACCAGAAATAATCCCTGAAGCACCATCGGCCGAGTAGCTAATCACTCCTTTCGCATCAAGCTCGCAATTATATGAAGAGTGATCTATTTCCAGTCTTGTTAGCTGGCGGGGTTTGTCAAAGTCAAATCGAAAATCTTTGTTTTCATCAATAGTCATATGATAATTAATTTCCTCTTCACTAATGAAACCAGATCTGGTGTGAGCATCATCATTTTGCCAAATTTTCAAAAGCGTAACACCATCTACTTTAACTTCGTAAACTGGATCTAAAAATCTCTCTAAATAAGCAAAATTATAAAGATTGGGATTTATTGGCTGGCCAACAGAAATCTTTTCCATCATATACTCACCATCTCTGCTCATTCCTGAAAAGTATGGACCCACTCCGATCCCTCTTTCTAAGTATTGATCTGGGACGTTTGACTTAAGTCCCACAGGTAATCCAAAATGAGCGTCATCTGGCGCATTCTCATTAAGCCACCATATTCCCTGAAGGTATACATTACCCATGCTCTCGCCCGCCCCTGGAATCCTTTTCTCTACTGCTCCAGACAAACCACCCACCAATGAGTTAATAAACACATTTTCATTCGGATGTAATCTAATAAGTGTTAAAAGAAGAGGAACAAAGCTAGCTAATATCAAAGCATTCGAAAACCCGTCGCCAATACGCTTAGGCAGTAACTCTTTTACAGCTAAAGCACCTCGTCCTGCAAAGATCGCCATCGCGGGAATATATTCCATAATTTGTCTAACACCGCTATAAATTGACATCCCGGGCAACGAAACCCGTACAATAGGGATTGTTAGCCACAAAAAAATCATGATTGAAAATTTCTTCCTATCTTTTCTCTCCCCCAATAAGCCTGAAATAATTCCAACTAGTGAGTAGAAAAGAATAACAAGAGGAGTGGAAACTATTACAAAAACTAAAGGATAAGTATTCCATTTGCCTATTAAAAACCGGCTATCCGAAAACCCGCCAGTACCCATCTCATGATAATACTGATAGGTTTCAAAAAAACGACCAATCGGATCAGCCCAGAAATAAGGTCTGGTTAAAAAATATATCGTCAAAACTATCACAGGGTAGGCTATCAAGCTAACCCAAACTTGAATGGAAATCCTTTTGATAGGGTAATGGGATATCACTAAATAAAGAAAAATAGTAGGTATCAAGAATAAAATATTAAATTTTGTACCTAAAGCTAATGCAAAAAAAAGGCTGGATGCCAAAAAAAAGCGTCCTTGGTTTTTTTCAAGCCCCCAATAGAAAAAATAGAGAGTGAAGGCATAAAAAGTAGTCTCAACAGGATCCTTAATATTAAAATGTGATTCACCAAAAAAGAGCGGATACAGACTAATTGATAAAGCCGCAATGACTCCAGCAAACTGACCATAATGCCGGGAAGTAAAAACATAAACCAGAAGAACCAGAAGACTTGAAACAAAAACTTCAAATAAATGATATGACTCTAGGTCTCCAAATATCCCAAATTTTTCATAGAAAACCCTGTTTGTTAGTGCCGCCAAAATGCCATTTAAAGGCGGATGGCCAGTGTCTCTCTCCATATAAAAGTACCCATCATAAAGCGGAAGTTTCCACGCGCTGACTCTAGATGACTCTAGATCTTTCGCCAAATAAGTCTTTCTTCCTGTTAATAAAAACTCGGCGTAAGCCTGACCGCGTATGAAGTGAGCTGGCTCATCAACATTAATCCCATAATCCGAAAGAGTGAAGACACTAACAACAAAAAAACTTAAAGCGACAATCAAACCACAAAAATTATTTCGCATCACTTGTGATTATATCAGGGATCATGTGAAGCTTGTTGATACCTCAAATATATAGGCTAGATCTTTTGGTTAAGATCTTGAACCCTAACAAGAACCTCCTTAATCTCATCGGAGGAGACCTCATATTGAGGCGTCAACCAAGATAAGAATGTTTCCAAATTATTAAGTTTATTATTGACCTCATCGACCTTAGCTTTGACTTTATATTCATTTCCCATGTCCTCCATCTTCTTTTGTGCATTTTCTAGATGGACTGCGGCCAAATTGAGAGACTCATTTGCTAAGTCTTGTTTCCCAGAGTTAAGCAACTTCTCTGCCTCAATTACTCTTTTTGTGGCCAGAAAGACCTCGTAATCAACTTTCTTAAAAGCACCAAAAATTAGTGCCCCCCGCGCCTTCTCTTTAAAAAGCTTCAACGAATAGAGCGACTCTCCTTTAGTTTTGCCCGCCACCAACGGCCAAAAAAGTTCATACGAATTAACGTTAGTAACTTTGGGCTCTTCGACTGCCTCTCCCTTTGCTCCCGCTAACCCCGCACCCAAGGCAATAAATGAGAAAGCAAAAAAGAGAAAGATTATAATTATTTTATGAATACGGCTAAACATCGCTCCATTGATTATCATTCTCAGATATTAGAAAATCAAGGGGCAAAAGCTATTTTTTAACTTTATATTTTCCGATAATACTCAGAAAATCGTTATTAAGGAAAATCTTTCTAAAATTATATTTTTTAAGAACGTTCAAAAACTCATTCTTAGTGCCAAGCCAATGTTCCATGAGATCTTTCTCTTCTAAATAAGTTATTCTTCTTTTATTTAAAATAGGCATATACTTACTTACTTTTAATGTACATAGGTAATCAATAAATCTCCTGATTAGAGAATTATCAGGCTCGATGAAACATAAGACCCCTCCACTAATCAAAACTCTTTTAATTTCGCCAACAGCTTTTTTGTAATCCAAAATATGATGAAAAACGGAATCTACCAATACGACGTCAAATTGATTAGCCCTTAAAGGTATTTTCTCGGCTGTACCAATATAAAATTTGACTCGAGGATTTTTCATTCTAGCAATTTTTATTAGATCCCCAGAGATATCTACCCCAACTATATTTCTTGTCTGCTCGAATAAAATATTGGTATTCAAGCCATCACCGCATCCCAAGTCAAGAACTTTTAACCCAGAGGAAATCCGAAACTTTGCAAGTCTTTTTTTTCTGGATCCCAAGCTCCGCCTTGTATCCAAACAAGCTCTTTCCCACTTTTTTGATTGTTGGTATTGTTTAGACCTGGCCATTTTGTACCTTTTTAAGATAATTAATGCTTATTTCCTTTGACTTTATCCAACTAAACCCCCTACTCCAAGAAATAGCACCTCTTCGGAGTTCGTCTAATCTTTCAGTATTGTCCAAAAGAGTGGATACTGCCACTGCCAGTTCCTCTGGCAAATTTTTTTTGATGACAACGCCAGTCTCTCCGTTCCGGATTGAATCAACCAATCCAGATGAGTGGTAGCCGACAACAGGCGTCCCCATAGCATTTGCCTCAATATTAACTAACCCCCATCCTTCTCGCATAGAAGGGTTAACCATAACGTGTGCTCTAGCTAAAAGTTCAAATTTTCTTTCTTGCCCTACAAATCCCCAAAATTTTACACGATTTTTCAAGTTTAATTTACCTACAATCCTCCTTAATCTGAGAAGATATAATCTATCCTCTGCCCTACCAACAATCCAAAAGCAATAATTACTATCCCTTGCTAAAATAGCAAAACATTTTATCGCATCTTCTACCCCTTTATCCTTTGTCAAAGCTCCTAAAAAGATAACTGTTGGCTGAGTTTCTTTTTTTGGCATCAACTTTGGCCGTCTAATAATTACTCCGTGGGGGATAATGATAATTTTCTTGGCAGGGATACCCATCCTCTCAAGATCCTTCTTGGCAGAACTACTGCCAACCATAAAAGGAGTAGCCCGGTACAACTGAAAAATAAAAAACTCACTCAAATAACCAATTACGCCAATAATCCAATTAAATGGCCAAGGCATCGGATTTGTGAACCAAACCTCACGGGCAACCTCCTGTAAAACAGCCAATTTTGGCTTACTAACATAAAGAGGTGTAAAAAAGGGAATACCATGAAATTGATCAACCACCAAGCTGTACTTCTTACAATTTTTTATCCAATAAATAAATCCAGATATTTGAACGCCAAGATACTGATGGCCGGACCTCACAATTTTTATCCCATCTAGCTCTTCTCTTTTGGGCTGACCATGAATCTTTGAAGAAAAAAGGGTCACCTCGTGACCAGCTTCGATCCACCCCTTCATGTGCTCATGCATCACCTGCTCCGCCCCGCCTGCCTGGGGATGTTTCGGGTCGCGCCAAGACATAACTAAAATATCCATACTAAATACAGAGTATATCAAAACGGAATGGAAAAACCTGTCGAAGCCCGATAAATAAAAGAGTAAAACATAATACTCCCCACAGTATGGGAATCCCACAATAAATGCGCAAATATCCCCAAGCTAACTGCCGTAAGCCAATAATTCCAGCCTTTCTTAATCGAAAAATATGCCATTATCAGTAGCCACTCCCAAGCATGAAATAACACTAATGCCTTTCCTGTTTGGTCAAAATAATCAAGCTGGAAAAATAATCCCACATCTATGCTAAACGCCCTAAATCTCCAAAAATCCAAAATATGGTCCGTATCAATTGCATATATAGCAAAAAGAGTGATCAAGGGCAATTTCCAATTTTTGGTTTTATAAAAAATAAATACTGCAAACGGAAGCGCCACCACTCCGTGCAGAATCTCATCAATAAATAAATCGTATCCCATGGACAGTAAACAAGTTTAATTATATTTCCCTAATACCTTCAACTCCCAAAAAACAATTAATGTATCCCATGCCATCCGCACCGGAGAATTTGGGTTCGTTATAGGTAGATACTGGATCTTACTAGCTTTATTAAAATTAACTTCTATTGGAGCCTCATAAATTCGTTTAAAACCATAATGTCTAGCCAAAGCAAGCATCTCAATATCCATAGCAAAACGATCAACCTTTAGTTTCGGTAATATTTTTTTAATAACTTTCCGCTTATATATCTTTATTCCACTTTGGGTATCGCGAAGATTAAGATTAAACAATATTCGAATTCCAACTTGGTAGCCAATACTCAATATTTGTCGAAACCACGGGTAATTTAATTTAGAAACTGGGTGTCTTTTTGATCCCACTATCACGTCCGCTCCATACCACTCCATATGAGCCAAAAGCATCATTATGCCAGCCGGCTTTATATCGCGCCCAGCATCTAAAAACGAAATTAATTCTCCCTTAGCTTTTTTCATCCCAAAACGGACAGCATAACCTTTTCCCCTATTAATTTTGTAGGAATATATTTTTACACTCGGAGATGACACTTTTTTTGCTTCCCTACACGTATCATCTACTTCTCCGTCCACAATACAAATTATTTCATAGTGAAAGTTTCCACTTAGACCTCCTTTGAGAGTCCTCTCAATATTATTAAGGTCCCGCCGAATTGTCTTTGCTTCTTTATAGGCGGGAATTATTACCGAAAGTGTCTTAAGATTTTTTGTTGGCATACATGAGTCTAAACTGATAATTAGCAAGGTAAAAACCTAAACTTAAAAACAATAGAATAGAAATTGTCAACGATGACTTTATAACAGCCAACAGGTTAACGTGATAACTCCAAATCATTACGATTTGTGCAATCGAGGCGACTAGAGGCAGGATAACTATCTTTACTCTATTGATAGATAATAGAAAGTTAACAACCAAATAAGAGGCTGTATAAAAAGTTATAAACAGGCCCATCCAGACTAATTCCGACTTAGCTTCCAAATATTCCCCGCCATACAATATTCCTATGGCGACATGAGGGATGAGATAATATATAAACACCACACACGATGAAATTAGTAAGGTCAAGACAAAAGACGCGTAAAATATATGACGGTAATGCTCTCCTCTTGACTTTCTACCAGAAACTAAGGGGAACATCACAGCGGTGACTGGTTGTGCAGCAAAATAAATTATTTTGCCTAATGTCGAGAGAGCTCCATAAAGCCCAGCATCTTTCGGAGATAAAAAATGTTTAACAAGAATGATATCAGTGGACATCAACGACACAAAGGCTAGAGCTTGCAATAAAACGGGAAAGGCAAATTTCAAAAAAGGTGCAAGGGGAATTTCTTTTTTCGGTGGTCGTGTACTAATAACTCCCCTGACCATGAGAGAAGCCACACAATAAGAGGCAACTACTGCTAAAAGAATTGCCATCATGGCACCAGGGACCGATAACCCCAAAACTATGAAGATCACCCCAAATATTAACTTAATAAGACTACTGGCAAGATTAGATGCCACTACCCCAAAAAAATTAAGCGTCCCTTGAAGTGCTGCCTGATCCTCAAGTAAAACTAACATAAAAAAGAGAGTAAAACCAACGGTCGCGGTTGAAAAAACTCCTTCGATATGCAAAAAATGGGCGATTATCGGCGACATAAAAACAAAAAAAATAGAGGACGCAATAGCGAATCGCCAAAGATATCTCCTTAGTGAATAATACACAATTGACCGTTCTTTTTTGTTTTTTGCGCGGGAAATTTCTTTCACTATTGCATAACTTGTTGACATAGGGGCAACACTAATTATGTACAAAATCGCATACAAACTTATTAACTCCCCATAATCGGCTGGACCAAGCAACCTCCCCATAACAATGTGGTAAAAATAATTAATCGCGTTAACACCAAGGCTGCCAAAAATCATGACCGCGCTGCCGGCCAACAACGAATTGTTATTTAATATTTTTTTTAATTTCATGAGTTATGCAATCCAATATCCTCTAATAAATAATCCCGATGTTATAGCTAGACCAACCAGTAATAAAATAATTAATAGTTTTTGCATTAATAAAGGTATTCTACAATTGTATTGCGCTAATAATATAAATCCAGGGAAAAGGACTGAAACATATCTAGGCATTGATGAAAAACTACCAGATAAAGTGGGTAATAAATAGCCACTCGCCATAAATAGCCAGTAGCTTCTCCGAATCTTCCACCATCCCAAGACACACAAAGTCAAAAAAAATATAGCAGAAAAAAGCTCTAAATATGTAGTAAAAATAACTGGGGAAATAGAATGATTCAAGCTGGGAAGTATCTTAAAAAAATAACGATAAAAAACTTGCGGCAATACTATAAAACTCGAGGATCGTTGGGATCCAAAAATTTCAACGGAATGTAAAAACTCCAAATAATCACCTGTGCGAAAATACAAATATCTCATATAAATGAGTAGACCTACTGGGATAATTAACAAAAATAGAAGTTTGCAATTTATAATTTTTCCGGTGCTTTTGTTTTGACTCAACATTTCCCAAGCCAATGCAGGCAAAAGAATTATTCCTATCACCCTAGTTGCCGATGCAATGCTTGCTAGCACTACCGCCACAAACCACTTTTTCTTTCGAGCAAAATAAAAGGCCCAAACCGATAAACACAAAAATAACGCCTCCGAATAAAAACTTCCGAAATAAAATGAAGTGGGAAAAATCAATAGAAGCAACACTGACAATCGAGTGATATTTTTTCCGTAATCTATTTCAATCAATTTCCAAAATCCAATTAATCCCAAGAAAAAGGCAAGATTAGACGACAAAATCCCAGAAAAAAGAAAACCATCAACCCCCGACCCAAGAAAATAAGAAATTTTCCTTACAACAAGCGGATAAACCGGAAAGTAAAAAAACTGAAGAGGTTTATACCCATACCGGGCAATTGACAAAAAATGTTCTCCATCAAAGTTCGCCCATCCCCAAATCCAAGGGGCTGATTGATAATTGCTCATCCCCCCGCCAAGAAAATTTTGTTGCAACGGAATCATTTTTGTCGCAGATAACGCCACAAGAAAAAGATAAACCCTCCAAAGAGTAAACATCGTTATCAAATACCAAAAATCATTCTTTTTCATTATTGACTACCTTTTGATATATTGCCATGGTTTGCCTAGCGGTTTTTAACCACGAGTATTTTGCTAAACATTTTTTGCCCTTATTAACATCGTTCTTATCCTGTACTTTGTTATTAGTTATTAATCTTAATTTTTCTTCAAGGTCTTTAGAATTTTTAGGGTCAAAATATACCGCCGCATCTCCTGCAATTTCAATGTGTGTTTGTATTTTTGATGCAACCACAGGCAGGCCAACTTGAAATGCTTCAAGTATCGGTAATCCAAATCCTTCATATAACGAAGGTTGACAATACACAGTTGCCATCTGCCATATTGACATAAATTCACTTCCTTCTAGATATCCAAGCCTGATAACGTTTTTGTCCTTCCTATATCTATCTTGCAATATTTTTAAAGAGAGATTTTCTATATGATCTCTGTCAAATTCATTGATCGAGGCTTGCTTGCCAACAATAATAATGGCCATATTTGTCCTTTTTACTGCTTTAATCAATTGAAGTAAATTCTTATTATAATTAACATCTCCAACGTATAATACATAATGCTGTGGCAACTTATATTTACTTCGGACCATCCTTAGTGCTTGTCTATCCTGCTTTGCAAAGTTAAATCCCGGAGCCAAATGGATTGGATACACCCTGTCTTCTGGGACTCCCAAATATCTCACAATATCTTTTTTTGATGTTTCAGATAAAGTGATCACTGCTTCACATTCATTTAAAGATTTCTTTTGCAAAAAATGTTTGATTTTTCCTCTAGTTCCTGGTGGATACCGATTTGGGTAAAGGAGAGGAATCACGTCGGGAACTGTTACTACAGTCTTAGTATATTTAACAAATGGAAGACTTAAATAGAATAAATCAAAATATGGATAGTGAACTAAATCATACTTTTTAATCCTACCTTTGTCTTTAGAAAACTGAAATCCCTCAACCTCTACCCTAAAGTCGCTAGATATTCTCTGAAGGGAATCAAGCAAATTCTTTGTATACACACCCATTCCTCGCGCCGCATGTCCGCCGTAGAGCGGAGCAATATCTACCGCTACTCTCATATGCTCCAATATTTATAATAAGCAATCGGATAATGCATTGATGAAAACATCGACCATAAAAATCCTCTAATTCCATCTTTATATCCTCTATGTCTAATAAATAACTTCAAAAATACAAAAAATGGTTTTAGTGTCGAGTAGAAAAGAAGGAAAAATATATTTTTTGGTAATTTACTATTCGCAAAATCACTTGCTCTCAAGTCGGTATATCGATTCAAGCGAAACAAATATCTACTTAAGGTTGGAGAATCGTGGTGTTCCAAATCTCCCATTAGCCATGCCACTTCTCCATCAATAACTATCTGCTCGTGAACAGACTTTGCCGGAAAATGTGCTTTACCATTTTTAACTAAACGTATCACCCCATCAGGATACACACCAGCGTGTATTAAAGGCTTGCCTAAAAAATAATTAACTCTTGGAATGAAAAAAGCAACGACTTCGCCAGTTACTTTACCGATTCCTCCATCCCTTTCTTCAACAAGCTTCTGATGCTTCTCAAATAACCTTCTTTTTTCTCGCGGTATTTCTCGAGACCTGATTTGTTTATGGTTTAGGTTAATTATTCTTGAAATCTCATCTGACAAACTTTTACCGACCCTTTCGTCGGCATCAAGCTGAAGGATCCATTCCCCTTTTGCTTTTCTAAGCGCCCTTTGTTTTGTTTCATGAAAATTTTTTTGATGCCTCCATTTAAATACATGAGCCTCATATTTTTTGGCAATCTCACGCGTTTTATCTGTGGAATATTCATCGTAAATGATTATTTCATCCGCAATTCCTCTGACTGACCTCAAGCAATCCCCTATATTTTCCTCCTCATTTTTTGTGGCTAACACTACAGATAATTTCATATCAGTTTTCAACTACTCTAAAGGCATCTTCCCCATTTGGGAAAGCTATCGTTTTAACTATATTCGCATCCGACGGGATTTCCTTAGAGGTCCCCACTATTAGACTATCCGAAGAACTACCCCTAATTTTTTCAAAATCTATTCTCTCAAAATGATAATTCCCAAACTCCCTGACAGTCGAAAATCCAAACCTGTCCCTATCAGTTAATACATGTTCTTGCTGAAACTTTTCTGGAGGAAATTTAGAATAAAATAGAAACAATATATACGGCTGATCATATCTGTCTGTAACCAATATCTTTTTGTACTCACCAGTCTTCCCCGATAAATACCCGACTAATTCACTCACACCATATTGAGAAGAATATGGATACGCTTTCGCGGTATGTACCCAATACAAATGAAGATAACGGCTAACACCCAAAACAATCAAAACAATAAACAAAATTAATCCTACTCTATGGATTCTATTCATCATTACCGAAAACCCGTAAGCACTAATAATAACCATCGGAATAACCATATTATGTGCGCGAAGAGCATGAGGAGATTGAAAGGTTAAAGCGGAGGCAACTGGGGCAACAATAAGCCACCAAATGACAAGTTTCCAATTATTTTTGACTTTTAATTTTACAATTCCGGCAAACCCTATCAAAATAAAAATAATGTCAAATATATACATTTGCCCCATTTCAGGTACTTTATTTCTTTGGATCTCATCACCAGAATTAAATAAAAACTCTCCCCAGTAATGATCACTCCAATTTTTAGTAAAGACTAAACCAAAATTCACTAATTTATTGTGGAGTGCTTTTGTCCACAAGCCATCTTGGTTTGCGTGTTCTCCTCTTTGTTCATTAATTCGGGAAACTGTGCCCATATCAGCTGTAATTCCTACGCCTGAGGCACGCGAAATACCTGCTGGACCCATCAAATCCAATATTAGTGGGGTTAAGACTATAATACCCAGTCCAATTGATAACCCAATAATCGCCTTGTCGTTCAACATATTTTTGTATTGGAAAACCAATAATCCCAACCCTAACAATGGGGTAACTAAACGGGCGGAATGATAAGTGTATAACGACGCTGCAAACACCAAAACGCTCAATAAATATAATTTTGGGGATGATCGGGCGCGGAGAAAAGACCACATTCCGAAGGTCATAAAAAATGTCGCAATGCTCACTTCCCAGGCACCACGAGAGAAATGAATATGCCATGGACTAATAGATAAAAACAATGCCGATAATAATGAAAATCTCCTGTTACTAAAAAGTTCTTGTACTAGGTAATATATTGCAAGAATGGTGAGAGAGCTCAGAAACATTGGGAATATTCTTACTGACCAAATATTTAACCCAAATAATTTCACAAACGGCAGGATCAAATATACTGTCAGTCCCGGCTTATAATCATTAAAGGACTGGAAATGAATAGGCCAACTGTTTCCATGTTCATCTTTACCGGTCTCCAATAGAGAGTATGCATTATACCCAAGCGCTGCCTCGTCGGCATTTAATGCAGGATAATTCCCTAGTTGATATAGCCGCAACACCAATCCCAAAGCAAAAATTCCAACTAATAATAAATTATATTTCTTAATCATGAATTGCCATAAAAGCGGTTGTCCCATCTAAATATTTAATCTCTTTTTCTAAAACGTAATTTTTTGATGAACCAAGCTCACGAGCGATCGTTACTTCGTCCCCAATATACAAGATCCTTTTATCGGTCTCTCCAACCGGCCAATTTATAGACTTAAAAACATATTTATCAAAACTTTCGACTAGCCCCACATCTCCAAACTCATTTTCTAATAAATGAGATGTTTTTTGATAACTAGAAGGATCATATCCTCCGTAAAATAAGAAATATATGTATGGCTGCCGATAACTTTGTTGAATTTGAATTTCATCATAATCAGACTCAACGATTAATACATAATTAACCATTTCTCGATACCCCCAATTCCACGACCGAACATTATGAACAGGGAGGTGCACGAAGTAAGCATCTACAAAGTAAATAAAAGAAAATATATACATTGCGAAATATAAAAATACCCATCTTTTTTGAGCAAACATATAGTTCATCCCAATCCCCAAGATAATTACCAGAGGCAATATCATATTCATGCTTCTTACCGCGTTCACCTGACTGCGAGAAAGCGCAGCCGGTAGCGGAGATAACAAAAACAACATCATTAATAATAATTTACTCTTTGTTGCAATACTCTTACTTTTTATCAAATAAAAAGTTCCGATCAAGAGCGCTAATAGATCTGCAAAAAGGAGTTGCCCCAATCCTGGTATGCCATGCCGAGAATTTTCCCAATCACCCTGAAAAAATAGAAATCTTCCCGAAAAGTGATTAAACCATCTCCCTACTATCCCTTGAAAAAAACTTAAAAGTTCTGAATGATAAAGCAAGTAACTTGCACTACCTCTCTGTTCCTCCCCTTCACTTAATAATTTATCTACATACCAACTTTCTCTCGGATAAGAAAAAATGCTAAAAACTTCAAGTCTACCTGTCTGGCCTACAAAGAAACTGTAAATTATCGGTGAAGATATAATTAGCCCTACAAAAAAGCTCCCTGCCAAAGTTTGTTTATCAATTTGTTTCAAATCCTTGAAATATATAAGAATAAGAGCAACTAAACTGATAAGTGATGTTAATTTTGCTCCCTGATATGCAACCAGTGTTAAACCAAAAAACAACGCCGACATATAGAGCCATTTACGCTTCTCAAAAGATAAAAGAAAAGCGAGTATTCCTGCAATTGTTAAGGTAAACGCTAAATTTGCTTCCCACGCCCCTCGTGAAAAATGAATATGCCACGGGTTAATAGATAACGCAAACGCAGTAAATAACCCCATCTTTCGTGAATTCAGAATATTTTTTGATAAAAAATATACCAATACAACCGCAACGCCCCCCATAATTGCACTTGGTAATCTGATTGCAAATTCCGTCAATCCTAAAATTGCAACGACTGGTACTGAGAAATAAATATACAAACCAGGCTTATAATCGCCGAATGACTTAAAAATGATTGGAAACAACTTACCGTATTCATCCCGTCCAGTTTTCAGAATTGAATAGGCATTGTATCCTAACGAAGCTTCATCGCTTGACAAATGAGGTGGGATATTTCCCAAATCCCACACCCTTAAAACTAAAGATAAAACTACAATAGCAACCAAATACTTGTTAGTTTTCATAAATATCAAACGCTCTTGAACCATCTAAAAAATTGATTGAATAAACCTTATCCCATCCGTGCAGGTTTTTTTCAGGGCTACTTACCAATAAACACTTACCTATTGTGCAATCAACCTCCTTGCCGCTCTCCAAAGTCAGCATAGATGAATCGTTTGGTATATCCCAATCATTTACAAAATAAAACTTGTCAAACTGATCGACCCAATACCAATTTGATTGGTAAAAACGGATAAGTTTTTGGTCGTTTTGGTACACATCTGGTCTCCAAGGCCAGTAAAATAATAAAAATTCGTGCGGCTCTCCATATTTTTTAGAAATGATTATCTTGTCATAATTATTGTAATTTTCTCGTACGTAGTCGACCATTTCTTTGTTCCCATACTGCCATGCCCACGAATACTTATCCTTATAGTCTAAGTATCTGATTAAAAAACTATATGCAGAAATAGATAACAATACTAAATAAAGTAGCATAAATATCATCCTGTTTTGATTATTTTTTAGACTTTCCCAAGAAACTATTATCCCTTGTGCCGATAAAATCATAGGAATAGGAATAATTAGTATTGACCTTAAGGCATGCGGAGATTCGCGAGTAAAACTTGCGGCAATCGGAGCAATTATAATCCATAACAATAAAACTTTACTGCTCACATTTCTATTTTTGATTAAATGCAAAATACCTATGAGCAAAAAAGGCGCATTAACTAGGTAAAGGAGTCCAAAATTTGGGATATTAAATTGATAATGCGATCCACCCTTAAGATATAAAAAAGTGGGTGAAAAATGTGATATATAATTTCTTACGTATTCGTTAACGAAGAATGTTCCCTTGTTATAGACTACCCTAGGTAAAACTCCCGGGAGTTCCGATGTATTTCTAGATTCAACGATCCTAGAAATAGCTCCATCATTTATTATCTGGACGTTGGCGTATCGTGCAAGCCCGCTTGAGGCGGTCAATTGCCAAAACATAGTCAGAAACAAACCGCATATCAATAATATTGAGAGGACAAGATTGGCCACCCTTCTCTTAATAAATTCTTTTGTTTCTCTTTGATAGATAAAAGCCAAACCAAATAAAAACAATGGAGAAAATATCCTAGCAGAATTATAAGTCCAAGCAGAAATTCCTAACAATGAGATTCCAATCAATATACTACTTGATCTCAACCTAACACCACGGATATAAAAATATGCTCCAGAAATAATGAACATTAGCGCGAGATTTGCTTCAACGGCGATACGAGAAAGGAATAATCCCCATGGTTCAATCGCCACCAATACCCCTGAAAACAATGCAACTTTTTTATTTTTATATAGCTCGTAAGTAAATAGGTATACAAAAAAAACACTGAATGTGCCAGCTAATGCTGATGGCAATCGAACTGCAAGTTCACTTGGACCAATAAAGAACTCGCTAACCGCTACCGCATAAATGTACACCGGTAGTTTGTAATCTCCATACGCCCGAAAAATAAGAGGAAAAGACTTTCCCCATTCATCCCTCCCGGTCTTCAATATAGAATAGGCATTATATCCGTGGCTAACTTCATCCCAATTAAGGGAGGGGGGAGTTTTATCCAGAAATATAATCCTTAATATAAACGCATTAATTACTATCAAAGATAGCAATACCCCGGGACTTGTTAGCTTATCTAGTATCCGCATAAATAAATGACCTTTGTTTATTTTTAAAATAAGTCACTCTAATTATAGCCTCCATGGGGATTTCCTGAATATCTAAATCCCAGGGAGAACCAATTAATAGTCTATTTTTTTGCAGTGAGTCATTTGGCCAGTCAGGCCTGCGAAAAGATATCTTCGAAATCCTCCTCCCATTTGCAAGAAAAGTGTTCGGATCGTATTGACAGTAAAATAGAACATAGGCGTATGGAATACCAGTATTTAAGGGCCCCAAGCTACCGAAAGTGTCGGTAATGATAACCTCATTATACTCATCTATGTGACCACAAGCATAAAGAGCTATTTCCTTGTACCCGTATTGCCAATACTCTGAATAGTATTTTGGATAATGCACAAAATATAAGTTAGCGAAGTACGCAATATTAACAGCAAGCAACGCAAAATATACTACAGAAATTGTCCTCAATCTCCGAACATTTTTAATTACAAACTCGATAGAACTCGCATAAGCGAATCCAAAAAAAGGAAGCCAAGTCAGAGATCTTATTGTATGTTGCTCGTTCATTGTTAATGACGCCGGGAGTGGGCCCAAAAATAACCAGGTGACCGCAATGGCTCTAAATAATTTATTTTTACTTGAAAAGACGAGGTATGTCCCTGATAATATCGGGATTACATCGACAATGTAAAAAAGCCCCAAATCAGGATCTCCAGGCTGGGTGTAACCCATTCCTTTCCAAAACCAAAATCTTAGATCAAAATAGTTCAAATATTTTCCCGCCCAATGCCTAAAAATTAAATAAATATCATTATCCAATAGTCTCTCTATCCAATTGACATATGTTCCTCTGTGGAGGGAGTCCATTAATCCTGCCTCTCGAAAAATGGATGTTGATAAAGGTCTAGATCTAATCGCTTCGGTAAAAAAGCCTAGATAAAAATACGGCGTTATAAAGATAAGTAAAATAACTAACGGTGCGATAAGAAGTTTGGGATTTCTAATTATAACTCTCAAATTTCCCCTAAGCAGAAAGCTCAAGATTAAAAATAATAAGGGAGAGAACAGCCGTTCTGCGTTATAACTCCAAACAGACAAGGCAAAAGCCATTACACTCAAACTTAAATATCTATTTTTCATACTTTTATTCCAACGAAGCAAACTCCATACCCCAACTAGCAAAAAGAAAAGCGCGATGATGGCCTCAAAATTTCCCCTGGAGAAATGTACATGCCAAGGATTTACCGCTAGCCAAAGACCCCCAAGAATAGACGCAGGTCGTGATAACCCAAACTCAAATAAAATCATTACAAAGATTACGGCAGTTAAAGCGCCAAGCAGTGCGGTAGGGAACCTTACTCCAAATTCCGTCAAACCAAAAAGATAAACCGAGGGCACAGTGAGATAAATATCGATTGCCGGCTTGTAATCCCCTATCGCCCTAAAGACTAATGGCATTTTCATCCCCCATTCATCTCTACCCGTTTTTATTATGGAATATGCATTGTATCCAAACCCCACCTCATCAATAGATAGACTAACCGGATATGAAGACAATTTATAGAAACGAAAACTAAAAGCTAGGATAAAGACAATTAACAGTGGGCATAAACGAATTCCTTTCATATTACCGTAATAAAAGATAAAAACTTCTTAATACAACAAAAACTCCATAAACAACAAAAAGATGAAGATAATTATTTTTCGTTTTGATGTTTCCAATATTCATAATCCCTTCCCTTGCTATAAATATATAAAGAATCATCACCGGCCAGAGGAAAACAAGATTTTTTTGACCCAATATGTAGGGAATAAATACCAAAATTATCAATATCTTTAATAGCCCAAAGTTTTTCTTTCTTACAATGGTAATAATCCCTAAAACCCATGCAGGAAACAAAACCAATGGAATTGGCTCAGTACGAGGCGGAGACATCAAACTACCATCGCCTGCTTGGAAAAAAAATCGGGGGCTCAAAAACGACGTAAGATCAAAAAATTCATCGACTACTATTGTAAATTCATTAAAGAAAAAACCTCCTACAAGTCTACCTGGCAACCCAAGGTCAACATTGGCATTTTTGGTAGCCTTAATTCTCTCAGTCCTCTCATAGCTATAAATTGATCCCAATTTACCCTGAAAATAATGAGGAGATTTACCTATTTCACGAAAAACATTGGTCGAGTTAATAATTCCCCACCAAAAACCAGGACACAAAACAAAAAATAGCAAAAGATGACGCACATTATTTGTTATTCGCATAAAGCTCTTGCGTCGGAGCAACTATCCAATAAGCCTCTGTTTTGTTTGGATAAAGTATTTTTTTGATGGCTTCTGTGGACTCAGGGAATTCACCTGGTTCACCAACTAACAATACCTGTGGAACCCTTGAATGAAATGACCAATCTATATTCTGGAACACAAATTTTCCTAAAGTATATTTTGGGATTTGATCAACCCAACTATATTTCCCTTCGTCAAAACCCCACGAATTAATTTCTGATTGGTATTCAGCTGGATCAAATCCATTATAAAAACTTAGATAAACATGTCCCTCAGAAATCTTTTTTGAAATAATTATTTGATGGTAATCCCCCTCAATTTGAGCTAAATAGCCAAACAATTCCCGCTGGCCATAGATCATCGTCTTCGCCTCACGAGACGGTTGTTGAATAAAATAATCTTCAATGAAAAAGACAAAACCAAGCAAAAACATAGACAGATAGATGAAAACTAATATTTTTTGATCAATATATCGCGCGAGTTCCTTAAAAACATGTACGCCGCCAAGGCCCAGAATAATCGAAATAGCCGGCATCATAATTACAGCACGATTGGCTGCATATCCCGGACCAATCGACAACGCCGCAGGAACCGGTGCTATCAATAGCCAAACAACAAGCCAGTTAACCTTCTTTATTTTTCCGGATGCCCATCCCCAAACAAATCCTACTAGTAAAGGCAATTCAATCAAATAAAGCAAACCTCTACCTGGGAGCATCCCATATGTCCCTTCACCAGCACCTTGTGTAAATAAAAACTGCGGGGAAAAATACGATACGTAATTACCCAAGAAAATAGAAAAAAGATAAGTAAGTTTATTATTAAAAACTCTCGCCAAAAAATCCGGGAGCCCTACCATAACCGCACCATAACGTTGACCACCAACATTGCTTGCCAAACTAAATATCCCAGCGGAAACCGCCCTTGACCCTGATCCAGTAAGATATGTATACAAAGCGCCTATGCAAAATAGTCCAAAAATTCCAATTGGGAATCTCATTTTTTTGCTCAATTTCAAATTTGCACGATTATCTACGATTAAATACCCCACAATTAGTGGAGTAACCAAGCGGGCTGAGTGATAAGTAAAAAGATTTAAGCCAAAAAAAGTAGCCGACCATATAAAATATTTCGAATTCTTTACCCCCTTATAAAAAAGAAATATTCCAAAAGGCATAAAAAAAGTAGTCAGGTTGGCCTCAAAAGCTCCTCGAGACATTGAAATATGCCATGAAGAGACAGCTAACAAAAAGGCTGTCAAATAAGCGGTCCTTTTGTCTTTAAAAACCTCATCAACCAATAAATATGTACCCAATACAGCAAGTATGCCCAAAATGGCATTCGGTAGCCTCACGGCGAATTCATTTAATCCAAATATTGCAACAGAAGGAATAGTCAAATACCCATATATAGGCATTTTGTAGTCTCCGAAAGATTTAAAGCTAAGAGGAAAGAAATTACCCCATTGATCACGACCAGTTCTCAAAATCGAATACGCGTCATAACCAAATGAAGCTTCATCAGGAGTGAAACCTGCCGGATGATTACTAAGTCCATATATCCTAAGAAAAAAGGCCAATCCTAGCACAAATAGAACTATCTTATTCATAACCATTTAATTATACTTGCAAATGACAGATAAATGAAAAGTCACATTTTCCCAGTCGCAATCGCTCTAATTATTACTATTAATATAATTTTAATTATATTAATGCCTCTCCCTGTAAATTTTGAGATTGCAAGTTCCAAGATATTTATCCACTTCAATAATTATATTCTAAAAATATTTGCCTTATTTATACTCGTATCTGCCTTTCAAATGTTTGCAGAAAACAACGCCAAAAGACTTTTTTTTTATATCACCATTCCTTGGTGTCTCTATATTTATGAATTTAGAATTATTGAGACCATTATTCTCTTCTTATCAGCGGTATACTATCGAACCAAAAAATATAATACTCCATTAATCATCTTAATCTTTATACTCACCTTTACTGCCCTTCAAAATAATCGCTCACTAAAAATCTTTCTTAAAAATTATGACTTGGCACGGGCAACTCTTGAGGTAAATGAAAAACAAAAATTTATCTCTGAACATCTAATCAGAAAGATCACTTATAACAAGTTGACATATGTTGTCGATATTTCCATCTCTCACTTTATTAGCTTCTTTGACTTTGAACAATGGTCATCTCCTAAAGATTCCTATGAATTGATAAAACTTAGCGGGCTTTCCCCAAAAAATAATCCATTAATTCTTTTTACTTGGCAAATCCCTATTGTTTTTTTTGGATTACTTAAATATAAGCCCCGCGCAAAACTCATATTTCTTGGAGCGTGTGGGGTGGGAATATTCCTCATTTTTGAGAAAAAAAACCTAGCCGATTCTAGTTTTTTAGTTATTCCCCTTATTGCAAGTGTTTATTACAACGGTATCAAAAATATCGAGGAGAAACTATCATCGTTTGCACTATACTTCCTACTACTTCTATCATTTTTTTCATCAACGCAATATTTGGCGTTCTACCACAAATTCCCTCAAAAATTTCTAAATACAGATTTAATCTATTACCAGAAAATTGGAAGCTGGCTTAATTCAAATAGTGATAATTACCCCCAGATAATAATCAGCCAGAGATTTGGACCCACTGAGACGTTCATCCCTTACTATTTTGAGGGTAACAATATCACTTATAAATCATATTATTTTGCTGAAGAAAATAACTCTGAGAATTTATACATTGGGCTCTCAGGAGAATTTGTGGGAAAAGGGAAGAACACTGATACTGAAATTATTCCGAATAATATTGATCTAATTGACAAAATACAAGGAGAAGACGAAGTCGTCTTTGAACACGGTAAAGAGCTATGGATAGGCATACAAAAGTAATCCTCTTGTCAATTATTTTGCTTGGATTTGGCTTGAGAGCATTATGGCTTCATCACTCTCCGCCTGCGTTAAACTGGGATGAAGTTGCCCTCGGATATAACTCCTATTCCCTGTCCAAAACTGGAAGAGATGAGTTTGGATATAAATTACCAATACTATTAAGGTCTTTTGATGACTATAAATCTTCTGCCTACGCCTATTTTTCAATTCCTTTTATATATTTCCTTGGTCTAAATGAAATCTCGGTGAGACTCTTATCTTCTCTTTCTGGAACCATGATCATAGTAGTCACCTACTTTCTCGCCAAGAATTTAACTAATAACCGAATTGTCGGAATGTTTGCTTCTCTCGCAATTTCAATATCACCCTGGGCAATATTCTTTTCAAGGGCAGCATTTGAGGCGAACTTAGCTCTTCTCTTTTATCTAGCTGGAGTTTATTGTCTTATCATAAACTCAAAGTCTCCCGGTAAGCACCTCGTGTCGGCTGTATTTCTGCTCTCACTTTCCATATATTCTTACCACTCAGAAAAAATCCTTGCACCAATCACTTTTATACTTTTTATGTTTACAAATCACTTTCTGATTAGGAAAAATCAAAAAACTATTTTGCTGTTTCTTTTGACATTGCTTCCGCTTGCAATTATTTATTTTAACAATCCCGAGACCACTAGCCGCATGTCGTCCACTTCACTTTATCACGCTTTAAAAAGGAATAGTGATCTTTCACCGTCAAGTTTGGTTAACGCCATCTATTCGAGATATTTATCTTATTTTTCTCCAATAAACCTCTTTGTTAGAGGGACTGGCGAGCCAACACAACAAATATCGGGTTTTGCAGAATTCTATAGTTTCTGGTTTTTTTTCTGGGTGGCAGGGATCATTAATATCATCAAAAATCCAAAAAAATATAAGAACCTTGCCCTGCTTACTATCATCTCACCGCTACCAGCAATTCTCACTTGGAATTGGTTTTACCCAGCAAGAGTCCTTCCTCTATTCGTATTTTTTACTATTATTATAAGTATCGGCTTCGTCTCCATTGCGCGCCACAAACTTGCTCTCCTTTTTATCGTCCCGCTGACAATAATGTCTCTTACCCACCTAATAGGTAGTATCACTTATATCTTTCCAGGTACGTCCAAAGGTGCATGGCAATTCGGGATGAAGGAAATCATAACTGAATCATCAAAGGTGGAGGGTGATTATAACAGGATTATTTTTGAAACCAGAACTGCACAGCCGCATATTTTCATTCTATTCTATTCAAATTATTCACCAGACAAATATCAAAAGGAGATCAAAAAAATTGCTGACAATCCCAAAGGCAGAAAGGATTTTAATTTCGGTAAATATGAATTTCGAGATGTCTATTGGTTTAGGCAAGATGAATATGCAAAAGACACACTTCTCGTAGGACCCCCTTCCAGTCTGCCTCTTGAAGAAGTCAGACTTAATAAGGAAGTTGACAGAATAATTGTGGTGAAGGACAAAGAAGGCAATGTATTAGCTCACATCGTTGGGATGAAATAGCCTTCTTGACCTCGCAAGATAAACAAAAATAACAAGATTAATTAATCCCAATATCCTTGGCATAACTCTGTTCCCAAAAGACAAAAATCCAACTAACAAATCAACCTTTGGAACCCACCAAAAATTATACAAATTCAATAGATTAATCCCAGAGAGCGACCAATAAATTGGAAGCAGCTTTCTGTCCCGGGCAACCAATATGGTCAAATAAGGAAACAGCGGATATAAATACCTCTCATGCATGTTTGTTTTAAACATCCACACCGAAAACGCAAGTAGAACAAATGACCAAAAGATATTTTCTTTATCTTGATTTCTCCACAATTTCCAAAAAATTGGGGCCAACACCAATCCTGTCAAAACCATGCCCCAGTACTGATAACTCAACGGCCCAAGCTTCAATATATGAGGTTGTTCATGTATGCCAGTTAAAGCTGCCCACAAATTAAACGCATTTGCCGTAATCACTTGGAGCTGTTCGGTCAATACTTTTTTAGTATAAATATTATAAAGCCATGTAGCTGGATCTACCTTCGTCGAAAAAAATAGAGTGACCCCAAGAATAATCAAAACCGGAAATGATAAAGATTTAACGATGTTTATAACTTTATGCCTCTGGCGTACAATAACAATAGCAAAGAGAGGGAGAAAAATAGCCAAAGAAACTTTTATATAAAGCGAGATAGCAATCGCAAGGAGGCTTTTCGTAAGCTTCTTATTTAGCAAGAAATATAGAGCAAGAAGCCCAAAAAAATTCACGGTTGCATCGGTCTGTCCCCAAACCGCCGAGTTATACCAAATAATAGGATTGAATAAAAAAAGTATCGCTCCAAACCTCGCAGTTTGAACATTTTTCCACTTAACAAGGATTTTGTAGATCAAGTATGCCATTCCTAAATCAGATAATATCGCCGGTAGTTGAAGTAGGGCGGGGTATAAACGATCTTCCAAAAAGAGCATTACAAGAGAAGGGAACAAAGGAATCTTTATATTCAAAAACCAAAAGAATGAAAATATGAACTTAAATAATTTATATATGAATGCAAAAATTATAATCGTTCCCGGGGGCTGATTCGGCCAAGTATAATTCCACACATTCGATTCAGGCGCATAAAACCCTTTCGCTCCATAATCCCAAAACCTAATACCCCAATCAATATGATTATTCAAATCTGGATGCCATATCCAAAAGGCAAATATCAAACGAAACAAAAAAGCAAACAGAAATATCTTTTTAAGACTAATTTTTTTCATTTGTTTCGACAAAATAAAACGCAGGTTTACCGCCCGGAAATTGTATTATCTTCATTATTCTTTTGGCATCAAAATCTTCGGGAAAATCCCAAGGCGATCCAATTAACAAAGCATTTTCCATTTCTTTATCTAGTCTCCATTGTGGCTGCCTAAACTCGATATTTAATATTTGATCATTATCAAGATAATTCTTTGGGCTAATTCCACAATGAAACAGTACATAATAATGCGGGATCGTCTTAACTTTTGGTAACTCAATTCCGTATTTATCGGTAAACACTATCTCATTATAGCGCTGATGATTCTCGCATACATAATTAGCTGCCTCCTTATATCCATAGTGCCACAGATCTCCATAATATTTATGGAAACTATTGCGATAAATACTCCAGAATAAACTTGCATTAATCACAAGAGCAAGCGAATAAACCAAAATTGCTATTTTGGGTACACGCTTTTCCAAAAAATATTCGGACCCAGATGCATACAAAATCGCAAACAATGGAACCCACTGAAGTATTCTAATTGGACTAGCGTCTCCCCTAGCAACTGCCCCAGGTAAAGGGCCCAAGAATAAAAACAAATACACAATATTTTTTATATCTCTATTTTTTGATTTTATAACCGAGTAAATCCCAGCTAGAATTATTGGAACGTCAATAAAATATATTATTCCCAAATCCGTATATCCCTTAGGAGTCATCCCGATCGCCTTCCAAAAAATAAACCTCGGATCAAAATATGATAGATATTGACCCACCAATAATCGAAAAAAACCATATGGGTTGTCCAACAATCCGATTTCTTTTCCTATCCATAGATCCTCGGCCCTTGCCCTCACTCCCAAGGTAAATAAACTAATATATAAAAATGGGATCAAAAAAAACAATAAAACTAATAATATTTGCAGTAAATCTCTTTTGTTTGTCACAAGTTTCTTAAACTCTTTTTTATATAGAGCAATCAAGGCGATGGAAAGAACCGGGATAAATAATCTCTCGGCATGATAGCTCCAAACAGATAATGAAAAAGAGAGAATAAACAAATAGAAAAACAAAGCATATCCTTTTCTAACCCAAGACATGAAAAAATATAATCCTGCCAATAAGAAGAAAAGCGCAGTCACCGCCTCAAAACCAGCCCTTGAAAAAAATATGTGCCAACCCGATATTGCAAGCCAGAAACCGGCTAATAGTGAATATCTTTCTTTAAATTTCAACGTCATTAGTATTAAAATTACAAATAATACGCTTAAACTTCCCAATATCGCACCTGGCAATCGAACCGAAAGCTCGTTTAAACCAAAAATATAAATAAACGGGATTTTTAGATAAACATCGATTGGGGGCTTATAATCCCCGATACCGCGGAAATATAATGGAAGTAATTTTCCTTGTTCATCTCTCCCCGTCTCCATAACGGCATATGCTGCATACCCAAAAGTTACCTCGTCCATCGAAAGACTGATCGGAAGATTCGGCAAACGATAAGTTCTTAATACTAATGCTAGTAAAAATACGACAAGTATTCCTAGTCCAAAAAATCTGCTACTTTTTTTCATTAAAGAGATAGCCTAAACCAAAACTAACGATATAAATATTTACAAGATATGAGGGAAATAAAAAGTACACACTACGTTGGCCCGATAGATATGCAAATAATGTAGTAAACACCAAAACAAGAAAGGGCACGAAGTGATTCGTTTTCACTAATATATAAACACCTATAAACCACAGAGGAAAGAGAAAGAACGGGATCATTTCCCATTTTCCAAATACCATACTGTCAACAAAAAAAGTTTTCGGAGAAATTAAATTTAATATCTCAGACATATTGTTAAAAACAAGTCCTAACTTACCAAAATAAAGCCGCGAAAAAATGGAAGTATCTTTTAAATCAAAAACAAATCTCAAGTTATATACAGCAAAGATTGATTCTATTTTGCTAGAAATATAAAGAGGTGTTTTCATCCATTCACCAACTGCCGTTTTAGTGTTTAGCAACATAAACCAAAAACCTGGAGATATTAGCAACAACAACTTATTTCGTAGCCCCTTCATTCACTCTTGCCTGAGAAAAGATAAAATGCTGGTTGGCCGGAAGGGTAAGGGATAGATTTAATTAACTTTAGATCGCCGGGGGTACGATCCGGCTCCATAATCAGATTAACATTTACGTCTTTTTCAGACGCAAGATATAAAGTATTTCCATCAAGTATCTTTCCCCAATCATATAATCCACCTTTGACACTCCCAAAGTAATATTTATCAATATGTGATACATTTCCAACCCCCTCTAAATTAACTACATTATCCAACGGGAACTCACTTTGCCACTTATCAGGCGGATATTCATACCATGCCGCAAAAAAGGTCCAAGGTGGTTCACTTGAAGTAGAGATAATAATCTTCTCATACCCATTTTCAATCTCTTTAATAGATTGAACTGACTCTCTAAAACCTGCATGCCACCAGCGCTCACTCCCCCATGGATTATGAACCCAAAAACTGTGTTGATAAAAAATAAAACAAGCTATAAACAGAAAAAAGTAACTTAACAAAACATATTTATTAAAATTGTGGATCCCATAGGCGATAAGAATCACCATCGGAGGCAGGATTACTATTAATCTAGTTGCATGATGACCACCATCCCTGGTAATTGAAGCCGGCAGAACTCCTATAATAATCCAATACAGCACCAAAAGCCTTATCTTCTTGTCAATTTTGTTTCTTGAAAAGAAGTATATTAAGCCAACAAAAAATGCCACAATCTCAATCTTGTAAAATAAGCCCATACCATTAATTGAGTGCCTTAAGTTTGGATCACCCACATTGAACAAAAAATCAGCAGAGAAAGACTCAAAATAATTATTCACGATATTTGATCCCCAAAAGGTAAATTTATTATGGAAAGCGCGGTCAATAAAGGTTGGATGCAATCCCTCTCCAAGCTCCCCTCGCATCCGAGCATCGAGCTGCCGCGAAGTGCCAACTTCTGCCTCCGTAGTTGGATTTGTAAAAACACTAATATACCCAAATCTTTGCGAGCCCCCTCCAAATATTGTGCTATATGCAATCGGCACACCAAAAATGAGTAAAGCAACCGCGCCGCGAATCAAATATTTTTTCGGTAATCCAAACAATTTTTTTCTCCAGACAAGAAATAAAAAGACCAAAATAAGGGGAGTAAATAACTTTGCAGTACTATACACCCAAGGCATTAAAGCAAAGGAGACCATAGACAGCCACAACCATTTTCCGTTATTAAATGATTTAAAAAAAAGTAACATCCCCAATAATAAGAAGAAGAGAAGTTGAGTTACCTCAAACGCAGATCGGCTATATTGGATGTGCCAAGGAGAAAAAGCCAACACGGCTGTACCTATTAATGAAAGCTTCTCATTTTTTGTCAGCTCTTTTAGAAGAAAAAAGAAAATGTACACACCGAGTATCCCAAAAATCGCAGCCGGCAAACGCACTCCCCAAGGGCTAACCCCAAAAAGAGCAACTGTCGGAACCGTACTGTACAAATAAAGAGGGGTCCGCCACTCGGCAAGAGATTGAAAATGCAGAGGCCAAGGATTACCCATATAATCTTTACCAGTTTTAAATATCGAATAGGCATGATAGCCAACATCTAACTCATCTCCAAACAGAGAAACAGGTACTTGATCAAGTCTCCACAACCTCAAAAATGAAGCGATAAAAATAATCAAAATTAATACTAATTTGCAATACTTTACTTTCATATTACTAATCTAAGCTTTTGCCCACTCCACATTACAAACCAAATTAAATAGTGTCTAATTATCCCATGATAAATCATGCTCGATCTTGTCAACCTTTCCAGCTGATCTTTATTGCCAGCTGCCTTATTACCGCTAGCACCATGATAGTGGACTACTTCCACATTCGGTAAATAATATACCTTTAGCCCCGCCTTACGCACACTCCTACAGTAATCAAGGTCTTCAAAATACATAAAGTACCGCTCGTCAAGTAGGCCAACTTTCGATCTCGCCTCTGGGGTAATCAAGAATGAGGCCCCCACCACTGATTCCACTTCGACAGGATCTTCTCCCGATGGAACATATTTATCCAAAATTTTCTCTTCTCCAAGCCAATATTGCCGAATAGACCTCCAAAGTGTTGGTAGACGATAGCAACTTGGCTGAATAGATCTATCGATATTTAGTAATTTCGTACCCACCACTCCGGCTTCAGAAGCATTTTTTGCAAAATGGATCAATTCATCGATATAATTCCTCGCCATCTTTGTATCGGAGTTTAAAAGAAATAAATATTTACCTCTCGCTCCTCTGGCGCCAAGATTAACCCCCCGAGCAAAACCTAAATTATTCTTATTCTCAATTAATCTAACCTTCTTCCGTTCCAATTCGCGCAATGCCCCGACACTTCCATCGGCCGAAGCATTATCCACCATTATAATCTCGTAGCTAACTCCTGGTTTCGAAGAAATTATCGACTTCACACAGTCAACCGTTAGTTTTTTGGTATTCCAATTAACGACAATTATCGAAAGATCAAGCTTCTTCATAATAAATCCTCAAAAATTTAACAAATATTACAAGGTTCAAAAACGAAAAGAACCGTTCAGTTAATTCATAATCGAAAAATATAGTTAACGCCTTAACCTCAGGGAACCACCACCAATGGTACAAATTCACAAGAAATACCAGGCTAAGTATAGTATATAACTTTCTAAGTTTTGGTTTGTTCACCAAAACTAAAGGGAAAAATACAAAGATCGGGAATAAATATCTCTCGTGAACCCTGGGGAAAAACATAAAAATTGAGAAGTAAAGCATTATAATAGTCATAAAAGTTTCCGCGTTAAAAATAAATTTCCTGATTATTAAAATCACAACTCCCCCTCCAATAATCCAGGCTATTCTCCCTAATGTAATCCCAAGATACGTGTTTGTGACAGCGATTCTTTCAAGCCCGAGGACTAATCCCCAGAAATTAAAAGAGTTGAGATTAATAAATGGAAGAGTAACCGCACCAGGAAGAATTTTATTTACATACATATTTACTATCCAAGAAAGATAATGAGAATCAATAAATAATGAACCCAAAATCCAAAGCAAAGCAACTAAGACTATGATCAGTCGGAAAACAGTCTTTGGGCTAATCTTATTTTTTATAGACAAAATTATCAAAATTGGCACTAAAGGAATAAATGTTGCCTTAATCATCACAGAAATAAAAATTGAAATTAGACTAAATAGAAACTTTTTTTGCATCGCAAAAACTACAGCTAACAAACCAAATAATGATACCGCAGAGTCCAGCTGCCCCCATGATCCCGACAAATAAATCGTCACAGGATTAAACAAATACAGACCCATTGAGTATTTTGCAGTTTTTATATTCTTAATTTTTTTAATCCAATAGTAAATGGCAAGGCCAATTCCCACATCGGCAAATATTCCTGGAAGTTTCAAGATTGAACGATATCCGTAAACATCAAACCAAGTGATAAAATCTGAAGGAAAAGCATCAAAATTAATGTTCAGTTTCCAAAAAACTTCAAAAATTAACAAATAAAACCATCTTAGAACTAAAAACAAAAGCATTGCCAAAGGAGGATAATCCGGACGGGCATAATTTCCAAAATTTAGCCAATCATAAAAACCCCTTAACCCAAATTCTTGAGCATAAATCCCCCAAATCTCATTGGTCGTTAAGTCGGAGTGATATGACCAGGGAACCAAAAACAAACGCAAACACAGTGCGATTAAGATAATTTTTTTGATGTTATTTAAACCTTGAAAATACCGACTCATCTGAGACTATCGACTGTTTAATTTCCCTTTTTCTTCCTTGGCGGACAACGATCAACCTAAGTAGTGCCGCCAGAATAACACGCAAGTAACCGGGGCTTGAAACAGTCCTCTGAAACATTGCTTCCAAGTGCTTCCTAAACATACTTCGGCTGGTGATATTCTTCCAGATCACCAATAATTGATTTCTCTCTTTTACGATTTCTAAATATTTTTTCTTAAAATTGGTTTCATTTATTATGGACTCATGCTTATGAACCACCATTGCACCAGGCTCCCAAAGCATAAAATACGCTCTCTTCTGCGCCCTGTACCCTAAATCCACATCTTCCCAATAAAATGGCCTTAATAATCGATCATCCATTCCTCCTAGCTCAAGCCAAACCTTTCTCCTAAATACCCCGCTTCCACCACTCACCCAAAAAGTGTGTTGTACTTCATCGTTTTCCTCCAAAGGGGAATGTTTTATATACCCGTTCTCATATCCTCCCTTTGCAGGACCAAAGCCTTTCTCGTGCAACCCAACAGCGAAAACTTGATTATTTTTAAAATGAGGGATAACTTTTTTTAGGAAATCTTTCTCCGGGATAACATCGGTGTTTAACAAACAAATCAATGAAGAACGCGCCATTCTTGCACCCATATTTACCGTAGAAGCAAATCCACGGTTTGTTCTATGCCTAAAGAGCCTAATCTTGTCCCTATATTCTTTGGCAAGAAATGTGACCGTCTTATCTTGGGAAGCATCATCGACAATAATAATCTCATTAATCCTGTTCGACTTAATTTTTTTTGCTTCAAGAACTTTTGGGAGATTTCTCCTCAGTAAGCTCTCGCTATTCCAACTTGGAATTACAATTGATACTCTCATGTTTTTCTTACTTTAATTATTTGAAGCATATCAAACAAAAATTTCCTATTTTCTTCTATTTTAAAACCAACATCTTGCGACACTTTCTCTAGTGAACCATCTCTATACGATTGGATATGACAATCATTCCATATATGTCCCGGACCAAATTTAGTCCAAAAAAACCAAATAAATTTAAAAAGCCCATTATCTGTTGGCACCAAAAATATCGCATAACCACTTTTTTTCAAAACCCTTTTTATCTCTTTTAATACAACCTTTGGTTCAGGGACATGTTCCAATATCTCTAATGCAAAAACTGCATCAAAAGTATTTGCACTAAAACCTAATCTGTGTGCATTTCCTAGTTTAAATCGCATCTTTCGATTTCTTCTCCAGTGCCTTTTCGCCCAATCAATTGAACCCTTAAGAACGTCGATCCCGATTATCTCCTTCGCTCCTGACACATCCAATATAATTTTTGTGAACACCCCATCAGCACAACCAATATCAAGAATATATCCTTCAACTTTATCAGTAGATTTTTCAACCTCTTTAAAACGAGTGTTGTGCCAAAAACGTTGCCCCATATTCCTTTTAATAGATCGGAAATACCAATCAGGCGGAACGTTTCTATGTAAATCCGAAGCTGACTGTGTGCTTTTATCTATTACTTTCATTGTTTAATTCTTTTTTGTATTCTAATTTCCCCAAAATACTTCTCTTCTATCATTTTGGAGTAAGAATCTTCAATATCGATAGTTTCTTGTAAATAACGCAAAGGAATCCCGGCCATTGGCTCAATTACCAAATAATAATCGCTCACCTCATGATCAGATATATTGAGGCTAGAAAGTTGCCCTTCTTGCCCTCTCCCGTGCCAATAGGGAACATATCCATACAGCGGCTCACCATACCAATTATAAAGATAAGTCCAGACAATATTTATCCACATCGGACTCGTTAGTGAATTAATACTAAATTCATTTCCCTTCGCACTTTCGTAGGTATAATCTATCGCAGATAATTGCTTTGATAAAATCATATCCTTTTGTATAGCAAAAATAGTTTGACCCCGTACATTTTCTTTTCTAATCATAGAAATATTTCCAAAAATAATTATTAACAAGACGGCGAGGCCCAACAGCCTATACCCTTTCTCCCACCATTCGCTAATGTTTATCCCCACAAGAAGACACACAGCTGGACCTATGCCGACCAATAAAAAAGGCGTACTAGTTCCACCCACCGACACGACAGTGAGATGACTTAGCAACCAACATAATAAAAACAAACGCCATGTATCACTTTTTCCTTTCCTTAAGCTGGCGATTGTTAATGCAATAAGGACAATTACAAATATTCCACCATATCCAACATTGCCTGGATAAGTCGAGAATGCAAACACCTTTCCAATTTGATTAAAGAAAAGAACTAATATATCACCGAGTCCTTTGGCCACACCTGCCCCCTCTTGAGAAGCAAAAAGAGAACTTGCTCCAATAATTCCGCGAAATCCGAACTTTACTTCAGCAATAATCATGGTGAGGAGTGAGAAAAATAATGCAACAAAAAAATTAACCAAACTCCTAAAATTCAACTGTTCTTTTCTTATTAAGAGCCATATTGTAAATGGGACAATATGATAAAGAAGAAAGACCTCGGCTTGGATTGATAATCCAAGTCCAACACCGGCCAGTATAACACCCCAACCTTTACCCTCTTTTGTCCACAACCACAAACCTAAATAAGAAAGGGGCACAAAGAACGCGGCAATTGTCGGATTTGAGAGCCATACTGCATATTGAGTAGCCTCAAATGAGATTGCATATAAAAAAGCGGACAGTAGAGCCGTTCCAATTTTTCTTGTCATTAAAAATCCCAAGGAAAAAACTACTAGGATAGTAAGGCTATTTACAAGTGCTATCCAGTAAGCAGCCACAACAGGACTTCCCTTCCCAAGAAAATAAGCTGGAGCCAAAAGATAATAATAAAACACTCCGTGGTACAACCCCTGTGTTGAAGCTGGCGGCCCTAATATTTTTAAATCACCTGAAAGTATTTGCTGTGTGACATATGCGTCTCGCGCTTGATCGTATCCAAAAGTGAGTGCTAGCCTGGGAAGATACATCACCCTCAAAAAATATCCAAAACCAAAAACGACAAACAGCATAAAAACGATTTTTCTATTCATATCTCCGCTTTAGTATATCTTCTCAGTAGCCTCGCCGCCACAGGGCTCAGAAGCAAACCTATTAATGTAGCCGCAGAAATGCCTGCCCCAATCAAAAAAGAATTCGGTCGATAAACAAAGCGAACAAAGTGATTTCCCGAAGGCACTCTCACTGCTCGAAACGCAAAATCAGCACGATAAACATCAACTTCTTTATTATCAAGATATGCTTTCCACCCAGGGAAATATGCATCAGAAACAAATAATAATCCCTCCTCTTTTGTGTTTATCGCAATGAGACTTTCTTGTTCTCTATAATAAATAAACTTAACCTCGTTTCTCGGTGCATCTCCAATAAACTGCTCCATTTTAATTGGCGATTCCAGGATGATTTTTGATTCAAAAGGATAATCTAAATCCAATAAAGCGTTTATGATTTTTTGTCCATCATCGATAATCTCCCACTCATAAACCATGAATCCCCTTGGAAGTGCCCTAACATTTTCTAAAACTGAGGTCGATCTATCTTCAAAAACAACTTTAAAACGATCAGGAGTAAATTTCGACCCAATCTGCCCATTTACATCTGGGTTACCCTTCAAATCACGCTTCAGTGCAAGGTGATATTTGGTATTTGTTAATTCAAGGAGACGAGAGGTGTCATTATCTACCATTCCAAATCTTCCAAGCGGTTGGGCGCCACTTTTATTACTGTTGAGAGCAGCCAAAAATTGTGAAATCCTTAAGGGATGAATTGTCTCATAACCTTCCAGGGACTGAAGCTTATAAGGTGTCCTTATATTAACAGGGATGACACTATTACCAGTTATCCTAGAAGGTCCTTCCTGGGACATCAAGTATTCCAAAACAGGGGTGTTTGGGTAGGCTAAACGGCGAGGGGTAAACGGAGTAAATTTCCAGCCAAATCTATAAAACTCAAAGACCATTAATACAAATAGAACCACCAAAACTGCTCTGCGCAGAAATCTAAATCTTTGCGAGATCAATAAAGAAAAAGTAGTGAACAAAAGAAGCATCTGGGGCAGTATCAGATTCCGAATTGCAACCTTATATTTTGGAATTCCTCTCAAGTAAAATTGCTCGCTCCCAAAAGTTCCCATATATAAGTACAAAGAAAACAGAAAAAATCCGCCGATCAACATCCAAATTACAATTAAAGTAAGTTTAATTTTAAGATTTTTTGTTTTGATGAAATATTCAGCTCCATAAGCAGCCAAAGCAGAGGCCGAAAAAGTAAAAATTACTGTTATTCTATGAGCTGACGCGGCTCTCATCCCTAAGATATTTTCATTCCATAAAAAAACTGACAACGGAGTAGGGAACGACATTATCAATGAAAAGAATGATATTAGGAACAAATACAATATATTCCTATTCTTTCTTATCAAATTTAACGCCAGAAGTGAAAATGTCAGACTGATTACTCCAATATAGGCGGTATTACTCGTGTAATCCTGAGGCCCCCAATAATTTGCAGTCGCGTGATTACCAAAGAAGTCCGGTGCCACTATCGTTATTACTTTTTCCCAAGGGAGAAATGCCCACTCAAAAGGATGCGGCTCAAATCCTCTCTGGGATAATTTCCATAGCTCCACAGCAGGCAATAATTGAATAGCAGCCAGGCCAAGAGCAAACATTCCTGAAGCTATCAACAAAAAACTCTTCCTGATCAGATTTTTTCTACTAAAAAAAGAGAGAACCAGCCAGTAAACACCTATCGCGGCCACTGTATACAAACTTGTTTGAGGATATCCTGAGAAGAGTTGTAGCACCAAAACAATCGATAGCCCTACCAAACTGGAGAAACTCTCCTCTTTAAATAATTTATCCGTTAATAAAATTGATAATGGAATAAATGCTGAAGAAAGAGTGTGCCCGTTCCATTGGGAAAAAATCATATTAAAGCCGGAAAAGGCAAAAACCACACTCCCCAGGACCGATGCGAACTCGGACACCTTCCATCTTCTTAGTAAGAGAAACATAAAAAATCCTGTCAAGAAATGCTGAAGTATAATTTGAATACTCCAAGCAGTTAATTTATCGCCCAATAAATAGACAAAATTTGTTGGAGAAAAAGGTGCAGCCTGTAAATTCGCAAAGAGTGGGGTTCCTGCCAAAATGTACGGATTCCAAAGGGGCAATTGACCAGACTTCATCATGTCGATTGCAAGCATTTGCTCCGGATAGATAAGCGATATCACATCTGTTGTTATCGGATTTTTAACCGGGACGCCCACCGAGTAACCCCAATGGTAATCAAGCCATGGATAATATACTCCAACCACAAAGTCACCCGGTAAAGGAATAAATCCCAAGATAAACACTTTCCAAAAAAACACAGAAACAACAGCAATTATTAGCAATACTGGCCAATTCTTAATAGCTAAACTAAAGAAGACTCTTGAAGTTTTTAGCAAACTCTTCATAACTATATTTTCCACTGTCTTTTCTCCCAGCAATACTCATTTTTCGCCAGAGTTTCGGATCATATAAAAAATTTTGTGTTTTAGTCAACAGCTCCTTTTTTTTAGACCAGAGATATCCATTAATACTATCCTCAATGATCTCCTTATATCCACCCGCGCTAAATACTACCGGGACACAACCAGATGCCATCGCTTCAACAACTGAGATTCCAAAATGTTCAACTTTCTCCGGATGAGATTCAAGATCTACACCATATCCAGCGGCACTCCAAAAAAATTTTGAAACCCCATAAAGTCTTTTAACTTCACGGAAATCCGGACTTTCGAGAATCTCAATGTTAAATCCTACAGATCTTTTTTTAAGCTTCTCCAGAAACTCTTTTGCACCCACTTCTGCACCGCCTGCAAGAACTAGTCTCCATCCGGGATTTTTCCTAGAAAATTTCTTAAATACTTCAACCAAAATATCTTGTCTTTTCTGCTGCGCTAGATTAGAAAATCTGCCCAAATAAAAAATTACATTTTCTTTTTTACTCGGCTTAAATTTAGATGTATTTACAGGAGGATATATTACGGTACTATTTACACTGTACTCTTTATCGATATGACTTTTAGTAAAATTAGAATTGCATACAATATGCCTTATCCTGGCAAGCTTCATTTTATTAATTAACGTGCGTCCTCCAACATTTTTAAATGGAAATTGAAAATGGAGAATGTTATTTCTTGATCGGAGAATGGGGATACTTCCGTCCGAAAGCCAAAAACAAAGATCATAACCATCTCCTCGATTTATATTGTTAACTATCTTGATTTCCTTAAGCTTCAAGTTAAATCTATCTTCGATCCTCTTCTTAATATCTACATCGCGCCACTGAACATCGACTACATACCCTCTCTCTAACAATAAGCGGGCAACGCTCATTGTATATAGCTCCCCACCTCCGAGAGTGTCTAAATATGGATTATAAATTGCCGCTCTCATTCTTAACTTGCATTTCCCACAATTTTGAATAACTCACAAATCGACTAAAAACCTGATACATCGCATAAATAATTCCTATTGTGCCGTCCAAAAACGCTACGTGCCTTACCATTCTTTTCCAAAATTCTCTTGCCATCGCAGTCACAAATCTAGGGATATTCATTTGGGGATGTTTCGCGTCATACATTAATCTTGCCTCGATTACACTCCATTTATTAGTTTTTTCAACCATCTCAGACAAGGTTTCGTGCTTTATATGAACCAAGGCAGACCCAAGATGCCCTATTTCTCCAATAATATTTGGTTCTTCATGGAGTTTTCCCTTCCACCCTTTAAGGTGTTTTTTTTTGAATAATCTTTTTACATAATCGGGGTACATCCCTCCATGTTTCAGTTCCCTCCCAAGTACTATATTTTTACGTGGGACCGCATAGTAATTATATCCCGGATCTGAAATTACCTTCTGGATTTCTTTCGAGAGATCACTAGTAACTCGCTCATCAGCATCCACGTACAATACCCAGTCATTATTTGCTTTTGCTAATCCAAGATTCCTCGGCAAAGAGTAATCCATAGAATTATTTTTAAGGGGTAAAACCACCCTTGCTCCAAATTTTTTGGCAATCTTTACTGTCTTATCCTCTGAATGATCATCCACTAAGACTATCTCGTCAGCCCACGCGAGCGATTTCAAACAATCTTCGATCATCAACTCTTCATTCTTTGTGATAACAATTGCGCTCAACTTTGCCATGATCCTTGATAAAACCGTCTTAAATAATAATCCCTTACTCCAACCCTCTGCCAATTTCTACCATGTAAAAACAACGAAATACTTTCTCTAATTAGAGCAATTTTTGTACGCATAGACGCATATTTCATCCCAAATATCATCCTATTGCGAGTGGTATAATAATCATTTAAATTGCTCCCTATTCCTGAGCTTTGAGCTACTTTGTGCCAAACTTTAGCATTTGGTGTAAATAATATTTTATAACCACCTTTTTTGATCCTCATAGATAAATCTGTATCTTCAAAATATAAAAAGTATTTTTCATCAAACATCCCTATCTTTTTCAAGATATTTGCTTTGTATAACACACAAGCACCAGTTGCAAACTCAGTCTCCTCCTCAATAAACTGCCCATGATCCACCTCGTCAACACCAAAATTTTGGGCATAAACATTTTTCCAGTCTATTTTCCCGCCAGCAGACCAAACCACTTTCCCCAACTCACTCTTCATGTACCGTCTCTTGTGATATTCGTAGCCCTTAAAGAAAAAAATTATCGGAGAGACGGCGCCTATTTTATCACTATTTTCAAATACTTTGATTAATTGAATTAGAGATAAATGATCAAGAACAATGTCATTATTCACTACTAAGACATAGTCCGCATCATTCTCTAAGGAATATTTTATTCCAACATTATTTCCCCCCGAAAAACCTAGATTTGCGTCGTTCTCTATCACGATCATTTTACCCTTACCCACTTCAAATCTACTGATTTCCTCAACGGAGCCGTCAGCTGAAGCATTATCAACAACTATAGTAGTTAATTCTATTTCCCTTGTGTTTAATTTACTGATCGATTTCAAACAATCCAATGTATCTTTCTTTCCTTTCCAATTTAATACTATTATGAAGACTTTTGTCATTAGATGACTTTAAATTTTCGTTTTAATCTGGAGATTAATCCTCCTCCAGTTTTTACCAACATGTCCTGGGCCCAAAAAGCAATCTCTTTATGCGAAGCCCTCATCTCAATCTCTATCTCCTTTGTACTTACTTTCTGTCTGTCAAATTTACTAAACTGCCATAATTTTATATACAAAACAAGCTCAGAAAACGCTTGCAAGCCAGATAGGGCCAGACCATGAACTCCATCTTCATATCCATACCCTGCGAAATAACGACTATTAAATTCGTTGACAGGTCTTATAATCAAATCCTTCCAGCTAAACCTGTCTCCTTCCTTATATTTTTCTTTTGCTTGGATAGATGTGTAACGATTCATTCTTTCGACATATTGTTCAACCGTTTGATAATTATGATGAACGATCGCGTTTTGTTCCCTGGCTTCAAGATCTATGCCCTTACCCACAGTTACCGGAACTGAATGTATCTCGTCTCCCCAATCGACCGCGCCCTTTTTAAAGAAGCGGATATTATAATCAGGCCACCAATTCGACCGCTTGATCCATTTTCCAAAAATAATATTTTTCCTAGGAATACTAAAATAACTATACTCAGTCTCTCTTGTGAGATTAACAAGTTTACGCGAGAGAGACGAAGGAATTTCCTCGTCAGCATCTAATATCAAAACCCACTTCTTGGTTGCCTTTGAAATCGCGAAGTTCCTTGCTGGTTCTACATAACCCATGCGCTTGAAACCAAATACTTTCGCACCGGCTTTTTTTGCAACAATTCTCGTTTTATCCTCAGATTGCATATCAACCACAATAATTTCATCTGCAATCTCTTTTATCGACCCCAATGCCAAAGGAAGGTTTTCCTCTTCATTCAACGTGTTGATTACCACTGAAATCCCATTCATCCCTCTATTTTATCACCTTATAGATATCTACTCTCGCGTTCTCAAAAATTCTCTCGAGGCCAAGTTGAGTTTCTCCAAGCGTTGCCCGCTGTCCATCTACCCAATAAACATAATCAATATCATTATCTTTCAAAAAGTTTCTAACAAATTCTTCATCAAGACTTGAGTAAAACTCTTCCACAGCTTCTCGCCTTGCGCGCCAATCAAAACCAATAATATCTAGATTCATCTCATCTTCTAAAAACAATTGCTTCCCGCTAAATGCGGCAACATAGCCTGTTGACTCATACCGATAAAGGGGGATAGGCGATTCTGGTTTAACACTTAGCCGATCGTAGGGAAACGTTAATACAACTCCTTCCGGTTCTTTAGCCAAAAATTTTAGTGCCTGAATCTCTTCTTTTGGCAATGCTGCGGGAGGAGTGCCTGGGAGATAATGCTTCAAGGAACCAAATGTCGTTGGCAGGGTAAGCAAAATGATAAATATACCCATGTATTTATTCTTTATCGAATTTACAGAAATACCTGCGTAAACTCCGACGAATACCAATGAGTAATAAAAAAACTGGATCGTATTCCACGCAGTTCCTTTTTGCACAAACAACATGGGAGTAAATATTCCCCCCATGATTACTGTTAATATAAAGACATCGATATAAGAGATTGTGCCCCATTTTTTGAACAAAAAGATTAATCTTGTGCCTAAATTTCCCACAATAAATAAACAAAACGCTAACAAATAGGCAATAAATGCTTTAATCCAAACTCCTCCATATTTATAGTTCACCATTGCCTCTCCAAACCGAGCCCAGCCAAAACGATCCGATAACCCCATCATTGTTTCCAAAAACCACAAGGGCTTGTAAATAAATACTCCTCCCGAATAATTGTAGAGAGGGAAGGAAATTAAAATAGAAACAACTAAGGACCCAATAAACATAATCAATAGTTGACTATCTTTAGTTTTGACATAGTGAAATATTGCTGATAACAATAGCCCGCCTAGACAAAGCACCCCAGCATAAGATTTTATTTGTATGAGTACGCCAAACACGATAATTGATAACATCCAACGTCTTTTAAGAAAAAAAATTAATCCGAGGAATATCATCACTAGTGACAAAGCAAAAGGGGGATTAATAAGCGTTGAGATAGATTGCTGCGACCAAAACATAGACTCTCCACCGAAGCCCTGTCTCCTAACTAAAGTGATAATCCAACCCCAACTACCGCCGAAATAAATAAAGAAAGTCGACCATAAAGCCGCACTTTTGGACTTCTGCCATAAATATACAAATACATAAGAAGATATTCCTAAAGCCACGGCTATAACTGGGGGAAATATCTGAAAATATAAAACTGGAGAGGGAATAGTGCTAATTTTATAAATTAAAGCGAGAAGTAAATCAAAACCAATATGGTAATTAACAATGTTTTCATTGTAATAAATTGGTAGCCTCAGAGATCCTTGAGAAAGATGATTAATCAAAGCCAAATGCCAAACACCATCGTGTCCATTGGCCCCCCAAAATCCCATGCCAAAGTCATCATATACTAGCCCACTTTTTATCATTGTCAGGCTTAAGTTCAGAGAACCAATCGCAATTAATATGAGGGCAGCCCTATTTTGAAAAAAGACTGCTCGTAAATTTTTTGACATCATTAATCAGTGCACCCCTTGCGAGAGCAAAAATAACAAATCCATAGGCAATAATTCCTATCACAACCAATATAACAAATGATAGAAGGCTTGGGTCTAATGTGTTTCTTGCAAACAGTAAAACCATCCCCATCACAAGTGCTGATAATCCTGGCTTACCTGCTCCTTCCCAAAGAGAAAAGTTCACAACCTTCTTAACAACAATTATTGCAATAACAGAACTTGCTCCAACCAAGGCGTACCCGCCTGCTGCTCCCGCTACTCCGTATTTCATAGCGGCATATGGCACAATCAACCAAGTAAGGCTCGCCCACATAAGCATTAACTTAAAAGTTGTTCGTATCCTTCCCGTAGCATTTAGTAGATTCGTAAGTTGGGTTGTAACTGCCGCAAACACTACATTTATAGAAATCAGGCTTAAAGGAAGCAGGGCTGGAGCCCATTTTTCATATCTCGGGACGATCTGTATTAATATTGGTGCTGTAACTAAAAGCCCCGCTATAGCGGGAAACACCAAAAAACAAATGAAAAAAATAGACCTGGTCACACTCCTGGATAGATGCTCTTTTTCGTTCTGCATTCTCGAAAACGCAGGAAAAGTAACTTTAGTAACATGATCCATAAACAACCGCAATGGCATTTGTGCCCATTTCTGTGCCCAGATTAGTATCCCCATTGATTCAAGTCCAAGCAATCTTCCAAGCACTATTATGATTCCATCATCTTTTACCACTGCGACAAGAGTGTTCACCTGATATGGGATGCCAAAAGTCAGCAAATTTCTAAGAGACTTTCGTGAAAAAGCAAAACCTGGCATCCATGGCTCTAATGTATAAAGAAAGACTAGCCCGATTACGCCGCGAAAGAGGACCGCATATGAGAAACTGGAAATCCCGTACCCCTGCCAAGCGAAATACACAAGCACAATATTATATGCCAAATTTTCAGCGATACTTGCCAGTGCTAGCTTTTCAAACTTTATTTTTCTCTCTAAAAGAACAGATGGAATTGTCTTAAGGGACGAAAGAAAAAAAGAAAACCCAAGTGCATATAAAAGCTGTAGTGCGACAGGAGAAAGTTCATAGGTCGATTTAATAAGCGGGGAAGTCAAAAACAAAATCGCAAGGAGTGTGATTACTAGAAATTGCTGAACCGTAAATGTAGTTTTCAAATCTTCCTCTGTAACTTTCTCTCTCTTTTGTATTAGCGACGCGGCAAGTCCGACATCCGAAAAATAAACCAAAAAGTTAACCACCGCCGACACCAGAGCGAATACTCCCCATTCCTCAGGATTTAGAAACGCACCCAAAAGCCCTTGCGCTAAAAAACTCACCCCATACAATATAAAATGTCTTCCCGTCAGAGCCGCCACTCCCCGCACTGCTCTTTTCTTTACAAGCTCAATTTTCATTTCATCGGAAGGATCCATACTAAAGTTTACCAAAAGACTCTATTCTAACCTAGCAACAAACTTTATATATTCACTCTCAGGTAGATTCTTTGAAAAATCTTGATATAAAACTTCAATAGAAGGATCATTATATAAAAGTCTGAATGCATCAGATCCTGATAATATTAATGAGGCTTGGTACGAAGATCCATGCCAATCCTCAGATATAAAAGGGTAATCTGGGTCATTTATCACATATACAACTGCCCCCTTCGGTAAATTCGGATATTGATGACGAAAATCATTAATCAATTTATGCGCCATTCTCCCTCTCTGGGCTGCAGGATATGTATTCGTCCCCAATTCAATCGAAACGACATTTAAAAATAAAGATGAAAAAGCCAAAATCAAGAGCAAACGCGGGCCTACATTGTAAACAATATATCCAATCAGAATCCACAATGCCGGAAGGACGGTCGCCAGATAATATGATGATTTATGCCACGGAAGAAAAGCTACAGGGAAAAGCCCAACAAGAAACCATAGACCCAAAAACCAAACCCTTCCATCACGCAATACTAATCTTTTCTTTAAAATTACATTTATAACGGATAATAAAATTATCGCCACAGAAACAAAAAAACTCGGGAAAATAACCCTAAAAGAGCTTCCCCAGTATTTCATTAGCCTCGGATCTAATGAGAAGCCAGACCCGACAAAATCAACCAGCATCTCCGGCAGTCCCATTCCCCATGCAATATACCAACCCAAAGTGTTAAACAACTTTGCTAAGTTAAAAGAAATCTGATATTGCACCTCAGAATCACTAAATCCAATCACAAAATAATTGAGGAGTAGATAGGTAAATGTAATTACCAACAAAGGCAGGAGACGCAAAAGTCTTTTTCTCTCAATTATTGCCCAGCCCGCCAGTAGGGGAGTCACAACAATCCCCATTTCATGGGACATTAACGCCATGACGGCGGGAATGAAAAATAGATACTTTCTACCGTTCATAAAAAGAATTAATGAGACCAGAGTAAACATAGCAGCCCCTTGAGCTTGTACTCCGCCGGCGATGTAATAAAGGGTTGCCACATTGGCAGCAGAGATTCCATAAAAAAAGGCAGAAAATAAGGAAATTTTCCTCTCTTTAAATATTCTTTCAGCCAGCAAAAACACCAAAAAAATATTAACAAAATGAATCAACATTTGAAGAATTCTAAATGGCAAATGGTTCAGGCCAAAAAAAGAATAATTTACATGATATAGCAACTCGCGGAAAATTGGCCTGTAAAAAGCTATTCCTCGAACCTCGAATGGATAAAACCAAAAAAGTTTCACGAAACCCCAAATAGATCCATCTGTTTTAGCTACAGTAAAGTGAAAAAAATCGTCACCAGTAAAATACACATCAAATATAGATCGAAAAAGAAAGAACACCACGAGATATATAACTATTATCGGAGAAATCCTTTTTGCCATCTATAAAGAAATGAAATTAAAATTATCCAAGAGAAGAGAGAAATTAAATTACCGATAATTCTGACCGGGGTATTATATAACTTGGCATACAACACATGATCACCAGAAGGAATTTGTACATACATCCTTCCCCATTCTTCCGTTTCCGGAATAAATTTAACAATTTCATTGTCATCCAAAAACACTCTCCAGTTGGGGAAATCCATAATATTGATTCTCAATAAAGCATCTTTTTTCACCACCAATTTTACTTTTGCCCAATTAGTTCCTTCAACAATACTTAGAATCGATCCTTCTCCTTTAATAAAATCTACTATTTCTCCTCTCGGAGCTTTTGGTGCTGTCTTTGCAGTATTGGGTAGATAATCATATATTCCCGCTGTTTGTTGTAACTCCCATGCCGCATCAGAAAATTTTTCTTCATCAGTCAACGGTCCTAACTTGCCGTATTCTGGAACAAAATAATTCCAACTGTATAACAACACGAGCATAATCAGTAAAACACCTAATACTTTATTTCTTAACAAGGAAATAATTGACCCCGCGGCAAAACTAAACCCAAATATTACAATTGTTAAAAATCTCCATGGAAATTGCACAAATTTAAGCTGGTTTACTAGCCCCCAAAGCGGGGTGGAGCGGGGATGGGCAATAAACGCGGCAAGCCAACCGACACAAATCAAATAAACAACTGCAATCATTGGGGGAGTCGGTTTTCTACTGCGAACGAAACGAACAAAAAGCAAAACAAGTATAACCAAAGATAATATCCAATGTATCCAACCTACTTGAAAGCTCATCCTATCATCCTGCGTCATCCACACGGACGGACCATACCCCCAAAATCGAGAAAAAAGCAATTGTCCGATACTGGCAAAATGAGCGGTGTATTCATAATATCCGACAATCAAAGTGTCTGTTTGAACCATCCCCTTCTCAAATATTACAGGGAGTGTAAAAAATGCGGCTAGACAGAAGGACCAAACACCTGAAATTACAAGAGAAATCACTCGGGGATAATTTTTGGAATACAAAAGCCAAATCAAACACCATATTGCAAAAAAAGGAGAAAATACTATCACCATGAGATTGTGCGACGTAAACAGTGCGAACCAAGAGAGGGTGAGTGTCACTACCCAAGTCACAACACTCTTTTTATCGGCGAAGAATAATTTATAGCTTGCCAAAAAAATAAGCGGGAACCACATCAATGCCCAAGCTTCATTCATCGCCCCCCGGACATACACGTCAACAGCGTGGTAAGGGGCCCAAACGTAAAATACCGCACTCACTACACCGCCGAAACGTCCAAAAAATTCACGCGCCAAAAAATACATCGTTAATCCAGAAACAACAAAAGACAGGACAAATAAGACCTTTACCGTGTCTACAAACGAATATCCGATCAGCCGTATCCCCTGCCCTACTAAATAGGGGAGGGGGGGATAGAAATTAAAAAGAGGATAACCAAAACCATAACCCATGTCTGGAACCCACCGGCATGGTATTTGCCCGTCTAAAAAACACTTCTCCATCTCAAGCTGTCTCATCATCTGGAGATCGTCGTGCATATTAAAATACCCTGACCCTACCAACCCCTTCCCAGCCAATATCCCAAAGAAGATCACAATAATCAGGGTCCAATAACCACGGCGGGGAGAATATTTCATATTAAATCTTAACATATCTCATTATTCCAATTCGAAGAAATAAAAAGTGTCGTAAGGGCCATGGACAACATATTCTCTCAATCCAAATGGCCTATCAGCCTTTTTATAAGACGAGATAATTTTTAGCCCATATTCCGAAAACTCCTTATCAAAATTTAGGCGAGAGGAGTTAGCAACTAAAAAAGTCCTATTTCCAGCTAATTTTGACTCTTTCAAAGAATCGGGAATCTCAGAAATACTCAATCCTACGCCTACTATTGTGATCTCTCTAATATCATTAAGGTATATCTGCAACCCATCCGGGAGAGTCCCAAAATATCCTTCTGTGCCTACCACGATCTTTTTTTCAGGTTCTCTAATATATTCCATTCGCAAATAGTCGGCAACCTCTTTGATCCCCGTGCCAGCGGTCCATTCCTCCAAGTATCCCGACCGCTCACTCCTCGGGAGCGGGGCTTTCTCAGGATTAAATAAGAGTTTTAAATCATAATGCGTTGATAATCCAATAAATACGACCAATACGATAAATAAGTATTTTTGAAGATTTCCACTAAACACAATAAATGCCGACGAAGCCAAGATCACAAAATAAGGAAGGGTAAAATAAACATATCTTGCCGTAAATACCTTCGCAAATTCGGCTTGGATCAATATCGGAGCAAATCCAATGATCAATAAAAATAAAATTTCTTTAAAATATTTTTTGTAATTTCCAACCACCCCAACTGCTGCAAGCGGGAGAAGTAGATAAGCTCCCATTGTTGTAAGCCACTCAATTGCTCGGTCAAAATGAAAGACGAAAGGATCTCTAAAATTTTCCCAAAGATGACTGAAGGGATAAACATAGTCCCGATTCCTAGCTCCCAATAAATGGAAGTTTGGCCCCAGTCTCAAAATATTAAACATTGCATATCCTATTCCCCAAATAACTACCCAGCCTCCCAATACTTTAATCAATTGAATTGTCTGCTTCCATTTATTTTCTGATATTTTGATGAATATGATTGTTACTGGAATCAATAAGGAAAAAAACATCGCGGGAGATTTTGTGAGAAGTGCTCCCCCAAGAGAAAAACCTGCAAGCATTGCCATGTCCAATCTCACAAACCTCACTGAAAGCAAAGTAAAAATAAATATCCATACTCCAAACATACTAAGCTGTGAATCTACCAAGGCCATCCTGTCAAAAAACACTGCAAACGGCATCACGGCATAAATCAAAGAAGCATACATGCTTGCCTTCGTTGATCTAAAAAGCAAATAAGTCAACACAATAATTCCACTCATTGTTCCAAGGCCAGTAAGAACCGATAAAAATCTGCCTGCAGAGAGAGGGTCCGAGATTAATTTAAACAACAGGATCATTACCCACATAAATAGCGGTTGCTTACCATCAGATAAGGGCAAAAAACGCAGGGTTGGCTCCGCCTGCATTACTTGCGCCCAACGGATATATATAGCCTCATCGGCAAAAACCGGCAAAACTGTCAAGTTATATGCCCGCAACAATAATGCAACCAGAAAAACAATTACGCTCAACAAAATTACCATCTTCTCTTTATTAAAATTTATCATCAAGTCTTATATTTTCCTTGAAAGGCATTAATGCGGACCTTCAATAAATCTCTCAACCCTTCCCAAGAATCCTTTAATGGATTCACTCTCTTTGTTTCCTGATGGCTCCAAGCGACCGGGACTTCAGCGACCTTATACCCTAATTTTCTGGCTATATAAAGCATTTCTAGGTCGAACCCCGCAGTTACTGAGGCACCTTTAATTTGACGTTCCTCTCGAAAAACCTTCATTTTACTAAAAATTTTCTTCGCGGCGCCCACACGAAAAGCCTTAAATCCACACTGAGTATCTTTATACGGTAGACGCAGAACAATTGTCCTAAGAACAGCAAAGCCAAATGCCATAAGTTTCCGAAGAATTGGAGCACCTTTACGACCACTTCTTGAGCCGATAACCCCTTCATACCCTTCATCAAACTTTGGGAAAAATTTTTCTAGCTGATCCAAGGGAGTTGCTTGATCCATGTCAGTAAACAAGATGATCTCACCCGCTGCTGCAAGCATTCCGGCAATTACCGTCCCCCCTTTACCGCGGTGAGGCTCCTTTAAAACCTTAAACCCTCGATGTGATTTTGCAAAAACTTTGGCAAGTTCGGCAGTTTCATCTTTAGATTCATCATCCACGATCAAAACTTCCCAAATATATTCCTGTCTCTTTAAATATCGATAGACTTTCTCCAATACCCCAGCTTTTATGTTTTGCTCTTCATTAAATGCAGGGATTATCACTGAAATTTCTACTTTTTTCATATCAATCAGAAAAACCAAAAAGCGGATCAGTCAAATTAGAATTCTCTCCAGAACAACTCACTACCACCTCTCTCATATTATACTTTTCGTAATCCGGCAAAACTAGCCCAAGTGCGCCAAAACTCTGGTCAATTTTATCCACCATAGAATGAGGGAAAACAATTGTATAAACCGGACTACCGCTTATGGGTTGGTTAACATGCATCCCCTCAAGCCAAAACAAATATCGATACCCCAAATCATAACCAGGTTTTGTGATATATGAAACAGAAACACAAGGGTAGCTGTTATTCGAAGCATCGTTTTTTATAAACGACACCAATGCACGCCTATCTATGTATCCACTCTTATTGATATCGATTTGAAATAACCTATAAATATTTATCGAAAAAAAACCTAACAACATCATTAATCCAAATATTCTTAATATAGGTTTTTCATATAACTTTTCAAGCGCTATGGCTAAGATCAATATCCATACGATCGTCACTCCATTTAGATAATATTCCGAAAGGATTATCGAGTTGGTCGAAAAAAATAAAATATATAAAATTATCCAAGCCCAGATCAATTTCAATATTTTCAAATCGGCCATCTTCTTAAAAGTGATGACCACAAGAAATAACATAACCAATGAAAAGGTGTCTTTCTGAGAGACCGGCACTACAGATCCCCAAATTAAACTCGAAACATTTTTCACAACAAGTTGCATTACCCGATCAAACTTGTCTGCCACCCCTGGAAACTCGGTTCCCCCCCCTCCAACATTGTTCATAGCACTTTTAATTTGCTGAAATCCATTTCTCAGTTCAAAAATTATCAAAGGACTTGCAACAAAAACACCTGCAATGAATCCCTTAAACGCACCAACCAAATCGATTTTTCTCCTAAGAAAAAGTGCATATAAGATAAGTGGAAATGAAACCGCAAGCCCAAGATTAATGTTCCAAATTAGGCCAATTAAAACTCCCAACAACAAAAACCCTCTGCGTTGTTTGCCTAAAAGCAGATGAAGTCCATATAGATACCACACCGTCCATAGCATGGCTGGAGTGGTTGGTACGACCTCTCTATCTGTAAACACTGTATAAAAAGATATTGCGTAGATAAAAGAACCGGCTAACCCTATACTCTTACTTAATATTTTGGAAAATACGAAATATACACTCCATATGGATATAACTCCCAGGATAATAGAAAAATAAACTCCGCCTATCGGATCCATCTTAAATATCAAATAAAAGGGAATTAATAAGTAATAAAAAAATGGTCCAATATAAATTCCTTTTATTGAAGTCTCCTGTCCTACTAATCTCAAATCATGATTAATTAAAACGTCCTTTATGAACCACCCTAATAGATCCTGATCATGAGAATACATGAACAGTTCACGTGATCTATAGGCTCTAAAAAAAAACCCTAGCAACAAAATTGTGAGAATTAAATAATTCTTTTTAATGAATTCTCGTACGTCTTTGAACAAATACCCCTCCATAATTTTCTTCCTCCTCTATTCTACCAATCCCCTCTTGCCGCTTAAGCCATTCGTCCAGTCTCTCTGGGTGCGGAGGATCAGCCTCATAAATCGTATATAGTAAGTCAACATTGCTTTGAACAAGCTCTGAATCTATTCCCTGAAACCTTGATGTTGTGGGATACCATTTAAATAAATAGTCGTAAGCATAAGGAATTACCGGGGGCACGTAGACATCGACATTAAATTTTCGGTCACCTGCGTCCCTATATACCCACTCGACTGCCCACTTCGAGTTACCGAAGCCAACACTATTCTTTCCATCTAGTTGATCCGAAATTCTCGACTTGGTTACGTGATAATTCAAATTAATAAACACATAAAGAAAATAAATGACAAACACTTTCCCCGGGACACTATTCCACATTTTGCCTAAAATAATTGAGAACAATAGGATAAAAATTAAGTAGTAGCCAGTGAGATAATAATCATAAATATTCCCAAAATTTCCTTGGAAAAACATTAGTCCAATAATTGGTGAAGACAATAATAAGAAAATAATTTTTATTTTGTCGTTTTTTATTAATTTTGGCAGCCAAAATAAAAATGTTAACCCAACTAGGCCTAATATCCTAAGCTCCCTTGCCCTTCTCCAATGAAAAATTTTATTAGTAGAAACATCATAAAAAAAATTAATCCTTTCCCGTACCACATCCCAGAAGGTAGCTTTAAAACTGCCTTCTTCAAACATAAATTTTCTCAAGTTATTACTAAGAATTCCCTGATGTCTAATATCAAAAAGTGCTAAAGGTAACACTGTGACTAAAAATACCAAAACTGACAAAACAAGTCCTTTTTTTTCAGGCAAATTCTTTCTTTGCCATATTAAAAATACTCCAAGTGCCGGGAAATAAAAAAATTCCCCTGAAGACCCAAAATGAAAAAGTGACAAGCCTGCAACAAAAGAAATTCCTACCCACGCCAATCTTTTACCTTCAAGCACCCGAAACATGAGCCAAACCAAAATCATGCTAAGTACAAGCATCGGTGTAGGATTACTAAGCCACCTTGAAGCTGTCACAATATAAAATGAGAAAGCTGCGATCGTTGCAGCCAATAACCCAGTTATTCTGTTCTGGATCTCAGCGCCTAGAATAAACAGTATTAATATCGCCAAAATTGTAGTGAAGCTTAAAAACATTGACGGCCAGACTGGATCGCCTTTACCTAATAAATAAAGAGGGGTGATTAGATAATAATATCCTGGCCCACGGAATATACCTGCTATTCCAGTAGTTGGTCCGATTAAAAACGGCTTTCCGTTGTGCAGTAAATCCCAAATCACAAGCGCATCTCTTCCTTGGTCAAAATAAAATCCCAATGAGGTTCCAATATTATAAACCCTCAAATAAAACCCCCAACTCAATACTATAAACAATAGAGAATAAACAATTTTATGCTTTGGAATCTCTCTCTTTAATTCATTAAAGTGCTCCTTCATTGAGAGTGGATTAATTTAAATATTGTAGTTCCCCACACATTCCACTCTTGGTCAATTTTACTCCAACCAAAATTGGCTACCTCAGCCCTAGGACTATGGGTGGGATCACACTTTTCTTTTTCCATTTCACAAACCACAAAAAGCTGCTCAGTGATTGTATTTTCAGTATTTATAGGGTCAATATCAGTAAATCCTTTACCGGTCATAAAAAACTCATAGCCATCATCATAATTCCTTTCTGCGATCACCGCAAAATTAAATGGCTCTCCCCGGGATTCCTCAATAATTTTTTCAGATAAAGCTTTAGTTCTTTGAAGCTGTTTATTAGGAGCATACTTAAGCGGATTTTCCTTTAAACTAAAAATAGTCAATAAAACAAATGCAGTAAACACAATCCACCGCCCTCTTGTCGCTGAATAAGACAGTATCTTTTGAGAAATACCTGCGAAAAGTAAAAATGGGGCGGGGAAAAAGAAACCAAAATAATGGTCATAAATATGCTGCTTATAAACCCCCAGTCCAATCAACGCCATCCCAAGCCAAACAAATAAAAGAAAAAAAGCACTTTTTTCCTTATTTGTTAGTTTAATTTTTCTCAAAACGAAAACCGATCCCCCTATAAGCCCAAGCGCAGTCCAAGTCCCCATTAGCACATTCCTACCGGCGAGAAGTCTTGTATTAATTTCCTGCCATAAAGGCCACATATTAGGAAGTGCCTTCCAAGGCTTTACAGATATGGTGGTTTGGCGTTCAAAAAAAAATACCTTCATAGCTGCAAAATTCCGCCATCCATGGCGAGCATCAAAAATAACAATCGGGGACATAAGAAATAAAAATATAATCAGACCTAAAATTGTTTTATTTCTAAAATTATCAATTTCTAATCTTCTAGCTTCTAAAAATGTTAATAACCAAAAAAATCCTAAGACGGGAACTAAAACTAGCCCCAAATAATGAGATTGTAGTACAAAAGCGTAGGAAACCCCTAAAACTAATAACCACTTGTATTTGTTATCCTGCCATACTTTCCAAATTGAATATATTGCGGCCAAAGCGAAAAAAGGCATAATATTTGGATTCCATGATGACCTTGAAAAAATGGTTACAGTTGGTGCAATCGCATATAAAAATGCCGCCGTTAACGCACCTGTAGATATTTGCCCGCTTTGGGGGGGGAACCACTCCCGTGCCACCAACCATACAAAACCGATCGTAGCTACCCCAAACATTGCCACCATCACAGCAGGGCCAACAGGAGAAAGGAAAAAAATTAATAACGCTGGAGCCATCAAATAATAATAAAGTGGACCAAGGTACATGTTCCCGATTGACGTCCCCGGACCAACAAGCATTAGATCTCCTTTGGTAATAAATCTTCTGACAATCAAAACATCTCTCCCTTCATCCCCTAAAAAGGTCATATATTCATTAATACGATATAACCTTAAAAAGGCGCCAATAACTAAAACTAAAACCAATATCTTTAACGAAGTTTTTTCCATAAACGTGCTAAATCTAAAAAACTTTTGATTATTACATCCAAACCAGCACCTGTCGCAGACCCTTCTTTGCGAGCATAGTGCGTCACTCCAATCTCAACGATCTTAAAATTATTTTTTTTAGCCTTTATCAGAAATTCACTACTAATAAATGCTCCGCGTTCGCTCTCAAGTTTAGGGATAGTGTCGACGACCTCCTTACTGATAAGTTTAAATGCACAATCAATATCCCGAACTCTCAAACCAAAAAGCAAAAAAACGATCAATTGCCAAACTTGTGAGTTTATCTTTCTGATCCCCGAGACCTTACGATTCTTATAAAATCCTATGACTAAATCTGCTCCTGTGTTTTTTTGGGTATGGATAAACTTGGTAATTTCCGAAAAGTCGAATTGTCCATCGGAATCTGTAAAAGCAATCCAATGGTAACGAGCCCCATAAAGTCCGCTCTTTACCGCCGCTCCGTACCCCCGATTTTTTTTGTGAGTGATTACATGAATATTTTTATTGCTTCTAGCAAGCTTTCTAGAAACCTTTTCAGTACCGTCTTTTGAGCCATCATTTACAATAATCACTTCCCATTTTTTTGCAACCTTTGGAAGGATATTAACAGCCTCACGAACAGTTTTTGTGATATTTGCTTCTTCATTATAGGCTGGAAAAAACACAGACAAAGCATCTATTCTCATGGACAAAGTCTAGCACAAATTAAACTAGCTGTGCTAACATTGTGTAACACTAACTATGAAGAACTTTTCAAAAGTTTTTGCCCTTACGGTCCTTCCGGTCTTAGTTGTATGGGCACCATTTTATCTACATATCAAAGAATTTTGGAGCATACCTATCCCCACAGATGGGATGCAAACTATCGCTTCAAATTATGATGGACCTTTGTATATAGTGATTGCAAAGAGTTTCTACAACATTGAATATATTGCAAATAACTTCGCTTTCCCTCTCCCCTTGGAATATTATGCCGCACATTTTCCATTATTCCCTGTGATCATTAGCGCACTGTCAATCATATTTGGGCATCCTTGGGGGATGCTAGTTGCCACTCTTCTCGGATCTTTTATCACGCTCTACTACTTTTTTAAACTCTCTAAACAATTTTTAAGTCCTGATGACGCCTGGTGGTTAACTACAGTGTTTGCCGTATTCCCCGCCAGATGGCTGATAGTGCGGTCTGTTGGCTCTCCAGAGCCACTTTTTGTCGGTGGTATTATCGCATCTATCTTTTACTTCAGAAAGAAAAAATACTGGCATGCTGGGATCTGGGGCGCGGTTGCCCAACTAACAAAGTCTCCCGGAATATTACTTTTTGTGGCATATATAATCGTTACTTATTACCCAAAACTTAAAATAATTGCGGCCGGGAATTTTAAACGCAGCCAATTATTCAAATTAAAACCATTACCAATCCTATTGATTCCACTATCACTTGCGGTAATTTTCTGGCTATACAGTGTGCGCTTTGGCAGTTTCTTTGCATACTTTAACTCGGGCGATAACATTCATTTGTTTTTCCCTCCTTTTCAAATTTTTGACTATAGCCAACCCTGGGTTGATACACATTGGCTTGAAGAAATTATTTTTATATACATCTTTGGGGCAATGGGGACATTTAAACTATTCAAAGAAGACGACAAAACGCTCGCTTGGTTCACGGCAATATTTTTTACAACAATATTGTTTGTCTCACACCGCGATATTCTCCGATACTCTCTCCCAATCGTACCATTTATACTAATTGCTTATCGAAATATTTTAGTAAGCCGTGAATTTAAATTCACTTTAGCGATAATTATAATTCCGATTTATTTATACTCCTTGGCATTTATTGCCAACAACGTCATGCCAATTGCCGATTGGACCCCGCTTTTGTAAACTAGCCCCTCGCTTCAACAAAGGCTAAAAGCTTTTCATTAATACGTGAAGATGAAATTCGTGGCTCATATAAATGGTTTTTACTACCAAGATATTCCCCATACCCTCGCAAAATTTCAACAACTCCCTCGCGCAAGTTACGGTCTCCCTCCAAAGCCTCCAAAGGAACAAATGCATGATTAGCCACTTTATGGCTCGAGCAAATAGACAAGTTGCACAATTTATCCGGCAACATTAATCGAAATACCATTACGCGCACGTCAGTAATATCTAGAAACATAAAAGGCTCTTTGTCGACAACTACTTGCTTTACAAACTCTCCATTTCTCCCCATCTTTCCATTAATTGCCAATTCTTTTGAAAACTCCTGCTGAAGAACCCTTAAAACTGAATCTTCTCGATCTTCTTTTTTCTTCGCATAGCCCATAAGGAGAGTCGTTTGGCTATTTTTAAGCTCCTTCCCGCACAGAACCATCTCAGGATTACCTTCCGGCGTTATCACAAGCGCCACTCCAGAGCGCCTTACTGCTTTTGTCTCAATACTCTTGTAAATTCTATGAAGTGTTTGCACGCTTGTCCTGAAAGTGTGCGGCATCTTTTCGTAATAGAGCTTTTCAAGCGGGATATGCGGATCAATTGCTTTTTCAGCAAAAAAATTAATTACTTCTGCCATACTCGCATGCCGGCCGGCGGCTTTAATTATCCCGCGCTTTTTAATTACCCTATGAAGCTGGGCCTGGGAAATAGGAAGCGAGTTATTGTGTGCCTTAATCATCTCATCAACCGATCCATATTGAAAATATAGGTCTAAAAACCATTCATCACTGTACCGGGGATATTCAGAAGCTCGCTCTTTAATCACGATTTTTATAGTCTACCATGAACTATTTAATATTCCCACCAATATGAGAGTTTTTGAAAGTTGTAAGTAGGTAGAATAACTCCTATGCCAAAAGAAATAGATTTTAATGCTTACAGAGGAAAATTAAGGTTATACCGTCTCGAGGGTGTTAGATATCCTGATGGGTCAGTCTCTCTCCAAGACAGACCTTTCTCACGAAACGGACATTCCAAAAACGGTCACTCTGAAAACGGCAACAGGGTAGAAATTATCTACAAAGCTCCGGAGACAGCTCCCGCTCCAGCTACTGATTAATGTATACTTTGTTTATGAAGCGGTCAGTAAAAAAAGGATTAGGCTTTGGCTTAACTAGCGGGGTCATCACCACTCTCGGTCTCCTAATAGGGCTAAATGCCAGCACACATTCAAAAGCCGTAGTAATTAGCGGGGTACTTGTAATTGCCGTCGCGGACTCCTTGTCTGATGCCCTTGGAATTCATGCTTCAGAGGAAACCGAAAATTCACGTTCACACAATGAAATTTGGATGTCGACCTTATCGACTTTTGTGTCTAAGGGTGTATTCTCACTATCATTCATAACCCCGATATTATTTCTTCCCCTATCTCAAGCCATTATTGTATGCACAATCTGGGGAATCGCTTTAATTATTATCCTAAATTACTATCTTGCTAAAAATAGAAAAACTAACCCACTCACGGCACTCATTGAACATGTATTTATAGCCATCATCGTAATAATCCTTTCACACCTGATTGGATCCTACGTCCGATCTATTTTTTGAAGAATCTAGGCAGTTTCCAGCTTCGCCAGATGACAAGATTATACATAAGATAATTATAAGGAAGTATCAAAAAGACAACTATAAAGGGAAGTAATATTTGCCTATATCTCGGTCCAAAAGCGTTTACTCCCAAGGTCCCTACTACCGTTTGAATAACCAAGGCGCCAGTAGAAGTCAAATTAAACTGGACAAACTTATTTATTAGTCTAATAAACCCTGTAATTTTTTCTGCCTTAAAAGTCCAAATATTATTCAGAGTGAAATTACTAATGATGGCCAGCTCCGTGGCTACAGCCCAAATCATCCATTCCGCCCAGCCAAGTCTAGCAAAGAAATAAATTCCTAGAGCATTAACTATATAACCAATAAAGCCCACTGTCCCAAATTTAAAGAATTTTTGTTTGTCTTTAATCCCTAGAATGATCGCAACTTTGAAGGTAGAAATCATCTCTTTTGTGCTAAATTTTGAAGCTTCTTCGACACGGGGGCGAAATTCTAATGGAACTTCCACAACTTTTTTAGCGCTTTTAACACTCTGATATAAAAGATCTACTTTATAAGCAAATCGGGATGGCTCCATCAATTTGTCCAAATCAATTTTATCTAGCACCCCTTCCACCCGGGTCAATCGAAACCCCGTCGTCAGATCGTGAAGTCTCGGCTTAAGTAGCACTACTCTAATAAATAGATTCCCAAAAAAACTTACCGCCCGTCTAAAAACCGGCCACTCTTTAGGGACCGAACCCCCTGGAATATAGCGAGAACCAATCGCGTAATCCGCCCCATCTAAAAATGATTGAACCATCGGTGCCACAAACTCCGGCGGGTGCTGTCCATCTGCATCCATCTCCATCACTGCATCAGCATGAAGGGTCTTCACCGCATACTTCATCCCCCGGATATACGCCCACCCCAAACCTCGTTTCTCGTCTTCTAAAATATGAATATTCTTCCGTGATTTTATCGCCTGCCTTACGATATCCCCGGTGCCATCATCTTTACCTTTAGATAAATCGTTCACCACAAGAAGATGCATCTGAGCATTTTTTATCTTTGGAAACTCCTTATCAACAAGCTTCTCGATCATGCCGCCGATATTTTTTGCCTCATTAAATGTCGGCATTATCACCACGACTTTGTTCATATATTAATTCTATACTTTTTTAATCTTATTCGAAATGCCAATTTGGCATATTCTAAACAATCCGTTAAGTATGACTTAATATATTTTCTATTGAATGATACTTTTGATTCTCCCTTTTTTCTGAAAGTGTAAATTGCAGGAATTTCATAGAATTTATCTGTAATTTCGGAATAAAGAGCAATTGTGTAGAAAAAAAAGGCAAACCCGCGGACTCTAAGTTTCTTCCAATTAATTTGGTCCATCACGCCCTTCACACGGACCGCCCGAAATGCGCCATTTTTGTCATACACTACTCTCACTCCCGCCACCCATCTGCCAAAAAAAGTATTCGCAATCCAGTGATTAACTCTACGGGTAAGTGTCCACCCTTCTGTTTTTCCTACTCCCACATGCCGTGAGCCAACCACCACATCCACACTCTCCTCTATCTTTTCAATCATATCCGGCAAATGCTTGAAATCAAAAGCAAAATCAGCTTCATTGGAGATGACCACATCAGCTTTAAGTTTATTGATCGCGTATAAATACCCCCTTATCATGGCCTTTCCGAGCCCTGCCTTTTTACCGGATAAGAGAAAAAGACTTTTATTAGCTTTCATTAGATCACTCACTATTTTTCCAGTGCCATCCGGGGATTTATCATCAACTATCAAGAGCAAAAACAAATGCTTTTTAATTTTTTTAATATTCCGGTAAACATCCTTAATTAAGAGAGCAATATTTGGAGCCTCATTATAAGTCGGGATGAGTATAACAATCCTCATCTATTTATCCACCTTGTTAAATTAAGGAAATAAACACTCAGGACCAGTGACAGAGTTACAAAGAAAATAAAAGGAATAAGTATTAGAACTATCGCCTTTCTTTTCGATAAATTATGAGCGCTGACAATTCCAAGATACATCAAATACCAGCCGAAAAACACGGAAATAAAACCCAAAATTGGGATCCAAGATAACAAAAATGAAGGGGTCTTTGAGTATACGTAAACCTGAAAAGTCTTTGTGTAATCCCCTTTGCCGCGAAACAATCTAATCCATAAATGAAGTATCCCTGCACTGATAAACACAGAGATCAAGGCAATAAAAAAACTTAAGACCACAAAAGTTATCATCTCTCTGGGAGATGCATTGTAGTAGCTTTCTCCCCAACCCAATGGAACAATTACAAATATATTAAATAACAATAAAATTGTTGCGACCAAACGCAATAACACAAAATAACCAAAAGCCTCTTTGATTCCTTTTTCTTGAGAAATATCTTTCCCAAAACTTCTCGGAGAAAAAAGAATCCTTTTAGCCTTCTGAATTGATCCACTAATATCTACAGTCAAGTACATATAGTTAATAATATCAAAATTACGATATAATGCCTATTATCACTAAGATGAAAATTGACATTCTCACTCTTTTTCCAAAAATGTTTGACGGTCCGTTTAACGAATCTATCATTGGTCGTGCCGTCGGAAAGAGCCTGGTCCAAGTTAAAATACATGACTTGCGCGATTGGGCAACTGATAAACATAAAAGTGTTGATGATAAGCCCTATGGAGGAGGAGCAGGAATGATCATGCGCGTTGATATCATTGATGCGGCAGTAAATAAACTCCGGACTCCAAATTCCAAAATAATTTTACTCGATGCCGGGGGAGAAGTTTTCAATCAACAAAAATCCAGAAAATTAAGTAAACTTAATCACTTAATTCTAATTGCCGGTCACTATGAGGGGGTTGACCACCGCGTGCATGAACATCTTGCTGATGAAGTAATTTCAATAGGTAACTATGTCTTGACCGGGGGGGAGCTCCCTGCAATGGTCATTGCCGACACAATAGTCCGCCTTATCCCGGGAGTCATAGACCCAGAATCACTTAAAGAGGAATCATTTTCGCCAAAAATTAGCACAGAATATCCTCAATATACACGCCCGGAGAAGTTTAATAACTGGGAAGTACCCAAAGTACTTCTCTCTGGAAATCATACAGAAATTGAGAAGTGGAAGAAAAATAATTAAATGGCAGAGAGAGATTTTAGTGTTGATCCCAAATATTTGTCAAGATTTGCTCATGCTCTGCATTGTGAAAAACCTAATTGCCCCGGGCTTGTCTTGACACAATCCAAAGATAATGAAAGATTAACCTGTCCAAACTTGGATTGTAGATTAAGAATTGATATCACCCAAGACACTTCTGTAAAAGTAATAATTGAGGAACGTCACGATACTCCCCAAAAATAAATTCGGTTAAGAAAATTAAGTGTGTTTGTCTGCAACTGAAGACGCTCCCCAAGCTTGAGGCTTAGTTTTGGCAGTAAACCCATTACCATTTACCATCCCCACAACCTCTTTAATCATGTCCCGGGTCTTCCCTAGTGGGCCAACGTCAATATGGATTTCAAGGTCGTACTTTGCTGAAGTGATTGCGTTTCTTAATGAAGGGACTAATTCCTGGGCACAATCAAGAGAAATTTGAGTTTCTTTGTATATTTTATCTCTCAAAACCGGAGTTTTTTCACTAAAAGCTTTTCTCCAAAAGTACCGAGCACCTTTTCCTTGTCTGTGGATCACAATCGCCGTGATATAAATACACTCATGCCTGTCATTGACCCTTCTTGATTGCGAATCTGTGCCAATAACTAAACGATAAAAGCTATCAGGTTCATCCTCAACAAAGTCCGCGATCTCTTGGATCATTTTACCCACACTCACCACGCCCTCCGAGGGGTTATTGAAACCAAGAATTCCGTTTTTCCCATTTTTCATGGGTACATTATACCACTTTCAGACGGGCTAAATAAAATAATATGGGATATAAATAATCAACTTTGAAGCACCAAAGAAAGTATAATCCCAAGCCCAATAAGTGAAATTCCTAAGTATTCAAGCACTACTTTCCAGTGCAAATCATGATGCAAATAATGGTGAATTATGCCCCAAGATACATAAGAAGCCCCGATTGCAATAGTGATACTAATCTGAAAAATACGATCGTAAGAAAATATCCAAAAACCAGCGACACCAAATACAAAAATCCCTATAAGGGGCAAATAGTGAGGCAAGTGACGAGATAGCTTCTTCATAAACATAGTTTGCAAGCTTCGCTTATAAGATTTGTCCGGCCCTAATTATCAATATAATTGCCAAAACCATGCCCATAAACGAAATATGAGCGAAGGCACGTCCTGCTACGCGAGTTACCTGATTTCTGGTTACTATATATCCATCTACAACCAGCGCAGAAATAAGCATCACGGCTAATATCATCGAAAATACTTTCGTAACAAAGAGCGGCGACACTCGACCAGAGCCCGAAGTGTCTGCTCCGGTAACAATTGCTTCCCTTGAGAAGCTTGGAAGCGATGCCATCTTTGCCGAAGACGGTGTGGGCTTAGGTAAAGGGGCAGTTGGGGTCCTTGCGGAAGCCACGGGAACAGAAGGGGAACTTGCCATCTTTGTACCAAAAAGTTGAACTATGATCGTTGTATCTACCCCATTTAAATCACCCTCTACCACAGCTACTCCAATTTCTTGATATCGATCGGAAAGCATATTGTCGCGGTGCGTGGGTGAAGCCATCCACGCTTCTATTGCCGAATTTGGGCTCGAAAAGTCACGGGCCAAATTCTCCCCGGCATATTTGTATTGATATCCAACTGACTTAAAAAACTCCCAAGGCTCCACTCCACTTGGTGAAATATGTGCCCAATAATCATGCTCTAGCATATCGTTCCCCTTCTCCTGTGCAGCTTGTGACAAGACCTCGCTGTACTGAAGCGTATTAAGCCCTTCCCCTGCCCGCTTTGCATTTGTCAGACTTATCACTTCTTGAGGCGAAATATTAGCCGCATATCCCAAAATTTTTACGCCCGGAGATGAAGCCAGATAAAGTAAACTCTGGAACAATACCACTGTGGTTAGTAATATCGCAAGCCAAGCATTGTGAAGAATCCGAGCTTTGTGATTATTAGATTCCTGCGGATAAAAAAAGTGGGTTAAAGTTAGGGCAAGTCTCATTCATCTATAATATCATCGAACCTTTACATATAAAATATGTGCTGATAAACTCTCTAGATCGATAAGCAAAAGGAGCAGTAAATGCTTAGCACTGAGTTAGTCGAAGAGTGGAGAAAGTGGACTATCCAAGACCGAGAAGAGTTCCTAAGAGTCTTTCTTGGTCTCACTACCCATGTCGGATGGATAAAAGGATTCGCGGATCAAGCTGAGGTCGACAAATTCATAGACACCTATAAATTCGTCGATAACTTACTTGTCTGCGCATCGGCTCTTATAGCTTACTCAAGAAAACCCTGACCCACCCGTCAGGGTTTTTCATTTCACTTCCAATTCACTAACACCCACAAACGAAACCCCCTCAATAGTCTTGCCAGGTAAGATAATTTCTGTGTCACCCTCACCAACTCCTAATAATTCGTTCTCAAAGAAACATCGCATATCAAGAAGCCCATCTCTATTTAAATCTCTACTTTTCAAACAAAATTTTAAACTATCCTCGTGTCCCGTCTTTCCTAATCTTAGACTTTGATTATCTATCTTTGTGGCATCGAAAACAGACGAAGAAAAAATTGCCAAATCGACCAACGACTTACTATGTGAAACAAGTAAATTAATAGATTTATATGGGCGAGCATCAATATCAATTATTTGCCTTAAACTAATGACATCGGAGGGGTCGTATTGAAATTTCGTCCCCTTATTACATAGATAATTATTAATTTGAAATTCAGAGTCTGCATTAATATTTGAAGAATAAACTGTAAGACTACAATCTTCATTACTTGAGATAACATCAAGTATGTATTTACCTTTTTCAGGAGTATATATATTTAGTGAATTAACACCGTTTCCCGTCGTATCATAGCTCTCATCAAAAAAATACTCAGAATTGGGAATATTTTCCAATATTAAGCCATCCTTATATCCAGTTTGCTCTCCATTAGATCCAGTTATTAGTAATTGAACCGAAGAGGGAGCAACAAATTCCAAACTACTGAAGTCAGAGTGCGTTTCAATGTAATGCACCATACTATTAGATTGGTGGGGAGAATAATTATAGTCGGCCAAAGTCTTACTGCCACTTACTGGATCCGGATTAACTGGATCATTAATTATGACATCTTCACCGACATATCCCTTTGCCACTACCCAATGAATCCCACCATCTGCTCGCGTTACTTTCAATATCACAGGGATATTATTATTAATGTATGACTTCAGTGAATTAAAGTCATAATTTTCAATAACTGGCTGATCAAGTTTCGCTTGATTACTGTATAGTCTATTTGCTAACGCAGTGTAATCATCCACTCTTCCCCAATGAAAGTTCCCATAGGAATAGCCCCAACTGCTGTACAGATTGCCAGTCCCCTGCCTATTTTTACTAAAATACTCATTCACGCTTTCCGGATTAATCAGACTTCCGTCTGGTCCATGATTGATTCCATAATAGGCCATAATCATGTTTGCAGAAGTCAGCGCACACCCACACTGAGCGATAGTCGTCCCGCAACCAAGAGTTTGAAGATCCGCAGAATCATAGATAAAATTTTCCCAAACCGGGACATTATTATAAAAAGGATCTAATCCTTGTTTAATTGAAGGAACATTTAACACAACCTCATCCTCTCCACTCTCCTTGCACCCCATAGCAAACAAATTGAGAAAGTATTTCTGGTTATCATTATCCCCAAATACTGTATTTATATAAAGCGGTCCACCAGTCACAGAAAGATACCCTTTTCCGAACTGTCCTTCCGCCAAAATATACTCAGAAGTGTTATACCCAATTGCTATCCCCGTCAGGCTAAAAAGCTGGAGATTCCTAAACGATTCGTGCTTAAGGGATCCTACTACACCAAATGGACCATTCGTCAACGGAGTCGTGTTCGCCGGATCAGAAGATTGCACACCAGGACCAGGAAAACTTGCAATCTCGCTAAGCCTATCATTAATACCCAGCTCTTCAAACAACAAATTATATTCTGGACCTATAATTTTCATACCACCCATTCCACTAATATACACAACACCCCCTGCTTGAATGTATTTCGCTAATTCATGCGCTTCAGTCAGAGTTAAATTCCGATCCTCACTTATCCCACCGAAAAACACATCTATTCTAGGATTTCCATTTGAGTCAACTAACGACCCAGGTAAAATATCTAACAAGAACGGCTCAAATTTAATTGGACAAGAGACGACACCGCTTACTCCAAAGTTATTAGAATTCCTCAGTTTTCCATATAAAATATCTGAGTAATGATGAGAGGGAGGAAGTCCTCCAGTAATACTAACTAAGGCAAACCGATTTCTTGGGTATTTAAATCCTGAAACTGCAATTCCCTCAGCCGCGCTTAGATCACCTGATGACAACACCACAAGAAAAAGACAAAAAAATATTAAAAATAATAACTTTTTCATATTACCTATCAACACAGAAAAGAGAGAAGACCACACCAGAAGGTTATGGATAATCTCTCCTCTCTTTCTGTTATCTCGTTACCGATATTGTCGCGTTAAGCTCGGCATTAGGCGCCGCAGCCGTAACTCGACTGCTACTTACAAATATCGTATAACCCGTGTCTGTTGCATCCCCTACTGAAGGGTCCACTGGCATCGCCGCTATATAAGTAGGCACAACCGTTTCGGTTCCAGCCTCATCAGTCGCAGCTCCAAGATCGAAGCATCCCCCGACCGTATTTGTTCCGACACACGTCGCCGAAGTTGGGAAATTGCTCGTGGTATCATCTCCATCAGTATCAGGTAAATTCCCGTTATGTTCACTAGCAAACTGATACACAGCATTAGTCATAGAGATCAACGCGCTCTGACGATCAGTATTTCTTGCCTGGGCGAATTGACGACCAGGGTTAACTGCTACCAACACAACCGCAGCCAAAATACCAATAATACCAATAACCACCAAAAGCTCGATTAATGTAAAACCTCCTTCTTTATCTCCTCTTCTTATCATAATCTCAATTCACCCCCCTTCATAAAAATCATATCTATATTATTTGTACAGCGATCGCTCACTTCACGTCAAGCGGCACTACTTTTTTATTTGTAACCATCTGGTACGCGCTATCTAATGTATCCAAATCAATCCGCGGCGTAGAAGCCTCGAGTAGCTCGCGATCAATTTGTCCCGCTTGTGTAAATGCACTAAATATTGTCCGAAGGGTAAAAATTGCAAAAATTGAGGTAATTAACAGCAACCCCCCAAAAACGTAATAAAATCTATCAATATTTTTTAGATCACTAATCATAACTTTGTTTCGCTATTTAGGTACAAAAACGCTCCATAACTAAAGATGTAATCTCCTTCCGGTTGTTTCGTAAGCTCAATGTCTATCGGGCGAAGTAAGTACGGCAATTTCTCAATCTCCAAGATAGAACTATTAATCTGCCCCATATCCCCCTGAAATTTAATTAGTATCGGAATACCTTGATTGCCCGATTTATCATCCACAGCCGAGTTGGTTAAAAACGAAAATTCAACGACCAATCCTTGCTCCCTTAATTCATCAATGGAAGTGACAAACTGAATTAGTGCGGTATCGTCCGCAAACAATTGTTGGAGCCGTGATATCTTTGACTGATTATTTTCAATATCGGCTTTCTGCACTAAATAGTCACTCTGACTTTCTCGGACCACTTGCTCGCTTCGTAGGCTATTAATTTCTGATGAAATAACTGGCAATTTCACGATCAAATATAAACTGACCACAACAAGTACTGCATTGATTATGTTAATCACTATCACTTTTGTATCTAACTTCATAACTGTAATTTAGGAACCTCTTTTTCATTTGTTTGCTGGCCTATAAAAATATGAAACTCGATATCAGACTCCCCTAAAATACTTGAAATAGGGATTTCGGCCGAAGCAAATTCTTCCTGAGACTCTAAGCTTTGTTTAAATTCAACTAATATATTTCTGTTTGTGGCTATCCCTGATATGTCTATTTCCCCTTTTTCTAAATTAATTTTATAGTTAGTTATTTCAATCCCCCGGGGGGCAAGGGCGGAAATTTTATTAATTGACTCTTGCGGAGATTTAACGTCGCTATAAATCCCGGTCACTCTGTTCATAAGCGCGTTTATAGATTGCACTTCTTGGGTTACCTTTTCTGCGTCCTCGCTCAAGCTGCTTCCTACTGTTTGGGTAATCTTTTGTTTTTGTTGGGACAAAAGGATATAGCTCACAACAATTCCCAAAAAACAGGCCCAAATCATCGCAGATAAGCTTAAACTTAAAGTCCACAATCTCACATCCCTCAGCTCTTTACTGTAGTGCCTCGCCCAGTCCTCTGGCAGTAAATTTACAGTTGCCGCACTCGCTGGCTCCGCTGGATCCTTTAATTGTAGAGATATGGCAATCAGATACGCCTGAACATCTTGAGGACTAAGCCCGCTTAGTTTTATCGTAAATTGTTGGACTGGAATCCTGAGATTAGTTTGCAGATTATTTAAAAATTCCTGTGCTAGGCCAACCCCGCCAACGAATACTTTTTTAATCCCTAGCCCTTGATAATGATTTGCAATCCTGACGGCTGTTCCAACTATTTCTGCTTGTGAAATCGAAGGGACTACTGAAGTTGCTAAGATTGATTCCCCTTTCGAGACAACAACAATGCTTTCATCAGAATTTACATAAACCAAAATCTTGGGGTCTGGGTCATCCTTTGTCAAACGTACTAAAGAAAGAGAAGGAGTCTCGACAACCAAAGGCATCAATCCCGCTTGACTTACTGCCTTTACAAATCCTGCCAAAATGTCCTTCCTAATAGCAGCAGCCAATATCTGATATTCTTCTTTACTCTCGCCAATTATTCGCCAATCAAGAACCATGTCAGCTTGAGAGGCGGGAAGAAAATCTTGCGATTGCCAACGAACCGCTTCGTCGAGCTCTTTTGGATCAAGCTTCGGTAAACTTAAAGACTTTGTATAAGTTGAAAACTCAGGTACGACTATTCCGACCATTCTTCCGCCCCATTTATTTTGAGACCAAGCCCTTTTTATTAGCTCTGTCAAAATATCTAGCCTTTTAACTTGATACCCTATGATTACGTCTCTCGGAATCGGGACGGAAACATATTTATTAACTACTCCACTGCCACGATCAAGCTTTAATATCTGAAGTTTTCCCGGAGAAAAAACTAATGAAATAAAAGACTTTTTAAACATAGGCAGAACTCTTAACTCATTATACAATAAACTAACATGCCCTCTTCTCGCGGCCAAATTTATATTGGTACAATCATCGCTCTTGGCATTTTTTTTATCCTCAGCCAAGCCGTAGTTACCCTAGTGCTTTCCGCCTATGACCTCGTCAGCTACTCCCGAGCTAGAATTACAGCACGCCACCTTGCCTCAGAAAGAATGGAAAGCGTCAGAAATTTATCATATCTAGATGTGGGTACCCAAGGAGGGATACCAAGCGGAAGCCTTCCTCAAGAGGAAGATGTTAATAAAAATGGGCTAAATTATCACGTTCAAACTAGCATTATCTACATTGACGACCCCTTTGACGGTTCTTCACCAATAGATCTATCTCCTGAAGATTACAAGAGGGTAAGAATTGATGTGTCCTGGGGAGGTATCGCCGCCTCTAAAGGGAACTCGATTACGTTAATCACCGACGCTTCCCCGAAAGGCCCCGGGTACTCCTCTGGAGGAGGGGTACTGGCTATCACGGTGGTTAATGCTAATGCCTACCCTGTCGCCCAAGCCAAAGTGACTATTGTCGCCCAAACAACTCCAGAGATAAATTTAACTTCGTACACAAACGACAGTGGGCAGGTAATCCTTCCCGGAACACCAACATGCAATAATTGTTACCAAATTACGGTGACAAAAGAAGACTTTAGTACCGAGCGCACTTATTCAAATCTAGAAGTAGCAAACCCCACTAAGCCTCATGTGAGCGTCTATGAAGGATTTGTTTCAGAAATAAGTTTTGTAATCGATGAGCTGGGTACGTTAAATATATCAACATTAAATTCAAGAGATAACAATTTCGCACCTCTCGGAGATCAAACAATAAGGCTTCTTGGCAGTAAAATTATCGGTACGGACGAAACTGATTTACCAGTCCCTAAATATGACCAAGAGTTAACCACTAACGGATCAGGAAATCTTGAAATTAATGATTTTGAGTGGGATAATTATCAGGTTTTACTTCCAGAATCTTTGAGCCGCACCATCTCCGGGACTAATCCGCTCTCGCCTTTCTCGATGTTGCCAAATTCATCTCTTAATCTCCTGATTTCTCTTGCACCCAATTCACCTAGTACTTATCTCGCATCTTTTACAGATTCCTCCCTTAACCCTCAAGCAACAGTTTCGGCCACTCTAAGTTCAACAAATCCAGTTTTCGATGAATCAATAACTGCCGGCAACCCTGAAGATCCTGATTTCGGGCAAATATTTTTCAATAATTTATCTGATGGAACTTATAATCTGTCCGCAACTTCGTCTGGATTTGTCGACCACTCAAGTACTGTAAATATCCCAAATCAGTCGAGCGACCAAATTATCTTAATACCGCAATGAAGTCAAAAGGTTACACTATCATCGAAGTATTAATCGCATCATCTCTCATGATCGTTCTAGGGCTTGGGATAGTTGGATTACAACGAATTCTCGCAGTATCCCAAGTTGAAACATTCGAAAATTTCTTATCAATTGATCAATCAAATATCGCCCTCACACTTTTTGAAAAAGAGCTCAGAACTGCTTCATACAGCGATTCTGGAGCATACCCCATAGAGCTTGCCGATAATTACGAAATTATTTTTTATTCTGACATTGATCACGATGGCCAAGCCGAAAAAGTTCGATACTATGTGAGTGGTACATCTTTCTATAAAGAGATCATTAACCCTGAAGGAAATCCAGTAACTTACCCTCAAGCTCAAGCTATTACCTATGTAATAACCGAGGGATTAATAAATCCCGGTACGCCTGTTTTTACATACTATAATGAAGATTGGCCAATGGACACGACAAATAATCCTCTTCCTATTCCCGCCACTGCTTCTGAGGTAAGAATGGTGAGTGCAAATATTAACCTTGAGAAATTCTCTCTCAACGCAAATGTTCACATTAGGACCGTAAAAGACAATTTATAATAACTTATGTTTAATAACCAAAAAGGTACTATCACCCCAGCTCTGTTGATCATCACCGCGGCATTTGTAGCCGCAATATACGGGATCTTAATTATATTAAGCCTCCAAATAAATTTCTCTAATAGACAGGTCGCGAGCGAAGAGGCTCTCGCAATCGCCGAAGCGGGGATAAATTATTACTCCTGGCACCTGTCCAAAGCGCCAACGGACTATACAAGCGACACTGGAATTCATACTTTTATAGACCCCCAAGGACAAGAAATTGGTGAATTTAATCTTGAAATCACCCCTCCGGAAACGGGATCAGCCGCCGTCACTATAAGGTCAACCGGAAAAACATATGATTATCCAAGTATTACCCGGACAATTAAAGCGCGCTATGGAGAACCTGCGCTTTCTCAGTACACTTTTTTCCAAAATGCCAGCAGTTGGTATGGTCCAGAGACGGTTGTTTACGGGGATATCTTTAGCAACAACGGGATAAGAATGGATGGTACAAATTACGGGCGTGTGATGAGTGCTAAAGAAACCTATAAGTGCGGTACAGAGACTGGTTGCTTCCCGCCAGACTGGAGACCGGGAGTTTGGGGAAGTGGGGGAGATCAATCTCTTTGGACCTTCCCAGTATCCTCAATAGATTTTGACTCAATTTCACTAGACTTTAACGAAATGAAGAGTGGAGCCATAAATGACGGTTTATATTTGGAAAACTCGGATGAGTTTGGATATCATTTAGTCTTTTCCGCCGACGGCAGTTTCTCCCTATATCGGGTACTCGCCACAAATTATTACAACGCCTATCGGGTACCTGGAAATGGACTCGGGGCAGAAGGAGCAGGCGGCTGCCGAAAGCGATATGAGAAAATTACCGACGAGGAATATATTGGATCACATAACACTGGCGATACGCCAATAATCTTTGCAGAAGATCATTTATGGATTGAGGGGACGGTCGACGGAAGAGTGACCATCGCCGCGGTGGGCTTCCCATTGGCTTCACGCGAAATGAATATCCGCATTCCCAACAATCTGGTGTATGAGCAATACGATGATTCAGATTCCCTAGGACTAGTAGCTCAAAACGATATTCTTATCTCCCGAGATATCCCCACTGATTTTCGCATCGACGGTGCGCTCGTCGCGCAGAAAGGAGCGATCATGCGCTTTGGATATTTAAGCGAATGCGGAAGCGACACAGCTAATGCGATACGAAATTCCATGATCGTTAGGGGAAGCCTCTCCTCCTATTTCAAAGCCACTTGGAACTATGGCACTGACCCGCTTTTAAGCGGCTTTAACTCGATAGAACTACAATATGATAGCGACCTATCCGGCAACCCGCCGGTTTACTTCCCGACGAGCGGCACCCCCGGCATCCTCTCCTGGACTGAAGAATAGCTACTCAATAATACAAAGAATGTTACTTATGACCGTGCGTCCTGTTTCCAAATTTGACCCGCATTCAGGCGGAAGGGTTCCTTCCTCATACCCAGCCGGGGTAGGAGTGGGAGTAGGGCTTGACTCCCCAACACAGTAGCTCATGTGCCAATGTACGCATAAATCAGGATCATACGGTCCGCTGGTTGGCGTAGGCGTCGGAGATGCAGTGCCGCCTCCTGCAGGGGTTGCGGTTGGAGTGGGGGTAGACGTCGGAATAGGGGTGGGAGTGGCGCCATCCTCAAAATAATCACTCAGGTCCTCCGTGCCGCTATCGCCCCCGCTTCCCCCACTACCGCCATAAACTTCTCCACTAGCTATCTCAAAAAGCTCATCTTGACTAGATAATATCACCGTTAACACCCCATCTTCGAAAGAAGATTGTCCTCCATAATTTTCCTTAAAATACTTGATAAATACAGATGCCTTAGGAGCCTCCCATCTATCCTTGTAAACATTGTCTTTATCTCTAAAAGTAAAAGATCCGCCCTTTTCTAAAGTGATACTCGTGCCATTTTTGTTCACAACAATTTTCTCGATAGCATTCACTCCAAATTCTCCTGCTTTTCCTCTTAAAATTAGAAATAATAAAACTGACAATAGAAAAACTACTAAAGCTATTACTCCCAATTGTCTATTTAATTTAAGTTTTTTCATCTCTGGATCGTAGTTTGCAGCCCTCCGATGATGCTATAGATCGGCGAAATCATCATGAGTACCATCACTCCTACTACTACTCCGATAATAAGCATCATCACTGGCTCAATTAAACTTGTCATTCTTTTAAGACTAAAGTCAACTTCCTTCTCGTAAAAATCTGCCATCTCATTTAATACTTCGTCCAGCTTCCCTGACTTTTCTCCCGCTTTTATTGATTGAACTGCTATCGAAGGGAAGTATTTTTTCCCCTCCATCACCACATCTGACAATGACCTTCCTTTTGAAACTTTTTCTCCGAAGGTCTTTGCGATTTCCCGCGTCCCAGGATGAGAAATACTGTCGGCAGAAACATCTAAAGATTCTATAATCGGGACGCCATTTTTTAATAGTGTCGCCAAAGTTCTTGCATATCTGGCAATATCGATGTGGATAATTAATCTTTTGACCACTGGCACCCTTGTAATTAACCTAATTAATATACTCCTCGTCCTCTCAAACCTTATAAAAGCTACTGCTCCCGCAAGCATCACAAAAGTGAAAACCAATACTAGTATTGAGTTATTCCCAAAAAAATTACCAAGGACTAAAATAAACTGCGTATAAACCGGAAGCGGCAGATCAAGCTTGAGAAACACACTCGAAATCCTTGGTAAAACAAATATTGCCATCAGTAAACCATTCCCGATCATGGCAACAACAATTACCGCCGGGTACATAAGTGAACCCTTAATTTTCTGTGATAATTCGTAGCTAGTTGATAGTTGAGTCGCCAAATAATCAAGAGATTTATCCAAAGTCCCCGACCCCTCTCCGACTCTGACCATTGTCAAAAATATTGGATCAAAATCTTCTTTATAACGTGATAAAGTCACTGATAAACTCTGCCCCTTTTGGGTTTGATAAGCCACGTCCGTCAATATTTTTTTCATTCGCGGGTTGCTATTCTCTTGCTTAAGCATTTCAACCGCCTCAGGGAGGGACATCCCGCTCCGAATCATTGTCGCTAAAAATCTCGCAAAAGTAGCTTTCTCGGAAACGGAGATGTTTCTACTAAAAAATTTTTTTGTCCCTCCTTCAAGCCCGCTAATCACTAAGACTTCATAACCATTCCTTCGGATCGTCAATACCGCATCTTCTTTGTTTGATGCTTGAATCGTTTCTTCAATAACGACCCCCTTTGTGTCCCGGGCCTTATAGGTAAATAACGGCATAATTAGTATTGTGAAACGGCCTTCAGAACTTGATCAATAGTAGTTAATCCTGAGGAAATTTTATTTATCCCGTCTTGCGACATTACAATCATTCCCCCTTTTATCGCCTCCTCTTTAATCTGATCTCCTGCCACATTTGACGTGATCATGCTGCGGATCTTTTCGGTGATAGGAAGTACCTCATATAACCCAATCCTTCCTGAATAGCCGGTGCCATGACACTCTCCGCAACCCTTCCCCTTATAAAACTTCTGAGTTTCAATTGAGACACCGAGATTATGGCTCAACCTGGCTAAATCCTCCTTGTTGGGCTGATATTCTAGTAAACAAGCTGAACATATCTTTTTGACTAGTCTTTGAGCAATAACTGCATTCAAGGTTGACGCCAATAGAAAGCCTTCTACTCCCATGTCGAGCAGTCTCGGCACTGCCCCTGCGGCGTCATTCGTATGAAGAGTGGACAACACTAAATGCCCCGTCAAAGCTGAATGTACCGCTATCTGCGCCGTTTCTTTATCTCTTATCTCTCCAACCATCATGATATCTGGGTCATGCCTCAATAATGCTCTTAATCCCGTCGCAAAGGTCAGACCAACCTTTGAATTAACCTGAAACTGGCTTACTCTATTTATTCCATATTCGATCGGGTCTTCAATCGTGCAGATCTTAACCTTAATAGTATTTAAGATATTTAAGATTGAATATAAAGATGAAGTCTTCCCTGAACCAGTAGGTCCGGTAATCAAAATCATTCCCGTGGGCCGGCGAATATTTGCTTGAACAATTTCAAGATTTTTCCCCATGAGCCCTAATTCCTCCAAACTTAATGGCCTTGAGGACTCCCTTAATAATCTCATCACCATATTTTCCCCATAAAACCCTGGGATGATCGAAATCCTTAAAGCGATAACATTTTCGTCTATATTAAACTTATAGCGGCCGTCTTGAGGGACTCTGCGTTCATCTATTTTCAGATTTGACAATATTTTTACCCTAGCAACCAACGCTTCCTCGATCCCCCTTGGAAGGCTAATAATATCTTTTAGCTCCCCATCCACCCTAAAGCGAACTATTACATCGTTGCTTTGTGTTTCTATGTGAACATCGCTTGCCCTCTCGGCCGCTGCATATTCAAGTATGGTATCGACTACCTTGATGATCGGGAGCCCCTCAGCCGCTTTCTGAAGATCGCTCTCGGGGCTAGCCATTTTTATGTTTTCAGCAATCACCCTATCAAATTCAGCTCGAATATTCCTCTTGTATTGACCAAGAGCGTTTACAATCTCTTCCTCGTTTGCATAGTGGGGAATCACGGAAAGCCCCGTATGCCTCTTAATAAACTCCAGGGCTTCAAAATCACTTGGGTCTTCCATCGCCACTTTAACCGACCTTCCTTCAAGAGCCAAAGGAACAACTCGATATTTGCGGGCAAGTTTTTCAGGGATCAGCGAAAGAATCTCTGGGGCAATAGTAATCCTACCAATATCAATATAGGGGACTTTTAAGTGCTGAGAGACGAGCTTGGAGAGTGCATCCTGTTTAATCAATCCCCGAAAGATCAAAATGTCCTCTATTTTCTTGCCAAGTTCTTTAGAAGATCGCCAGGCATTATCAAATTCCTGCTCGTCAACATATCTTGATCCAACAAGTATCTGTTTAAGGGTTTCAGTGGACAGTTTCATAACTTACGATAGCTAAATTAAGTATACCAAAGAAGCCTAATCTGATTTAAGGAGTTTGCCGAGAGCATCTCTTCCGATAATGCCAATGATAACAATGAGCAGATTAAAGAGCCAATACCACTGACACCACGGGCCAGTCGCGCAATTGCACCCAAAATACCAATGCACCAACTGTGAAATTACTCCAAAAACTATTGGAGGAATCCAAAGCGTCAACGACTCCTCCTTCTTGGAGCTTGCCATCCAAGCATAAATCCCCCCAATGATTAATTGAATAACTAAAAATATCCACCAGGGGTACCCTTTATCTTCACAAACAGAAGCTCCTGCTACCTCGGGCGCTGGCTCAGAAATAGGGGTGGGCTTCCCCTCAATGGTTGCCTCTCCCAGGATAACCTCTTCAAACCCTGGCGCTGGCGCCTCGACCAATATCTGGCCAGTCGGGGTGATAGTAGCTTCATTTGACCATGGACCCGGCATACAGCCATTTACTCCAGCCACTTGGAAATAATAAGTAGTCCCTCCCGACAATTGCTCTACTAAAAACCCGGTTATATTCCCCACGTTAGGCGCCCCATAAATATAATTTCCAGAAGAAAGTCCATAACGGATCATATAATGAGTCGCCGGAGTGACTGACGTCCAGTCAAGATCCATGCTGTTCGAGCCGGCCGTAATCACGCTCAAAAAGGGAGCTGAAGCCGGAACAGTATCATTGCACACCGGCGCGCCGGCGGCAGATAGTCCAAGCACCGTGCTACTTGGAGTGGGCGTTGGAGTCGCCGGACCTAAACACTCAAAAGCCAAATCAAAATCAAAAATAGTCCTCGCATTCTGATACTCGTTCCCTGCTTCAGGATTTAGTGCAACTGTCCAATCAAAATATTTAGTTGATGAAGGAGGCATGCTACCCAAAGACATTGGCCCTGCTAAAAAGAAATCATCTAAAGTGCCGATGTACCAATTAGAAGTACCTTCATCAATATTAAGCGAAAGCTGGCTCGCCAAACCGTTATAAATTTCTTCATTGTCATTCGAATATGCATCCAAAACTAAACTACAAGTATCATTTGGATCCTGATTTATGACGGTAACAGTCCGGACAACGCTGTCCCCTGGCAAGACATTATCATAAAACAGGGCGGCACTTGGAGAGGGGGCCATACTGCAGGGGCCATCGCTTGCACAAGTAACTGTCAGATCAACTGCCAGGACAGGGCTAAATTTCCCAAAAGCTAAAACAACCAAAAGCAGGGTAAATAATGTTTTTGTTTCGAAGAAAATTAGGTTTAATTTATTCATTTGATGGTAGCGGCGACGTTAAAGGCGGAGTTGGCAATGGCTCGGGAGTAGGCTCCGAGGTAGCCGTCTGTTCCGGACTAGGACTTGCGGTGGCTTCCGGAGTTGGCGATGGAGCGGGCGTTGGTTCAATCGTCGGCAATGGTGGCAAAGCATCGATAATTAAGTCAGTGACAGCAACTGGTTCTGGGGTAGGACTTGGTGATGAATCCGGGACAAAAACCACCTCCGGTGCCAATAATTCTACAAAACTCGGATCATTTTCAGATAAGTTCGCCGCTCTGGGTGTACCATAATTATTACCCTCAATATCCCAATAGGTTATATCATTACAGCCAATCGCTATACATGTGTGCCAATTTATCCCTTGCATTCCATCTCCCGGAACCAAATTTCTTTCCATAGACTGTTTGAGAGTTGCATTCGTACCCTCGGACCAAGGACCAGTCGGCGTTTGATCAATTGCCTTTCCTGTCGCATCTTTCAAAGTCAATTGCTCTCCCACATTTACCAGCTCGATCCCAGTAGTAATCATGTTCCCTTCAATATTTAGGGCGCTTGAAGCATTGGCGGCGGAATAATTACTAATCAAATAAAAACTGTTGGCTGGGATTATCCCGCTTGGAATAATGATATTCGGCGTACCAGAATCACCAGCATTTTCTATCACCCAATTCTTCAAAATTATCCCGTTCCCAGTCATATTTCTCAACTCTATCCATTCATCTGCATACGACTTGCTTGAACCCATCCACATAATTTCATTTATCGCTACGTCTCCCGGGTTTGCTTCTTGGACGGTTCTGTCAACCGTCAATACCCACATCTCGCTCCAATCACCACAACCCAATATGGCATCGCAAGCTTTAACGTGCCAATAATATACCCCATCAGGCGTGCCGGGAGCCGGGATTTGTGAGAGAGCTAATGCTCCAGAAGTATAGGCCGGAGAAACAAAGCTACCATCTAAATTCACTGCATTTGAGTGCGAAGATTGATAAATATATGTAATTGAACTACCCCAGGCAACATCCTCCCAGTCCATCAAAGGATTGACTGTCCAAGGACTATTGATCCCGGCAAGTGTCCCATCAGAAGGAGAGACCAAGACAGGTGCCCACCAATTCCATTCGCCCGCGACAACACTCCCATGAGCAGTCACACTCACTGTGTAATACGCTTGAGAGAAAAGAAAACCATTTACACTAACCATAAATATCACCGCAACCGCAACAAAGATTTTTACACTCGATATTGATATTTTTATAAAATCTTTTGTGTTCATACTTTCTTTATCACCTTCTTAACTTTCTTCTTGGTCTTTTCGAGTTCTTTTTTGAGTTCTTTAACTTCTTCTTCAGATTTCTTTTGGTATTTCTTCTTAAAATGCATAACCACAGAAAATATTTCCCATACAATTAAGATTAAGGCGGGTAATACCACTAAAACAACAAAACCTGTTTGCGTTTGAGTAAATACGGCGATGTAGCCTAATTTGGGAATTCCCCACTGGTATTTACCAAGGACTTGGTTCGGGAGTACTTCTTTTTGATCAACCGACCCGTTTGCATCACCTTTAGTTACAAACGAGATTTTTGTGGTTTTCTGTTCCTTTTTGTCAGCTGTAAACGTAATAATATCCGCTTTTTTAACATCATCTATCCTGTGAGTGACGATCGAGGATCCCCCACCATCAACTGAGTGAACAAAAGTAATAATATCTCCCTTCTTTAAATCCTCTAAACTAAATTTCCCAGAATAGATCAAAGAGCCAGTTGCTATAGTTGGCTCCATACTCCCTGATACAACTGTATAAAATGTCAAGCCTAAACGGCTCAAAATTGGAAGCTTATAAGCAAAGCTAATTATCGTTATTGCCACTAAAACCACCACAAGAAGTATTTGGACGAAACACGCAACTACTTTAAATAATCTTTTACCCACTTTCGACATATTAATATGCTAAGGCTGTTGTCCCACCCAAAAGAGTGAGACAACATTCCTTAACACACCAACTCAATTAAAAGCCAGGTGCGCTAACTTGTTTGGTCTGTAAATTCAATGTGTAATTGAATGTCTGACCTTGATAATTATTATTAGCAGATGAATCCAGTGTTAAATCCACTCTGTAAATAGTGAATTCTTTAAAATTCAACTGGAAATCAGAACTTGCTCCTCCAACTATCGGTCCAGCAAAATCATTACTACCCGCCGAAACGTTAGTGTACCCAGCATTAGTTAACCAATAATAGATATCAGCACAATAAAGATTACCTTCACAATTACCAGTCGGATATCTGTGAATACTTGGAACAGTCATCAAGCTATTAACCAATGGTTCACCAAGTGCACCAGTAGTATTTACCCAAGATCCAAATGCAGTTCCTTGATATTGGAAAGGCAACGACCCGTAGTTCGCTACTACAACATATCCGTATTGTGTAACACCTGGCTCTACATTAGCTATAACAGGAAAATTACCAATCTCGTAATTTCCGGTTGCATCAGCGTAGGCTACCCATTGACCTGTGGCATCTCCTGTAGGATTCAGCCAGGAGCCAACATAAGCGGTCATCGTACCAGTCGTAATCTGGTTATTAGACGCTGTTACGTTCGCCGTGAAGTATGCACTAGTTGCAGTCGTCAAAGCTGTGAGAGCGACTGCCGTAATAACAAAAGCCCTAAGTAAAGTTTTCATTATTATTCACCCCCTCTCTTTTCACACAAAAACTATAGTATCTTTCAGCTTCGGGTGCAAGGCTCAAAATCACTTATTTATATTTTGGAGTGATTGGTTTTTTGGAGACATCTTGTCCGTTCACCGGGATTTTCAAAGCCCACCCTAAGGCGTTGGCAATTGCCGCCCCAATTCTTAGGCCAGTAAACGAACCAGGGCCTTCATTGATTTCTATCTCGGAAATATCATGAGCGGTTTTCCCTTGTTTCTTAAGCGTCTTATCAATAGTCTCAAGAGGCTTTTGTGATTTATCAGAATCACTGGTGTCTATATATAATTTCATATTAATGAATAATGATCCATTAATTTAATCTTTCTTTTATCACCATCTATGTTTTCAAAATTTATCCAAATCGCTTTTTCGGGCAATAAATCTTTTGCCTTTTCTGCCCACTCGATGACAACAATATTATTTGGCTTTTCCCAAAAATCAGCTATTCCAAGATTCTCAAAATCATTAGCAATGTCTCCTTCCAAACGGTATAAATCAACATGGTATAAGTTAACGGATTTGGCATTATAACTCCTCATCAAAATAAAAGTTGGGGAAATAATTCTTGAGCCTAATCCTAGCCCCTCGGCAAGCCCTTGAACAAAAGTAGTCTTACCGCTCCCAAGAGCGCCCGAGAGAGCCAGCACCACCCCTCCATGCAGATGGTCTTTCAGAGAAGCTCCAGTCTTTTTGCCAAACTGAAAAGTCTCTTTGGCGCTTTTGGTAATAAGTTCCATATAGAATAAATTGCAAAAACTGCCCCAATTGTATCAAAAAATATGTCGCGTGCTTTGGGCTGCCTCCCTGGAGTAATAGATTGGTGTAATTCATCAGTTGCCCCATAAAGAAGACAAATCAAAATTGCTGTGTAGCCCGCGCTTATTTTATCCATGCCGCTTTCTTTTAACGCTCTATAGAGAAGACCCGCCAAGACCGCATACTCAACAACATGGGCGGTCTTTTTAAACAAAAAATCTCTCCAATAAATCTGGGTTGTCCCAGACATTGGTATGGAAGAAAAAGAATATATTATGCCCGCCCACACGATAGGCGGCAGCCAATACTTGGCTAATCTAGCCAATATGGGGGATGTTTTTCTTTTGGGCACGTCTACTATTATACCCATCCCAGTGCTTTTTTATAAAGGGATAAAACGCCGCAATCATAAATCCGGCGCCTGCTAATATAAAAACTGCCGCAATTATTGGGACATTCCTGCGTGATTGTTTCTCTCCCTCTGGAATGGGGGTTGGGGTCTTCAGCTCCTCCCTAAGTCCTAATATTGTCTCATCGGTGTTTTTGCTATTATCATCTACCACCTGAGGTGTTGGGGTCGGGGATTTTTTTGCAGGCGTTGGTGTGGGAGAGGGAGTTTTGGTGGGAGTTGGCGTCGATGTTGGTGTTGATGAAGGTGTGGGAGAGGGAGTTTGCGTTGGCGAAGCAGTGGGAGTGGGAGTAACTGGAGAAGAATTTGCACTTCCAGCAGTCGGGTTATCTAAGATATAAAAATTTCCAATTCCATCAGGATTCCTACCTATTGATTGATTGTCCTTCGGAGAATTAATCGTTCCTTGATCTCCATATCCGATTCTATCTTCTCCCCACAAACACTTTAAACTTATTGTGTCGCTATCGTCATTGATATAACTTCCTCCACTATCCACTTTTTTAAAAAACTCATTTTCTAAAAATTTATCATCGGCTGAAAAAGTTTTTTTCTGGATATTTGCATCGGGATTATGAAAATATAAAATACAACCATCTAGAGAAACTTCTCCACTTTGCGTTTTATAAAGTTCTACCCATTCACTGTTTGGATAAACTTCATTTATCACTACCTGCGCATTAATGCACAAAGGAAACAAAAATACGATAAACAAAAAAAGAAAAGTTAATTTGAATGTTTTAATTAAAGCTGACAAGTCTAAGGGTTGAGATATCAGAAACACTATATTTATCAGTTAGTGGCCGATTCGCTCCATCTGGCATAAACGGATCATGCATGATGTAATTATCACCATCTTTTCTTAAGATAACAATAAAATGGTCCGGCCCTGAATATAGGCCTGCAATCACTGGCCTCCCGGCAGATAGCTCCGAGTCTAAAATACTTTTTGATGCCGTAGTTAGAGTAAACGGCATTCCCTCAGCCGAGTGATAAAGATAGCCAGTATCCGGAACAAAATAGTTTGATTTTACAGCAATATCACTTGGCTTAAGACTTTTCCCATAATGGCTTGCAAGCATCGAGACAGAGGTGATCAAGCAACCATACTCTGCTACCGAATAAGAAGACCCGCCAATCCCAATATTTCCCCATTGGGAATCTCGTTGATTATAATAGCACCCCCAGCTGTCGCATTTCGTTTGGTTCTCCAAAATGGTCGCCCCTCCCTGGCTTGCGGCAAATCGTCGAAAGGCCGCAAGTTGTGCTTTTGCTACCGACAGTAACTGCTGATACTTCTTTTCATCGCTTTTTGTTGCCCACAGGAGATTTGCTTTGGCGGCTTTTTGACCATCGAGCTCTTCTTTTTGCACCCCTAACACCTGCTCCAGATCCACAAAATCCTCTCTTTGGTCCTCATAAGTTTCCTGAGCAATCTGGAGACGAGACAAAAGCTCTCGGTCAGCTTCCTGTATTCTTTTTAGATAATGAAATCTGGCAACAGTCTTCCCTATGTTTGGGGCAGTTAATAAAGTAATTGGAGTACCCATCCGCGCAATTTTATAAGTCTCTGCCGCGCGGGTCCCAAAGGCATCATTCAAATTAGTCAGCGATACTTCAAGCTGATCTATTCTACCGCCAAGCAGTAAGATTTGTTCCCGCGTTTGATCAATTTTTAATCTAGTTAACTGGATCTTGGCGTCAAACTCTGCAATCTGATTCGAAAGTGTGCCAGCTTGCGATTGAAGAGAGTTGATTTTATCTTCATACTCTTTTATTAAAGAATTTAGCCTTTCTAATTCACTGCCTTCTTGAGCTGATACGGGGAATGATGGACTCAATACCCACAATATTACTAAGACTATTCCTAATAGAATTGTTAGTTTTTGCATATAACTACTTGCGACCCAAAGAGCGCGAGATCGCAATGTAGCTTCCAAAGGTCGCAATTATCATGCCGATTAATAGCTCCCCCCCAAAGATCGCCCCGAATAATCCAAAGAAAAACAAAGTATCACGAGGCAATACCGGTATCTGCCCAAAATAAGAGATTACCCCAGGGGTCGAGTACATTACCAATACCAAAGCCGCAGTCCAGCCAATAATTACCCCTATAAAAGAATACATAAAAGCTTCTATCATAATCGGCGCTCTAATAAACCATGAACCCGCCCCGAGTAAGCTTAAGGACTCTACTTCCTTTCTCTGCACAGTAATTCTCATGCCGATAATCACCATCAATACTACCAAGGAAGTCGCCGCAAGAAGCGACATCGCGATCACTCCACCCACTCTAATATAGAGAGTGATTGTTTTTAGGCGTGCGATAACATCTCCCAAAGTCGATTCCCCCCCAAGGCTTGCCGTGAATGCCACGCTTTCCACAACTTTCTCACTTTTAACTTCGCCGACAAGCGCTTCTGCGTACGAAAGATCACTGGCGGAAAACTCTAAACTTGCTGGGAAAATCGAAGGGCTCACTAATTCACCAAGTAAAGGGTTATCAGTAGTAGCCCCTTTGTATATTTCTAGGGCATCTTCTTTGGAAACATAGTTAACTTGGCTCACTCGCAGATCACCTTCAAGCCTGCTTTGCAAAGCACGCATTTCTCCCGTCTCGGCATCATCTTTCAAAAATGCAATAATCTGAGGCCTTGTTTCAAAATACTGCAAAATCTTATTTGAAGAATATCCCAGCAAAACAAGAAGAGTAGACACAAAAAAAGTAATTGCCAACACGCTAATAGCGGCTAACGCCTGAAACGGCGCCCGCCTCAAAGATTTAAATCCTGTACTGAAATGACTCATTTAGTATCAGCTACTACCTTACCTTTTTTTAATTCAATTTTCCTTCCCTTTCTTCTTTTTAATACATCCGGGTGATGCGTAGCAACTATGACAGTCCTCCCGTGATCATTCGCTCCATAAATCAAATCCATAATTGAAGACGCAGTTTCCCAATCAAGATTCCCTGTGGGCTCATCCGCAAAGATTATTTTCGGATTAACTACTAGAGCTCTTGCAATAGCCACCCGCTGAAGTTCCCCGCCAGACAATTGTGAGGGAAAGAGCTCCGACTGCTTTGGCAAGCCCACCATCTTCAAAACATCGTGAACATGGTCAAACCATTCATTTTCTGGTACTCCCTTAACTGCCAAAGCAATTGCTATATTCTCCGCTACTGTCCGGTCAAACAACAATTTATAATCTTGAAAAATTGCTCCAATACTTCTTCGAAGTCCCGGGATGTCCTTTCGCCGCAGATCCTGAATCTCTTGACCATTAACAATAATCTTCCCGCTAGTTGGCTTAAACTCCCGCAGCAGAAGCCGCAAAATAGTCGTCTTTCCAGCACCAGACGGGCCGGTGAGATACACCAGCTCACCCTTGTCGATATCAAAGGAAACATCTTTCAAAGCTGTAACTGAGCCAAAGCTCATATTAACATCGCTAAATTTAAGCATGGGGCAAGAATTTATTTTTTAATTTTAATTTTTCCTACATCCATTAGCCAGGGTGCTTTCTGAGAGGCAATCGATTCACCCCAGACTTGAACTTCTTTTCCGACAAAACTTTGAAGATTAATCACCGTTGAAGTCAAATAAACATTTTTTTCCTCGCCCATCCCACGATCAAGGTGATGAGTCCCATCTCCGTCAAATCCACCTTCTTTCAGCATCCCTTCCGCCAGGTCAGGGAACAATGATTCATCGTCCACCCCCGCTTCAGTTTCCGTTTCCTTCGCCCCCGGGATGGCTGTACCAGATCCTCCTCCAAAGCCCCCTCGTGCCAAGGCATAACCCGTCCCCACGCCAAAAAGAATGACCAAAACACCTGCTATAAACGGTATCGCCTTTTTCTTTAACATATTTTTATTTCCATCAACCCCCTGCGTTTGCGGGACCGGCGGCACAGGCACATTTTGAACTTCTTCCATCCAAATCTAATATATCACAAATGTCTCAACTCCGCTTCAATAAACTCCGCAAGTCCTCCATCAAGCACTTTATCTGTGTCTGAGGTCTCCACATCTGTGCGCAAATCTTTCACCATTTTATAGGGATGGAGTACATATGACCTTATTTGAGTCCCCCATGTTGCAGGCGAATACTCACCAGTTAATTTTTCTTTTTCCTTAATCTTTCTTTCCTGTTCCTTTGCCCAAAGTTTCGAACGAAGAAGGGTAAGTGCATTTGCCCGATTTTGTTCCTGGCTACGTTCAGTTTGCGCCGTTATGACAATCCCGGTCGGGATATGAGTTAAACGGACTGCAGTCGATACCTTGTTTACATTTTGCCCGCCATGTCCGCTTGATCGGTAAAATTGCCACTTAAGATCATCGTCTCGGATCTTTATATCAGGCAAATCCAAATCCTCAATCTCGGGCAGCACTTCCACTAAAACAAATGAAGTTTGCCGCAATTTATCGGCATTAAAAGGAGACTGTCTCACCAGACGATGCGTGCCGGCTTCATGTTTCAAATATCCATAAGCATAAGTACCCGCAACCTTGAAAGTGACACTTTTAATCCCAGCTTCTTCACCTTGCGTCTCACTAATTACGCCAACATTCCAATCTCGCCCTTCGGAGTATCGGATATACATTCTAAAAATCATACTTGCCCAATCCATTGCTTCCGTTCCTCCTTGCCCTGCGTGAATTGAAACTATCGCATCCTTCTTATCGTATTCACCTGATAAATATGTCGCCAACTCGAGCTTTTTTAGCCTCTTAGCTATCTCACGGACATCCTCCAAAGAAGACACTGCACTTATTTCTGCTTCCATCGAGCTAATTTCCTCAAGGTCTTTTTTTAGCTCTCCCATCTCCTGCATAACCCTCCTTGCATTATTCTGATTATCCCAAATTTTTGGGTCTAATGCCTTTTTCTCTAAAATCGCCAGCTCACTTTTTTTCCCATCAATATCAAACGATTTTTTAAATTCCATAAATTGTTTGCTCAATTCTTTTACTTTCTTTTTGAGCTCATTCATACTGTGGTTAGTATAACATTACTCAGTGCAAACAAGACCTCGGAGAGAAGAAAGCTCTTCAGAGGACATCTCGTTTATCTTGGACTCTAAACTGTCAGTAACCCCCAATATGTCAACCATTTTCCCTCGGCCTACATGAAGGACTTCGGCAACCGGATCCGGTGCAGATTGCCACCCGTATACCATTGCTCCCTCTATAACTAACACCATTGCCGCCCCAAACATCATCCCTGGGATTATTCCCTTAAGCTGCCAACCTACCAGTCGCCCTCTCAACTGACCAAGCATCAATATCAAAAGAAAAAGCAAAAATAATATTAACCCTATATGCCAGAAAGACGGCTCAAACGAGTAACCCCCTGGAAGGTTATACTGAGCCGTCTGGGATAACTTACTTGGGATATCAGATATCCGCTCCAAATTAATTTGCATGGTATTGAGCTAATTTTAGCTTTGATTAGAAAATCTTGTCAATTACCCGTTGGGGAAGGAGAGGGGGAAGTACCTGGAGAAGAAGTTGGCGTGGGTATAGAAGTGGGCGATGGGCTAGTCGTTGCCTTACTAGTATCTGCACCTATGCGAGGCCCTGTTACAATTCGGGCATCGACTCCCCCCGAGAGACTGGCCTTTTTCACTTTAACTTCGGAAAACGCCTCTTTTATGGCACTCGTGATTGCATCAATATTTGCATCATCCAGTTCTCGATCATAAGTGATTGTTGTGATTGTCTCTTCTTGGGAATCGGCATTGCTTGTAGTTATTTGCTCATAGCCGAGTCCTTCCAACTTAGTTTTAGCAATACCTGCATCGCCAGCCTTTCCCGTCCCGTTTAGAACCTCAATTACCACATCTGCCTTTGATTTTGACTCTGGCGCTGGAGTAGCTTCACTTGGTTCTGGAGTGGCAAAAGTACTCAGTCCCTGCGTTGTCGGCGTTGGAGAAGCATCCTCACTTCCGGAACCACCAGTAAATTTCAAAAGCAAAAACCCTCCCACCACCACTATTATTATCACTCCAAGGATTGCAATGATCCCCCTTGACCTCTTAGGTTTATTTTTTGAGCCTGCAATAGTACTTGGGAAACTTACCACTTGCGGTGAAGTCTTCTCATATTCTTGCTGTGGATTTTCTTCCATAATTATGGCCGTATGTAAGCATAATAATAAGCAGTTGTCAACATTTTGATATACTAGTCAAGGTGAAAAAAATAAATTATCCAGTCTTTTTTCCTGACGCAACCCGAGCCGTCCTAAAAGCCACTGACAGCACCGACATTAAGGGTACAAATACACCAGGGATACTTGTGAACACTCTTCATCTTAGTATCAACCCTGGGGGAAGAATAATTGACAAATATCAAGGAGTAAGAAAATTTATGAACTGGGATGGGTTTGTGATCTCTGATTCCGGAGGGTTCCAGGTCATGTCGATGGCAAAATCTGGTCCAAGGAAAGGGACTATTACCGACAGAGGTGTGACTTTTTATCTTACAAATAATAAAAAAATTCTTCTCACGCCGGAAAAATCAATCGAATTTCAATTTCGCTTGAGAACAGACATGATGGTGGTTCTTGACGACTTCACCCCGCCAAAGGCTAACTTTAATGAAGCAAGGGAAACCGTTGAACGAACTGTTTTGTGGGCAAAAAGATCGAAGGACGAATTTGAAAAACAATGCGTGGAAAGAAAACTAAAAGACAAACCGTTATTGTTTGGTGTCGTACAAGGTGGAGAGTATCTTGACCTAAGACGCATCTGCGCAGAGAAATTAATAGAGATTGGTTTCGACGGTCTTGGATACGGCGGGTGGCCAATCAGTGAAAATGGAAAGTTTAATTATGACGTGGCAAAGCTAATTGCAGATATCGCTCCAAAAAACTACTTAATCTATGGACTTGGGGTTGGAAAGCCAGAAGAAATTGTCGGGTGTGTTCAACTTGGATATCACATTTTCGACTGCGTCCTCCCGACTCGCGATGCAAGACATGGACGGCTATATATCTATGAAGCTACTTCAATGGATAAAATTAATATCAGGAGCCCTAAATTTTATAAATATTATGTACCAAGTAAACAGGAACACTTCGGGGACACTAGACCGGTAAGCCAAGCTTGCGATTGCCTCCTTTGTAAAAATTATTCACGAGGATATTTAGCGCATCTTTTTCGAATTAAAGAAATATCTGCTCTTCGCTTGGCCACCATCCACAACCTAAGATTTTACTCAATCCTTATGGAAAAACTAGCTTCTACACCAGCCAAAATTACCCAAGCATAGGGTAATGGCACTTTTTAAACTTTTTTCCTGAGCCGCACCAACATGGGTCATTGCGACCGATCCTACTCTGCTTAGTCTTTTCCGCTAGTCCAGTCATGTCAGTGTTATCAACATTAGTATCTGTCGCTTCGAGCGGGATTTCTGGTTCCTTTGCTTCCCTCACCCCTATTCTGAATATCCTTCGGGAAAGCTCTTCATTAATTTTGTCCAGTAGTCGCTCAAAAAGACCATAGGCTTCGTTCTTAAATTCGATTAAAGGATCTCTTTGTCCATAAGCTCTCAAAACTATCCCCTCGCGGAGACCATCGATATGATCGATATGATCAATCCATAAATGGTCAATCGATCCCAAATATGCAAATTTTTCAATTTGGCGCATTATTTCCACACCAATTTGTTTTTCCCTCACCCGGTGCGCATCCTCAACCAATTTATAAAGCGCTTCTTCAAATTTAAGTTTGTCATCGATTTTACGAAGACTTTGAGCTACACCTTTTCGCGACCGATCATCAAAAGGAACAATTTCAAAAATGGAGCCAATGATCAAATCATAATCTGGTTTTGCTTCACTCTCTAACCAACCATTCTCCAAGTCTCGTTTAACTTTCTCTCTTAGTTTCTCCAGAATTTCATCTTTTAAGTTTTTCGATCTAAGAATTTTCTTGCGAAGACTATAAATGATTTCGCGCTGTTGGTTAGCGACATCGTCGTACTCAACCAAGCGCTTTCTTTGATCAAAGTGGAACCCTTCAACCTTCACTTGAGATTGTTCTATTGCTTTACTTACTAAACGATTTTCAATCGGCTGATCCTCCGGAATTTTTAATCTATTCATGATTCCTGCAATCTGCTCTCCTCCAAAAATCCGCATCAAATCATCTTCCAATGAAAGATAAAATCTGCTTGATCCCGGATCACCTTGCCGACCGCTTCGGCCGCGAAGCTGATTATCAATCCTTCTCGACTCGTGCCTTTCCGTCCCTATCACATGTAGTCCTCCGGCTCCGACCACCAACTCATGCATCTTTACCCAGGCTGCATATTTTTTAGAAGCTTTATATTTTTCAGGGCTAATCCCCGGCTCCCGATCCGGCATGGCACCTCCTAAGACTATGTCTACTCCGCGACCAGCCATATTAGTGGCCAGGGTCACCGCACCTGGCTTCCCGGCGTCTGCCACGATTGTCGCCTCCCGTTCGTGGTTTTTCGCGTTAAGAATATTATGAGGAATTTTCTTGCGAGTAAGGAAAGAATGTACTATCTCATTTTTCTCAACAGATGTAGTTCCAATCAAAACCGGTTGTCCTTTTTTCCGCTTATCCTCAATTTCCTTAACAATCGCTCCATATTTCGCGCGCGCGGTTTTGTAAATCACATCTTGGTGATCATCTCTTGCCACAGACTCATGAGTGGGCACTGCGATCACATCTAACTTATAAATCTTTTTAAACTCATCTGCTTCCGTAACCGCGGTCCCCGTCATCCCGGCCAAAACTTCATACATCCTAAAATAATTTTGAAATGAAATCGTCGCCAGAGTTTTACTTTCCTGTCTAATAGTTACCTTTTCTTTTGCCTCAACCGCCTGGTGCAGACCATCGCTCCAGCGCCTCCCTGGCATAAGTCTCCCGGTAAATTCATCGACAATAATTACCTCGCCTTCCTTAACAATATATTCACGGTCTTTTAGGTAAAGGGTTTTGGCACGAAGAGCATTCTCAATATGATGAATCGCCTCAAAATCACGCTCATACAAATTATCCACCCCAAGAATTTTTTCAACTCTTAAAATCCCGTGCTCGGTAAGAGTGGCGCTTTTTGCTTTTTCATCGATGACAAAATCAGTGTCGGCATTAAGCTGCCCTATCAGTTGAGAAAATTTATAATATTTATCGGTTGGGTCGGAATCTGGCGCAGAAATGATAAGCGGGGTCCTCGCTTCATCAATTAATACTTGATCAACTTCATCGACTACCGCAAAATAATGTCCCCTTTGGACTTCTTGCGAAATATCCTGGACCATATTGTCCCTTAAATAATCAAACCCAAACTCATTATTGGTCCCATAAGTTATATCCGCCTGATAAGCTTCCTTTCTCGTGCAGGATTTTAAATGCTCTAATCTCTCATCGCCATGACTTGTGTCGCTATAACCGGGATCATAAATATAGCTTTTTTGCTCCTGTGCAACTATTCCGGTGCTCATACCCAATAAGTCATAAATTGGTGCGTTCCACCCTGCCCCGACCCGCGCCAAGTAATCGTTAACCGTGACTAAGTGAACCCCTCGGCCTTCAAGCGCGCGAAGATAAAGGGAGTAAGCCGCAGTCAAAGTTTTTCCCTCCCCTGTCTTTTGCTCAGCAATTTTCCCCTCATAAAGGGCAACTGCGGCAAGCAACTGCTCATCATGGGTTTTAAGTCCCAAAACCCTCCATGCGGCCTCATAAACCAAGGCAAATGCTTCCGGAAGGAGCTTTTCTAGGTTTTCACCTTTTTTGAACCTTGACTTTAAAGCTTCAGTTTTCTTCTTAAATTCTTTTCCTGAAAGTTTCACGAATTTAGGCTTAAAAGAATTTACCTGGTCAACGATTTTCCTAAGGCGTCTAAGCTCTTTTTCATTTAAATCCACTATTCTCGAAAGAATCCCCAACATCAGCCTATTGTACCATCAACAAACTTGACCAAGCAGTAAACGAGGTGTAAAAATAAGTCATGAGGAAAATTATCGGTTTGGCTTCAGTTCTTGCAGTTACTCTTCTAGTTTTACCAATTACTGTCCTTGCCAAATCCAATCCGGAAACAAAAAAAATTGTTACTTTAGGTTCGAATGAGATTATCGACCACGACTACTTTGCCGCTGGCGAGATTGTAGAAATATCTGGGACAGTAAATGGGGATGTTTACGCCGCAGGCGGACAAGTGCTCATTGATGGGGTCATTAATGGAGATCTTCTTGCGGCTGGAGGAGCTATTACTGTTTCTGGGACAGTTACTCAAGATGCGAGGATCGCAGGCGGACAAGTGGTAGTTAATGGAAACATTGGAAGGAATTTATCCCTCGCAGGTGGAAACATCGAGATATCAAATGATGCTAATGTGGTTGGCAGTGTCGCCATAGGAGGGGGAAATATTAATTTAAATGGACCTATTGGCAAAGATGCGACAATTGGAGCAGGGAACCTCAGTGTTAATAATACTGTCGCTGGAAACCTTATGGCGGGAGTCGGAACACTCCGATTAAGCTCTAAGGCACAAGTTGGTGGGAATGTCACTTACTGGAGCGAGGAAGATGCTTCAATTGCGAGTGACGCAACGGTCCTCGGGAATATAGAGAAAAAGGCTCCCACAAGCCTCCCGAAGCCGAAGAACCCCGAAAAAGCTTTAGCAAAATTTGGTTCACTTATGACCATAACCAGTCTCCTCTCCACTTTGTTGGTAGGACTTTTAATCATAAAACTAGCTCCAAACTTATCCGAGAACGTTCTGAAAGTAATCACGGACAGGAAATTTATATCGTTGGCCATTGGCCTTACTCTGCTTATCTTGGCACCAATTCTAGCTGTTCTCCTTATGATTACCTTCATTGGCTTACCACTTGGGTTGATCACAATTATTCTCTGGATACTCTATCTTTATATCGGGAGGATATTTGTGATCATTTGGGGAGGAAAAATGATTGTATCCTACTTCAAAAATAAGCCAGCAACAATGGGGTGGTCACTGCTTGCGGGGACTCTCGCCTATTACCTTCTAGGAAGTCTACCGTTTGTTGGATGGATCATTAGGGCTGTGGTCATAATTCTTGGGCTCGGCGCACTGGCAATTGCCTGTAAAGAAGCTTGCGCCCGATCCAGGAAAGAAAAAATCCTCTAGATTTAAGCTTCGCAGAAATAAATAATATTTGCCTCTGGCCTTACTGGTTCAACTTTTGAAAATACCCCCCTAAGTTGTTCTTCGAATTGATCTGCACCTCTTCGTTTCTCACTGTAATAAAGTCTGTTAAAACAAACAATTCCTCCTTTTGCAAGCTTCCCGCAAACACTAGAAACAAACTTTCTATTTTCTAATTTCTTGGGGTACTCGTCGCCGATATAAGTATCAACACAAATAAGGTCATAAGTGTCATCGGCGTGTGGCTCACTTTTAAAATCGGTGCAAAAATGATAGGCGTCGGCAATAACAATGGTCACATTCTCAGTATCAAAATCCAAATATTTCTGGCCAAGCTTAATCATCACCGGATCGATATCCACTCCCACTATTTTTATATTTGGCCAAAGTTGCTTTGCAAGTGTAGCAATCGTCCCCCCTCCTAATCCCAATATCAGACAACTTTTAACTTTTGGTCTTTCCCTGTCGACTTTTTTGAGAGCTGTCTTCCACACCGTTCTGGCAACTCCTCCTGATTGAGTAATCTTCCCAGAAATAATATGCGTCCCCCACGCTAAATCACGCACTACTGTCAATTTTCCATTCACTTGGGATTCCTTTTCAGCTAGAACTTTCCTGCCTATTAAAAAGTCCATAAACCCATCCATCATACACTAAAAATATCTACTGATACCCCTTAAGTTCGAAAAAATCTAAGAATTGTCATAAAATATGACTTCTGATGAAAATTTCAGTATTAAGCTCCAATATGTGGCTCCTGCCGCCGCCGGCGAGCATCGACAATCAAAAAAGACTTACTAAATTCATAAAATTAGTCTCGGAGACTCGCCCCGACATAGTTAACCTCCAAGAGGTATGGTTAAAGCCATATATAAGTCAAATAAAAAATAAATTATCCAATTACCATTTCGTTTCCACGAAATCATGGCTTTACAACAAATCGGGCTTAGTCACTTTAACTAAATACAGGCCAGTCGATAAAAAAATACATTATTTCAAAATCAAAAGACAATATAATCCCATCGAAAGAATTGCGGGAAAAGGTTTTCTAAGGGTTCAATTTGAAATTAACGGAAAGAAAGTTTCGGTCATCAATGTCCACATTTACCACTCAAGACAAGTAGCCAATCTAAAACTTAAACTTAATCAAATCAGTCAAGTACTCAAAGTAGCTAAGGAGAATGGACCCATGATCGTAGCTGGAGACTTAAATACTCCGCCAAACTACTACAAAAATAAATTAAAAAGATTCCTCACTGAAAAAATCATTCCCGAATCATATTCAGAAAACAATAAATATTCACATGCTATGGTGAATGCATTGATGAATAAGGAGGGGATTTATAACCCATATCCTGATAGAATTTTCTACTATCCAAAATCAAAGACGATAAAATTAAAAACACAGGCTATCAAAGATCCCCTAATCTCCGACCACTACCCGCTTTTTTCAGAAATTAATCTCTCTTAATTTTGCCTTTCCCCATCCACTTTTGAAGTACTTCAGGGACATCAACTGACCCATCTTTATTTTGAAAATTTTCTAATATTGCCAATATTGGTCTTTGAGAAAAAGCCGTTCCATTAAGCATATGGACATAATTTGTTTTGCCCTTTTCCTGGAATTTAATATTTAATCTTCTTGATTGAAAATCTGTAGTCGTTGAAGTGCTTGTTAATTCCCGATATTTCTTCTCCCCTGGGAACCATCCCTCAAGGTCATATTTTCTGGCAGCCGACGCGCCGAGATCTCCGGAACACATTTTAGACACTTGGTAAGGAATCCCAAGTTTTTGTAATAATTTTTCTTCAATTGAAAGCATAAATTCATGCTCACGGTCACCATCTTCTGGATGAACAAAGGAGAACATCTCCACTTTATTGAATTGATGCACTCTAAATGCACCCTTAGTGTCCTTGCCGTATGAGCCTGCTTCACGTCTAAAACAGGTCGAGATCCCCATATACCTAACTGGTAATTCTTTTAAAGGAAAAGTTTCTCCTGCATGCATTGGTCCGATTGACTGCTCACTTGTGCCGACTAACACTAAATCGTCTTTATCTAAAACATACATATCCTCTTCACCGTTATGTTCCAAATACCCCATTCCCGACATTGATTTTCTAGTAATTAGAACGGGTGGCACAATAGGCAGAAAGCCTTCTTTCTCAATAATTTCCCATGCAAATTGAGTAAGGGATCGCTCCAAAAGCACTCCATCGCCCTTCAGATAAAAAAATCTTGCTCCTGACACCTTTGCCCCCCTTTTTGTATCAATAATTCCAAGTTCTTCACCCAGCTCCCAATGATTTCTGGAACTAAACTTAAACTCTCTGGGGTTGCCCCATTTACGGACAATTTCATTGCCAGATTCATTTTTACCCACCTTCACATCGTTTAATGCGGGGTTTGGAATTTGCAGCAAGGCATTTGCAAATTTTTTCTCTAATTCCGACAACTCTGGACCAAGCTTTTTAAGTTTATTTTTTAAGTCTTTTCCCTTTTTTATATCCTTCTCCTTGGCTGCTTTGTTTGCACTTGCACGCAATAATTCAACCTCGTTAATAAGCGCTCTGCGGGTGACGTCTATCTCTAGAGCGATCTCAACGCTTTTTGGATCGAATTGTTTATCTGCAGTTGCTTTTTTGTACTTCTCGGGGTGCTCCCGAAGATCATTAATATTCACCATAGGTAATTATAAACCTCATTCACTTCTCCGGCCTAAGCAGTGGGAATAACACCGTCTCACGGACTGGTTTATCTGCCAAAAACGAAAAAAGCCTCTCGCTTACTCCAAAGCCTGTTACCGGCGGCATGCCATATTCAAGAGCACGGACAAAGTCCAAATCATACATTTGTGCTTCCGTATCACCTTTGTCTCGCTTTGCCTGCTGCTCCTTAAACCGATTTGCCTGGTCTACCGGATCATTAAGCTCACTGTAGCCATTCCCCATCTCGCTCCCAGCCAAAACTACTTGATATCTCTCAACAAAATCCGGATTAATTTCCTGTCTTTTGGCTAATGGCGAGACCTCAACCGGGTGCCCTATCAAAAACACCGGTCCTTCGATCCGTCGCCTTATGCTTTTCCATATTTGATCAATTAATTTTGCTCTCGATGCATTTTTCTCCGGAACAATTTTAAATTCCTTCAATTTCGATTTAAGCTCAGTTTCACTTGAGTTAATAACATTAATATTGGCGTATTCTTCTAAAGTCTTAACGTAATCAATTTTTTTCCAAGGTTTTGACAGATCAATTTCAAATTTTCCAATTTTAAACTGGAGCTTCCCAAAGGTAGATTTTGCAACAAACTTGTACATTTCCTCAACAAGTTTCATGGAGTCTTCATAATTAGCAAATGCCCAATAAAATTCCATTTGGGAATAATCTTGAAGATGCTCACGGCTAATTCCCTCATTCCGAAATTGCCTTCCAAGTTCAAAGGTTTTCTCAAAGCCCGCGACCATAAGTCTTTTTTGCCAAAGCTCCCCCATTGAAATCCGAAGGTAAAGATCAATATCAAGCGCATCATGATGCGTCACAAAAGGATTCGCATCAGCTCCGCCAGCGATATTTTCCAAGACTGGAGTTTCCACCTCCAAGAAGCCTTTCTTGACTAAAAACTCCCGCATCGACTGCCAAAAAATCGCTTTTCTCCGAAATAATTCTTTGAGGGAATCATTTAATAATAAATCAACATAACGTTGTCTGTAGCGCTCCTCCGCATCTTTCAAGCCGTGCCAAGAAGAAGGTAATGGCCGGATTGATTTTGAAAGAATCTGATATTTTCCGACATCCAAAGTTACCTCTCCAGCTTGGGTTTTAAATATTTTTCCACTTACTAAGATAAAATCTCCGACGTCCACTAATTTAAGTATCGAAAACTTATCACCCAAATTCTTTTTCTGAAAAAATATCTGGATATTCCCTGAGTCATCTTTGAGGTCTGCAAAGATACTATTGCCGTGTCCCCGCCATCCCATGATCCTCCCTGCGACTGATCCCAATTTACCAACTTTGTCCGAAATACTGGCTATAGAAACATTTTTATTTTCCAGTTTTGATGGATAAGGATTAACACCAAGTTCACGAAATTTTTCAACCCGCTCACGGCGCAAATCCATGATCTCAGTCAATCGCTTCTTCACCATTGGCTTAAGTATAAACGCGGGGTTAATCTACCGCAACGATCTCGTACACAAGATTCCCTGCTGGAGCCTCAACTTCAACCTTATCTCCCACTTGGCAGCCGACCAGCTGCTTCCCTAAAGGTGATTCATGAGAAATTTTTTTATTAACTGGGTCAGCCTCCCAATCACCAACAATCTCATAGATGTGCTCCTTGTTGCTGTTTGCCTTAATAGTTACCTTGGTACCCACGCCAATACGTCCATCTTTATTTCTTTTATGAATAACAACGGCATTTTCTACAACATGCTTTAACTCATCTATCCGCCCATCTAAAAACTCAAGCTCATCCTTTGCATTAGAATAGTCGCTATTTTCAGACAAATCACCCTCATTTCGGGCACGTTCCAACCTCTCGACTAATTTTGGCCTCTTTTTATTGGCCAATTCGTCAAGCTCCTTCGCCAGCGCAGCAAGCGCTTCATTAGTAACTTTTATTTGTTTACTCATAAGTTTATCCACCTGTCTAACCCCACAACGAATGGGTCAAAATCAATCTGTTGCCTGGGCAATCACTACAAAAGGGGTAATTATTTGCGATGATTTTTCCATGGAGAGATTAAACAGCTTGTGTATTCTATTACCAGAATATCCCCTTGTCAAGATGGCACAACTATAGCTATTATGGGCTCAAAGTGTCTAACTCAGAGAGGGGAATCAAAATGTCACCTGGTCTTTTGAGGCCAAACGAATATCAATGGCGCGACTTTGAACACCAAATGCTTCGCGATCATGCCATCAACTGTGACAGGTGCTTTACAAAGGGGATTTACAACACGCTTCGCGCAAATGGCCCATCAGGGATCGAAGGAGCGGTAATGGGGGCAGCGCTTGAGTGGGATTACACCAAAAAGGATCATAAATATTTTGAAAAATTGGTGGGGGTAAGATCTGCGAGAATCGCTAGGGAAATGTGGAGCGGAGAAAAAGCACAGCAATCTGAATGGGAGCTCTCAACGGCCCATGAAAAAGCATTAATTTCCAATAACCCTCTGATTGAGACACAACCCAAAAATAAAACCAACTTCGACAGACATTGCTGTGTACACATACAACTCCCCAATACAACGCTTTATTTCCATTTTTACCCACCTTATTTTATATTCGATCCACCCACTCTCATAAAATATGTGCCAAAAATTTGGGAACAAGATACAGTTGCAAAAGTGCAAACTTTTCTTGTTACTGGCGCCGCAAAAGCGATCTCAAGGTCCAATGGGAATAATTACTTTGAAGTCAATTGGGAAACCCTCTTACGACCCGCAGGGCGGGCAAGGTCTTTCATTAGATATCTTGACAGAGAAAAAAACTCACCAGAATTTTCATATTTAGAAATCTCAACTAGAGAAGAAGACTTACCTGAAATAGAAAACTGGCTTCTTAATTTTGACGACAAACAGGTGACACGAACACACCAGCCCAGGCTAAAAGGCTTGTAAATTAATTACAAATCATCTAAAGTGAAATCCATGCACAAGCTGCCGGATCTTCCTTACCCATTCGATGCCCTGGAGCCATATATCGACAAAAAAACAATGGAATTGCATCACGGCAAACATCACGCCGGATACGTTGAAAAGTTAAATCTGGCACTGGAAAACAATAAAGAGCTTTTAGAGAAAGATATTGAAGGTATTTTACGGGATATAAAAAGTGTCCCTGAAGAAATCAGACAGACAGTCGTAAATAGTGGCGGCGGTCACGCAAACCATTCTTTTTTCTGGAAAATAATGGGACCAAAACCGAAAGCAGGTCCAGAAGGGAAGCTTTTTGAAGCCTTGAAATCTGAATTTGGAAGCTTCGACAATTTCCAAGAAAAATTTACTGAAAAGGCGCTTGGCGTTTTTGGGGCAGGTTGGGCATTTCTAATAATTAACAAAGATAATAAACTGGAACTAACCAGGCAATCTTTTCAAAATAGCCCGCTTCTTTATGGGAACATGCCAATTCTCGGAATAGATGTTTGGGAACATGCGTATTATTTGAAATATCAAAATCGCCGAGCTGATTACGTTAAAGCTTGGTGGAATGTCGTTAATTGGCAAGAAGTTGAAAAAAATTATGAAGGGGTATAAAGACAATATTGAAAAGCTGACTCTCAAAAATACTAATTTTAGAGAGGTTTTGTTTACCGGTAAACACTCGCAATTGGTTGTCATGTCGCTTAAACCAGGTGAAGAAATTGGTGCCGAGGTGCATAATAATTTGGATCAATTTTTTAGATTTGAGGGAGGCGAGGGAAAAGTAATTATCGATGGAGAGGAATATGTAGTTAGCGATGGAGATGCCGTAGTTATCCCTTCAGGCTCAGAACACAACGTCATTAATGCCTCACAGACTAAAGATTTAAAATTATATACAATATATAGCCCACCGAATCACCCCGAAGGGACAGTCCACAAAACAAAGGCTGAGGCTGAAGTTGCCGAGAAACACTAAAGAAGATTTACTCTTTTGTAACTATTTCGAGGACTTTGTCTAATTTCTCAATTATAAGATCGAGTTGCTTTGAATTCCCTCCGCCATTTCTTTCGCGAGATTCACGCCTCTCCCCAAAACAATCATCGCAATAAACTGGCTTATCCTTTGAAGGACGAAATGGAACTTCACATTCTTTGCCGCAGTTGTCACAAATAGCTTTATGCATCTCAACTGGACCACGCGAGCCTCTATCGTCAAACCTCCTGCCGCGACCGCGTCCTCCTTCTGATCTACCTCCCCGATTAAAGTCTCTCATATCTTTATATTAGTTTGAGTATACATTATTATCTAAAAATAGCCAGTAGAACTACTCTCTTCAGCCAAACAGCATGAAAGTCGCCACAAGCAAGTAGACAACCATACTAAGGTTATCTGAAATAGCAGTTGTAATTTCGTCCGTGCCCAGTGCCGGATCCTTTCCTAATTTCACAAAAATAATTGGAAGCAGCATGCCTATTAGTACCGCGATCACGCCATTGATTATCAAAGTAATTGCAATCGTTATAGATAAAGTGACATCTCTGAGCCAAACGTAACCAAATAATCCAAGTGGAATGCCGCTGGCCAATCCCAAGGAAAACCCGACAAGCACTTCCTTGAGAAATACATGTTTGAGACTTAAACGCTTTAAAGCTAATTCTCTGACAAAGAGCGCTAAAGTTTCAGTTCCGATACTGTCGCTCATATAAACGATCATCGGAATAAAAAATATCAGTTGGACTTTTTGAGACAATACCCCTTCATACGCTTGACCTATCCAAATCATTACAATTCCTGCCAGAACAGAAAAAAGCATCCAAGGGACTCTTCTTCTTATTTCATTTGCAAAGTGAGCATCTGCTACATTTAAATCTGAAGCTTGTCGATGCAAGGATGTTATTTTTGTCGACATAACCAGTTTCAGTATACCCTTTTGTGACCCCACAGGGATTTGAACCCTGGTTTGTAGGATGAGAACCTACTGTCCTAGGCCACTAGACGATGGGGCCATGTGTAATACACTGTCAAAGCCAACCGTCTAACCAAAGGCTAAGACGATGGGGCCTTGTACCCGGAATTATACCAATTTAAGCCGATTTAGTATAATTTTCCTTAGTGCAGTACCACACTCTTAAAATCGTTGGATTAACCAGAAAGCTTCCCCTAATCCAAGTTGGGCGCAGCACCAAGATTGCGAGCTTCTCAATCCTCGGAGACGTAGAGCTTGTCGACAAGCTTGCGTTAAAGATGGCCAAGGATCTAACAAAATATAAATTTGACTATCTGGTTGGCCCCGAAGTAAAAGTAGTCCCTTTAATCCAAAAAATTGCCGAAATTTTAGGACACAAGCGCTTTATGGTCTGCCGAAAAAGCATTAAGACTTACATGACCTCGCCAGTGATCGTAAAGCCTTTAAGCCACTTTCCTAAACACATCAAGCCTTTAGTCTTAAATGGTCCGGACGCCAAGCTCCTGGAAAACAAAAAAGTTGCCATCATCGACGATGTCTTGTCTACCGGGGTAACAATGAGAATGATCTCCCACTTGATGGAGAAAGTTGGGGCAAAAGTAGTGGTTTATTCCGTTGCAATAAAACAAGGAGAAACTTTTGATAAATTCGATAATCTCCTACATATCTCTACTCTCCCCATTTTTAAAGATAATCACCAGTTGACAACGCACCAATTACCCCATAAGGTGTAGATACAGAGAAATACCTCTTGTCTTTGGAGGAACTAAAATGAATAAAAAGACAGTATTAACCAGAATTAGTGTTTTTCGTTTAAAAAGCATACCCCGCCGAGGCGGGGATTTTTAATGGCCCTTTAACATCAGGTAGTCGACAGAAGGTTGGGTGTCGCCTTTGCGGCACGTAGCCATGCTGTTGATTACTATAATCAAGAGCTCACTTTACAAACACAACTTAAAGGAGGTTTCAAATGTTCACGCAGAAGTTCACAATCGGGATGGCTTTAATCATTATCGCGCTACTTTTCGGGTCTTTCGCCGTTCAGGCGCAGGATGAAGAACCAATGACTTATGAGGAGGCAATGGCCTGTGTTCTGGAGAATTTTCCAGCATCAGGCTACACCACCAACGAGTTTGTCCCCACTGACGAAGACTTAGCTGACATCGTACCCTTAGATGAAACGGTTCACCTGCGGGTCGGGATGCCTTGGGTGTTAAACGACGAAGAGGCCCCATGGTACATCGCGGAGGAGCTTGGGTATTTTGCGGAAGAAGGACTCGAAATCGAGCTCGTCGCTGGCGGACCAGGAATCAATCACCTGCTCACCCTCGGCGGCGGAGTAATTGATATTGCCGTCGTCCCGGGAGGAGCAGCAGTTCCCCGCGCGATCATGTCAGAGACACCAGTGGACGTAGTAGTTGTGGGCACATTCCTTAAAGGAATGCCATATACCTACATTACCATTGACCCGGAACTTTTGGGGCGCGAACTAACTCCAGAGGACCTAATCGGTCGAACAGTGGCAATCCAATCTGATGCTGATGTCTACTTGAACATGCTTCTGGATATGTACGAAATCCCCAGAGATCAGGTGGAAGTCTCATACGCCGGATTCACATCTGATTGTCTGCTGGTCGGTCAATGTGATTTCTACTCCGGCTGGATCATGAACCAGCCGCGGATGCTTGAGCAGGAAGGACATGAATGGAATGGCCTGCAATACCGCGACTGGGTTTATGACGAGTATAGCGACGTCATAATCATCCGCCCCGAAATGCTTGAGGCTGAAGAAGGCCGAGACATCGTTAACCGTTTCCTGCGCGCGACCTACCGCGGCATTCAATTTCTTTTGGATAACCCGGAAGAATCCGCTGAAATCGCGGTCGTTTATGGCGTAGATGCTGATCTTACTGTCGAACAGGCAATGTGGCGCTTCGAACAGCAGGAACATTTGGTTATCGGCAATGACGGTCTGGGTCTAATGGCCACAAGCCCTGACGTTTGGGATGATATGGTGGCAATGCTTGTTCAATACGGCCAGATCAAATGCGGTGACTAACATATAAAGGAGGTTAGCCGTGACCGCAATAATGCTAACCGCAGTACATAAATGGTTCGGCAGCGTGCATGCACTTTGCAATATTAATCTCAAAGTGCGGGAAGGAGAATTTGTCTCGCTTATCGGACCATCTGGTTGCGGCAAGACAACCCTCCTCCGAATAGTTGCCGGCCTTGAGAAACCTAGTAATGGAGAGGTGGAGACCTTCGGGTACCCACCTCTTGAGCTTTGCAAGCGCCATGAAATTGGAGTGGCCTTTCAAAAGCCGGCTTTACTTGCGTCAAGAACCGCGCTTAATAACGTGATGCTCACGCTTGAGATAACCGGCAGGAAAAACGGGGCAAAATCGCCACAGGAAATTTTGAACGATTTTGGCCTTGGAGAGTTTCTTAACTCATACCCCGGACAACTTTCAGGCGGGATGGAACAAAGGGTTAATATCGCTTGCGCGATGATCCACAATCCAAAGATCCTTCTGATGGATGAACCTTTTGGGGCACTGGATATGATGACCCGCGACAGACTTTCGGAGTGGTTTGAAAAGAAGGTGCTGTTTAATTCAAACAAAACAGTCCTTTTTATCACCCACAGCGTCCCGGAAGCAATTTTTCACTCCGACAGGGTAATTGTACTCTCGCCAACACCTGGGGAAATTTATATGGAATTTACCATTAACCTCCCCAGGCCAAGGAATCGTATGACCAGAGTCAGCGACTGTTTTCTGGAATACGAGCGGAAAATTCGCGAAGTTCTATATGAGATGGTAAACGGAGGATAATATGAAGCCGTGGAAAGCGTACCTAATCATGATGATTTCCTTGCCTGTATTTTGGGTAATCGTCATCGGTCTATTTCATCCTCCGTCTTTCCTTTTACCTCCTCCAAAGTTGGTAATAAGGGTACTCGCGGAGGACAAGGGTGTATTTTGGCATCACACCAAAATTACACTTATCGGCGCGCTGACAGGTTATGCGGTCTCAAATTTCATAGCTGTAGGGCTATCAATAGCCTTCATCTATGTAAACTGGCTGGAGGATTTTTTCACTCCCTGGACCGTCGTAATCAAAAACGTACCATTCGTTGCCATAGCAAGTATCTTAGTCATAACGCTTGGGGATACACCTCTGCCTAGGATAATTATCGTGGTCTTGGTAACATTTTTCCCAATCTTGGCAAACGTCACCAAGGGACTAAAATCTGTCGACCAAGTGCTTCTTGACCGCATGCAAACTCTAAATGCCAGTAAGTGGCAAGTATTTTGGAAAGTGCGTTGGAGCTCGGCGATGCCCTATTATATTGCCGCCCATGAAATTGCCTTTACTGGCAGTATCATCGGCGCAATTGTGGCCGAGTGGCTTTTCGCAAGAGAGGGACTCGGTTTCCTTATAGTGCGCTCAATGTCTCAATACCGAACCGATATGCTTTTTGCGGTTACTCTAATCGCAAGTGCTCTATCGGTTTGTGCATACCTATCTGTGAAACTCATCGAAAAGCGAATCTATCGGTGGAGAAAGGAGATAAGCTCATGAAAAACACCTTAGGAAAGGCAGATTTCGCCTCTATAACAGGAAGTCCCCTTTGGGGTGTTTCTGTTAATAGAGTGAAGCTTGGGTACATTCAAAGGGGGTGGGAATGCAATTTTGATGGCCGCCCAGACACACCATACGGAATCGGCCCAAGGACGATAGTTTTTAACACAATGGGTAGAAACATCTTGTGGATACCCTCATATGGAGGTGTAAGCGGGCAAGACTGGCACCTACACGAGACTCAACACAAAGTCTTCTGGATCCTTTGGAAAGCGGGCGTAAAAGTCCTCATCATCGGCGGAACTTCGGGAATTGCCGATTGGAGAAAAGAGGGGAAAATCCTCCCTGGAGACATTGTTCTTCCTTGGAGCTTTAGAACTTCGCCTAATCATCGAGGGCTTCCTGGAACCGAATATGAGACTTCGTGGCCGAAATACGATCTCACCCTTGACGATCCTTTTTGCACCGTTCTCGCCGAGGATCTTCAGAAAGAGACACAAAAACATCTCAGGCAAATTGGGAAAGTTCATACACCTGACAATGTACGGGTCGCTCTAGTTGTTCCTGATGGGATAACTTTTGAGACAAACTACGACATTCTCATGTGGATGGCCATTAACAAGATGGCTTCATCATTTGAACCTGACAAGCCGCCAATCGTCAGTCTGCATGGAGATTGTATTAACCCGGTTTTAGCGAGACTCCTTGGGATCCATGTCGCCTATTATCACATGGTGGCCAATGTCGCCCAGGGATTGCCTATGGAAGAATCCATCACCGAAAGTCTCTATCGTTTATATGTCAACAACTTTCCAGAGGTCGCTTTTGAAATGGAAGCGAATCTTTTGGAAAACATTTCAGTGCCAAATGGAAGTCAATGTGCTTGTATCACAAGCCTTCACCAGGCACCCGAAGTGTTTAGCTCAGCCATGACGGAGGCACAAATATGAGCAATTTAGAAGCAAGATATGGACTTATCGGCGGATCAAACACTTGGGCGATCCAATTTCCTGAAGAAACCGACAAGGGCATTCGGGTAGTGAAACACATCAAAGGATTCTCAACCCCATTTGGGGTTTCGTCTCCATATAAGCTTTTGGAGATAAACGGCGTGCACGTTTTGAGAGTGGCCATGCATGGTTCATATCCGAACGATCAGGAGATGATCCCACCAAATATCTCTGCGAAGCAAACGGCTTGGATTTTCAAGCAAGCTGGTGTGAAATACGCCCTGGTTGATGCCTCGGTCGGAGGAATCCAAAATCTTGAAGGTGGTCCGCTCCCGCCATGGAGTATAGTCATTCCTGATGATTTCTTTATGGCACCGACAATACCAATGTTTGCAAGCTCTGTCGGTAGGGTGCCAAGGGACAAGGACAAAACTTTCTTCCGAATGGCCAAACCATTTTGTGAAATGCTTCGCAGATCGCTAATGAAAGCCTGTAAGGAAGAAGGTCTATCTTTCCAAGACGGCGGCGTCTACGCATGCACCCCATGGGGACGGTTTGAAACTGTTCCTGAGATATCAATTCTCAGAAATAACGGTGCCCATGTTGTCGGGCAAACTGTCGCTCATGAAGCTGTTGCGATGAGGAATGCCGAAATCCATTTCGCGTCCATCAACATCGTCAGCAATTTCGCAGAAAATGGACATGAATGGATTGGGGACTGTCCCGATGCAATGGCCAATTTCTATCGCGAATGTGCACCAATAACAGCAAGGTTGATCACTAACGCAATGAAAGCCGTCATCAACGATCACACTGGCAACTGCCAATGTAGAGAATTTGAAGTTTCTGGCTTAGGAAAATTCCCAATCGAAAACGCCTAAGCGAAAAAACACAAACAACCACCACAAATCACCGTGGTGGTTTTTTATTGTATAAAATAACTATGCACTGGCTAGGAAAGTTGGGCCGGGTATAGAGCGCCCGCGAGAAACCCTTTTAATCGGCCATTTACCCAAGGAAGCTCTTAATACTTCACTAAGATTCTCCGCAAATATAAACTTCAAGCCCTTCTTAACATTTTTAGGAATATCCTCCATGTCTTTTTTATTATCTTTCGGTAAAACTATTGTAGAAAGCCCCGCTCTGTGCCCCGCAATCACTTTTTCTTTTACCCCCCCAATTTCAAGAACTCTCCCGCGAAGTGTCACCTCGCCAGTCATCCCAACATCTCTCCTTACAGGCAAACCAACCAAAGCAGAAACCAATGCCGTTGCTAGTGCAGTCCCAGCTGATGGGCCATCTTTGGGGATCGCCCCCTCAGGCACATGGATATGAACATCTAAAGACGTTCCAAATCCCTCTCTAAGACCAAGTTCTTGCCAGTGGGCCTTCACCCAAGTAAAAGCCGCTTTAGCAGATTCTTGCATTACGTCGCCTAATTGCCCAGTTAAAAGCATTTTCCCTTTCCCTGGAGTTAGGGCAACCTCAATAAATAATATTTCTCCCCCAAAAGAAGTAACCGACAATCCTGTAGACATCCCTACTTCATCTTCCTTCCCCACAATTTGCGAGCTAAATCTCCTCGGACCAAGCAATTTTACAACTTCTCTCTCCTCGATCATTTTAGAATATTTTTTCTTCTCCGCTATCTGCCTCGCAAGCTTTCTAATTACCCGTGCCAAATTCCTCTCAAGTTCTCTTACACCCGCTTCTTTTGTATAACTCTTTATTATCAGCTTCAAGGCACTATCGCTTATTTTTATTTTTCGATCATCCATTGCATGAAGTTTTAGTTGTTTTGGCCACAGATAACGCTTTGCAATATTAAATTTTTCTTCTTCGATATACCCTGGGAAATTAATTATTTCCATTCTATCGCGAAGGGCCAAGGGGATCGTATCCAAAACATTCGCCGTACAAATAAACATAATATTACTCAAATCAAAAGGAACTTCTAAATAATGGTCCGAAAATTCTCTGTTCTGCTCAGGGTCAAGAATTTCAAGCAAGGCACTGGCCGGGTCCCCTCTAAAGTCAGCCCCTAATTTATCTATCTCATCAAGCATAAAAACCGGGTTATTGATCCCGCAATTTTTAACGCTCTGGATAATCCTCCCCGGCATCGCTCCGACATATGTCCTTCTGTGTCCCCTAAGCTCAGCTTCGTCTCTGATCCCTCCGAGTGAAACACGAGCAAATTTACGCCCAAGAGACCTGGCGATGGATTTTCCAATTGAGGTTTTACCAACACCGGGTGCTCCGACAAAACACAAAATGGTTGGGTGTGCATCACTTGTGCCGGCATTTTTCTTTTTTGATTTCCCCTCTTTCAGCTGCATTACCGAAATAAATTCAAGTATTCTCTCTTTTGCCCGCTCAATACCATAGTGATCATCATTTAAGATCTTCTGGGCCTTTTTAATCGATACTTTCTTTTCGGCGCTCACCTGCCAAGGCATATCGCAAAGCCAATCTAAATAATTTCTAATATATCCTCCTTCGGGATTATGAGGGTTCATCTTTTCTAACCTTCCAAGCTCTTTCAATGCTTTTTTCTCAGTGTCTTTAGGCATTTTTGCTAATTTTATTTTCTTTGTATATTCCTCTATCTCAGTACCATCTTCGTCATCACCTTCACCTAGCTCCGCTTCGATCGTACGTTTTTTCTCCCTTAACATCGCTTTTCTCATCTGGTCCTCAAACCTCTTTTGGGTCTTTGAAGAAATCACCCGCTCCAAGTCCAACACATTAACCTCATGAGATAAATGCTCAACAACTTTCTTAAGGCGTTCTTTCACTGAAAATGTCTCAAGCAATTTTTGCTTATCTTTAGTCTTCATGCTTAACAATGAAGCGATGGAATCAACCAATTCACTTGGCTGAACCTGCTGAGAGAGAATTCTCATGATCGTTGTTACCTCCACCCCTTTCCCTAAATTAATAGCTTTTCTAAAAAGCTCCTCGAGTTGTTTAGATAATGCCAAAACTTCTTTCCCTTCAGTTTCTATCTCGGTAATCTCCTCGACTTTAGCCACCAAATAAGGGTCATGGGAAATCTTTTCTACCAAGCGAATCCTTTCTTGTCCTTGGACCATAGCATGGATATCTCCTTCTGTCGTCATCATTTGAGTTATCGTAGCAATAGTCCCAACCGGGTAAAGATCTTCAAATACAGGGTCCAAAACCCGAGCATCTTTCTGGCTAAATATGGCTATTGTACGATTATCTTGAAATGAAGCGTTGACTGCGGCAACAGATTTGTCTCTGCCGAAAGTGAGAATAGAGTCGGTATGCGGGAAGACAACCGACCCTCGAATAGCTACTACAGGAACTGTACGCATGGCTAGCAGTCTATAATTTTAAGTGCTAATAGTCAAGCACGAATCTTCTTAATCGCAAAAGCGCTCATAACGCCGATAACTACTCCTCCGATCACATCAAGCGGGAAATGCACATTGCTCATAATCCTTCCTACCCCCACGAATAAAGCAAGCAAAAAATATCCTATTCCAACCTTCCGGTCATAAATCCAAACACTTGAGGCCATCCCAAAAGCGACGGCTGAGTGCACCGAAGGGAACGCCCCATCTCTGGGGATAGTAAGAGTAAGCGGCTCAAGGTTTTCAACTACAAAAGGCCTATCATTCCCAATAATTGTCTTAATTGCCCCAGCGATCACCCAGGCAACAAGACAAGCAAACAAAACATTAATTAATTGTTCCTTAGTCACCCTTCTCCCAATCGACCACATCACGATAACTCCGCCGAGCATAAACCAAAGAAGAAAACTAGCTACAAAAGTGATGAATGGGTTAGTCATGAATTATGATTCGTGTCCCCAAATTGTCTGCCGAAGCATATTCCATTGTCTTCCCCTCGGGGACCACCGGACTAGTCCAGTAATAAAGCTTCTCCGCCATAGGAGTCGGCAAATTGACACACCCATGGCTGCGAGGGGTTCCAAAATCATTGTGCCAATAAGTCCCATGCAGACCATAACCCTTCCAGTTTGGCACATTGTTACTCCCAAAATACATCACATAAGGGACATTCGGGAGATAATAGTAAAGACGCCCCGTTCCTCCTTCCATCTTGGTTGCCCTTAACTTAATCCAAATTCGAAACTCTCCTGTCGGGGTCTTGTACCCAGGCAAACCCGTAGAAACAAGCGTCTCAAGAAACAAACTGCCTCCATCCCAGGCTCGAAGTTTTTGTTCACTAAGATCAACCTCCACCCAACGCTCGCTCGGTTCGGCAACGCCCAATACCGCTTTTTGAGGATGTAGAGCAAAAACAGAGCTTGGAACAGTTGAAGCCTCTCCTTCATAAACCCCGACTAAATCACTCATATCAAATTCTCCGGAGAAGTCCAACGGGATTGACGCTTGATAAGACGACTCAATCAGAACTGCCCGTCTCCATGTAGCGATCAATATGAGGCTGATCATGACAACTGCTAGAGCAACAAAATATTTATGCTTCATCAGATTATCGTAGCATATCGAAAGCCCTCTGTGGTAAGTTTAACTAATGAGTAAAGTTCGACCAATATCCAAAAGCTTCAGATTCGCCTTCGATGGGCTAAAAACGGCATATCGACGTGAGCCAAACTTCCGAATCCACATCATTGCGGGGGTGCTTTTTCTAGGTTTGGGATATACGATCGGCCTTGACCACATCGAGAGCCTCATACTTTTATTTACCATCTCCTTTGTGATAATTCTTGAGCTAATCAACACAAGCCTTGAGGCAATCGTTAATTTAGTTAGCCCAAGAATTCATCCCTTCGCCAAAATCGCAAAAGACGTCGCGGCGGCGGCGGTCTTACTTGCAGCCGGAGTCGCTATAATCGTGGGGATAGTCCTTTTTGGGCCAAAAATAGCTCAAATAATCAACACCGCAATGCCAATGATAAGGCAGTAGACCGCAAAATACTTGAATTTTTCTTCAGCCAATAGCCTCAAAACTAATGAAATCGACAAAATTCCGGTCAAAAACGAACTTACAAGCCCTCCCAGATAGACAAATATTGAGAGATTATTAGTCGCCCCATGAGAGACGAGTTCTACAGCCCCTGCTCCAATTATGGCCGGAACCGAAAGTAAAAATGAAAATTCCGCCGCTTCTTGCCTTCTTATTCCCTGAGAAGTGCCCACAAAAATCGTTGTTCCGGAGCGCGAGACCCCAGGAAGGATAGCAAAGGCTTGCCCTATCCCAATCATTAAGCCGTCCAGCTTGCTCACTACTTGTTTCCTCCCGGAAAATCTGTCAGTCCCAAAATCCATAAGTCCGGTAGCCAAAAGCGCTAGACCAACAAGCTTTACACTACTAAATAGAGCCTCTATCTCGGTATTAAATAAAACACCAATTATCCCCGCCGGTACCGTCCCGATAACTAATACTATAATTTTTTCTTTAGAGATTGAATATATTTTTTTTCGAAAATAAAAGAGGACTGCAACAGTTGTCCCAAGATGCAAAATAACATCAAACAATACTCCGGGCTGGGTAAAGCCTGGGATAAAGCTTTGGGCGATCACTAAATGGCCCGAAGATGATACAGGCAAAAACTCCGTCATTCCCTGCAAAAAGCCAAGTATAACCGCACTAACGAAGTTCATATGCTTGAGTATACAATACTTGATATAATACCTTCTCATGATCAAAAAATCACTAGCGGTGCTTGTGGTACTTACAGTTATTTTCACATCACAAGTAGAGGCTCAAACAAACAATAAATTTGGGATCCATATCGTAAGCGAGGCAGATTTAATAGATGCCTCTAATTTGGTTGGAGAAAATGGCTTTGTGACCATGGTAATCCGTGAAGACGAGCGTGATCATACCCGCTGGCAAGGAGTCTTTAATGAAATGAAGCGCTTAAAACTCATCCCTATTATCAGGATCGCAACGCGCACTGAGGGAGACCATTGGATCAAACCAAACAAAAACGAGGCAGAAAATTGGGCAAAATTCTTAAACTCGCTCGATTGGCCAACGAATGATCGCTTTGTGGTTTTATTCAATGAACCAAACCACGCCAAAGAATGGGGCGGGGAAATTAATCCTCAAGAATATGCAGAAATTGCCCGAACCTACTGGGAAGAGCTTAAAAAAGCTTCAACCGATTTTTTTGTCCTACCTGCAGGACTTGATCTAGCAGCTAATAACTCCTCTACCACCATGGATGCACATGATTTTTATACTTTAATGCACCAAAGCGATGAACTCATTTTCACTATTTTTGATGGTCTAACAAGCCATTCATATCCAAACCCAAATTATTCAGGCAGTCAATACGATACTGGGAAAATGAGCATTGCCGGATACAAATGGGAGCTTGAACATCTCAAAAAATATGATCTTTATCCAAACATTCCAGTATTTATCACCGAAACCGGGTGGATAAATACTAACTCTGACCTTTCAGGCAAGTATTTATACGCTTTTAATAATGTCTGGAGCGATAGCCGGATCATGGCAGTGACTCCTTTCTTGCTTTCATACCAGTCAGCACCTTTTGATGTCTTTTCATGGAAAGATAAAACTGGGAACTATCTCCCCCACTTCCAAACGATCGCAAATTTAGCTAAAGTAGACATAAGTGAGACTTCAAACTAAAAATCTAACCACACGACCCATTTTATTTATTATTGTCCTTTCTTTCGTGCTGGCTATTATAATTAATTCTATTTTGCTTGTTTCAAAAACAGGTGGCGACCTTGCTACAGCAAACAATAAGTTATTATCAATCGAGAACGAATTAGAGCAATTAAAAGAAGAAGATCCATACAAAGTAAACGAAGAACTTAAAAATAAAATAAAAAGCGTTGAGACAGTGTATTTAAAATCTGTTGAGTCATACGAAGAGCTATTGAAACTAAAAGAATCATCAGATATCTCAGAGGAATTTGATAACCTCTACACAAAAGCGCTCACCGAGCTTTCCAAGCAGGATTATTCCCAAGCGGAATCAACCCTCAATGAGCTCACACAAAAAATAAACGCTGAGAAAGACAAAATTACCCAAACTCTGCCCGCACCATTACCTTCAAAGGCAAGCAATGTTCCCCCAGGATCAGGATTTAGCTCTCAAACAGTGAGCACTGACGTTGGCTCATTCACAGTAAGCTTAATCGCCTCAGACCTTTCTAGCACTAAAGTAATCGTGGACACGGCATCAGAGGGAGATTGCCGCGATGGTTGCCCTGTTCTCCCTCTGGGAGACTATGTCTCGCGAAATGGAGCATTTGCAGGAATAAATGGGTCCTATTTTTGTCCAGCTGAATATCCATCTTGCGCAGGAAAGACAAATAGCTTTGACACGCTCCTAATGAATAAAAATAAAGTATATTTCAATTCCGATAACAATACCTACAGCAATGTCCCTGCAGTAATCTTTGGAAGTGGGTGGATACGATTTGTTTCCAGATCGCTTGAATGGGGCCGAGATACAGGGATCGACAGCATGATCTCCAATCAACCCCTACTTATCCAAGGGAATAATATTACTTTTGGAGGAGATGAAGATCCCAAAAAAGGAAGCAGGGCAGGAAGAAGCTTTGTGGGAAATAAAGGGAATACTGTCTATATCGGCGTGGTCCACGGGGCTACCGTGGTCGAGTCCGCGCATACTCTCCATGCCTTGGGCATGGAAAATGCCCTCAATTTAGATAGTGGAGGATCAACTGCCCTCTGGAGCGGGGGTTACAGGGTCGGGCCGGGGAGAAATATCCCGAACGCGATATTATTCGTTCAAAAATAAGGACTAATACTCCTTCCAGTAATTGATCTTGGCTTCCTCTTTAGCCTTTGTTATCCATTCTTGAAACGCCTCCGATACTTTTTGCCTTACAATTTGCGCTCTGACTTCATCATCAGTCACACCCTCTTGGAGATAATCTTTGTTTTCCACCTTGTAGGTTGCTGTTTCCTCATCAGTTACTGTAATCTGGTCCGCCACCAATTGCTCAATAATTTTTTGGAATTCTATGTCTTTTTTCAGATCAGAAATACTGATCCCCTGAAGCTCCAAAATATCATTCAAATTCTGGCCTTGGGAAGAAATGCTTTCCTCAATTTTTTTCAATTCCTCTTCCACCACTACATCACTAATCTTTATCCCCTGCTTTTGAGCCGCTTGGCTGATCAAAGACTCCGTGATCAAACCGTCAAGTACTGTCTTCCCTTGAGATCTCTCAAGTTCCTTCAAAACTTGGATGCGGCCAATCGGCTCTCCGTTGACCGTAGCGACAAAGAAAATTCCCTTAAATTGATAGAGGAGAGCAAAAATAATCAAGGAGATAATCGCAATCTTAAATTTCCTTGAAAGACTTACCCAAGGTCGAAGAACCTTCCCAACGAATCTCGCCAAAAAAATATGTACCCCTCGCGGTTTTTTATTTTGCTTCTTTGCCATCGCGCCCAAGTATATCATAAATCGAAATAGTGTTGTAAATGTAGTAAAATAGGGCGATATTGCGGGATGGTGTAATGGTAGCACGCTGCTCTCTGGAAGCAGAAATCGGGGTTCAAATCCCTGTCCCGCAGCCAAGACTGGCACCGGGCAAATATTTTAGTTATGTTCAAACTTTGGAGCGAGATCAAAAAGGGGGCTAGGAAAGAACTTAAACCAAACCTAGGTCTAAGACCGTGGAGTGATTTAGGTGTTGGAGAGAAAAGTATTATGTGGCAACACATGGAATGGTACTTTTTTGACAAAACAGATAATTATGATAGAGAAAGTGGATATTTCAAATTTTTCGGTGGTTACCCTGAAGTCGAAAACAAAAAAAAGAGAATCTTTCTATCGATAGATGTACTCAATGATTCATATAAAGCACAAAACTTTGCCCCAACTTTCTTGGGTGAACCAAGTCTTGAATCCGCGTCTGTCGATTTTTATGACATTTTTATCAATAAAAACGAAAGTGTCGTATTTGAGCTCCTGTCTTTTTACTGCCGTGCCTTAATTTCGGAAAGAAGCAAGGAAAAGCCATATAAAGATGAAGGCGAATCGGAAAAAGATTTTGAGAAAAGAACTAAAGAATGGCGGTATAACGATTTTGATGATTTTGCAAAAAAATTTAACGAAGTTCTTGAAGCTTTTGGTGTTAATGTCTATTTAACTCGAAGTGGATTTATACCAAGACAGGACCCGAAAATAACAGAGACTGTATACGAACCAGTTCTTGAATTTCTGTCGGATACTAGATGGGAAAAAGTAAATGAGCATCTTTCCGATTCCTTCAAATATTTTCAAACTGGGGATTATGGCAGCTCTATGAGTAATTCCGTCTCTGCAGTTCAAGCTTTTTTGCAAATCTCTGTAAATGGAAAGATTGGTAAAGGAAACATTGCAGAACTTATTTCAAAAGGCCAGTCTCAATCAATTATTCCCAATGATGTGTTTTCAAAAACAATCTTTAATAACATAGAATCTATTTTTGCAAGAGAACGACAAAAAAAGACCGGTGTCCATCCGAAAGTTGAAAAAGCAGACGAAAAATCGGCAAGAATAGTTCTGAATTTAGTTATGGTGTTTATTCAACACTGTATTCAAAAAGACTAGTTGGAACTATGGTGCTGAAGGGGGGCAGACCAGGATGCTCAGCCAAACAGGGCAACCCAGTGACCGAGATGCTCTGGAAGGCCTAATTTCTGATTCAAAACTCTATTTATGATTAGAATTTCTTGGGAGACTTTTAAATTTGTTTTTGAGAATGCACCAAACATCGGTTTCTGGGCCGGTGTCCTAATTATTCCGTATAATTGGTATATCCATCAACACATAGTGATTAAGATGGCTTTTATTATTGTGCCAGTTTCCGCAATCGTCTTGTTTTCTCTTAAGACCTTCAAGAAGATGAAAAATATATTTTGGGAAATCAAAGTTGAATCTGGATTGAAGGGTGAGCAAGGAAAAAGAAAAGGGAATCCTACCAAGCGTCTAGCAAGAAACTTGCCGTCCAAAAACGACCTTGCCGTCATTTACAAGTTTGCCTTTAACTATGCGAGGACTTGGGCAAGTGACGGTATGCTGGAAGAGATTAATTATTATGTGAAGTTGGCCGGAGACAAAATAACAAAGAGTGCACAAATTTATATTCAATCCCAACTGAGAAGAGAAATTTTAGCCCTTTATTTACCAAGACGTTACCAAAAGGTTGAGGAATTTGACGAATATGGGCGTTCTAGTAAAATAAACACTCCAAAAATATATTCGTTTACAAATTGGAGAAAAGCAATCGAAAAAGCATTAGAAAATTCTACTCGCGATATTGAAAAATCAGATGAAACTCGTTTACAGATTTCGCCATCGACAAATTCACTAAATATAAATTTAACTTTCTCTAAGAAGAATCGAGATTGGAGAAATCGCTATACCCTTAAGGAGAATGAGCTTAAATGTGGAGGCAAAGTGATAGCCAAGCTTGAGTAGTTATGGGTCTAAATGGGCCTAGACCAAGATGCTCAGCCAGCATATGCACTCCTAGTGACTTTGAAAACCCTGATTCATTTGGGAACATAGATATCTTGGTTTTAAAGCAGACTACAGCTTTATAACTATCGATGCCGACACGATTAAAAAAATGCCTATTGAGTTAAGGATATAAGAAAGAAGGACAAACTTAAAAGTACTCATTTTTGAGAGATTAATGAGGCTTATTCCCATCTCGTCCGGCAAAGGAGATGCAATAATAATGGCTCCAAAAACAGGGAGGGTCCAGCTAAAATATTTGGAGTGAAATAGTTTCTTTAAATGTTTTTCTGTATCTATGTGATTATAGATATCCTCAATTTCGTTAGCCAAATTGTCTTTAATCAAACGAAAAATCATCATGTCACCTACAACTGCGCCAATCCCCGCAATTAACCCGATTTCTATTGGGGACAGTGTCTCGGCAAGAGTCAGTAATACCAAAGCGCTCGTGGCTACCGTAAAGGTCGAAACAAAGAGAATTCCCGCCAAAAACGCACCAACATATCCGAAGCCACCCAGATGTAATAAAAATGAATGGAAAGTACTATTTCGAGAGAGGACTACCGCCAACAAGATACCCATAAGAACTATTGTTAGATTTTTATATTTCCAGTGAATTCCACGGTTTACACTCATCCTAAATAATTATACCGCAAAATCGTAGGGAAAATTCTAGACGCCGAGGCTGTAGTTGCAAATCGTATGCGGCAGCACTTCGGATCAATTCATTATTTTGCTACACTGAGACAGTGAGAAAACTTCTTTTAGCTATTGTTCTGATTGCTGTTGGAATTGGTTTTTCTGTTTTTCGGCAAAGACAATTAGTTTACGAATTGCCTAAATCGCAAATCAATTCAGAAGAGCTGTACCAAGGCATTAGTTATGAAGGGGTAGGAAACAAATACAGGGTTAGTCTTATTTCAGACAAGCTTGTTTCGCCAACACGCATCCTGATTACCCCAGATAATCGTCATCTATTAGTCAGTCAAATTACTGGTGAAGTGATGACTTTTGACCGCATGGATGGCTCGTGGAGCGATATACCCAATTTAGTTACCCGAGTTGAGACTAAATTCCCTGGTTTCCCGCCCGACGAAGCGGGACTAACGGGGATTGTCCTATCCAGTAATTTTCCCCAGAATGGAAAGCTCTTTTTGCTCTACACCTACAAAGACAAGGATGGTAATACTCAAAATAGAATTAGTGTCAGTCAAATCAAAGAAAAATCGGGAAAGTTGGTTGGTACCAAACCAAAACTAATTTATCAGGCTAATATAGCGGGTACAGGCTCTCATCAAATCACTGACGGCATTGGTCTGACTATAGAGAATGAGCCTCACATCATGTTTTTAATCGGGGAGGGGTTTCATGGCGAGCGAGCCCAGGACCCCAAATTAGAAGCGGGTAAGGTCATTATTATTAGAGAAGACGGGAGCAATCCGCTTGGTACTCGGCCGTTTGAGAATCCTAAAGTTGAAGCCTTAGGTATTCGTAATGCTTATGTCATTGCCAGTAATCCAAATGACCCAGGAAAATATTTAATTGGCGATACCGGACCGGACAAATATGACAGGCTTATCTATACCCAGTTAGCAAACGGAGCAAAACTCAATTTCAACTGGAATGGCGGCCAGGAAAAATTAAAGGAACCAATCCCCGATCCCAATAACCCGCAAGTTAAGGACTTGGTGATATACCGTCTTCTTCAGACAAGAACATTTACTGGCCTTAAATTTATTCCCAACAGCAATGATGTTTTGGCAGTTGCGTTTGGTCAAACTGGCTCTTCGCAGAATTCCCCCGGGAAAGAGATCTGGCTGGGAAAGCTAACTAACCTGTCTGGCCAACCACGGATTGCCTTTAGCCCGATCATTAGACGAGTGCAGGCAGCTGAAGGGAAACTGGGTAATCCAATTGGTTTAGAAATTGATCCCCAAACAGGTGATTTCTTTTTTGCTGATATACTGGAAGGAAGGCTTTATCAAGTAATAGGGGGTGGTAATAATGAATAAATTAATTATTGGAATAGTTGTTTTGGCAATTTTGGGAGCTGGCGGCTATTTTGTTTTCATTAATAGATCCCAAACCTCAAATGGAAAAACTGCATTAGCTCAAATTGAAATTAAAGATTTTAAACATAACCCCAATAGACTCACCATAAAGGCAGGAGCAGAGGTGACAGTTGCCAACCGCGAGATTACAAGCCATAGCGTGACAAGCGACGAGGAAGGATTGTTTGACACTGGACTTATTAGTAAAGATGCGACAAAGGCTTTTACAGCGCCAGCTGTGGCTGGAGAGTATTCATTTCATTGTTCAGCGCATCCAAGCATGACGGGGGTTTTGGTGGTGGAAGAATGAAGAGAAAGACAAATAAATATATCTTCTGGGCGCCGAGGATGTTGGGCGTGGTGTTTGTTATCTTCTTGATGACGTTCTCGCTCGATGTTTTTGAACCGGGACGAACCGCCTCTCAAATTGCAATCGGCTTATTTATTCACAATATCCCCGCGCTATTTCTCCTGCTTATTCTGGTCGTCTCTTGGAAACGTGAGGTTGTTGGGGGAATTGCATTTATTCTTGCCGGGTTTCTCTATATTCTACTGCTGGCAACAAGTTCTAATTTTGAATGGTACATGTTGTCTTGGTCTGTGATAATTGCCGGCCCTGCATTTTTTATAGGAATTTTATTTCTAATTAATTGGCACAAATCTTAAATGCCATATTTTGTTTATATTCTCCGCACTTCCGCCAACACACTTTATATCGGTCAAACCAATGATTTAGAAAAAAGGATCAAGGAACATAAAAATAAAACTGCAAAATCCGCCAAATACATTCGTTATTTCACCTCTTTCAAGTTAGTTTATTCAGAAAAATATAAAACCAGAAAAGAGGCTATGCAAAGGGAAATTCAGCTCAAGAAATGGCCCAGAGCAAATAAAGAATCTTTGGTCCATGGCTAGGGATTGAAATAAAAGCTTTGGGCAGAGATGAGCATTCTCTCGTATTCTTCCGGTGTAATAATTTTTCGCTTAATTAGGTTATTAACTTCCCAGGAAAGATTGATATTGCTGGTCACGGGATCGTCGGTACAAATTATTATCGGGACTTTATTGTCTAAAAGAGTGCGGATCGGCACCTCCTCATAAGTTTTATACGCCGAAGTGTCCAAGTTTGACGTGGGGCAAACTTCCAAAAGAATATTTTTCCTAACCAGAAGTTCCATCACCGACTTGTCAAATGCCGCTCTTGTGCCATGGCCAATTCTTCGGGCAAAAAGATGGTTAACTGCCGTGGCCACACTTTCTGCATTAGTAACCTCCCCAGCGTGAACAGTCAGTGGGATTTCTGCCTTTTTAATTTCTTTTGCCATCTCAACAAAAAGGTTATTGGGGTAAAAGTGCTCATTACCAGCCAAATCCAAACCGGCAATATCCCCAGACTTATAAAGCCCCTTGGCTAATTTAACTATTTTAAAATTAATTGACTTGTCGTCATCCCTTTTCAGGGTTATAAGAAGTTTAGTTATAATTCCCTGCTTTTTAGATTCCTCTTCTATCGCGAGATTAATTTTTTTTACTAAAACTGCTGGATTAGTTTCTAAATCAAGAAAATTACTCAAGGCAAACCTTAATTCCAAATAATTAACATTATCGAGAGCCGCATCTCTAATCCCTTGTTTGAAAACAAAAATCAAATCGTCAATCGTGGCGGCATACTTTTTCATAAAGCGTGTCCCTAATTTATCAATAAACTTATCAAGCGATTTAGCTCTTCTTGTTAAAACCATTTTTTTCCTAAAATATTTAACCTTTTGGCCGTTGTTACTTTTTCTATAAAGCTTGTAAATAGCTTCTGGAGCGACCGCCCCCTCAATATGCCGGTGTAAATCAGCTTTTTTAAGACTTTCGATTTTATTAAATTTTCCGCACATAGATTTGATCTTATCATTTACAAAGAACGCGATCCTTGACAATCACCTAGCTTCTCATTATTTTGGATATAGTTTTTGGAAAGGGGGTGAAAATAATGATTAAAAAAGTGACTATATTTTTGTTTGCTTTCGTAGTATTTGGATTTATTGCGGCGGGCAACGCCTCCGCTCACGACGTATACGCAGAAAGCGGAGCGGCCTTAAGGCACGCTTACAAACCAACTACCGTTTCAGAAACAGGCTGGATGAAAGCAAGGGTCGACAATTTCGCCCCTATGCCAGTATCTACTCTCGTCTGTGTAACTGCTTATAACCAAGCAAACGGAAATGGCACTCACTTGGGTTGTTTGAAAGTAAATTTAGATTCCCATAATGGAAATAATTGGGCCGTGGAGTTTAATGCTCCCACCTACCAATTGGCACCAGGAACTTACACCGTTGCATACACATATCAAGACGGTGCTGGCAATTGGCAAAGAATCAAATCTCTTTCATTGCAAATCCAAGACGGAGTGTATAGAGCTTGGTAAGGCAGAGATTAAGCTTTTTTCTTTAAAAGATAATCTTTAAGAAGTGAAAAAAGCGGTTTACTGGAGGATTTTGGTTTGTCATAGACTTGCTTGGACCAAACTGAGAGGATAATCCACTCATTGCGTTCATTCTTTTTCGCGACAACCTCAATCCTCCGGTTGCCGTAAGTCTTGTAATATACCCACGCCCCTTTGGACTCCGCATACCGGGATTGGTCAGGCCTTCTCCACGTTGCCCAGGCGTCCCCTTGCTTGATCCCCCGCTCACGAAGACGATCAAGGGCGTGTACTGTCCAAATTACTCCGCCAAAATGCTTATCCATAGACAAATTATATATCAAATGTTATAACCTTTATTGTGGGAATACTCCAAGAAGGGCTTATTAATGAGACTCCTGTCTATCGAGAAGTCGAACTTATACCAGAAGGTATAGTCAGCGAGAGATTAGACCATTTATCAAAATGGGTTGAGCAAGAATATCAAGATAAAAATGTCCTCGTCGTTGTCGTACTAAAAGGAGGAATATTTGTTGGGAGTGAATTGATGAGAAGGTCTACCTTGTCAGACATAGAATTTGACATTATAGGTATAAGCAATTCTAATGGCCAATCTACCGGCAAAGATCCAAAAATATGGCTAGACCCCACAAATACAATCAAAGGCCGTCATGTGCTTATCGTCGACGACATTATAGATAAGGGCTGGTCAGCTAAATGTGCAATAGAGTATTTAAAAAAAGGAGGAGCCGAGTCGATTCAGATGTTAACCTTACTAGATAAAAGAGAAAATAGAGAAGTAGAAGTGGGGATCCCTATAAAGGTTGGGTTTATTATTCCGGGTAGATGTTGGGTAGAGGGATGCGGGCTTGACACTGGGGAGAAGGGGAGACAAGGAGGAAATGTGCGGTACAGACAATCTAATTCAGCACCCATTCCTGAAACGCCATATATAATTCCCGACTAAAGAAAAAGTTCGTCCTTGATATCAGCGATTTCCTTCTTAATAAACTCTTCCACATCTTCTGAGATTTTCTTCTGAAGGTAGCTAATTATCCGATCATCAAAAGGCCGCTCGACCAATTTTTTGGAAAATCTGCGATGCTCGCTTTCCGGAAGCCTATCTAAAATACAGCCAATCACTCTATGGTGGATGATCTCATCAATGAGATGAAATATCTCCTCGCGCTCCTCAGGAGTTTGCGCAATTTTTTTGATCTTGCGCTCTATCTTGTCTAGTTCAACCAGGTGATCAAAAAAAATCTTTGACATATTTATACTTTCATTCCCAGAGTATCATATTCTACAGGCCCCAATGGGATTTTATTTTCCGGATCATCAACAAAGAAAAACAAAACAGGCCCTTTTTTGTATCTCGGCCCCCCGAGATGGTTCATCACTTCCGGGCTTCCTCCAAAATGTTTTCCAGTCCATGCCGCCGGCCCGGAATCAGCAATCGCCGCCACGACCGCCTTCCCATTATCTGTATTAACAATTAAAACTTTTCTATACTTATACCAATCACGCAAATACCGAGTCCGAGTATTCCAATCCGGAAGATATAAGGTCTGGCAAACCGCATACCATTTCTCCGTTTCAACTAGTTCAGGGTTAAGTTCCGCTTTTGACGGCGCAAAATAGCCCCAAGCTCCAAGCCCGGGAGCAATCCCCTCTTTTAAGACCCCTCCTTCTCCGTGCCCTCCTAAAGTATCGCCAGGGAAGCGCCTTAAGTGCTGTTCCGCTCCGATCCTGCCGTATGTTGTATTTAGGTGTTCCCCTTCAAGCGTGGCCTTTGCCGGAATATTCAAATTTTCTTCCAAAATCTGCTCGATTCGTTTTTCCTCTTCACTGATAAGTGGTCTCACTTGGCCGGGCAACACCGACTGGATAGAAGACAAAAATGACACTCGAGGAGATTTCACCTCGGCCACTTTTACCTCCGGTTTTATTTTTCCGATCAGGTCGCTTGGTCCCGGGAGATCCGACAACCCAGAGGGCTGGGTCAGAAGAAGCGTACCAGTCAAAGCTCCTGCGCTTAGTAATTTGGTGGAGTGCCCCCTAAGCTTTCCAAGCTCTATCCCTTTTTTACTTAGTCTCTTCTCGAATTTAAAATATTTTTTGGAGAACTTCTTTTTTGTCTCTAAATGCTTTAACTTTAGCTTTTGTCGAAACTCCTCAGCAGTAACAGTTCTTTTGGGCATCTAAATTAATTTCTTAATTCTATCAGTTATTATATCCTTGCCCAATAACGCAATTGATTCATTAATTGGAGGGGTCACTTTTTGGCCAGAGACAGCAATCCTTAAATCCATAAAAAACTCGCCGGTATGAAATTCATTTGTCGCAATCACTTCTAATAAGCCTTTATTAATTGTCTCTCTGTTCCATTTTTTCACCCCTTTAAGAAATTGATAGGCAGCCTCAAGATGGCCTCTCGCATTTTCTCCTAATAAATCCTTAACCGCCTCAGGCTCTTCAAAGAAAAATCCAGCCAAGGATATATACTCGGAAAAATTCTTTATCCGATCCCTAACTAAAGGAACTGTCTTCTCAACCATCTTGAGATTATAATCCTCACCTAAATAAATTTTTAATTGGTGAAAAAGTTCAGAATCCGACATATTTTTTATATACTGTCCATTTAACCAATCCAATTTCTCTATATTAAAGAAAGGGCCTGATTTCCTTACCCGCTCCAAACTAAAATTATCTATAAACTCCTGTAGTCCAAAAATTTCTTTACCCTTCGGATGCGACCATCCCAAAAGCGCCAAAAAATTAATCAAGGCCTCCGGTAAATACCCTTGTTTTTTATAAATTCCTATATCGACCGGATCTCGTCTTTTCGAGAGCTTTTTGTGATCTTTGTTCCTTAAAGTCGGATGGTGTGCAAAAAAGGGAGGATTTACTCCAAATGCCTTATAAAGAGCGAGTTGCCTCGGAGTATTTGAAACATGCTCTTCACCCCGAATCACATGTGTAATTTTCATTTCGATATCATCTATGGTTACCGCAAAATTATATGTTGGGAATCCATCAGATTTAATTATCACAAAATCGGTTATTTCAGTTCCTGGAAAACTTATTTTCCCTTTCACTAAATCGTCCCAGACTACCTCAATGCCTGGATTTTTAAATCTAACCGCACCTTTGTCTTTATAAGCTAAATCTCGCGAGAGAAGCTCTTTTGCCTTTTTATCGTAAAGCTTTAGTCTCTCAGACTGCCTATAGGGACCATATTCCCCTTTAGTGTTTACGCTTTCATCCCAATCTATCCCTAGCCAAGTAAGTCCCTCAAAAATTGCCTTCTCCGCCTCCTTGATATGTCTTTTCTGGTCAGTGTCTTCAATGCGAACGACGAATCTGCCTTTGTTCTTTTTGGCAAATGCATAATTAAAAAGCGCAGTATAGGCAGTCCCGATATGGGCCAAGCCAGTTGGTGAAGGAGCAATGCGCACTCTAATCATGTCAATTGAATTTTACCACCCTTTAATTCATACTCAAATTAGCATGGCCAATAATCTTACAGACGTCGCCATAAAAACAAGGAAGGCAATTCGATATTCTCTGATATTTCTTGTCCTTATTTTGCTTTTGAGAATCATCCTTAGTTTCTCCTTTAGCCTGTATCGAAATCTCGTTCCAGAACCGACCCCAGAGCCGACAATTAGTTTCGGACCATTACCAAAAATTCAATTTCCCAAACAAGAAGTCCCAAAAAACATTAATTATTCCATTGAAACTACCACCGGGGAGCTGCCAATTTTAGAGACCCAAGCAAATGTATATTTCATCCCAAAGCCTCCGCCTACTTTATTCTCCCTTGATACTGCCACCTCAAAAGCCGCCACCCTTGGGTTTACAGGGAAGGGCACAGAGGTGTCTTCAAGCATCCACCAATTTTCTTCCCCAAAAACGCCGGCGACGATCCAAATAAATATCATTACTGGTGACTTTTCGATTAGCTACGACCTGTCGCAAGACACATCTCCGATCTCCTCACAGCCACCTGCACCGGAAATAGCTGTCAATACGGCTAAAAGTATCCTCGCACGGGCGAGCTCTCTTCCTGATGACCTCTCGGGTCCTACAAGTCACTCCTTTTTGGAAATCCAAGGGCAAAGTTTAGTCCCTTCGCTTTCTCTTTCGGAAGCCGATTTTACAAAAGTCAATTTATATAGAAAGCCACTCGGGAAGGATTACCCCAGTGTTACCTCTACACCCGATGAAGCTAATGTCTGGTTTATTTTAAGCGGCGCAAGGGAAAGAGAAAAACAAGTCATCGCCGCGGAGTACCACCATTTTCCGGTTGATGAGGAACAATTAAGTACTTACCCCTTAAAAACTTCACAAAAAGCACTCGAGGATTTAATTGCCGGAGACGCATTTATCGCGAGTGCGGGAAACACTGAAAATGTAATTATACGAAAAGTATTTCTTGCTTACTTCGACCCTGTCCACGCCGGGACTTTTCTTCAACCGATCGTTGTCTTTGAAGGCGATAATAATTTCGTCGCCTACGTCCCAGCGGTTATTCAGGAATACTACGGGGCTGAATAGTGCACATACTCGATATTTTTCCAATCATAACTTTCAAAAATCCAATTAATTAATTCCTCCGTTTCTCCAAATCTGTCCTGGCTTCCCAAAAGCGCGATCAATATTTGTTTATCACCTCTTTCAATAAAACTTACCAAGTTTTCCCGGGCATTCTCCGTCCATCCAGTTTTTACTCCAAGAACCCCATCTACCTTACCTAACAACTCATTAATATTTGTCAAGTAATGCACTTGCGATCCATCGACTGACTTTGCCACCCAATTTTTAGTTCCCACTATCTCAGAAAATCGCTTATCTTGCATGGCAATCTCGCTTAAGCGGACCAAGTCCTTGGCTGACGAAATATGCCCGGGATCCTCCAGACCCGTCGGGTTCACAAATACAGTACTCTCTAAATATAGCTCGTGAGCCTTCCTGTTCATTTCCGAGATGAAATTTTCCCGCCCTCCAGGATAATTCTTCGCTAAAACCTCCGCCGCATCATTTGCGGAATATACTAAAAGACCATAGAGCAGATCTTTCACACTAATTTCCTCATTATTAACTAAGCCCATCTTTTGTCCACCAACAATAACCCTATCAACTGTAATTATTTCTTCTAAACTGTAGTAATCAAGGGAAACTACGGCAGTCATTATTTTGGTTGTTGACGCGGGGAGGAGTTCCTTCTCCGGATTCTTCTCATATAAAGTCACACCAGATTTTATATCTTTTGCTATCACTCCTTGAGCAGACAAGACGGGAAGAGAATTAACGTCTGAAAGTACCGGCAAAAGGCTTAAGTCGCTACTCTGATTTTTCCCAAGATACTTCATCCTTGGGTCTTTTAGAAGACCTAAAGTAAAAGTGACAACAAACACTAAACTCAGGCTCAAAAAGGCAATATAATTCTTATTTATCGATTGAGCAATGGTCACAAGATTATGAAGAAACTTTTATTCCCAACTCTTTCAATTGTTCTTGTGATGGCTTGCTTGGAGCGTCTAGCACTGATGTCGCCCCACTGGCTTGAGTAGGAAAAGCCATGACTTCCCTTAAACTCGATTCCCCTAATAGAGCCATAAGTAACCGGTCAAGCCCCGGAGCTATTCCCCCATGGGGAGGAACACCATACTCAAAAGCCTTGAGTAAATGATCGAAATCTTTTTTTTGATTCTCAGAAAAACCGATTAATTTAAATATTTTGGACTGAATCTCGGGGTCATGAATTCTGATACTTCCGCCGCCCACTTCAAATCCATTTAACACGAGATCGTGCTGAAGGCCGCGGACGCTTGCGGGATCCTCCAATAATTTGGCAACATCATCAGGGTGAGGTGCCGTAAACATATGGTGAGAAGGAGCAAGCTTGGCCGAACCAGACCCATGGAAATAATCCCCACTCGATTGCGCGGTAAACAAAGGGAAATCAACCACCCAGGAAAAAGCCAATTCATCTTTATCACTTTTATCCTTTCTTAAATCTGGTTTATCTGTTTTATATTTACTCATTGCCTCCTTGTGACTTATCCTTGGCCAAGGAGATTGCGAAATCTTTTTGTTCGGAAAAACTTCCTTAACTAACTCAGTAAACATTTTCTCAGTCAAAACTAAAATATCCTCCTGCTCCACAAAGGACATTTCAATATCTATTTGAGTAAATTCTCCGTAAGCGCGATCGGCCCGTGAGTCCTCATCTCTAAAACATCGCGCAATTTGGAAATACCTCTCAAACCCTGCAACCATAAGAAGCTGCTTATACTGCTGAGGGGATTGAGGAAGCGCATAAAATTTACCTTTCTGCAGTCTCGAAGGAACAAGGAAATCACGGGCACCCTCTGGAGTGGTCTTTGTCAGTATTGGTGTTTCTATTTCTACGAAACTTCGTTTGGTAAGCCAATCTCTGATAAAACTTACAGTCTGGCTTCGCAGGCGAATGTTTTTAGCCATCCTTGGTCTCCTCAAATCAAGATAGCGGTATTTACTGCGGACTGATTCCTCAATCTCCAGACCATCAGTACCAATAGGCAAGGGAAGCTCGCTTGCCTTGCTAATTATTTTAACAGATTTAATCTGAACCTCGACTTCGCCAGTCGGGATATTTGGATTTACCAATTTTTCTGGCCGTTTGGCCACTTTCCCTATAATCTCAACCACATACTCACTTGATATTTCACCAAGCTTTTGCCCTACACATTGCACAATCCCCGTCCGGTCACGCAAATCAATAAAACTAATCTTGCCGTGATCTCGAACACTATTCACCCATCCAAGAAGCCTGACCTCTTTTCCAATCTTATTCGGAGTCTTTCTCGCTAAAATCCTTTTCATCCTGGATAATTATAGCCTTGATATCCATCAAGCTCAATTATTGATTTTCCGCGCTTCCTTCAAGATCTCTCTTCTGGCAACTGTTGTAACTACAAATTCTAGCCAATCACGATTGGGACGGCGAGCCTCTTTTGACTTAATTATTTCAACTACGTCCCCACTAAAGAGCTTCTGGTCCAAGGAAACTATTTTATCGTTCACCGTCGCCCCTCTAATATACTTACCTAGACCAGTATGAACTACAAATGCAAAATCCACGGGCGTCGCTCCCTGGGGAAGATCGTACACATCACCTTTCGGGGAAAAAATAAAATTACGATGATTTAAAGCGTCAAATTTTACCGCTTCTAAAAATTCTTTTGAATCAGCCAGCTCATCCTGCCAACGGACAAGCTCTTTCACCCAAGAAAGCTTGCTCCCCACTTTTATCCCTTTATCTTCAAGTTCTCGATCGCTTACCCCCTTGTTTTTTTCACTCGAATACATCCAATGTGCACAAGCCCCATGTTCAGCTTGATCGTGCATGGCATGAGTCCTAATCTGCACCTCGACAATGTGCGAATTTGGGCTAAATACCTTAGTGTGAATTGACTGGTAGCCGTTTGGCTTGGGCAGCGCGATAAAGTCAGAAACTCCAATCTTCGGAACGGGCTTATAAATGGCATGCACAATACCTAATACTCCATAACAATCAGGGTCGGTGTTCACTATTATTCGAAGAGCAATTATGTCCTGGACTTTTTCAAAATCGCCACCTATCCCTTTTCGCTCCAATTTTCTCCAGAGAGAATACAGATGTTTCCTTCGTCCGGTAATTTTTGCCTTGATGCCATTTTTCTCTAGTTCTTTTGTTAATCGCTGTTGCATCTTCTCAACGGTATTTTGAGACTGCTCATAATATCTTTTTGAGAGTTTATTAATTCTTTCAAATTCCTTTGGGTACACATAAGGAAAAGCTAGATCCTCAAGACGCCCTTTAATCTCTCCAATCCCCAATCTTTCAGACAATGGTGCATATATTTCCAGTGTTTCAAGGGCATTTTCCCTCTGTTTATCAATCGGAAGCGCCCCTAAGGTTTTCATATTATGCAGTCTATCCGCCAACTTAATAAGCACCACCCTTAAGTCTTTCGCCATCACGAGTATCATCTTCCTCAAAGTCTCAATAAACACCTCTTCACGACTACCTTTTAATCTCAAACTGGTTACTTTTGTTACCCCGTTTACAAGATTTGCAACTGGTTTCCCAAATTTCTTCTCGATATCTTTCTCTTTATACTCAGTATCTTCGATCACGTCGTGCAATAGCCCTGCAACAATTGAAGTTCTATCCAATTTCCAGTGAACTAAGGTCTTCGCAACCTCTAAGGGATGAATAATATACGGATCGCCGCTCAAGCGTTTCTGACCCGCATGGGCACTCTTGGCAAAATCCCAAGCACTGACAACAGTTTTAATATCTTTATTTTTGAGATACACCTTAGCTTCCTTGAGAAGCGAACTAAACTGGCTTTCTAATCCTTTTTCCGTCATGAAGTATTATAAGCGGTTTTACTTTATATCTCGAATTTTCAACTGAATATTTCGCTTCCCATTCCACACATTTTCTTCCAAACTGAAGGCAATATTCAAAAGACTACCCTGCTCGATTTCACTTATATATTCGCCAAATCCGAAGGCGATCGCGTCATATTTCACGCCATTTTGAGCGACGATTAATTTCAAATGCTTCTCTCCTCCCACAGTTCGTGCATCCAGTACAGTCACTTCCGAACAAAACAAAGGGGTGGGGTTGCCAAGCCCATACGGCTCTAAACTAATTATCTTCTCCAACAAGTCAGAAGATATCTGTGAAAAATCAATCGCCATATCTACTTTCAAAGATTTTTCGAGGACTTCTTCAGTTAATTGGGGGGAAATTAGTTTATCCAACTCCTGTTTGAATTCCTCTATTTTTTCGTTATAAATCGAAAAACCTGCGGCCATAGGGTGACCACCGCCTTCAATAATTAACCCTTCAAGCTTTCTAATCTCCTCAATAATGTTTACACCATCTATAGACCTCGCGCTTGCCTTTGAAACCTTCTCTCCCATAGAAATCACAATAGACGGCCGATAATACTTCTCCACTAGTTTTGAGGCGGCAAGTCCTATGACTCCCTCATGATAATTTTCATGCGCCAAAAGAATAATCCCAGAATTATTTTCCTCTGGGAGCTTTTCCTGAGCCATCGCCAATACCTCATCAACAATATTTTGCCGTTCTATGTTTAGCTTCCCTATTTTCTGAGCTAATTTTTCACTTCTCACCACATCTTTTGTACAAAGCAAACGAAGGGAATCCAAGGCATTTCCAATCCTTCCTGTTGAGTTAATCCTTGGGGCGATCAAAAAATTCACCTGATACGTACCAACCGTCCCTCGCTTGATCCCTGCTTCCTTGATCATTGATACCAAACCAGGACGGGTCGCCTTATTTAGCTCGACTAATCCATATTTTGCAATTGAGCGGTTAACTCCAGTGAGTGGGAGCATGTCAGCAATTGTTCCGATAGCTGCCAATTCTAAGCCGGTGGGATTATTGCAAAGTTCCCTCGATAGAAACCATGCAATCGCCGATCCGCAAATTTTTGTGGTATGTATAACGCTGTGGGCAGCAAGCTTTTTTATGTTTTTTTGATGATGATCAGTGACGATCGTGTCGATTCCACGATTTAGGGCATGCTTAATTGCATTGTGCGCCACTATTCCATTATCCACCGTAATAATCAATTTAAGATCATTGTGAGCATCGACTAGTAAATCAACCGTTTCTTCCTTCAAGCCATAACCTTCTGAAAATCTATCAGGAATAAACGGCAAGACGTCAACTCCTAAACGGTAAAGATTCTCCCACAAGATAGCTGTTGCCGTTATCCCGTCAGCATCATAGTCTCCGAAGACAATAACCTTTTCGCGCCTTTCTTTGGCCATTTTTATCCTCGCCTTTGCTTTATCTACCTGGCTTTTTTTTATTGCCACTTCTTTCAAAGAAATCTTAAAGGGATATTTGGGATTAAGAAATTCATCTTTCTCTCTTTTATCTTTTAATCCTCTATTTGCAAGAAGAATATTTATAATCCTCTTCGGATTTGAAGCGCTAAGCTTAGATGAATAAAGAAGCTTCCATTTCATACATTGTATAATAATCATATGGACACTAAGTTGCCAGAAGAAATAAAGGAAATTTTTTCAAAATTCGAAAAAGGAAATTTAGAAATATTTTTGGTCGGTGGGGCGGTCCGCGATCTTATCATGAAGCGGATGGTAGACGATTGGGATTTCACCACTAACGCCACTCCAGAGGCGATCCTGGGACTATTCCCCGACGGGAAGTATGAAAACAAATTTGGTACAGTCATGTTGCCGAGTAAATTGGTCGAGACTCCCTTTGACATTACTACCTACAGGACAGAATATGGCTATTCGGACACAAGAAGGCCGGATAAAGTCAAATGGGGCAAATCATTAAGCGAAGATCTAAAAAGACGCGATTTCACCATTAACGCAATTGCCCTTGACCCCAAATTAAAAATTACTGATCCGTTTAGTGGACAAATGGATCTAAAAAAGAAAATCATCCGTGCCGTTGGTGAACCTAGCGAAAGGTTTGGAGAGGATGCATTAAGAATGATGCGCGCAGTAAGGATCGCGAGTGAGCTTGGGTTTGTTATCGAAGAAAATACCTTCGAAGCAATTAAGATGAATGCCATTTTAATTAATAAAATTGCGAAAGAACGAATACGAGATGAGATCCTAAAAATTCTTGGATCCCCCAACCCATATGAAGGCATGATGATGTTTAAAAATTCTGGTCTCATGGAAGAAACACTGCCGGAATTGCAAAAAACATTTGGAGTCGATCAAAAATCTCCCGAGAGGCATCATATTTACGACGTGGGGACACATAGCCTAATGAGCCTTAAATACTGCAATAGTATAAACCCTATTGTTCGGCTAGCTGTTCTCCTGCATGATATTGGTAAGCCGTTAACTTATAAAAAACTCGAAAGTGGGGTTGTTACGTTTTACAACCACGAAGTAATTGGGGCGAAAATAGCGCGAAGGATTGCTGATCGGCTGAAACTTTCCAAAAAGCAATCTATAAAACTTGTTAAGTTAGTCCGCCAGCACCAATTTACCGTCGATGAACATCAAACTGACAAAGCAATCCGCAGGTTTATTAAGAAAGTTGGGCTTGAAAACATTGAGGATATGCTCGAATTAAGACGAGCCGATCGCCTTGGAAGCGGAGCACGAGAAACATCGTGGAGGACTGAGGATTTCAAAAAGAGACTGATTGAAGTGCAAAAACAGCCCTTTACTGTGCATGATCTAAAAATAAAGGGCAACGAGATAATGAAAGAGCTAAATATTAAACCTGGCCCAAAAGTTGGCGAAATCCTCAAAAAACTATATAAAGAAGTGGTTAACAAAAAGACCGAAAACACCAAAAAAGCTCTTCTTGAAAGTTTGAAAACTATTTCTTAATTATCCGAGACAATTCTTCCCAGGTTACAAGAAGCGGGACGGCAACAAAAGGCGAGGAATAGGTCCCCAATACTGTCCCTATCAAAAGAGCCGCCGCAAACCAACGGATCGTTATTCCTCCCAAAAAAATAAGCGCCAAAAGCATAAATATTATGGTTAAGGAATTATTTATTGACCTTCTCATGGTCTCCGTCAACGCTTGGTTTGCAATTTTTTGTATCTCTCCCCCGTGTTTCTTCCTTATCTCTCGAATACGATCATAAACAACGATGGTATCGTGCACCGAAAACGACAGGGTGGTAAGAAGCGCTGTCACAAACAAAAAGTCAACCTCGGCATCGTAAAAATGACCAAATAAAGAAAAGAAACCAATTAAAATAAAACTATCATGGAACATCGCCAATATCGCAGACACCCCAAATACAAAGCTCTTAAATTGATAAGCTACCCATAACAATATTAATCCTGCAGCTATTGCAATCGCATAATATGTTTTCTTAACCAACTCCCTACCTATCGAAGGGCCAACATTTTCAAATCTTGTCTCTTCCACTTCTTCTCCAGTAACCTCTTTTATAATGTTTATTACATCTAATTTCCTTCCTTCTACAAAATTCGAAAATCTTATTAGTATAGAGGAGTCGCCAATCGATTGAACTGCTGAAACCTCGAATCCTCCTTCTTCCAATTTAGCAATTAATAATTCGTTACTTATTTGGTTCTTTAGTCTATATTCTCCTTCTGCGCCGCCTTTGAAATCAATCCCAAGAGGCAATCCCCAGCTAGTTAATCCATAAATAGATATCACGATCATTAATGCTGAAAGTGCAAAGTAAAGTAATTTATATTTAAGCCAATTTCTAATCATTTTTTTGTATTATCGCGGATAATTAACCTAAGTAAGTTCCTTGATACCACCACACCAGTAAACAAGCTAATCGCAATTCCAATCGTTAAAGTAATTGCAAATCCTCTTACCGGGCCAGAGGTTTGTAAAAACTCCCAATCAAGAGGATTCGCCAAGATAAAAGCAGTGACTAAGGTTGCAATATTAGCATCCCTTATAGAGTCCCACGCCCTTCCAAATGAAGTTTCCAAAGCGTAAATTATGTTAACACCCTTATTTTTTTCTTCACGAAATCTTTCAAAAATTAAGATATTGGCATCAACAGCCATTCCAACGGATAAAATAAATCCCGCAATCCCAGGGAGGGTCAAGACGACTGGGATAATTTTATAGACAGCAATCGTCAGTACACCAAATATCACCAAGCCTAAATCTGCGACAACTCCAAGTCTTCCATACATTATGATCATAAACACAAAAACTATCCCCACACCGATAAGTCCCGCCCTTACGCTCTTTTCAACCGATTGAGAACCCAAACTCGCGCCAACAGTGCGCTCCTCAACCAGCTTTATCGAAACAGGGAGCGCCCCAGCATTAAGCTGAATAGCCAATCCCTTAGCTTCTTCGATTGAAAAATCACCAGAAATTTGAGCAGTGGAAGTAGTAATTTTTTCGTTAACCACCGGAGCAGAAATCACTTCACCATCCAAAATAATTGGCAAGACCTTTCCGATATTTTCCTCGGTGAGGATAGAAAACTTTTTCGTACCATCATCTGTAAATTCTATCAATACGTTTGGTGAACCGCTAACCTGATCAAAGCCTACCGAAGCCGATTTCAAGTCCGCTCCCGTAAGCTCTGTTGTAATTATCTGCCGCTCGCCGCCTTCTACAGAAGGCTCAATAACGGTTGCAAAAACCAGCTGAGCAGTCTTACCAATTAATTCCAGTGCTTGATTCGTATCGGTAATTCCAGGTAATTCAACTATCACTCTCGATTTGCCTTCAAATTCAGAAAGCTGGATATTCGGCTCCGATACACCGAAAAGATTGACTCTGCGCTCAATTACATTCTTCAAGCTCTCAAGGGCCTCCTCTCTCCGTCCTAAATCAAAACTTTCATTATCTATCTCAAAAACAAACCTACTCCCTCCGACCAAATCTAGCCCCAAAGACAGATCAAAACTTCTACGAAACTGCCAACTTCCCAAGCTAAATCTTAATTCCTCCCTGTTGACCGATGGAGGCAGCGCCACATAAAGTGCAACAGAAACTAATAACAATATTAATACCAGTTTTTTACCCAGTGTTACCCTCAAGAAACTAGATTATCTTCATCACCAAGTATCATCACCCTACTACCGGCTAATATCCCCTGAAGGAACGGGTCCCTTCTTTTCTTTCTATATTCCAATTCATCTCTTGTCATGACTGTGTAATTTATCTCCATACCGCGTTTTGATTCTTCCATCCGTACCAAAGAAGCAAGCTCAGGCAGATTTACCTCTCCGACAATTAAAATATCCACATCATCTTCTCTTTTTCTTTCTTTGCGACGAGCAAATCTGCCGGAAAACATTATTATGCTCGGATTTCCGATCTTTTTATTAGAATTAATTGCTAACCCCAACCCTGTCATTTTCGATACCACCGACAAAATATCTCCAAACATAAAGTGGTCAGTTCTCGGCCAATAATACACTCTGTTCCCTCTCGGCTCCTTTTTTAGAATCCCCGATTTTTCCAATCTAGCAAGCTCCCGTCTAACTGCATTTATCTCCTCTTTTATTTCCCTCACCACGCCACGAACATGATACATTTCATCTGGATTTGAAAAAAACAACTCCAAGATTTTAATTCTGACCTTTGAAGTAATTATGTCTCCGAGATCTGCCATATTATTTATTCTCGGGCAGACCAAACTCGTTCAATATTTGATTTCGTTGCCGATAGGTACTGCTTCGATCCATACTACGCCTCTGACAAACTCCACTTCCTCACCTTCCCCATCATAAAACACTGTCCTCTCCGTTTGAGCCTTCTTTTCCCAGGTTCCCTCAATTACCGATCCATTTTGAAAAATAAGCGCTTCACCTCTATCGACTACCTCATAATACATATGCATCTCGCGATCTACCGGACCCTTTTCCTCGACAAACTGAATAACCACATTTTTCGCGCTCACATTAAGATCTTTATACTCCATATCAATATAAGATGTGCCACCGTTTGATCGTAGATAACTATTACTTGCCTGATCATATTTCCAATTGACATCATAGTCAGACTTGTTGCTCCAAAACTCAAAGGAAATATCTGCCGCACTAGGGCTTCCCGATGGAGAATCATCGGCAAATTTCCAACTTTGATAACCTTCATCCCAACCCTTGCTCCCAAATCCACGATCCGATCCCTCATTAAAAAGCTTATCCGTCGAACCCATAAAAGTATGTTCATAAGCCGCTCCGGAAATTCTTTCCATATCCCTCCACATGACTGGGAAGCCGACGTTCGTACCGCCATCTAAATCGTTTCCTGAAGAATATCTCCACCCAAGCGCGGACAGCATCGCAAATGCATCTACCTCTTTCCCCACAGTCCCTTTCGGTTTAACCCCGCCGGGGCATTGGCCGCAAATATTATTTGCCCCGCCGACATGAACAAACAAAGGCGCCACTCCATACTCAGCCGCCCAGTTCACAAAATAAACCCTCGCGCTTCTTACCGGACCAATCCTCACATCATCAGCCGAGACACCGCAGTAAAAAACTCCTAAAAATCTAGTGATTCCCCCTTCAGCTACAGCTTCGTAAACTACGTCCGCTTTTGAAAGACCAGACGTCGGCCTGGCATCCAAATGATTTTCGATCACAGTTGTGATCGGGCGCCTGTCTTCCCAAATACTCTTTTCTATTTTGGTATACATCATCCCATTGATTGGGCATTCCTCAGTCCGCGGCAAATCCAAATTTATTTTAGACCTCTCACCAGCTAGCCCATCCTGGTCCTGTGTCTGGGTGGTCGATCCACCTCCAAAATAAGAGAAAAATGCCCATGAAACCCCTGAAGACAAAAAGTATAGTCCCAAAAAGCCTAATATAGTAATAATTTTTTTTGATCTCATTTCTTAGCTTCTTTGATTGCCCGCTGTTCCTCCTTCGAAATCGTATACCTACTTTTCCCTTGATTGACCGGTTTTGCATATACTCGCGTACGATCCCTCGTATGCAAGCCCGTAATAACTATACCAGTATTGGACTCATTTAGTACAGCTAAAGAAAAGCTTTGGTCGCCACCTGTCTCACTAAAAGGATTAAAGCGCACTAGTCCAATCTTCTGGATATGAAAGCCCGCATCCTTTTTTATATTTTCGATCTCCTGTGTAATATTTGCAAGCTCCTTTTCGTTTTTAACCTCGGACTCAAGAATTTTATCTAAGACTTTTACTAAATTGCCTCCTTGGGATCGATTTAGCAGTCTTAGATAATGACTTCTCTGATAATAAAAAAGGAAGCTAAGGAAGGAAACCCACAACACTAATAATGAAACAATAACTAATAAAGTTTGTTGATTAATCTCCATTTGAGTAATATTCTAACTCAGTCGTCAAGCTAATACGCTGTGATGGCGACGGCAGTGCCCGATTGGGCATAAACGCAGCCCCACACAAATTCGCCCCCAGTTAAAAGCTTCCTGTGTCCCAAAGTGTTCTCCCAAAGACTAACTGCCTCCTCGGAAGTTGTTGCACCAGTAAGTAAAAACTCAGAAACATTATATTTTTCAAATATCCAAGCGAGATCTTCCCTGCGCTCGGCTAAATTACTAAATCCTTCATGACCATCAAGCGCGCCTAAATCCAGAAGTTCGTTCAGTCTTATTGAAGCAATCGTGCAGAGCTCCGATTTTGTTAGCAGTTCATTTACCCCATAATCTCTTCTTCTCTCATTCACTTTTTCCCAAAGCTCCGGACCAGTCCAAGTTGGCAACGTAGTTGGAGAATTTATAGGTACTTGATTTTCTACATTTTGATTCTCGATGGAAGTATTAAATTCAAGCCCTTCAAGGTCTTTCTGAATTCCTGCAACTGCATAGTCCACACCTTGATTAAATCCATAAACATAGCCCAAGTACGTGCCGGTTGAGACTATAAAAACACCAGAAAAAACATAAATAAGTACTTTCAAAACTAAGTAAAACCCATTTATTATTAATTTCATGTCCTATAATAATTGATTGACGGGGCCATCTATGCTATAATCTCATCATCCTGGAGAATGTGCAATCGACCCGCAGAAGCGCAAGCTTTTTTGCGGGTAGGAAAGTCCAGGCAGCAGGAAGCAGGGTGATCCAGTTAAATCTGGATACGCGAAAGCGCTAGTCAGAGCAACAGAGACTATGTCGGGTCAAAAACCCTAAAGGTTTAAGACTACGAGTGAAAAGTCCCGCAGAGCGGGATCCCGCGGAGCTTTATGTAAAGTGGGAGGCAATCCTCCCCGCTGCAACCTCCGAATTGGTCGTTTGAGGACGCTTCCCCGAGACCTAAAGTGAGGGCTTAGATAGATGATTGCAATAAACAGAACCTGGCTTACTATTCTCCAGGAAATGAATGATCCCGACCAAGGTGTCGGGATTTTTCATTTCTTACCTTCATCTTTTTCGAGAAGGAATTCTTGAATAAAAACCTGTACAGCCAATACTATTGGAACAGACAGAAGTGCACCGACAATCCCGGCAACCCTAACGCCGATAATAAGCGCAAGAAGAGTAGTAATTGGGCTTGTCCCGGTAGACTTTTCCATCACTTTCGGGACAAATACATAAAACTCAATCTGCTGGATTAAAAATGCAAGCGCTCCTGCGGCAAGGCCAGTGAGAGGGGAAATAACTAACCCGACAATGATTACGGGTATGGCGGCGATTATCGGGCCAATCGTCGGGACAATTTCTAAAATCCCCGAGAGTAGTGCCAAGGGAAGAGCAAATGGTATCCCTAAAATTAATAGTCCGACATAAGTCGACACTCCAACCATGAGCATCAAAACAAATTGTCCTCTTGCCCATCCCCCCAATTTCCCTTCAAGTAAATCAATTGTCTTCACAATTCTTTGAGAATGGTTTTTATTAAAAAACATTTCCACTTGTTTATTTCTCGATTCTTGAGCAAGAAGGAAATAAAGTGCAAAAATAAATACTGTAAAAACAGTGATCACGTTTGAAAAAAGTGAGACGCCAACTTTCACCACTTGCGAGGGGAGCATTCCAATTTGCGAGGCAACTTCCCTAGTTACCTCATCAATGATGACTACTGGAATATTCAAATCCTCTAAATATTTCGGCAAACTATTGGCAAAGTTTGAAGTCTGATTTACTAATGGAGAGGCTATCACTGCAATCGAAATACCAAGAACTACAAATACAGCGACGTACACGATAACGATGGAAATGACCCTTGGTACCCTAAATTTTTGAAGCTTCGTAACTAAGGGGTTTAAAACAGACATTATCAAAAGCGCAACAAAAATCTGTAAAATAATGTCGCGGATAAAATACAAAAACCACAAAAGTCCCAAAAAGAGAACGGTAAAAATTATCGTCCGGTGTGAGATTTCGATTTTTCTCGGCATTTATTAGTATTCACTTCACAGAATACCATTTTTGAACCAAATCTTCCACATGTTTTTCAAACGAATTTTCATGAACATCAAACCATCTAATCCTTTTGTCGCGCTTAAACCAAGTCATTTGACGTTTTGCATACTGTCTTTCTGCGCGAATCCAATTATCTATCACCTCTTTTTGGCCTACTTTGCCCTCAAAATACGGCTTCCACTGCCGATAACCAAGTGAACTCATCGATTGATCATCCCAGCTCACCCCTGACTTTAGTAGCCCACTGATTTCCTCTTTAATCCCTGCATCAACTCTCTTAATTACTCTCTCTTTAATATTTTCATTCAGATCACCTTTCGATGCTCCTAATCCAATCATTAATAAATCATAATTAGTTTTAGTCAACTCAGTATTGCTTAATCTTAAGTCTAAATTGCTTTTAGATATTTCTATCGCGCGAATAAGACGGCGTGGGTTTCTTTTGTCGCTTTCGTTCAAAGATCTCGCTTTTGCAATATCCACTGACTCTAAAATATCAAATAATTCGGCAGCACTTTTATCCCTTAAAGTAACTCTGAGATTAAGATTTTTTTTGATACGTGAAGTTTCTATTCCGTCAATTAGGCCTTTAATATATAGCCCCGTTCCTCCGATTATTATCGGCAATTTTCCGCGGGCACAAATATTTTCAACTGTCTTTCTTGCAAATTTAATATATTGAGCAACACTATACTCTTCCCTCGACCCCACCAGATCGTACCCCCAGAACTTCATTTCTTTGAGCAAATCAAAATCTTTTCCGGTTCCTATGTCAAAACCTTGATAAACTTGTCTGCTATCGGCCGAAATTATCTCGCCGTTAAGCTTTTTGGCGAGCCTTGCCGCTAACTTTGTTTTCCCGGTAGCCGTCGGCCCACAAATTACAAGAAGTTTATTTATAATCACTTATAATAATTCTTGTACTAGTCTTTTCAGTTCTTTTCTTGCAGACTCAGTAATTATTTCATAAGAGGGCTCTTCTGGATTCATCATATAACGATCAACCATGAGAGCTGGAATAGCTCTTTCAAGTAAAGCGAGTTTTACCAACCTTATATTTCTCTTATTACCTTTTATTTCGGAAAGGTTAAATATTTTTTCTAACCACCTTCTTCTTTCTTGTTCCAACAAGTCAGTCGTTAAGTTCTTCGCATGCTCCATGCCCAACATCCACCAATGGTAACCAAAAACCGCGTCATAAAACGGCACTCTCCACGACCAGGCCAAATTGGAAAATAATACCACTTCTTTATCGCTTACCACCAACAAATCGCCAGGCTGAAAATGGCCGTGCACAAACTCAAGATCCTCAACGGTCAGGCTTGACTCAATGATTCGAATACCCTTCTCAACTAGCTTCAAGTCGCTTTCATTTTTTAAAACATCGCTCTGACTCTGTTTTTCCACTGCAGGCATCCAAACCTTAAATAACATTCTTCTAAAAGACCACTCATCTGGCTTTTTCACCCAAGGGATGCTTCTACAATTTTTTCTATATTCAGAATATAAATTAAAATATTTACTTAGCTGTCTGTTTGGTGCCGGGTGCCTCGTAATTACACATTCGGCATTCACTTCTTCCATTACAAGGACTTCAAACTGCTTCTCATCATCCCACGGAAAGCTACCATATATCTTGGGAGGCCTAATTGTGGAACTATTGTTTTGAAATTCAAAAGCCTTAATCATTTCTACCTCACTGGTCATGGTCTTCGTACCTTGAATCTTAAGCACCGCTCTTTTAGGTTGCCCATCAACATTCATAACTCCATGACAACTCACCGCACCTATTTTGCCAGTTTTCCACCATTCACTTTTTCGAAGGCGATTCCAATCCGGGACAAAGCCTAGATCACTGGAGACTTGAACAAAAATATCTTTCCACCTTAAGGCAAGATCGTCCCCAAGAATCCTCATTTCAGAAATATTATTTTGGATCATTACCTCGCTAGCCACTAGCTGTAGTATAAATTATTTAAGAACTTGACGCTTTAGTTTCTTGCCTGGAGTAAAACGAGGAGACCGATGAGATTTGATCGTCACAAACTTCTCTGTGTTTGGGATCTTGACAGTTTTTCCCTTCATTCTGATCACTCGGAAAGTTCCAAAGCCCGACAAGACTACCTTTTCCCCTTTCGAAAGAGACCGACCAACCTCAGAAAGAAATGTTTCCACTACATCATTCGTCGCCTTTTTAGTCAAATGAGCCTTTCTTGAGACTTGTTCGATTAATTGTTTCTTTGTCATTGCCCAGAGGATAAAATATCAAATTTAGAAAGTCAAGTGACTGTTTTACTTTGCGGCGGTCGTCTCTACCGCTCTTATCTCCCGAATAACTGTCACTTTCACTTGGCCGGCATACTCAGCTTCCTTTTCAATTCTTTTTGTGATGTCACGGGCCAAGACTATTAACCGATCGTCATCCACTTTATCGGGGTTTACTACCACCCTTACATCTCTACCCGCTTGAAACGCAAGCGCCTCTTCCACCCCTTCAAAGCTTTTGGCAATCTCTTCGATCTTTTCCATCCGTTGAATATATCGCTCGTGCGGTTCATACCTTGCTCCCGGACGTGATCCGCTAATAGCATCCGCCGCCCATACAATCACTGACTCGATTGAAGAGAATGACTTATCTTCATGATGCTCCGCAATAATTGAAATAATTTTCTTTGGAAGTCCAAATTTTTTAGCAATTTCTACTCCCTTTTGAACATGCGTCCCTTCATCACTGATATCGACTTTTCCAATATCATGCAGAAGTCCTCCAAGTCTCACTATTTCCTCCTCTGCCCCCAACTCACGAGCAATGCTCATGGCGATTTTTGTCTCTTCAATGGTGTGAAGCGCTAAGTTTTGGCCATAACTAGTTCTAAATTTAAATTTCCCAATCATCTTAACAAGATCTGCGGGGAGATTATACTCACCTACTTCCTCAACAATTTTCTTCCCTTCCTCAAGTAAGACGCCATCCATATCATTTCTAACTTCCACTACCACCTCTTCAATCCTTGATGGCTGAATTCTCCTGTCTTTTATCAGCCGCTCAAGAGAACGCTTGGCGATCTCACGCCTAATGGGATCAAAAGAGGACAATCTTATTTCCATCGTCTCGTCTAGCTCAAGCTCTACCCCGCAAGCCCTTTCAAATGCACGTATATTCCGACCTTCTTTACCGATAATCCTACCCTTTGTTTCCTCGTCAGGGACCCTTACGGTCGAAATTGTGTACTCAGCCACATAACTAGTCGCCCCATGCTTTAGCGCGTCTACAATAATTTCTCGGGCGCGTTCATTTGCTTCTTGCTTTACCCGTTCTTCAGCATTTCTAATCCGCTTGGCCCGCTCACCTGTCAGCTCTTGCGAGAGCTCATCTAAAAGCATTTTTTTTGCTTCCTCGCGAGTCAAAGACGAAGATTTTTCAAGCTTTTTAATTAATTCCTCCCTGAGTTTCTTTGTGTCTTTCATGATTAATATTATCCAAAGCAAAGAAATCCCGGACCGATTGTTTAACGGCCCTGAGTGAAGAATCCAGTGATAGGAGCTTTCTTCATATTATTTCCTTACTCCGAAGCTATTTTAGCTTTTTGTGAACAAAAAATCAATCAAATAAATTTCTTCACCGCGTCCCACCTAAAGCCGCGGCGCATGAGATAATCACGCATTTTTTTCTTGCGAAGATCTTTATCATATTTACTCCACCGCCATTTATTTTTATTAATTAGTTTTACGATAATTTTATCCTCATTAATATTACTTTTCCCTAAAATTTTTTTAATAATATTTCTATCTATCCCTTTCTGGTGCAATTCTTGGGTAATTTCCAAAGTCGATTTTCCTCTAAATTGAATACGTTGGGAAACCCACCATTGTGCAAATTTATAATCATCAATTAATTCCAAGCGCTTTAATCTATTGAAGAGCTTTGTGTATATACTTCTATGTATTTTTTTCCTCTTTAACCAATCCGTTAATTCCTTTTTGCTTCGAGGGCGAAGCGTAGAATACTTCAGTATTTTTTCATAAGTTTTTTGAAACTCTGCTTTCTTAACAACTTGTCCTACTTCGGCTTCTGTTAGCTCTTGTTCCACACGAAGATTGAGCTTTACAAAGCTATCCAAATCAATCCCGAACCCAAACTTTCCATCCAAATACACATTCACGCGATTGAAGCTCTTCTGCTTTTTTATTGAGGTGATCGTGGGCACTTACTCTTTCTCTTCTCCTAATTCTTTCGGAAGATTTTTCCCTGACTCAAACGTTTCCCAAATCTTTTTCTCCAATTCTTTGGAAAGTTTTTCATTTTCTTTTAAGAACATTTTAGTTGCTTCCCTTCCCTGTGCTAAAACTTTTCCTTCATAATTAAAAAATGATCCGCTCTTAGTGATAAGTCCAAGGTCTACCGCCACATCCAATATCCCGCCTGTCTTTGAGATACCTTCATCATTCATGATATCAAACTCGGCAACTCTTAAAGGAGGCGCCACTTTGTTTTTAACTACCCTCGCTCTATGCCTTGATCCAACCACATTATCTCCATCTTTAAGCACCTCTATCCTTCTAATGTCGATGCGAATAGAAGAATAAAATTTAAGTGCTAATCCTCCTGGTGTTGTCTCTGGATTCCCAAACATCACTCCGATTTTTTGCCTGATCTGATTTGTAAAAATGAGAATAGTCTTAGACTTCGAAATCGCTCCAGTAAGCTTCCTTAGAGCTTGGCTCATTAGTCTTGCTTGCATTCCCATCACAGCGTCACCCATTTCTCCCTCAAGCTCAGCCCTCGGAACAAGAGCGGCAACAGAATCAACGATGATCACATCAATCCCGCCCGACCTGATCAATGTCTCTGTGATCTCAAGCGCTTGCTCGCCGCTATCCGGCTGGCTTAGAAGAAGCTCATCCAAATTGACCCCAATCAGCTCAGCACGAGCTGGGTCCAAAGCATGCTCTGCATCCACAAAAGCACATTGACCACCCGCTTTTTGGGATTCCGCGATGACATGCAAACCAAGGGTAGTCTTTCCACTAGCTTCTGGCCCATAAATCTCAATTATTCTTCCCTTAGGAAAGCCGCCAACACCTAGCGCCAGATCAAGTGCAATAGAACCAGTCGGGATAGTTTGAACTTTCATCCTTTCGTCGCCACGCTGACCAAGTCTCATAATAGATCCTTTACCATATTGCTTTTCGATTTGTTCCATCGCTAATTTTATTGCCTGAAGCTTTTGTTTTGACCCTTCTTGCTTTTGAGGTTGAATAACTTCTTTTTTCTTTTTAGCCATAATTTGTATTCTTATACCATCCTCTAGTATGAAGTGCAAGACCTATTTATATGGTAAAATTACACGGCGGGGAGTAGTTTAATGGCAGAATGCGCGGCTGGGGGCCGTGTAGTCCGAGTTCGATTCTCGGCTCCCCGACTCACCCCAACCAAAAACCCCCTTGCCTCGCGGGGATTTCTGGAAAAATACTTTCTGGTGCTTAAGCCTCAGGGCAACTTAAACTGTCCCAGGTATCCTTGCTAACAAATTTTGTAAGTCTAGACCCATCCATTTCTGCCTTCACGGCATATCTTACTTGGGTTCCTCCATCCTTTGTCGGTCTCTCGTATTTTGTTTTTTTGCACTGAGAAACAGGAACGCTCACCTTTGCTCTCTTTTTAACATCGTAAAAATCAACAGAATTCATTTATGGTTCACCTCCTTTTTACTTAGCCTCACTCAAGCTTAAAAATAATCCAGGTGGCCACTACTTGTCAAGCTCAAATCAAATTCATGTTATATTTAGAGTGTGGATAAAACTCAAAAAAGCCTTTTGATTATTTTTATTCTCGCCCTCCTTTTAAGGACTATTAAGCTCAGTTCACTTCCCGCGGGGTTCCATGCTGATGAAGTACGGGCCGGCTGGAACGCCTACTCTATACTCAAAACCGGTCAGGATGACCGGGGGAATACACTTGCCATGTACTACAATACCTTCGGCGATTTCCGACCGACAGGAATCATCTACTTTACGATTCCTTCGATTGCAATACTGGGACTTAATGAATTTGCCGTGAGATTGCCCTCGGCGCTATTCGGGGCACTAACCATCTTTCCTTTATTCTTATTTACCTTTGCTCTCACTAATAAAAAGGGTATTGCCCTCCTGGCAAGCCTCTTTTTAGCAATCTCTCCCTGGCACATTTCAGTTAGCCGGGCCACAAGCGAAGTAGCTATTTCTATGTTTTTTGTTCTTGGCGGGCTAGTCTTTCTTACTAAAAACAAATTTATCAGCATAATATCTTTCCTAATTGGCTACCTTTTGTATCATTCAGCTCGCTTACTTTCCCCTGCATTTGCGTTGATCACTCTTCTTTATCTTTGGCGAAATAGTTCAATCACAAGTAAAAGACATGCTGTTAGCGTCACTATAATATTGATCCTTCTCACGGGTCTGTTTACTTTTGACAAGGAAGCAAGGGGGAGATTCTCTCAAGTTTCTATCTTTAACGATATCGATACCGCAAAGGAACTAATGAGAATGCCGTTTGAGGAGGGTGAAAACAAAGTCTTTATCGCCAGATTTTTCCACAACAAGCCGCTTACTTATTCAAGGAAGTTTATCAATGAGTACACAAGTTATTTCAGTGCGAACTTCCTTATCGGCGACGAGGGGAAGCCCGCAAGATATAGAACCCCCGCAATAGGCGTACTAACCTATATCGAGGTTATCCTTGTGCTCGTGGGCCTTGCCGCAATCTCGCGAAAAAATAAATATTTTCTTGCTCTCCTTCTACTGCTTGCGGCGCCCTTGCCCGCTGCGCTCACTACCGAAGATGCGCCAAACCTTCACCGATCTTTTTTTATGGTGCCGTTCTTTTCGATAATTGAAGCAATTGGGTTTAGCTTTTTGACTAGTTTCAAGCCATACTCGAAATTAATTACGGTTGGACTATCTTTCGCAATCCTCGCCAATTTCATATTTTTTTGGCACATGTACTCTACTCACGCTGTATATAAAATATCAGGCAGCAGAAGCTACGGCTCAAAAGAACTGGCGCTTCAATTAAATGAAGTCGAAAACAAATACGACCAAATCTTCCTTACAAACATCCCCGACGACCCATATCCATGGATCGCATTCTTTAATAAATTAAATCCGGATGAATTTAACAAATCTGCGATCAAAAGGGAACATGGAGTGTGGACGTATAGAAACTACATTTTCACAACTCAGCGCTGTCCATCCCAAGACGCTTTTGATAACCAAAAACCCGACAATATCCTTGCGGTTGACGCTGAAGGATGTTCAGAGGGGAGTGATCTTCATAATCGCGGAGATGTCCAAATATTATCTGAGGTCAAACGGCCAAACGAAGCCGAGACAGTTATTTACACCCTCTGGTCAAAAACTTCAAACCAATAAATTTGCACCCCACCCCCTCCTGGGATTAGAATCTAGGTAAGACATGTCCACACACACACACACACACACTGCCTGGGTAAGCTAGCGAGGTTCTTCTTTGTTTTTGCGTTAGTGGTTTTTGGACTTTTGTTATTCCAATCGCCAGCCGAAGCGGCTGTCACTTTAACCGACAATGCAAATGACTACACAATTGAAAATGAATACTACAAAGCTGTAATACCAAAAGCAAGCGCTTCCAATTCAAGAGGGATAATTGAATATTTATACGTCAAAAAACAAGATACCTCTTTATCTCAAAATTTAGTGCATGAACCGGCTACCACTTCACGGTATGGATTAGGTTTTTTAGAAGGATCGGGCAATGCGACTGGAAACAACGCAATAGGTTTACAGGATGAAGCATCTATTTCAATAACTATCTTAGAAAATACTTCTTCAAAAATTCGCATAAAATCCGAGGCTACTAATAACGGAACAAATTATATAGAGACATGGACTTTCTGGGCCAAAAAACCCTATTTCCAAAGTGAAGCCGAGGCAACCGTAACTAATGCAAGTGGATATCTCACAAATCAATCCCAGTTCGCGTGGATGATAAACCCAAATTTAACAAGCAATTGGTACGCTACAGATAAAGACGGAGATGCCGTCCAATTGTCTGGATTAGTTGGTCACCAAATTCATAGCCCGAATCTCAACACATACCCATGGATTAATTATCAATTCCCCGATGAGACAGTAAGTTTCGGAACAATATTTACGGATGTGTACGATCATTTAGGTACTGTCGCAGAAACTGGTGAGTGGAAATATGAGTATCAGCTAGACTTTGCTTTAGGCGGCGGATCATTTGGTTCACCAATAAAGCAGGGCTATAAGCGCGCCGTAACGACAATATATTACACAACCAATGAAGCCACCAACACAGATATATCTGCCTTTGCACAAAATCATTATCAAAACGCTACCGCAACTACAACAGAAAACCCAACCCTTCAAGCTACAAACAGCTCCAGCAACATCTATCTCCAAAAAACGGGCATATCTTCTGCACTGGTCAGTTCGCCCTATTTCCTACTTAGACAAAATACCCAAAATCCTCACACCAATTTAACTTCACACAGACAACAATACGAAACCTCAATATATGCCCCAATTTATAAAAATCAAAACACCATTCGTTCACACAACTCTTATTACGATTTTGAAGATCAACTCCTCTATTCACTGAAATACAGCAATGATACGCAAACTTTTGATTATGGGACAATCGCAAGTGCTACTCCCAGCAACTCTTCATATGAAACTTCTCTGCAAAATACTGCTAGTAGCAGTGACGGAAAAGTTGATTACAGCACCACTTTCAAAACGTGGAGTGATAGCGACAAACTCCAAATAACCGGTACTGCTTCAAATGGCTCTGCCTCTGCACCTGTCAAGGATATTTATGTTGCTATCAAACCCCGCTTTACAGGCTTAGAAAGTAATGTTGAGGCTGAATCCGCCACTCCCACAGAATCTATAGTTTCCAGTCTAATTACCACTGACAATAAATGGACTAACTATAATATATACAGCGGGGACTCTGGAACGAGTTTGATATACAAAGATAATGAAGAAAATGTTCCCACCTTAACAATCCCTCTCTCTGTTTCTGACGGACAGTATTATTTAAGAGCCTATGTCTGGAGTCGCATAGAGGGAGACATTACCTACTATTACTCCACTGATAACAGTAATTGGAATAATTTTGTCGCGCCTGCTCCATCAAGTGGACAGACAGAATTGTATGTTAAAGATTTAGGCATAGTTACAATAAGTGGTGGAGTTTTATATATAAACGACGATGATAGCGCAGTGAGTGGAATTACAGGTTACCCAGGATGGGATAGGATAACTTTACAGGCTGTCCCTCGTATTACAGATTTGGGATCAAATGTATACGATGTAAGACTGTCAGATGCTATTTATGGCAATATGGGTATTGGTGTTAAAGTGAATTCTCCCACTGATAACATTACTGTTGATGTGGGAGACTCTGAATTAAGAGTATATCTCTATAAACAAGATACCGAGCAAACTCTCACTACTTTTAGTTACCCTTTTGATGTTGAGATATATCCACATACTGGGTGGTTAAGTAGCTCCTCTGAATTTACCAGCCTCCATTCAAGAAATGCTCTGACTTACTCAAAACATACTTTTTATCTCCCAGAGGGTATACACACTGGAAGAACCAATACCGTTTATTCCGAAGGCTCCATTGCTTACTCAACCGAACCATATAATAATACCAGCCTGGTTAATTTAACTCTGACTCCTTCAACAGGAACTGTGGATGTAGTTATAGATACCTGGAATACTTCAGGAAATTATTATAAAAAATGGACTGAAACTGGGTCAACCGCAGGCATAACCACTGGTCATACGGTTAGCAGTCTAAACCCTAATGCAATTTATGATATCAAAGTAGATGGTCAAAAAATTGCAGAGAAAATAGCAGGCCAATCTGGCCAAATTACTTTCGATTATTCAGGTGGGTATTCTACAAAAACGTTTGAAGTCGCAGACCATGTTTGGCCTCCATCTTCTCCTACATCTTGTAATGATACCGTCCCTGGTGGTTCACCATACCTTTATTCAGCCACGGCTAAGAGTTCGTCCGCAATTGCTTTGCAATGGGTTGAGGCTGGGGAACCGGTAGACAAATATGCAGTGGAATATGGGACTAAGTCTGGGGTGTATCAGTTTGGAGCCGAGAGCATTGGGGGGAAGGGAACTACCAGTTACTTGGTACAGGAATTGTCTCCTGGGACTAAATACTACTTCAGGGTGAGAGCTGGGAATAGGTGTGCCACTGGGCCTTGGAGTGGGGAGATATCAGCTGCCACATATGGGAGAGGATATTTTGGTATTCCTTCTTTGACTACTGGAACTAACCTGGAAACTGAAATTATTGATATAGAGACAGTGGGGAGGGAAACTGGGGTATACACTGTTCAGGCTGGGGATACTTTGTATTCCATAGCAGAAGAGATGCTTGGAGATGGTAGCAGGTGGCCGGAACTGGTTGAGTTGAACCAAGACAAATACCCCTCTCTGGTTACCAACCCCGGATATTTAGTTGTTGGCTGGGAGCTAACCCTGCCTGGGGAAGAGGAAGCAGGAGAAGAAGCTGGGTATGCTGTCACAGTCAAGGTCATAGACGAGGAAAGTAACCCTGTGGAGGGAGCCAGAGTGGAGATTCATTCAGAGGTGAAGTCTGCAACTACAGACAAAAAAGGAATTGCCGCATTTACCAATGTAGAGGGAGGAGAACACCAGATATTAATTGCATACAACAACCAACAAGGAGAACAGAACATCAATCTCACTGGGGATACTGTGGAAGAGTTCAAATTCACCATCCAGATATCACCAACCTCACCATTCAGGGATATTCGAGTAATGACTGCAATCGGAGGATTAAGCATCTCACTTCTTTTAGCCATTATCTTTCTCATAAAGAGAAAGAGATAAAGTTTTACCTCTTTGGAGATTGCTTTTTTCGCCTGGCTCGGCCGCCAGTCCCAACTTTACGACGCTCACGGATTCGGGGATCGCGGGTCAAAAGTCCTGCTCTCTTCAGGGGAACACGGAATTTTTCCGGATTAACTGAGGAAAGCGCTCTTGCGACACCATGAACGACCGCTTTCAATTGGCCTCTTTTGCCGCCTCCAACAACTTTTACGGTCACAAAATACTTCCCAAGTGACCCAGTCAGCTCAAAAGGCAGGCTCCATATTTTATAACTTGATTCCCCTGGAAAATACTTGCCAATCAATATTCCATTGACCAGGCTCTCTTTATCCCCCTTGTAGAGCCTCACTCTTGCGGACGCAGACCGCCTGCGGCCTACGGCATAGATATAATCTCTTTTAGTTTTCTTTTTCATTTTCATTAAATTTACCTACGTATGGATTTTTGTCCCCAACGACTAGCCTCAGGCGCTTCATCCTTACCTTCCTCAGGCGATTTTTTGGCATCATCCCTCTGACGGCAAGCTCAATTATCCTGGCAGGATGCTCACTTTTCATCTTCGAATAAGATATTGTTTTTAGCGCTCCAGGATAACCTGAATGTCTATAATACTTCTTTTGCGATTCTTTTCTCCCTGTAACTTTAATTTTTTCTGAATTAATCACAACCACAAAGTCGCCAACGTCAGCATGAGGCGAATATTGAACCTTGTTTTTACCCATCAATAAACGCACAATCTCGCTTGCCAACCGGCCTAAAACCCGACTATCAGCATCAATCAAATGCCAATTATGGGTGATATTATTTGTTTTTGGATGAATCGTTTTCATTTTTTTTGCTTGTTTCTATGAGCTCAAGGATCGCCATTTCCGCACTATCTCCTTTTCTGGGAAGAAGCTTTGTCAGTCTTGTAAATCCAGAACTTCTCGAGGTTGCCAGTTCTTTATATTTATCAAAAAATATCTGCACAGTCTCCTTGTCATTCCCTAACATCGATAAAGTTTGGCGCCGCGCCGACAGGTCCCCTTGTGCAACCAACCTTAAAATTCTATCAATCTTTGGCTGGGTGGCTTTCGCTTTTGCCTTGGTGGTTTTGATCTTTCCATGTTCTGCCAAAGAACGAACAAGCGACCTATACATCGCCCTTCTCGATCTCCCGCTTCGGTTCAATTTTTTGGTAGCAATCTTTTTACGCATTGGTTAGCTCAACCCCTCTGTCTTTTAAGACTTTATACACAATATCTATCGATTTTTCTCCCAAATTACGGACCTTCGATAAATCTTCTCTTTTTGCAGTTGCAAGTTTATCTACCGTGTCCAAGCCAGATTTTACGAGGGCATTAGCTACTCTTGTAGGTAATCCTATTTCTTCAACCGACAAACTACCCACTACTCCCAAGCCGTCATTTTCTAATTGAACCTCTTTCTTTTTTGGTTTCACAGGGTTTATTACTTGTTCCAAATATGAAGATAAGATCTTTGAACTTTTAGATAAAGCTTCGCGAGGGGAGAGAGTCCCGTCCGTCCATACTTCCATGACCAATTTATCATAATTTGTAAATCGGCCAACACGCGTCTCTTCAACCTTGAAATTCACTCTTTGAACAGGTGAAAAGCTTGCGTCCAAAGGAATCATCCCAACGGTACCTTTCTCTCGATCTTCGGAAGGAGAATAACCCACTCCCGATTCTACCTCCATTTTAGCCTCAAGCTTTGCTCCTTTCGAAAGATTAGATAAAACAAGTTCTGGGTTCGCCACTTTCACTCCTGAAGGAGTCTTAATGTCTCCCGCTTTCACTTCCCCAGCGGTCTTTACCGACAAAGTAACCTTGGCTGGTTTATCACCTTCGTAAACAAAACGAACCTTCTTAAGATTAAGTAAAAAATCCAAAACATCCTCTTTCATCCCTTTTAGGCTTGAAAACTGATGTTTAACGCCGGAGATTTGAACACGAGTAATTGCCGCCCCATTAAGCGATGACAACATCACCCTTCTAAGAGCGGTTCCCATTGTATGCCCAAAACCAGCAACTAATGGAGAAATAACGAGCTTTGCGTACTTGCTATCTCCTTTTTCTTCTTTTATTTCAAATATTGGCTCCATAATAATCACCTCCTCAGTGTTCCCGAAAGTTAAAACTTTCGCCCCCGCATTAGCGGGAGTAAAATTCTACAATATCTTGAGCCTCTATCGGCTCTATAACATCGTCAAATAATGGAAGACGGACAATTTTACCCGCTGCGGCCTTCTTTTTCAACCATAAGGGGGCTTTTTTACCCTTTTCTTTGAGAATTGCTTTAACAGGCGGGATTTCAAGTGCTTTCGAAGACAAGGTGATTGTTTCCCCGGGGCTTATTTGATATGAAGGAACATTAATTCTCTTGCCATCAATATATACATGCCGATGAGAGACTAATTGCCTCGCCATCATTCTTGTAGGCGCAAATCCAAGCCGAAAGACCACATTATCTAGCCTTGACTCCAACAAAGAAAACAACGAATCGGCAGTATTTCCCTTCGTATTAAGTGCCTGAGTCATATATCGCCTAAATTGTTTCTCCATCAAGCCATACATCCTCTTTACTTTTTGTTTTTCTCTTAACTGCCTACCATATTGCGACTGCCTTCTCCCTGGACCCTTAGGACCATGGACTCCTGGAGGGACATTCAGCCGCGTTAGCCTCGTACCTTTTCCAAATAAATCTATCCCTTCTCTCCTGGATAATCTGTCTTTTGGTCCGATATATCTTGCCATAATTACACTCTTCTTTTCTTTTTAGGTCTCGGTCCATCATGGGGAATTGGCGTCACATCAGCAATTTGGCTAATCTTCACTCCAGCAGACCTAATCGCCCTTAAAGCAGCATCCCTCCCCGGTCCAGGACCTTTAATGTATACTTCAGCTTCTTTCATCCCAAATTCATCTCGGGCCTTCTTTACTATTCCCTCTACCGCGGATGTAGCGGCAAAAGGAGTTGCCTTTCTTGTCCCTTTGAAGCCCAAAAGTCCGGAAGATCCCCAGCAAACCACATCCCCGCCTCTATCCGAAACGGTAACCAAAGTATTATTAAAACTCGCAGAAATATATATCCTGCCTTTATCAATCTGTTTCTTTTTTGCCGCCATTTTTATTTATTAACTTAAGATTTTCTTTTGCGTAAGTGCTTCTTTCCTAAATGATCCCACGGTCTTTCTCTTTCCTCGCCTCGTCCTGGCATTTGATCGGGTTCTTTGGCCCCTCACCGGAAGTCCTCTTGAGTGTCTCACCCCTCTATAGCTTCCAGTTGTGAATAATCTTTGAATATCGGAGCGGGTCTCTCTTAATAGCTCACCTTCAATCTTATAACTTTCAAGTTTTGAGGCAATATTTGCAATTTCCTTGGTTGAAAGCTCTGACAATCTCCTGGCACTATCGATCTTCGCCGATTTTAAAATATCCCTCGACCTAGTCCACCCTACGCCTTTAATTTTTGTAAGAGCGTAGTCTATTCTGGATTTATCTGGTAGTTCAACTCCTGCTATTCTTGCCATATTAACCCTGTCGCTGTTTGTGTTTTGGGTTTTTACAAATTACCCGAAGCACTCTTTTGCGCCTCACAATCTTACAGTCTTTACAAATTTTCTTTATTGATGATCTGACTTTCATATAACTTAATCGTTTATCTTTTAGCGATAATTCTTCCTCTTTTGTCATCATAAGGGGTCATCTCCATAACTACCGCTACCCCAGGCAAGAGCCTCCTAAAACCCCTTCTCATTTTCCCGGATGGCACTCCAATTACCTCCCTGCCGTCAATAAGCCTGACCCTAAACATCGTATTTGGTAAAGCCTCGGTGATCTCTCCATTAATCTTGGTATTTTCTACTCTTTTGACCATATTTTACCTTGTCAAAACAATTCGACCGCGGCTATCCAAAGCTACGGTCTCCTCAAAAAGCGCAGCCATCTTACCATTTTTAGTTCGAATTGTCCATCCATCTTCCTCTATTTCGAGCTCAGGAGAACCATAACAATACATTACTTCTATCGCCAAGGCAATTCCCTCGCGTATTTGTACTTTTTCGCTTTCCGAGCCTGAAACAAAACAAGGAACATATGGAGCTTCGTGCAGTTCCCGCCCCACTCCATGCCCCGTCAGAGATTCTATCGGACTATAGCCCTCACCTCTAATCACTTCTTCTATCGACTTTGAAATGTCGCCGATTGTTTTTCCAACTTTCACAGATGAAATTGCCTTATTTAAAGCTTTTTTACCAGTTTCTAAAAATTTATCGTCCCCCAAAGTCCCGTCGATACTAGATGTAAATGCAGAGTCCGCATGAAAACCTTTAAAATAAAGTCCAACGTCCACACTCACAATGTCCCCTTTTTTAAATATTACAGTGTCCTTTGGAATCCCGTGAACAACTCCCTCATTAATATTAACGCAAGTGGACCACTTATAGCCTGGAACCATCTTAAAACTTGGGACAGCACCAGACTCCTTAATAAGTTTAGTAGCAAGATTTTCTATCTCCAAAGAGCTAACCCCAGGCTTAACTTCTCCTTTAAGCTTTTTTTTAATCACCGAAAGCTTCTTGCCCCCTTCCCTCATCACTGCAATTTCTTGATCTGTTTTTAAACTAATTCCTTTCATATGATTCCAGTAATTTTACTAAATCTTTTTGGATCTCATTAATTTCTCTATCCCCATCTACTCTTTGAAGCAGATCATCCTCATCTAATTTCTTGATTACTTTTTCTATACTGCTCTTATACAAGAAGAGCCGCTCTTTCACGCTCTCGGGAGAATCATCCTTTCTTCTGATTAATTTACCTCCGCATTTATCGCAAACTTCACCTGAAGGTAGATTCGTTGCAAGGTTATAAATCTCTCCACACTGTGCACACATTCTTCTTGATGAAATCCGCTTTATCACTTGAGCCTCGCTAACCTCCAAAAATATAGCCAAATCAATCTTTTTCCCTTTTCCCTCTACCCACTTCTTAAGTAGATCGTATTGATCCACCAAGCGCGGGTACCCATCAAAAATGATATTGTCAGCCTGAGGTGAGTTTTTACCAAGATAAGATAAAACATACTCACTCATTTCTTTGCTTGGGATAAGCCCCCCTTTTTCCATAATCGCTCTAATCCGCGGATCATTTTTTGATAATTCACGAGTTAACGTGCCTGACGAAAAATAAAAAAGACTGAACTTTTTGGCCAATTTCTCCGCTTGAGTACCTTTTCCTGAACCTGGAGGCCCCAGAATAATTATATTCATCTTAATATCCCTTCATACTTTCTCATCACAAGCTGTGCTTCTATGTCGCGTGTCAGTTCAAGTACGACCGAGACCACAATTAATATTCCCGTGCCGCCAATCACTAAATTGGAAACTCCGATTATCCCGGACATCAAAGAGGGGAGTATTGCAATGAGACCCAAAAACAACGCTCCTATCATCGTTATTCTAGACAAAACAAAAGAAAGGTATGAAACAGTCTGGCTCCCTGGGCGAATTCCTGGAATAAAACTACCGCCTTTTTGTAAATTTTCAGCGATCTTTTCCGGATTAAACACTATCGCCGTATAAAAATACGTAAAACCAAAAACTAAGAAAAAGTAAAATACGTTATAGACCACCGATTGCGGATTAAAAAGCTCCGTAATTCTTACGGCAATGTTTGCAACCTTTGGGTTACCAACACCTGCCAAAAACTGCCCCACTAATGAAGGCATCAAAACCAATGAAACTGCAAAAATTATCGGAATGACGCCGGCCTGATTTACCCTCAACGGAAGATACGAAGCAGAGCTTCCTTCCTGAACCCTCCCGCGCGCTCTAGCATGCCTAATTGGTATTTGCCTTGTGCCCTCATTTACAAAAACAATTAATCCAATGATTACTATCGCAACGATTAAAAATACCATTATGCTCATCACATTCTCTGATTGAACTGTGGCCGCAGAACGACCAATCACGACTGGCATGCGTGCAATTATCCCCGCAAAAATTAAAAATGAAATCCCGTTCCCAACTCCATATTCAGTAATTAATTCTCCAAGCCAAATAGCAAGCATTGTCCCCGCCATCATGGTAATCGCCAAGGCCATCACCCCAAAAGGCGTGAGACTTGGGATAATATTTTGATTGTTTAATAAAACATAAATTCCAAATCCCTGAAAAAGCGACAAAGGAATCGTCAAAAACCTGGTGTACTGATTTATCTTCTCTTGCCCATATTCACCCTCTTTTGACAACTCTTCAAACCGCGGAATGGCAAAAGTAAAAAGCTGCATAATAATCGAGGCATTGATATACGGGGCAAGTCCTAGGGCCATAATTGAAAAATTGGCAAGGGTTCCCCCAGAAAACACATCCAAGAGGGATAAAAGTGCACTCCCCGCAAAAAGCGCCTGCAGTGAGCTTCGGTCGAGCCCAGCAGCTGGAATATGACCAATGAAGCGGTATGCCGCCAAAATAAGCCCTGTGATTACAATTTTCTTTCGAATGTCTGGAGAGTTTATACTTCTTGAGAAAAATGCAAATATTTCAGCAATCATTTAACTATTGTACCTCCGGCTTTCTTAATCTTACGAGCGGCAGCCGAGGTTACAGGCAGCTCGATAGTCAACTTTTTTGCTAATTTGCCCCCATCCACTATCTTCACTCCCAATAATGCTCTCTTCCGGCTTACCATCCCAGATTTAACTAATTTTTCCAGAGTAATATTTTCACCTGCCTTAAATACATTTAGCCTCTCTATCTTCATAGCGATAGATTTTTTTTGCGGCTTTAATTTCCCTTTGCCTCTTTGAAGGGGCAATCTTTTTATAAGAGACTTTTTTACTTTTATCCCTTCAAAAAGTAAGGGGATTTTTTTTCTGGTCTTTTGTCCTTTTTGCCCCCTACCTGACGTATGCCCGCCTTTACCGCTTCCATAGCCCCGTCCCACTCTTTTACTACTTCTTTCTTTTACTTTAGGGAGTTTATCCATTTTTTATTTTCTGTTTTCTTTGAATATCTTTAATAAGTTCAAGAGCTTTTATTGTCGCATAGACGTTTGTCACTTTACTTCTTGTACCCATGATCTTTCCAACTACATCGCGAACTCCAGCGGCTTCCAACACTACTCTCATTGGCCCACCGGCAATGATCCCAGATCCTTCTGGCGCTGGCTTCAGTAGGACCCGAGCGGCATTGTACTTTGCTCTAATTTCAAAGGGGATAGTCCTTCCAGATAAAGGAACCTCGGCCATTTTGCTTTTTGCTTTAGCAATTGCCTTTTGGATCGCTGATCGCACATCATCTCCCTTTGAAAGATCCGCACCCACCTTGCCATTCCCGTCTCCTACCACCACGAGCGCGGTAAACCTCATCTGATTTCCACCCTTAGTCTTCTTGGAGACCCTTTTGATCTCCACCACAATTTCCTTATTTTCACTATCTATATTTTGATTAAATCCACTCATTATTATATTTTTAAGCCGGCTTTCCTTGCCGAATCGGCCAATAATTTCACCTTACCATGATACTGATACCCACTTCTATCAAATACCGCCTTTTGAATTTTTTTACCAGAAGCTTTCTTTGCAATTTCCTCTCCAACACTTTTTGGATCATCTCCAAAAGCTGAACTCAGCGTAACACTTTTCTTATCATCTATAAGCTGGGCATAAATCTTTTTGTTCGACCGAAAAACAGACAGTCTAGGCACATTTTTTGTGCCTTTAATCTTTCCTCTTATTCGTCTTTTTCGAACTGATCTTAATTTTGTTAACATTTTATTCAGATGCACCAATGGCTTGCTTTCCAGGCTTTCTTCTTATCACTTCACCTTGATATCTAATCCCGCTTCCTTTATATGGATTCGGCTTCCGAACATCGCGGATCCTTGCCGCAACTTGACCAACCACCTCTTTATCAATACCTTCAATGGTAATCAAATTCTTCTCAACCTTAAACTTGGTATCCTGAGGAGCTTTTATGATAACCGGATGAGAAAACCCAACTGACAGCACTAGATCATCGTCTTTCACTTCTGCTCGATATCCAGGGCCTTCAATCTCAAGCGCCTTGGTCCAGCCCCCACTTACTCCTTTCACCATATTTTGCAGGTGAGATCTTATTGTTCCCTTTAAGACTTTTGCCTGCCTAGTTTCTTTTTTCTCCACGACCAATAATTTCCCATCCTCCTCTTTAATCTCAAGCATATGGGGAATTTCTTTGAAAAGCGTGCCTTTAGGTCCTTTTATCTGAACCTTTCCGTTAGCTTGTTCGAAACTGACGCCTTCTAATAATTCGACTGGTAATCTACCGTATCTTGCCATATCACCAAATTTCCGCTATTACTTCTCCGCCAACTTTTTTCTTCAGAGCCTCCTTTGAACTAAGAATCCCCAAAGGGGTTGAAAGGATAAAGACAGATATACCTTTCTTTCCGGACAAGGCTTTAACATCAAGATATTTTCTCTGGCCAGGCTTTGACCATATTTTTAGATCTGTCAAGAGTGGGCTCTTTTTGTGATAAGCAATCTCAACCAGCAAACCATCTTTATTCTTAACCACATTCGACAAATAACCCGCCCTTTTAAGGGCAAGGACGGTTTTATGAATAAAATTTGACACTTCAAGCGACACCTCTCGATTCCCAACGAGCGCGGCATTTTTTATTCTAATTAATGAATCACCGATCGGATAATTTATCATATTTACCAACTTGATTTTTTAACACCAGGAATTTCACCTTTGTGTGCATATTCTCTAAAACAGAGCCTACAAAGTCCGAATTTTCTCATATATCCTCTTGGACGTCCACAAATCCGACACCTATTTCGATATCTGGTCTTATACTTTAATTTTTTTGTTTCTCTAACTATTTTTGACTTTTTCGCCATTTTACTTTTTCCGATTTTAAATCTCCTCCTTACTAAAAGGCATACCTAATAATTCAAGCATTTTAAACGATTTTTTCGGATCACCAGAATTAATAACTATTGTCATCTCCAGACCGTGCGGTTTACCCACCTTGGCAATATCTAATTCTGGAAAAACAGTATGTTCAGAAAAACCAATTGTATAATTCCCAGCCTTATCGAAACTTTTTCTTGGCACACCTCGAAAATCTCTTAATCGCGGAAGTACAGCCGTAATTACTTTCGCTAAAAAGCTATACATTCGCTCCCCTCTCAAAGTAACTGTCAAGCCAACTGGCATTCCTTGCCTAATCCCAAAGCCAGCGATTGATTTCTTCGCCGGCTGGACCTTTGGCTTCTGCCCAGTTATGGTGGCTAAATCTAATTGCAACTGTTCTTTTAATTGCTTGTCTTTATGTAAATCTTTAATGCCCATGTTAACAACAACTTTGTTAATTTTTGGCACCGAAAGCCGGTTTTTTGTCCCAAACTCACTCATCATGCCCTTAACCACTTCCTTTTCATATTTATCTTTTAATAAATTCTTTTTCTTCATTTTTCCTTAATGTCTAGCAAATGTCCGCCTTTTTTTGCAAACCTAAGCTTTTTCCCTCCCTGAATTTTAAAACCCACCCGGGTAGGTTTTTTGGTTTTCGGATCTATAATAACTAATTTAGAGACATCTATCGGCCTTGGAATTTCATAAATCCCTCCCTTATTATCCTTGGCTAAAGCCTTTTTGATATGTTTTTTATACATATTTACCCCAGGCACCAGAGCAGTACCTTTCTTGGGAAAAATTTTCTCAATTACTCCATCCCTTCCTTTATCTTTCCCTGAAATTATTTTAACTTTGTCTCCAACTTTAAATTTAAGCATTTGTTATACAACTTCCTTTGCAAGCGATGCGATCTTTGTATAGCCTGCGTCTTTAACTTCTCTCGCAATCGGACCCAAAACCCTCGTCCCTAATGGCAATCCCTGTTTATCTATAATCACGGCAGCATTGTCGTCAAAACGGATATAAGTGCCATCCTTCCTTCTGACTTCTTTCTTTGTACGCACAATTACGGCTTTGACCTTTTCCTTGTTTGACACTGTCCCGTTTGGGTCAGCACCTTTAACAGAACACTGCACTACCTGCCCAAGAGTTGCTTTCTTCCCTATTTTTACAGAAATACCAATTACCATTAATTGTTTCGCTCCGGAATTATCCGCCAAATTTAATCTGCTTCTAAGCTGTACCATTTTATTTCTTCTCTTTCTTTAAAATTTCAATTATTTTCCACTTTTTAAGTTTACTAACTGGTCTTGTTGTCACAAACCTCACCATATCTCCCAGCTTTGAACCAACCTCATCGTGTACATGATATTTCCTCGATTTTCTAATTCGTTTTTCATAAACCGGATGGGCAAAAAACCGCTCAACCACTACTGTTGCGGTTTTATCCATCTTTTTTGCTACTACTGTTCCTGTAAATATTTTCATTTCTTTTTTTGCTGCTCTCTCAAAATAGTCATAATCTGAGCAATATCTCGTTTAATGGCTTTTGCTTGCTTTGTGTTGCTTTCTTTGCCAACCGACATCTTCGCCAAAAACATATCTCTTTCCTTATTTTTAGCGATTACCAAACCCCCCAGCTCCTTTTGATCTTTTTTCCTTAATTCCGCCAAATCTCTTTTTTTCATGGTTATTCTTTAGTTATATATCTCGTCTTAAATGGTAATTTATCTGATGCCCGCCTAAAAGCTTCCCGGGCCGCGTCCTCACTAATCCCGGCGACTTCGAAAATGATTTTGCCAGGTTTAACAACCGCGACATAGCGATCAACATCTCCCTTTCCTCCACCCATTCTTTGTCCGGCGGGTCTTGCAGTTACCGGCTTATCCGGAAAAACACGGATCCATACTTTCCCTTTTCTCTTCAGGCTATTTGAAATCGCTCTTCTGGCCGCTTCAATCTGAGCGGCAGAAAGCCAAGCTCTGCCAAGAGATTTTAACCCGTACTCTCCAAACTCCAGAGAAGATCCTCTCATCGACATCCCTCTCCTTCTTCCCCGAAAACTTTTTCTGTATTTACTTTTTTTAGGCTGCAACATCAGTTTCCACTAGGTCTATGAATCCAAACTTTCACTCCGACATATCCTCTTTTAAGAAGTGCAGGCATTTGGGCATAATCTATATCACTCCTTAAGGTCTGTGTTGGGACAGACCCTTGATTATATTTTTCAACTCTAGAAATTTCAGCTCCCCCAATCCGCCCGCTTAGTACAATCTTTATGCCGCTTGCTCCTGACTGCATCACGCGATCCATTGTACGGGCCACAACTCGTCGATGAGGCATTCTGCGCTCAAGTTCTCCGATTATTCTATTAGCAACTAGTTGAGCAGATAACTCAGGATTTTTTACCTCGTGCACTTGTAAGTCAATTTTAAGCGTCTTAGGAGCACTCCCTCGAACCTTCTTAATAATCCTAAGGATGTCATTTTTTATTTCCTCAATCCCAGACCCGCCCCGCCCAATGACTACTCCAGGTCTGGAAACAGTCATTGTAATGACCATGCTTTTGGGAAGCCGCTCAATTTCTACACTAGTTATCCCGGAAACCTTCAATTTTTCCATCAAAAACTTTCTGATTTTGATATCCTCAATCAGCATATCTTTGTAGGATCTGTCATCCACAAACCACCTTGATTTCCAAGGAATAAATTTACCTACTCTAAAACCAATTGGATTAATTTTTTGTCCCATTTTTACGCTTTTGTTTTTCTTTTTCTTTCTTTGCTTCAACGATAACTTTTATATGGCTCATTCTCTTGAGAACAGGGTGCCATCGCCCTCGAGACACAGGCCTTCCCCGCTTAATTCTCGGGCCCTCATTGATCTGAATTTCCACAAAACGCAGGTCTGCCGAGTCAATGCCTTTATTCTTTGCATTAGACACGGCCGACTTGACCGCCTTAAGGAGGGGCTCAGCTGCCCTCTTATTAATTAACGGCAATACTTCTATTGCTTGCTCTGGTGTAAGTTTTCTAATAGAATCCACAACCAGCCTCAGCTTTCGAGGTGTTATTCTAACATACTTCTGTTCTGAGTTTGCTTTCATACTAGGTTTTTTCAACTATTCTCTTTACTACTTGCCCATGCCCCCTAAAAGTCCTTGTTGGTGCAAACTCTCCAAGCTTGTGCCCTACCATATCCTCAGTCACAAAGACATCTATAAAAATTCGGCCATTGTGTACTTTGAAATACTTCCCAACAAACTCAGGAGCAATTGCACACCCGCGCGACCACGTCTTTATGGGGCTGTTTTTGCCTCCCACGCCAGAACGCACCTTTTTTATCAGGCGCTCATCAACATACGGTCCTTTTCTACTACTTCTTGCCATTTGTTAACTATGCTTTCCAGGCTTCCTCCTGGTAATTATAGCTTTATCTGAATATTTCCCTTTTTTTCTTGTTCTGCCCACTGCAGGCCTCCCAGTATATGTCTTTGGGTATTTTAATCCAACTCCGCTTCTACCTTCTCCACCCCCATGAGGATGAGCCCCCGGGTGCATCGCAACTCCGCGAACTGTCGGTCGCCTCCCCATTCGTCTTGCTATTCCAGCTTTTCCAAGTCTTCTCGCCCTAAACTCTGGATTACTAACCTGGCCCAAAGTGACATAACACTCGGATTTAATTCTTCTAAGCTCACCTGAAGGTAATTTAATTTGAACATATTCATCTTCTTTACCTTGTAACTGGGCAACACTCCCCGCGCTTTTAACTAATTGCGCACCCCTTCCTGGCCGAATTTCGATATTATGTATCGCGGACCCAGCAGGGATCTTGGAAAGCGGGAGTGCATTCCCCGCGTTTAGTGGCGCCTCTTCAGAGGCAATTACTCTCTGTGAGACACTCACACCATCAGGGCACAAGATATATCTCCTTTCTCCGTCTTCATATAATATTTTTGCGATACGGGCATTACGATTTGGATCATATTCAATCGCCTCAACAACACCCCAAATATCACGTTTATCCCGCAAAAAATCGATCTTTCTCAAAAATCTTTTATGCCTTCCCCCCTGGTGACGGACAACAACGCTACCCCACGATCTCCCCGATTTTTTCGGTAATATTGATTTTAATTTTACAGTCATTTTTTCTTTTTATCCTCGCCAAACAAACTTATTGACTCCTTTTCTCCAACAGTAACGATAGCCTTTTTTCGTGCTCTAATTGTTTTCTTTTTCCTATGAGTACGCTTTACCCGAGAAATATAGTTGACCGTCTCAATCTTCTTGGTCGTCACGTCAAATAAACTTGATACAATCACCCCAATTTGTTTTTTAGTTAAAGATGTTGGAACCCAAAAAGAATAACGGCCATTGGCTGCATCCTTGAGACTTTTTTCAGTTAATATTGGTTTTATTCTCATTTTTTAATTTTCTTTACAATGAAAACTTCTTTATCAAAAATAATTTGTCCGCCGAAATAAACCAAAAAGGCATTTAAATCTTCAAACCTGACAACATTCACTTTAGGGATGTTTCTAAAATTTCTGCCAGTTTTGACATTCTTACTAGAAAGGACAAGCGTAAATTTAACTTTTTTTCGATCTAGTTTTTCTCCTTTGATTATCTTTTCAATAAACTTGGCCGCATCCTTGGTCTTTTTAACATCTCCAATCTTAACTGCCCCAGTAATTTTTTTATTTTTAGCCTTAAGAGATAAAGCCACATTGCGTGCCTTTATTCTCATCTTCGCAGGGATAGTTAATTTTCGCTTTAGCCCCTTGGGTCCATGCGCTATCCCTCCCCCGACAAATAACGGTGCACTTTTTGCTCCATGTCTTGCCCTACCTGTACCTTTTTGTCGATACCATTTTGCCGTGGTTAACGAAACTTCTCCACGTGTCTTGGTCTTCGAAAAACCTATATGTTGATGTGCACGATAAACATGCAGGACCTGCGCCAAAAGTTTTAGATTTATCGGCTCACTGAAGTATTTCGGAAGTGTAAATACTGACTTCGCATTTGAACTGGTGGAGTAGATGTTTATCTTCATTTTATTTTTTCAATAACCAATAATCCATTTGGAATTCCCGGAACAGGACCGGAAACCTTTAACTCATTTCTCTCAAGATCAACCCCCAACACCTTCAAATTTTTTACAGTTACTCTTTCCCCGCCCATTCTCCCTGCCATTTTTTTGCCCTTATATACCCTACCTGGTGTGGTACCTTGGCCGATTGATCCTGGTCCGCGATATTTGGTGCCCTGGCCGTGGGTCTTCGGCCCACCTGAAAATCTCCAGCGTTTTACCACTCCAGCAAATCCCTTTCCTTTGCTCACTCCGGTGACTCGAACTAAATCACCTTTGGTAAAAATTTGGGAGAGATCGATAACGTCTCCCACTTTAACCTCCCCGCCGTCATTTTTTTTTGGCTCCGAATTAAAACGAATTTCCCGCAAAAAACGAGGGGCCTTCTTAGTAATCTTAAGCCCCTTCAAATGACCTTTTTCTGGTTTTGTAAGCTTTGTGGTTCGTTTCTCTCCAAAGCCAACCTGCACTCCCCAATATCCATCATTTTTAAGGGTCTTAACTTGTGTCACCACGCAAGGCCCGGCCTTAATTAGAGTAGTAGAAATGCGCCTATCCTCCTCAAAGGCTTGGTCCATCTTAATCTTAGTGCCAAGAATGGTATTTAACATCTTTCACAAAAAAACGCCCGAAGGCGCAACCCCAAAATCTTCTTCGTCTTAAGCTCGAAGCTAGGTAATCATCACCTCCACGTTAGCGCAAAGTATAGCAAATTGCCGAGCTCGGAGCAAGGGATCTCGGCTACATCTTTACCTCAATGGAGACACCGGCGGGAAGGTCGAGATTACTGAGGCTGTCAACAGTCCTATCGCTTGGGTCAATAATATCAATCAAGCGCTTGTGCACCAAAATCTCGAAATGTTCCCTCGCATCTTTATTGACAAAAGGGGATTTTTGAACCGGAATAATGGTACGTTTAGTAGGAAGTGGAATTGGACCAACAATTTTCGCCCCTGTAGCCATGGCTGTGTCGAGGATCTTTGCGGCAGCTTCATCTATAACTCTATGGTCATAGCTTTTCAGCTTGACTCTTAGTCTACCTGCTGGCATTTTAATAAAATAATAAAGTGCTTACTTGGTAATCTTGCTGATTACTCCTGCTCCGACGGTTTTACCACCCTCACGAATAGCAAAACGCATCCCTTCTTCCAGGGCAATCGGAACAATCAATTTAACATTCATTTTGGCATTATCCCCAGGCATCACCATCTCAATGCCTTTGGGCAAAGTCACTTCACCTGTAATATCAGCTGTCCCAATAAAGAACTGTGGTTTGTAACCCGAGAAAAATGGAGTATGCCTACCATGTTCATCTTTTGAAAGAATATATACTTCTGACTCAAATTCCGTGTGGGGAGTAACAGTACCGGATTTGGCCAAAACTTGCCCCCGCTCAACATCCCCTTTTTCAACTCCCCTTAGAAGAACTCCCACGTTGTCGCCTGCGAGAGTCTCATCAAGTGACTTCCTAAACATCTCGAGCCCCGTAACCACCGTCTTTTTAGTGGCTTTAATTCCAACGATCTCAATCTCTTCATTCACTTTAAGTTTTCCTCGGCTAACCCTTCCGGTTACCACTGTTCCACGACCTTTGATTGAAAAAACGTCCTCAACTGGCATCAAAAACGGCTTATCTTCGTCCCTTTTTGGCTCAGGGATATACTCATCTACTTTATCCATAAGCTCAAGGATCGATTTCTCCGCCTCTGCATCACCCTCAAGGGCTTTCAACGCGGAGCCTCGGACAATAGGGATCTCTTTACCGGGGTACTCGTACTGAGTAAGAAGCGCACGCAAATCCTCCTCTACCAAATCAAGGATTTCCGGATCATCTACTTTATCGCATTTATTCAAAAAGACAACAATAGCGGGGACGTTCACCTGTCGGGCTAAAATGACGTGCTCCCTAGTTTGGGGCATTTGTCCATCTTCTGCACTGACAACCAAAATTGCCCCGTCCATCTGAGCGGCGCCGGTAATCATGTTTTTAATGTAATCTTGGTGGCCTGGGGCATCAATATGAGCATAATGACGCTTTTTAGTCTCATATTCGATATGGGAAATATTAATAGTTACTCCTCTTTCTTTCTCTTCTGGGGCATTATCGATTTGATCGAAGCTCATCGCTCCCTCTTCGCTAATACCGTGCTTCGCAAGCACCGTAGAAATAGCCGAAGTTAATGTAGTCTTCCCGTGGTCAACATGACCAATGGTACCAATATTAACGTGTGGCTTCTTCCTTTCAAATTTCTTTTTTGATTCTGCTGCCATGATTTATTTTTTTAAACTCAATCAATTTTAACTCGCTTTTACTAGCCAAAGCAAACCCCGTACTAACGGGGTAACGCTAGTATTATCACAAGGAAAGTTTACTATGTCAATAGTTACCTCGCCGGCACCTCGCTCCTTTTAGCAATCAGCTTTTCGGCAATATTTGCCGGAATTTCTTCATAATGCGATGGCTCCATATAAAAACTCGCTCTCCCTTGAGAAATAGACCTTAGGCTTGTAGCATATCCCGAAAGCTCGGCCAACGGTGCGACTCCAGTAATAATTGTAAAATTGGCCTTGTTTTCGGTCCCTTGAATCTGTGCTCTTTTTGAAGAAAGATCGCCAATAATATCACCCATAAATTCATCCGGAGTGGTTACTTCAATTTTCATTATTGGCTCAAGAAGAATCATTTCAGCTCTCTTAGCAGCATCTTGAAGAGCCAGGGACCCAGCAATTTTAAATGCAATTTCACTTGAATCAACATCGTGGTAAGTGCCATCATAGACTGCGACATTAATATCAGTCATCGGATAGCCTGCCAAAATCCCACTTTCCAATTTTTCTTTTACCCCCTTCTCAATGGCTGGAACATACTCAGAAGGGATTGAGCCACCTCTGATTTTATTAATAAATTCAAAACCCTCTCCGCGACCCTTCGGCTCAATCCGCAAGAAACAATGCCCATATTGCCCCCTGCCCCCAGTTTGCCGAATATATTTTCCCTCGCCTTCGGCGATTTTTTTAATAGTCTCTTTGTAAGCTACTTGGGGGGCGCCGGTTGCCGCTTCCACTCCAAATTCACGGCGCATTCTATCAACTAACACCTCAAGCTGAAGTTCTCCCATTCCAGAGATTATTGTCTGGCCAGTTTCTGGATTACTTCGAATCTTAAAGGTAGGATCTTCGTCTGAGAGTTTATTGAGAGCCATGCCCATTTTCTCCTGGTCCGCTTTGGTCGCCGGCTCTATCGCCAAAGAGATAACTGGCTCAGGAAAACTGATTGACTCGAGAAGAATAAGATTCGCGGGGTCACTTAAAGTATCACCTGTTGTGGTCTCCTTAATTCCAACAACGGCGACAATTTCTCCGGCATAAGCTTCATCTATTAGTTCCCTTTGATCAGCGTGCATTAGTACTAGCTTTCCAATCCGCTCTGACCTTTGTTTCGTAACGTTGTAAACGGTATCACCGGCCTTAATTTTTCCTGAATATATCCGCACATAAACTAGGCGTCCGACATGAGGATCAGTCACCACTTTGAAGGCAAGCCCGGAAAATTTATCTTCTTTTTTTCTCTCGCGGATTTCCTTTTTCCCAGTCTTTGGGCTCTGTCCAGAAACAGGCGGTAAATCAATTGGAGAGGGAAGATACTCAACCACCGCATCCAAAAGAAGCCGCACTGTAGCCATACGGTTGTCTCCTCCAAGTATCGGGAAAAACTTACCTTGAATCACCCCTAAACGGATCGCCCTTTTAATTTCCTGCTCAGATAACTCTTTGCCATCTAAATATTTCCCAAGCACTTCGTCATCAAACTCGGCCACTTTTTCAATTAATTGAGTGCGGTATTTTTTGGCCATGTCGGCCAGGTCGCTCGGGATTTCTTCTTCTTTTAACTTATTATCTTCTATTTTTTCATAAGTGAACGCCTTCATCTTAATAAGATCAACCACACCGCGTAGGCCATGCTCAATTCCAATAGGAATTTGTATCGGGGATGAATTTGCGCCCAATCGTTCATTTATAGACTTAAGACTCCCTTCAAAATCTGCACCTACCAAATTTAATTTATTGAGGATGCAGATTCTTGGGACATTATAAGTATTAGCCTGTCGCCAAACCGTTTCTGATTGACTTTCTACCCCAGTCCTTCCGTCAAAAACCATCACTGCTCCGTCCAAAACTCGAAGCGACCGCTCAACTTCAGCTGTAAAATCAATGTGACCCGGAGTGTCTATTATATTAATACGATAGTGTCCATCCCCTACAAATGAATCTCTTTTAAGGTCCCAAAATGTGGTAATTGCCGCGGAGACGATAGTTATTCCACGCTCCCGCTCCTGTTCCATCCAGTCTGTTGCAGTTGTCCCTTCATCCACTGATCCATGTTTATAGGTTTTCCCCGTTTCAAATAAAATCCTCTCGGTGGTTGTAGTCTTTCCCGCATCAATATGAGCAATAATCCCAATATTTCGGATTTTTTCATAGGGAACAGTGCGGTTTTCAGTAACCGCCGAGACCATTGCACTCTTTCTTTTAATCGCTTGTGCCGCCATATATAAACAAATAATTTACCACCTGAAGTCCCGTAAAATACTTCGTATCACGGGATTTCTTTCGATTACCATCGAAAATGAGCGAAGGCTCGGTTGGCTTCAGCCATGCGTTCCATTTCTTGTTTTTTCTTAACAGCCCCGCCTTCCTCATTTGAAGCGTCGATAATTTCTGCCGCCAATTTTTCAGAAAATGTATGATAGTCGCTACTTGATCTTGCCCGCGCGGCAAAAATTAGCCACCTAATTGCCAAAGAAACTTTTCTGTCCCCTCGTACTGGTATAGGGACCTGGTAGGCTGCCCCTCCAACTCTTCTCGGACGCACCTCCATCAGAGGTTTAATTTTTTCAATGGCACTATCAAAAACTTCAACCGGTTTAGACTTAGTCTTTTTTTCAATAATCCCGAGGGCTCCATAAACCTGCTTTTCCGCGATACTCTTTTTGCCATCCTTCATCATGCGATTGATAAGTCTTGACACCAATTCACTCCCATAAATCACATCTGGGGTGACTTTTCTTTTTTTAGCTGGTCCTCTTCTTGGCATATAATTAATTTATTCTGCTTTTTCCTCGGAAGATCCTCCCGAAACAACTTCTTGCATTCCTGATTTTTTCGCTCCATATCTTGAACGGGAAGTTTTCCGGCCGACGACTCCTTTTGTGTCATATTTGCCTCGGACAACCTGGTAACGCACCCCAGCTAAATCTTTTACTCTCCCTGACCTCACCATGACAATCGAATGCTCAGCCAACTCATGCCCCTCTCCCGGGATATATGCTGTCACCTCTTGTTTATTCGAGAGCCTAACTCTCGCCACTTTTCTTAAAGCTGAATTTGGCTTTCTTGGCGTCATAGTTCTCACTGAAAGAACTACCCCGCGCTTAAATGGTGCATTAAGGGATTTAAACTTCCTATCTTTAGCATTAAACCAGCGCTTCAAAGCCGCTGTCTTCGTCTTTTTCCTAATCCTTTTTCTTGGTTTTCTGACTAATTGAGATGCTGTTGGCATAATATGTCTATTCTACAGGAATAAGCCTCCCGATAATCACATTTTCTTTCAAGCCGATAAGCTTATCTTTTCTACCAATGAGTGCGGATTTAGCCAGAACATCCGTTGTTTGCTGGAAGCTTGCTGCCGAGAGCCAGGATTCCGTAAACAAAGCCCTTTTGGTAATCCCTAGGATAACTTGTCTTGCACTAGCAGGTTCTCCTCCTTGTGCTAATACTGATTCGTTTTCTTCCTCAAATCTCGCTCGGCTAAGTTGTTCCCCGGGCAAGAGAGAGGTGTCGCCAGATGTCACAACTTTTACTTCATCGCTCATCTTCCTCACTATAACTTCAAAATGGCGATCGTTTATTGGTATCCCTTGTGATTCATATACCGACTGCAAACCTTCAACCAAATATTCCTGCGCCGCCCTAAGCCCTCTTATCAGGAGAATTTCTTGAAGATCCAAAAATCCTGAAGAAAGCTGGGTTCCCGCTTCAATCAACTGACCTGCTTCAACCACAAGTTTACTAGTCTTTGGGATTATATATTCCCGCGTCTCTTTAGGCTTAGCAGAAGAATTAGTGACAGTCACATTCCATCCTCCTTCTTGCTCGCTGATCTTTACTTTCCCTGGAAGCTCTGAAATTGGAGACAAAGATTTTGGCAATCTTGCCTCCAATAATTCTTCAACACGAGGCAATCCTTGGGTAACATCTATCCCTATAACCCCTCCCGTGTGCTTCGTACGCATGGTCAGCTGAGTCCCTGGCTCGCCGATAGATTGCGCGGCAACTACCCCCACGGGAGTACCTATTTCGACTGGCTCCTTATCAGAGAGATCCAACCCATAACACTTTGTGCAAACCCCAAACCGCTCGCCACATGTGAGCGGAGAACGGACAAATACCTTCTCAATTTTTTCATTCTCACTTATCTCATGTGCCTTTTCCTCTGTGATAAGCTCATTTTTAGCTACAATCACCCGAATATCATCTTTAACATCTTCTCCTGCGAACCTACCCATAATGCGGCTTTCAAACGCCTTCGGTCTGGTACTTCTAAATATTGGTAAAGCCTCTTTGGTGTCACAATCTTCATTCCTAATTATCAAATCGTGAGCAACATCTACGAGCCTTCGTGTCAAATACCCAGCATCTGCCGTTTTAAGAGCAGTGTCAGATAATCCCTTTCTTGACCCTCTCGAAGAATTAACATATTCAAACACGGAAAGCCCCTCTCTGAAATTTGACTTTATAGGTAACTCCACAATTTCTCCGAGAGGATCGACTACAAGACCTCTCATCCCAGCCAATTGCTTTATTTGCTCTCTAGAAGTACGTCCAACTTTGGCGTCAATTACAAGTCTCACTGAACTATTAGGGTCAACTATCTCCCAAGTTTTATCGGCGATCTCTTCAGTGGTCTCAATCCACACTGATTCTACTAGTCTTTTCTTTTCATTGGCGGTAATTAACCCTTGAGAAAAATTCTCCTCTATTTCTGTGGCCCTTTTGTTTGCCTTTGCTATAATTTTTGACTTTTCAGGCAATATCGCCGCATCAGATATTCCAAATGACAAGCCCGACAAAGTCCCCCCAACAAACCCCAGATCCTTAATCTTATCAATCATCTTAATTACCCTCTCGTGTTCGATCTCATTGAAGGCTCTCGTAACCAGATTTGTAATCACCCCAGAACTTATATTCTCGTTAACATAACCCAAAGCATCCGGCAATACCTCGTTGAAGATCAATCTTCCTACCGTGGTCTCCAAGAGGCCTGTGCCGACCCGCACAGTTATCATTTGTCTTAATTCAATCTTCCCTATTTGATACACAAAGATTGCTTCTTCTGGATTAGAAAAAACGGCACTGTTTGGCTTTATTCTTGTGTCCACACTTGTCAGATAATAAACACCAAGGGCAATTTCTTTGGAAGCAGGAGCCGACATTGGAGATCCATCTGCAGGCCTCAAAAGATTTTTGTCAGACATCATCAATTCCACTGCCTCCTTTTTGGCTTTCTCTGACAGGGGAACGTGGACCGCCATCTGATCTCCATCAAAGTCAGCATTAAAGCCCTTACACACCGCGGGGTGAATCCTTATTGCATTTCCTTCAATCAATACAGGGAAGAAGGCTTGAATGCCCAGCTTATGTAATGTTGGCGCGCGATTTAGCAAAACGGGGTGATTTTTAGTAATCTCTTCCAAAATATCAAAGACCCCAGCCGGACGTTTTTCAAGCATATTCTTTGCCGACTTCACATTCGGAGCTATTCCTCTCACGATCATTTCTCGAAGAACAAAAGGCTTAAACATCTCCAATGCCATTTCTTTTGGAAGCCCGCACTGAGTTAGCTTTAATTCAGGTCCCACTACTATTACTGACCTTCCAGAATAATCCACCCGCTTCCCAAGCAAATTTTGTCGGAATCTTCCCTGTTTTCCTTTAAGCATATCTGAAAGAGATCTTAATGGTTGCCTCCCTCTGCCTCTCCTGGTTGCCTTTCTTTGAGAAGCATCAATCAAAGAATCCACCGACTCTTGAAGCATCCTCTTCTCATTCCTCAAAATAATCTCCGGAGCACCCAAATTGATCAAATGCTTTAAGCGATTATTTCGATTGATAACCCTGCGATAAAGATCATTTAAGTCGCTTGTTGCAAATCTTCCTCCAGATAACTGAACCATCGGCCTTAAATCAGGGGGAAGAACCGGGAGTACCTTAATTATCATCCAAACAGGATCAACTTTGGCAAGCCTCATCCCATCCACAATTTTCAACCTCTTGGTTAGCTTTACATATCTCTGGCTATTCTTGCCCTTCTTTAAAATCTTAATCTCTTCACGGATATTTTTGGCAAGCTTATTGAGATCAATATTATTCAACGCTTCCATTATCGCCTCAGCTCCCATCTTTACATCAACAAACCCAGACACTCCATAGAAATCAAGCTTGTCGTACTCATCTTCAGTAAGAAACCCAAACTGGAATACCCCTTTTACCAAATCTTCAAGCCGATTAAATAACTCCTTAGTCTTTTCCTGGGTAGATCTTTCTTCCTCTGCCAAGGTCTGTATTTTTTTCCTTTCGTCTAAATCAATTTCACTTATGGCAAGCGCCTGTTGCTCTTTATCTTTTATTCGACCGCGAGTTTTTTCTTTTCTAACAACCGCATCTTCTTTAACAATTTTCTTCTTTTCCTGATAAATCTCTTTTACCTCCAAAAGTTTTTCTTCACAAACACTCTTAAGCGACTTTAAGGCTTCTTTTCGGCCCTTGTCGTCAACGCTCATCACCATATAGCGAGCAAAATACACTACCTGCTCCACCGCTCTTGGAGGAAGGTCTAAAAGGACAGAAATTTTTGAAGGTGCTCCCTTAAAGTACCAAACATGAGCAACCGGGGCTGCCAAGCTAATGTGCCCCATTCTCTCTCGTCGGACCCTCGACTCGGCCACTTCCACTCCGCATTTATCGCAAACCACTCCCTTATAACGGATCCTTCGATACTTACCGCAATAGCATTCCCAGTCTTTGATCGGACCAAAAATCCTTTCGTCAAAAAGGCCGTCTTTTTCCGGCTTAAGGGTTCTATAATTTATTGTCTCGGGCTTGAGGATCTCACCCCTTGACCAGGCGCGTATTTCCTCAGGAGATGCTAATTTTATTTGTAGACCATTAATTTCCTTTAGGCCTCTCATGCTAACCAGTGGATCCGTGGAATTTTCAATCTTTTCTTCAGTCTCTTCTTTTAAAATCCCCTCGACATTTATTGCTAACCCTAGCGAATTAAGCTCACGAATAAGAACCTTAAAACTCTCCGGGACTTTGGCCTCGGGGATAGGCTCACCTTTCACTATCGCCCCAAATGCTTGTGCTCGTCCGACAATGTCGTCGGATTTCAAGGTCAGCATTTCCTGCAAAGTATAGGCCGCCCGATGCGCTTCTAGTGCCCAGACCTCCATCTCTCCAAGGCGCTGACCCCCCATCTGGGCCTTCCCACCAAGAGGTTGCTGGGTAACAAGCGAATAAGGACCAGTCGATCTCGCGTGGGTTTTATCTTCAATCATGTGTCTTAATTTCATGATGTAGCCAATTCCTACAACCGTATCTTCCTTAAGCGGTTCACTGGTCCGTCCATCATAAAGTCTCGTTTTCCCAGTCTCGCTCATCCCAACGCTTTGAAGCTCCTTGATAATCACTTCTTCGCTGATCTGGTCAAAAACTGGAATTTGTCCCTTTTCTCCCTTGTTATAGAGTGCCCAGCCAAGGTAGCTTTCCAAAAGTTGGCCCAAATTCATCCTCGCTAAGACAGAAAGAGGGGAAATGATAATATCAACCGGTGTGCCATCCTCAAGATATGGCATATCGGAAGTTGACATGATTTTTGCAATCACACCCTTATTTCCATGGCGCCCAGCCAATTTGTCTCCTACGCTTACCTTCCTCGTCTGAGCCACTTTAACAATAATGCTTTTAATTACTCCCGGGCCAAGCTCATCTCCTTTTTCTTTGTCAAGAATTTGCACATCAACCACAATTCCTCCTTCGCCATGAGGAACACGAAGCGAAGTATCCCGTACCTCTCGCGCCTTCTCTCCAAAAATTGCCCGAAGAAGCCTTTCTTCACTAGTAAGTTCTGTTTCTCCTTTAGGGGCTATTTTCCCGACCAAAATATCATTCGGACTCACTTCTGCACCTATGACGACAATACCATCCTCTGCTAGGTTGGCAAGCTCCGTCTCGGCAACATTTGGAATATCTCGGGTCAGCTCCTCCGGCCCAAGCTTGGTTTCCACCAAATCTGCTTGATATTCCTTAATATGGATCGATGTTAGAAGATCATCTTTTACCAAACGGTCAGAAATTAGTATCGCATCCTCAAAACCATATCCTTCGTAATTTGTATAAGCAATCACAAGGTTTTGGCCCAAAGCCAACTCTCCTTGATCTGAACTTGGTCCATCAGCAAGAAGATCACCCTTGTTAACTTTCTGACCAACCTGCACCCGCGCCTTTTGATTATAAGAAGTCGAAGCGGCGGTCTTTTTAAATTTGGACAAATGATAAATAATTGTTTTATGATTATCAGATAATTCCATATTAGGGTCGTCTATTGCCTCCACTTTTTTATCGAGCGAGACCTCTATCCTTTGAGCATCCACATAGGTCACTTTTCCTCTGTGTCCACTCCGAATCACCCCGCCCATTGCTTCAGCTATCACGCCCTCCATGCCAGTACCAACTATCGGAGAAGCGGGATGCACCAGAGGCACTGCTTGGCACTGCATATTTGAGCCCATCAGGGCACGATTTCCCTCGTCATGTGACAAAAATGGAATTAAAGCAGCACTCGCACCGAAAACCTGTCGCGGAGTGAGATCTATTAATGTAATCAGATTAGAAGAGCCTTCCAAAAAAGCACCTTTATAACGATAAGGAACGCGTTCATCTTCGATTAATCCCGTCTTGCCAATATTTATCCCGCTATGGGTGATGTACTGCTCTTCTTCGTCATCGGCGGCAAGATATACCATTTCGTCTGTAACTCTGGCCCTCTCAATACCCCCCACTTTTTCCTTCCTGACGACCCGGTAAGGAGCCTCAAGAAATCCATATTCATTTACCTGTGCATAAAGCGCCAGATATGTCACTAATCCAATATTTGGTCCCTCCGGAGACCGAACGGGATCTATCCTTCCATATTGGGATGAGTTAATGTCACGAATAGAAAACGATGCCCTCTCTCGGTTGATCCCACCCGGGCCAAGGACAGATACCCTTCTCAAATTATCTATTTCTGACAATGGGTTAGTGTTATCTAATATTGTGGAGAGTTGATTTGATCGGAAAAATTCATTTATTGCTACGATCAAGGGCCTAGCGTTAATTAATGACTGCGGCTGTGGGATATCGTCGGGGGAAATAAGGCTCATTTTTTCCTTTACCGATCTTTCTAGTCTCAAAAGCCCTGCCCTAAAAGCATGCGTTGCGACTAGCTCCCCCACTCTCCTCAAACGCCTATTTGAAAGATGATCAATATCATCAGTCCTTCCTTCCTCATTCTGGAGACCAATAAGGTAAGCTACCGTTGCAACAACATCTTCCTTGGTTAATACCCAATTCTGCTTATCGTTCGGAACGCTAATCCCCAGTCTTTTATTAATTTTATAGCGCCCTACTTTTCCAAGATTATAACGCCTAAAGTTTAGGAACAAAGTATCAAAAAGATTCTGCGCATTTTCCAAAACTGCCGGCTCCCCCGGTCGCATTTTCCTATAAATTTCCAGCAGTGCCTCATCTCGATTTTTTGTTTGATCTTTCTCAATTGTCTTTAAGATGTAGGAGTGATCAGGATCACTATCCACCTTAGAAAAGGCATCTTTAATATCTTTATCAAACTCAAGACCCATTGCACGAAGCAAAATAGTCGCCGGCATTTTTCTCCTTTTATCAATTCTTGCTGAAATAACATCATTTTTACTTACCTCAAATTCAAGCCATGATCCATGAAGAGGCCTTATTTCTGCCTGATGCAGCATCCTTCCACTAGAACGATCCGTCTCCCCTGAGAAATAAATTCCAGGAGAACGAACCAACTGATTAATTACTACGCGCTCTATTCCATTAATGATGAAGGTTCCAACGGAAGTCATTTGAGGAAGGTTGCCAAAAAAGACTTCTTGTTCAATGCTCTTTCCTGTTCTTTTATTTATTAAAGTGGTCTTAATTTTAAATGGAGCCGCAAAAGTAAGCCCTTTTTCAATAGCTCTTCCCGGAGTAATCTTTGGTTTTTCAAGCACATGCTCTCCTAAGATCAACTGCCAATTCTTTCCTGTAAAATCGTCTATCGGGGTAATTTGGGATATTTCTTCAGCAATTCCCTCCGTTAAAAACCACTGCCACGACTCTCTTTGGACAAGAGATAGATCCAGCTCCGGCAGTTTCTTTTCTATTTTTCCAAAATTACGTCTTTTTGTTTGGGCCATCTCGGAAGTACACAAAACTCCCGCTATGGAAAGCGGGACGAGCCTACATTCAGTACGCCTACGGCAAATTATAAGCCATAAACGAACGTTGTCAAGTCTATTTCTTTAGATATCTCGAAACGTTTTGATTGTGCTCTGAAAGCGTCTCTGCATAATGGATAACTCCATCGGTATCGTGAATATAGTACATATAGTCCGTGTCTTCTGGATAAACTACTGCCGTGAGAGAAATAATGCCAGGGCTTGAAATCGGACTCGGAGGGATCCCGGAAAATTTATATGTATTAAACGGAGAATTAATAGCCAAATCATCTTTAGTCAAATTTTTTGGCCACCAATCACAATCCACATTTTGTAATCTACAATTTTCACTGGCTATTGCATACTGGACCGAGGCATCAACTTGAAGCGGCCAATCATTCTCAAGCCGATTAAATAATATCCCAGATACAACAGGTCTTTCCTCGCTTGTCAAAGTTTCCCTTTCTAAAAGGGAAGCCAATATTACGACCTGATCAATACTTCTCCCTTTGCTCACTAAGTCAGTTCTCATTTTTTCAGTAAACTTTTGATCAAAAGTAGATCTCATCTTTGTAACAACTTTGTCCGCCGTTATATCCAAAGGAAATAAATAAGTATCAGGGTATAAATAACCCTCAAGTTCTCGGGTCTGCATCAAAAAATCTGCTCTAAATCCGTCTGCTACCGTTCCTCCTAAACCCAAACCTTCAATATAGCGCTCGACAATTTCTTCGCGGCGCAATCCTTCCGGCACAGTCACCCACACTTCCACCGGACCTTTAAGTAACATTTCGACAACCTCTTTCAAACTTAAATTACCCGATATTTTAAATTCTCCGGGAGGAATTTGATCAGAAATCCCAGTAATCTGGGTATAAAACTTAAAAGCCAAAGGACTTTTAATAAGATTCTGATCTTTTAGATCATTCGCAATTTTTTCAGCAGAAGACCCTTTTGTAATTAAAAATCTCTGAATCGTTTTGTCGTTTCCAGGAGCTTTGGAAACTGATTTCCAAAAAGTAAGCCCTGCCACCACAAAAACAAAACTTATAATTAGGAGGCTAATTGTTGCGAAACCAACTTTTCTCAACACTATACTTCTTCTATGAGGGCGCGGCGATAATTCTTATTCTTCGTATTGTAAATAAAGATGCGCCCGCAACTGCAAATTATCTTTTTACCATACTTATGCTTGACGCTCTTCCCTTCCGATAAATCTTTCCCGCAACCGACACACCTCCCCTGGCTCATCAGCCAAGCTTGAATTGGAGCAACCACATTTTTGAACATACTAACTATTAGTATACCAAACTTTAAAAGTCAATGAAGTAAATCCTTTGGGCAGGAGTTGTTATTTTCCTCCTGCCCAAACTTAATTATCTAAATCTTAAAGACGAGAACGCTCGTCACCAGTCGGATCAAGCAAATTAACTGCTGTAAGATAGCCGAACATCTTACAATCACCATCCTCACCAAAAAATCCAAGATATTCCGTATCTTCCCTTTCATTCATCGCTTTTTCCAGCTCTAAAACAGAGTTAACAGAAGCAACTCGTTTCGCTAGATCAAGCTTCCCTTCGAACTGATGATCATGGGACCCAAAGTACGCGACTAAAACAACAGTTGTCACGGAACACCTCCTATCAGACCTTCGTTAGCCCTTATTGTATAAAATTATCGGACTAACTTCTATCTAAATATTTCTGAAGGATTAAAGTGGCGGAGTAGGCGTCTTCCATCGCCTTTCTTTTTGAGCGTTTTATGTGAGCCTCCTGCGATAGTCTTTGGGCTTCATGGGTCGAAAGAGTCTCATCTTCATATTCAACAGGAACGCCTGATTTTCGTAATAATTCCTCACCAAACTCTCGGGCCTCATTGGCCATTTCCCCCTCACTAATCCCGACAATCACCTTTTCAATATTTTCAGCTCTTATAATTTCTGCGATTTCTTCACCAAAAGGAGATTTTAAGACCTTTAGTGGACTTGCCAAGGACCCTTCCGCGATGGCCACTCCAATTTTCTTTCTTCCATAGTCAATGCCTAATATCTTCATTTTTATATTGAGACAACGCGCGCGCGAACAATCAGTCTCTTGGGTCTTAAGGGATGTCCTGGCGGAGTACATGTCACTAACGTCACAAAAGAATCACTTAAATTCTGCTCTAATACCTGAATGTCGTTTGGGGAAACTTCAAACATATCTTCAACTTTATAGTAATACTTTGCCCCGTCATAGAAAACTTGTATTTCGTCTCCAATTTCCATTGTGGGCAGAGTGGAAAAAATCGTCATATAATCATCTGGGTTATAAAATTGGGGAAGGATAGAGTGACCAAAGATCACTGAATTCCCAGGTTTCCCTGGCAAGGCCGTGCCTGGATATTGAATTAAGGATTTAGATAAATCTTCCCCCCCTATTGCAACCGAGGCATCTTTAATCCCAAGGGAGGGAATGCTGATTGTGTAATGATCCACCAAGAGAGGGGACACTGTTTCGGTAACAACGTCTTCACTAAACCAATTACTTAGCCTCGTAAAATCGATTTCTTTTTTGGGAACAGGCGACAAATAAGAGGTAAACCTTGACGCCTCTAATTCATAAGTGATTATGGGTAATAAAATATATCCCAAGACAAGTATTCCCAAGGCTATGCCTGCCCCTCCGATAATTCTTTGATAGAACCCAGTTCTCATTTCTCTGCTTCTACCTCGATGCTAATATTTTGAGTGAGGTAGGGCAGATTACCCAAGATCGGTATGTTGAAATTTAATTCCACCTCGCTTCTTACATATCCTGGGATTGTTTTTAAATAATCTTGAGCAGTTTGAGGTTTTTTTCCAGCTATTTTTTTAGCAATTTCTTCAGTATCCGTTTCCGGCAAAAGATTTGCTTTAAACACCGTTTCATATATCCACTCGCCTCGGTCTACTTCCTCATCTAGCGAGAAATCAATCGTTATTTGCTCCGGGCGCAAAGCAAATCCAGACGGGATGCCTGGACCCATTAAATCAAAAGCAAATTTCCTTATCAACTCTTCGTTGACGGTGACGCCTTTAACATTGATTTTTAAATCCAAAGTAACATTCTCTGCTTCATCTTCCTCTTTTTGACTAAATTCTCGGCTAATTACATCCGTCTCAAGCACGCCATTCACAAGCATCATCCCTTCGCTGACATTACCGGATAACTTACTTTTCCCATCTTCAAGAAGCTCCTTAGTCAAGTCATCCTCCAGCTTATCCAAATCATCTTGAGATACGGCGACAATGTCACGGCTAGACCCTCCGCTAAATGCCACTTTAGCGATAGCGTCCACTTCGCTTTTTGGATAATTACCAACACTAAACCCGCTTTCTTCGCTCAAGTTATATTCCGCACCTATTCCAACCGCTTTCGCAGTTACTTTCTGAGTTCCTGGACTTGAAGGGGAAGATGCGGCTGAGACAGAAGCACTTTCCAAGGTCTCAAACTTCAAATCATCCTTCCCTAAAAGAATTGTCCCAGCGGAAAGTTTTACTGAAACTGATGTCCCGTTCCTAATTTCAACTGTTCCTTCTGCTTTGTCTCCTATTGTTATCGCCCCCGTTGCCTTATTTGTTTTACTCCCGCTAACTTCCACTTCAATTGTTTCACCTGGCAGAATTCTCTCCTCATAATCGGGGCTTGATAGGCTCTCGCTTAGTGTAATATATTCAGTCTCTTCCAAAGTCTTCGGAGAAACATAGATGACAACTTTAGCTTTTGGCAAGAAAATTGCAGAGGAGATAAATATCGCTAACAACAAAACCAACGCTGCGCCAACAACAATTTTCTTTTTTCTGATCGACCCCAACTCTATAAAACTTATCCTTGGCCAAGCTGGCAGTTTTTTTAAAATGACCCTCTTCATGCTTCTGCCTGGAAGATCCAATGAACTTTGAGGAATTTTGTCCACTTCTTTAGAAACATCTTGATTGAGAACAAAACCCATCTTCTCAGCTTCCACATTGGTATCCGAAGACAGTTCACTGTCTTTCACACCATCTCGCATTAGTACTCCCTCGACATTTCCTATCTCACTCGCCCCGGCCAAGCTCACTGCGACCGCTTTTCTTTCACTCCCCACTACTTCCACCTGCGGCGTATGAAGAAATCTTACCCCCTCTACTTTCGGATTATTTACCCAATCTGAAGAAATCAATATCTGCTTGGCATCTTCAAGCTCAGCTTCATTCCCGTTGTACAATAAAAATCTTGAGGGTAATGCGTCACTACCCTTAAACCTTGCCAGTCCTTCCATAATATCATCAAAAATTGAAATGCTTCTACCCACGTTTACAGATCCAATTAGGTTTCCAATTTTATATACTGCAATATCGACAGTATTTTCTCCCAGTCCTACTACTACCCCGGTTAATGGAGCTCCCTCCTCCATCTTTGCCGCATGAGCCAAAGCTTCCGAAAGGACGACGAAACCGCTTGGCTTAAGAGAAAGCTTTGAGCAAACGTCTTTAATCTGGTCTAAATGTTCCTTTTTAATACTGCCGTCTGCTACCCACGAAGAAGAAACGCCAAACACCGTCTTTTGCGGCTCAGGGGCTCCTTCAGGAAATTTATGGATTGCCGCAGACAAAGCAGAATCCACAACTTGCACTAAATCAGCCTCTTCCTCCCATTTAATAGAAGGGCTCACTGAAACAATATGGGCTAGTTTTTCCTCATTAATCGTCCACACCGCGGCTTGGATCCACCCCGGCTCGATAATCAAAGACCAATAAAACTCAGTTTGTTTGCTCATGGACAGCTATTTTTCAATAACAGCATAAATCCTCCTTACTCCGGAGGACACAGACTCTTCCTTATTAATTCTAACATGTCCTTTGATCTCAGAAAGCCTTTTAACATGAGGACCGCCACAAACTTCTTTTGAGAACTTGCCAATCGAATAAACTTTCACCAACTCGTCATATTTATGTCCAAAAAACGCCAAAGCACCAGCATCTTTTGCTTCATCTAGGGTCATCGTCTCACTTGTGACCTCAAGATCCTTGTCGATCTCTTTATTTATCAAGACTTCAACCTTCTTGATCTCATCTTCATTTAATTTCTCTTTATGAGAAAAATCAAATCGCAAGCGGTCGGAAGTTATATTAGATCCTTTTTGGGACACATGGTCGCCCAATATGCTTCTTAGTGCCGCATGCAATAAATGTGTGACAGTGTGAAGCTTTTTAGTCGCCTCCGAAGAATCTGCAAGCCCTCCTTTAAACTTCCCCGCCGAAGCACTCCTTGATTTCTCTTGATGCATCTCAAGCTCTTTCTGAAATTTATCTTTATCAATTTTTTGTCCTTTATCCGCAAAAATTTCCTGCGTTACTTCGAAAGGAAAACCATAAGTTTGATATAAATCAAAAGCTTTTTTACTATCTACAGAATCAATTTTTTCAATTTGCTTCATCCCTTTCTCAAGCGAGATAGAAAACCTGCCAACCTCATCTTCAATAACTTTTGCAATATCACTTTCAAAGTTTAAACTTAAGTCGCCACCTACAAGTTTCCCCTTTAAGTCACGTACCTTAAGCGCAGATCGCCTGATTAATCTTCGCAGTACATACCCTTGTTGTTTATTACTTGGCTCAACTCCCTCGCGAATTATCATGTTTGCCGCACGCATGTGGTCTGCAATAATTCGCATTGATGTTTCATTTCTCTTGTAAGCCTTCCCTGTCACGCTTGAAATTTTTTTTATTAATAAAACGAAAGCATCTATCTTAAAAACGTCCGGATCATCATTCATTGCTGCAGCAATCCGCTCGAGCCCTCCGCCAAAATCAACATTTTTTTGGGAAAGTTCTTTTAGTCCTTCTTTTGTCTTTTGATATTGTATAAAGACAGAATTTCCAATTTCCAAAAACCTCCCGCATTCACAATTTGGGTGACACTTTTCCCCAAATTTTGGATCATGTTTTACTTGAGTAAATTCGTAAAAGATCTCAGAATCAGGGCCGCCAATTTCTCCGACTGGCATTTTGTTCGGCGGGCCAGACCGGCTCCACCAATTCTCCTTCACTCCATAAAAGAAAATATGATCCTCAGGCACTCTAATTTTCTTCCAAATTTTGGCAGACTCTGTGTCGCGAGGCACTTCTTTGTTTCCCTCAAAACAAGACACATAAAGACGATTTCCATCTAAACCAAGCTCTTTTGTAAAAAATTCCCAGACCCAAGGCAATTGTTCCGCCTTGAAATAGTCTCCCAAGCTCCAATTGCCAAGCATTTCAAAAAAAGTGGTGTGGCGATTATCACCGACTTCATCAATATCCTGCAATCTGATCGAGGGTTGAACATCAACTAAGCGCTTGCCTTCTGGATGATTCTCCCCAGTCAAATAGGGAACCAATTGCTGCATCCCTGAAGAGGTAAAAAGGGTCGTGGGATCGTTCTCTGGTACGAGAGGAGCAGGGGATATTTCTTTGTGATTTCGCGGCTTCCCAATAAAAAACTTCAAATATTTCGCCCGAATCTCAGCTGTCGTCATGCCCAAATTATACAGTATTCTCTTGCGATCCATGGGTCTTCATTGTCTTTTTACGCCTGAACATTTCAACAATGCCGGTTAATTTCCCAGGACTAATCAGCCCGCCACCCAAAATCGCATCATCAAGAATAGAATTTAGCCTACGCAAAGCTCGTCTCAGATCCAAGATAATTAAGATTACCTGTATTCCGACAATCACAAGCAATGTCGTAAGAGCAATAACTACCACTACCAATAATGTTTGCACTCCTTCCATATTTTAAAACTTGGGGTTAATTGTACGACGAACCATAGTTTCTTTTCCAGAGCGGGAAATTGCCTTAATTTCAACAGAATTTGTGTCGGGAGAAATCTCAATTTCAGACACAAACTCACCACTTTCATCAATTAAAGCTGGTTGGTTATTTACTCTCACTGTCGCCCCGGCGTCAGTTCTACCAGTAACCAATAGACTTGGTTCGTAAACATCTTGATTTTCATACGGAGTTTTTACTTCCAAAAATGGGGGGGAAATAAAACCCTTGTATTGGAAACCAAGATACCCGACCACTGTAAGGCCAATTAACACAATTCCTATTAAGAAAGTTAGACGCGGAGACCACTTAAACACTTTCATTGCGATTGGCTCGATGACTAATTCCTGTTTTCTCGGAGGGTAATCCCTTCTTAATAACGCCAACGCTCTGGTTCTGTTTATTTTAAGGAAACTGGCCAAGTTTTTTACAAATCCTACAACCACTGTAAATTCCGGAAGGTTCACCCAATCTTCAGATTCAATCGACTTGATGAATTCTTTTTTAATTCTTGTCTCTCGTTCAATATCCTCAAAAGATAATTTTTTTGACAGACGAGACTTCTTAAGATAATTCCCTATTGTTTGCATTATTTAGTTTATCAGGCGGCAGAATTTTGATCGGAGTGCCCGAAAAATTCTTCTGAACTCCTGACAAGCACCTCGCGGGGCTTGGATCCTTCAGCTTGCCCGACCACTCCGGCCGACTCTAATTGATCAAGAATCCTGGCCGCCCGAGCATATCCGACCGACAACCTTCTCTGTAGTAAACTTGCCGATGCCCGATCAAACTGACAAACAAGCTCCACTGCCTCCCTAAATTTATCATCCGTATCTCCATTAATCCCAGGAACGGACATACTTCCCGGTTTTGCCATTGCAACCACTTCTTCTGTGTATTGAGGATTAATTCCCAGGTTTCTCATAAACGAAATGAGTGCATTAATTTCTTTGTCCGAGACGTACGCTCCCTGCACTCTCATGGCCTTTGCTTGAGATGGAGATAGGTAAAGCATATCCCCTCGGCCTAACAATTTCTCTGCTCCTTGTGAATCAAGGATTACCCGCGAATCAACTTGTGAGGAAACGGCAAACGCAATTCTACAGGGAATATTTGCTTTGATTAACCCCGTGATGACATCGACTGAAGGGCGCTGTGTAGCCAAAATCATATGAATTCCTGTGGCTCGGCTCATTTGTGCAATTCTGGTGATAGAGTCCTCCACCTCGGCTGGGGAAAAAAGCATAACATCCGCCAACTCGTCAATAACAAGGATGATATAGGGAAGAGCTTGAAATCCACTCATTTCATTATACCCGGCGATGTTTCTTGCTCCTGCTTGAGCAAAAAGCTTATATCTTCGATCCATTTCAGAAAGTATCCACCTCAAGGCAGAGACGACCTTCTCAGGCTCAACGATCACAGGGGATAACAAATGCGGAATGTCGTTGTATCCTGTTAACTCCACTCGCTTAGGATCAACTAATATCAATTTTATTTCCGACGGAGAAGCCCTAAAAAGAAGGGTATTAAGAAATGCATTTATACACACACTCTTCCCAGAGCCAGTCTGTCCCGCAATTAAGATATGCGGCATGTCAGCCAAATCAGCAATCACCGGATTCCCAGCCACATCCAGGCCCAAGGACACCGCCAATTTAGACTGAGTCTTTTCCATCACTTCTGATGAAAGCATCGTCTTTAAAGGTACAAACTCTGGAGTCTTGTTAGGGAGTTCTATCCCGACCAAACTTCTCCCTGGAATGGGCGCTTCAATCCTAATTGAGCCATTTGGCGCGGCTAGAGCAAGCGCAAGGTCGCGCTCAAGAGCCGTAATTTTTGATAATTTTGTCCCCAAGGCTACTTCGAGAGCGTATTGAGTTACCGCAGGGCCCAGGTTTACCTCAACCACTCTCGCGGTAATCCCAAAACTTTCCAAGGTCTGCTCAATAACTGCCGCATTACTTTTAATATCTCCTCGATCAGCTTTTCCTTGGTGAGATCCTTCCAATAAGTCTAGGGAAGGATATTTCCAAACTTTGTCATCCCCCGGCATATTACTGACTAGTTTAGGAGCAAGGCTTTCTTTCGCTTCCGTATTGCCTTTATCGGAGATCGGTTTTTGGTTACCCTGAGATGATTGATTGCCCCCAAGGACCTTTAAACCCCGTTTTCCAGAAAATCCTGGAGTCTTAAAACTTTTATCTCCGATCAGATAGTAGCGTATCTGCCGAAGAATTGCCCCAGTAATAATTAAAACCCGATCAAAGGAAGTATTAAAAAGAACAATTAATCCAGCAATGCTTGTCCCCAAAAGCACCAAAAAAGCCCCGGCAGGGGTGACTAAAACCTCTACCCCCTCCCAACTGGTGCGCCCTACTATCCCAGCACGCGTGAGAGTAGAAAAGGAAACAAAAAACAAAAGCATTCCAATGACGACGTTGGCTTGCCCCAAGGGGAATCTCAATCTTGAAATCATAAATCCGATAGAGAGAAAAATAAATGGAAGAAAAATGCTTGACCATGCAAAGTATAAAACCAATAAATCATTTAAGCGGACCAAGGCACTCCCTCTTCTCGAAAAAGAGATCACCACAAGTCCCGAAAGAGCAAAAAAACCAATCTGGATCACAGAAAAAATTGTTTCCCTCTTAAGGGATATCCCAAATCCTCTTGATGACTTTCTGGAGCCCTTCTTTCTGCGCTTCCTTCCCATGTAATCATTATAGTGAAGAACTTGCCCCTGGCCAAGCGGTGCATGACCAGGGGTATAAATTAATTGTGGGGTTTAAGCTCGTCTGGGAAAAAGGTAGCTTCCTTTCCAACATCCAAGGTATTCTCCCCACAAAGATGCCTTACGATCTTGCATCGCCACCCTCCGGAGAAATAAGGATTTCTCCCTAGTACTTCAACAAGAGCGTGCATACGCATAATATCTTCGGCAATTCCCACTTCGTAAGTTTTGCCAATTTCAACAAACATTGAATTCAGCTCCAAAACTACCGAATAGATAGGCCATTCTACCAGAAATCTGAAGAAGTTTCAATATTATAGGTTTATAATTCGATTACGGCGGGAAGAATCATGGGGCGGCGGCCAGTCGCTCTTTCAAAATGCATTTCCAAAAAATTTACAGTTTGTGCTTTTAATGTATGGCTATCCCTAATCTGCTTTTTGTTTAAGAAACTCACTAATTTTTGTGCGGAAACCCTTAAAAATTCTCTTTTCGCTTTTTCAAAAACAAATCCGCGACTAATAATCTCCAAACTTTCTAGAACTTGCCGCTTAACGGTGTCAAACTTTATTACTACTATCACCACGCCTTCCTCAGCCAGTATCTTCCGGTCTCTTAAGACAATACTGTCAACCCCTCCAACTTCCAGCCCGTCAATCAAAATCTCCCGCGCTGAAACTGATTTTCCTCTTCTTGCCGAGCCATCATGCCCAAATTCCAGCACCTCGCCGGGGGAGAGTTCAAATACTTGATTTTTACGTGCTCCCATGCCCTGCGCAATCTCACTGTATGCCCGATTATGTCTAATCGTCCCCCCAATTGGAATAAAATATTTTGGCTTAACTAAACCAAAAAGAGTCCTGATGTCGTTTTGACTGCCGTGGCCTGAGACATGCAGGTTTTCTTGAATGTCATAGTAGTGAACATCAACCCCGGATTCAATTAACCGATCAACGACATAATCAACATTCTGTTTCGATCCTGGAGGGGCTGGGTCTGCTGAGAAAATAACCGTATCTTGAGGACTGAGTGACAACTTCTTATGTTCCCCCAAGGCAACTTTATAAAGCGTACTTCCCATTTGCCCATATGAACCAGAAATTATAAACATAATCTGTTTACTATTTGCGCGTCTCAACTTGTTTAGGCTTACTATCCAATTCTGTTTGTAATTTAAATACCCTAAACTTTTAGCGATCTCGGCTTTCCTTTCAATAGATCTGCCTGCGAAACAAACTTTTCGATTATACTTTACCGCTACATTTATAGCCTGCTGCATCCGGGAAATATTCGAAGAAACTGTCGTAAAAAATACCTTACCGTGAGATTTTTTAACTATATTTTCTATTTCTCCCTCGATAGTTTTTTCACTTTCAGTATATCCAGGCGTGGTCGACCCTAAAGAATCAGACGCCAATGCGAGTACCCCCTCTGCCGCAAGCATCGAAGCGCGAGCGATATCAAAGGGCTTCCCATCGACAGGGGTCCAATCAAATTTATAGTCAGGGACATGGAAAACTTTTCCAACAGGCGTATCAATAACAAATCCGACCGCATCCGGAACCGAATGAGCAATTCTAAAGGGGGTCACACTTAAATTGCCAGCTCGAACAGCAGGTCCTTCAGGATCAATTACTTTGAGTTTCGCTCCAAAAACCTTATAATCCTCAAGCTTGTCATTGATAAAACCGATCGTCAATTTTGTACCATAAACAGGCACTTTAAATTCCCGAAGCAAAAATGGAAGTGCTCCTAAATGATCCTCGTGACCGTGAGAGATAAAAATAGCTTTCAATTTTTTGCGATTACTCCTCAGGTAGGAAAAATCTGGGATCACTAAATCAATCCCATACATCTCCGGCTCCGGAAAACCTACCCCACAATCCACCATTATCAAATCATCTCCGTACTCGTAAACATAAAGGTTCTCGGTTACTCCAGTGGAGCCTGATAAGGCTATAAATTTAAGGTTTACCATTGAGGCATATATTCTTTGACATTTTCTCCATTAATTGTAATTGTTTGGGTCTTTCCTTCCACAACCATTCTCGCAACTTTACTCACTACACCTTTAATAGTCCTTTCCAAAGTCCTGATCCCGGCATCAAACCCCAAGGGGCGAACAATTTGCGGCCAAACACCATCATCGAAAACTATTGCTCCATTGGGGATTCCTGATTCCAATAATGCCCGGGGTAATAAATATTTTCGTCCAATCTCAATTTTCTCTTGGTCTGTATAGCTTGGCATGGTGATCGGCTCAAGCCTATCCATCACTGCTGTAGCTATCCCGGTCGTATTGTTAGCAGTCGCGATAAAAATAGCTTCAGACAAATCAAAAGGATAATCGATATAATGGTCCACAAAAGCTTGGTTTTGCCTGGGATCTAAAAGCTCGACTAATACACCCATTATCGAAGCTCTGCCTTCGTCAGTCACTCGATCAATTTCATCCAAAAGGATCACCGGGTTTTTGCTCTCGGCGCTGCGAAGGGCTTTAATGACCTTTCCTGGTTCAGCTTCTGCATGTGCTTTTGATTGCCCACGAAGGTCCAACGGATCTCCCATCCCTCCAAATGGGATCCTTGCAAATTTTCTTCCCAATGCTTCCGCGATAGACGCCGCAATTGTTGTTTTGCCAGTCCCCACTAATCCCACAAAACACAATATCGGCGCACGGGCAATTTCCCGACTTTGAGATTTAAGTATCATGACTGACATATACTCAATCACTCGATCTTTTAGTGCCAGCAATCCATAATGATTTTTATCCATTGTTTCTTTAGCTTTTTGAATATCTAAGATGTCTTTAGTCCGCTTTTCCCAAGGAAGAGCAACTATCCAGTCAACATAACGGCCTATCCGATCTAGTTCCGGCAAAAAAGTCGGTGATTGTCGCAAGGCGGTCAATTGGTTTAGTCTCTCAAGCGTCTTTTGGGACAACCCTTCTGGGATCTGTGCCGAGCGCACCTTGGCAATTAACGGAGCTATTGGGTCAGTTTCTTCCACACCTACATATTATCAGATCAAGCTTATCGCCTGAAGCCTTTATCTTTTTCTCTCCTTTGCGAGACTAATCTACTTGTCGGGAAATGCGGTCCAGAGCCAGACCTTCCCACTCTGGGACGATTAAAACTTCTCCTTTGACCGCCCTTGCGGAAATCTCTCTGAGGGGGCCTTTTTTTCTCTTTGCTTGGGTCCAAAATCATTGATAAATTAATCCTCCCCAGGTTATCAATCTCCTTAACTCTAACCTGCACTTTGTCGCCTAATTTAACTACCTTATTCGCATCTTCCACAAATCCTTCAGACATATCAGAGACATGCACAAGCCCTTCTTTACCAGGAAGCACTGCGACAAAAGCGCCAAAAGATTCTATTCTCTTAACTGTTCCCTCATAAATTTCACCTGGTTCAACTTCTTTTACCAGATTCTCTACCCAAGCGAGTGCCTCGTTTACCTTCTCGCCATCTATCCCAGAAACACTGACAGTTCCATCATCTTCAACGTCAACATCAGCCCCGGTAGTCGCGATAATATTTTTAATAGTCTTTCCCCCCGGACCAATGACCTCACCAATTTTGCTTGGATCAATCTTCGTTGATTTTATTTTCGGTGCATGCTCCGAGACTTTTTCCCGGGCTTTATCAATGGTCGCAAGCATAGACTTTAATATCTCAGCGCGTCCTGCTTTTGCCTGAGAAAGGGCCTTTTTCAATATGTCTGGGGTAAGTGACAAAGTTTTAACATCAAGCTGAAGCGCGGTAATGCCATTTACTGATCCTGCAACTTTAAAATCCATATCGCCGTAGTAGTCCTCAATCCCAGCAATATCGGACAAAATTGCGATCTTCTTCGCGTCTATCACAAGTCCCATTGCAATCCCCGAAACTGGCCTTTTGATGGGAACACCTGCGTCCATCAAAGACATTGTCGAGCCGCAGACCGACGCCATTGAACTTGATCCGTTTGAACTCATAATCTCACTAACCAAATAAATCGCGTATGGAAACTCTTCATTGCCAGGAATTACTGGAATCAAGGCTCGCTCGGCCAGTGCACCATGCCCAATCTCCCGCCTCCCGGGTGACCCAATCCTTCCCGTCTCCCCTGTGGCATATGGCGGCATAGAATAGTGATGAATATAGCGCTTTTCTTCCTCCCCTTCGGCCGATTCAATTAGTTGCCCTAGTGACGGCGCGCCTAATGTGGTGACTGTAAGCGCCTGTGTAGACCCGCGCTTAAAAATCGCTGACCCGTGGGTCCTTGGCAACACACTCACTTCGGAACTGAGCTTCCTTATTTCTTCGTATTTTCTACCGTCAGGCCTGCTCCCGCCCAAAATAATCGATCTAACTTCCTCTTTAAAGAGATCCTCGATTAGTTCAACTGCTTTTTCCAAATTCTCTTCCCCCACATGGTCCACCATGGAAGCTTTCAACACATCAAGATCCCCAAAGCTTGCTTCCTTAGCGGCAATTTTTTTGGCTAAGCTTTCCAACTCCTTTGAAACGATCTTTTTGACTTTAGATTCTAGCTTAGGGTCAGCTTTCTCCTTCTCAATTGCTTCCTTTTTAGACCCCGCCTCCTTGACTAAGTCACTAATAAATTTAATTATCTTTTTGGACTCTTTATATGCAAACTCGACACCTCCCAAAATATCTTCTTCACTGGCTTCATTTGCACCAGCTTCAATCATCACAATGGCTTTGTCGGTGGATGAAACAACCAATTCCATTTTTGAATTTTTAAGATCGCCATTTTGAGGGTTAGCAACAAACTTACCATCACTCATCCCAACGGTTACCGATCCTATCGGTCCAAGCCAGGGAATTGGGGAGAGAGCAAGCGCGGCGGAAACGGCAACAGGGGCAATTGCTACCGGGTCATTCTTCAAGTCCACAGAAAGGACAGTTACAACAACTTGGACTTCATTATCATATTCTTTCGGAAAAAGAGGGCGGATGGATCTATCAATGAGACGTGCAGAAAGAATATGGTCATCGGCAGGTCTACCGTCCCGCTTTACCCACCGGCTACCTTTTATTCTCCCACCAGCATACAGCCTCTCTTGATATTCTACGGTAAGAGGGAAATACCCCAAATCTTCCTTGAGACGAGAAGAAGTAACTGTGGCCAACACAACAGTCTCGCCATATTGAGCGAGTACTGCCCCTTGGGCTTGTTCAGCTAATTTTCCGATAGTGAGGGTTAATTCTCGATCTCCGAGATTAATACTCTTTTTAATTACTTTCATTTATTTACTTCAATTCCAAAGACTTAACGAGGACTCTGAAGCGATCCTCATCTCGCTTTTGGAGATACGTTAAAAGTCTACGTCTTTTTGCGACCATGCTCAAGAGGCCGCGCCTTGAATGAACGTCTTTATTGTGTCCTTTCAAGTGTTCTGAAAGTTTCTCGATTTGAGAGGTTAATAGAGCTATCTGAACCTCAGGAGACCCTGTGTCTCCTTTTTCTCGAGAAAACTTCTTAATTATTTTTTTCTTCTCTTTTGTAGTTAATGACATACTAATCGATAAACTAAAGTAGGTTCTAAAATTGAACAAACCTTGTCTTCGTCAGAGAATGATAACACATTATTAGTAAATTTCAACAATACAAAAATAAAACCCTAAGATACCCTGCGCACTTCAACTAATTGAAGTGCCTTTTGAGGGTTTTAGGCGGCTCCAAGGCGGAGTCGGTTCTTTTTCAATCTCGGCTTCAGCAGGATGCGGCGGGGTCAGTCCAGGCAAAGGCTCTTTTATATTCCTTCTTCCCCCAGCGGTCATAAGCTCACTAGCAAGCTTAAAAGTATCAGAGCTAACATATTGACTCGAGAAATTTTTACTCCCTTCATGAAGGCCCGTCAAAAGATTGGAAGCGACATCTCGGTCCAATTTATCTTTGTAGTCTTCTGCGATGATTCTGCCAACAACTTCTGAGATAGATGATCCAGGCCGCGACAAAGAAACAAACTCCTGTTTTGAGGCGAGAGCTAAATCATGAACTCCAATATGCACAAGCTTTGCTTTAGAAAACTCAGGAGATGACAAAATAGGGAAGTGGGTCTCATTTGCCCCGCCAATCATAATAACCAAATCAGAAGAAACTCCCGAAAATGAAAGAGATACTTGGTCTTTTTGAGGAGGAGCAAAATCGGGCTTTGGAATAACTGTCAGGCGGCATTCAGAACCGTCCACATCATATGAAACCCTCTCAATGTTGTTTGCATCATAATCAGTGAAGCTTATTTTTAAATTCTTATTCCCCAGCTCACCCGCGACCTTATCCACTCCCACAAGCCGATTAAATTCAACCGTCATCGGGGTAGGACAAAAAACTTGAGTTTCTTTTTCTTTTTCAAGCACCAGTCCCAGGGACAACCCTGCCGCTACCTGATCAAAATACGGGCTCTTTGGCAAAAGTATAAGCACAGAGTTTGTTTCGCTAGCCAATGTTTTTATCGACGCGCTCATGATTGGCGGGATACTAGCACATCGTGAACCTCAAAATCAAGCTGCGGATTAAGAATTAATCCACATTCTTCGCCCACTTTTGCAACTTCAATATTTTCCTTCCCGCGCTTCATAGAAACTATTCTAGCAGTCCCCAATTCCCCTTTCCCTCTCGTAAGCACTAGTGTATGTTTACTTCTAATTTCCCCTTCGATCACCTTGCACCCCGCAACCCGACTATTATTAAAAGGAAAAACTGCCAATACCTCCGCTTTCCCCAATATTTGTACCTCTCCTTTTTCAATAAGTTCCTCTAATTTTTCGATCAATTCGTATACGATCCTTGACGACAAAATTTTTACTCCTTCAGTTTCTGAGAGCTTACGCACATCGCTTGAAACTCCCGATTCAAAAGCAACAATTACGGCCTGTGCACTTTTTGCGAAGAAAACATCTCCACTTATTACATCGCCCACACTCGACTTTAAGACAACCACTTGATCAGGCATGTTGTCCCTAATTGCCTCCAAAGATCCAGCCGTGTGCGCTTTCAAAACGATTCCTAATTGGTCAGAAGAAACTTTACCAATTTTGGTTTTATCAATAGATAAATTAACACCCTTTGAAGTAATAGAGGAGCCAACCGCAGGAACACCATTTAATCCAATAATTTGCACCGGATCCCCTGGGAAGGCCTTCTTAATGGGTTTCCCCAAATAATCAAAAATTCCCCTCACTTTATCTTTTTTGATGTCGTCAATAATATCTCCGGTCGAAATAGATCCCTCTTTTACTACCAAAGACACTGTTGAACCTCTTTTGTCCGTATTTGTTTCAATCACTACCGCTTCCAAATCTCCATCTGGGTCGCTTGAGATTTCATTTACCTGGGATACAAGATGAATCATCTCGATCAAATTTTCCACACCCTCGTTCTTCTTTACTGAGAGGGTGACCAAGGGAGTATCGCCCCCGCGCCCTTCAAAAAGTACCCCTTCTTTTTCTAGCTCAGAAATTGCTGATTCAATATTTGCCGAAGGAAGATCTGTCTTGGTGATGGCAACAATAAGAGGAGTATGGGTTTCTTTAATATATTGAAGTGCTTCTTTTGTCTGGGGCTTAACGCCGTCATCAGCGGCCACCACAAGCACTACGATATCTGCCATTTGAGTTCCTCGAGATCGCATCTTAGAAAACATCGCGTGCCCCGGGGTGTCGATAAAAGTTATTTCTCCTTCCTTGGTTTTAACTTTAGAAGCGCCGATGCTCTGGGTAATTCCTCCGGCTTCCCGCCCGGCAATATTGGAATGCCTGATCGCATCCAAGAGAGTGGTCTTGCCATGGTCGACATGGCCTAAAATTGTCACAATAGGTGGTCTTGGACTAAACGGCTTTTGATTTTTCTTTTTTAGGTTTAGCTTTAACATCGCTTTCCACTTCAATTTTCCATCCGGTCAACTGCGAAGAAAGGCGGACGTTTTGTCCATCTTTTCCAATTGCCAGAGAGAGCTGATCCTCAGGAGCTCTAACTACGGCGGTCTTCTTTTTCTTATTAAGCTTGATACTGCTTAGCTCAACTGGGGCAAGAGCGGCTTTAATAAACTCTTCATCGCCGTCTGCCCAGGGAATAATATCCACGCGCTCTCCGCCAAGCTCATTCGTCACCGCTTGCACTCGAACCCCTTTTTGTCCGACACAGGAACCAACCGGATCAACACCAGTTTGTTCTGAATGTACGGCCAATTTTGTTCGAACACCAGCCTCACGGGCAATTCCCCTGATAACAACACTCCCGGACATTATCTCCGGCACTTCTCTTGCAAATATTTTCTCCACAAACTGCGGATCTGATCTGGATAGGACTATCTGTTTTCCCCTTGGAGTATCTTCGATAGACTTCAAAAGAAAAGTCAAACGCTGGCTTGGGTTAAGCCTTTCATTGGGGATCCGCTCGCCGGCCGGCATTAGGGCTTCGGTCCTACCGATATCAACCCGCACATTCGGCCCGTCAAATCTTAAAATCATCCCGGAAACAAGAGTCCCCACCCTCCCATTAAATTCATCCATGATAGCGCCCTTTTCTGCCTCTCGGATTTTTTGGTGAATTACTTGTTTAGCGGTTTGTGCAGCAATCCTTCCAAATCCAGGAGGAGTAACGTCGCGCTTTTTATCTGGAGTGCCCTCTGGCCAAGCGATAATCTTTGCTTCGCCGCTCACCGAATCCATTTCAACGTCATATTCAAAATCTTCTACTTCTTCCCCACGCTCTTTGGCATCGCGCTTATATGCGGCAATGTAAGCCTGCTTAATTGTCTCCAAAATCACGTCAGCATCAAGCCCTCTCTCCTGAGTAATCGCTTTAAGGGCCTGACTAAATTCAGTTCTTTTTACGCTTCCTGCCATGTTTATTTTTTATTTAAAAATATCGACTTCGTCTCATTGCGACTTCGTCGTAAAAAAAATGGTGGGCACCAGTCCCACCGCAAATCATCAATTATCAGTTGTATTTTACAAAGAGGGGAGCCTGAAGTCAAACTACAACCCCTCTTCTTGAAGCTCTTTGACGAGATTTTTTTGGGAGCGGGAGAGGCGCTGGGGTACCTCCACTAGAAGCTTAAGATAATGATCACCTCGGCCGCGGCCATGAAGGCGGGGGAACCCGCGACCCTTGAGCCGGAGCATCGAGCCAGATTGTGTCCCGGATCTAATTTTTATTTTTACCTCGTCATCAATGGTTTTGGCCTCGATATTCCCGCCAAGAGCGGCTAAAGAATAGGGGAGAATAATAGTGGAAAAGACATCTGCCCCATCTCGTTCAAAATCCTTACTTGGTCGCACATTAATTGATAAAACAAAATCATCAAATTGGATCCTTGAGCCATCGTCCACTCCTGCCGGTATCTTAATATTTCGCTTCTTGCCTTCAATACTGACCTCTTTCTCAATACCGGAAATTGCTTCACTAAAGTCTATCGAAATCCCATACCGAGGCATTTGCCGAGCGCGGCGAAAAGGGGATCCTCCGCCCCACGGTCCCGCTTCGCGGGAAAAAAACTGCTCAAAAATATCAAATGGATCGCCAAAATCATAATTCGTATTTTGACCACCGCCAGATGTATATGTCCATGTAAACGGACCTGTCCCCCCACCACTTGAGAAAGGTCCTCCCCCACCAAATCCTCCCCCGCCAGGGGAGAAAGCGGCATGACCATGGGTATCATATGCTTGGCGTTTATTTGCGTCGGACAATATTTGGTAAGCCTCATTAATTTCCTTGAAGCGCTTCTCTGCCGCCTCTTTGTTCTCACGATGCTTATCCGGATGCCACTCCAAAGCTTGCTTTCGATAGGCCTTTTTTACGTCGCCCGGCGACGCACTTTTATTTACTCCTAAAATATCGTAGTAATCTGTTTTGCCATTAGCCATGGAGATTATTCTAACAGAAAATCAATACTTTTCCCTTATTTGCACTGTTATCTCTCCAAATTCTTTCTCTGTCTTTAGGTTTGTAAAATAACTTTCCTCTCTAAAAAAATTTTCAACAACATCATCTGAAAGACCCGCCAATGGCTCAATAATCAAAAATTGTTTTGCCGGCAAGGTTGACCGAGCCCGCACAACTTTAAGCGTTCCCTCACTACCCAAAGCATCTTCACCTCCCCAAACTGGAACAAGACCATATTTTTGCATCCCATACCAATTAAAAAGATAGTCCCAGGTCGTTTTTACATTATAAGGAATCGTTATCGCATGAATTGAAAACTCTTCCTCACCTGCTTGAGTATAAATATAATCAATTGCCCTCAATTCATCCGACAATAAAAGACCAGGAGGTGCCATAATCGATCCAATTGGACCTTTCTCATTAATTGTTATAATTTTGGACACATTCGAGCCCATAATGACTACCAATAAGATTAGTGCTACTATTACTTTTTTCTCCCAAATTAAACTTATTACCATCGAAACAGCAAGAAGTAAACTAACAGATCCACCTATCCCATAATAATATGTAGTTGAAGAGCCCACGAGGTAAGCAACACACGCCACTAAAAACCACATCAACAGAAATATCCCAACCGTCCTCTCTTTTACTCTTTTAATTAAAAGCAAATAAACCGCTATCACCAAGAGAATATTAAAGGCCGGCCGGGAGGAAAAAGAAATTAAATTGTCAGTAACATATCTATTTACTGCAAACATAAAATTATTAATAAAAAGCCCAAATGACGAGCTCCCAGGTTCACTCAAACTTGCGATAAAGGATTTCAAATGGCCAAACTTTACCTCAGCAACCAAAAAGCTCGACAAACTTACAATCAAAACCATCAAAGCTAAAAAAATATCTTTTTTCTTTAATTGAATTATCTTAGACCTAAAAACAAGCACAAAAACTGGTATCATAAATATCAAAACCGACAAAGAGACATGCAGCTGTGTCGCTACCCCCGCACAAAAGGCCGACAAGATAATGCCTTTTGAATTACCTTTAAAAATTAACTCAGTTAATCCCAAATAATAAAGCAAAACAAAAATCAAAGCCAACCCTGGGTGGCTAAAAAACAAGGCATATTGGGATTGCTCAAAAGATACAGCATAAAGAAAAGCTGCTATTAAAGCTGTTTTGGTATTAAATATATTTTTACCCACCATAAAAACCACGAAAACTCCAACCGCACTCAATAAATTAATTATCAATGCCGGCACATATGGATTCCCTCGAAACAAATAATAAACCGGCCCCATAATGTAGTAATACAAAACACCATGATGAAGATATCTGCCAAATGTCGCCCCAGGACCAACAACTCTAAAATCTCCCCTTATTACCTCATACGAAAAATAAGCATCTCTTGCCTGGTCTGAAGCAAAGTACACATTCTCAGGAAAATAAACGAATCTCAGAATTAGAGCCAAAAAAAACACAACAAGAAGTAGATAATAAGGCCTCTTCGTTTTCAACAAACCTCCTAATACTACCACGAAGACTACCCTTGTCCCTGCTCGTCCACCACTTCCCCTTCTTCTGCTTTATCCTTTTCTGAAGACTTTTTAGTTTTTTTGGGTGCTGTTTTTTGGTACATCGCCTGGCCGACCTTTTGAAGCTCCTCAGACAATTCATTCGTTTTCTTCTCCAATTCCTCTTTACTAGCAGACTCTAATACTTCTTTAAGTGCCTTTACTTTCTCTTCCAAGCTTTCTTTTGCTTTTGCATCAATCTTTTCCCCTGCATCTTTGATCGTCTTTTCGGTGGTAGCAATCAAGCTATCTGCCTTGTTTTTAGTCTCAATTTGGGCGGACTTTTTCTCATCCTCTTCCTTGTGGAATTCAGCATCTTTTTTCATTTTCTCCACTTCTTCATCGCTTAAGCCCACCGCTCCGGTAATGGTAATGTCTTGGCTCTTACTGGTAGCCTTGTCTTTCGCTGTGACTTTCAAAATCCCACTCGCATCAATATCAAAAATGACCTCAATTTGGGGAACGCCTCGCGGCGCCGGCGGAATGCCGTCCAACATAAACCTTCCCAGACTTTTATTGTCAGCCATCATCGGGCGCTCCCCCTGAGCGATATGAATATCAACCTGGGTTTGGTTATTAGCCGCAGTTGAAAAAATCTGCGATTTTGAAGCAGGGATCGTGGTATTCCTCTCAATCATCGGCGTCGCCACACTCCCCAAAGTCTCTATCGATAGGGTAAGCGGAGTAACATCCAAAAGGAGAATATCTTTTACTTCGCCACCCAGTACTCCCCCTTGGATTGCGGCCCCCACCGCAACAACTTCATCCGGATTAACGCCCTTATTAGGCTCTTTCCCAAAAAATTCTTTAACCGTCTCAATAACTTTAGGGGTCCTGGTCATTCCCCCAACCATGATTATTTCATCTATTCCCTTCGTATCCACTCCCGCGTCTTTCAAAGCATCTTTAACCGGCTTCATGGTATTTTCAATAAGGTCCGCAACTAAGCCCTCATATTTTGCTCTCGTAAGCTTAAGGGCAAGATGCAAAGGCTGGCCATTTTGCTGGGTGATATAGGGCTGATTAATCTCAACTTCACTAGTTGCCGAGAGCTCGATTTTTGCTTTTTCGGCGGCGTCGCGCACTCTTTGCAAGGCTTGTTTATCAGCCTTTAAATCAACCGTGTTCTCTTTCTTAAATTCCTCAGTAATCCAGTTGACTATCCTCTCGTCAAAATCATCTCCCCCAAGGTAAGTGTCTCCATTGGTAGACTTTACTTCAAAGACTCCATCCCCAAGCTCAAGGATCGAAATATCAAAAGTCCCTCCCCCAAGGTCATAGACAGCGATCTTTTGGGAATTTTTCTTGTCCATACCATATGCCAAGGCGGCCGCGGTTGGCTCATTGATGATCCGCTCAACCTTTAGTCCAGCGATTTCCCCCGCCTGCTTGGTCGCTTGCCTTTGGGCATCATCAAAATAAGCAGGAACGGTAATAACTGCTGATTCCACTTTTTCACCCAAATAGCTCTCGGCGTCTTTTTTAAGCTTCATCAAAATCCTTGCCGAAATTTCCTGAGGGGTGTAAGTTTTATCGCCCACTTCTACCACAGCCGCTTTGTCTTTCCCTGCCTTTATTTCGACAGATGATAGTTCTTTACTTTTTTTAGTTTCCGGGTCATCAATCCTTCTTCCCATTAAGCGCTTCACAGAATAAACCGTATTTTTCGGATTGAGAACCATTTGGCGCTTGGCGACATCCCCCACTAAATTTTTAACAGGCTCGACAACCGAAGGGGTCACATTCCGACCCGTATCGGCGGCAGGGATAACTTTGGGCTGTCCACCCTCCATCACCGCGACAACACTATTTGTAGTTCCTAAATCTATACCAATTATTTTACTCATAGCTTATTTTCTTACTTTAACTCTAGCATGGCGAATTACTCGACCAGAGCTTGTCTTCCAACCCGTGAGGAGCTCCTCCAATATCTCCCCTTTTTTACCATTTTCTGTATCTTCACCCTCAATCGCCTCGTGCAAGGCGGCATCAAACATTTTACCAGGATCAGCTGGGATTTTCTCAATCCCCAGAGAATTCAAAGCTTTCTCAAATTCTTTGATCGCAATCGCTAAGCCAGAATCTTTTGTATGAGCATTTATGTTCACAAGCATATCCAAAATAGGCATAATCTGTGCCGCAAATTTGATCAAAGATTCTTCTTCCCAGTCCTTCTTTTCCTTCTCAACGCGCTTTTTAAGGTTATCATAATCTGCCAGGGCTCTCATTAATTGCCCTCGCAACTCCTGCTCTTGACCATTTACTGTTTTACTTACTTTTATTTTCTTTGCCATATTATTCCAAGCCTTGGATCAGATCTCGAAAATACCTAACTACCGGGATAACTGTCTGATAATTTAATCTCATTGGCCCGATCACTCCAATTGCTCCTTCATGCCCCTGAGTGGAAAATCTCGTGGCGACAATTCCAACAGGATCAAAAAAATCCCAGCCCAATTCTTCACCGAAAATAACCTCAATCGGGGTCAAGCCGGTCAGGTGCTCAAAAAATAATTTCTTGACCATATCGCGACTTTCAAGGATTGAAAAAATATTCTGAAAGACATCTAGAGTGAAGGGGCATTCAAAAATTAAGGAGTGCCCGTGAGTCCAAGTGGTCCCATCATCTGTGGCGGCCACCGCCAGCGATTTTGTCTTATCTGCTAATTCAAAAGTTGCCTTGTCCATTAATTTATCAAAATTTTCCCGCGCATCCCAAACGCCTTCTTTGGCTTGCACCTCATCTACTACGCTCATTTTTTTTTCATCCATTAATTGATTTATATAGAACTTCATTGCAATGGAGGTGGGAGTGCGGCCGGCAGAAGTGTGCGGCTGTCGAAGATACCCTAGCTTTGTTAGATTAACCATTTCATTTCTAATGGTCGCAGGGCTAATCCCAAGATTATATTTTTTCTCGAGGGAAGCAGAGCCAACCGGCTCCGCGGTCTCGATATACTCATCTATAAGCGCCTTAATTATTTGTGTTTGTCTATCAGTTAAAGGCTTATTCATTTAGCAGTAAAATACCACGAGTGCTAATCCCTGTCAACAGTGATTAATTCAGACTCTTTAGCTGGAGGGGGAGTAAATCTTCTTTTTCGAAAAATATTAACTAAAACATACAATTCTTCACTTCTTAGCATCCAAGCGCAGAGCAAGTATGTAATTCCGCCAATCAAGGCAGTGACAAAGGTCAGGACTAACAAGTTAAATGTATACCGGGTATCGATCACAAATATCTCAAAATTAATATTTTGCGTTTCAACCCCACCCAAAAACGAGAGCTTCTTTATCCACACGGAGCGATCGAAGAACTTTAAAATAAAAAACATCACACTCCCAGAAATTAGTGAGGACAAGATACTTTTTACAATAGGGAGGAGAGCAAAAAATGTCCCCCCGTTAAGTTTTTTACTTAGGAGGGCAAATAATATCACTGCTTGGACCCCAACCCCAACACTAAATGCCGCCGCGATCGCCCAGGTGGACATTTCAAATTCGATGACCAGCACATACCCCAAAAATGCGGTTATCCCGGCACTAAACAACGAAATTAAAACCGGGGTTTTTGTATTATGAAGGGCGTAAAACGCACGATTTAAAAGCGCAACCGCGGCCTGGAAGGGCACACCAAGGGCAAAGGCAGAAAGGACAAACCCTGTTTCCAAAGTCGCCTCCCAATCAAAAATGTTTGTTCCAAAAACAAGCCTAACCACAGGGACTCTTAAAACGATAAGCATCATTGTCATCGGAGAAATAAGAAATATTAGCTGATAGAGCGTCTTTAGGAGAGTCTTTCTAAAAACCGCAAGGTCATCACTCTGACTGGTCAAAGTAGGCAGAGCGGCTTTGGCCATTGATGTCCCAAAAAGCCCTACGGGCAAAGCTTGGAGGCTTAGGGCAAAGTTGTAGTGGGCATATGCTCCCAAAGAAATCATCGATGCGAGGAATAGTTCCACCATCCTTGAACCCTGCAGGAAAGAGAGCTCAATTATTCGAGGCGCGGCAAGCCTTCCTATTTTTTTCAAGCCCTCATCGGGGACAAGCGAAGGTACAAACCTAAAGCCTAATCGATAAGCCAATGGTAATTGCACGATGAAATGAGCCGACGCCCCGATGATCACCCCAATTACTGGGGCCAATAAATCAAGCTTTTCAGCAAAAAGAATTGTCCCAACAATTATCCCAAGATTATAAAAAATCGGAGCAAGAGCAGGAATTAAAAACCTTCTTTGGGACTCAAGTACTCCAGTCATGATATAGCTCACGACAAAAAACCCCTGCGCCGCGAAAAGTATCTTTGCCAGATCGGCTACTTCACCCACTTGCTCAGGGCTATACCCCGGGGCAATTAACTTATAAATCCTTCCAGCTAAGAGCCCAAAAACAAGCGACATCACAGCAAAAATCAAAAGCCCGATATTTACTGCCCTCCCGGCGATATCCCATGCACTCTTTTCGTCTTTTTTGAGAGCTTTGGTAAAGACCGGAATAAAAGCCGAAGAGAGCACTCCCAAAGTAAGTACCTCAAAAATTAAATCAGGAAGCCTAAAGCTCGCAAAGAATAGCGAGAGCTTTTCATCTACAAAATAATAAGCAAGTACGCGGAGCCTAAGAAATCCAAAGATCCTGGAGACAATTATCATTAGCATGATCAAAGTCGCCGCAGAAAGGATCGTTGATTGCGGACCGGCGAGTGATTTACTTTTTGTTATCAGGTTCTTAAACATTGATATTTAACTTGGCCTCGATTATACTTGATGATTACTAATATGCCAGTAACCGTCACAGCAAAGCGTGCCCTAAGGTCCTCAAGAAGAAAGACCTCTGTCAATAATCTTACCAGAAAGAACTTAGAGATCGCTATCCGCATGGCCAAAAAAACCAAAAAACAAGTTGACGTGATCAAGGCTATCTCTTTGGCCGACCGCGCCGCTAAAAAAAAGATAATCCACAGAAATAAATCCGCCCGGATAAAGTCCGCTCTCTCCAAACTCACCCCAAAGAAAAAATAATTTCTTTCACAGTTTGCCCCGTGTTATAGTGAGGTTAGGATGCCTGCCAAAGAGAAACCTAAAAGGGTTATTAATCTTCTTCCAAAAGACGAGTTTGAGGTCTCGACCGCGGGACGTGTTTTAAAGTGGGCTATCACCACTTTCAGGATGATTGTGATCAGTGTCGAAATCGTTGTGGTTGGAAGCTTTTTGGCGCGCTTTAGTTTTGATGCCAAAAACGCGGACCTTGACCATAGCCTCGAGCAAAAGTCCTCCTACATCGCTTCATTTTCCGAATTTGAGAGAGAATTTAAAAACATTCAGGCCAAAGCAGAAGTACTCACGGAATATACCGCAAGCCAAAACCAAAGAGTGCCCACAATTACTTCGATCGTTTCCAAGATCCCCGGGGATATCCAGCTCACATCTTTAAGAGTTACAGATGAAGACATCAACATAAGCGGGCAAACTACTTCAGAGCAGTCTATCTCCCAGCTTATTGTTAACCTAAAAAAAGATGAATTATTTACAGATATTGCTCTCACGGAAATTGGCACTCAAAGAGACACCCCTTTTGTGAAATTTAGTTTAAAAATAGAAATAAAAACCTGACATGGCCCAATCCTTTGCGTCTCCCCAATTAACCAGAAAATATATCTACGAAATGTCAAAGACTTACCGTGCCCGGGCAGATGTCCGGGTTTTTACGGAGCTTATTCTTTCACTTATTGCGATAATGGTCTTTGGCACTTTTGCGATCAAGCCAACCCTGGCAACCATTGGAGAACTTAGAAGTGAAATTAGCGAGAAAGAAAAAGTGGTCCAGGCGCTGGACCTAAAAATTACAAATTTAACCCAAGCCAAAGCTTATTATGACGCCAACCAAGCTACTATTAACCTCCTTGACTCGGCGGTCCCAGATTCCTCCCTTCCGGCTAGTGAAATACGCCAAATTGAGGGACTCGCCCAAAGAAGCGGAGTAGAAATCACAAATTTTGATATCGAAAAAGCTCCTCTATTTGAAGAGAGTAAAGGGGAAAAAGAAGGAGAAGAAAAAGTCCTCGGAGCAAAGAACATGGAATTTCTGATGAGCGCCGCCGGAGAGTACCCATCTCTAATTTCATTTTTGACTAATCTTGAGCTGATGAGGCGTCCTTTAGTGGGCAGGTCTACTACAATTTCGATTGTAGATGACGCAAGGGTAGAGGGATTAAATATGATCATCGAAGCCGTCACGCCATACTTTATAAAATGAAAAGCAAAAGACCATTTGTAGTCAATCTCATCATCTTATCGGCTATTACTGTCGTTATTTGGATAAGCTTCGAGACTTATCGCGTTTTTACAAAGGAGCCCCCTTTCCCCGTCCCTGAGGAAATTCTTGAGAAAGACGAAAGTCAAAGATTCACTTTTAAACTTGACCCGGAAGTCCTTGGCGGGTTACAAAATAGAATATACCTAAATGAAATCGAAATCGGCGATACGACTATCAAACCGGCCGAATTGCCCCCGGTGGAAGAGATCGCCGAAGAAGTGCCGATAGCGACGGAGGAAGCGACCCCCTCTGCCAGTGAAGCGAGCCCGGCTGGGTCACAAATTTAAAATCAATGAAGAAAGCAGTTGGTGGGATCCCCACTATTATCGGAATAATAATTTTGTTGCTCGGGTTAGGAGTGGGTGTGTTTTTGGTCCAGCGCGCCCAAGTCTTCAAACTTGGAGCAAGCCCTGAATCAGCGCCAAAAGACGTCAGGATCACAAATATCACGAGCGCCTCTTTTGCAGTCAACTGGACTACTGATCGAGACACTATTGGCTACATCGTCTGGGGCGAAAGCGAATCAAGCTTAGACAATACTGAGTATGAAAGCGATACTACCCCCAAGGGTATTCACTCTATTACCATCGACGGGCTAGATCCGGGAGCCGTCAATTTCTTTAAAATAAACTCCGATGGAGAAAATTATGACAACAATGGGATTCCTTGGCAGCAAGCCACCGGCCCGATCCTGTCTCAAACTACCACCACGCAAATGCTTTCCGGCACCGTCCTTACGGCAACTGGAGAGCCGGCTATCGGGGTGCTGGTCTTTATTAATTCGGGCAGTTTTTCCCCTCTCTCTACCACCACTTCAAACTCTGGGGGGTGGCTTATCCCCCTTTCCCCCGCCAGAACCCCTGACTTATCTGCGCACGCCACGATAAATTCAAGTGCTACCTTGATCGAGATTTTTGTCCAAGCGGCAAGCCGTGGGGTAGCTACCGCCCAAGCCTACCCGCAAACTGCAAACCCGACCCCAAATATCACTCTTGGGCAAACATACAATTTTAAAAACACAGAAATTTCCGGAGAAAATGGCTTGACCAGCGCGGAGCTTACTCTTCCAGAAGACGAAGACCTTGACGCAACAACGTCAGGGTTTGACACGGGGGACGATGAAGAACTTGATGCAACAGCAAGCGGCACAGTAACAATCGAAAGCATAGAAGAAGATGAAGAAATCACCACCACTACCCCTGAGTTTTTTGGTGAAGGCCCAGTTGGTGAGATCATCACTATCACTGTCCGGTCAGATCCTCAGACGGATAAGGTCACTGTCGATGCAAACGGCAACTGGGAGTGGACCCCGCCTGATGACTTAGAAGAGGGAGAGCACACAGTTACACTTTCCTGGCGCGATGCGGCCGGGATATTGCACAATATTACCAAGAACTTCATCGTTAGCGCCGCAAGTGGGCCAGCCTTTGAATCCACCCCGTCGGCGACACCAAAGGCCACACCTTCGGCAACCCCCAAGACCAAAGCAACAGCAACCCCATCAGCGACGCCTCGAGTGAGCCTCCCCGCAACCGGCGCGGGCACTCCTGTAGCGGGGAACTTGACGCCAACACTTTTGTTGGCTACGATGGGATTAGGCTTGATTTTGGCTGGAGTTTTTGTTTCGGCCAAGGCCACAAATTAGATTATGGATCCTACTGCCAAAACAGACGAAACCCAAGGAACTGCACCCGCCTCATCGGCAAGTGGTCTTGCTGGTGATACCCCAGGGATGACTACTCCTCCGCCGCCGCCGCCAATGAATACTCCGACTGATATGTCAACTGTCCCGCCGCCACCGCTATCAACCGGAGAGGCGCCAGCGCCCGATAGCTCGCCGTTTGGCGGGTCTGCTCCGGTCTCTGGAGATACGAGCCCGACCACAGAAACAAGCGAACCAGAGCCATTTACCGTTTCCGGGGGAGGCGGAGGAAGAAAACTAAATAAAAAAGTAGTTGGTGGGATACTGGGGGTATTGGTTTTGGTTGCAGCCGTGGGGGCAGGGCTAGCCCTCGTTCAGCAACAACAACTCTTCCAACAAGGGGCTTACACAGGTACGGATTCTAGCTGTGGAGGCACTTATCCTTCGTGTCAAACAGAAGGAGGACAAAACACTGGGTACATCTGCCAATGCGTAGAAGTCGATCCTTCCACTTGTAGTGGACAAAGTCCTTGTTATGCAACTAACTGTGGTGCATTTAATCCTAGCAGTTGCCCAACCACTCCCGTAGATAACTGCCCCAATGGGCAGTATTACTCCAGCGGATGCGGGCAAAATGGTTGTCCCTCTGGAGAAAGACATGCATACCAATGTGACTCAGCCACAGGAAATATAACAGATGCAGGTTGCCAAATTGATGTAAGTTGCTCAAGCCAGACCACAGCTCCCACCCCTGTTCCTTCGGGGTTGCTCGGCTCAGGGCAAACTTGTGGGACGATGGAGACAAATGGAACATGGACAATCCAAAGCTGTGGATCTGGATTAGCCTGTTCATGGTATAACTACAATGATACTAATTGCGTAGGTACTGGGTACCCAGTTAGATGTTACAGTCGCAATGCTTGTGTTTTGTCACTTGCAGACTGTCCCAGGCCTGGGACTAACCCAAACTACCCACCTAGGTGCGTAGCGGTTGCCGACAGGGAGCCGCCGGCGGCAGGGACAAATGCTTGCGCCGGAAGCTGTTGTAGCGCAGATACCACTAATGGATTCTCTGTCCAAAAGTGGCAATGTAGTACTTTCCTTCAGGATGGGAGATGCACAGCAGCCACTGGCGGTCAGCTCGTTTCTACAAGTGGCCAAGAGTGCGTTGATAGCAGCTTCTGCGGTTCACAACAAGTTGATGTAGTCAATTCTGATGGAATACAACAGTCAAATCTTGCCATTGCCCAAAATGGTCAGAGTGTGTGCGGTGAAGCCACTCCAACCCCATCTGGGGATGCGACACCTACTCCCTCAGGGGCTATCGACACCACCATAGCCGCTCAATGCCTAAACATTAAAGCCTTTGATAACAATTGGGTCCTTCTGACCGCTGCCGATTTAACCGAACTAAGAGAGGGGGACATTGTCCGCTTTACAGCTAATGGGACAACCACCTCCGGCACACTAGATCGCGCGAGATTTTCAATTAACGGCATCGTGCGAACTGCGGTCACCCAAAAGCGGCCAAACACTCAAGAATTTTACGATGAATACACTATCCCCGCCGGGACGACAACGTTTACTATTTCAGCTGAATTACATCACACAGACGCGACTATTGGTTGGTTTTAACTATTAAATTAAATGTTAGATTTTATAAAAAGAAATAAAGTAACCGTAATAATTTTAGTTTCCACCTTGGTTCTTGGGGGGATAGCAATCTTCACGGCCGTAAGGCTTTATTCCCTAAGGTCCCAGAGGGTAGCACCATCTGCCCCTGAATCGATCCCAGGCGCCGCGGCTCCGACTCTCACCAATACTTGTGATCTCACCTTCACCACTACCGCAGAGACAGCTGGATGCAATGATCCCTGTACCGATGACACGGACTGCACTGAGGCCAACCACACTTGTGTCGACACTGATGATGATGGTGTTGACGATAGCTGTCGCTTAACTGCCTACCCAGATGAGATTGACTGTCAAGCGCCGGTCGTACCTGATAGTTGCAATGACTCTTGTACGACAAATGCCGAATGTGTGGCTGTTGATCCTGATTTTACTTGCTCTGACACCGATGATGCTGGTAATCTTCGATGTCGTCTTGATGAAAATCCTGATTCCACGACTTGTCAACCTGCGGATAACCCTCAATGTAATGACACTTGCGACAACAATAGTGACTGCCCGACTTCGATGGTCTGTGACAGTACCTCAGATACCTGCCGAAATCCAGACTGCCGCGCCGAAACCGACTGTGTCTGCGCGGAAGTAGATGAAGATATCGTCTGCAACGACGCTTGCACCAATGACAATGAGTGTCCAAGCGGAATGGATTGTGTTTCAAATCGCTGCCGAAATCCACAGTGTGATGATGAGACCGACTGCACTTGCTCGCTTGCCAGGGCCGCTACCCCAACTGCCACGCCATCGACCAGCCTGCCTGATGCCGGAGTAAGCACGCCTACCTTTGTCGGAGTCGGCGCCGCAATACTTCTCTTCGTCGGAGCATTAATCCTGGTACTCTAAAAATTCTGACAACCAGAACCGGTTACCTCCAGCTTGGGAACCAATAATAAGTTTCATCAAGCCATTTTGGGATGGCCACACCAGTCCAGTGCGGATAAAAGTATAGGAAGAGTAAAAGAGTAAAAAGATAAAAAGGCAAAACCAATTTTTGATCCTTACTAAGTGCATATCCAATTAATATTGCCATGAATGGGATTGAGGGGAGGTAGTGGTATAAAAACATTATTCTTGGTGATAGTGCCCAGGGAACAAAGAAAATAAAATAGCTACCGACTATAACTAGCAACTTTTTCTCACGAAAAGCGATTGCCTCTCGAAGCGAGTAAATTACGGCAATTATCCCGCCCCAAAAAATCGCCGGATTCCCCATCGCATATATCTTTTCAACTAACTTCCCATCGTTTCCGACATAAAGATATATCGGGCGCAGTAAAATCGGCCAGCTCCACCATGGAGAAGTATAAGGGTGTGTCGCTACAAGTCTCGTGTGATACCACCACATCTGCTTTTGCATCTCCCAAAAATCAGCCAGTCCAAGCCCCGCAAAAAACATGGGGGTGTAGCTTGCAAAATATATCAGAGGGGGCAAAATCAAAAACCAAACATAATCACGAACAATTTTTCGCTTTAGTCCAAAATGGGTGAGGGCAAGGACAGGCAAAAACCACAATACGCTCCATTTGCTCGCCGCCGCCAGCCCTAAGGTAAGAGCCGAAACAAAATGTTTTTTGCCCAAAAACAAATAAAAACTAGCCAACATAAAAAACAAAAAATAAACGTCATTCATCCCGATCCTACTTGTGACTAGTACTAATCCATCAAGCGCATATGCCCCTCCAGACAATAGGGCCACACGCTTACCAAAAAATTTCTCCGCAATCAAATAAACCAGGTAAACCGCGCCTGCCCCTAAAAGGGCCGCCGGAAATCTCCACCCAAAAGAATTTTCCCCAAGTAAAATCATTCCTGAAACCATCCCAAGCTTGGCCAGTGGGGGATGAGTCCACTCGTATGCAAACCCTTCTGGAGCACCCCCGCTCCAGTGCCAAGCTAAACTATCTCCGGCAAGCATCCTTCTTGCAGTAAAAGCATGATATACCTCGTCAAAATATTCATTCGGAGGTGAATTTAAAAATAAAATCCTTGCAAGAAATGCAAATATCAGAATTGTCTTTATGTCAATTTTGGGAACCCGCAATTTAAATTTCCCCAGATAAATAACCAGATAGAAGTACAATCCTAAAAAATATATTGCCGCTGGCTTAGTGAAGTGCCCTGTGAGGGAGAGGAGAGGCTCAATCCTCAAATAATTTGTTGAGTAGTAAGCGTATGGATGATAAAGATTAATTAAATAGACAAGAGAGGTAGCAAAATATATTTTAAGCCCATGCTTAAAATCGGAAATAATGATAAAAATCAAAAAGAACGCAAAAAATGGGTACAAATAGCGCTCATGGATCCTTGTGGGAAATAAAAAAAAGCTTAAAAAACAAAGGCTTGTAAATAAGTACATTTCCAAGGAAGTCCTTTTTGATCTCAAAAAGGCGGCAATCAAAATTATAATCGAGCTAAGATAAATTATTATTCCCCAAATAAAATACGTGCCGTCGGGGATCCAAGTCTTCCCAAATAGAGCCCATAGGTTAAAGGCAAAAATACTCCCAAAGTGGTAATGCTGGCTCATCTTAAGGACTAATCTCGGGAACCCCCATAAGGGGTCGCGGGGGAAAAAAGGAGCGCTTACTATCAATATCGTTCCTAAACTACAAATCACCGACTTGAAAACAATCTTTGGCGAAAATTTATGGATCACTAATAAATACAAAGGGAGGGCGGCTAAGGCCTGAGGCTTCACTAAAAAGGAGAGGGCCCAAAAGACGCTAGAAGTGGGGAGGTCTTTCTTCTCTATTAAAAAATAGACCGCCAATAAAATTAACATTGTCAAAAACCCGTCAATTTGTCCCCAGATCGATCCAACGAAGATGAGTGGAGGAGTGAGTAAATATATTATTACCGCATTCATTCCCCATTTCTTGGTCGTGAGTCGCACAATATATGAAACCGTGAAAGCAGTGAAAATATCCCCAAACAAAACAAAAAGTTTTATAAAGACTTCATTCGCCATCCCAATCCTCTCAAAAATCCACAAAGCATGTAAAAATCCAGGAGTGTATTGCGTCCAAACTGTATCAGAATAAAAATTCGCGAGGCTTCCCTCCCCTAATCTCTCCGCCCAGGCGATCCAAGCGGCCATATCAACCTCAAATGCGGGCAATCCTATAAGTAATATCCTAATAATTAATGTTGGCAAAAACATCTTCAAACCAAGACCTAATCTCATCCCAGTTTTCGCTCCTTGGGACAAATACATAAAGATTATCGTATTTGTGGCTTAAGGGTGGGTTTATTAATAGCTCCTCTGGCATACTCATAGCTAAAAAGTTGTCTTTTGCTTCCAGCGCTCTTCTGGCCAAAATTGCCAATCCTCGCTCATCAAGATCCGTCTCGATCATATTATCCACCTCCCCCTGAAGGCTTTTTAATTTACTAAACGAAAAAAGGGTCTCGGAGCTTAGGGCTTTATTTTTAATCGAAGCCAGCACTCTCTGCTGTCTGACCGACCGCGCTAAATCTGTCCCCTCTTCTGGGTCCTTTGAATTTCTTGATCGGACAAATTTAAGTGCCGTTGCTCCATCCATCATTTGCGTCCCAGCATCAAAATGAATCGTCTCATACCGACATAAAAAGTCTGGGTCCCCCTCACATTCATCCGCTTCCTTCCCGGGGATGGGGTAATCCTCATCTGTAAACGAACGGTCAACATTTACCTCGATCCCACCCAAAGTATTAATAATTTCACTAAAGCCGGAAAAATCTACCACCACCGCATAGTGCACCGGTATGCCAGTAATCTCCTCCACTACAGATTTCGCCAGTACTATCCCTCCCCCTTCTTTCTTTTCTTCCCCCCAGTAGTAAACACTGTTAAGCTTTGCTCTCAAGTCCTCAATCCAAATATCCCTCGGCAAGGAAACCAATTTTATAGTCCCATTTTCATGGTCAACCGACGCAAGCATTATCGTATCAGTCAAATCCGGAGCGATATTTCCTTCACCGGCTTTTCCTAATACAAGAATGTTTGTTTTTCCGTCTATTGCAAATATTTGGTTCTTTGGAGTGACAATGAAAGATCTGGCAATGCCAGTGTACTTACCAACGACCGTTTTTTTTAAAAAACCAAGGATCCCCCAAATAACCAACAAAAACAAAAGTATTAATGCCGAGGCTAAGACAGCCCGTACCAAAACATAATGGCGGGACAATATTTTTCTTTTGATCTTTCCCAATTCTTTTGAATCAAGCATGTTAGAATGAAACTTGCCGTGAAGTCCATTTTACTCGCAAATCTAAACGAACAACAAGCCCAAGCTGTGGTCCACGAAGATGGTCCCTTACTAATTTTGGCCGGAGCCGGATCTGGGAAAACGAGGGTCCTGACATACAGGGCAGCCTGGCTGATGAAAGAAAAAGGGGTAAGCCCAGACAGTGTCCTGCTTTTGACTTTTACCAATAAGGCCGCTTCTGAGATGAAAGATCGGATTCTTAAACTAACCGGGGTGGTCCCATCGATGTCTGGGACATTTCATAGTTTTTGCGTAAAACTTCTCAGGGTTGAGGGACAGTCAATAGGGATTGAACAAAATTTCATAATTTACGATGAGTCTGATCAGAAGCATGCCATCGGAGAAATCCTTCTCGATTTAAATTTGTCTCGAGATTCATATAATCCAGGAGGCGTGCTCGCTCAAATTTCAGATGCAAAATGCAGAGGGATCACTCCGCTTCAATATGGCGAAATTGCACAAGGCGACCGGCAGAAAAAAATATTTAAAATATATCTTGAGTACGAAAAATATTTATTAGAAGCGGGGGCGCTTGATTTTGACGATCTGCTGATCAAAGCCGTTTTATTGTTCACTAAAAACCCGAAAATCTTATCCAAATGGCAAAGTAAGCTAACTTTTGTCCTGGTGGATGAATGGCAGGACACCAATAAAGTCCAGTATGAACTTACGAAACTTTTGGTCGGCAAGAATGAAAATATCACTGCCGTCGGAGACGCAAGCCAATCAATCTACAGTTGGCGCGGGGCAGATTATAAAAATATCGATTACTTGAAACGAGATTACAAAAATCTAAAAATTATTAATCTGGAGCAAAACTATCGCTCTACCCAAAAAATCCTTTCAACTGCTAACGCCGTCATTTCAAAAAACTCCTCTCATCCAATTTTAAAGCTTTGGACCAAAAATACTGATGGGGAGCACATCAAGCTCTATCAAGCGCAAAATGGTTTAGATGAAGCACGCTATATTGCAGAAAAAATCGGGGGCCTCGCCCGCACCGGATTTAATTGGAATGATATTGCGGTACTTTATCGCACAAACGCGCAATCCAGGGTAATTGAAGAAGCAATGCTCCATATAGATATCCCCTACACAATTGTTGGCGGGACGCGTTTTTACGATCGAGCCGAGATCAAAGACATCCTAAGCTACCTCCGGCTTGTGGTTAACCCCAAAGACACTGTCGCCCTAAAGCGCGCCCAAAAAATTGGGAAACGGCGTTTTGAGAAATTCATAGAGATAAAAGGAAAACTTGACCAAGAACAACTAACCTCCCTTGAGATATTAGACGCGGTAGTTAGCAATACTCACTATTTGGATAAATACTCCCAAGAAACTGAGGAAAACTTTAGCCACCTAGAAAACATTAAGGAGCTTCGATCCGTCGCCCAGGAACATTCTAACTTGCTTCAATTTTTAGAAAATATTTCCCTCGTCCAAAAAGAGCAGACTACAAGTGAACACGATAAAGTCACCCTAATGACCCTTCATGCGGCTAAGGGGCTCGAGTTCCCTGTTGTATTTATCACTGGCCTCGAGGAAGGGCTTTTCCCTCACTCTCGATCGCTTTTTGACCGCGAGCAATTGGAAGAAGAAAGAAGATTGGCCTACGTCGGGATCACCCGGGCAAAAGAAGTTTTATATCTCACCTATGCCGAAAGAAGGCTCTACTTCGGCCAAAGGATTACGAATCCCCCTTCACGCTTCTTATCCGAGATCCCCGAAGATCTTTTAGACACTTCCGATAATTTCTCCTACACTCCCGTTAAAGAGTATAATTTTGATTAATGAACCGCGAAGAAGTAAATAAACTTGCTCCGCACCCCTTGCAAACGCATGAATGGGGGGAATTTAGAAAAGCCTGGGGGAATGAGGTAATTTACACACCTCACGGGCTTCTAACACTACATAAGCCTCCGTTTACAAACAAAAAAGTTGGGATGCTAATCCGGGGAAATGCGCCAACACGAAAATCACTTACTGACCTCAAGAAAGTAGCGGCTGAACAAAAATTAATCTTTATCAAACTTGAGCCGTTTGTGAAAAAAAGCGCTTCTTTAGAAAGACTCCTTAAGACAAGTGGTTGTGTCAAAGGGAAAACTCTTTTTACTCCAACTACTTTCTGGATCGATCTAACCAAAAGCGAAGAGAGCCTCTTAAAAAGTTTTTCTGGCAAAACTCGCTATAACATCCGACTTGCCCAAAAAAAAGGCGTGGCTGTCACAAACGACAATAGCGGCGCAGCCTTTGATAGCTACATCAGATTAACCCGAGGAACTGTAAAAAGACAAAGGTTTTACGCCCATAGCGAGCGCTATCATCGCTTGATGTGGGGAGTACTCAACAAGGCCGGCATTGCAAAATTGCTCGTCGCCAAATATAAAAATGAAATTATTGCCGCCTGGATTTTATTCGCCTGGAAGGGCTTTTTATACTACCCATACGGCGCATCCACTTCAAATCCAAATCACTCTCGACTCATGCCCAGTAACTTACTGATGTGGGAAGCGATACGCCTTGGACGCAAATTGAAACTTAAGACTTTTGATTTATGGGGCAGAGAAGAAGGCAAGGGATTTACTAAATTCAAAGAAGGCTACACTCCAGAAGTGGTTGAATTTATCGGCACTTGGGATTTAGTCACCAGTAAACTTTACTGGCCATATCGCTTTGCCGATTATCTTCGATGGAGGCTCCTTCGCATAAAATCGCGCTTCACCAAACCGAGTTTTTAAATGACAGATATCAGGCAAACACCTCAATATGCCAAATATATGCGGGCTTTGGGATGGAAGGCGGAAAAAATAAGTGGGGTTTATTACTTCATAAAAAAGTTTCCAATCATCGGGCATTTTGTAAAAATCCAACGCTATGACGCAGTACTAAATGAACATGATCTTAAAAAATTAAGCAATAAATACAAAATATTTAGGATCGTCGTGGAGCCACAATCAATAAATAATGGATTATGGTTAATGGATAATAAATTCAAGCAAACGGCTGCTTACTCCCCAAGTAAGACCCTGCAACTAGATCTCACGCTAACTCAAAAGAAACTATATCAACAACTAAAAAAAGATTGCAAATATTCGCTAAGAAAGAACATAGAACATAGAATAAAGTGCATAGAAGAAAATAATATTGAGAAATTTCATAAGAATTGGAAAGCCTCAGTCCCCTTTTCTCGCTATGTCCCAAGTCTAAATAATCTTACTTCCCTCAAAAAAGCATTTGAAGACAATTGCCTCTTGTTATCATGTTCTAGAACACAAAAACTAAATAAGGCAGGGGCGGTGTTTTTAAAATCGAAAGACATTGGATATTATTGGTTTGCGTTCACAAATAAAGAAAGTAGGAAAAATCTAGTGCAATACAAAATCCTCTGGGAAGGGATATTGTGGGCCAAAAAAAGAGGAGCTAAAAAATTTGATTTTGAAGGGATCTATGACAAGCGCTTTCCAAACAAAAAATGGCTCGGGTTCACACATTTCAAAAAAAGTTTCGGGGGATATGAAGTTGAGTTCCCAGGAGCGTTTTCTAAAAAGAATTTTATCAAAAATTATAAGCTTGTCAAGAATTCTTGGAGATTTTAAAAAAAGGAAGTTGGCGGGAGAGTGGAAGGAAATTCCCGCCAACCAACAAGCTAGATCACCTCCTAAAAGACAAACCAGAACATGGACACTACTGACAAGCTCATAAGCGTCCTTTCTTTATAGTCAAATAGGTGTTAGCTCGAGCTAATTCATTTATATCGAAGAACCATTATGGGGTCAAGCCGGAGTTTAGATTTGGCCTGCGGGGAACTGGATAATGTTTATCCATCGAGTGTCTCGACATCCCCGCAGCCAATAAATACACTCGCAAATGAGTGTTGGCATAATAAACGCCATGCAATTTATACCATAATATTGGGGTAATATCAACCTCTATTGCAGAAGCTGGAATATTCGCAATTGGCACAAATTGGAGTATTTGAACATATAAAATCAGACTCCTCAATTTTCTTTTTATAATTAAATAGCTCTTTTTCGGCGCTTTTTAATTCATCAATCGTCCTTGAAGTTGTAATTTTTGTTAAGGGATCGAGGTAAATTAATGACAATTTCAATTTTTTATAATTTTTTTTGAAAGGAAAGTCATTTATTTTATTAATCGCCAAAGCATAAATCGAAAGCTGGAGATTGGCATCTACTTCCCTTTGACTCGGCAATTTGCTCCCGGTTTTGTAGTCAATTACCTCAAGGGTGTCCCCTTGCTTATCAATGCGGTCAATTTTCCCACCCACTTTCAAATCCTTTAATTTAAAGATAAATTTTTGCTCCGCGGCCAAAGTATTTATTTTTGGATTAAATAAGCCTCTTAGATAATTTTTTAAAACATATTTGGCTTTTTTTAGAGCTTCTTTGTTATGAGCAATATTTTTATAGCCCTCTGGGTCCCAATTTTTTGAGAGAAGTCGATTAATTAACCTCCGATCTGGTTTTTCTCCCGCTTTGAGTGCAATATAAAAATCTTTGAGAGTCTCGTGTATACTCGTCCCGAAGCTTTGTGCCGCGGTCTTTGGGGTCGGGATCTTTAAAATATAGCTCAATTTATAGTGCAGCGGGCAAATTTTAAATGCCTCAATCTGAGAATAAGATAGAAAATCAATGTGGATGGATAATGGGTGATGCTTAATGGGTAATTTTTCCTTTTTAACAAATTTTGGAAATACAGTATTTTTATTGAAAATTTCTAGCGACGGTGGCTGATCTCCAAGTGCTTCGACTATAAAAGGTGATAATTTTTTAGCGCGTTTCCCTTCTCCGTAATAATCCGCCGCTGTAAAATATAATTTTTCTTGCGCGCGCGTCATCCCGACATAAAATAACCGCCGCTCCTCCTCCAGATGAAAATCCCCTTCCGGCAGTTTCTCTTTAATTAACTCATCAGGAATTGGTATTTGCTCGCGCCGATACATCGAAGGAAAGCGTCCAGCGACCAAATTTACTAAAAATACAACCGGAAACTCGAGACCCTTAGCCGAGTGAATCGTGAGGATGTTTACAGCATTCTCATTGCTCCAGTCAATATTCGCCGCGGCAGGGCTTTCTCCAAACTCAGATGCCAATTCAATCCAGCTAACAACTTCACTTACTCTCGCCATTCTGTGAACAGCCTCATACTCACTCAGGCGACTAAATAATTTAGCAATATTTGCCGCTTCAGTCTCCAATTTGGAAAGGCTCGGGTCCATTAACTTTTCAAGTCTTTCTGTTTCCTTGAGCAATAAAAATACGATCCTACTTGTCCTCTCCCGGGGCAAGAGCTCTATATGCCGATCGATCATTTCCAAGATTCTCTTCATTTTTTCATCATCATTTCCCCTCAATATTTCATAAAAAGGCCGTTTCTCCCGCTTTGCGCGTCCTAATAATCCCTGAAGCCTTTTTACCGAAAAATGACAAAACTCTGATGAAAGAAAGTCAAACAAAGAAACAGAGTCAGTTTGATCAACCAATACTTTCAAATATGAAATAATGTTTATGATCTCCTCTTGTTGAAACAGTTTCCCTGGTCCCAAGAATTGATGCGGCAAATTGTTTTTTTCAAAAGCAGTAATGAAGGCGTCAGCGTGATTATTTGCCCGCACTAAAACCGCGATATCCGAATAATCATATCTCCTCTTAGTTAATTTGCTAATTTCTCGGGCCACACTTAGCGCCTCACCATTGGCACTACTTTCGTGGAAAAATCTGATACTGGCAACCGTTTTTGTGGCTGCCATTAATTTTTTATCTATTTTCTCTGATATTTCCAACCGATCTGGGTTATTGCTTTGGATCAATTTATATGCACCATCTAATATTTCCTGGCCTGAGCGATAATTTTTAGTAAGCACCACCGTCTTTGCCTTAGGATAGGCCTTTTTAAATTGGGTGATATTTGAAATTGCTGCACCCCTAAATCGATAGATGCTTTGGTCATCATCGCCAACAACCGTAATATTTTTACGTCCTTCCGCAATTAATAAGGCAAGTTTATTCTGGGCAAAGTTAACGTCCTGGTACTCATCCACCAAAATATGTTTATACCTTTCCTGATACCGATCCAGGACATTTGGGCGGCTCTTAAACAAGAGCAATGTTTTCGTAATCAAATCCCCAAAATCAAAACAGCCGTTTTTTATTTTAAGTTCATCATACTTTTTATAAGCGCCAGCTAACTCCATATATCTTGTAAATTCCGCTTTTCCTTCTGCATTTAATTTTAAATTTTGAATTTTAAATTTTGAATTCACCCAGCGGATATAATCCGCGGGTGTTATATCTTCATCCTGAAGGCGCGAAAAATGAGTAAGCATCTCCCTCACAAATTTGTCAGGATTCCCTAGCGGACGATAATAATCAAGATCAAATTCAAATAAATTATCACGGACAAACTGGATGGACTCAGTTTGAGAAAAAAGATTAAATTTTGGATCTAGCCCCACATGAAGGGCCTCATCTTTTAAAACTTGATCGCAAAAACTATGGAAGGTAGAAATCCACATTTGTGTAAACCCTAAAGGCATAGCCACATCCACCCGCTCCTCCATTTCCCTAGCCGCCTTTTCAGAAAAAGTTAAGGCCAATATTTCCGAAGGTTTGATGCCGCCTTTAGTGACTAAGAATTTGATTCTCTCGGCAATAACAGTAGTCTTTCCAGTTCCGGCCCCGGCGATAATCAGAAGCGGACCTTTCTTATGCCTAATCGCCGCTAATTGTTCTTGATTGAGTTTCATCTTCACCTTCACCCAAGCTTTGAGTAGAATTAATTTTTTGACCAAGGTGATTAAAAATACCTAAGACATCGCTCATTTTGTTATATGCTCTCCCTATGTGGCTTTGAAGGGTGGAGAGATTTTCTTCTAACTTAGAATAATCCTTTTGGATCGCCCTAAGCATTGTAAATACTTGCCGGGCGCGCGTTTCGATCTTTTGTCCCTCAAAAGATAAAAGAATCGTTTGCAAATGGGCATAAAGCGTGGTCGGCGAAACCGGATATACCCGTGATTCCTGAGCCAGTTGCAGTAAATCCGGCTCATTTACCACCTCATAATAAACTGACTCGGACGGAATATACATGAGTGCAAAATCCATCGTCCCTTCTTCCGGCAAAATATATTTTCCACTAATTGCTTTAATGTGCGCGCGGATATTCTTCATAAATGTTCTTTTCAAGATAGCTCTCTCCTTTGGATCCTCTGCTTTAGACATTTTTTGGAAATTTTCCATCGGGAACTTCGAATCAATCGGGAGGATCCCGGCACGGGTCTTAATCACCGCGTCAACTTTTTCGCCTGATTTAAAGGCGTACTGTAAATGAAAAGATGACTTTGGAAACATTTGAGCGATCAAATCTTTTAAGACCTGCTCGCCGATATTTCCACGAAGTTTTGGGCTTTGAAGAAATTGCTGCAACTCCTTCATCCCCCGGCCAATTTCACTAAATTCGCCGATATTTCTTTGGACCTCCCCCATCACTCGCGCGGCATTGTCTAATCTTTCATTTAGCGATTGGGTGTTTCGCTGAAGCGAGCCAAGAAGGACCTTCCGGTCTTCTTGCGACCCGGTCTGGAGCATTTGCATAATTGTCATCAGTTCGTCTGAAGGTTTTTGATTTTTTGATATTTCAGACAATTTTTTATTAACCAAAAAACCAATTACCAAAAGTCCTCCAATCAAAACAATTAAGATTATCGCCGGGTCCATAGTATTTGCCATTCTAGCACCAAGAATGTGTATTATGAAGCTATGGCTTTAATGCTCAGTTTGATTTCCTGGACTGCCGTTGCCGCGCTTGTACTCCTAGCAGACCCAAATCTTTTTGGGATTGTGCCGGTCTTTTTTATACTTATTTTTATCGCACTCCTAACTACTTTCTCCTTGGTTTTTACCAAAAGAAGAAGAGCCTTATTGGCTTCACTGGCAGTCGTATTTTATTTAATCTTAAGGTACCTTGGCATTGGGCATCTTTTAAATTTACTGTTAATTACCGGAGTTGCTATCGCCATTGACTTTGGGTGCTATAGTAAATGAGAATGCGCGTCTCAAACAATAAGCTTAACATCATCCTAAAAAACCAGATCCAAAAAACCTTGGCTCAAACTCTCGCTGAAATTAAGTCTGGCCCCGAAATGGATACTCTTCTAAAAAAATTCCTCACTGAAAGCGAATATGAAGGACTGGCTAAGCGCTTGGCTGTGGCCTACTGGCTAAAAAAAGGGCGAAGCTATACAAATATCATGAACAATCTGAAAGTCAGCAGTGCGACCATTGCTACAGTCCAGGGGAATATTGACTCAAGTGAAATGCAAAAGGTCCTCAAAAGCCTTGAGGCGGACGAATGGGCAAACCAATGGTCGGAAAAGATCAAGAAATTGGTTAAAAAATAGCTTCAAAGAGGGAGTTTCGTGTAAAATACATCATGAGCAAAAACTATTATGTCACGACAACTTTGCCGTACGTTAATGCTAGCCCGCATATCGGCTTTGCCCTTGAGATTTTAGAAGCAGACTGCTTGGCCCGGTATCATCGGCTGACTGGAGATAATGTGCTTTTTAATTTCGGCACGGACGAACATGGCCTAAAAATTTACCGTAAAGCGGTTGAGGTCAAAAAAGATCCCCAAGAATTCGTTGATGAATACGCCAAAAAATTTGATTCTCTTAAAAAATCACTCAACCTTACCTACGACAACTTCATCCGCACAAGCGACCCTAATCATATTGCCTCCGCCCAGAAATTTTGGGAATTGTGCCTCGCAAACGGCGATATTTACAAAAAGAAATATAAAGTAAAATATTGCGTCGGCTGTGAGCTGGAAAAGACCGATAGCGAACTTATTAACGGCAAATGTGAATTCCACCCCAATCAAAACTTAGAAACAATCGAGGAAGAAAATTATTTCTTTAGATTCTCCAAATACCAAAAAGCCCTGCTTAAATTATATGAAGATCACCCTGATTTTGTCGTCCCCAGCCATCGCCTAAAGGAGATAAAATCCTTTGTAGAAAATGGCCTAAATGACTTCAGTATTTCCAGGCTCAAAGAAAAACTACCCTGGGGAGTCCCTGTCCCAAATGATCCGGAGCAAGTGATGTATGTCTGGTTTGACGCCTTAATTAACTATATTTCAACTCTCAGCTGGCCAAAGGACGACAAGAAATTTAAAAAATACTGGCCTGGAGTACAAATTGCCGGGAAAGACAATCTCCGTCAGCAATCTGCCATCTGGCAAGCAATGCTTGCTTCAGCAGGGCTTCCATTTTCAAAACAAATTTTTATACACGGATTTATTACCATTAATGGGGAGCGGATCAGCAAATCTCTTGGGAATGTAGTTGATCCGGTTAGTTTGTCCGACAAATACGGAACCGATGCCCTCCGCTATTTTTTACTGGCCAAAATTCACCCCTTTGAAGACAGCGATTTTTCTATCGAAAAATTCGAAAGCGCTTATAATGCGGATCTGGCAAACGGCCTTGGAAATCTAGTTGCGCGAGTAGCCAAATTATGCGAGACTTCCGGCCTAAAATTCTCCCATAAGTCAAAGTATAAAAATATCTATTCCAAATATTTAGACCGTTATCGTTTTGACCAGGCCGCTGAGGCGATTTGGGGAAAAATCGGGAAACTTGATAAATACATTAACGACCGCAAGCTTTGGGAACTTAGCGGAGAAAAATTAAAAACTAGCCTGACTTTTGCAGTTAATGAAATTAATCAAATCGCCACTGATTTAAAACCATTCTTGCCGGAAACTGCCGAAAAGATTGAGAAGCAATTTAAAGTTCCAAAAATTAAAAGTGATAAACCACTCTTTCCCCGATGCTGAGAAATTACTTGATTAATCATGAGAGAGGCGCAAAAAGATTCTTTGAGATCTTGCCCGGCCTTGTTTCTTGGAATTTAATCCTTTTCCCCTACTGGGGAATATTTCTGTTTCCGGAAGTAGTCGCTTATTTTATTCTTCTTTTTAATGTTTACTGGTTTTATCAAGCCTTTGGCATCGCCGTTACGGCGACCATCTCCCACCTTAAAATCCAAGCCACGAAAGACTACGACTGGATGGCCGATGTCAAAAATTTCCCCGATTGGCGTGAAGTAAAGCACGTCGTTATTATCCCCACCTATAAAGAGCCTCTCCACATTCTAAGAAGGACAATTAGTTCCCTGGCCGCACAAAAGCTCCCCACCAAACAACTAATCATTACTCTTGCCACCGAATTTAAAGAAGACAAAAAAGAGCGCGAAGAAAAAGCCAATGCCCTGAAAAAAGAATTTAAAGATGTTTTTGGAGAATTTTTCGTAACCGTCCATAAGCTTGCGGTCGGTGAAGCTATCGGAAAGGCAAGCAATGAACGCAGTGCGGCCATTTGGGTCAAAGAAAACTATTTAGATAAGAAAAAAATTAATCTTGATTATGTCACGGTAACAAGCTGTGATGCCGATCATGTTTTCCATCCCAAGCACTATGCGGTCTTAACTTTCAAATTCTTAGATTGCCCAAACCGATATAAACGCTTTTGGCAACCGGCAGTCCTTCTCTACAATAATATTTGGCGCCTACCGGCAATTACCAGAGTCCCCAATATCCTGGCCTCCATTTTTATTCTCTCGATGCTCCCAAGGCGCGACCGGTTAATCAATCAGCAAAACTACTCACTCTCTTTTAAACTTTTGCACAATACCGGCTACTGGGACCCGGACAAAATTCCTGAAGATTGGGGAATATTCTTTAAGGCCTTTTTTGCTAATCAAGGAGAAATTGAAGTCGAGCCGCTTTATCTTCCCCTCTATGCCGATGCGATGGAATCAACAACCACCTGGAAAACCCTTAAGGGACAATATACCCAAGTTCGGCGTTGGGCTTGGGGAGTATCGGACTCATCATGGGTGATCTATAACTATTTGACGGCAGAAAACTTAGGTTTTTGGGATAAGACTACGCGCGTATCCACTTTTATCCATGGGCATTTTTTGTGGCCGGTCCACTGGTTTTTGATAACAATTGGGATTAGCCTGCCGGTTGCCATTAATCCCGCTTTTGGAAGAACTACCCTGGGGTACTTAACGCCAAAAATTTCTTCAACCATTCTTACTCTGGCGTTAGTATTTTTGGCAGTGATGCTAGTATTAGATTACATTTATAAACCCCAAAGACCCAAAAACTTCCCCCGCTGGCGCGCGATCTTAATGCCCTTGGAATTCGTCCTTATGCCCATAGCCACCCTCATTTTTACGACTCTTCCCGGCCTCGACGCCCACACCAGGCTAATGCTTGGGAAATATATAGAGTACAAGGTGACTGAAAAAGTCTAATTTACGATACAAATAAAGCCCACCAGCTACTCTTCCAGTGTTGTAAACGCGTGGAAGGCATCATAGACATAGTTTTTGTTCTGGCTCATGACCTCAAAAAAGTATTCTGTATTTGGCTTTAAGTCAGAAATCCTTAATTCATGATGACGGGCCCGTTCTTGAGAAAGAACATCTTGCCCGTACGACAAACTTTCTCCGTAATTAACTTTGTTATTTTTGGTGTAGTGGTTAGTTTCCCAAGTGATAACTGCGTAACCCTTGCCGACTTCAGCCACCTTGACACCTGTAATGACAGTCGGATTTTTATCAAAGAGAATTTCAGCAATGGATAATAACTTAACTTTCTGTCGAAAGGCAAAATTGCCAAGAGTTGTAACCGCTGGACTGGTGGCATTGGCTACTGCACTTGTTGCGGACCTGAAAAGATAAGCTATTGTGTTTGCTGATCTTTGTAAGGCGTATCTTACTGCCAACATCGCCCTACTCACTGCCCCAGGCGCCTTTTGAGCAAGAGCATCATAAGAATTAGCAACAGCACGTCCTGAAATCTCAAACAACCCACCTATAAATGCCAGAGACTTTTGGTTTATGTCATAAACAAAATTGCTGTAACCTTGCCAGAAGCTGGCAATATAGCCCACTGTCCCCCTTGCTGCACTCACAACGCTCCAGTAAATGTTCCCAAGAGTGTTGGCAATGCTAATGAGAAAATTTTGACCAGCCTGAGGCTCTTCAATCGGCACTTCTACCACTGTTTCCGGCTCTTTTTCCAACTCCTCAATAATCTCTTTTTCTTCTGCGGGGATTTCTGCCAGCGTTGTGATTCTAAGGTTAAATGAAGTCGCACTGCTGGCGTTGTTGACGTTATCCTTGCCAATAACCGTTACCCTGTACGTTCCCAAACTCAAGCCTTCTGCGGGAGTAAACGAGAAGGTTGAATATTTGTCTGAAATATTCTGAGTATTATCAGTAATTTTGACTCCGGTACTACTCCAATAAGTTTCCGTAAAATTAACTGTTGTCAGACTTTGCAGATCATAAAGACCTAAAAAGTTTCTCTTTTCAACTCTTACTTCAACACTTTTTGGCCCAGAGGCAACTTTATTTTCTGTTTTATCACCACTTAAGGAATCGGTTAGTTTGCCAAAAATCGTGGGGGTAGTATCTAGTGTAGCCAGATTGTCAGCCAAAGCACTATTATTAATTTTGGTAATTTCCATACTCGGACCAGTTCTATCAACAAAAAGCGTTCTGGTCTTACTCCTCACACTTCCAGAACTATCATGCGCTTTTATTGTCCAACTCCTCTTTCCTTCTTTTAACTTGCCGTCATTGCTATCTGAATTCCAAACTGAGGAGGATTTCGTGTAGACAGAAATATAGTCATTGGTATTATCAGAATCCGAAAAGCCATCGTAATGGATCAAGTATCTGTCCTGCACATTTTCTATCGTTCCTGAGACTGGAATATTATCAATAGAGAAATCATTTGTATCGCCATTATCCGCTTCCAGGCTATATTTTGAGAGAGATGAATTATCAGTTGCCCCTTTCCATTTAAATGTCGGCCTCTCTGAATTAGTATAGGACTCGTGGCCAGGGTTATCTAAGCTAAACCAGTCAGGCAGGCTTGTCGCAGTGGCAACTCCTGTATCGGTAAAATCAATCCAGCCAACGTCTTCGGAAAAAACATATCCTGAAAAATTATTACTCCCTAAACTTAATGCAACACTACTGTTATAGTTTGTGAAGTCAAGATAGGCCCCGGTATTGGCAACATATGCTTTTCCGCTCACTGCCCCCGTAGAAAGATCTAAATCGACTGGCCCTGAAGGATTATCGCTCTCACCAAAATCGGCCCAGCCTACATCTTCCAAAAAAGCATACCCAGAAAAGTTTCCCGTAGCGTCATCTACGGTCACACTAGAATTGTAGCTAGTGAAATCTAAGTAGCTGTTGTCGGTGTTTAAGACCTTCGCTTTACCTGTAATTGAAACCGCAGTGGCCAAAGCCATTCCTGACGACTGAACCAACAATAATATGCCCACCAAGAGAGCGAAAATAATCTTTGCCATTACTTCATAATAGACAACTTAACAGTCATTGACAAGGTGTTAAGCAAGGGTTAATACTGATAAACTATGGCAATCACGGATCCGGACATCAAGAAACTAAAGACAATATTCGCAACCAAAGATGACCTTAAGAGATTCGCAACCAAAGATGAGTTAGACGATCTTCAGCAAGAGATCCACGAGGAATTTCAAACCTGGAAAAGTGAGTTTTTTGATAAAATCGATCCGATATTAAAAGAAGTTCTAGACAACAGAGAAGAGCGAACTATAACAAACCATCGCCTAAATAAACACAAAGAAGTCCTCAAAAATCACAACAAACGCCTTCATCACCTTGAAGCTTCCCAAGTATAATCGCATCGAAGTACCCACCAAATTCATTGTGATCACGCAAGTTTTCGCGCTTTAAACCTTTGAGGTTTTTATATTCCATCGGTGTCACTCCAAAAGTCGCTTTAGAAATTTCAGTTGTCCGATTTTTTCGGACACTTCAGAATATCCCTCTTTTATAAGTTTTGTCTTAAGATCATTCCAATACTTTCGTGGCCTGTCTGTTCCGGTCAGGGCTTCAACTATATCCACCACAGAAAACCACCATTCATTTAGATAAATTATCTTCCTTATTTCTTTACCCTTGAAAACTGCAATCTTTGTAGTTATTTCCACACCTTATTTATACTATTCTTTTAAGCAATCGAGCAAGACAATACATCGCTATCAGATAAAAAAGATATGCCAAAACACAATCCAGTAAAGATATTCACACACACACACACACACACACACACACACACACACACACACACACACACACACACACACACACACACGTCGAGTGTAGCGCTCCAACAATTTTTACTCTGACTAAGCTGCTGGCCGCCTACTTTTCCTGCCGCCAGACTAAACGCAAAACGATTAACGCCCTCAAGTTTGAGCTAAATCTTGAAGCCAACTTGCTCGATCTGCAAAAACAGCTCAAAAACTATACCTACCAGCCCCAACGTTCCATCTGCTTTATTGTTACCTACCCCAAGGTTAGAGAAATCTTTGCCGCTGACTTTGCCGACCGGATTATCCATCATCTTTTGGTCAGTGAAATTGAGCCCTACTTTGAGAGGACTTTCATTCACCATTCTTTTGCCTGCCGGAAGGGAAAGGGAACTCATGAGGCGGTAAAAAAACTATACCAAAGCTTGAATAAGGTTACCAAAAACCACACCAGAAATGCTTGCTACGGCCAGTTTGATATTGAGAGCTTTTTCACCACTATTGATAAACAGGTTTTATACAAAGCTATCGAGAGCAAAATTACTAAACTCAAACGTCACCAAGCCTGGAAAAATGAGATTTTATATCTCCTAAAAGTGATTGTCTTTCATAATCCAACCGACAACTATCTGATCAAAGGCCGCCGGTCACTCTATAAACAACTCCCCATCCAAAAATCGCTCTTTGGCGTTGCTAAGGACAAGGGCTTGCCCATCGGCAATTTGACTTCTCAGTTCTTTGCCAACGTCTATCTTGACCCCTTAGATCAGTTCATCAAAAGAGAACTAAAAGTAAAATATTATTTTCGCTATGTTGATGATTTAGTCTTACTCTCCCCAAACCTTGACCAGATCAAAAAATGGCGAGGGTTAATCGGTCGGTTCTTGGCAGATAAACTCAAACTTAAACTTCATCCCCAAAAAGATAAATACGGCAGCGTATTTCAAGGCATTGATTTTGTAGGTTACGTAATCAAACCAAACTATATTTTGTCCCGCAGGAGAGTGGTCAACAATCTTAAAACCAAACTCTATCTTTTCAACCAAAGACTCTTGTTATATCCCCACCACCAAAAGCAACAAGCTTTGCCGTTTTCCAGGACACCCACTAAAGAAGAAGTTAAACAAGCCATGGCGATGATAAACTCATACTATGGCCATTTCAGACAAGCCGACTGTTATAGATTAAGAAAAAATCTTTACCAGCAGCACTTTGGCATCTTAAAGGAATATCTAAAACCGATGAATGATTATTGCTATTTTCAGACAAAATGACTAAACCAAACGATCTACCGTTATATCTGAATTTATACAAGCTTCTACGATATTTTTATCACTTAATTCACAACTTTCCCAAGGAATACAAATATACCCTGGGACAGTCAATTTTAGAGTTAGGTTGGATGACTTTGGATTTGGTAATTCTAGCCAACACCCTCCCTAATCACAAAAAAGGAGAAAAAATCCATCTGGCTTCGGTAGCGTTTGACCAATTAAAAACCCGTTTACGGATGGCTCATGAGTTAAAACTGTTTTCTGACAAAAAATACGCCTTTGTCATCGAGCAAAACGAAGAAATCGGCAAGATGATGAGCGGTTGGCTCAAATGGGCCCAAAAACAATAAAGGCGGAAAGCCCAAACATGAAGTACCGACGAACACAGCGTACGTAGTTGGTAGCCGTAGTCTTAGCATTGTTGTTCGTGTTGCCGTTGTTCAAGTTCACGTTCCAAGCATTGGCAGGCGTATTCGAGTACTCTGTACTAGACCAAAAGTTACTGTAATTTCCACCGACTTCTTCAATCACCAAAGGACTGGTTAGCTTTCCAGCTAAAAAATCCTTCTGTATCACCATACCCTGAAACTCCACCCAGGGTGCGGCGGAACGGACTAATGTTTGGGCTTTCTTTGCTATCCAAAACCTGTTTTAGGGATTGAAATAGTAAAATCTACCGCAAGATTATATTAATGATTAAAACGAGGATTTGCAAATAAACCACCGCTCGACTCTGTATTCACAATAATTTCTTTACACTCTCACTATCTAATAAAGACCGCATCTGAACAATAGCAATTTGATTAAGCTTCACTAAACGTTCAGATTGTGGCAAACTTTGCCGAATTAGTTCGGCATTCATCCCTTCTAAATTGGCCAAGACCACAAGTTGAGTTACATTAGCATAGTCACGAATATTTCCATCTCTACTTGGATTTTCGTCACGCCAATCTTTGGCGGTTTTACCGAACAAAGCAACATTCAACACATCAGCCTCACTCGCGTAAACCATATTGATTTGGTCTTTTGAGATATTCTCTGGAATTAAGTGTGCTTTTACAGCATCTGTATGGATTTTATAATTTATTTTTGCCAAAGTGCGTTTAACATCCCAACCTAGTGTCAGTCGTCGACTTTCATCTTCCTTAAATCGTTGAAATTCTTTGATGAGGTAGATTTTAAATTCAGGACTGATCCACATCCCAAACTCAAAAGCGATATCTTTGTGAGCGTATGTTCCACCATATCGACCCGCAGTCGCTTTCAGTCCAACAGCATGTGTCTTTTTAACCCACTCTTTGACACTAATCTTGTAGCTATTTAAGCCTACTTGACTTTTAATTGTGGCAAATTCGCCATAATTAAAATTTGGATTATGTAGCTTTTCCCATATTCCTAGAAATTCAACGGTATTTCTGTTTCTGAGCCAATCCGAAATAAAGAAATCACCATCTTTTGCTTTCAACATATCTGTCAGGGAAATGAAATCATCATTTCCTATATGAGGAATGATGCTAATTTGACTACCCTGAACAATAATTTTTTTAATTTTCATAGAACGACACCAAGCCCCACCTGATTGCTAATCTTATCATTTGTTTGATCCTAACATAAAGTAGATTCTTTGCTACGCTCAGGATGACGAAGGAGAAATAAAAAAATCGCGAAATACCAAATTGAAAATTAACTAAATTCTTAGACGAAGTCGCAAATTTCTTAGTCCCGGCGCGCGCAGCGCACGTAGTTTGTAGCAGTAACCTTAGTATTGGTGGTGGTGATGCCGACGTACAAGTTCACGTACCAAGCAATGGCAGGCGCATTCGAGTACTCTGTACTAGACCAAAAGGTACTCGTAGTGGCAAAGGTGGTGTTGGTTTGGTTATAGATACCGTCAATATAAGCTTGTTGGAGTTCTTTCTGGGTGGGCAGATACCAGTCGGTTTCAGCGCCCGCGTCACCGCCAGCTTTTAAACTATCGCCGTCAAGCGAGAGAGTCCCACAAACGTTAATGGCATTGCCGCAGTCGGCGTCCAGGCCATCATAACTGCCCGTCCGGGCAGTAGAGAAGAAAGGACAAGCCGAGTGATCTTGGTCAGGAAAAATATTAGAGGCTTGACCTTGGCTGTTACTCCAGTAAAGACTTGTCCGCCCGTCCTGCCAAACGCCGGTGGCCGCCACTCCTGCAGTCAGCGCCCAGGCGGACTCTTCTCCGGTCGTATCGCCGGCTTCATAATCGTCATACTCAACCAAAGACTGCGGCAGGTACAAGGACGTGGCCGGGTCATAGGTGCCGGTTTTTTGCGTCCGGTCGCCAAGACCGGCATAGAAAGTTTTACCCAATGTCACATCGCCAACCGCGGCCGTGCCGTCCGGCTCCCAGGCGGCGGCTTCCATAATCTGGTTCCACCAGGTTCCCCAGGCATAGGTAGCGGTATCCCAGTCGGCTGCGTCGGTATCCCCGTAGTTGTCACCTTTGGCTTCCAGCCAGTCATAGGCGGTTTTTATTCTTGAATCAGCACCCGATTCTGGCGAAGAACCTGATTGCTCGGCAAAAACAGTTATTTTTATTTGGTAAAGACCAAAAAAAGCCAGAAAGAAACAGCTGACATACAGAAGTATTTTTTTCATTACCTTAAGATTAAGATTTGTGGGCTAATTTGTCAACATTTCTCTCTCACTCTGCTTGTGAGAAAGAAGAAAAATAAAGTATAGTTAGATTGTGAATCAGTTCAATGCCAGTTTGTGGGGGGATGAAGGATTTAGCGCGATTCTTTCCATGAAATCGGTTCCCGAGATTATCCGGATAATTATCAAAGACACTTCCCCGCCGCTTTACAATCTCACTGAGCATTTTTGGTTTGGCATTTTTGGCACTAGTGAAGCGGCCATTAGAAGTTTGTCATTCTTTTATTACTGCCTGGCCGTATTTTTTGTCTTCAAGCTAGTGAGCTTGCTTTGGGATAGAAAAACAGCCTTTGCGGCAGCGCTTTTAACTTTCTTCAACCCCTTTTTCTTCATTTACGCTTTCGAAGGTCGGATGTACTCCATTATGAGCCTCGGAGTAGCCGCCTCGATGTATTTTTACTTAAAAATTTGGAACTCTAGAAAACCCAGCTCTTTCGACTTTGCCGGATACGTCATCGCCACTCTTTGGGCAATTTATTCCCATCATTTTGCGATGTTTATCGTGATCCTTCAGGGGCTCTGGTGGATACTTGAAAGCCTGACTGGGAATAGAAAATTATCCAAAAAAGTATTTCTTAGTTTTTTGACAATCGGGGTCGGATACCTCCCTTGGGTGTGGCCGCTATATAGCCAGACAAAGATGGTTAGCGGCGGATTCTGGCTGGGGACGCCATCAGCGCGCGACCTCGTCTTTTTAATGGGTGAATATCTTGCCTACGGGATTAAAAGCCCCCTCTCGGGCGTTGCCCTAGTTATCGCCTTAATTATCCTTCTACTTAGAATTTGGAACAAAAAATACAAAAGCACGCTAATTATCGCTCTCTGGTTTATCTTCCCTATTCTTGCCACTTGGACCATCTCGCAATTCATGCAATCAATTTTCTATAATCGCTACCTTCTCTATACCATCCCAGGGGCGATGATAATTTTGGCTTCCAACAGAAGAAAAGTATTCTCGAGTGTCTTAATCGGAGTGCTTCTGGGATTATTTATAAGAATTGATTATCACTACTTTACTCACCCTGTGAAGTACCCCTTCCGGGAACTAGCTGAGTATGTGATAGAAACAAAGAAGGGTGATGATTATTTAATTAATTGGAATGCCGCCAGCCACCACATTTGGGAAACAAAATACTACGGAATTGGCGCTCCGCTTTACATCCCAGGCGGAGAATCTTTGCCGTTTTTTGTCGGCACCGCCCTTATGGCTGAGGGTGATATCATCCGTGAACTCCCTCCGAAGATTAACCGAGTAGGTGTTATCACCAGCGGTGAAGTGTCGGAGATAAAACTTACCGGGTATGTTCTTGCGGAGGAAAAACACTTTGGAAACCTGAAATTCGTATGGTACAGAAAATTTTAGACAAAATTCATACCCCTAATTGGCTGGTATTCCTCCTTGGAGTGGGACTGATTCTTAGGGTTCCCTCTCTTCTTGAGCCGTATTCTTACGGAGACGAAATGATCTATCTTGCGCTGGGACAGGCCATCCGCAGAGGGCTCGTGCTCTATCGGGACATCCACGACAACAAGCCTCCGCTTTTGTATTTTATTGCCGCAATAAGCGGAAACCTTTTTTGGCTTAGAGCAATCCTGGCCGGATGGATGATGATTACCACGATAATTTTTTGGAAATTAACTCGTGCCCTCTTTCCTAAAAATATTCTCTTTCAAAAAATTTCAACAATCGCATTTTTGGTCCTAACCACACTGCCTTTACTTGAGGGGCAGATTGCCAATGCCGAGCTATTTATGATCGGCCCGACCATACTTGCCTTCACCATCTTAATCACCAAAAAAAATACGGTCAGTAATCTACTTTTTACAGGCTTCCTGTTCTCAATATCCGCTCTCTTTAAAATCCCGGCGGCATTTGATATTTTGGCAATCTTTTGCTTCTGGATCATCACTGCTCGGCCAAAGTTTACCAGCTACCTCAAAATCATCCAAAAAATGGCACTTATAAGCACCGGATTTTTAATCCCGATTGCAATAAGCCTTGTTTGGTATTACTACCGAGGGGGGTTTAGAGAATACTTTACTGCCGCCTTTTTGCAAAATGTAGGATACCTTAGCTCCTTTAGACCAGATAATGTCACTGATCCATTTTTTGTCCGCAACGCACCTTTAATCGGCAGAGGAGTAATTGTTCTTCTGGGGGTAGCAATACTGTTTATCTTTCGAAAATCACTTTCGAAGCCATACATCCTGGCCTCGTCTTGGATACTGTTCGGACTATTTGCGATTACCCTTTCAGAACGGCCATACCCCCACTACCTAATCCAAATAGTCCCCCCTTTGGCGATATTTATCGGGCTTCTTGCTACCAGCAAAAATAAGGAGCAGTCCCTGTCTCTCATCCCCCTCTCTTTAGTCCTACTCCCTGTGCTCTACTATAATTTTTGGTACTATCCAACCGGAAAATATTATCTAAGATTTTTAGAATTTGCTTCAGGAAAGATAGATAAACAAGAATATTTTAATCGCTTCGAAGGGAACACCAACCGCAACTACTTAATTTCTGAGATGATTAAGTCCATCACCAAAAAAACCGACAAGGTGTTTGTTTGGGGAAACTCCTCGGTAATCTATGCTCTTTCAGGAAGACTTCCGCCTATTAAGTACGTCGCTGATTATCACATCAAAGATTTCTCCTCGCAGGAAGAGGTGCTCGCGTCTCTTCAAATGGACATGCCTAAAATCATAATATTACTTCCAGAAAGCGAACACTTTGAAGGATTGGTTAGATTGTTGCATAATAGCTACCGTCTGATCAAAGTTGATGACGGCACCGCCGTTTGGAGCAAAATCACAAATAATGCAAATAATTAAAAAGGTCCCCTTCTTTGAAACAATCATTATTATAATAATAATTAATTTAGCTCTTTTGGTCTTTGGAATAATCGCCCAAAAAGTCCTTCCACCTCAAATCCCGCTTTTCTTTGGCAAACCTTTTGGCGAAGAACAACTTGCAAATAGCATATTTATCATCATTCCTGCCGCTATTTCGTTAATAATCACAATCATCAACATGTTTTTAATAAAAATCATTTCCGATGAATTTATACAAAAGACACTCGTCGCTGGCGCTTTATTGGCTACTGTCCTTTCGATGATTACATCAATAAAAATAATCTTATTAATTGGTAATTTATAAAATATGCTAATTTTTCAAACAACATTTTTATTACCGTTCACTGTTACCCTACTAATCTCTTTTGTCGCTACCTATGGCACGATCAAGCTCATGTGGAAACTAAAGATAATTGATGACCCTAAAAAAAATAAGCACCCCAAAGTCATTCATAAATATCCTACCCCGCGGGGCGGTGGGCTCTCGATTTTTCTGGCCGCGGTGGCTGGCGCAATTGTCTTTCTTCCGATTGATAGGCACCTTATTGGAATTCTGTCCGGGGCGACCTTAATCACTGCAATCGGTCTAATTGATGATAAATATAATCTAAGCCCATACCTAAGGCTAGGCGGGCAATTCTTGGCTGCCTCTTTCCCAATCGCCGCCGGGATCGGCATTGCCTACACCACTAACCCCTTGGGTGGAGTAATCAATTTCCCCCATTGGCTAATATCAGATATCTTTGCCTTACTCTGGATTGTCGGGCTCATGAATTTTGTAAATATGGGAGCAAAAGGGGTAGATGGGCAGATGACCGGGGTAGTAATTATTGCCTCCCTCACTATCGCCGCATTGTCTTATAAATTTTCGGCAGATATCACTGAGTGGCCGGTAATTATTCTTGCAGCGATAGTCACCGGGGCTTTTGCCGGGTTTCTACCGTGGCACATTTATCCGCAAAAAATAATGCCAAGTTTTTCTGGCTCCAATCTAGCCGGGTATTTCCTTGGAATACTTGCAATCCTTACAACTACTAAAGTTGGTACGCTTACCTTGGTTCTGGGGATCCCGATTATCGATACTTCCTACACCATCATTCGCCGAGTCTCCCAAGGGAAGTCCCCGGTCTGGGGAGACCGAGGGCATCTTCATCACCGATTGCTGGACCATGGGTGGAGCATCCCCAGGGTCGCCTATTTCTACTGGCTAATAACGGCGATCTTGGGATTAATTGCCCTTAATTTGAACGCCCAGAGCAAGTTATATACAATGTTTGGGAGCGCGCTTCTGATTGGCGGGCTCATTTTCTGGTTATCCTACAAAGATGCTAATAATAAATCTAATTAAAATATCAAGGCCGATACATTGGACAAAAAATATTGGCCTTTTTGCGGCCCTCGTCTTCTCGGGCTACTTGTTTGATAGGAACTTATTCATGAGAGTTGTTTGGGCATTTTGGGTCTTTAACCTTGCAACAAGCGCTACCTATATCCTAAACGACGTAATGGACGCCAAACGGGACCGTCTTCATCCAATCAAAAAAAATAGGCCAATTGCCAAGGGAGAACTCTCCAGTATCATTGCCTTGGGTCTTGCGATCCTACTGTCAATCACCTCCCTCATTTGGGCAGAAGCAATTTCCCATGTCTTTTTTCTTTTAATACTCACTTATTTTGTACTTCAGATCGCCTACTCTTTTGGGCTCAAAAACATCCATATCGTTGATATCTTAATTATCGCGACAGGGTTTATCATCAGAGTATATTCTGGGGCGTTTATTATCGACGCTCATCTTTCAGTCTGGTTTTTGCTATGCGTAGTTTCTGTGGCTTTATTTCTCGCCTCAGGGAAAAGAAGGGCGGAATTGGGCGCTTTGGGGAGTGCAACTCAAACCAGAATATCCTTGCAAGGATATTCTACAGAACTACTGGACTCCTACGTCACCATGTTTGGGAATGCGGCTTGGATGAGTTGGGCTTTATACACCTTTTTCGAATCACCACGAGCCACGGTCCCTTTCTGGCTAATCCTTGCTGAAGTATCCCGCACGACAACTATCGCTAAGCTCTTGATGATTACGATCCCGGTAACAATTTTTGGGATAATGAGATATCAAAGTCTCATTTTCGAAGGCCGCACCGAGGCTCCCGAGAAACTTCTTCTCAAAGACAAGGCTTTAGTGGGATCAGTTATTATTTGGGTCACTATGGTTATCTGGGTCCTCTATGGGGGTATCGCTCTCATCTAGGCGCTTGGCATAATCACCCAAAATCCACCCCAATTCTTTGTCTCCCTTTTTTATTTTGTACCACGACCCATCCTCACTTTCTTCGATAAGTATAAACTGCTCCCCCGGCACTACCTTGGCCACCTCGCGGCTTCCCGTCGAAGCTTGTTCTCTAACCCTCAAAAATCCAGTTGGAGTCTCTTTTATTTTGATCCATGTTCCAAGGGCTTCTTCTTCGTTTATATCCGCTTCCCCCAGCACCTCTTCTTTGAGATATTCTGGGTCGCTTGCCAGCTCCACTATCGCCGTTAAATTATATCCGCCCTCAGTATTAATTAGGAAACTTCTTTCTAAATATCCAATTGCACTCACCCGCAGTTCGTGCTCTCCCAAGGCAACATTAACCAATTTGGTAGGAGAAAAATCATAAAAAGCCCCATCTAAAAACACTTGAGCGGCTTGAGGGGTAGAAATCACAGACACATTGGCTTCTTTCCCTCCTTTTTTTTCAAACGAAATAACCTCCCCTGAAGAACTTTCTCTATTTGGACCAAAGTTTCTTCTAACCACCGTCGTGACCCCGGCAACTAGTTTAACTTTGGCTTCATAAGGTATCAGAGTCCCTGATTCCAGCTTAAGAATAATTTGTTTGTCCGTTAGCTCAGCCTCATAAGGGGTCGTACCAACTTCTAAATTGTTTATAATCACCTTTGCTTCAGGATTAGTTTGAATCAAAAGTGAAGCCTTTTTGGGGCGAAAGACTCTAATTGCAAAGAATATTGATATTACAAATACACCTATTGCGGTAAGAATCAATATCACAAATCTCAACTTGACGATAGAAGACATGGATGATTTTAGCACAGGTTTGAGGTAGAATACTTGTGCCAGGCTCAGTGGCGAAGTGGAAACGCGGTCGTCTGCAAAACGATTATGCATGGGTTCGATTCCCATCTGAGCCTCAAGATGGATAATATTTCCCCGCGGCTTCGGTGATCAGCCCCTTTAGGCTCATAAGCGAGGTCGCTTTGGCGATTTCAACTAACGCTTCCCCGGTATCTACCGCCAACTCATCAACAGATAAGGGCTCGCGTTTGAGGGATTTGTAAATCTTTTCCTCGAGGGGATTAAGGACCATATCGCTTAATTCTTTCTTGTTCGTTGGGGTCCCTAAAATATCTGCCGCATTTACCACTAACTTTGCTTGACCAGTTTTGATTAAATTATTGGTACCCATAGAAACGCTCGAAGTAATCGGTCCAGGGACCGCATAAACATTTCTTTTTTGTTCTAAGGCAAAATTGGCTGTGATTAAAGACCCAGATTTTCCCCCAGCTTCCACCACTAAAGTTCCCAGACTTGAAAGGCCGCTTACGATCCGGTTTCGTCTAGGATACATCCAAAGCTTCGGTTTTACTTCGGGAGGAAACTCACTTAAAACTAACCCATCACCAAGTAATATTTTTGTATACAATTTATCATTTTCTGGTGGATAACACGTGTTTATACCACTACCTAAAACCGCGACTGTAATTCCTTGATTCTGAACAACTTCCGTATGGGCTACGGTATCAACGCCATACATAAACCCCGACACGATAGTCACGCCATTGGCCACCAAATCAGGGATAAATCTTTCAATTACTTCATGCCCGTAGCGAGTCATCCTCCTGGCACCAACGACGGCGAGAGATTTTTTAAATAAATTGGATCTTAAGCTCCCTCTAAAATACAACGCCTTTGGAGGGTCAGCGATTTTCTTTAATATCTTGGGGTACTCCTTATCTTTTAGAGTTATCTTCTCTATTGGGTAATCTTCCCACTTCATTTATTCACCAATGTTCTCATAGTGATCCAAGCGCACAAGCGAGTTGTCATCACCTAAAACAATACACACCGCATCAACCTGATGGAGAGGATATTTGCTCGCGATTTCTTTATTTCTTAATATAAAACTTTGAGCAATCCGCATTATTTGACTTACTTTTTTCCGATTAATCATCTCTTCCGGTTGCCCAAATCTGTCGCCAATTTTAGTTTTTACTTCGATAAATACAAGCCTGCCATCTTTAGTGCCGATCAAATCCAGCTCCCCATACCGTGTAGAAAAATTCCGGGAAATAACCCGATAGCCTTTCCTTCTCAGAAATTTCTCCGCCAGATCCTCCCCTAGCCTTCCAGTGCTCTTGTTTTGAGTCTTATCCATTATAATTAATTATGAAAAAGTTTTTGACCCTTGCCGTGATAATTATTGCCATTGGCTTTACTCTCCACGTTATCCCGCTACTTACTAATAACATTTTCTTTACCGTAGACCAAGGGAGAGATGCTGTTTATGTTCGAGAGGTAATCAAAAACAAACACATTTTTCTAAAAGGGCCGGAAACAAGCATCAGAGGGATTTTTACGGGGCCACTGTGGTATTACTTTTTAGCAGTCGGTTATTTTTTAACCAATGGCCACCCCTTGGGAGGAGTAATTTTGATGATCATCCTTAATCTTTTTACAATCGCTATTGTAATCTGGCAGGTTGACAAATACGTAAACAGGCTCACTGCGCTAACTATTGGCATCCTCCTTCAGTCTTATTGGCCATATTTTGAAACCGGACTCTATAGTTTCAATCCCTTTCCACTCGTTTTTTTGAGCTTCGCACTCATCTTCTTACTTATTGATAAAAAATATCTCTATGGGATAATTCCTATTTTTCTGGCATTAAATGCCAATCTCGCTGGGGCAGGAGTACTGACTATTTTTTATTTGTCGGCCTTTTTACTGGCCAATAAAGGCAAGCTTGGCCTCAAAAATATCGCTTTTGCCGGAGTGTTTATCGGCACGAATTATAAATATATCTTTAGTGAATTTATCAAAATAATCGGGGGGTCGATAGTGCCGCAAACAGTTTATTTAGGGGCGGTAGTGTACTTAGCAGTAACAATATTATTTGTAAAACAAAAGAACAAAAACAAATTTATCAACGAATTTGTGCGCCTAACTTATTTACTTTTAATAATTTCTTTTCTTTTTTTCGGGAGCAACCAAGGCTATAGAGCCTGGCACACGGTTTATTTAGCGCCAATTTTATTGGTGGCAGTGATTTTAATGATTTCGCAATTTCCTAAAAAAATCATGATTATCTTGATTTCAGTTATTTTTCTTTCCCAAGCCCATTATTTTACTAACCGCTACGCTAGCTATTTAAAATCATCTTCCGACCCCGGCCTCCTTTATAACCAGATCGCAGTCATCGACCACATTTACTCCGAGGCTAACAATCAAGGATTCGCCGTTTATAACTACGTTGACACTTTTTATGATTACCCATATCAGTATTTGTTTTGGTGGTACGGACTAAGGCACTATCAATATTTGCCTTGTGAGTATGCCAATTACCCCCTTTCCCACAAGGAGCTCTATGTTCCCGGGAACACAAGCTACACTGAGCCCAAACGCGCCTGTGACCGCCTCAAATTCCTAATTATCCAAAGTACAACCAATGGTGAAGAGAACGAGCGCTGGATCGATAAATTCCGGGAATATCACACTCTCATTTCAACAAAAATTGTTGGAGATATTGCGATTGAAAAATATGAAGTGAAACCAGACTCTCCGAGCGACCTCTGCCTCTGGTGGGGGCAATGTGGGAGCTAAGCTAATCGCCGCTTCTAATTCTATACTGCAGGGCTTCGGCGACGTGAGCGGGAAGGATCTTGGATACGCCCTCCAAGTCGGCAATGGTTTGGCTAACTTTGATTAGGCGAAAATAGGTCCGCGCAGAGAGGTTGTAGTTATTTACCGCTTGTTTCAGTAAGACTAATGCTGCGGGGTCAATTTTGCAGAAGTTTTTTATATCTTTATTCCTCATGTCCCCGTTTGAATGAATTTTTGTGCCCTTGAAACGCCTTTTTTGGATCTCACGAGCCGCAATTACGCGCCCGCGGATAACTTTTGAGCTCTCGGGCTTAACAATCTTTCCTTCTTTCGGGATTAATTTCTCCACATCAACCGCTGGAACATTAACATGAAGGTCGATCCGATCCATTAAAGGCCCTGATAATTTTGCTTGATAGCGCATTACCTGCCGCGGGGAACATTTGCAGGCGTGCTTTTCGTCCCCCAGATACCCACAGGGGCAAGGATTAGCGGCGGCGACAAGCATAAATTGCGCCGGGTACTCAGCCGTGCCGGCAGCGCGAGTGATCGTCACTTTCCCGTCCTCCAAGGGCTGTCTCAAGGCCTCCAAGGTTCCTCTGGAAAACTCAGGAAACTCGTCCAAAAATAGTACTCCTCTGTGGGCCAAGGATATTTCCCCAGGGTGGGGATTACTCCCGCCTCCGATCAAGCCAATCCTGCTTGTCGTGTGATGGCTCACTCTGTAGGGTCGCTCGATAATCACTGATTCCCCCGGGGGAATATTACCGGTCACAGAATAGATTTTGGTAACTTCCAGGCTTTCATTTTCAGAAAGCGGAGGAAGAACGCCGGCAAGGGCTCTGGCAAGCATGGTTTTTCCCGCTCCAGGCGGCCCTTGCATAAATATATTATGGCCTCCACTAGCGGATACTTCCATTGCGCGTTTTGCGCTATTTTGCCCAATTATTTCATCAAAATTACAATCGATATTTTCCTCAATTAAAAGGCTTTTCAGAGGTTTCGGGGTAATTTTTGCGATCTGTTCTTCCTTTGATAAATGAGAAATTAATTGCTTTAAATCTTTCACCGGATAGATATTAATCCCCTTGATAAAGCTTCCTTCGTTAGCACTATCGACCGGCACAAATAAATTCTTTACCCCAATTTGCCTTGCTCCCATTGCCAAAAGGAAGACTCCCTTGGTATGCCGAAGTGTCCCGTCCAATGATAACTCTCCATAAAACATGGACTTATTTTTTGGAATCACAACTCCCTGAAGTGAGGCTAAAATACCGATGGCAATAGGAAGATCAAATCCGGCGCCCTCTTTGGGAATATCCGCCGGAGCTAGATTTACCACTATTTTTGCTTGGGGAAACTCTATATTTGAATTGGCAAGAGCCGTTTTTACACGCTCCTTGGACTCATCGATAGATTTATTGGGTAGCCCAATAATATTAAACCCCGGGAAGCCTTTTTTATAAAGGTTCACCTCAACATCGATCGGGACAGTTTCGAGCCCAAAAAGTGAGGCTGAAAGTATCTTTGCCAACATCCGATAACAGTCTATCATACTTGACAATTAGCAGTCTTATAGTACAATTGCTACGTCCCTCAAAAAGGGACTCTTTTTTTGATCTGATTCCCCCCCCGTCAAACGGGGGATAATCATGAGAAAAATATCCATTAGCTTGCCTATTAAGCTATACGCTGAACCTCTGTTTTCATTCACCCACGAGCTTCGGAGAGCAAGGCGTGGGCAAAAAATCTCCCGCCTCTTTAGACGCGTTTTTGAGCACAGCAATATAAGGCGTATCTTAGGCTCAAATTTGGCCGCGGCCGCAATCGTGAGCTCATTTTTCCCAGCTTCTCATACCATCTTTTTTGAAAGCGACGGCACGGTGGTAAATGCCCAAGAAACACCCAATTTCAATACTGAGGCAGGAATTCAATATCCGCTCAAAACTATCAAAGTAAATCAAGGGTATAGTCTTTTCCATCCCGGGATTGACCTAGATGGAGAAACTGGCGATCCTGTATATCCTGTCGCAAATGGGTATATTGAGAACGTTCAGTATTCACAATATGCCTATGGTAATGCCATTATTGTCGCCCACAGTGGCTCAGAATTTAGCTCTCTCTATGCTCATTTATCAAAAATTGAGGTAGAAAAAGGGCAAGAAGTGACCACTTCGACTGAAATTGGGAAAATGGGCTCAACTGGACACAGTTCTGGCTCCCATTTGCATTTGGAGATCCGGGACGGGGCGGTGCCTATTAATCCCTTTCTTATTCTCCGCTAACTGCGGAGCTTGAGCCGACTGTGACGACAATGTCGTATTCCTTGGTGGAGGCAAGCGTCCCTATCTTGCTATCAACGTCGTATGTGTCCTTCAAGGCGCTAACGGCCAAATCAGTGACACTGGTCGGGACACCTTTTTTAGCCTCAATCTTAGTTTTTTCAAAATTAAAACTCGCTGCGTTCCCGGTATATTTAATCACCAAATCAACTGCTTCCAACAGATCTTGCGCTTTCCCAGCTTCCCCTATTTTCCCACTGCCATTTAAAATACTCACCTCATATTTTGTCAAATCCACCTCTTCTTTAGCTTCAGGAGTAGGAGTGGGCACAACCGTCGACTCAGGAGTCGGAGAGGGAGTCTTCTCTGGCTCACTGGCAAGCCTTACACCTGTAAAATAAACATAAACTCCTCCTAAGATAAACCCGACCACCAAAGCAGTCAGAATCGTGATCATAAACACCAGCTTAAAATTCATTCCTTTCTTTCTAGGCTCAACCACCGGCTCGTGCTCATCTTCCATGGATACACCAGAAGGGGAGGAGACTAGCTCAGCAGGCGCTATGGTCTGTGGCGAAGCAACTTCTTCAATCACGCGACGGACTCTTGGCTTCGGAGACTTAGATTTTTCAGAGGCGGGCATTGGCTAATTATAGTGAATAATATTTTTATAGTCCACCCATCCCTCCAGGCGCTCCCCCGGCCGGAGATGGCTCTTCTTTTTCTGGGAGATCTGTGACCAATGCCTCGGTAGTTAGGACCATTACGGCCACACTTGCCGCATTTTGCAATGCGCTTCGGGTAACCTTGAGCGGGTCCAAAAGCCCAAACTTGGTCATTGAGCCAAATTTACCAGTCAAGACGTCATATCCAAAATCACTATCGCCTTTCTCAATAATTTTTTTGGCCACATAGCCCGCGTCTTCGCCGGCATTTTTAACCAACCACCTTAATGGCTCCTCTAACGAACTAGCCACAATATCAATACCCACTTGTTCGTCTTTGATAGTCGAAGAAAGCTTATTAACGGCTTTTCTGGCTCGAAGCAAAGCAATTCCTCCGCCTGGGACCACCCCTTCATCTATCGCCGCTTTGGTCGCGCCCACTGCGTCATTAACGCGCTCTTTTTTCTCGTTCATCTCAATCTCTGTAGCCGCCCCAACGTTAATCTGAGCCACACCGCCAGAAAGCTTTGCCAATCGCTCTTCAAGCTTCTCACGGTCAAAATCACTGTCAATCTCCGTTATTTGCGTCTTTAAAGAAGCAATTCGCCCTTTTATTTCGGCTTCTTTTCCCTTCCCGCCGATAATCCTCGCATTCTCCTTATCAGCCCAAACTTTATCTGCCCTCCCCAAATCCTCAACTTCAACTGACTCAAAAGTGCGCCCAGTATCTTCACTAATTACCACTCCGCCAGTAAGGACGGCGATATCCTCCAAGCTCTCTTTTCTCCTATCGCCAAATCCCGGCGCTTTAATCGCAAGGACATTAAAGGCTCCGCGCATTTTATTAACAACCAATGTGGCCAAGGCTTCACCCTCGATTTCATCAGCAATGATTACCAAATTCTTGCTGACTTTTACAAACTTCTCCAAAAACGGAAGGAGTTCTTGTACTGAAGATATTTTCTTGTCTGTAAGGAAAATGTAGGCGTCTTCTATTTCTGATTCCATTTTCTCCGGATTAGTCACGAAGTAGGCACTGGCATAGCCTTTGTCAAATTCCATTCCCTCTTTGTACTCAATATCAATATCCAGCCCTCGTCCCTCTTCAACTGTGACCACTCCATCCCGACCAACTTTTTCCAAAGCCTCGGCGATTTTCTTTCCAATTTCCTCGCTTCCTGCTGAGACCGTAGCTACTTGAGTGATCTCTTCCTGGTTTTTAACCGGCTTGGCCATCCGCTTCAATTCCCCGACAGCCGCTTCAACCGCACGCTCCACCCCGCGTTTTACGATCATCGGGTTTGCGCCAGCGGTGATATTTTTCATCCCGACTGAGCTCATAGTTGAAGCTAAAAGAGTTGAAGTGGTTGTGCCGTCCCCAGCTACATCATTAGTTTTGCTCGCCGCCTCTTTAACAAGCTGAGCTCCCATATTTTCAAAGGGATCCGCTAAATCAATATCTTTAGCTACAGTCACCCCATCGTGAACAATACTTGGAGCACCCCATTTTTTATCCAAGGCGACATTTCTGCCTTTAGGCCCAAGGGTAGTCACGACTGCGCGGGCAACAGTTTCAATTCCCACAAGAAGTGCCCTTCGGGCATCTTCGGAAAATTTTAATTGCTTTGCCATAAATTACAGTTCGGTAGCGAGGATATCATCAAATTTAGCAAAAAGATAGTCTATCCCTTCGATCTTGATCTCTGTTCCACCCCATTTTTTATAAATAACGCGGTCGCCAACTTTGACCGTCAGCTCGCGCTTCACTCCATGCTCATTAATTTCAGATTCGCCAACGGCAACTACTTCACCCTTTTGTGGTTTTTCTTCAGTAGCGCTATCTGGCAGATAAATTCCAGAAGTAGTTTTGGTTTCGGCGTCAAATGGCTTGATCATGATGTATCCAGGAGCTGGGATCAAATTAAAAGCCTTGGTACTGGCCTTTCGTTTTGTAGTTGTTTTTCTCTTTGCCGCCATTTCAGTTCAGTAATGAATTATAAAAATTTATAAACATTTGTCAAGGGGAATCTTAGCATTCCGTCTTGGCGAGTGCTATTTTATGAGAGAAGCTACTAAGAGTCAAGGGGTGAATTCTCCCTCCTGAGGGTAGATAGAGTGCCTGCGGTGTGTTATAATTTCCCTATGAAAACAACGATCTTAAAATACAACGTCATTATAAGAAAAGAAGGTAGTGATTATGTTGCCTACACACCCACCTTGGGCGTGTCTGACTTTGGAAAATCTACAGATATTGCTCTTGCAAACGTTCGGCTTGCTATTGAGACCCACCTTGAGGGACTTACTAAAACAGGCACAGAAATACCATCACCACGGCAAAGCGTAAGCGGCCTTTCTTAAAGTGCTGAAGCGTTTCTGCTCTAGTCCCAGGCCGTTAATTTGCCACCCGTCTTCCTCTTTAGTAATGAGGATCATTTGGTCCGACTGTTTATGGAAACAGTACGCCATGTCATTGCAATGGCGCACCTCCACAACAGTGTTTGGGTGCCGGAGGAGTCTCAAATACTATGTTTAGATATTATCACTATAGGCCTCTTTTGTCAAGTTCTTTTTTTACTTTCTCGCTCCAATCCACCGGGTGGAAGAAGGCGCGAGTGGAGGTAATCACCTCATTAGTTATTTTTTTTCTCATATATTGTTTCTGTAGCCAAAAAGCAAATGACTCAAAAAGAGAAAAAATAAAGTCATAATTATTAGTATTATTACTTTGTAATAATTGTTTATTATTCCTAATTGCAGTGGCCTTCGGCCAATAGTCAACAACCCATTTATTTTTTGTTAACAGCTTTTCGTATGTGCGAGATTTATTTACTAATGGGATAATCTGCGATAGCTCATGCGCTACAAACATATTTCTGAATTCTGAATTCTGAATTTTAAATTTTAAATTTGATTCATCCATCCAAATGTTTAAACAGAGTTTGTCTTTTTCCCAGCCTTCACCCGCTCTTCTCAATTTAAATCCAGTCATCAGTAATAAGAAATAAGTTATTAGTCGAGTCGTCCAAAGGGTCCCTTTCCTTGTAATAATCATCAGATCAATATCGCTCCCAAGTCTCGTATTATTCATCGCAAGAGAGCCGGTGACGGCGACCATCCTGATGGTGGGGATCCTATAGAACCACGTGGCCGCCTCATTTGCGATAGCTAGTTTCCTTTGGAAATATTTTTCTCGACTGATCCTTTTTTCAACAAGACTTTCTCTGCCCTTCAAATAATAATACTTGCCGTCATTTGCCACTTGCCGCTTGCCATTTATCTTTTTTGTAATTAATTTCCATTTATTTAATTCATCAAAAGTCAGTGGATAATCAAAAATATCGTGATAAATTATCGAAGCAATTAACGATTTATTTAGTTTCCGGCGCTGGTGCGGAGACGAGCCCATAAGTGGATAATACCTGAGTCATCCCGCTTGCAACAGTCGTGAGGGCTGAGGCGGCGTCACCACCCCTCCCCAAAGTAAGAGCATTAACGGCGTCTTCATAGTACCCAATCACCTGCGAGTTAATCCCTGTCGGTCCGTCAAAAGTACGGCTAGCCAAATACCAGGACTCGGCATTTGGAGCATCCTTAACAAATCCTCCCGCCAGGGGATCTGCAAGAAGCAGGCTTCTCATATCCACTCTCGGGTAAATCTCTCCAAACGCGCGTGTTTTGGAAGAGTTCGCGTAAAGCTTCTGAAGTGAATCCTGGCTTGATAAAAATTTCAAAAAGTCCCAAGCAATCTCTGTGTCGCTACCGCGCTCCCAAACGGCCTCTCCCCAATAGCTGGCAAGCCCAATATCCGGGTCACTGGGATTATCCTTTGGAAGCTGAGGCACCGGCAACACCTTATAGCGAAGAGTGGGGCTTTGGGTATTTATCTCAAATGCGCGCCAAGAAGGTCCAAAATACATTGCTACCTTTCCCGCGGCAAAAGCCTGGGTTGAAGCCGGAAGCGTTTCATCCCATACACCATACTTCTCCGAGAAGTTTACAAAATACTTTAAAGCTCCCTCCCCTGAAACACTGGCAGGATTTTTAAGATCTGCCCCGTTTTGAAACATCATCAAAGCAAGTATCTCCGGCCAATGGTCAACATTCTCCGACCTCCCTAAAGCCACCCCCGCCTGCTCTATCTTGTCATCCTCTCCCTTTATCGTCATCTCGACAGCAAGTGCCAATAGATCATCCCAAGTGGCAGGGGGCTCTTTCCCATAAGTCTCAAAAATCTGCTCATTTATATAAAGCCCCAGGCCATCGTACATCAAAGGAATGGCAACGATTCCGGACCCCACGCTAAAATCACTTAAAGCCACCGGGTAGAAAGTCTCTCCATATTCCTGCTGTGTCATCACGCTTGAGGGAATCACGGACAATTCATTGGCAAACATCGGGACCCAAGAATTATGGATCCTAAAAATATCAGGACCTTCATTCCTCGCTAGTGCATTAGTAAGGCGTTCCCGGTAGTCCTCCTTGGACTGAGGTTTATAGGAAATTGTGACATTTGGGTGACTGACCTGGTATTCTTCAATTAAAGGAGTGACCACGGTTAAGTCTTCCCACAAGCCCCACCAGACTAGATCCGCTTTCCGGTTAGCATCCTGGCTTGATTTTCCAAAAAACCTAGTAAAAATAAAGTACCCTCCTGCCAAAAGGATCATCAAAAACAAAACTATTAAGATGATTTTTTTAGGGAATTTAAATTTCTTTTCTGGCGGGGGCGGTGTTTGAACTACGCCTAGCGGCTGAGGAGTAATAGGAGCAGAGGCACCAGACGATGAGGCGGGGGCGTTAGCAATAAAGGGATTTTGGATATCTGTATTTGGATCCATGACAGTCTTAACTTATTATAATAGCATGAATAAGGCGCGGAAACTTATCAAGACAAAAAGGAGATTTATGGTAATCATTGCGGTTTTACTGTGCCTTTTAGTTTTATCTGGGAGTGCATCGATCATTCTTGCATTTTATCATGCCAAGATTTATCCCAATATTTTTATCTCAGATAAATCTTTCGGAGGACTTGGACAAGAAGAAGCCAAAAACATTTACCGCGAAAAGTTTGCCGTCCCCGAAAAGATAAATATCGAAGTAGCCACTCAAAAGGAAAAACTTAACTTTGAACTTGAGACTAATACTTTCAAAGCCAGTTTTAATGCTGATAAAGATGTCTACGACGCTTATTTATATGGTAGGGAAGGCAACATCTTTTATGATCTTAAAAACTTGGTGGAATTAATTGCAAAAAGACAAAACCGCCAACTTAGCCTCGAGTATGATAATGGAGAGCTTGAAAATCAGATTTCAGTCATCATAGGACAAGCTAATATTGAGCCTATTTACCCAAAAATATCCCTTTCCGTTAGTGAAATTGTAATTAGCGATGGGGAAAATGGCGAAAAACTAAACGGAGAGGAATTAAAGACAAATATCCTAAATGCCATCCTTAAGAGAAGCCAGGATAAAATAATTATCAATACAGAAATTATGAGCGTCGCCTTAGATAGCAATCAAAGGGAAGTATTAATAGAAAGGGCTCAAAAATTAAAAGAAAAGTCTTTGAGTTTTACTTTCGAATTTGAAGAATTTCACTATTCCAAAGACAAGCTTTTCCTATTTCTAAATCCCCTTGATTCTTACCATCTGGAGGTGATTAAAAAAGAGAGCGAGTCAATCGCCGAAAAACTTAACCGCGATCCGCAAAATCCCACATTTACATTCCTACCTACCGGAGAGGTGGGTGAAGGAGGTCGGGTCCAAGAATTTGCCCCGGCCAAGCCCGGAGTAAAAGTTAAAACAGAAGAACTCACTAAACTATTTACTGAGTCAATAAAAGAACTCGAAACAACCGAGGAAACCAGCCTCATTAAAAAAATTCCGGTTGAGGAGTCCCCGCCGGAATTTGCCACTGAAGACGTAAACAATTTGGGGATAAAAGAATTAATCGGCAGAGGCACTTCTACTTTCAGGGGGTCTATTGCCTCGCGCGTCTATAACATCGGGCTTGCCAGCTCCCGCATAAGCGGCGCGCTGGTCAAGCCAGGTGAAGTCTTTTCATTTAATGCCACTTTGGGGGAAGTAGATAAAATAACGGGGTACAAGGAAGCCTACATCATCCAAGATGGGCAAACTGTCCTTGGCGACGGCGGCGGCGTCTGCCAGGTCTCGACTACGCTATTCCGGGCGGTCCTAGATGCCGGGCTTCCAGTTCTTGAACGAAGAGCGCACTCTTATCGCGTGGGATACTACGAGCAGGGGTGGCCGGTTGGGTTTGATGCTACTGTTTATAACCCGACTACTGATTTCAAATTTAAAAACGACACCGATTCCCACATCCTTATCCAGAGAATCTATAATCCAAATACCTCAAGCCTGATCTTTGAACTATATGGGACAAAAGATGGTCGAATAGCAACGACCACCAAACCAGTGATTACTGATGTACAAGCCCCGCCAGAAGACCTTTATATTGACGATCCCAACCTCCCATCGGGGCAGATCAAACAAATTGATTATAAAGCCTGGGGGTCAAAAGTAAGTTTCTACTATGAAGTATCGCGAGGTGGAGAAATAATATACAGTAAAACCTTTTATTCAAATTATCAGCCTTGGCAGGCAAAGTTCCTCCGCGGAACAGGAGCAACAAATTAATTTTTACTAACTTCCCTTGCCCACAATAACTAAGATGTCGGCATCAGATGGCGCTTCACTTTCAGGCAAGTTGCTCCCCACTTGTCCACCAATGAGCTCCGCAATTTCTTTAACCATGTCTGTAAATTTTCCGCCCGACAAGTCAACTACCAAATTTGATATGTAATCAGTTTTGCCCGCGTCAGCTACTTTTAGAATCTCTACATCTTTTATGTTTGTTTCAATTTGCAAGCTGATACTTCCCGCTAATCCCGTATCATCAGTGCCATTTCGTACTTCCACCTTTACAACTTGAGAAGTTGACTCAAGAACTTGCGTAGTTTCTGCAGGCTGTTGATCGTTGTCAACTGTAAAGGGACCAACATTGACTATTTTATTTATGGTCGGACTATAAATATAGGCAACTTTGGCATTTGGGTACACTATAATTCTATCCCCATTCTCAGCATTTTTGTAAAAATCAGATTGCTTAAGAAGCGCATCTTTATCCGTTACAGTTGCCACAATCGGCTCCTCATCAGGTAAAACCGCCAGCTTGCCTAGTGCTTCAACCACTTGCTCCACTTCGCGCTTGGCTAATTCATCAAAACCGGCAATACTAGAAAGTCTGCGCACTTCTTGTCTGGTTTGGTAATAAAAATATCCCAACGCGGCAACACTGCCAATAAGCGCCAGAAGAATAAGCCTAGAAAAAATAATTCTGGGACTCAGGGCTTTTATTTTTAATCTAATCTTTTCCATTCAAATTTATTGGTTTCCACCATCTTACAAATCTCTACCATGTCTTCTGTCTTGCCTTCTTGAGCGAGAGTATACCAGAAAGTACCTCTTAAATCGTCTGAGCATTCGGGCCGTTCTTTCCCTGAATCCTTAAGTTTTAACCCATTTGCAATCTCAATGGTCACATCCCCCTCTTTGTTGAGTTTTACTAACCCTCCCAAAAACTCAATATCACCAAGAGCAAGAGGTTGGATTTTCATAGTTCCAACAGCGTCTATGGAATTAATTAAGCCGTCAAGCTTGAGCGTGCCAATATTCAAGTTTCCGGTAATTACCGTATCCCCTAGTGTTGTAAGGGCGTTTGTTGAAAGAAATGAAGATATTTGCTCAGAAAAACTTGTATCAGCGATCAGGGTTTGCTCAAGAGCCATGGAGGGATTTTGATACCAAGTTGGGGATACATATACCAGGATTTGCTGGGTGGGATTAGGATTCTCCGGGTTTGTTTCTTCAAGAGCAAAACCAATCACTCTCTGAGAAAAAGTTGCCTTAATGCCGACTCCGGGGAGAATGGGTGAAATACCGACGGGGTCGCCTTTTCTCACTTCCCCGCTCACATTAACCCTAAGCTGTCCCAAAAGCCCAACCGGAACCAAAGAATTATCAGCCTCCCAGCCATCTTTCCAGTTACCAAGAGTGACAGGGGAAGTAGAATATACCCCAATTATTTTTCCTGAATCAATGGCTTTAACTACTTGTCCAGCGGTATCAAGGGAGAGAATATCACCCGGGGAGACAGTACTTCTATCCCCAGAGAAAAGCTCGGCATAGTCAGAACCACTTGAGGCATTGGTCACCCCTCCTGCTCCATTGCCTTCTATGGCTCCCAAAATAGTTCCATCCCCATCTCTTAATTCCAGAAAATTACAAGTACTAGTGGGATTAGTATCCAAACATCCCTGAATAAATACCCCTTGATGAGTATCCAAATTCCCATCATTAAAGAAACTCCCTGCATACCCAACCAAATTAGCTGACGCTCCCAGGCTACCGTTTATATTTACTATATTGTTATCAAACTCTCCATATATAAGTGGCGAAGTGGAATTACTGGTTTCAATATATAATTTATTTGATCCAGTTTCATTGTATCCAGCCTGATAACCTATAAATATATTATTCACTCCTCCAGCTGTATTATATCCGGCTTCGCGACCTATCGTGATATTATTGTTTCCAGAAGTAATACCATATCCACTTTGAAACCCAATTCCTATGTTACCGCTACTTGTAGTACTATAAACTGCTTGATATCCAATTCCAATATTGTATTGACCTGTTAAATTAGAAAACACTGATTGGCCCCCTAATGCTATATTGGTAGAACCTCCAGTATCTGACTGAAGTGCCCCTTGCCCTATCGCAACATTATTGCTCCCAGTAGTATTGACGAGAGCATAATATCCAACAGCAGTATTAGAATTACCAGTCAACAACGCATTACCAGTGTAATTGCCAATCAAAATATTTTGGACACCACCAGTGAGCAAATTTCCAGCATTTCTACCGATTAAAGTGTTGTTAGTACCCGTCATGGTAGCATTACCAGCAGTTCTTCCCAACATTAGATTGCTGGCGTCGGTACCCAAATTAATCTCCAACCTTCCATCAGCTCCCCAAAACCCTTTAACTGTCCCATTACTTGCTAATATTTGCAATAAATTATTAGTAGTAATATCATCTGTAGTTTTAAGTATCAAACCTATATTAGAAGTTGTAGCCGTGTTAATCTGCAATTTACTATTAGGGCTATTTGTCCCAATCCCCAATCTATTATTAGCATCATCCCAGTAAAGGCTAAGATTGTCTTGAGTTAATCCCAAAAGTCCTTGGAATGGTATAGAACCAGTTGTAAAACCTGGATTTAAGGTCCCATGCAAAGTACCATCGGTCTCAATGTCTCCCGTTACATACAAATCATCTCCACCCAAGTCAATACTGCCGGGGGTACCGGTACCCACTTTAACTCCTCCGCCAGATGGATCCAGTACTAAATCACCATCAGAGGTCAGCGTGTTACCAGTCAAATTCAAATTACTACCCACAAACACATCTCCCTCAGCATCAATCTTAAATTTTTGGGAGCCATTAACAGCAACGCCAAAGAGGGTGTAGCCCGCAGTCGCACTGCCTGGATTAATGTATAGCGGCCCTCCCCCGACATTTACACTGCCGGGAACTGCGTTGAAAATAATGGCTGAATTAGCTTCGTCTGCTTCGTCACTTCTTAAGAACGATTGGGCCGATTTCCCTCCTAAATGGTGGGCGTCTACATTTGTAATAGCACTGCCATCCAGAGAAGTGAAATAGTCAACCGTCAGACCTGGAATTCTTCCTGAAGAATCAATAATATCATTTCCCGCTACGTACAAACCAGTAGAGAGATTAAGCGAACCCAAAAAAGCTTTTCCGTCTACTTGTAAATCCCCTGTTGAAACCGTTCCTTCGGTTGTTAAATTACCTTCTGAATCAATAACCAATAAAGCTTCTTTGCCAAACTCTGCGCCTTCTGGAAAAGAAGCAAAGCTTTTTTCTTCTTGTTCTTGGGGTTGAAGAATTGAGGGAATTGTAGTTGTAGCAATCTTTTTTGAAAAAAAGTCTTTCAAATCAACTTGTAAGAGAGAGAGAGAGAACCGACTATACTAACTAAAACTAGACATAGCAAAAATGCGAAAAGAAAGATCTTTTTTATCATACCGATTATTAATTAATAATAGCACATTTCTTCTTCTTTCAACTCTTTTTCTTTTCTTTTCTTCAAGCCAAGTAATCGCCAGTATCGGCTTTGCCAATACAACTGGAGGTGATGGTGGTACCGTCTACACAGTCACCACCCTTGAGGATGCTGATCCCGCTCCAAACGGTTCGCTGAGAAAGGCAGTTGAAGCGAGTGGAAAGAGAAAAATAATATTTGCAGTCTCTGGGTGGATAGATCTGGTCAAAACACTTTCAATCAGTAATCCTGAAATTACAATTAATGGAAATACGGCTCCAAACAAAGGGATAGGTCTTCGTACAAAAGTTAATTTTCCAAACAACACACCTCTCGTCAAAGTTAATACAAATGATGTTATTATTCAGTACATCAGACTCAGACCAGGTACACGCGGATATTCCGTAGATGTAGATAACTATAGCAGCCCTGGTTTCCACGAAACTGATGCAATTCTTGTTTGCGGTGGTTGTGATGGTAGCAAAGCAGAAAACATCTGGCTTGACCATATTGACGCCTCCGCGGGAAATGATGGCAATGTTGAAATCTGGGGTGGGGCACTGGGGGTGAATAATGTAACTGTTTCAAATTCCTATATTTTTCAAAGTCCTCGGTATTCTACGCATTCAAATGTCTGGGTCTGGAACGGTTATCATTGGGTATCCACTTTTAGTCATTCAATGGGTTCACTTGTCGGATACGGAGCATATAATATAAGTTTTATTAATAATGTCTTTGCCCATAATGGCGATAGGCTACCTCTTTTCCAAGATAGTTGGAATATTGAACTCATTAATAATCTAATTTACAACACAATTAACTCCACGATGAAGTTAAGTATTGCCGGCCAAGTAGCAGGAGACCCATCAGGTGAATGGAAAGTAAATATGATTGGAAACAGAATACTCAACAACGGGCTAAATACAAATCAGTCCACAGGAAACACCCCTAGATACATACTATTTTCGCAATCGAGCAGTTTTAATATTTTTTTGAAAAATAATATTAGTCAACATAGACCCAACAATAGCCTGCCTGATTCAGATGCTTATTATCCAGGAAGTAGCGGTACCCTGGTAGGTTCAGCTCATAATTTCAATATTCCAGAATCAGAAACAGTTGTCTTAGACACTGACGAAAAGGTAATTTCCTTATTAAATTCAACTGGGGTAACACTGCCTGAAACCGATATTCTCCATGACCAAATTAGGCAAGATATTATCAATGCTTTGGCTGGAAATCCAACAGGAACTGTTATTGATAACATTACAGACAGTGACTATCCAAATCTTGATTTAACTTCTGTAGCCCCCACTTTGACTTCTGCTGCAACAAGTATCTCCACCAGCGGAATATATAAGCCCACAGTTAAATTGACCCAAACCACAACCGGACAAACTTTTGTTGAAACTGGTCAGGAAAACCTGGAAGCAAAAGTTGCTGAATTTTCCGGATCTGCAACGGCAGGAGCAAAGATTAAAATAATAATAACTAATACAGATGGCATAAGAATACCTGGAATAACAACAACTAACGATAATGGAACTTGGTCTTGGAAACCTCCATATATTCTTTCTGCCGGAGAATACACGGCTACATTTACGGCTCAAGACAAAAAGGGAAATACCGGAACAACAACTCTGGATTTTACGGTGGATGAAAAAGGGGAAAGCAAGGTAACCCAAGTTACCCAGGAGGAGACGGAGAAAATTATTGAAGAAGAAACGATTGTTGTGAGAGTTAAAAACTTTTTTGAAATAATTATTGAGTCGGTCAAAGTGATTCCCTTCCGCTAGTTATATGCTCCTTGCCTGTGGAGAATTGAAGATATAAAAACACTTTTCTTCTTGATGTCAACGACATATATTACTCTATACGGCCAAGCTTTTAATGACCAACAATCCTTAAATTCTCCCGAGAGTTTCTTACCTAGAAATGGATCTTGCGAAAGATTTAGAAACTTTTTTTCAATTTTTCTCCTTTCTGAAGTTGGCAATTTACCAAGCTGCTTTTTAGCCTTGAGAGATAAATAAAGCTTCATATACCTTACCCTCTTTTATCTCCTTCATGCCTTGTTTTATGGACTCCCTTGCTCCCGGAATTGACAAAATCTCAGCAGTTTCTTCTAAAGACTCAAGTTCTTCTAGATTTAGAAGAACTACTTTGGGCTTGTTGTTAACAGTAATCAAATAACGACCCATTCCCTCACTTGTCTTTTTAACAAGCATGGGAAGATTGGCTCTGGCATCAGAAACAGTAATAAAATTAGTCATGACCAGAGTGTACAAGACTATGTACAAAATGTCAACGAGAAGGTTTATTGGTCTCTAGGTTATAATTGGGTGTGGTAATTTTAGGCATAGAAACTAGCTGTGATGAAACTGCCGCAGCAGTAGTCGAAGACGGCAAAAATGTCCTTAGCGAAGCTATCGCAAGTTCTGCCAATCTTCACACAAAAACCGGGGGAATAATCCCTGAAAACGCCGCCCGGGAACAGATTAAATCCATGATCCCCGTAATTAACGAGGCATTGTCTTTTATCCATAATCCATCATCCATTGACGCAGTCGCCGTCACCATTGGCCCGGGACTAATCGGCTCACTTCTGGTTGGTGTTGAAACCGCCAAAACCCTTGGGTTTCTATGGGAGAAGCCAATTATCCCAGTCAATCATTTGGTTGCCCATTTATATGCAAACTGGATAGAAGATGACCCGCAATTCCCCGCGGTGGGACTAGTGGTAAGCGGTGGGCACACTGATTTAGTCTATATAAAAGATCATGGTGAAATTAAATGGCTGGGAGGGACGATGGATGACGCCGCTGGGGAATGCTTTGATAAATGTGCAAGACTTCTAGGCCTTCCATATCCCGGCGGGCCGGCAATAGAAAGAGAAGCGGCAAAATTTAAAATTAAAAATAATAAATTAATGACTTACCCAAGACCTATGATCAATCAAGATAATTTTGACTTTAGTTTCTCAGGACTTAAAACTGCTGTGCAAAATAACTTAAAAATTAAACATCCTGCCGCCGAAGTACAAGAGGCTATTGTCGATGCATTAGTTGTAAAGTCACTAAAGGCAATTGAAAAATATAAGCCCAAAAGCTTTATCGTAAGCGGCGGTGTCGCCGCAAACGCCCGATTACGCGAAAAATTGCAAATTAAAATTAAGAATTTATATATCCCCAAGCCAAAATACTGCACCGACAATGCGGTGATGGTTGCGACTGCAGGATACTACATAAATAAACCCACTCATTGGAGCAAAATAACTGCCGATCCTAACCTATTTCTCAAGTAAATTTTTAATAATCCCCAAAAATTTACCACTATCATTTTTAACAAATTCCTCCACCGCGGGTGTGGTGGTGGGCTCACTGGACGGCGAGGGACTACTTGCGGCGGAGCTTGTCGGCGTAGAGCTTGATGGTTGCGGTTCTGGAGATGGCGACGTCATTGATTGAGGTGTTGGTGTTCCCACTACTACTGGAGACTTCGTTTCAGAAGACAATACTTGCTCAGTGTTTTTAGAGTTAAGCCCCACAACAACCAAGGACATCACCCCAATTAGTGCCATCACCCCCCCAATCCCAAATCCCTTAGAAAAAACTCCCACCAATGAAGACTGGTTCGCTCCTCTACTAATAATGTTAATTTTGTCTTTTGGCAAACCCGCTAGTGCCAACACTTGAGATTTTCGGCTGATCCGGGCTTTTTTGACCTCATGTTGGTCCTTAATAACTTTATATACTTTGATCTCCTCTGGAATCCCTTTGAGAAGTCTTGCATCCACTTCGCTTGAGGGGGCTTCATGCTTATTCATCGCCAAATATACTGCCTCAGTGAAATATACTTCCCCTGCTTCCGCAGTTGCCTCAAGACGTGCCGCGATATTGATCGGCTCCCCAAAGATATCACCGTCTTTAAAAGTTACTTCACCGCTATTGATCGCAATTTTGGAGCTTAATAAATTATCACCCTCAAGGTCGCTTTGAATTTTCAGTCCACACAGCACTGCATTGGTGGGAGATAAAAATGTAACAATAAACCCGTCCCCCATGGACTTTATAATTTCCCCATTATACTTAGCCGCGTTACTCTTAATTAATTGAGTAAATTTGTCGATTAAATCAATAATTTGCTTCCTCGTAAAAGTGGAAGTCATCCCTGAAAAACCGACCATGTCTACAAACATGATTGCTAGATTTTTACTTTCCATTTTAGATAAATAGATTATAATCTATCTCAGGACTAATGGAAAAGATCTATAACCACAAAGAGTTTGAGAAAAAAATTTACGATCAATGGGAGGCATCAAACGCCTTTCAGCCAAAAATAGAAAAAAATAAAAAATCTTTCACGATCATCATGCCTCCTCCAAATGCTAACGACCCATTACATATTGGGCACGCCCGCGGGGTTGCGATTCAAGATGCTCTCATTCGCCATGCACGAATGCGCGGACTGTCAACGCTTTGGCTCCCAAGCGCGGACCATGCCGGCATTGAAACACAATATGTTTTTGAAAAGAAATTAAAAGAAAAAGGAAAAAGCCGCTTTGACTATCCAAGAGAAGATTTATACAAAATGATCTGGGATTATGTTCATGAGAACAAGTCCATCATGGAAAATCAATTAAAAATCCTAGGGGCAAGCTGCGACTGGAGCCGCAATAAATTTACTCTTGATCCTGATGTTATTAAAGTAATTTACAAAACATTTAAGAAGCTTTTCGATGACAACCTCATCTATCGCGGAGAGCGGATCGTAAATTACTGCCCCAGGTGCGGGACTAATTTCAGCCAATTGGAAGTAAATTTCATTGAAAGGCAAGACAAAATGTATTATCTAAACTACGGCCCAGTCACCATCGCAACAACCAGGCCAGAGACAATCTTTGCTGATGTAGCAATTGCGATTAATCCCAAGGACGAAGACAATAAAAAGTTGATCGGCAAGACCGCTCTTATTCCACTTGTTAATAGGGTGATCCCAATAATCGCCGATAGCCTTGTAGATCCAGAGTTTGGGACCGGAGCACTTAAAGTCACCCCGGGGCACGATCCTCTTGATTTTGAGATTGGCCAGAAACATAAGCTCCCCATTATTTCTGTCATCGATCGGGAAGGAAAGATGGTAAATACACCAGCAAAATACACCGGAATGAGGGTAGATCGCGCCCGCGAAGAAGTTGTTAATGATTTAGCTGGTGCAAACAAAATAAAAAAAATTGTGGAGATTACACACACAGTGGGCGCATGCTACCGCGACAAAGGAATAATTGAACCACTGCTCTCAAAACAGTGGTTTATTAAAATTAAGCCGCTCGTTTCCCCCGCCCTCTCCGCCATCCGCCAAAAAAAAGTGCGATTTAACAACGAACGCTTTAAAAAACAGTCCATTAATTGGCTTAAAAATCTTCACGATTGGAACATTAGCCGGCAAATTGTTTGGGGGATCAGGATCCCTGCTTGGCGTTGCGACAAATGCTTGGAGTGGACAATCACCGACGGAGCTAGCCCCGCCGAATGCCTATATTGCAAACACAAAAAATTAACCCAAGACACAGATACTTTTGATACTTGGTTTAGCTCCGGACAATGGCCATTTGCCACTCTTATGACTACCAAAAGAGATGATTTTCAACATTTCTATCCAACAAATGTAATGGAAACATCATACGACATTCTCCCATTTTGGGTTATTAGGATGATCATGCTTGGGATATATAAAACAGGAAAAGCGCCTTTTGGTGATGTTGTCTTTCATGGGTTAATACGGGATAAAGAGGGACAAAAAATAAGTAAGTCCAAGGGTAACGTTATTGATCCTATTGCCATGACTGAAAAATATGGAGCAGATGCCCTAAGGATGAGCCTCATTTGGGGAACCTTAATTGAAAACGATATCTCGCTGGATGAAAATAATGTCCGCGCAATGAGAAACTTTGCCAACAAGCTTTGGAATGTCGCCCGGTATATAAAACTGGGAAGAGATTTGCCGAAAAGAAAAAATGTCATAAAGAATTCAGGTGATAAAATAATAATTAACAATTTAAAACTCACAAAAAGAGAGGTCGACAAAGCATTCAAAAAATATAATCTAAGCATTGCGGCCAGCTTGATTTATGATTTTATCTGGAAAGACCTTGCTGATGTTTATCTTGAGGAGACTAAAATGAGAAGAGAAGAAACTCAAAGCATGCTTGAAGACATCCTTAAAAAATCGCTGATTATGCTTCATCCTTTTATGCCGTTTACTACCGAGGTAATATGGGAAGAAATGTACAAGACCCAAGAGGGACACATGCTTATCGAAGCAAAATATAAATAAGATGAAACACCTGCCCAATCATCACCTTTTTGCGATCACTTTTGCAGTGTTAATCATTGCTTTGTCAGTTGGGAATGCCGCCACACTCCTCAATAAACAAACCGGGGCAGAAACTTATAGCTTGCTAACAGATGAGCTTAATTACTGGAAAAGAGTTGTTTATACCCATCCCGATTATCGGGACGGGTATCTTGAAATTGCTAAAATAGAAATGGCCCTCGGGAACACCAATGAAGCCGAAAACTATTTAAAAATCGCCGAGATCGAAAACCCAAATTCTGAAAAAGTAAAGAATTTCGAAAATATTCTTGGAGTTAGTACTAGGACTCCTTAACAGGCGCTTCTTGAGATTCTTCTTTCTTTTCTTCAACTTGAGCTTCCTCCGCCACTGGAGCTCCTTCTGCCTCCTCTACAACTTGCGGCTGTTGCTCCTCCTCTTTCTGAAGAGGCTCAATCTTAACCACTATCGAGCTGCCAGCTTGTTCAATTTTAATTTTAGCCTTGTTGTACTTGATATCATCAATCGTTACGATAGAATCAACTTTGTCCAGACCACTGATATCCACCTCAAACTTCTCCGGCAAATCAGTGGGGAGCGCCTTTACATCAATTCATCAATCATCTGAACCAAAATTCCTTCTTGGGACTTCTCCGCCGGGGACTCCCCGGTCAGCACAACGGGTACAGTAGCCTCCACTTTTTCCTTTAAGTCAACTTGCCTAAAATCGACATGAAGAATATCACTCGTAACCGGATGTATTTGGATATCACTAATCAAAACCGGCTTCACGGCAGTCCCAATTTTAAGGTCAACTAAGCCGGTCTCCCCTGCCTCCTTGTAAACATCAGAGAACTTTGAGGTGTCAACCTGAAGTGAAACAGATTTTATTTTCTTCCCAAACAAATTTGCGGGGACCACTCCCTCACTTCTTAAACGCTTAACTTTTCGGCCAGTCACTTTTCTTTTTACTGCTTCTAATTTTGCTCTTTTCATTTTTACCAATTTAACTCAACCAGGGCATCTCTCGCAAGGTCTGTATTATATATAATACTGTTCGGTGAGGTCAAGGAGACAAAAGGACGAATGATTTCCACTGATACAGGATGGGCTGATACTCCAGCTTGTTTGCGCCAATAGACCTCTACCTTTCCTTTTTTATTAAAATCAAGCTTCCCGGGAAAGCTCCACTTAAATTTAATCAAGGAGCTTTCTCCCGGATTAACCACCACAAGCACGCCTACTTCAATTCTATCTTCCATCTTAACAAGGTCAGGATTTAAGGTCTCCCTGTTCTTCCCATTCACTATTTCTACTTTTGAAAAATTGGCTAGATTTGGAGCCATCACCCGAACATATGCTTTATATCTCGACTTTGGATCGTATGAATTTGTCGTGGCACTATTAGTAATTGCGAGACTTAAGGTGTTTATAATTTTGTCGTTCTCTATTTCCACTTTTAAATTACTGGCGCGGTTCACATAATAATTGGCTTTGTTTACTCCAACATTTGCTTCAACTACGCCAAGCCAGCTAGTTGCACAATTTCCTACACATTCCAAATGATTTATGGAGCCGTCCCAACCAAGATCTTTAATGACCGCCTGGGAAGATGTTTCATGAAGAAAAATCTGTATATCTCGCGATTGCAAATCATTCAGTAGAATATTAGCGATATCATAATATTGACTAGAATTAATCTGCGATAAACTCGAAATCAGAGTATTTGATAAAGCCGTCAAATAATTAGCTTTCTTTTTGGATCCGGGGAAAAAATCATTTTCAACTTCAAATTGAATTTTGTCATACAGATTTTTAGAGTCGATAGTATCTTCAAAATCAGGAATATTAAGCGGACCAACAATCGAAAGAAGGTCCCCGACTACTTCCAAATCTATCCCCATGACACCATCGACTTGCCTATCCAAAGATTTTTCTAAAAACCACTCCGCTCGCTTGGCACTAGTCGGAAAATCTGGGTCCCAATTAGAATCTCTTAAATACCAACTAGGCTCCCCAAGATGGACCTTAATAGGGTCCGGAGGAGTAATATATCCCTTCAGCTGGCCGTCAGCAGAATAAACGTCAAATACACTTGAATCAATCAGTTTGCCTTTGTTAAAGGTGACGAGGGCAAAGGACCCAATAAAGCCGCCTGTTGGCCTAAGCTCCATATTATTTTGAAATAGAACCATGTAGGTGGTTTGCCTATTAAATCCCAAGAGGGTTGGAGCTGAACTTAAAATTTCTCTGACATAAAAAAGGCTTTCCCGAGCTTTCGAAATTTGAATAATATCTTTATAAAATCCCGATAAAAAGAGCTCATTTTCTTTAATTTCATTTTCTAAAAATGAGATTTCTATATAGGCACTATCAATCTCAAGATAAGCCTCTGTTAATAAGACATCGACATTCACTTCATCCCCTCGGATCCCAGATATTATCTTCGAAAAATGGTCCTTTACTACCGAGACTTTGTCTGCCAAATAGGTCCCTCGTTCTATAGTATTGGCGACGCTGTAAGCCTCGGTGTATACACCTCCCACCAGCGGAAGATTGTCAAAAGGTTCTATAGATGCCTTGGTTGCCCGCGCAAAAAAACGCGAGGGCTTAGTTAAAATACCTACATGTTCATCTTTTTTGTGACGTATCAAATACACGCTACCCACAGCCAAACTTCCCGAGATAAACAGGGAGATAAAAGGAATTATGAAAAATAAAAAAATAGCAGTTACCAGCTTTAAATATAGTCCGTATTGTAACTTTCCTTTTTTTGGCTCAGGGAAGTGCAATTTTTGAACAATCTCTCTACTGCTTAAATATTCTTCAATGAATTTGAAGGGGTCGCCACGAGGCTCGATAACAGTGTCCGGGCGAATAATTTGCAGCCTTTCAAGCTTTTTAGTTTTGGTTGTCGAAATATAAGGATAGGCGAAAATAACTTTTTTGGTAATGTCGTAAATCCTTAGTTTTATCCCCAAAATGGCTTTACTACTATTCTGATACGTAAATAAAAAGCGCAAAATACTATCTGCGGCATCATGTGTATTTAATAAAAAAAGCGTTTGATTGTTTTCCGGGATCTCAATGTTGTTATTCTGCTTTGCGTCCTTAAGCATTTCCATCACAACGCTTTCAGTTTCACTTACACCTTCCCCTATTAATGCCCCTAAGTAAAGGGTCCTCACCAAGACTCCATTTTTGTCAAATTCGTTAATCATTTTTAGAGCTTCATTCATCTCAGTTTTCAGAGCCAAATGCGGAGCCAATAAAAGCACTTTAGCGTTTTTGTCTTTGGCAAAATTTAAAACAGTTGTAAACAAAGTGCTAAATTTCAAATTAACGATTACATAATAAGAGTTGTTTGGAAGTGAATAGGTGCCTCGATGAATCCTAAATTTTCTATGATCCAAACCCTCGGATAATTCTCCCCACCGCTTGAAGTTATCATCCACGATATGTACCATGATCCCCTTGGCAATCAAAGACTTTGTTAATTCGATAATCAAATCCGACGGGTTCGAAAAAATAACGGCTGAGGTGTCCATGTCTAATCATCTTACGGGCAAGCCCGGCATTGATCAAGCAAGTTTTCCACATGAGGCTAAGATTTCCGACTTCCCTTCACACAACTTAATCAGACAAAAACACTATTCTTGAAATGCAAAAATTCTCTTTTCAGAGCCTCGAAATTAAATTACCGGCCTAGCAAGACGTGAAGAAGAGGGTGTATCTTTCACACGCGGCGGCGATCAAGTTCTATATTTACCAACTCGTCAGCTTCTGAATTTTTTTCCCTATTAATATGAACAAAGCTCACGGGGAATGGAAATTGCTTTAATATCTTTTGGATTGCGATCACCATAGGCGCAAGGCTTCGGCTCTTTACTCGATACTCCCCCCTTAATTGCTTTACTACCAATTGCGAATCAAGAAATATATTTGCTTGCGAAACATTAATCGCTTGGTGGTTATCATTAATCCAATTGATGGCTTCCATGAGAGCGCGATACTCTGCAAAATTATTCGTCGCTCTTCCAAAAAAATAACCCTTCTTAAAAATTATTTTTTCTTGGCCGTCTTTGATCACCACTCCCCCCGCAGAGGGACCGGGGTTTCCTCTTGAGCCGCCGTCGCAAAAAACATTTATTTCAATCATCGATCTATCTTAACAAATTTATTTGGAAGACTTAATCCAATTACAATCGCCATCAAACTGCTTGTCTGCGGCAGGGTTATAAAATAGTGATCAAACAGTCCAATTAGCATAATTGCTAATAAACTTAATAGTAAACTTCTTTGAGAGAATACATTCTTAATTGAATTTTGCAAGATCCAAATGAAAATTATCAAGCCAATTATCCCCATCTCCGAAAGAATTAAAAAGTAGATATTGTGAACCGGCTGAAGCCATCGATAAAAACCAACCCCGACTATAGAAATTAGAGTGCTTGATTCCTGTGGAAGATGTCCAATGAAGTTTCTCGAGCCAACTCCAACAATTAAGCTATTTGTCCACAAGTGTCCAGCAATTGCAAGAAGCCCTAGTCTTTCATAAATACTTTTTGGCAAATATATTCCGGATGCCAACAACATACTTCCAAAATAAGTTGTTAAGAAACTTACAAATAGCGTAAATGGTAAACAAATTGAAACTAGTTTAGTAATATTTACTATGCGTTGTCGATGAAGAATAACAACTGCGAAACCGATTATCATCGCTGTCTTTGAAAAAGTAATTATGACTAATATTGTTGCTGCTATTAAGCCCGTACTGTGAAGTTTATTTTTATAAGGACCTAAAAGTAATCCTCCTACTAAAGCGTACCCCGCCATGGCATTTGGGTGCGGGAAACTAGCATAAGGCCGCAACTGCCACCCCCCAATTATGTTTACTAAAGCAATCCCTGGAGTACTAATAGTAAAGGATCTTTCACCTAAAAAGTAAAATATACCTCCAAGGCTCCCCTTATTAATAAATTGGAAAATTGCAATTATTAGTGAATAAACTAACGACCAAGCCAAAGGCGTCTTAATCCTCTCCTCTAGCTTTTCTTTATTTGAAACAACATAAACACCAACCAAGGCAAGCTTAAAAATAACGAGCCATCCCCACACCGCCGCTCCTTTGTTGACCGATACATATATATTTAAAAAAACAAAAATAAGTAAAAGTACTAATAATTTCTTACTAACAACAAATCTAAATTTAATTTCCCAAACCCACAATAAGAAAAGTAAACCAAAAACCAAATCGACAAGGTAAACAGTTGGCGAAAGATAATCTACCCTAATTCCAAAAATTAGAGACCAATCTGGCCAGAAGTGAAGTCCAAACTGTGTGGGTAATAAAAAAATAAATAACTGGAATAATTTATGATGCCATTTCACTTAGGGCTTACGACCAAATACCTTCCCTCTCCTTCTCCTTTCGACTCGGTCACAATGCCCTTTTCCTTCGAAAGGGCTACATGGATCACTCTTCTTTGGGCTGGGGTGAGATTGTATAAATTCTGCGGCTCCCCTGTCGACCTTGCCCGCTCACCCGCTTGGATTGCTAACTCTTTAAGATAATCCTCGTGCTTCTCTCTCCAGCCATCGACATCAACAACTATCCTCACCCATTCCTCTGTTTTTTGTCTAACTGCTAAAGACAAAAAGGATTGAATTGCACTCAAGGTCGCCCCGTGCGCTCCAATTAGAAGACCTGCCTGTTCTTTCCCGGAAACATTTACGTTATAAACTTTTTCTTCCAATGTTTCGTCGACAGAAACATTAATCTCGGTATCTATCGACAAAAGAGAAAAAAGCTCTGAAGAGAGAGCCTCTACAATTTTTTTGGTGGGATCACTTTTTTGTTTTGCCATTAGAGTCGGGTAATTTTACCAGGCCGAGCGTTTGAAGCCAAGGGGTAGCCCCTCCCCACCCTGACGCGCGATATTGCTGCCATGCCTGGAAGGCAGAAAACAAAAGCCAATAAAGAGCCAGTCCTGATGGAAATCCCATTCCAAATAAAATCGTCATTAAGGGCATGGTATAAATCATTGAAGCTTGAAAGGATGTCTGGAAATCATCTGACTTTTGCGGAGTCTTCTTTGCAAATTTCCTTTCTTCCTTGATATAAGGCATTGTAATTTTGGCGGACAAAAATTGCACCAAAGCCGCAAGGAGTAGTAATGGCCCAGGTAATCCAAAGGGGATACTTGGGATTTTGATCGTATCGGGATTACGAACATCAAGATACAAAAACTTTGTGTTAACTTCCATCGCTTCACTAAGTTTCAGAGGTTCATACAAAAGCGCGTTAAATCTTTCGACAATGTCCCCATTGGGGACCAAAACATTAACAAAAACTCGAAACAGGGCAATTAAAATTGCAAATTGTAAGATCATTGGGAGGCAACCCGCTCCGGGATTAATCCCCTTTTCCTTATAGAAATCGGCCTGCGCCTTCATTAGTTTCTGCCTATCTCCTTGGTGCCTTTTCTTAAGCTTCTCAATTTCCTTGGAATGTTCCTTCATTTTCTTCATCGACTCCATATAAGGCTTCGTTAACGGGGTAAGGGCAATCCTTAAAAAAAGCGAGAATCCGATTATTGCTAAGCCCATGTTTTTCCCCAGCAAGAGATAAAAAAGAATAAGTCCATTAGCTAGTGGCTGTATGAGAATTACGGTAAAGATGTTCATCTTACTGGATCGTAGCTTGAGCGGACTAAGGGGTTGCATTTTATAACTCTTTTAGCTGTTAAATAGGCACCCTTAACAACGCCGTATTTTGCGACTGCTTCTTTAGCATATTCAGAGCATGTAGGAAGATGTCTACAGCCCTTTCCAAAAAGAATACTCAACACGCTTGAAATAAATTTCTGATAAAAATCAATCATTTGAGAAGTTTTGATTTGACTAAAAGGTCCCTAGTTTCCTTCATTATCGCGTTTGCATAACTAGTTGCAATTTTCCTTTTGCCTAAAAAGACGCAATCATACCCTGTCGGAATTTTTGTAACCAATTGTCGGACCGTTTCTGAAAGGATTCTTTTTTTATTGTTTCTAATTGTAGCTAAAGAAGATATTTTGGACGAGACCACAAAGCCAAACCTTGAAGGGTCAGTGTCTCCCCTTTTATACACAACCAAAGAAGCAAGTTCTCCACTATAAAGTTTTCCCTTTTTATGAACCTCGTCGAAATCAGACGAATCTTTCAATCGATATTTTGAAGCCAACATCTAAACAGTTAATTTCTTTCTGCCTTTAGCTCTTCTTGCCTTTAGCACCCTCTTTCCGCCAGATGTGCTATTGCGCGAGCGGAAACCATGTTTTCTTCTACGCTTAACTTTGCTTGGGTTATACGTTCTTTTTGGCATAACAGAAGTAGTGTAGCATAAATTTATTACTTTTTGGGGCTTGACAGATTTGTGGATAACTATTTAAGTGTCCTTGAAATGAGAAAACCTGACAAACAGCAAATCTGGCACGAGACTTTGGAAAGCGTGAAGGTCTCCGTCTCCCCTGCTATTTTCGCTACTTGGATAAGTCAAACTCATCTCTCAAGCCTAAAAAAAATAGACAAATCCCGATATCTTGCCGAGGTTGGCTGTTCTTCAGCATTTGTTAAAACCACAATTGAACGCAGATATTTTGGCCTTATTCAAGATTCTTTAATTAGTAGTCTCGGCTCCCCCAGCGACCTAACTTTTGTAGTAAAAAGCGACCCGGCCAATAAAATTGACGAGGGAGGAGGGCCGGCTCCCTTATTCCAAGATAAAAACACCGAGGAAGAATTAAATAAGCGATTGACTGAGATAGGGATCCGGCCTGGTTTCACTTTTCACAATTTCGCTGTCTCACCAAGTAATCAGATGGCTTGGGCCGCGGCAGAGGCGGTCTCACGCGAACCAGGCACAGCTTATAACCCACTCTTTTTGTGGGGAGGGGTGGGGGTGGGGAAAACTCACTTGATGCACGCGGTAGGGCACACTCTTTTGAAACTTAAACTTGAGACTAAAATTGCCGTGTGCAGTGGAGAAGAATTCACAAATGACATCGTGAACGCGATCAGAAACAAAAACACCCAAAGTTTCAGGAACAAATATAGAAATGTTGCGGCACTTTTTATCGACGATATCCAATTTATTGCCGGCAAGGATGCTGTACAAGATGAGTTTTTTCACACTTTTAATGCCGTTACCCGATCAGGCGGGCAAATAATCCTAACAAGTGATAAGCCGCCCACAGAAATCGCTAAGCTTGAAGAGCGCTTGCGCAGTAGGTTTGAAGCCGGCTTAATCGTTGATATCGGACCACCAGATTTTGAGCTTAGGTGTGCTATTGTCCAGATCAAATCCCAAGAAAAGGGGTTATTAATAGAAGAAGAAAAACTAGTTCACCTAATCGCCGGAAACATCCTCGGGGCCAGACAAATTGAAGGGTTTCTGACTAGGCTCGGGTCTGAATCAAAAATTAAAAATCTGCCAATTACTGAAGACCTTATCACGAGCACCCTTGGAAAAGGGGAGCACGAGATTGATCGCTCCAAAAACACCAATCCCGAGATAATGATTGAGGCTGTTTGTAAACACTATTCTATTGGAAGAAGGGCAATTTTAGGGAAAGGCAGGTCCAAATTTATCGCTAGATCTCGGCAAGTGTTAATGTATTTAATTAGAACTGAGTTAAACTTATCTCTAGAGGAGGTTGGGAGGCTGGTCGGTGGGCGCGACCACTCAACGGTTATCCATGGTGTTGATAAAATAACGAAATTGGCCTCGGAAAATGTTCAAATTCGTGAGGATATCTTGAGGATAAAGAGTGTAATATGAGGACAACTGTTTAGAAAAAATCGTGATTGTCAACTTATCAACATAATAGTGCTTATTTATCAACAAATCTTTCAACATTTAGCCAAGCCTAGTGTTAACACGCTTTTCACGCTCGCTGTACACTTGCAAATCAACAATATCAACAAGACCTACTACTACTAATACTAGTATTTATATATAAACTAACCATACCAATGAAATTAACAATACTTCAAAACGAATTTGCAAAATCACTAAGCCTGGTATCAAGATTTGTCTCCTCGCGGGCACAGCTTCCAATTTTGGGAAACATTAAACTTGAAGCGACAAAAAATAGGCTTCTAGTAATGGCTACAAACCTTGAGAACTCAATTGCAGTCGCAATTGGCGCAAAGGTATTAAGACCAGGGGAATTGGCAGTTCCCGCGAAAGCAATCAGTGAGCTTGTAGGGGGACTTGGGCCGGGGACAATCTCTTTGACGGCAAACAAAGAACAGCTTGAAATTGAGGGTGATAATTTTAAAGGAAAGGTCTTGGGAGTGAATACGAGCGATTTTCCCTTTGTACCAGTGAAGTTGCCGCCAAAATCGATGAAAATTGAGCAGTCGATATTTAAAGGCGCTCTTGAGCGTACCTTGTTTGCAGTCAGCAGTGATGATACCAGGCCGGTTCTGACTGGGATACTTTTTATGCTTGAGAAAAATAAACTAGTGCTGGCTTCAAGTGATGGATTTCGTTTGTCTCAAGTAGAAATGGATTTAGTTAAAAATTCCTTGACGGAGCGGCTAATAATCCCCAAAAACGCATTAGTTGAGTCTGGGCGAGCTTTTGAAAAAGAAAACGGCCAGATTGACTTTTTGTTTGACAAAGAAAATAGCCAAGTAATTTTGGGAGCAGGGGACACTGTTTTGACAAGCCGTGTGATCGAGGGAGAATTTCCGGATTTTACAAAAATAATCCCATCCAGCTTCCGGGTAACAGTGAATTTAGAACGGGAGGAACTACTAAGGGCAGTCAAGACGTCTTCTGTTTTTGCCAGGGATTCAGGGAACATTATCAGATTAAAAGTCGAGAATGGAGGAGTGAGAATAAGTTCAGAGAGCGCCAAAACTGGAAGTCAAGAAGCTTTTACTGAGGGGAAAATAGATGGGGACGAGGGACTTGAAATATCGTTTAATTATCGGTTTATAGAGGAGTTTTTGAATGTCGCGAGCGGAAGTGAAGTGGAAATTAAATTTAACGATACCACTTCTCCTGGTGTGTTTTTGGATCCAAAGAGCAAAAACTTTCTGCACCTTATTATGCCCGTGAGGAGCTGATTTATTCCTCAGGGATTACGTCCGGATATTCGGGGTCTCCAGGCTGGGGCAGTACCCTTTTAAAAGTTGTCTTAATATCTTCGTTGAGCTGATTTTTGTTTATTGAAGTAAGCGATTTGGAAATAATTATGGTATATTCAGTATTTTCTCTCCAGCCATTTGTCGGGACGATCGAGAAACTAAAATTGGAATCTTTTTTCAGTTGATAGTCAGAGGAATTTCCAGGGCTCGCTTTGTAGGTAAGACTTTCAAAATTTATTGGTTCATTGAAAGTGAAATTAATTGGTTCTACCGACCAGATAGAGATAAATTCTGGGGGAGCAGGATAAACCTCCAATAGTTTAAATTCCCTCCCGGGCTGGGTAGTGACAATTTTTTCTTCCTTTTTTGATCTCGATACGAGATATCCTGCGGTCAGTAAGATAGTCAATATTAAAAGCAAGGGATATTTGTATTTTACTGTTAGCGACTTTATTTTTGTTAACATTTTCTAAATATTACCAAATTTACTCCCCAGTGCAGAAATATTCTTCTGGACGGACAAAATCTCCATCGATCCTGAGCTCAGTATGGACATGGCGGTTATTACTACTCAATCCGTCAAACAAGGAACTTGTTTGGGTACCGCTTCGGCCGCCAACTGGCGAGGCGTTCAAGTGATGTAGATACATTTCGTAAACTCTTCCGTTGATAGTTGATCTCAGGATTCCATAGTATCCGGCGCTGTTTGAGCCGACAAACCCCGCTTCTGCCCATGTAACCACTTCTCCCTCAAGCGTTGGGAGATAAACAGGTAAGTTCTGGCTATTTCGGAAGCTTCCAATGTTTGCATAGCTAAAGTCAGCCGCGAATCCATACCATAGACACTGGCTTTCTGGCCGGTAACAATAGCCCCCGTCGTTGCGTGCGCTGTATTTGCAATATTTTACGGTTTGCCCTTGGATACTCACTGTTCGTATATCAGTGACCGGAAGCGAGAATTGGCAGTGATCGTATCCGGTAAAATCCCAATAAGAATTTGTTCCATGGCAGGCATCGACGGGGGAATCATATGATCCGCAGGTTAAAGTAGGGCTTTCAAAAAAACATCCGCTTGGAGGAATGGAAAGCCGGCTAAGCATAGATGTCTCAGACGGCGGCACTAAATATGCTCCGGAATTGATAATAAAAAGAATCAGAGCGACAACAAATGGGACTGCAATCGTGACCACTAAAAGAGTAATCCCAATAGTGGTTCCAACAGCTTCCACGATCCCGGCCACGAAGGCAATTATTCCCCCGGCAAGAAGAGCTCCCGCGGCCAAAGGGAGAGCCACTAAACTCTTGGTGGCATCTTTGACTGTTTGCAATGCCTTGGGAGGGATTAATTTACTGGCAATAGAAACTCCGATTTGGACGGCAGTTGCGATTCCTCCTGTGGCAGCACCTCCAATGGCTGCAATGGCGCCTTTTGCGGCCATTCCAGTTGCGGCCTTTGCTCCGACTGTTGTAACGGCTTTTGATGCCGCTTGTTGTACTACCGTGCTTCCTATTTGCTGGGCCTTTTCAGCTTGGGAAACATGTCTTTCTTCTTGTGCCGCCATTTAAGTTTTTTTCCTTTCAGCAATATCTTGAGGCTTAGTGGTAACGAATTGGTATTCTTCTTTTGAAGAGACAATTCTGATCGGGGCATGATGCGGTCCGGCAAAAAGAATCCCTTCTCCGATCCCGGCGGCGAGAAGCAGTTGACGCTCACCCTGGGAAAGATAGAAGACTTCACTTACCCGGTCTATCGCGGCGGGTGACTGCTTCAGTAAGAGCCTAAGGGCACTGTTGGTGACGACAGCTTTACCGATGTCTTGCGCCAAGAAGTCTTCAACGTCTTGGGTGATCGTGGTGATCCCTAGGTAGTATTTTCTGGCGCGTTTAACAATGGACCATAGAAATTGCGCTGAATCTTTATATCGCATCATATGCCACGCCTCGTCAACGATAAGCATCCTGCGCTTTACTTCCCGTCGTACTTTAGTCCAAATAAAGTCAAGGATAATAAACATTGCGATTGGCCGCATGGCATCTTGTACATCTCTCACTGAAAAGACGGTGAAAGGATTAGTAATGTCGACATTAGTGTGTTGGTCAAAAATGCCTACATAGGAGCCCTTGACAAACTTCTCGATCCGAGCGGAAAGGTCCAAAGCATCCGCAGTCTCCATCCCAATAAGCGCCTTATAAAGATCTTCTATTAATGGCGGTTCTTTGATTTGGGTCGCTGGATCTTGGGTGATGCCTTTGTCGCGGTAAGCGTTGACCAAAGCGCGATCAAGAAGCGCCTCTTGGGTCGAGGTCATTTCTCCCATGATAATTTTAAATAAAGAATGCAAGGTGAGAATTTTAAGTCCAAGCACATTTTCTCCTTCTTCTCTAATTTGGGCAAGATCAAAGGGATTTATTTTTGATTTCGAGGAAAACGAAAAGGAGATAAATTCCCCGCCGACCGCTTTGCAGAGTTCTTCGTACTCCTTTTCCGGATCAATGGTAATGATTTCTGTCCCAAGCATTAAAGTACGCAAGGCTTCAAGCTTGACAAAGAAGCTTTTCCCGGCGCCCGAGGTGGCAAAGATGGTCATATTGCTATTTTCAAGCTCAAACCGATCAAAGATTATGAATGAATCATTCTGGGGATTAATTCCATAAAGGACTCCGCGGTCGCTGGAAAGCTCGGCGGTGGTAAAGGGGAAAGTTGTGGCCAGGCTGGTCGTGTCCATGTTGCGGGTGACGGATAATTTATCCAATCCAAACGGAGCGGTAGAGATTAGAGCGTTTTCCATATCCAGTGAAGCGGCTTTGGCTGTAATGAGAATTGATCCAAGCGTCGACTCAACCCTTTTGGATAAATGATTAAGTTCTTCCAATGAGTTTGCGGGGATGGTGATATAGAAGGAAAATTCAAAAAAGCGCTCGGCACCTTTTACTAATTGCTCTTGGAGGTCCATGGCATCTTCGAGCTTGGCTTGGGTAGAGGGGTTAATGATTTTCCCACGCTGGAGATCGGTTGAGATTTCAGCTTCCATCTCGGTGATTTTTCTTCTTAAATCATCTAATATGGATTTTCCCTCAACTGGGTAGATAAAAAACGACAAATCCAAGGAATGATCGAAATTGATAATCGGCTCCATCCATCCCGGAGAAACAAATCGGGGATAGCCAGAGACATAAAGGGTCCTGAGATAAACGTCTCCAATTTTTGAATGACTAAAATCAAGCTCCAAATTATCAGGAGCAACAAGATCGTTAACCGGCCACCCCTTGTTTAGTGCGGCCACAGGGTTGTTTATTTGCGGTTTGTTCCCTCGTTTTAAGGTTGGGTGCCCGGTTGTGTTTTCCATATTATTTTTGGTCTGTCCCTATTTTTTCAATATTTGGGTTGTAATAATCTTCATATAAAGCGACTAATTCTTCTTTAGTTAATGTTTTTAGTCTAAGCCCTAGCCTGGCCGCTTGGCGGACGAGATGGTCCCTTTTTGGGAAAAGTGAAATTTGAGCTTTTTGAACGACATACTCTTTAGTGAAGGGGAGGGGACCGCTTCGCCTTGTGATGCTTAAGAATGATTTTGCGGCGCCAAGCTCGTATTGACTAAAAGGGATGATTATAAAAAAACGCTTTCCCAAAACTTTCTTGGTTTTTATGGTCTCCGAGACAAAATTTCGATAGCTAGTCATGAGACTTTTGAGTTTTTCATTTTGGATTTTGGTGTAGGAACTATCTAAAAATTGAAGGTAGCTCGTGATATCTTTTTTCTGCGTTCGGACAATTATTTGGATGGGGAAGGAAAGGCTGTTGATGAGCGCGGCGTAAGCGGCAATGACCGCTTCCTGCTCTTGATCGCTAAGAAGTCCAAAGTTTAGAGAAGTCGACTCCATCACAACTGCCGCCGCCCCATTTTTGAAAAGAACCAGCTCGTCGACAATGTCTGCTATAGGGAGGTGATCCTGTGTGGTATTAATTAACGGCTTGTCTGGGACGCTAAAAATCGGGATGTCTTTTATGTTTGGCAAATTAAACTTGGGCATTTTTAGCTTTTACTACAATTGGCGGGATAATTTTATCAATGGCGTCCACGCTAATTGGCGTGAATTTAAGTCCTTCTTTTTCGATCAGCAGTTTGTATTTTCCTTTATCAAGTGGTGTAACAATCCCAAAGTGCCCCAATTTATTAGTTTTCAAGGCGCGTACCGGGCGGTTGAGGACGTCCCGGAGCTCCAAAATTGCCGACTCAACGATTTTATTATTTACATCTAGCACTTGCCCGACGACGATATTGGGGTTCTCTGGAAGAGTAGGAGGAGAGGCCTGGGCACTAAACTGCGCTTGTTCGGAAGGAGTAGTTACCCCTGAAGGGGAGAGGGTCTGAGGGACCTGAGAGAGAATCAGTGGCTTGTCGGAAACGCGCGCCCTCGGGGGCATTTCAAAGCCTTTATGGGGGACGGACACTTTTCCGATATCAGGGATGACTACGGCAGGTTTCGGCTCGGCCATGGGAATTTCTTTGGTAATTATTGGCACGATCGCCGGAGTCGGCGGCATCGCTTCTTTTGGCTTGACAAGAGCTTCGACAGCCTCGCCAATTACTGGAGGGATGGGGGTTTTACTTGCTTGGCCGAAAAGTGAAGAAATTTTAGTTAATAAAGTTTCTTCCAAAATATCTAATTTGCTTTCTGGTTTGGCAGATGGCTTTAAAGTAAGCCCCGCTTTTGGCACCGGAGGCGCGTTTGCAGGCATTTCTTCGCTAAAATATTTTCTTGGGGCTTCTGGCGCTTGCCAGCTAAAAAGAGTAGGACTATAAATTGATCTGAAAAATGCCTTCAGCCACTGCTCAAAAGGGCGGTCTTGAATGGGGACAAAGGCAAAGGCGGCCCCTAAAAGCACAAAAATAATGATAAACGGCCACTGAATAAACTTAGGGAGAGGCATGGCATAGATAATTAGACTGATGACTACTCCGCCGGCAACTTGTAAAAATTGCTTCAAAGTCATGTCTCCGACTAAGCGGAATTGGTAGGAGGAAATTTGTTGCGGGACAGGATGTTGTTCGTGCATGTTCTTATAATTAGCTTACTGTGTGAAGCATTACGATCAAGTAGAGTCATTTTTCACAACAAATGTTATAATAATTCCATCACTGCCATGAACGAAGAAAACACACCAGACATGACGCCAGAACATTTACCTTTTGATCCTCTTCCAGAAAGCCCAATTTCTCAAAGTAAATCCTTATTGGAGCTGGATACTCCTCCAAAGGAACAAAGTCCCCAGAAAGCTGAAGTAGTGACAAGGCTATCGGGAATAGAAAAAGATTCTCCCGAAAAACAGAGAAGGAGAGTGAGGGAGTTACTTGATGAGGTTGAAAAGAAAACGGAATTTTTTAATTCAGATGGTGTTCAAGAGAGAGAATTAATCAATTCAAGAGAAAAGTTGGACAATGAAGTGTGGAAAGAAGTTGTGGCCAGGCTACATCTTCATGCCACCACAGTTGGTTTAAATTGGGTATTTCTCTCTGAAAAAGATGTTTCTACAGAAGATAAGTTGAGAACTATAGTTGGAAAGCTTACTACTCTTGAGGAATCCGGACAAAAACGCACATGGTTAATAGATGGACATGATTTGGAGGTATTGTTTAAAAGGGATCTTGAGGGGCTGGGGATTGCGAAAGCATATAACTTGCTTCAAGAGAAATCATATTATGGCATACGGGATAAAAATGGAGAAATTGTAGACCGTCCTAAAAAAACTGAGGCTCAAGTTCAATCTGAAGAAAAGGAGATTCTCGGCAAATTAGGTGGAGATACAAAATCTCTTGAACTGGCGAGAAGATTGAGATTTGTGCTTTTTGAACAATCTGCTGAAGGGTGGAAGATAACAGATCCGGTATCTCAGACATTCTTCTTTGAAGAAACTAGAAAAATTTTAGATGCAGGCCCGTCTTTTACTCATGGAAAAATATTTGGTTTGGGAGCTCCATTTTTGCGCTGGACAACCGTGAATGGAGAAAGATTATTTAATAATGATAAATATATGAGCGCATTAGACGATATTGATCATGCAAAAAATTTTGCAGAACAAAACAGAGCGATTATGAGATTGGGTAGATTGAATCGACTTGAACCTTCTAAAATGCAACTACCGGAAGAATATATATTGCCAATTGAAGGTAGCAATGTTAATTATACTGATATCCCTGAGGGTGATTACGCAAAATATTTGGCAGGTTATTTGCGAGGGATGCTGACCGTGAAGAAATTATTATTGCAAACTGATTGGAAGCCTGAAGATATGTTTGGAGATAAGATTGATGCTTGGAATGCACCTTTTAGAAACTCAGACGACAAGGAGCAGAGATTAGGACATAGAGTCCTATTTATAGCTGGAGCTTTACACTCTGCTTTCGACGATAGGAATCGGGCATCGAATTTACAATGGGATCAACAAAAATGGAGGACTGTGCGTCGTTTGTTAACGGAGCCGAGAGCCGCCGCGAATAATATGCCATTTTTAACAAAGGAACAGATGGATTATATCGAAAACAAGCTTAATTTACACCCAGCAAGAAGGTTATTCGGAGTGAAACCAGAGAAATTTTAATCTGACTCACAAAGAGGCCAGAATTACTATCTGGGCCTAGGAATTGGAGGTAGATTGCCTGGGGGAAGAATTTGTCTGGCAGGGCGTGCGGTTCGCGTAGACATTGAAGAGAGACCAGTTCTAATGTATTCATCCGCCGCTTTCCCGGCCCGCCCCATATAATCTTGCCCGATTCTTTGAGCAGGTTTATTTAATATACTCATCGCATCACCTTTAAAATCAAACGGTGTGGTCCTTCCGGTTTGGATGAGGGAGCGAATGTTATTGGCGATTCCTGGGATGGCAAGCATAAGTACAAGGCTAATGAAATAGCCAATATCTCTGATATCGTTTGATCCAAGGCCTGATGGGAACTGCCCGGCATCCCCCTCTTCTCCCGCAAAATTTTCGATATTGAAGGGATCAATCATGTTGTCACTTATAATATTCGTAGCGTGTTCTGAGACGATTGCAATAATACCTTGACCATTTCCAGTCCCAAAAAACATTGCGTGGGCAAAAAAGATCATTATCCCTACGGTGATCAAGACCATAAGGTTAGCAACAATCGATTTCATCCAAGAGGAGATAGGGCTTGACGCCGGATTAATCAAACCCATCAAGGCAAAAAATGGGCCGGCGATAACTAGCATTAAAATAACCACCTGGGTTTTAAGGGTTAGCCAGAAAATTCTTAAGAAAGCAATAAGGAGTAGAAGCATGACAATGAGAGCGATAAGGGCATCGATTGCGACACCGCCCATAAGCTGGACAAATCCTTGAGTGTTTGAGCCTAAAAGGGAGCTCGCTAGCCGGGAATAGACCCCTCCGGCAGTCGAAAAAGTTTCAAGCAGAAAGGAGATCGAGAAGGAAAGCATGGAGGAGTGGACGCTATTCATTTGTTTAAAGATTTGGACTGCACTGTCGCCGCTGATATTCCCACTGGCAACGATTACCGCCGCAACCATCCCCTGCATCAAAAACCCCAAATCCACCAAAAACCCTGCGATCGCGTAGGAAAAAGTGATAAACAATAACGCAATGACAATTTTTGGGATAGCCGCCTGGATGGTAAGGGTCGTCCTTGGGTCAAGCTTGGCCCGAAACATAATCATGAATGCCAGGACTACCATGGCGATGGTGATGAGGGCGTAGGCCCCATTACGGGAAGCGACCCAGAGCTTTTGGACCGGGAGAAGCGACTTAGTAAACCCATATCCACCTGTTGTTTGGGCATATGCCGTGGGGATAGGGGACAATTTATCCAGTTTTTGGGCAACATAGTCCACTCCGGAGGCCATTCTTGTCCCCTGCATGCCATCAATGGCGCCGGCTACTGCCAGGACCGGGCCGAGCTTAAAATTATTGCTCTGGAGAGCGGTATCCAGGCAGGTGATTACACTATCAGCGTTGTCGGAGGCGCACTGGATCACATCCTGCCCGAGAAGGCTCACGATCGAAGCAACGATCCAGTTGACTTGGGCAAGAGTATATCTTTCTCCAAAAATCTCACTAGGGGAGGACCCGCCTTTGCTGGTGTCAGTCCCAACTTTATTGATAAATTCTTTGATTTCCGGCCTCCACCATTCACCAGATTGAGCATAGAGAGGGGAAGTGGTCGAAAGAAGCATCCCAATTCCAATAAACAGGGCAAGCAATTTTTTAAACATAATAATATGAGTTTAATATTAACATCTATGGACAGCTCATGTCAGTAGGGTAATCAGGGAATGGACAGGAGAGGTTAAGAAATTCCCACTCTCTTTGGATTAGTTCGTAATAATTATTGCCTACTTCATCCGTTGGATCGCATCCGCCTTGTTTAAATCTATTAAGGAACCCATGAATTGGCGCCTCCCAGTTTTGATCTTCGTCGTAAGCACAGTCTTCGTATCCCAAGCTACCTGGCAGGGCCAGAAACCCATTTAGCTGTGCCTTGAAATCTGAGGCAATTTCCGGTTTGTTTATCCCAAAATCTTGGGTGACACAAGAAGTCACACTTGAAGTGTAGTTGCTCGCTCCGCTTTCATTGAGCCAGATTGTGAGGGTTAGCGCTGGATTAACTCCTTTGGCCACAGATTGATTGATAACGTCGTTAAAGCATTCTTTGGCATAATTCTTCCCTGGGTTTTGTTGTGTTTCTGTCCAGCGGCCAGCAAGGTCAATAACAATGTCCCTTAAAAATTCGTACTTTTGTGCCTCTGGAGAGAGTGTGGCGCTGGTATTGCAATTAATCGAGCACTCGTTTTTGGTCGTTTCTATTTGCCCACCAGACACTCCTTTGGGCCTTAGCATTTTTTGGATATCTTTGAGGAAATATTCAGAGATTCCTCCAAGATGGGGAAAGTAAACTGAAGCGCTTGATCCAGGGACAGGTTTATCGATATTTCCAGCAAGAGTTATTTCGTTTGTAAGCTGGCCACCTGAAACGAGGATGTTATCTGCTTCATAGCTTGCATTTGACTCTCCCGGGAGATCAATTATTTTATCTCTGGCAGATCCAGCACCAATTTTAGGGAACATTTTTCTAAAAATTGATCCGCTTCCTCCTACGAAATCTGCCCAGATGTCATTTGCCCCAGGCATTTCTAAAGCGACAGGGATTTTTATTACAACCCGAGCGGTATATTTCTGCTCAGTGGAAGGGGGGAAGTCGACGTCACATTGAGCGGAGCATGCCGTCATTTGGTCAAGCGGGCCAAGTAAGCAATTTGATTTACAAGTTTGATTAGCAGAATTATCGGAGTCAGAAAAGGCTTCGTCAAAGGTGTGATCAAATGTGGCAGTATAATTGATTACTCCTGTAACTGATCCTTCATTCTCAATAAAGTCTTCATATTTTTCTCCACTAAGCTCTCTTTTATTTTCTCTGGTTGTTTCGTCGAGCTCTCCATATAAGTCATCTCCGGGATTATTAACTGCGCCAACTATAGTACAGCCTCCTTCTTGTTCAGGCAGGACAACGTCGGCGGGAATCTCGTCAAAATTAGGGCCATCAGGCTGAAGAGCGTCCGGAAGAGGTATCTCAATGTCAATATCCAGATCATTCAAATCATCAGGAAGAATAGGAAGTCCGTGGTCAAGAAGGTAACGAGTGACCCAATCTGGCCAGAGAGGGCTATTTGGAGTGGGCAAAAGGGGAGCGGTGAGAGTGAAGGTTTTCTTTGGCGGTTTTCCTGGAAGGTAGGTGCTTTGTAAAGTTTCCCCGAGCTTTTTATTTTCGAAAATGTGAGCAAAATAGAGCCTTTCCAGCGAGTCAACATCTTGGTCGTAGTCAATTGATAAATTTGATATTTCCACTTCACCTATTGTTTCAGTAGCGGGCTCCCAACTAGAAGGCGGCCCGTAAATATATCCATCTGCGTCTTCTGTTGAAGAGTAGGGAATGTAAGAAGTAGTTGGATTATTGGGACGAGTGATATTAACTTCTGAGATTCGCTCATATTCTTCCTGCTGGCGGACGTAGCAGGCGGTGGGATCTTCGCCGTCTCTGCAGGCAACAATTTGGTCATGCCTTGTGCCTCCAACTTCATTTTTTTGGGTTTGCCTTAGTGTGGTTTGTGTTTGCTGCGGCAGAAGTTTCCTTAATGGCCCAGAGAAATTAACCAGTTCATATATGTCTCTGGGGGAAATAAAGTAGCGCTCTTCGGCTCGCTGGATAACCCCATTTAGATACCAGCTGACATATTCATTCACGCGCTCCTCAAAGCTTAGAATATTGGCCCCAGAGACACCGTTTGGCACAAGCCCTGTGTTCCCAAGTATGGGTAACTCTAGATTAGTTGTATCAATGGTTATTTCTGTTTGGCCTTGTATCTCAAAATGGCAAGTTGATCCACTACATGATCCATCTCTTGGAGTGACTTCAATATCTTCGATGACGAGCATGTCATTTCCGCAAATACTCACCAAATCAGGGTTAGTAGCACTACAAGTATTGCTTGCCGGGTATGGCCTGAGGGAATGGAACTCTGCTGATTCCTCGCCAGTTTCAGTGTCTCGCGCAATTTCACTGCAATCCCACCATTCAACTTTCCAATCGCGCCCTTGGCACTCAGGTGTTGCCCAGAGTTCAGCTACGGGTTCATTTGGGCCGGCAATAACCCATACTTCTTGGTCAACAGCCGCATCAAGCTGTCTAATGAAAGCGGCGAGTTCGGCTGGGTCGGCACTAAATCCACAGCCAAATTGATGACAGAATCTCACGACAGGAACTAATCCTTGAGCATGGGCCGACCTTACTGCGGCTATTGTATTGGCGATGTCCCCCGGCCCCATGGTAATTTCTAGGACCCAAGTAAGCCCTGTGCCAGTACTAACAACTTTTACCGGAAAGCTCCCCGTTCCATCCACAATAGATGCTGAATTAGCTCCGGCAACTCCTGGATTTGAAGCAATTACGGTGGATATTTCGCCATCGCTCATATTGTTCCACGAGAAGCCCGCATTACCCCCGTATTTGTTGTAGTCAAGAACGCTGAAATAAAGAGTTGAGATAATTCCGGGATCACTATGGACATCATTAAACTCCATTATCATTTCATCAATCAGCCATTGTCTAGCATCTTTGGTGCTGTCATCCGGGCTTAGGCGGAAATCTCCAAATTCAGTTATAACTACAGGCTTACCATAGGAATCAAATCGCCCTTTCCAACCTAATTCTGTATATTGTTGATACGCCCGTAGGTCGAGCCCTTGAGGGTGTGAATATAGGTTACCAGAAAATCCATCAAGAGCCGCAAAATTTGCTCCATACTCGACCATATAGCCAAACATTTCAACCTCATAAGGGCTTCCCAGATTAAAAGCGGGGGATAAAAGCTTTACGTTTTCTAAAGACCCGGCGTTATCAATTACCCCGTTTACGTATTTTGCAAGTTCCCGTCCGACACACTCTAAATCCGGGATTTCTTGAGCTTCGGTCAAGTTTTTTGGAAAGATGAAAAACAGACTAATAAAAACGGCCAGAAATATTTTCTTCACAGATTAATTATATCCTAACTAGGGAGTGGGAGTGCCGACGATTTCAAACGTGGTGACGTCTACTCCTGTGAAGTAGGAGATGATTTGAAGGAACAAAAAGGCCAAGGAAATAAAAACAATCCCCATGATGGCATAGGTGAGGGTTTTTTTGGCGCTTTCGGCGCGCTTTGGATCAGCTCCTGCGGTCATGTACGAAAACCCCCCAATAATAAGCATGACAAATAGGGCGATCCCGGCCAGGCCAAGGAGAGCAGAGACCACTCCGGAAAAGACGGTTTCTAGGCCCTCAAGAGTTGCTGGTGTTGTACCGCCACCCAGAGAGCTTGCTGGATCTTCCGCCGGGGCGGGGAGCTGAGACAACAGAGAATTAAACATAATCAAAGTTTAGCGGGAAAAAGACGAAGTGTACAGAGGACTACTCTATTTTATCCAACAGGAACCGCGGGGATAGTCAGATTTAATATATTAACGCCAAATACGTTTTGAATCAGCATCGCAATGGCCCACGCAGAGAAAACTATGATCAGACCTATTAGTGCAGCAGTAATCTGGTTTCTTGCATTTTCTGTACCTGCTTTATCGCCGCCCCCAATCATCCAGCGGATTCCGCCAATGACCAGCATAAAAAAGAAGATTACTCCTGCCACCACTAACGCCATAGTGATCAGCCACTGCACGATACTACTAACAGTTATACCACCAAGATTGCCTATATTCTCAGCGGGAGTCAGTTCAATGATGTCTGCGTAGACCGTAGGAATTAATCCAAACATAGCTAATGATATTTTATATTTTTAATGATTGTCAAGGGCTAATATTTATTTATGGCTGGCCAGGAAAAATTACTTCCCAGACAGGTCCGCCTGGCGGTTTAATTCTGACAGCGGAAAGATCAATAGTGAGGATATTTAGACCAAAAGCAGATTCAATTACTTTGACGATGGCGAAGATTGAAAACATGATCAAAAGACCGATTAAAGCCTGTGTTATCGTTCCGCGCGCGCCTTCCAGCGCTTTTGGATCATTGCCCGAGCTGATCCAGCGGATTGCCCCATAAATAAAGTAAAAGAAAAAAAGGACTGAGCCAATAATGAGGGTCAAAGTAACCAGCCGGGGGATTAGCCCTGCGGCATATTCTTCTCCGGTTTGCCCCTGTATTGCAGGGTTTAGGACGGGGTTTCTTATTAGCTGAGCTAGTTTGTTCATATTATCTTCCTGGAACGATTGTCTCGAGATATCTGATGGGGTTTAATAATTCAAGCCCTAAGAAGCTTCCGATAAAGTCGACGATAAATATAGCTGAAATCACTACCACAATCCCAATGATCCCTGTGGTTAGTTTCGCTTGGGCACCTTCCATCTTTTTAGCATCACCTCCGGCGCCGATTATCCCAATTGCCCCAAAGAAGATATTAAAAAGGAACCAGAGCCCGGCAATAATTGTCATTAATCCAATTAAACCGGAGATAAAAGCTATAAAAAGCCCGACTGCTCCAGCTTCGCTTCCTGGGTTTCCCAAAGTCCCCGGGCCGCGAAGAGGCTCATCTGACGGGTAAATTGGTATCTGAGATAAATATTTCATTAGTTTATTGGTATGATTGTCGGAATAGTTGGTTTAAGCAAGGCGTCCCAGCTTCCAAATAAAAGTATCCCAAAAATTGCCGCCAAGACAAAGGTCCCAGCCACAAACGCCAGGCCCATAAAGGTCTGGTAAATCTTTGCCCAGGCCTCGGCTACTTTTTTACTATCTGCTCCGGCTCCCATAAAGGCATAGCCAGCTAAGATGATATTGATTACGGCATAGATCCCGGCGCCAGCGATTAAAACATTGATGAAAATGTTTAATAACTGACCAATCCCGCCTTCTTCTACAGGGGCAAAATTTTGAAGTGCCGGAGGTGGAGAAACTTGTCCAAAGGGATTTTCTTGTATTTGAGCTAAATGCTTCATATTGGGAAAATAGTCAAAAAGCTTGTGCCCGTGATCAGCTCGATTATTCGGATGATCCAGTAGGCAATTACTACAATTATAAAGCCAGTTATGGCCATTGTCATTGCCTGCTTTCCTTGGGCGGCGGATTTGGGATCATTTGAGCCGGCACCGGCGATTGTTTTAATGCCGTAAAAAATTAAAAGGAGGACAACAATGATCCCGGCGATGACGATCCCAATTTGAGGGATAAGGCTAGCAAGGTCGCCAAGCGACTTTGTTTGGCCAAAAGGAGATTTAAATTCCTCGCCGATCTTCACTGCCAGATAATTTTTCATTAGAATATGGTTAATATTGGCTCAAGTCCCAAAACAAGAGCAATAATTTGTACAATCCAGTAAGCAAGGAAGATAATGGTAAATCCAATTGCTCCGTTGGTAAGAATTGCCTTTGCTCCGGCCGCTTTTTTTGGGTCGCCGCCGGAAGTCATCATGCTAATCCCTCCATAAATAAGGTAAATTAATAAAAATATCCCCGCCACAAAAAAGATAATCGGGATAGCCCTACTAATGATTGCCCCAATCGTGCCAGATGCTCCTAAGAATCTAAAATTCGTGCCTAGTCCTCCCTCTTCTATCCTATCTAATATATCTTCATTCATATCAAAAAATATTTAAGATTTGAAACCCTAATAATCTAATTATAAACACTGAAAATATTAATAGTAAGAGCCCGCTTATGGCGGCAGTGAGAAGCGACTTCCCACTCTCCATTCTTCCAGGGTCTCCTTGGGAGGTCATGATGACATATCCGCCGTAAACAGAAAGAAGGAAAGCAATCCCGCCTGCAATTGCGATCCCGCGGGCCAAAAAGTACCCCGCCATCCCTTCGGCCGAGAGGGGAATACAGCCAATGGCGGTATTAATTCCGTCTTCACTGCCTGTGGTGCAAGTGGTGCCTTCTAGGATCACATTTTCGGCTTCGGGGGAGACCTCCTCTTGGGCGAGGACAATATTTGTTTTAAAGCTGGTGATTGAGAGTAGTGTCACGCTAATGATTAGCCAGTTTTTCATAGTATTTGTAATATATTAACCCCCAAGAGCCTCAAGATAAATATCGAGAAAATTGCAACCGTAAGTCCGCTTACGGCCGCGATGATCAGTTCACGCCCGGCCATAACTTTTCTGGGATCGCCTTGCGAGGAAAGTATTCGAAATCCTCCCATAAAAATCACTAAAAAGGCCACTCCGCCAAGGATCCCAGCTCCCCAGGCAAGGAGCCTTCCCGCAGTCCCTTCTGTGCTTAGAGGAAGGCACCCAATAGCGGTATTAATACTATTGGGATCAGCACACCCTTCTGAAATATCCTGCCAGAAATCAGAGGTATCTTCGCTGGGAGGGGGATCTTCTTCGCTGAAATAGCAAGTACCTGAGCACCATTCTCCAGCTGTAATATTTTGGCAGGCAGCAAGTAATCCTTGGCAATCAAGAGGAGAGTTGCATGAAGTTTGAGGGCAGCTACAAGTCCCGGAACAAAGGTTCTCGGGGTTAGTCCCTGAGCAAGAGCCGCCACCGCAATCTGAGGATGTTGTACAAGCACCCGGGGAGCAATTGCTTCCAGGAGGGGGAGTGCCGCCAGTTCCTGGAACACAATAATTCCCCCCACTAAGATTGTTATCTCCACAAGCAGTTGGGTTATTATTAAACTGACTGCAATCTCCTGGTTGATAGTTAATAGAGCATTGGTTGCTATCAAGCGTACATCCTGCTTGGCCGCCCCCCCATACGCAAAAGTAAACTCCACCAGTCTGAGCAATTGCAGTTTTTGGATTACAAAACAATAAAGCGCCAACCATAAAGAGAAAAAAAAGCTTATTCATAATTTAATTCGATATCCCTAAAATATTTATCCCGATAAATCTTAATAAAAATACTGAGAAAATTATTAATGACAACCCGGTGAGTGCAGACCAAAGAAGACTTTTTCCGCCCTCAAGCCGTTTGGGATCACCAGAGGAGGTTAATATCTGGAAGCCCGCGTAGACAGAAAGAAGGAAGGCTATCCCTCCGCCAACTCCAGTACCCCATCCTAGAAAAAAGATCGCAATACTCTCTGGGAGATCAAAGGGTATGCAGCCAATGGCAGTGTTTAGGTTGTTAGTTGTAAAACAAAAATGAGGATCTTCCTCTTGAAAATCAAGTAGAAGGCAAGTCCCGCTTGTGGCCGGAGGTAGAATTCTGCAGGTTAAACCTGGACTACATGGTTCTCCTGTGGGACAGCAAGCCTGTAGATCATTTCCGCACGTCTCGCAACGAGTAATTGATCCCTGTTCAGGGTCATACCTAGTGAAAGCAGGACATACCAATGGACAGAGATTTTCATCTTCAAGAGAAATTATGTCCCCACACTGGGGAAGCTCAACTTCTCCTTCGCTAACCTGAAAAGGATCTGAAACAAAAATAACTCTTCCGCCAACCGCCCATACTTGAATTTCGTAATTTCCTGGGGCTAATGATCTGGTCACTGGGATTGGGTTATCTGCCCACCCGGGAAGTAGTGTCATCCTCCAAACCTCTTCGCTGGTATCTTGGTTTATAATAAGAACAGTGTTTGGTTCTCCGGTACAGCTGAGATTTATGACAAATGGAGTTTCAGGCGTGCCTGTTGGGGGGTCAAGACTAATTGAACTACAAGCAGTCTCTTCTGGTTGGGCTTGAGCATTAAGAGTTATCGGTGTTTTAGAGAAAGCCAAAATAAACAACACAGCAGTAATAATGATAATCTTCCTCATCCCCTTCATTGTATAATAGAATCAATAATGATTAGAACTAAGAGTGTAGTGAAGAGCACTTTAATTTTTGTTTTTTTGTTTTTTTACTTTTTTACTTTGGCTGGTGCCGAGGACTGTGGTAATAATTATCAATGCCAAATTGACCAGATTCAGCGGGAGATTGATGCTTTGACCCCGGCACATGAGAACAATAAAGCGGAGCTTGCCAACCTTAATAAACAAATTTCAAACCTGAAGCTTAGAATTACTGATCTTTCTACTGAACTGGAGGGAGTGGAAATAGACATAAGCAGCCGAGAACGCGATTTGTCTTTTGCGAAAGCAGTCTTTGAGGAGAAGGCGGAAAATCACTACCGCTTTCTTCGCACTTATGATCCCTTGATGCCATTTCTTTCCACCGATAATGCTTCAGAGGCTTTTTTTGAAATTACCTTTAGACAAAAAGCGGCAGATCAAGATCGAGTAACGATGGATGAATATGCAGATGACTTAGTGAAACTCAATGATGACAAAAAGAAATTGGAAGGCAGCCGGTCAACTTTGGCCGCCGCGAAAGCAAATATCGATGGCCGGGCGACGTTCCTTGCGGGGGAAGTCTCAAAAGTTGAGAGCTATTTAAGCGAGCTAAGTTCCCGCCAAGAGGAGCTAGCCGCCCTAAAAGCAGGCGGATTTCAAACGTCTATCGGGGATACTCCGCTAACGCTTGAGCCCTGTAGCGGGCCTCCCGGGAGCAGTAATTTTTGTGATCCTGGATTTAGGCCAGCATTTGCGGGGTTTTCCTTTGGTGCTCCCCATAGGACCGGGATGAGCCAATATGGGGCATACGGGAGAGCAAAATCAGGGCAATCAGCCGAGACAATTTTGTCAGCTTATTTCCAGGGGGCAAATTTAAACAAGGGTTATTCAGTTCCAGGGTCGATCACGGTTAGCGGCTACGGCACAATCCCGTTTGAAGATAATTATCTCCTTGGGATTTACGAAGTGCCTGAAAGCTGGGGGGATAATGGCGGGCTTGAAGCCTTAAAGGCTCAAGCTGTTGCGGCAAGGTCTTATGCATTGTCTGCTACTAATAATGGCGCGGGATCAATTTGCGCTACCGAGTCCTGCCAGGTATATAAACCACAACTTAAAAGCGGCAAATGGGCGGAGGCAGTTCGCGCTACTCGCGGCTGGGTAATTGAGCGAGGTGGTCAAGCGGCTGCGACTTATTATTCTTCAACTACCGGAGGGTTTACGATCTCGCAATGGGATTGGAGTGGGATAAAAGATACTTCTGGAGACTGGCCAAATACGGCTTACGAGAAAGTTAGCGGCAGCCCCTGGTTTTATAAGGGATGGTATAAAAGCCGCGGCGGGTCAACTTGCGGGAGAACTAACCCCTGGCTCACCAGTGAAGAGATGGCCGATATTCTAAATTCCTGGAAGGTCCTAACTGGCGGGGGAGGGGATGTCGGGAGGATTTCTCCAGTTGATACAGGTTGCTGGGGAGGGAATCCATACTCTATGAGTGAGCTATTGGGGATTGGAGGATATACGAGCGTCAATAGTGTCTCAGTAGTTTATTCTAATTCAGGGTCAACTCAGACGGTAAGCTTTGGGACAAACAAAGGCACAATTACTATAAATGGAGATGAACTTAAGAAAGCTTTTAACTTGAGGGCCCCGGGGTATATCGGCTTAAAGAGCAGTCTTTTTAATATTGAGAAGCTCTAAGTTATCAAGGATTTTCGTGAAAGATGATATAATTGTGGCGCGATGCCTGACATTTTTGTAGCTAAAGAAACTAAGAAAGAAAGCATGAAAGAGGTTAAAGATAATTTAGACAACACGAAGCCAGATCCGGTTAACGATCTTAAAAAAAGCCCAAAAGCACGGCATAAATTGCCAGGACATACTAGAAGCCCTTTGGCCGCATATAATTATTGCCCGACAGATGTAAAATTTGCAGTGGCTGATAAGGAAGAAAAAGTAGTGCTTTTTTTGAGGCGTCACCCGATAACAAATATCCCCTGGATACTTCTTGCTAGCATTATGTGTTTAGCGCCGATGGTTTTGACCTTGTTTCCTCCTTTTGGATTATTACCTTCAGGTTATCAAGCTGTGGTCATCATGACGTGGTATTTAATCACTTTGGCATTTATTATTGAGCAATTTTTAAGCTGGTATTTTAATGTCAATATCGTGACTGATGAGCGGATGTTTGATGTTGATTTCGTAAATCTAGTCTATCGAGAAATTACCGATGCTCATATCGATCAAATTGAGGATGTTACCACAGTGATGGGGGGAGTGGTGAGGACGATGTTTAATTATGGGGATGTGATGATTCAGACTGCAGGACAGGTACCAAGGATTGAGTTTCTTGCGGTTCCAAAGCCTGACCGAGTAGCGCAGGTGCTTCGCGAATTGCGAGTAGAGGAGGAAACGGAGAAACTAGAAGGGAGGGTCAGGTGAACGATTTCTTGTCGCTTTTTGACCCAGGTGGAGGGGTATGGATATTGGCCAAGATTTTAACTTTGATCGGTTTGTCTGTATATGTGGTATTTGCCTTGGTTATCGTAAAACAAGTTGACCATATGACAGACACGCTTGAAGTAGGCTTTGAAAGCCAGCTTAAGGCGATTGCAATTGTTCACTTGCTGTTTGCGCTTGGAACCATACTATTTGCCCTTTTTGTATTGTGAGAGAATTTGATGTTTCTTCTGCTAAGTTAGCTGGCGGCTCCGCTTATGGGGATCATTCGGGTCATGAAAACTTTGTTGAGCTTGGAGAGCATGTTCCGTTTAAAGAAAGCAGTCTTGCCTCCCTCGGGAAGCTATTTGCGGTGATCGCTTGCAAAAATCCTCACGAAGGGCAATGCTTGTTCGAAAATTTAAAGAATAATTATTATAAAAGCGGGAGCAGTCCTTTTGGATCTTTAAAGGAGTCAATGGAGCGGCTTGGGGCAAGTGAGGCGGTGGCAATGGCGTTATCAGGAGATACTGTGAGTTTGGCCGCAACTGGCGGGGCCAGGGTCTGGCTCAAAAGAGGAAGTGAAACCGCTCAAATATTGGTGTCTGAGAAGGGTGGTATTACTACTGGATCGGGACACTTGAAACCCGGGGATAAAATCATGCTGGCCACATCTTCGACTTTTTCGGTTCTCTCCAAAAAGAAACTTACCAAAGCACTTAGCGAGGAAGGAGCAAGGCTTTCTATTGAGGCCTTAGGACCTGTTATAAGCTCGGCGGAAAATACCGAGGAAGTGGGATTAGTAATAATTGATGTTTTTAGCTCGGAAGGAGTACCAGCTCCCCATATTAAAGGGCAACCTCAGAAAGGCATTAATTTGAAACTAAAGGCGGTTGGCGTGATTGATCGAGCGCTAAGTTTACTTCCCGAGAAGCGGTTTTCAGTGGGTCGCGACACTCGCGACCTTGAAAGCATCAGAAGAAGCAGGACTTCGATTGCGGCGGGCTCGATCCTTTTGGTGGTTCTGGCAATCAGTATATTTTTTGGGATTAGACAAAGTGTTATTAAAAACAGAAAAGAAAAATACGAAGATCGTTTGAATCAGGCAAAACATGAGCTTAGCGAAGCAAGAAGCCTCTCTGAGCTTAATTCTCCGCGGGCGCGCGAGCTGGTTCTTTCTGCCAGGGAGAAAGTACTTGGAGTATATGATGAAGGGTTTAGTGATCCAGAGCTTGATTTATTGTCCACTGAGTTAAACGATGCCCTTGGGAAGGTCGCCGGGATTTATGAGAGCGATCCAAGTTTGTTTCTGGATCTATCGATGGTAGATGGAAGATTTAAGGGCTCCCAGATGGTAGTTTCGGATGGGGAAATGAGAATATTAGATAGGGAATCAAAGCTTGTGATAAGTGTGAGAGCTGACACAAAAAGCACAAAGGTGGTCAAGGGGCCAGATTTATTGGATGATGTTTTACAAGTTGCCGCATATTCTGATCGAAGTTTTGTCCTCTCAAGCGACGGCATCCGGGAAATTGGCGATAATGTGATGCTATTTGTCCGCCCTGATTGGGATTTGGATACTATTTTAGTGAAGGCTTTTGCGGGGAACATTTATGTTTTAGATAAGCCTGAGGGGCAAATCTGGCGCTACACTGGCGGGGGGCAGAGTTTTTCAGAAAAACAGGAGTGGCTTGCAAAGGGGATTGAGGTGGATCTCTCTAAAGTTAATTCATGGGCAATCGACGGATCTATTTGGTTTTTGAGTGAGGGGAAAATATCCCGCTTTGAAATGGGAGCGCCGAAGGCGTTTTCAGTTCCCAATATTGGGAAGCCGTTTCCTTCGGCAAATATTTTATTTACTGATGAAAATTCCAGCTATTTGTATGTTTATGATCCTGAAAGCAATCGAGTCGTGGTTTTAACAAAAGAGGGTGAATACGAGGCGGAATATCTGATTAAAAATATTTCCAAGGCCGATGCGATGGTGGTAAGCGAGGCTGATCAAAAAATATTTCTGCTTGATGGGAACAGACTTTTGTTTTTTGAGGCTTCTCATCTAAAATAGTGGACGATGCGAATTATTAACAGGAAAGTAAAAAGAGATTATAAAATTGTTGAGCCGTTTGAGGCGGGGGTAGTCTTGACGGGAGCTGAAGTAAAGGCGGTTCGTGCCAAGCGCGCTAATTTAACCGGCTCTTATGCAAAATTTGTCGAAGGGGAATTATATTTAGTGAATGTAAAAATTAATGCTCAAGGAGTAAGGGAGAGCCAAACCACAAGGTCAAGAAAGCTTTTATTGCATAAAAATGAACTAGTTTCTTTAGCCTCGAAAGTTAAACAGAAAAGATTGACTATAGTACCTATAGCATTGTATACTAAAGGCCGGTTAGTGAAGGCTGAGCTTGCTCTTGCGCAAAGTAAAAAGAGGTTTGAAAAAAAGGACGCAAAGAAGCAAAAGGATATTGAAAGGGAAGTTGCGCGGGAGTTAAAATTAGCCTAATTTGGGGATGACATGGTTTCGACGGGGAAGAATCTAGTTAATTGCAAGTCGAGCATGATCCAAACTCGTTAAAGGGATCAAAAAATTACAAGCAGACGAAAATACGTTTGCCCCAGCTTACGCTTTAGCGTAAATGGGTGTCTTCTGGGAAGCGATTCTTGGCCGCACCCAGCGGGCATAAACCCGTCCAAGATGCGGCAGTTTTCTTAGCTTGAAAGATGACTGCTTAAGTTAAGTCAAGCAAACCAAAGCTCGTCTGATGAGCTAAACTTGTAGAAGATTAGTTGGATAATTTTTCCGGACGCGGGTTCGATCCCCGCCATCTCCACCTCGTCGAACGAGGTAGGCCCGTTTGACGGGCCACCTTATTTTATGTTTGTGGTGCGACGTCTGACGTCGCTTTGTTTTAGAAATAGCAAAGTGGCATATTATTCTTATGTACTTCTAGGAAAAGATGATAGATTTTATATCGGATATACTTCAGATTTAAAAAAGAGATTACAAGAACATGCCCAAGGGAGAGTTTCATCGACAAGATTCAGAAGACCATTGAAACTTATCCATTATGAATATTTTGTTAATAGTAAAGATGCAAGATCTCGAGAAAGATTCCTGAAAAGTGGTGCTGGACATGAACAAATGAGCAAGTTCCTTAAAAGTACTTTGTTTAAAAAATGACAATACTTGATTTTCTCTTTCCTAAAAAATGTTTGGTGTACCCATAGTTTGATATTTTGTCGGGTTTCTTCTATAATATTTCAGTTCAGTTGATGTAGTTGAGTTTTCAATCGAGGAGGTTGAAATGACAATCTGGGAGATGTTGAGTGCCTTTGTCTGGTGGGTTGCCTCGCCTTGGAGAGTCGAAGATACCAAGGAGAGAACAGAGGATGAACCGCCATTTGAGGAAGCACTACAGAAGTTGGGTAAAAATATTCCAACGAAAGCTGATCGTGACACTATGGTGAAGGCGGCAAAAGCGGGTGAAGCAAGAGAAAGACTAAGGAGAGAAAAAGAAGGAGAAAGGTTGGACGCCTTGGTTCGAGAACACTTAGTTCCAATTCTTGTACAAGTGTCTCGCTCAATGCTAGGCGGAGAGGGAGAAATAGAAATATCTAAATCTCGAGGCTACGAAAGTGCAGGTGTTTCGATATCTTGGGATCAGAATTCCAATAATATGGGAGGTTGGACGATGTCTTATGGGAACACATTGGGGTTCACTATCAGTAGTGAGATTGTTGTGGATGTGTATGCTGGCAGGAAACACCCACAGTGTATTGGGTCAGTCAGTTTGCGGGATGAAAAATGGAAGGGGAAGATAGAATCCCTAGTTTTGTCGGCAATTAGGTCAGGCAAATGTGGTTGGTCAGAAAGCTACGACCCATGGGCCGGCTACATGGCATGATGAGCGGAACATATCCGAATAGAGTAAGGGTGCTACTACACAAAACGGCACCCTTTTTTGTTTTGTGGGTTAAAATAGGACGATGACAATACTTGATTTTCTCTTTCCTAAGAAATGCTTGGAGTGCGGGAGGGCAGGGAAATATATGTGCATTGATTGTCTCCAGAAAGTCCCCATTTCCCCGGAAATATGCCCCATTTGTACTGAATTTTCTTTTAGCGGAAAAACCCACCCAAGGTGTTTGGGTGCTCAGGAGCTTAACGGATTGATTACCGCTTGGCGCTATCAAGGAGTAGTTAGAAAATCTATCTTGGCATTAAAATATCGCTTTGCCAGTGATGTTTCGGATGAATTAGTTACTAAATATTTAAAAGTGATTAGTAATATTAGTAAGGGAATATTGGCTCCAATACCACTAAATAGGAAGCGCCAAAATTGGCGGGGATTTAATCAATCTGAAGAATTAGGGAAGCGAGTGGCACAGAAGCTAAACTTAAAATTTGTCCCAGATTTATTAATTAAAAAGACTTCCACTTTGCCTCAAGCAAGACTAACTAAAAAAGAACGAGAAAAAAACATTAGGGGCGTTTTTAAGATTAACCCTCGCTATCAATTATTATCTGCTGCTTATTATTTATTTGATGATGTTTGGACCACAGGCTCGACAATGAAGGAGGCATGTAAGACGATGAAGCGAAATGGGGCGGGGAAAGTATGGGGGATGACGATCGTGCGCTAAAGTTTGTAGATGATTTTATAGGCACTTTTAGCACCAGGCGGGATGAAAGAAATTTTTGAAAAAGTAATCTCTTTGATTTTTCCTGCGTTTTCCTTGACGTTTTGAGTGACTAAAATTTCTTCTGCTTCGGCGGTATCCTCTCCAAGCTTACTGGCGGCGTTTACTTCTGGTCCAAATACATCTTCATCTCCAATTCTTAAAACTTTTCCATAACCCAATCCTACACAAAGGATGACTTTTTCTTCTGGGGGCTTTTTACGATTGTAAGTCTTTAAGACTTTTTGCATGCGGATGGAGGCGTTGATTGCTTTTTGGACATTTCTGAAAATAACTAGAAAACTATCTCCCTCCACTTTAAGAAGTATCCCGTCAAAGTCTTCGATCACTGGGATTAAAAGTCTTTCGGATTCGTAAATGGTTTGAAGAAAATGAATTATCCCAAATTTGGCGACGTTTCTGGAAAACCCTGAAAGATCAGTGGCCATGACGCACCAGTCTTCTCCAAAAAGATCCCAGATACGCTTATCAATCCTTTCTTTGTTAGCGCGGGGCCTGAGCCGCTCTTTGATAAGCCTCTCTAAACGATCCTCGCTGGCAGTTGTTAAAATCGATTTTCGATATGACATGGCGGAGGGTAGAGGATTCGAACCTCTGCCTCCCGTAAGGGAGAGTGGTTTTCGAAACCACCGCATTTAGCCGCTCTGCCAACCCTCCAATTGGTACGCCTGGGGGGATTCGAACCTCCGACCTTCTCGTCCGCAACGAGACGCTCTATCCAACTGAGCTACAGGCGCGAATGTAATGAGCGCATGCTCCCGCAAGGCGGGACAGGCGCGCTCCTATTCCTGCGGCAGTCTATTCCCTGCCCAAGTTGTGGCTTTATCTACCAAAGAGGGAGGGGCTTCTTCATATGTTAAAAATCGCCCGATCTCTCTTTTGATAATCGCCTTGTTCCCAGGGTCAATTACTATTTCAAGTCTTCCGGCATAGTTCGGGGCTTCCAAAACTAGTATCTCCACTCCGAACCGCTTTGTGAACCAAAATCTTCCCAAAAAGCTCCATTCTACAATCTCTCCAGCAATACTAACCCCAAAATTTGTTATCTTGTATTCAACACTTGCAGGCTCAACTGTGCTTAGGACATAAAAAAGGAATAAGACCGCCATTATTAATAGGACCGGCATCACTCCCTCGATTAGAAATAGTACTAGGCTAAAAAGTGCCGCAATAGAAACGATGGTAATATAAAAATCTCTACTTCTTCGTTTGAACGGCCTCTCAGGCGCAGTCCAACTGAAAAGTATTTCTGGTACACTAGTTCGCTCGGGCACAGCGGGCATAAGGTATTATACAAAATATTTGGTATAATACGAGAGTTTAGGCGCTTGGAGGTGTCGCATAAGCATAGCTTGTCCGACGTTATTGGTATATCTGGAGGTGTCGCATAGCGGTCAATTGCGCAGGTTTGCTAAACCTGATCCCTTTGGGGATACGTGGGTTCGAATCCCACCACCTCCGCAAGAATTACATTTTGGGGAGGTGTGGGAGAAAGCGGAGGAACGAGCAATCCCACCACCTCCGCCGGGTTCTTGTGTTCAAGGAGGCGTGCCAGAGTGGACTAATGGGCTCGTCTTGAAAACGAGTGTAGCCTGATAAAGGCTACCAGAGGTTCGAATCCTCTCGCCTCCGCCATGACAGAAGATTTATTAATTGTTTCATCAGCTTTAGTTTTTAAAAGAATTAAAAGAGGAAGGAGTACTCGTCGGTGGTTTATTGTCAAACAATCTGAAGACGGCGGTTGGGAATTGCCCAGAACCGTTGCGAGACGCGGTGAGTCATCAGTTCGTGCAGTCACACGCATGATGGCAGATCAGGGAGGGATGAATATCGCCGTCCTTGAGGAGGCTGGAAGGTCGGGGGGAATATCTCGGGTAAACAATAAAGTTAAAAAACAGCGGCACCTTTTTTATTTGATACTTTTTAAAAATGGGAGAGAAGTATTGGGTTTTGAAGACGCAGTTTGGCTTGAATATGCTGAGGCGGCAAGAAAACTAACCAATAAGCGCGACCAACAAATGCTTCGCGCCGCCAATAAACTTGTTAAAACTGTCGAGCTTCCCAAAGCGGAAAAGCCGGAAGACGCGGAGCTAGAAATCTAAGTGGAGGAGTGGCCGAGTGGCTTAAGGCGCACGCTTGGAAAGCGTGTGGGTTAACGCCCGCGCAGGTTCGAATCCTGTCTCCTCCGCAGGGAAATTGCCACTCTAGTGTAAACTTGTGGACAAATGGACCAAGTAGCTGAGGTCAAATCCAAAACTGATATTGTTGCCATCATTAACGAGCACGTCCCATTAACTAAAGCTGGTCAAAATTATAAAGCCAATTGCCCCTTCCATAACGAAAAAACCCCATCATTTGTAGTAAGCCCCGAGCTTCAAATTTATAAGTGCTTTGGGTGCGGGGAGAGCGGTGACGTCTTTACTTTCCTGGAAAAATTTGAAGGGATGGAATTTTCAGAGGCTTTAAGCGCTCTGGCCGAGCGGGCTGGAGTGATACTAAAAAAAATTAATTCTCAAGGGAGGACTGAGAAAGATAAACTTATTGAGATTAATGAAAAGGCTGTTGAGCTTTATCACTATTTATTAGTTAAGCATGGATCAGGGAATAGTGCCCGCAAATATTTAGATGAGCGAAAAATTACTCCAGAAAGCATAAAAGAGTTTAGATTAGGATTTGCCCCGGATAAACCAGATCTTCTATTTAATTTTTTGTCTCAAAAAAAAGGTGAAGACCCCAGACTAATAGAGCAATCAGGGCTCGTAGTCAACGTTCGGGGGAAATATATCGATCGGTTTAGGGGCCGTGTTATTTTCCCGATTTGCGACCCGAGAGGGAATACGATTGCTTTGGCCGGAAGGATCATGCCCGGGAAAGAAAAGCTTGCCAAATATATTAATTCCCCGGAAACTCCGGTTTACCATAAATCAAATGTTTTGTTTGGACTTAATCTTTCCAAACAAGCCATCAAGCGGTCCCAAATGGTTATCGTGGTTGAAGGGGAGATGGATTTTATTTCGGTCTGGCAGGCGGGTATTAAAAATGTTGTCGCGATCAAAGGAAGTGCTTTTACAATGGAGCAAATTAAGCTTCTTTCTAGATTTACTAAAACAATAATTTTGGCCCTTGATAGTGATTTCGCCGGCAATAATGCGGCAGTTAAAAGTATTTCTTTAGCTCAAAAGGAGGGTCTTGAGGTAAGGGTGGTTGACCTTGGGAAATATAAAGACCCTGATGATTATGCGCGGGCGGATCCGGACGGTTTTTCTTTGGCGGTAAGGGAAAGTGAAACTATCTGGGATTTTCTAATTAACTTTATTTTTAGTAAGCATGATCCTCTGGCTGGCTCGGGAAAGGCGAAAATAAGTAGTGAGGTAGTCCCAATTTTAGCTTCAATTGAAGATAAGATAGTCCAGGCGCATTATGCTCAGATTGTGGCCGGGAAGCTAGGTGTCCCGATTGAATCGGTGAGTGAGCAAATCGGCAGTTCTCCAGTTTTGCCGCATTCCTCAAAGCCGGAGGGAGTCGTAAAAACAAAATTTAAAAGAGAACTTCTTGAGGACGAATTATTTTCCTTATGTTTTAAGGCAAACCCCAAGTTGCTTATAAAAAAGGGGATGATTGGAATTATTGAGACCCCAGTCTTAAAGAAAATACAAACATCTTTGACAGAATACTTTAAGTCTAATCTTAAGTTCTCAGCTAGCGAGTTTGCCAAGGCTCTCCCCAGAGAATTATCTGAAAAGTACGAAGGGCTAATTATGGCAGAAGTGGGAGAAGGGAACATTGATCGGGAAGTCCAAAGAACACTAAGTACCTTAAAGGAATTAGTGATAAAAAATAGGCTTTCGGACGTTTTTCAGAAGATATCCAGGTTTGAGAAATCGTCGGATCAAAATGCCTTAAAATCTGCCAAGGAAGAGTTTGTTAAAGTATCTCAAGACTTGTCATCTCTTCGCGCAAGCGAAATTCATCCGAAAATTTGATATAATGCCAGGAGGCGAGTAGGTCGCCGATTTTGTTATGTTAAGGAAAAGTGCAGTAAGTCTACTTAAAAAAGGCCGAGACCAGGGATTTTTGACCCAAGATGATATTTTGGAAGTCTATCCTGATGCTGAGCTTCATTTGGAGGAACTCGATGATTTTTACACCAAACTATTAGCCGATGGGACAGATGTTTTTGAGTCTGTCACGGCTGATGACATGGAAGCAGAAAAACAGCTTAATTTGGACCGAGAGATTGAAACCCTTACCAAAATAAGCGGGACAGAGTCCACCGATCCGGTTAGACAATATTTGAGGGAGATTGGAAAGTATCCGCTGTTGATTGCAGAAGAAGAAGTTGAATTAGCCAAAAAATACGAAAAGGGCAGCCGAAGAGCTAAGGACAAATTGACGGAATCAAATCTTCGTTTAGTAGTATCCATTGCCAAAAAATATATCGGCCGAGGTCTTTCACTTTTGGATCTGATTCAAGAAGGAAATCAAGGGCTTATCCGGGCTGTCGAGAAATATGATTGGCGGAGGGGATTTAAATTTTCAACTTATGCCACCTGGTGGATCAGGCAGGCGATCACTCGGGCAATTGCCGATCAGGCAAGGACAATCAGGATCCCGGTCCATATGGTTGAAACGATTAACAAGCTTTATCGCACCAGCCAACGATTGATGCAAACCTTGGGTAGGGAGCCTACTCACGAAGAAATTGGGAAAGAACTGGATTTGGATGGCGATCGGGTCCGCGAGATCTTTAAGATTTCCCAAGAAGTAACTTCGCTGGACACTAAAGTGGGGGAAGATGAAGATAGCTCTTTGGGAGACTTTATTGCCGATGAGACACAAGAGGCGCCGGATGAAGCCGCCAGCCGCCAGCTTTTAAAAGATCATTTGGAGGAAGTACTAGGTACTCTTAGTGATCGGGAAGCCAAAGTTTTGACCCTAAGATTTGGCCTGGATGGCGGACAACAGAGGACACTGGAGGAGGTTGGCAAAGTATTTGGCGTGACCAGGGAGCGCATCCGCCAGATCGAAGCCAAGGCCCTAAGGAAACTTCAGCACCCCAGCCGCCGCAAAAAACTTCAGGATTATTTAGACTAATTCACCTCTGGTGTTGTATTATTTAATTGGATGGGAGGTGATAAGTTTGTTATCAAAAATTGCTGAAGAGACAAAGGGTATGCTCGTCTCGACTGTCAAAGGAGCAGATGATGTTCTCTCCACACTAAGAGGTTCAGTAAAAAATCAGATTATAGGGACTTTGAAAGATGTTTCTGATGTGGCAACTGCGAGCCTTGATTCTGTTAAAGGCGTGGTGGAAGGCGCAGTAGTAAGCGCGGGAGATCTTGGCACGACCGGAGTGGAAGTTGCCAAAGCCGCGGTGGATGCCGCGATTGCTGGCGTTTCTGAGGTAGGAGGAAATGTCCTTAAGGCCATTAGTTTTGCCGCCGGAGGAGCTGTTTCAGGTGCCGCCCAAACTGGGGGCAATGTCGGCTCAGTAGCCGTTTCTGCAGTGGAAGGAGCTGTAAATGCCGCCGGAAAAGTTGGCGTAAGTACCGCTGACGCGGCACGAGAAGCCGCCATCGGGGCGATAAAGGCTGCTGATGCTGTTGGTAGTGAGGCTGGATCATCAGTTAGGAAGGCACTTTTGTCGGCCGCTTCGCTCCCGAAAGACGTGATCGAGGCTGCGGTAAAAGGAAGTCAAAAATAGCTAATCACACAGTAGACAAAGTAGTCACAGTGATGGTATTGTGGACGCAATGAAGGCTCGCGTTTATGTTTTGGTTGCTTCTATTGTGGCTTCGAGTGTCTTCTTTTTGACGCTTAATCGGGCGACCACTGAAGATGGCCAAGTTCAAGTCCTTGGTGAACAAAAGATCACTCTGGCAAGTGTCGAGATAAGCTTTGGAGAAGGGGAAGTTGTTTCATTTGAGGACCAAGGGCTAGCCGGGAAAAATGCTTTGGAGGCCCTTGAATTAGTCACTTCTAAAAACAATTTAGAACTTAAAGTTAAAAATTATGATTTTGGGAAGATGATAGAGGGATTAGACGGCAGGGAAAATTCGGATGAAAAATCTTGGATTTATTTTGTTAATGGCGCGGCAGGAAGTGTTGCCGCCGATCAGTATATTTTAGAATCAGGCGATAAATTAGAGTGGAAATACATTAAGCCAGAATTCTAATGAATCTTCTTTTTTGGGTCTTATTTTTGGCTTCATATTTAGAAAGAGTAGTTTTTGATTTGGGACCAAATATTGAGCTGGTGACCCTGGCAATGCTTTTGTCTGCTTCATACCTGGGGACTGAAAAAAGTCTGAAATTAGTTTTATTAATTTTGATTTTGTCAGATATGGTAATTGGGAACACGAATATCTTTATTTTTACATGGAGCGGGTTTTTGATCCCTGCCTTATTGGCAGGAAAAATATTTATGAAAGCTCGATTTAGTGGATCAAAGCGAGTTTTATTGGGAAGCGGACTGGGGATTATGGCGAATTTGTTTTTCTTTATTTGGACTAATTTTGGAGTGTGGGCCCTGGATAGCTGGGGGATGTACCCGAATAGTTTATGGGGATTAGTTCAGTGTTATGTTAATGGCCTGCCGTTTTTGAGAGCACAATTAGTCAGCACGCTTCTTTTTGTACCAATTGGTTTTTCATTACATGAATATGTAATGAATTTACAATTTACAAAGTACAAGGTACAATTTGAGCGTGGATAAGAAGGTTTTCGATATTCGAGCGAGAACTTTCCTGTTCAGCGTGAGAATTATAAAACTAGTTGATAAGTTACCCAGATCAATATCTAGCAGGGCAATTGCTAGCCAGATTGTTAGATCAGGGACAAGCGTCGGTGCAAATGTTGAAGAGGCACAGAATTCAAGTTCAAAAAAGGAATTTATAAGAGGTTTAACAATCGCTCTTAAGGAATCTAGAGAGACAGAGTATTGGTTGAAGTTAATAGCTGGAGTTGGATTGGTGCCGAAGGGTAGGCTTAAAAGTCTACTTGAAGAGAACAAAGAATTGATACGAATCTTAACGACAATAGTAAAGAACGCAAAGAAAAATTAGTTTTTAATTGTTCATTTTAAATTGTAAATTGGTAATATTCCCCTGTAGCTCAATGGTAGAGCGTCCGACTGTTAATCGGCAGGTTGGAGGTTCGAATCCTCCCGGGGGAGCCAGATGGGACGCAGAGGCAACAAATCGCCTCTTTGTCCCGTAACATCGCTCTTTTTGCGATGTTCGAAAGTTTTGTTTTCAAAATCGTCTATTTTTTCCACTTTCGAACAATTGGTTTCTTCTACTGCCTGCGAGAGGATTTTGAAGGCTTTTGAGTATTCCCAGCTAAGTTTGCCCTCATCCAGGATCAACCTGGCAAATACCAGCCTAATAAGGTTCTTTTGCTCGTCCAGCATATCCTTTGCTTTGGCTTTGAGGTAGATCTCTTTGGCTCTCTGGGAGAGTTCGTAGAGGTTAATACCGAGGTTCAGGTAGCCTGTGCTGGCGGTAGAGTGCCTTTTAATGGTTTCGGTCAGTTCGTCTTTTTCTTCCGAGTATTGTTTGAATTTCCTGCTGTAAAATTCCTGGTTGATCTTTTCGTCCAGTTTGTCGTCGTATAACTTGTCCATCCGCTTCTGGATTGCCTCGTAGCGGGTTTGTAACTCACCGACAGTGCTGTTATGGTATTCGATCTCGTCTTGGTGGCTTTCTTTGAGTGCCTTCTTTAACCACTCGACGATCCTTTGGTTTTTAAGTTTCAAGTTGTCAAAGCCAGATAGGAGCTGTTCCTCAACTTCTGGCTCTTTGACCCAGGTAGTTTGTTTGCAGTCGTGGTAGTGGTTACAATGCCCGTAGTGGTGGGTTCTTTGCTTTTCCCAGGTAATTAAGCCGTTACAGCCCGCACATCTGATCAGTCCCTGGAAAAGGTAGGAATGTTTCCTGTGTTTGGGAGTGGTTTTTCTGGTAAGCATCGCTTGGACTTTATCAAATAGCTCTTTACTTATCAAAGGCTCGTGTTTGCCTTCGTGTATCTCTCCGTTCCACCTTATTTTACCAATGTAAAAGGGGTCACGCAGTAGGGAGTGAAGACGGCTGTTGACTACCTTATTGCCCTGCGGGGAGCGCAAGCCTTCTCTACGCATCGTCATGGACAGCCATTTGATTGAAAAATCACCTGTAGCGTAATACTCAAACATCTTCCTGATCAAAGGAGCTACTCCTTCGTCAACAATGTGGATTTTATGTCCAGTTTCTCCAACTGTCTTATATCCCATCGGTGGCTTGGTTGGAATCCAGCCCTGAGCCAGTTTTTCTTTTTGTCCTTTTTTTACATTCTCGGAGAGTAAACGGACATAGTATTCTGCCGTTGCCACCTTGACCCGCCAGATGAACCATTCGTGGGAGCGGGAGGAGTTGTGGAGGACACAGGTTTCTTTTGCCAGGTGGACTTGGTGTTCTTCGTCTTCCTTCAGCCAAGTGTCGATAATTGGCATATCGGAGAAGTTCCTGGTTAACCTATCCGTCGTCTCGACGATAATGGCGCAAATCTTTTTCTTGCGGACATATTCGACCATCTGGTTAAAGGTCTTTCTTTGGATTGTGCCTGCTGCCGACTCGGAGATAGCGAAGACTTTGGCTACTTCTAAGCCTTGTTTCTCGCCATAATCCCGCAGGAACTTCTCCTGGGCGGGCAGGGAGTAGCCTGTTTCTTCCTGTTCTTTTGAGCTGACTCGGCAGAATATGACGGCTTTCATAGTAATTTTTGTCCAACACAACACATAAACGAAACTTCAAGTAATATCAAGCTAAGTGAGATGGTGTAGAGTGTTTGATTTGGCATAGTTATTGTTTTTTCTCTTTTTTGCTTTCTAACTTCAACATGTAGTCGTTATATTTCATTTCAGCTTCAGTAAGAAATTTGCTGGCTATCATTTCTTCTTCGGTCAGCGGTCTTTGTTCGTCTTCGTTAATTCCCTGAACCACTTCTTGTTTACTGATGCTTTCTCCCCATTCAATCCTCATCATTTCCCATAGTGCCTTAACTTCTGGAACAGTGGCTGGTTCACCTGTCTGTATTTGCTTTTTTAGTGCCTGTAGTTTGCTCCAAAAAACCTCCGTGATTGTGTAAGCTCGCCTTTGTCTGATTTGGGTTGACTTCTTTTTTAAGCCTTCTAAGTCTTCTTTTAGCTTCATATCTGCTCGCTTGACCCACTGGTATTTAACCGACCAACGCTCAATTGTCCTTTCTGAGGGTAAATCCCCAAGTTTATTGCCAAAAATCACCGACAATTCTCCTACAGGATTCCGACATATTTGCTGCCATGCTTGGATCAATTTGGAAACGCTGCCAACCTCGCAATAGAGCAAGAAAGCAGTGTATTGGCTTTCTGTCTCTCTGGGCATCTTTGAGGTTGTTAGTTTTTCTGGTTGTTCACTTATTTTGTTCATGTTTTTTCATCCTCCTGTAAAACATCTGATCAATCTTATTAGCTGCCCTAACTCGTTCTCCCATAGGCAACGATTCGTCGTCAGCTTTATTAAGATGTCTTTCAAAAACTGCATAACTTCTTGGACTCCAAGAGCGATAAATTCCCAATCTCAAAAAAAGAGATAAGGTTTGCTTTCTTTCCAGTTTTGTTAGTTTTAGTTGATTTTTGCTCATAGATTTATGTCTCATCTGGTAATGCTGGTGCTTGAATTGACGAGATTTCCTTTGCTTCCATCAGGAATTTCTTGGCTGAGGGGTATGCGCCATTGGCATAAACATCCCAGAGCTTTTTCACTTGTCCGTAACCAATTCTTTTTACAAGTTTTTTGGAGTAGCGCATTGCCGACTCTGGAGTAAAATCTAAATCGTGAACGGGTCGTGCAAGCCACTTACCAACCATCTCTGCAAGTTTTAGTTCTTCTTCATTCAGTCTCTCACTTTCAACCTCCCATTTAGGCATTACCCACGAATAAGATGTTGAGAGGCTGCCTCTATTAAGTCTTATTGCTGATAAGCCTTTTTCTCTGGCAGTAATTAGTGCCTCGGCTTCATTTTCGGTTAAATCAAATGTTTGATCATAACCGTAAGCAACGATATAATTTTTATCCGACATTTGTGGCGTCATAAACACCCCCTCCTCTCTTTCTGGTTTTACTGATAATCTGCACTGCCTTATAAAAAAGCTGCTGAAACGAAGTAATCTTAGTCGCCCAGAAATCGTCCTGAGCAGTAGCATCAATCAGGAGTTTTACCTTGTCGACACTGCCAAACTTCCTAATCAAGGAATGGGCGTAACGCCGATTTTGCTGCACAGTCCCATCCAAGAGGGGTAGGGAGAGTTTCTCCTTTAAGTAGGAGATTAAAAAGTTAATGTCTTTATTGCCATACTCAATCGCAGGGGCTACCTGCAATGCGTTAGCATTAGTATCTGAAGAATTCTCTGAAGTATTATCTGAATTATATTGTTGGTTTTCTTCAAATAAGTTTGTTGAACTCTTGCAAATTAAATTGCTGATTTTCTGCAAATTGAGCTTGAAGTGTCTTCTGGGCGGGATTCCTCGGAGTTCAACTTCCATTAAATCCAGTTTCTTTATCTTTTTAATCGCCCCATCCTGTTCGCTTCTTGATAGAGCGGTCTCATCTTTGATTTCCTTAATTGTTTTATAGATTGATTCTGGGTCTTGTCCTTTTCCCCACCAATATAAAAGCTGCGACAGTAATAACCCTGCCTTAACCGATCCTGTTAGTTTTGCTAACACAGGATTAAAAACCACTGGTTTAGCACTCAGGGCTTCAAGCAACCTCTTATTGTAATTTGGACTTTTAGCAGTCATAGTTTTTATCTTTTTTTCGCTTTTGCCTCAGCGATTCCTCGCTTTATAGCTTCGCTCATCAGTTTCTTTTCGAGAGCGACATAGTAATTCTTAGTAGCTGCTTCCATCTTCTCCCTTGCTACCTCTAATTCTTTGACATAATCCTTTTTAACGCTCATTGAGACCACCTCCTTTCATTTCAAGATTGGTTTTTGATTTAATCTCAATAAGTGTTTCGAAGTATCGCAATAAAGTTACCCCAATCTCCGCAACTTCCTGCATTGAAAGACGGACTTTATAGTCATGTTCCAAGATTTCTTTTAATTCCTGTAAAAGTTTTTGGCTGATCATAGGCTCATACGCTCGAATAAATTCGGTTTTTTAACATTTTTGTGTTGTCAAAAAGAGAACGAGCGTTCACAAGCAAACGCCCAGCAAAGTAGTCGTCGACACATTTCTCGATGTTTTTTTCTCGGAGGAAGATAAACTGAACTTTTTTTGGGTTATCTCGCACCAATGAAACAAGCTGGAAGCCTTCAGTCACTAAGGCAGCGCTCAACCCTAAGTCATAAGTGGATAGGTGTTTCTCGCTAAAAGAGGAAGAATTTCCTGGTTGATGGTTGTTTAATTTATTGTCCATATAATTTTGGCTAATAGCTTCGTTAAAAAAGCCCTTCTATTAAGTAAATGGGGAAAATTCACGGTGAAAAATGCAGAGGATTAAAAATGCCCGCTATTGCGGGCTATTTAACAAGTAGTGCTTATTGGTAAAATTCGTTAACTAAGTATGTTTGTCGTAAACTTCTGGTGTTTGTTCCTTGTAAAATTCTTCTAAATCGGAATCCGACCCTTTGTCGCTCTCATTATCTTTCTGTTCGGGTATTAAAGTGAGCCTGATTTTATAAGCCTTCTCATTTTTATAGGAGTAAAACGGGTCGTTATCAATGCCAAAGTATTTTTTGAGCCTTTCTGATAAAAGCTGTTTTTGTTTTTTCCCTTGTGGTGTGGCGGTTGAACTTCTCCACGAAATCTCTCCTTTTGTCTCAGATAACCCTTTGAGAAAACTCCATTGCTTATTGGGCTTATTAGGTGTTTTGGCTGACTTAGTTCTTTTGTCTAAGAAACCCATATCTTCATAATTTGTGTGGCGACTTAGATTGCCACATTTTATTAACACCTCATCTCCATTGAGAAACCGAATCGTAATGTCTTCCCATTTAACCTCTGGAGGTAATTTAAGTATTCCTTTTCCGTGCGGTAATAAACCTACCTGATTTTTGTATTGTTTAAGTTTCCCGACATTGAGTCCTGTAAGATAAAATCTCGCACCCCCAGTGTAGTTTTGTTTGGAGTAATGCTTAAATCCACCAAAGTTTTTCAATTCTTCAAACCAGCACATTAAAGTTTTTACATCACCAATGGTGTTTTCAAAATTAAGCTCGTTCAAATCAATACAGATACTGGGGGAGTTTTGGTATTCTACCCGTTCGATAATGAGATTTATGGCGTGAGCGAATTTATCCTCTTTGGCTACCAGGATTCTTCTTTGTTTGAGATCTTCTTTGTGTCTTCTTTCCGCAAGTGCTTGTTCATGAAGTCTGATATTTGCTTCTTCTGCTTTTTTTATTAGCTCATCCGTCCTGTCGGGGATTACTTCAGGTTCATAGACTTTTTCTATTCGTTTAACAGGAGTAATTTTCTTTTTAACTTTCATTGTAATATCGGGTAATTTAACCGCACCCCTTAAAGTAACTTTACTGATAATTTTACCAAAGACGAGTCTTTTAAGCCAAAACTAAGGGGTATGGCAGGAAAATTGATAAATTGATAAAATAGAAACATAAAGCCTAAACCCTTTGGGGCATGGCTAAGAAAACCTTCGCAGAAGAAAGCTCTCAGTCAGAGCATCTGCGAAGGTTGTAGCTCGAAAGGGCTGCAGGTAGTCCGCAAGGATTATCGCTGGCTGGGAGCTTTTTTTGTTGGATTTGACTTTACTCCCCAAAGGAAGCTAACATCGCCACCTACACCTAAATATGACAATAAAAATGAGTAAAGTAATCAAAAAATGGTGGTTTTGGGCAGGGGTAAGCCTGCTTATTTTGGTTGTTTCTTCCGTTATTGCCTTCCAACTTTTCTTTGGCGCTCCTCAAAGGAGGCTTCGTGAGACGGAGGCAGGTATCTTTACTGTTGGTCTTCAGATATCCCAAAAGCAGGTCATTGAAGATCTATCCGAACAGGGGTATATCAGAAGTCCTTTGGGGTTTAGTTTTACCTTGTCTCGGAGGAACAAATCTATCGAGCCTGGTGCATACAATCTCAATAAAAATATGAATGCCTGGGAGGTGGCTAAGACCCTTACCTCTACCCCTTATATGAAGTGGGTAGTAATCCCTGAAGGACTCCGTAAGGAAGAGACTGGAGAACGCCTGGCAAAGATTCTGGGGTGGGATGAAAAACAGCTTCATGACTGGAATTACACCTACACGGCTATGGACTATGACCACTTGGAAGGAGTTTATTTCCCCGATACTTACCTCATCCCTGTTAATGAGAGTGGTCTGGATGTCGCTAATCGTCTCAGAAGGCGCTTTGACGAGGAGTTTGCCCCCTACATGACTAAATTCCTAAAACAAAATGTTAAATGGACAACGGCATTAAAAATTGCCTCCATCGTCCAGCGAGAGGCAGCAGGTAAAGAAGATATGCCCCTTATTGCTGGAATCCTTTGGAATCGTCTTTTGAAAGATATGAAGTTGGAAGTTGATGCTACCGTCCAGTATGCCAGAGACGACAGGGATAATCTTACTACTGGATTCTGGAAACCAATTACACCAGCCGACAAAGAGATCGACTCAAAATATAATACTTATAAATACACTGGTTTGCCTCCCTTTCCCATCTCCAATCCAGGACTGGATGCCATTGACGCCGTCCTTAACTCCACCGAGACTGATTGCCTTTATTATCTTCACGACTCAAACAGGCAAATTCACTGCGCCAAGACCTACAGAGAACATTTAGCCAACATTGAAAAATATCTGAAGTAAGGAGGTGAAAAATAAAAATGAAGCATAAAAATAAATCTCGTCTTTTGCCCGTTATCCTTATCCTTGCCGTCATCGCCATTCTTGCAGTGGTTTTAGCCCCTCGCTTGGTCAGTCAATCAAAGGTTGTTCAGACTTTACAAACTAAGGAGAGAGATAAGGAAATTGCCAGGCTTGAAGCGGTCATGATGGAGGTTAAAGACAAAGACTCTCAGGAATACAAAGAGGCGAAGCAGCAATACTGCCTCTTAAAATCCAGACCAGCTGCGGAACGAGAAGAAGCAGTAGCCAATGTTAAGGAGTTTCTGGGTATGCCAGATGTCCCTGTAGAATTTACCTGCGGAAGGGGTAATACTGAGTATTATGAAGCTGCCAGATTTGCTTTTAGCATCGATCCCAAGACCAACTACATCATTGAGATTCACGAAGCCGAACGCAGATGGGGAACGAAGGAGGATGGCACACGCTGGTTTGACCCCATGCCAGAGTATGACTACTCAGGACGCTATACCACACCAGAAGCGATCCGCCCCGTAGCCGAGAAGTTCCTAACCGATCACAAAGGCATCTTTGGGGTTGACATCACCAAGATGACCTACGAGTTTGAGGGAACGAAACCTGGCAACTTCTTCCTTAAATGGAAGACAGATGATGAAGACGGCAAGACAAAGGAACTTGTAAGTGTTACCATCACCAATGGTGGGCAGATAATCGTTTATGATAACGACACTTACGATCTGGCGAAAAATTAAGCTGGAGTCATGGCGATCTATGGGGAGACCCTCTCAGTCCTCCCATCCAACAATTTCTTGCCCGCCAGCGGTAAGGAGGGGTTTTCTGGCGTCAATAGACGGTAGGCTTTGGGAGGTCGGACGTTCCTCCATCTACGAGCGGTAGCATCCGAATTTCTACCCTCAGAAGCCTACCAACTCAGAAGATAAATGAAACGGCAAGTAATATCAAGCGATTCTGCAACAAACGCCCAACAAGGTCGGTGAAGTCAAACAGAGGTGAAACTTGCCACCCCAGCCACAAAAGCCCCACACAGGGTATCAAGCGCTGTTACGCTCCTCTCTAAAAACAATCTTCTTCCCATTTATCATCGTTTCTACCCAATCTACTTTCCACGGCATCCCCATCCACAAACACATAAGGTTATTGATGTGTTGTTTTTGAGTTTTCAGCCCGTCATGGGTAATTACTCTCGTTTTGCCACTCATCAACCCAATTGTCTCTGAAATACCCTTATTCCCAAAACAATTCACGATATGAAGAGGCGATAAGTCACCAATTTTTAACAGCAAAGATTGAAAAGGGTGTCCTTCGCTCGCTCCTAAATGTAGGTGTTGGAATTTTATATCTGGGACAGTAGCGAGAATTTGCTTTATTCTGTCTTGCAACTGATCGATTGTGTTATAAACCACAAGGTCAGGTGGGCGAACTGTCTCGCTCCATATTAGCTGATTTTTGGAGAGATTATATCCTCCCCATTTAACAAATAGCGTGGCATGGCGTAAATCGTTGTTAATTACTTCTGATGCCTTTTCTCTGGAAGTGACTGTAAGGTATTTCTGGTCGTCTGTTGTAAATCCACCAATAGCAACCTCTGGTTCTTCGCCACTTACCAACTTGATCAAATCACGGTGTTTCCAGTCCTTATCGTGGGGGTTAATAAATATAATCTCGATGTTGGAGGCTATGTTTAAGAAGTAATTAAGATTAAACATCACCTTTGCCGTCTCCGCTAATTTCAGATTCAAATTGGCAACGATCATGTTTTTTGACACTTGAATAAAAGCATCTGCTCCTTGTGGAGTATCCCCGATCTGTTCTGGAGAAAAGTGTTGGGGGTTGTCAGTAAATCCTGTCGTATAGCTCAAAAACTCAGCAACTTCAGCTTTGGTGGCAGGTTCATGATACTTTACCCCGCATTCTTTTGCTAAGGTTGGATTATCCTTAGTAACCAGCCACGATTTAATTCTTAATGTGTCGCAGATTTTAAGTAATCTGACATTAGGGTTATTGTCTTCATCTGACAAATAAGTCGCCAACTTGGATGTGTCTGATAGTAAGTCTTGCTCATACAGGGCTTTTCTTATTCCTGTTTCCATTGCCAACCAGCTTACTTTTGCCGTAAAAAACTCCCTATAACCCTTTGACAATTCGAATCCAAAAAGAAGCGGTGCAAGATATTGCTTATATGCAGGAGGAAGATTTTGTTGCGCCCATGCCAGAGCGTTTTGTTTTGTAGTTAATGCTCTCAGTCGAGAAATCTCCATAAAAGTAGCAAATCCTTCTTGAACTTTGTCTTGGGATTGAAACAAAGACTTTAATATCAAATCAACTTCGTCTGATTGTATTTTGGTAAAGCTGTCTTGCAGTTTGAAAATAACATTTGTTGCCTGCCCAAAGTCTGACTGTAGCGCCATCACACCATGGCTCGCTTCATGGGCGTAAGTAATGTCCGCCAAGAGGGGGTCTAAGAAAAGCTTCTTATAATCCAGACCAACCCATCTCTCGGCTAAGTCGTATTGTCCTAAGTTAAGATCAAACCAGTGCATACTGATATAATTATACCGTGTCTGAGTGTTAGATACCCATAATATAAACATGGTAAATAGCTGTTATCTTTGCGGTTCAACAAAAAATCTCACCAGAGATCACATTCCTCCAAAAAATCTTTTTCCTTCCCCCAAACCAGCTAATTTGGCAACCGTATTATGTTGCAGGAAGTGCAACGAAGAATATACCCTTATTGACGAGTCATTCAGAGTTTTTGTGTCATCAACCCTTAATCGATCTAAGGCTGGGCAGTGGGTTTGGGATAATAAGGTGATGGGGTCTTCCTTCAAAAGAAGTCCAAAACTGAAAACGGCTACCAGAAACAGTCTTGTGCCTATTAAAGCCCTTATCAACGATCAAATAACATCAGCAACTGGTATGACTTATCCTATTAAAAAAGCCAAAAAATATCTTGTTAGGCTTACTAAGGGTTTTACTCGTTACTTTAATCCAGAGATTGACTACTCCAAAGCCAAGTTCAGGGTGGCAAACATCATTCCTAATCAACAAATCGTTGATATGTTATATCAGAAATTCTTTTATGTTGAAAAGGGAGACGGAGTTTTTAGAATGTGGCGGATGTTTGCGAAGGGGCAAGAACCTATGAGCGTTTGGGTGTTTGTTTTTTACGATGACTTAATGTTCATGGTAGAGATGAACTAAATGAAAAATTACTTAATGTTTTTTGAAAAAAGGTATCTGATCAAGTTGTCTGCAAATCCAAAAACTTGAAAAACCATTTCCCTGTCAACAAATCTTTTAGCAAAGCCCCAAACAACAGGATTATCTTTGGCATTTAGATTAACCTCTTTTACTTCCCTTGTTTTAATATCGAACCGCTTCACCTTTCTTGCAGCCACATTTTTCGTGATTTTCTTTATATTGTAGTGCAAATAAGGATTTCTAATTGAGTCTTTGAAGCTGATTAACCTTTTTTCTGTTTCTTTATCAATAATACCTAATTGCTTAGCCTCATTGATGGTCGGATTTAGTTCCATACCTTCAATCCTATCCCACTCGTTTTCTTTGTAGGTGTTCCCAAACTTCTTCCTGACGATAGCATGTTTAAGAGAAAACTCCACTAAGACGGCGCTCAGTGAGATGGCAGCCCCGTAAAGCCCGAATAGAATACACTCACGAATTTCATCATAAAGAAAGCCAATTGTAGGGATAGCAATATCTGGCGGAGGAGAGAATTTGGTTATATTGGCTAAGGCAACGGCTTTTCTTTGAGAAAATATGCTTTCGACAGCTTGTTCAGGAGTCAATCTTTGGGGTTTATCAAACTTTACCCCTTGTTTCTGGAGTTCCTTTATTGTTTCTGGCTTGCTGATGATGTGGGTTGCGCCCTTAGCCAGTTCAGTTAGAAGATCATTTATGTTTTTCATAGTCATTTACAAAATTGCCTTTTGGTTGCTTAATTAGACACGCAGGAACAATCCTAAAACGATAAGGATTATCCCTATCATAAATAAAATCAACTGTCCGTTTTCAACCTTTTGAGCATCCAGGTGTATAAAATTCAGAATTTTGTTTATCTGTTTCTGCCTCTTTTTGAGATCGGTGTCATATTCCTTCTTAAAGCTCTCAGAATATGAAAGTATTTCTTTTTCTGGGCTGATGTCGAGACGATAAAACTTTTCAAGAAAATCAAGCGCCTGTTTCTGCTGGAATAAATTACTGCTTTCCTCTAATTGAATTTCAAACCGCTTTGATTCAAGACCAAAAAACAGTGAGGCTACGCCCAATATCAAAGACATGCCCAAACAAGCAAAACCCAGTTTTGTCAGCAGCGAAATATCAAAGTTTCCTTGTAGGGCGACAAAGATGGAAATTGTCCCACCAGCAATGGTAATTAACTGTAGTCTGAAGTTTTCAGAATCTTTTAGCAGGCTTTTATGTCTCTCAGAAATTCTTTTTAAGTCTTCAGTAACTTTATCTCTAAAATCTGATAGCGCTTTCTCACCATAGGGCTTCAGAAATTCTTCAAGGTCTTTTCCAGGATTAAAGTTTTTTATATCGATCATACTTATTTTTTACAAAAACTGCCCAATTAAGGGCAGTTAAATCAGCAATCTTTGAGAGGGGTATCTGATTACACCTCTTTGGTAACCATGACTTCTTCTCCCAACATGTCAATGACTTTGACTGCCACTTTGGTTGGCTTTTCGCTTATTTCAAGCTCGTATTCACCCTTAACTAAATCGTTCTGTTTTTCTGGGACATCGGAGAAACCAATCTTAAATACTTCACCGTCGTAATCCGTGTCAACCAGCACCACATCGATCATCGACCTGAAATCTGGGATTTTCTTCTGCAAGAGTCCTGGTTCAAGCTCCAGGCGCTTAATGATCGTGGGGGAGATAAAGGATACAATTTTAATCTTTACTTTGCCTTTGCCTACCCGCTTAATTTCTACATCTGCTTTTGATGGCTCGTAACTCACAAAGTTTTTGTCTTTCAGGTCGAAGACAATAAACTGACGCATGCGTTTCTTGTTTCTGGTGTCTTTATAGGGCTGTTTTTTATTCCATTCCTCAATCCAAGCATCAACCTTTGTTTCTCGACCCAGCGAGATAACCACAACATCTCTGTCTTCATCTGGTCGTTTATTAAGCTCGTCAACGATTAGCTGTAGGTCAAGTAGCGTTAAGGGGTGATTGAAATCTATAACCTTGACCAGTTCACCACTATCCCGCAAACCGTCAAAGAAAGTGTCCGTTTTGACCTTAGTAATTCCATATTGCTGGATAGCCAGTTCCTTAGCCTCTGTTTTTAAGATTCTCAGGTTGTAGTTATTAACTTTATAAACTGCAAAGGTGGGGTGTTTTGCCTCTTTTTTGTCTTTTGAGATTTTTTGTAGTCTCTTGCTGGTAACTTGAATTGCCCCTTTATTAACATCAACCCCAATCCACCGCCTGCCTAACTTTTGAGCCACCGCACATGTTGTTCCAGACCCCATAAAACAATCCAAAACTAAATGATTTGAGTCAGAAGAGGCTTTGATAATTCGTTCGAGTAATGCCTCTGGCTTTTGAGTCTGATAACCTAACCACTCTGACGGTGTTACTCCCAAACCTGGGATGTCTTCCCAGATGTTATCGACTGGGGTTTCTTCAACAATAAAATTACCTTCTCTTTTTCTGTAATACTTAATGCCCAGATTCCCTTTCTGGGTATAAATTCTCTTACTCTTTGTGTCCACGATAATCTTGCCATTGTAGGGTGCGTATAATTTCCCCCTTTTATAAAGATCAAAAAGACCCTCAAAGGAGAAAGTTCCAGGGTCTGAAGTCCTGAAAAATCCTTTTTCATCTTTCATGTATTTTTTCTCTGCCTCTTTTATCGAGAGTTTGTTTATCTTAATTGGTTGATTCCATATTGCACCCCCTCCTTTGGTATAAAGCAGGATGTATTCAGCGCTGTAGGGCAGGAAGGTGGCATGTGCTTTCATACCTCTTGGAATTTGTCTTCTCCATGTAATTTCGTTTTTGAAATTGTCTTCGCCGAAGATCTCGTCCATGAACGCCTTGATATAATGCACCATTCGATAGTCAAGGTGAACATAAATGCTGCCCGTTTCTGCCAGCAATTCCTTCAGTAAAATCAACCTCTCATACATGAACTGGAAGTATTCGTCCCTTTTCCAAATATCTTCATACATTGTTTGCTGGATGATCGATTCGCTGTCTTCCTCGATCCTGCCCAAATCTTTCAGTCCCCGCAGCTCAACTTTCCTCATGTAGTCCTTGTTGCTGGCAAACGGAGGATCGATATAAATAAGGTCAACCTTGCCTCTAAATCCTTGTTCGAGGAGTGTGGCTAAAACTTCTTTGTTGTCACCATGAAATAAGAGATTGTGCCAGTTCTTTTCAAGCTCGTTGTATTTAGGAGTTTCTGGGAATTTGTCTTTCTTCTGAGGGTCGAAGACTTCTGTTAGCTGTGTCGGGAAGCCTGTGACATATTCTAACGGGTGTTTATTAACCCAATGGAGCAGAGGTCTACCCTTTGGTGTTTCAATCTTTATCTTGCTTATCTTAGCTTTAATCTTGATCTCATCAGAGAGAGATTTGGTTATTTTTTTATTTATCATGTTTATTTTTGTTTAAGTAATCTTTTCATTCTTTCTGTAAATTCTTTTGCTCTATTTTTTCGATTTTTGATTTCTTCCAGTAAGTAGATTAAAACTTCTTTTATTGTCTCAGCTAATTCTAAACATTCTTCATCAGTTTTATTGTGTATGCCAGCGCTTAAAGCAGAGTGAAGTGATTTCAAAGGATTAAGCCCATTGGGTTGTAGTGATAATGGTAATAAGTCTTGCACTAACTCAATTTTTTCTTCTGTCACTCTGGTTTTTTTTACTTTCTCCAGCGCTTGTTCATATTTTTCTTTATCTCCCTCGTCAATTAAATCAGAAATTGAATTTAACAGTTCGTCGATAATGTTTTCTGTGATACGCCTGAAATAAGCATATGAGCCTATTCCATAACTTTGAGACTCACAGATTAAGCCTTTTTTGTAAAGCACACTATCGTCTCCCAATGCCTTTTCAATGTTTTTATCAATATCAATTTCCCACGGAGGCAACTGACCTATTTTGCGAATCCAGCCACTAAATGTTCTCGCATCTCCCTTTGGCGCTCTATCAACACCAAATTCGATATAAAAAGTATGTCGGTATTGCCCGCAACCAGCACACAGATATCTCACTTCAAAGATTTTTCCTACAGGAGAATGCCTTACAGGTGAGTCGACTGCAAAATGTTCAAAGTCATTTTCCATATTAAATGTCTGCATGCTCTGGCACTTTTTGCAGAATAAATTAAGTGCTGGTTTAGGAAGATTACAAATAGCACCTTTTGTTCCCCACTGACTGTGGCTTAGTTTATCGAATGTAATGGGGTATTTTCTAAGCAGTGGATATGTTTCAAGAAATTGTTTTGTGATCATATTTATTTTTGGTTTTGGTAAATCCAGTTAAAAACTGGGGCGACTTTACCAAATACTGACTCTCCTTCCTCTAAGAGCAGGAGTTCATACTTTATTTTATCAGGATTTATCGCTTCCAGCTGTTGCATCTCTTTTTCAGCCTCTTTAATCCTGTATTTTGGCGCTTTGACCTCCACGATTAAGGACTTGCCGTCTTTCTTGCGAATTAAAAAGTCGGGTGTATAACTGTGCCAGTCTCCTTTATCGTCTTTATACTCAAAGATAAAATCGGTTTTGGCAGGGTCATTGATTGCACCTGTGTAATAAATGTCCTCAACATTATCTGGGTCTTCTCCAAGTTTAGTAAGCATTCTCTCAAAAAACTCCCGCTCGTCTCCAGAGTCAAAGTTGTAGGGGTCATAATGGAAGCCAAAGAGCGGTAGCTGCCCAGCTTTTGCTCTGTAGTCTTTCAGCTCCAGCACATATTTATCCAGAGAGGTTTTGTTAACCCTGATATGGGTCACATACGAGGTTTTGCCGTCAACAGTTTCTTCTTCAAACCCTTTTTGTTTGATAAGAGCCAATGCTTCTTCGATGGTTTCGTTAACCACTTTATAGCGCATGGTTTGTTTTTCTATTTGCGAGCGGATAAGCTCCAGTTCAAACGCCCCGATTTCTCCGTCTGGATATAAGCCTTGAAGCAGTTTATAAGTTTTTAGCGAGTCTAAGCGGTAAGCATGAGCCAAAACTACGGCAGCTTGGAACAGGTCGATTTTCCTGTCTGTTACACTTCCCTTTTTAGTTCCCACTTCAACCAGCACCCCTTTTCTCTGGGCTTTGGACATGGAGTAAATGGTCTTTTCAAAGGATTTGACCGCCTGTTTGCCTGGTTTATCGATTCTTAAACTTTCTGCAGCTTTCAAGTCTTCTGGGACTATCTTTTGGATGAGCTTTTTGATCAGTAGTGGTTCAAGTTCAATCTTTCTGAGGGTTACCTTGATTGATAGAATATCAGCTGCAACCCTATTGAGATCGTCCAGCCCCTCGCCAAAGGTTTCTTGCAACTGCCGATCAAGAATGGAGACATTATCTTTTGAGAGATAAATCTTGGCTTTTTTGGTGTTGCCGTTGACTTGTCTTAAACATCGGCTGGCAGCTTGTAAAACAAAGTTATTGCTTGAAGTAAGTTTCCTTGCCAGGGCTGTGGCAAATAAGGACAGGCAGTTCCACCCCTCAGTGCCTTTGTTAACTAACAGGAAGACCCTGTAAGGTAGTTTAGGATCGTTGATTCGATTATCAAAGAGGTCTTTGATCTCGTCAGTTGATTTGTTATGCACTGGCAGGACAACTGAAGGGTCGAGCTTCAACGAAATAAGAGTTTGCTCGACAATGGGTTTGGCTTTCTCTAAATCTGCTACCTGGGGGAAGTAAATTGCCAACTTTGCGTATTCGCCGTTATTAACTCGGACATCTTTGTATTCCTGAAAGAAATCTTTGACAATATCGATAACAAAGTCTTTCTCAGAAACCTTCGGATAAGCCATGATGTTGCCCCTAACCTCTTTGAGGATGCCGTCCTCAATGCCCTGGGACAGCCCATACCAGTAAATGACATCCCGCAGAAGCTGTCTTTGGAAGTATGGCGTGCCTGTGGTATTAACGACCACCAGAAGGTTAGTTTCCTCGGCAATGTAGTTGATGGTTTGCCTGACCCTTTTAAGATCGCTTGCCAGCTTTTGCCCGTAGGTGTGGTGCGCTTCATCCGAGAATACTGCCAAGTGAGGTAGTGAAGTGATGGTTTGCAGCCTCAAATTAGCCACCAGCTCCTTTGCTTCTTCAATGCCCAGCCTCAACTGCCCAGACAGGAAGGATTTGGGGATGCTGTTCTTTTGAAGTCGTATTTTCTCAGTGTTGGTGACGATGACATTAAAGGAACTCTCTCGAATAACAGGAATATCTTTCTCACCATCTCTGGTGTAGGTGAATTTAACATTGGTGATAAAGGATTTGTAAAAACGAGGGGGAAGTATCTTGTTATAGGGAGTATCTGAGATTTCCCTCAAAGCACCTAAAATGGTTTTTCCAGGCGCAAATACCAGGGCGTTTTTGATAAAAATACCATCTTCCTCTTGATATTCCAAAGCCATCGCAAACTCGGTAGCAATGATGGAAGCGATCAGGATTGTCTTACCCGCTCCCATTGCCAATGCCAGGATGTAGCTGGGATAGGAAAGGGTGAGTGTTTCCCTTAGCGCTTCTAATTTATTTTGCTTTACAAAGGCATCGTCTGTTTCAATTTTTTTCAGGATTCCCTGGGTAAACTCTGGGGTGATTAGATCTTCTGGCAAGTTTTCAATTAAGTGTTTCAGTCCAAAGGCTTCAAAGAGGGTTTTCCCTGGGAAATAGCTTTGATAAAGGTCAAAGATATTCGGGGTGTTTTTAACCAATCTGAGATACCAGTAAGTCTCCAGTGCCTCAAATTGTGCCTTTCTTAGGAAGTTGCTTTGATTATGCTGGAGGATGGTGGTAATAGCAGGATAGGAGGAGGGGTAGCCTTGTTGTCTCCAGTTAGTGACATCTAATTTTAATTTTTGGTAAAGATTGGTCATGTTTATTTTTTATTTTTCAGTATCATTTCAATATCTTTGGGATCATAGCGTCTGTCTCCTCGCTTATTAACCCTAACAGCCTTCAATTTCCCGCTTTTGCCCCACCTCCGCAAAGTCTCTACATGCACATTTAGGATTTCTGATGCCTGCTTTATAGTTAAGAGTTTTGGTAACTCGTCTTTATTCTTCGGCATAACTAAACTAAATTATACAAAAAACCAGAGAAAAAAGGTATACTTGAAATGATGAAAAAAACGACTGCGTCATGGCGATATTTATTCAAATTGCCTGTAAATACTTATAATAACGACGATCCTTATTACGAGTTAAAGCCTTTGCCCCTTTCCGATCAGAAAAGAGTTGTAATTTTTGCTGGTAAAAACGATGCGAGTCTCCGTGGTTTGGGAGTTGTTTATATTTACTTGGAACTTTCAAAGGAGTTAAACGCCCAGAATACCTTTGCCAATCTTCAGCGATTGCTAAACCTAATTTATTTAGAAACTGGATTACCCACACGATACAGTGCTGTCCGATTAAACAAAGCAAAAGAAATTAAAGATGTTCTTAAATACTTTGGGAGTCTCAAACACAACGATTCGAAAAGTTATAGTGGAACTGCTCCAGAGAATAACCATATTTTTAGAGTTAAAGGTTGTGTGGAGTTAATGTGGGGATTAACAAAGAAAGATTTTGAAAAGTTTGACAATGCTTTGAACACTTTTGTCTGGGCGTCAGAATTGATGGAAATACCAAATCCTCACCTGAAATATACTCTCTACATGACTTTATTTTTGTCATCTATAAACCAACTTGCAAATAACCCCGTTTTTTGTAAAGGTCATCCTTTTTGTTCAGTTTGTAAGAAAAGAGTAAATCACCAAACAAAAAGTGAAAGGCAAGCAATCGTTGATTTAATCAAGGAATTGCTAACAGGTAAAAATCTTGATCAGGCAACAAAAATGGTCAAGAGGCTTTATAGTAAGTTAAGATCAGCCTTTTTACATTCTGGTTTTCTGTCAGGAAAAGAAAAGGAGGGGGGATTTTTAGCCAATGGAATAACTGACACCGCTCCACTTATGGAAGATATGATGAACACACTGGTTATAAACAGAAAGCTATTAGAGCAGTTTTTAGTAAAAAGACAGCCTTAGCTTCGTTTTATAGAGCTTGTTTGTTTTGAGTTTTTGTGTCTGAGATAAATGTATAAAACTGCTCTCCAAAGACTGTCACAAAGTGCGTTTGATCTTGTTCTTGAAGTTGGGCAGTATTCTTATTAACTAAGCCATTGTTTTCCAGGCTTCTTATTGATTGAAGAAGTAAAGCAGCAGTGACTCCTTTTGCCTCATATTCTTTCTGCATTTTCTCCCAGCCAAACCCTCGGTGCTGATTACTCGTTCGTGCTTTTATTTTAAGAATTGCATTTTGGAGAATTGAAAGTTGTAGGATATTAAGATTGTCCAAAATGTCGACATAAACCTCTCTTTCATCAACGGCAAGTTTTGACTTAGTATAAAGATTGACTGTTAGGTTTGACATTGCCCTAATTTTTTCAATTCTATTGTCACGGGATATGCTTCTGAAGATTTTACCGATAATCCTTTTACCATCCTTTGAGTTAAGAAATTTTTTGTCAACCTTATCTTCTTCGACACTTTTTAGCCTTGAATGGAGCAGGTGCATAAAAGTGACCATATTGTCAAACTGCTCTTGCTGATAAGCTCCGCCGAAGTAAGCAGAGATTCCCGCAGTGATAGGGTGAGCCTGGCATAGGGCTGAAATCTCTGGGCTGGAGAAAAGTTCTCCTAAACTCCTAAATACCTTTTTTGATAAAGTAGTTAATTTATTTGTCATGGTTTTTTGGGTATTTTTATTGATGGCACGGTCATTGTGATTGGAGTGGTTAGTTCATATTGTTGGTTGTCATCAATGACTGTCTGCTCTGGATTGTCTTTGGATTGGAAATTAACCCCCATCCTTTTTAGGAGGAAATATGTTTCCGTATCCGAACCGTAAACATTGTTAAAAATGCAGTGAGACAGTCTTTCTACTAATTTGTAGTTCTCGAAAAAGTTTTTGTTGTTGGCTCTCTGAACGGTTAATTCTGATAACTCAGCCATCATATTGGCAAAGGTTTCTACCATTTCTGGGCTGGCAAACATATCATTACCTTCAGAGTAAGGTTCAAGGGGGTGTTCTGGATCAGGGGTCAAGCCGAATTTTTGCGCAGTCTCGCCAATTCTCTTTTTTAATTCGTCTGGGTTATCCGAGTGGAATCGGACACGAAATGTTTTACCCTCAAATAAATAGAACCATTTATTGATAAGTTTTTTTGTTTTCAAATCGCTTACAAGTTGTGCAACCCCTTTTATAACCGCTTTTGGTGGCTTATCCAGCTTGAAATCTAGTTGATACCAATCTTTGAGAGTTATCAGGTTGCTCATAGTCCTATTTTAGGCTAAATAAGATTTTTTTTCGACCCAAACTGCCGAACGATTTAAGAGTTCATTTGGAGAAATCTATTCACTTCCTTGTTCGTAAATTCAGGATATTCCAGCTCGGTTATCCAATCAATTCTTCGGAAAACATACCATCGTTCGAGCTGAACTTGTCTTAATCTGACCCGTGTTTTTAGGAGAATTGGGCTAAATTAGTTGGTTTGCTCTGTTTTTATTAAATTTATGAGCTTTCCTTGAATTTGGAAATCTCCAATAATTGGCTTGTATTTTGGGTTAGCAGGGACAAGCATTGGAATGTCGTCTACAATTCGGAATCTTTTTAGAGTAACACCCTCTTCAGATAGGGCTGCAACAATGTCACCGTTATTTGCAACCTGTTGTGGGGAGATAATGGCAATATCACCATCTTCTATTCCTGCGTTTATCATACTTTCGCCCTTTATTTTAACAGCAAATACATTTCTCATTCCTTTAGTGTCCGAGAGAGAAACGTCAATCTTTTGGTCGCTATAATCTTCTGCGGGAGAAGCATATCCGGCCGGGATAATACTTGCCATAAAGGGGATAGATATCTTTTCTTTTGGTTTTAGAAATGCTGCATTAACAGACATTCCTTTAACACCTTTTTTCCTTTCAATAAAGCCCAGTTTTTCTAGTGTATCAAGTTGCAGAGTCACCCCACGCAAGGATTTAATCCCAGTAATTTTCTGGATTTCCCGCAAGCTGGGGGCATCTTCGTTTGAAGCAATTTTGCTCAAAATAGCTTCAAAAACTTTATTTTGGTTTTCTGACAGGGGTTTGTAATACATTTATTAAGCGTCTACTTGTATCCGTCTACCAATTATGGTACCATACCAGTGTTGCCGATGCAAACAAAAAATTTGCTAAAGACAAAATTGAGATGGATATTAACAAAGTTACATCAGCCTTGGATATTTGGGATTTACTCAAATGGCTTTTCGGCCTCGTAATCTTCGTCGTTGGATTCATAATTATTTTTTGGAGAGCAATAAAAGTCTTCTTTAGGTTGGGTCGGAACCTCGGTCGTAAAGTGTTTATTTTCTGTCCCTCCGGCGGGAAAAGGGACGATGGGTCTGGTAAGGATATGAAACGGGAACTTGGCGTTCTCAAAAGTTCCGGTTTTTTTGATGTTTCAAACGGTATTATTACAGATTTTCATTCAATTGAGCCTAAAGACATTGAGGGTGCTGGCATTATTGTCCTGGGGTATCGCAAGGGCATGGATGATTTTGATGAGTTTATGGATATGGTTAAAAAAGCGAACCGACCCCTAGTTGTTTATACATTTGAGCTGGGGTATTCGCTTGATGAGGAACATCGGGCGAAACTTAAAGATTACAAGTGGTACGCGTTATCGAGTATGCCTCTCAGGCTGGTTGGCGACCTTTTTGCCATTATGGCTTCATATAAATATGACAAAGAATGAAGTTAATATCAGTCTTGAGGAATTTTGCCGCAAATATCTATCTCCGTCACAAGAGGAAAGAGACAAGATTTCCGAGCGATTTAAGGAACTTCAAGATATCTTACCTGGCAACGAAATTTTCCAGAGCGGGTCATTTGGCAGGGAAACTACAGTTAGTCCCGTTCACGACTTAGATGTGATATGGGTTTTGCCGGAATCGTTTCAGATTTTGGGTAGCGAATTGTTAGCAAAAAGCCAAGGGCAGCCAATACTCTTTGATGTGAAAGAACCTTTGGAGAGTTTGGCGTTGATGCTTACGGCTGGATACCAAAAGATTGGAAAAGAGGCAAAAGTCGAAGCACAAACCCATTCCGTAAACATAACATTTCCTAAAATAGAAACTTTCTCGATAGATTTAGTTCCGGCCGTTAGGTCAGGCAAAAAAAATAGGTATGGCGACGACATTTATCTCGTTCCCGAGATTCAAAAGCTTGGCCGTAACAAATGGGAGGAAATTTATAAATCCCATGACGGAAAACTTAATTGGGTTTTGTCTGACCCTAAGGGTTATAGAGAACAATCATTGAGGTTAAATCAGAATCCGAGTTATCGGAAGACTGTAAAGTTCGCGAAGGTTTGGAAAAAATCGTGTAATGCTGGTTTGACCAACTTTGAGCTCAAATCATTTCATATAGAACTAGTAGTTGCAGGATTGTTTACCCAGAATAGAAGCCTAGATTTTTACGATGCAATCAATCTTTTTTTGGGAGATGCCACTTCTTGGTTGGCAAAATCGTCTTTGCCAGACATGGCCGACAGTAGTGTCTTTGTGGACGATTATTTGAATGAAGACACTGACGCCACCCAAAGGCCATTGGCTATAAAGTATGCCTCAAAAACATTAAAAAAACTGCAGGAGATGTTGCAGAAAAATGGTGTGGCTGAAATTTATCCATTACTCAGAGAGTCGATAATATCAGTATCTCCTTGGCCATTTGTCTCAAATTGGAGGGAGGTAAAACTAACCTGCCAGGTTGAGCGAAGAGACAAAATTCGTAATTCGACTAACTGGAAGAGAATTCCAAACAATCTACCCGGATACGCCCTTCAGACCATTAACGGTCCGAAACCCTTGCTTTCTGGGGATTACATAGGGAAGGAGTATTTCTTAATTTTTACCCCGGCGATTGATGGTTTAGATTACGATGAGATACGCTGGTTGGTTGTGAATAATGGCATGCCAGCATTGGATATTGCTCGGATAGGCGGTTGGAGAGGAAATGAATTTCATTTCTGCGAAGTCAACTCGTCTTATCGAGAAGAGCACACTGAATATCCGGGCATGCATTGGATAGAATGTTACGTTGTTAAAAATGGAGCATGTATCGGCTTTGGCCGATTTTATGTTGGGATTAATGGCGACTGAAGGAGGTGAAGAATTTATGGCAAAGACAAAGACATCAACTTATGGTAGGCAAAGGCAAAAAATAGTCCCGGTAAGAGGGTATTTAAGAAACGGGCACAGAGTAAGGCCCCATCGTCGTTCTACACCAAACTAACCATTTAGGGGAAGAAGTTATGTAACGGCAAGTTTCATTTCTTGTAACTTCTTAATTTCCTTCAGCCCTTCTCTCGCTTGTTCTGCCCAGATTGGGTTTTGAAATGCCTTGATAACACGAGACAAAGCAGTGGTCAGAGCGAAACTAGGAACACGGAATTATTTTTAAATTCGGCCTCTCTTGTATTCCAAAATATCTCCAGGTTGACAATTTAGAGCTTTGCAAATTGCCTCGAGCGTTGAGAAGCGGATAGCCCTCGCTTTTCCATTTTTCAAAATAGAAAGATTTGCCATATTGGTATCCAGCCAATAGGTGTGCCTCATACGGTTAAATCATTTTCTGATTTTATGTCTACCGCATTTTGGAGAAGTCTTTGAAAAACAGCAGCAGCGGTTGCGATAATAGCGGTTGCGAAGGCAGTATAAATTCCAAGCGCCATCGGCCCTGCTTTATCATCACCCTGCACAAAGAAGAGGAGGTAAAACTCTGCGAATGCAATAAAACCAATGAAACTGAAGGAAGCAAACTTCATATTCTTGAGTGTATTAACAGTACCTTGGGAAAAGGCATGATTCGCATCAATGAAGTTTAATAATTTGAATGCCTGATATAGCCCAAAAAAAAATGGGGTCGAAGCGATAAAGCCATAGATAATAACCGGATCTTTATAAATACTGACTAGATCTAAGTTCACAGCTCTTCCTTCAGTTTGAGGAAACCAAATCAGCCATACAAGGGCTCCGATTGCGATGAGACAAATGGCAAACTTTAAGAATAGCGTTGAGCCTTTTCTCATAGAATAAGCATATCCTACCATGTTAAGTATGATTGGGTGCAATTTAGCCAATTGTGTTATTCTATTTTGCAAAACATGGACAAATCCACGGTTACAGGACGTATAAACGCAAAAGCATTTGAGTTGCTCGAAGAACATTCAGGGGGTCTACGTTGGTCAGAACTACTTTCAAAAATTGAGGCATCAGATCGTAGTTTTCATCCGAAAACGGTCAATGGATGCGTCTGGAAACTTGTCGAAAGATTTCCCGACAAGGTTTACAAACCATCTAAAGGTATTTTCCGCCTACTGAAATTTAAACCTAAAAGTAAAGATGAATAAAAAGCTAACAATAGGCTTCTGGAAAACATATGGGTTGGCATATTTACTAGTTCTAGTTGGCATGTTTGCAATTGCAATTAGCGGCAAAATAGCTTTCTTTGTTTATATGTTTTTATTGTGGCCGGTTTTTATGGCTTTATTGTATTCGTTTTTCTCAAAGAAATTTTCCGCGCCATTGATAAAATTATTGTGGTTGGTGCCTATTATATTAATGCTTTATGAGTTCTCATTTTTCGTAATTACAAAATGGATGCCTGTTTTAGGGTGGAGTGATATTAATTTTGCCTCTTTAGGGGGATTAGTATATTTTACTGCGCAATTTTTATTTATTGGAGGATTATTGTATCTTTTTGCTTTTATAAATCACAAGTTTAGGTAGACTGAATACATGGAGTTAACTGCTCTTATTGCCTTAACACTCATTGCTTCTTGCATTGGCACTATGACTGGCTTTGGAACCTCCACAATTATGGTGCCGGTTTTGTCTTTATTCTTGCCGCTTCCTCTTGTTTTACTATTTGCGGGGATCATTCACTGGTTTGGCGATTATTAGAGCGCTTGCTAGGATTATTTCTGGTTTCATACGTTGGCTTTTTGTGGTTTAAACCAGGGTGGAATTGGATTATTGATTGATAGTGCGCGCATTACGCAATATTTTATTAGCGGCATAAGGCTTGATATTCTGCTTTTATCGGCCCTAATTGTGTGCATCCCCACTTCGTTTTTGGGGGCGTACATAGCTAAAAAACTGGTTGATAAAATCCCTCAGCAGTCATTTCGATTCTTTGTCCTTTTGGCGCTTCTATTGGTTGGGTTGCGGTACCTGTTTTTGTTTGCGTACCTTTGAATCTAGTCTACACTGTATTAATGGCCCAGATTCATTATCGTAAGTCCAGCGAGCGGACGATCCGGCGTGTAAAGAAAGGCAAGGGCTTTGGATTTATTAATCGGAAAGGGAAATCTGTTTCCAAAGCGACCCTTAACCGTATCCAAAAACTTGTCATTCCGCCGGCTTGGAGGGATGTTCGCATTAGTCCTGACCCGGGGGACTACATCCAGGCAGTTGGGGTGGATAGCCGAGGACGAAAGCAATATATTTACCACCCCGAGTGGGTCAGGCGCAGTCAAGAGCATAAGTTTGACCAGATGATCACATTTGGCGAGCGGTTGCCGACTTTGCGGGCGACGGTATTTGGCCATATGAGGGAGCATAAATTATCCCAAGATCGGGTGATCGCAACCGTTATCTGGCTTCTGGAGCACACTTTTATCCGGATTGGAAATAAAGAGTATGCCCAAGAGAATCAATCGTATGGCCTGACAACCCTGCGGGAAAAGCATGTCGAAGTTGCCGGCAATACGGTGAAATTTAACTATCGAGGTAAAAGCGGAGTTTCTCATGAATTGGATGTGACCCATCCGAGAGTAGCGAAGACCATCAAAGCATGCCTTGATCTTCCCGGCTATGAATTATTTCAGTATTTAGGTGAGGATGGTGAAAGACGGATTATCGATTCAGTTGACGTGAATCGATATTTGCGTGCCCACACGGGGGCCGACCTTTCGGCAAAAGACTTTCGTACTTGGGGCGGGAGCGTCTTGGCGGGGGACTCCTTGTACCAGAAAGGAAATGCCGAAACCGAATCCCAGATCAAAAATAATATCGCCGAAGTAGTGGCAATTGTGTCGGATCATCTTGGCAATACCAAAAGGATCTGCAGGACTTATTATATTCATCCCGCGGTGATTAGTTCTTACGAGAAGGAAATTCTTGTTCCCCATTTTGCCAGGGTATACGGCAGGAAGTCATCAAAAAAGCTTTCCTTGTCTCCCGAGGAGTACGCTACCTGGAGTCTGATTAAGGATTCTTAAATGTAAAATGCTTGCATGAGAGCATTAAAGGTACTTTTGATGGCGCTATTAACCTACCTCGGCGATGCATTTAGCAGTGAAACATCCAGAGAGAGGGAGCACTTGCACTTTGGGATATATAAAGGCGTTGATCTGTATTTTCGTGGACATGAAAAGAGTGTTTCCGAATTGGAGAACAAAATAGTAATCCCTATACCTGCAATTCAGCCTCAAAAACCACAGGAAACAAGTAATCTTTGGGGACAATTGAGAAACCTTTTAGTTTCAATTAAAGGGTTTTTTATGGGCAAAAACTAGCTATTTCTCGTTTAGTGTGGTACACTTGTTTTCGTTCGCAGGTGGAAATAATAAACCTGCTTGAATTTAACATATTTTTGTTTTTTAGATAGATAAGGAAATCAACTTTCTCCAAGTTATAAATAATCGTAAGTAAAGTGTGATCTCCATAGCAGGCCAAGCCTGTAAAGATATTAAAAGTTTTTTTGTATCTTTTCTTCTTTTTGACCGAATACGTGATTAATTTGAGCAGATTTATTGCTTTCAATGCAAAACTATAGAAATCACTACCAATCTAGCCGCAGGCGCTCGTTTGCCAATAATCAAGGAAGAGGGCGTAGTTTTGGTGGGCGAAGAGGAACACCGGCTTATAATCCGGCGATGTTTATCCAAAAATCGGCAGAATTAGTGTGTGAAGAGTATGTTTCCAAGCATTCTTTTGATGATTTCCACCTTCAGCCTTTACTAATGAAAAATATTTCATTCAAGGGATATAAAACCCCTCAGCCGATCCAAGACATGGCAATCCCAGCCTTATTAGAAGGAAAAGACGTCGTTGGTATTGCCAATACCGGCACTGGGAAAACAGCCGCTTTTTTGATTCCCCTCATTAATAAAATGCTTATGAACAATAGTGAAAAAGTCCTTATTATTGCTCCTACTCGCGAGCTTGCAGTTCAGGTTGAACAGGAATTTGTGGACCTTGCAAGGGGGACTCGCCTTGAGGCTGTAGCTTGTATTGGTGGGGTAAATATTAGCGGACAGATCAGGCGCTTAAGGAGAAATCCGCAAATGGTGGTGGGTACGCCAGGGAGGCTCAAGGATTTAGAAAATAGAAGGGCGATTAATTTTCGTGTTTTTGGAAGCATAGTTTTAGATGAGGTGGACCGCATGCTTGATATGGGCTTTATCAAGGATGTCACCCTTATTATTTCCAAGCTTTCTTTTGAGAGGCAATCACTTTTTTTCTCTGCAACTCTGCCTGACAAGGTTAAAAATATTATGAGAGGGTTTTCCAAAAACCCTATTACAATTACTGTCAATTCCCAGCCTACATCTGCAAATGTTGATCAGGATATTGTGAGATTGAAAGGGAGGGAAAAACTTGCAGTTTTGGATGAATTATTAAATGATCGTGAATTTGAAAAAGTTTTGGTTTTCGGAAGGACCAAAAGAGGGATTGATAAAATTGCTCGGGAACTTGTGAGGCGCAGGGTCTCTGTTGCCACAATTCACGGGAATAAATCCCAAGGACAAAGATTAAGAGCTTTGGAGCAATTTAAGAGTAGCAAAGTACAAGTGCTTTTGGCGACAGATATTGCTTCCAGGGGACTAGATATTAATAATGTGACCCATGTCATAAATTATGACCTTCCTCAAACATACGAGGACTATATTCATCGCATCGGGAGGACCGGAAGAGTGAATAAAAAGGGCAAGGCTCTAACCTTCATCGAGTAATATTTGATATAATCTTCTAAAGGGGGTGAAAGTGATGAAAAAAGTATTTAGTTTATCATTAGCTTTAGTCGTTCTTATTGGATTTACTAGTGTAGCTTTTGCTGAAAATGATAGACCTCGCTCAAGGAGTGAAAATGCTAGAGAACATATGAGCATCGTAGCCACAAAAGTCGAAGAACTTCTTGAAATGCGGGAAGATAAAGAAGGGATAGGGCAGGAAGTGAGGGAGATTGCCCGTGGTCAGAATGATTCACAAGTTGAAGTGGATGAAGAGTTTGGGAAACTTGAGAATAGGTCACAGGTGATGAAGAAATTATTTGGGAATGATCATCGGGCGGCGAGAAACTTAAGAAGGCAGATGGAACAAAATAATCTTCGGATTATGCAATTGCAGGAGCTTGCTAGCAAGGTGAAAAATCAAGCCGATGAAGACAAGATTCAAGAGGCGATCCAGGCAATTCTTAATCAAAATATCGCTTTGGCGGAAGCAATTCAAGAAGAAGAGGAGATAAGGAGCGCCTTTGGGTGGCTGGCAAAACTATGGTTGGGCGACTAGCACTCTTGGTGTAAAATTAGCTCTTCCATGAAGAGCATTCTCAAAATTATCAGGCTTTCAGAGCCTCAGCATAAGTGGATTGCCGTTGTTGGGATATTAATTACGGTACAGGCAGTCCTACAGCAGGCAACTCCAGTGACTTTGAAGTTCGTAGTTGATGAGCTTTCGAATCAAATCACCGATGGCTCCGGAGATTTTGGACGGCTCGTTTCCCTTTTTGCGCTTATTTTGGCAATTAATATCGTTGGAATTATCTTGACCTCAATTAATCAGCGTTTAGGTGATCACATCTCAAGCCGGCTCGGCCGCTACTTGACGGAAATTTATTACCGGAAAATTTTTAGTCTCCCGCAGACTTACTTTGATTCCGAGCTTTCAGGAAAAATTGTTAACCAACTAAACCGCGGGATTATCTCCATCCGCGATTTTGTGGGAGCGGCGACGAACTTTATCTTGCCGGCACTGCTTCAGGCGATATTTGGGATCATTGTTCTCTCTTATTTTGATGTCACCATTGGTCTTTTAGCTTTATCAGTTTTCCCTGTCTATATCGCTATTTCCAGCTACTCAACGATGCGCTGGGGAAAAATTCAAGTTCAAAAGAATATTCATGAAGACGAGAGCCGCGGCAGGATAAGCGAAGTAGTTAGTAACATTAAACTCGTCAAAACCTACAACACACAGCGAAGGGAATGGCAATTTGTCTCGAAAAAGTACGGGCTTATTAATAAGCTTTACGACAAACAGTCGAATCTTTACCACATCCTAAATTTTATTCGTGAGTTTGGATTGGAAATTTCCTTAGTCGTCATTTTATATATTATTTTCCGTCGGACATTCATGGGCACCTTAACCTTGGGGGAGATGATTTTAATTATCCAAATCTTAAATCAATTGCGTTGGCCTTTATATGGCATGAGCTTTATATTGGAGCAAATCCAGCGGGCAAGTGCTGACTCTCGAGAGTTTTTTGAAGTCTTGGGATTATCTGGTCAAGAGACCTATCAAGCCAAAAAGCCTGCCAAAATGCTCACGAAAACGGAAATTACACTGCAAAACGTGAGCTTTGCATATAGTGATGGCAAGACAGTTTTGTCTGACATCAGCTTAAAACTTAAAAACAACGAGAAAGTGGCTTTAGTTGGGCACTCTGGTGCAGGAAAAACTACTCTGGTTAATTTAATTTTAAAACTATATGAACCAACGAGCGGGAAAATGGATCTTTCCGGCAGGGACTACGCGAAGACTGATCACTCCTGGATCCGTGCCCACATGGCTCTGGTCTTTCAGGATAGCGAGCTCTTTTCTTCAACAATCCGCGAAAACGTGGCCTATGGTGCGCCTAAGGCTACGGAGAAGGAAATCATTGGCGCCCTGAAACAGGCCAACGCTTATGAGTTTGTGATGAAGTTAAAAGACAAGCTTAACGCTCAAATTGGTGAGCGGGGGGTGAAACTTTCTGGCGGGCAAAAGCAGCGTATTCAAGTGGCCCGTGCCATTTTGCACAACAAACCAATTTTAATATTGGATGAAGCAACGAGCAGTTTGGATTCAAAATCAGAGCGATTAGTGCAAGAGGCACTGGAAAAACTTTTCAAGAATCGTTTAGTGATTATCATCGCTCACCGCTTTTCTACGATCCAGGACGTCAATCGTATTATCGTTTTGGACAAAGGGAAAATTGTCGACCAAGGAAGCCCAAAACAACTAGCAGGCAGGCGAGGGGTTTATTCCGAGCTTCTGCGCTATCAAGTTGAGGGCAACAAAAAACTACTAAGTGAATACGACCTGCGAGAATAGCTTAATTAAATTCTCTAAAACTAACCTCGCTTGGTAAGCTAAATTCACCGGCTCCGACAGTAGTCGGGTAGCACTTTAAATTGTCAGGAAGATCGGCTGTAGGGGCCTCGCTTTCGGTATTATTAGCATCCCAGATATCCGTGTCTTCCTCCGAGAAACACATCTTTATCCCGTCAGTAGTTCCTTTGCTCCAGGAATATATGCAATTGTCTAGCATAATGATGCTGCTAGTTTCCCCTTCGGTCGCCACACTTCCTTTGAACCTTTTTCCCTGAATGACACTTTCATACTCGACTCCGCCTTCTTCGTAAGTGCATTTCATGGGTATGCCAAGCGCAACAGCGGCCTTAAGGGTGCCGGTAAACGGATTTGAATCTGAATATCCTCCTTCCGTGACCGTGCTAAGCGGCCCCGCCCCTTTGCCTTTAAGGAAAAACCATCCGGCCAAAGCGACGACAACTACTATTACAATAACTCCAATTATTTTACTATTCATATTTTTCACCTCCTAATGCTTAATACTACACTATATTTTTCTTGCTGGCATGGTATTATTTGTTGATAGTTTATCTATGAAGAAGACGCAGATTATTAGATTTATTTTTACAAAATCATAACGATGGCTGAAGACACTGGGGGAATATGGGAAAGGTTTAAAAGGGTATATGAGAAACCTATAACCTTTGAAAAGCAGCCGACCGTTGTCCCTGGCAAAGAAGTTGAAGTTGGCGACAGGTATACTTTTAGGGTTAACAATGGACATACAGTACTGTTTGGACGTGGTCCTGGGGATAATTCTCTCGGCTTGTTGTCTTCAGAAAAAAAGATTGGAGGGGCAAAATTAGTGCTTTCTGGTGTTAAATTAGATGGAATTTTGCCCAGAGTAGCACTGGACCTTAAAACTAATTTGCAGGGCCTGCCAGAGATTGCACTCAGGTCTCGCGGTAATATTATGAGGGTTTGGGGTCAGCCGGGATTGGGTGATTTTGAGTCTAAAACCTATGGCCCCACCCGAGGGAATTATTTAGTTGAGGCCGACCAGAATTTCATTAATAGGAGCAGAGGAAATGTAATTGTTGAGATAGATCTTCCAAATTCTCCTTATTTTATCAGCCTGAACGGAGAAGGCGGCGGCACTGGCGGGAAGAGCTGGGTGGTGAACCTTGTTGACAAGAAGATGTGGAATGTAGCGCCGAACAAGCGTTAACTTGGTTTATATATTTTCCTTTAAATACTTCCTGAAGCTTTTGCCAAACTCCGGATGCCTGAGGCCAAACTTCACCACAGTCTTCATATACTCAAGCTTATTCCCGGTATCCTGAAATTCTCCGCCTTTTATTTCGGCGGCGAGGACGCGTTCTCCTCTTTTTAGCATTAATTTAAGGATGTCGTTATAGTAAAATTCTTTTCCCTCCTTTAAATTGGCAAAAGCTTCATCGATATAGTTATAAATTTCCGGCGCGAAAAGAAAGCTTGAGACATTCCCCAGACTGCTTGGCGCCTTTTCTTTTCCGGGCTTTTCAATTATTTTTTTTGCATCAATTATGCCGGGCTCGATTTCCTCTCCGCTTACGAATCCCCAGCGATTATAATCGTCATCTTTTTTGGCGCGGACGCTTGAGAGAACACTACAACCATATTTTTCGTACACATCTACAATTTGTCTGAATTCACTTGGATTAGCATCGATAAAGTCATCCCCCCAGGCGTAGATAAACGGTTCTCCTTCGATGATGCTCCTCACATTTAAAAGGGGAGTACCGTTTCCATATGGTCCTTTTTGTCTTAAATACACAAAGTTTGCTAGCTCAGAAATCTTTCTAGTTTCTTTTAGGAGGGGAATTTTCTTTTTGCCTCCCGTTTTAAGGTTATTGATAAGTTCGGTTGAGGGAGTGTCGAAATGATCTTCTATCGCTCTTTTGTGGTATCCCGTGATGATAATGATTGTCTCGATCCCAACTTCGACCAATTCTTCAACAATGTGTTGGATTATTGGCTTATCGACAATCGGAAGCATTTCCTTGGGCATGGCTTTAGTTTGAGGGAGAAAGCGCGTCCCAAGACCGGCTGCGGGGATGACGGCTTTTCTAACTTTTTGGATCTTACTCATCACAGCCTTTGTAGTATAGGGCATTTATTTGTTTGAAAACAAGGAAATTATGCTATAATAGTCGCTGAAAAGGAGGTGATATTTAATGAAAAAGATATACGTAGGTAATTTACCTTATACCATTGACAATGATCAGCTTCGAAAATATTTCGCACAAGCCGGTACAGTAGTTGATGCAGTAGTTATTAGTGATAAGTATTCTGGTAGATCTAAAGGATTTGGGTTTGTCGAATTTGAAACAGAGGAAGAGTCCAAAAAAGCGGTTGAGATGTTTAACGGAAAAGATTTTGAAGGAAGAAACTTGGTAGTAAACGAAGCTCGTCCTAGAGAGGATTCAGGGGAGTCTTCCGGTGCCAGGTCTGGATCAACCTCAGAGCCACAAGAGTAAGTGAATATTACCAAAGTGGTAGGATATAATTAATCCATGAGAAAATTGTTGATGTTGTTTAGGCGGTTGTTTTTGTCCAGCAAAAAGCGCATTTTGTTGTTGGTTATTTTATTGGCTGTCGCAGGGTTTGTCGGATATAGGCGATATGCAAAGAAAAATGGCTTTGAGAAAGCGTCTGTTGGGCGCGGGGAGGTCGTGGAGGAGCTTGTTTTGTCTGGAGAGATTTCAGCTTCACAATATGCAGAATTAGGATATGAAACCAGCGGTAGAGTGGTTTATGTTGGCGTGGAAGAGGGGAAAGTGGTCAAAAAGGGTCAAATTCTTGGGAAGCTTGATACAACGGTACTAAACGCGACTTATCAAAGTGCTTTAGCAGACCTTCGAAAATACGATGCGACAGTCCAAAATATCCATGACCAAGTGAAAGACCACAGTAGTGATGAAACTTACATCCAGAAAGATACTCGTACGACTGCAGAAGTAAATAAGGATAAGGCTTGGGAGGCCGTGATTGCGGCCGAAAGAAATTTGAAAGGGGCCACTCTTTATGCGCCATTTGAAGGGATAGTAACTTATGTTGCGAATCCTTTTCCGCTTGTCACTGCGCTTTACAATCAAACTCAATTTAAAGTTTTAAATCCGGAAACGATTTTCTTCAAAGTTTCTGCCGATCAGACGGAAGTCACCAGAATGAGAATTAATCAAACTGTAGTTATAACTCTGGATTCTTTTCCAGTTCAGGAAATACGAGGCACGATCACTAGGATGGATTATGCCCCTGATACTGAGGAAGTCGGGGTAGTATATGGGATTAAAGTCGCCTTAGAGTCAATAAATATTGAATATCGACTAGGGATGACAGGCGATGCGAAATTTGTTATGGACAGGGCGGAGAATGTTTTGTACGTGCCAGCTGTTTTTGTGCAAAGTGATCGGGAAGGGAAATATTTGTTAATGAATGGCGGAGACAAGAAAGTCTATGTTGAGGCGGGGATAGAGGGAGAAGAGAGGGTAGAGATAAAGGGAGAAGTAAACGAAGGGGACGTTGTTTATGATTAAGCTTCAAAATGTTTACAAAACTTATTATTTAGGCGAGGAGAAAGTAGAGGCGCTTAAAAAAGCAAACCTTAACATAAAAAAAGGGGAATATGTGGGGATACTGGGGCCTTCCGGGAGTGGGAAAAGTACTTTGATGCATATCATTGGGCTACTTGACAAGCCTTCGAGTGGGAAAATTAATCTTTTTGGGAAAGACATCAGTCGGCTGAGTGATGATGCCATTAGTAGTTTAAGGAATCAGAAGGTGGGCTTTGTGTTTCAGCAATTTAATTTGATTGAGAAATTTACCGTATTGGAAAATATTATCCTTCCTGCACAGTACGCCAAATATGAACTTGATTTTGACCCGCAAAAGAGGGCGATGAAGCTTCTTAAGCGCTTTGGGATATATGAGCGGGCCAACTTTCACCCGAATGAAATTTCTGGGGGACAGCAGCAAAGAACAGCAATTGTTCGGTCGCTTATTATGAAACCGGATTTAATTTTGGCAGATGAGCCTACGGGAAATATCGATACCAAAACGGGGGATGAAATTATGGAACTTCTCGAGGGTTTGAACAAAGAGTTTGGAGTGACTGTGGTGATCGTTACGCATGAGCCGGATGTAGCTGAAAGAACCAAAAGAAAAATCTACGTTAAAGACGGGGAGATCGTCACAAGATTATAAGATGAGATATTTTATATTTCAGATCAAAAATTCTATAGAAGATTTCAAAAGAAATAAGACACGGACTCTGCTGGCGTCCTTAGGGATAATGATCGGGGTCTTGTCTGTAGTGATGTTGATCGCTCTTGGGATTGGACTGAAAAATTACATAAAGGGGCAATTTGAGAATATGGGAACAAATTTAATTATGGTTATGCCCGGGAGCGGCTTTGAAAGCGGGTTTAATGCCGGGGCTTTTACGAGCTCCATCAGCCTAGATGAGCGGGACGTAAATAGCTTAAGGAGAATCTCGGATGCAACTTATGTTGTGCCCGTATTTTTTAAGTCTGCTGTGATTGAAAGTGAGGGAGAAGAAGAATTTGGCTATGTGATGGGGATAAATGAGGAATTTTTCGAAGTGATGAATGCCTCTGCCGAATATGGATCTATTTTGACTAAGTCGGAGGTACAGGGAAGATCTAAAAATGTGGTTTTGGGCTACTCACTGGCAGACAAACTCTATAGTGATCCGTCACTAGCGGTTGGCAAAACCATTCGATTTAATAACCAGCGGTTTAAGGTCATAGGAGTGATAGAAAAAAAGGGGGATAATGAATTAGATGGGTCGGTAGTTATGTCTTATCGTACAACTTATGGAAGCATTAATCCGGACAAGACGTTCTGGTCAATTTATGTGGGAGTTAACGATGAAGATAAGATAGAGAGCGTGAAATTGCAGGCTGAGGAAGCGCTTGCGAGACGCTACGATAAAGACGATTTTTCAGTCAGTGAGCAGGACGAGCTTTTGGAGGTAGTTAACCAAATATTTAATATGGTTAATGGAGTTCTTATTGCCATAGGGTCAATTTCACTAGTGGTTGGGGGAATCGGGATAATGAATATTATGTATGCAAACGTTACCGAGCGCACAAAAGAAATTGGCATCAGACGGGCAATTGGGGCGACAAGAGGCGATATTATGGCGCAGTTTTTGACCGAGTCGGTCCTTTTATCTGGCTTTGGAGGAGTGATGGGGCTTTTGGTTTCAGCTTTAATTGTGGTACTGGTTCACCCTTATTTTCCAATTGCGCTTAATTTCTTCGCTGTTGTGCTTGCAATCGGGATTTCAACTCTCATTGGAGTATTTTTCGGTGTTTTCCCGGCCAGGAGAGCCAGCAGTCTTACCCCAATTGAGGCCATACGGTATGAGTAGTGACGATTGAATGTTTCGGTTTGACAACAACTACACTGTCGAGTAATATCGCCGCAGGCATGGGATTACCTTAACATCGGTGCCCGCTAGGCTTTTGCTCACTCTTCTGTTGTTTTTAAACAACAACAAAACGAAAAAAGAAAGGGAAGATGAAACAGTACCAGTTTTAATTTTGTATGACGCTCTTTATGCTGAGAATATTATTCCGGAAAAGTCAAAGAGGGGAATGAAAGTGCGCAGAAATTTATTGATACCACTGTAAAAAACTTCACTAGTTATTACGAAAAACACAAGTCAATCTTGAAGCCAAAAAAATAATCCGCTTCAGATTTAATGGACTGTTTTGTTGTATATTTGTAGGTATTTGATATAATGTACGTGGTCATGTCGTTTGCACTTTGATAAGACCAAATATTGTCCTGGCTTAGAGCCTAGTTTTAGGAGGTAGCCTAATGGCTGGCCCTAAATCAAAAGCTCAGGAGCTTGCCGAGAAATACGGGTTAGATCCAAGTAAAACAGTGTACTATGGATCTGACCGCGTAGTTCACACAAACCCCCAGGATGCCGTGTCCGGAAGTAAGGGATTTGAACAATCCTCCGGAGGCAACCAAGGGAGCACAGGTGGATGTGGACAAGACGCAAGCAATGTCCCTGGCGCAGCCAAGGACGATTGAGCAAGAACGACTAGACGGGGAAAGAGTGGGCGCGAACCTATGAAAGCAAAAGCTTTACTCTTTCCCATTTTTTTAAGATAAAATATGCCAATGATATGGAATGATGATTTAGAGTTAATTTTTCAAGAATACCTTCCAAAATATCAATCAGAGCTAAAATCTTTCAAAACTTCAAATCTCAAACAATTGATATTAAAAGCCTCTAAGGAGGCAAAAAAACATTACGAGAAACTGCCCAAAATTAAGACTTGTTCCTCTCGAACATACATTAAATTGTGGACAAGGGATAAAATCGCAGAGAACCTGGCCTCTAAAACTATTAAAAAGGTCTCTTTGAGTAAACCGTCTCTCACTCATGGCGCTTCTGTAAAATATTATTCCTTGATCCCGTATGAGATGCATTATGTCTACAGAAAAGAGCTTTTTGATGCTAATCCGAAAGACCGGGAAAAAGTCTGGAAAAGTTTTGGCCTTTCAGAAACGGAAATTGAAAATAAATTCAGGGGCTTGGTAGTGGAACACATCGATTATGCAATAAAAAAAAGATTTCCATCTTACGTTGAAATGGTTCTAGAGAAAGATAAAATTTCTCACTCAACATATAAATGTTTTACAAAAAATATAAACCGAGCCATAAGCTACTGCAACCAACATCTTCCAAAAGATGGTAATCTTCCTAATTGGTTTTATTCGAAATTTAACATGCCTTGCTATGTATGCCGACTTTCACAATTCCCATTTAACACCCAGGATGAGGTACTGGATTCCACAATCAAGGAACGCAACATATTAAAAAAATACAAAGATAAAATAATTATCAAACATGGGAATTTCTCAAGAATGAGATATCAACCAGAATTCGATAGTTTTGACATAGAAATTAATAATAATGGCAATTTTCGCCACCAATCCTTAGATCTAATTCACGAACTGGGACACACAATCAATTATTTGAACTATTTTAAGAAAGGGATTGATCCCCGAGAAAAAAGTGCACATGAACGCGAAAAAGAAACTTTTATAATTGAATTTAATCTAAAAAAGAGCATATCATTATCTTTATATTATGCCTCTTTAGATACAGTTCTTTTAACCTTGAGAAGGGCCCTGTTCGAAATAGGTCTATATAGTAATCCTGATCAAAACTTAAGAAAGTTATATGCCGACACCTTTAACCAATGCTTTAACAAAGCAAAGCAAACTTCAAATCCGTTGTTTTTCTTGGATGACCGAATTTCTCTTAAGCCCCTTTCTTCTTTGCCACACGCCATCGCTCTAACTGAAATTTTGAATAAAGACTAATCGTTCCAAGTTTGACCATTCATGATAGAATAAACCTAGAAATGAGGAATGAGAGGCTTGCACTTACTATATCTGGTCTCTTTGCCCTTGAGGCAGAGAGACTTTCTGACACCCCCGCGTAATGCGGGGTTTTTTTATGCCTGAAAACTTGACTTGTACCGGCTATAGGATATAATTCGAGGAATTAATTATTGTGTTATTATGAGTGAGCGAATGACAGACAAACAGCCCGAACACCAAAAAGTCGTCCATCCTTTGAACAGAAAGGACCTCAATGATCCTAGGGGATTGGACAGAAAAGATGCAGCTAGAGTGGTCTTGGCCGGAGCAATTACTGCATCATCCGCGGGCCTCCTCAATAGTAATACAAAATCCTTTGAGAGCTCAAAAGGCAGGAGGGATAGTTCTTCTCTTGCCGGCGGCCAAAACCCTGAACAAACAGGTATTGCTGAGACAATTAATCTCGACAATATTCATGTTCTCCAGCAAAACGAAACTGGTGAAATCGAGGATACTGGCCAAACTGTTGCTAGTCTTGACCCTTCAAGTGAGGAAGGCCTTCGTTACCGCAGTATGCTTGAAAATGCCGCTGACCATCTCCCTGAAAACGTTGTTGCCCACATGAACGTCGTCACCTTTGAGGATCAAGAATGGCTGGAATTAGCTGAAGATGTGTTGGTAGAAACAGAGCAAGGATTAGTAACGTATCAACACAATAGCATCGTTACTTTCCGGGAAAGCGGTTCTCTTGTCCTTCCCCCTGGCCAAATTACCATAGTCATCAATAGATTAGAAGGCAGTGCCCTCAATCGGGAAACCATCCGGTTTTTAGTCAACGACTCAGACATGGTCATCCTTGTGGACACCTCTCAAGAACAGCAAGTAGCCCGTTATGTGTTTGACCTTAATGCCTTTGCCCGGGAAATGGGATCAAGGACACTGGAGGAGCAAGAAAGAGCAATTCATCGGTCAGCGCTAAATGTGGAGGGAATGTCAATTGAAAACCTGCTTTCAGCTGAGCTTGAATTTGACACCAACACTCCAGAAGGAGGGCCAACAGCTCTTACCACTCCCGAAGCAAGGCATGAGGTGGTACCAGGAGAAAATGGAGAGTTGGGGAAACTCAGTGAGTCAGAAACACCAGACTTCGGCTTAGCACCAACTAATAATATTGAATTCGCAGGTTGGTACAAATTCAATCGTGGAGATATCGTTGAAATTAACGGAGATAGCTTTTCTATAACTCGAAATGGACTGACAAGGTCCAATATTCCCATAGAAAGACTTACGATTTCAAACCAACTGGAAGAGTTAGGAATACGAGAAGACATCGAATCTTCACCTCGAGCAATATACACTATTAACGCCGTATACCTTGACCACGAGATCTTTTCAGCTCAGATAGGCAATAATTCCGTGGAATTCGTAAGCTTCATCATTGCGCTCCCTAATGTAGACGGATCAGGAACGATCACACTGCAGGTGACAGAACCCTTGAATCGTAATCTTGCATTTTCTGTTGGAGGCGGACAGGTGGGAGCAGTTCCAATGGCAGACGCATTATCCCAGATTGGCGAGATTGTAAGAACGGGCGATCAAATAAAGCTGTATATGTCTCCTATGTCTACACTTGAAGAACTGGAAGCCAGTTTTCGAGACAGGGGGGTTGACTGCAATGCGGACCTCTGGTGTCAAACTATCTTATGGTTGTACAATCCAGTAAGATCAACAAGTATTGACGATGTTTATCGTATGTACAACTTAGAAAGCCAATCCCGCAGTAATATTGTGGAATCCACAGGACTAGGCGAAATAATTGTCACAAGACATCTCGGAGAATCTTACTAGCCTCCATTTCTATTTTATCTCTTGTTTGTTTCTCGATGTGCGTTTACCCTTAAAGTGTGGGGGAGTACCAATGAAAAAATGGGTTGTGCTTTTTGTTATTGTTGTGGCGTCTATAAGCCTATTAATTCTAAACTTTAGTTTGTACCAATTCAAATTAAACTACAACTTTATCATCCAAAACCCCGACTATACCTTGTTGGATCCATTTGGTTCGAGTTACCCACTCGGAGTTAGCGAGGAGGGAAAAGATTTGGTAATCTCTGCAACGATACAAGAGAATCTGATTATAAAAGAAAAAACACTCGTTGTTTCTGTTCCTTCAACAAACAATAAAGACCTACACTTGTTAAAGATTAAATATATTACCGAACCTACAAACAAAATCAGCGTCTTAAAACTTCCGAGTGGAAAATTTGAAAAAATACAGTCTTGGGGTCTCATCGATCTCGAAGAAATTGCTAGCCTTATAAAACCAGGTCAACAGGTTTTAATCCAATTAAATAACAGTGATCAAAACCTAAATTGGCTGAAAAATAGGTTTAACAGGGAAAAAGGGACAAGACTAGAAGTGTCTGTTAATCCCATTTCAAAAATCATAATCGGTATTTTTATATGAAAAAATTATTACTAATAATTTTTTTTATTCTTATTTTCTTCTTACTCCGTGTTGATAAAACTCAAGCACAAGTGTGTACTGGAAACGCGTCAGTTTCTTATGAACGTTTCGATTGCCCTTGTGCATTTGACCCCGTCCTAGGGAATTATTGTTGGTGTCGCAGTCTCGGTATCTCTTCGCTGACACAAGCTTGTGTGCCCGTTGGGGGAGGTAATTGCGGGTGGACTGCGTGGGTAAACAATGGGTGTTCGGTGTGGCCTAATCAGCAGGGATGCAACCTCGGCTCAGGAGCACCAATTGGCACCTTTTGTGCTGTTGCCCCCACCCCTACCCCAGGTTCAACCCCCACCCCAGGTCCCACCCCACCCCCCGATGTCTGCTCCCAGGGGACTGTGGGTTGGGCAGGGAACAACCAGTGCGGCAGTCAGGGAGGATTTGGCTGTGGGGCCTGCCAGAGGCAGGTGGGGGTCAATCGGTCTGTGTTTGGAGGAAGCTTGTATTGTTCCTCTGTCTGCAGCGGGTATGATGTATCCTGCCCTGGATGCGCCCCAAGCTGTACCGGTGTCACCTTGAATGATGTTACTGTCTCGGTGGGTGGACCAGTGGGAGTGGTCGCCGCCACCGTACAGGGGGTGGCCAATGGGACTGTCCAGTGGGTTGATTTCACTCCCGTTAATGCCCCAACTGGGGGACTTACAGGAAGCATTTCCATTAATCCCGCCCGGGACAGCACCCTGCCTTCATACACCACCAATGTCACTGGCCTCGCTCCCGGAACTGCCAGAGTGACCGCCACCGCCCGCGTCAATGGGACAGGAGGAGCTGGTACCTGTTCCACCACCGCGTTAACCAGAAGCGATGTCACCGTGACTGCACCAGGGCCTTGGTGGCAGGCAGTGGGAGGAGCAGTCATCAGCGGAGGGAATATTTACAGTACTGAAATGCCCGCAGGAGAACAGTTAGTGGCGGGAAATACTGATTCCTCCACCGCCATTGCCCTGTATTCAGGGAACCTTGGGCTTGGGGGAGGGGATACAGTCTGGAAAGTGGACAGTCCTCTCTCCAACCAAGAGATATCATATGAAGTCTTTGAGGGAAAGATCCCCTCTGATGCAGTCATCAATGCGGCTAGCGGGACAATGGGGACAGGCTCATTCTCGGGAGGGTCCATCTCTCCTGATGGTTACAAGTGGTTCACCTCTCCAGGAGATCTCACCCTCACTAATACCAACATCAATGGATCAGCGATCCTTTTTGTAAATGGCAATCTCACCATCACTGGGAATGTCACTCTGGCCAGTGCAGCCAACGATTTTCTTTTGATTGTAGTGAGCGGGGACATCATCCTCTCTCCCACAGTCACCACCCTCCAAGGTATTTTCTTCGCAGATGGATCCTTCACCACAGGGAGTGGAGCCCAACCACTCGCTGTCACTGGATCAGTGGTTACCCTCTCTGGGGTAACCCTCTCACGGGATCTGGGAGGAGGGAATGCAAATCCTGCGGAAACATTCACGATGAATCCTGCCAATTATCTTCATTTCCCCCGTTCCCTCTCACCAAACAAGATTGTGTGGAGGGAGGTGGTGCCGTGAGAAGCAAAACTATATGGGCTGAATGGGACATGCACCCATCTCTCCCTTTGGAAGGGTATTTTCCTATCCTGGTTAGCTAGCGTTGCCAGGCTGTCTATTAAACTACCAGCCCTAAATATCAAAGAGGGGAAAGCAGAGAGGGCCCCTCTTTGTTGTTTGATCTATTCCTGACGATCCGCAGGTGGGTCGTGTCGTCCCGGATCACCTTTTGGCGCGTTCTGATCTGTCCAGTGATCTGGACTTGTGGTATGACGATACCCATCATCATACCATTGAACACGTTTCCCAGTATCCGGATCATATATCGACCCTCTTACGGGCGTATCCCGTTTACTATTGTCCACTACATCTCGATTTTTCGGTTCTGACACGTCATGCCTCCTAGAATCTGTGGTCGACTTCTTCTGAACGAAATTTAAAAGTTCTGCTTTATTAACCCTCTGGAAGCTATTATATCAAACCGATGCAATATATCTTTCAAACAAGATCATCTGGCGGGAGGTGGTGCCGTGAGGAGGAAATAAGATTTCTACCATTCAATTGGTTCTTTGCCGTGCATAATAAGGTAAAGATTGCAGGCCGAGAAATGCCGACAGCCAAAAAAGCCGCGGCTTGCAGACAGTGGGGATGGGTGTGGAGCCTCAAGAACTAAATGCCGAGATTTGTTTATTACTTCTCCTTTATTTTGTGCATAGGACCCCCAGAGCATAAAAACCAAATTTTTTTTCTTCTCTGAAAGCGCTGTAATTGCCGCATCGGTAAATTCTTCCCAGCCTTTTTTTTGGTGCGATCCTGCCAGGTTTGCCCGCACCGTCAGAGTGGCATTTAAAAGAAGCACTCCTTGCTTGGTCCAGCGAGTTAAATTCCCTGACTTTGGAGGTTTGATGCCAAGATCATCCTCAATTTCTTTATAAATATTAATTAGCGATGGGGGGATTTCCACACTGTCTCGCACAGAAAATGCCAGACCGTGAGCTTGGTTTTGGCCGTGGTATGGGTCTTGGCCAAGGATCACCACCTTCACTTTATCAAAGGGGCAGGAATCAAAAGCATTAAATACTAATTTTGGAGAAGGGTAAACTGTCCCAAAGCTATATTCTTCTTTTACAAATTTGGCGAGGGTTCTAAAATATGGTTTTTCAAACTCGCCATTTAGCGCTTCTTTCCAGTTTTTCTCAATCTTCACCGCCATAACCTACTTTACATTATCTGTAAATACCTCTCTGAATAGTGCTATTATGAATTAAAGGGAGGTGAGAAAGTTGAAATTAAAAAAGAAAGACTGGGCTCAATTATCACAAATGTTAGTTGGAGGGGCAGTGATTAGTGTTCTTTTGTCAGCTATTGGATATTTAGGGAGTGATATTTGGTTAGCCTCAACGCAGTGGCTTTTGGTTGCTGTAGTATTGGCATTATTTGGCGTATATTCCCGTCAGAATTCATAGGTGTGCGGAAATAACGCGGTGAATCTGCGGTGAATTACGGTGGAGATTTGGTAGAAGTTTAGTTAGTATTATCTGTATGAGGAAAATTGTTGTTTTGGGTATGCTCCTTGTGATTCTGGCTGTTCCTGAGAAAGTGGATGCGGCACTTTTGACGGTCAGTGACACTGAAGGGGCAGTTTGGAATGTACTTTCGTACGAAGACGAGCTGAGATTTGATATTCCCGATAGAGAGTCGCTGGAATTCAAAAACCTGGCCAGTAATCCCACTCCTGATCCTAACGCCGAAGTGTATCTTAAGCGGATCGACGATAGAGTTCAGCTAAGTGTCGTCTCGGGAAGTGGGCAGGTGGACCAGGATGTTACCGATTTTTCCCAAGATCTAGTTGAGATTGAGGAGAAAGACCAGCCCAAAAAGGTTGTAATAATTAATCTTGATGGAGGATTTGGCATTAGCCAGAGGGGGATACTAGCAAAAACTGACTACGCCATAAACATTGATGCTGGGAGCAGGAAACTTTCAGTGGAGGCACCTTCTGGGTTACGCTATGTTGCGATATTGCCATATGACGCGCTTTTGAATTTACTTCGTGCCAAAATAATTGATCGCATGGATCCTGAGAAACAAATTGTCTTGTCTGAAGGGGAGAAAGGGGAAATTGGATATTTGATCCCTGGGCACAAGGTTATTGACTTATTTAATTTAATTGATCTACCGGTTGCAGTAGTTACCACGGTGTCGGCTTCCACAGGCGAGGTGCTTCATGTTGATCAGCCTGTTTGGCTTGGAATATTAAGCTTCCTATTTGCATAAAATATGATTTTTGTAAATTTTAAAACCTATGAACAGGGAAGTGGAAGAAGGGCGGTGGACTTGTCTAAAATATTGCAGGAGGTGGCTGTCGATAGTAATGTAAAAATCGTTCCTGTTGTTCAGGTAATTGACGCAGAGACGATCATTGACTCGACGATTTTGGATGTTTGGATTCAGCACGTTGACCCAATTAGTTATGGGGCGCATACGGGGTGGGTCTTACCGGAGGAGGCCACCCGCGTGGGAGTAAAGGGTGTTTTTTTAAATCATAGTGAGCATAAATTTGAGGATTTTTCGGCCTTAATAAAGGCTAATGCAAGGTGCCACGAAGTGGGACTTAAGACCCTAATTTTTGCAGAGGACTTGGATGAGCTCCAGAAGCTATTGCCCCTTAAGCCTAATTTTATTTCTTACGAGCCGCCTGAGCTTGTGGGGAGCGAAGAGGAGTCAGTGGCCACGGCCAAGCCGGAGGTGATAAAAGACGCTTTTAATTTTACTAACCAGGTAAATATCCCCCTGATCGTTGGGGCGGGGATAAAATCTGTAGCTGATGTGGAAAAAAGCTTGGAATACGGAGCATTGGGGATAGCGGTATCATCAGCAATAGTGAAATCAAATGAACCAAAGGAAAAACTTTTAGAATTAATTGAAGGGTTTGAATGAAAAAATTTCTAATCCTGTTTGCTTTACTTTTCCTCCCTACGTCCGTGTCGGCAGAGGAAAAAAGCTATACGATACCCTCCGTTAATGTTGACATAGAAATATCTCCAGATGGTTCAATCGAGGTTACCGAGGAAAGGCAATATGATTTTAATGGGAATTTTACCTTTGCTTATCAATATATTAATAAACTTGGTGAGAAAAGTGACGCCTCGGGCAGAAGCACCCCCTACAAAATAAGTAACCTTAAAATTTGTGATGAGAGTGTTTGTTATCGGGAAGTTTCCCCAAATGTTGGGGAAAGCTTGGCAGGGAGCTACTTTGTCACTGAATCAGACGATAGCTACTATATTAAGTGGTTTTACCTGGCAATGGACACCGCCAAAACATTTAGGCTTATCTACACCGTTGACAATGCGATTACGCTTCATAAAGATACTGCCGAATTTTATTGGAAGATTGTAGGGCATGATTGGGAAGTTTCACAGAGCAATATTTCGGCAGAAATAACCTTGCCTGAGGGGTTAGCTGATAATGACGTAGCGGCCTGGGCACATGGGCCATTAAGCGGCACTGTCGCAATTCCTGACAATAAAACCGTGGTTTATCAGCTTTCCGGAATTAAATCGGGAGAATTTTTTGAGGCCAGAATCATTTTGCCCAGAGACAAATTTTTCGGAGGAGCTCAGGGGAACTTAAGCAAAGAAGAAATTATTAAAGCGGAGAATGAATTTATTAGGCAGACTGAGAATAAAAAGACTCGAAACAGACTATTGGGTGGGGTTTTCTTGATTTTGTTTTTCGGCGTTTTTGCGTTCCAAATGAAAGCCTTCATTAAATCCCTGGTCTTGTTTTTTAGATTTGGAAAAGATAAGGCCTTGTCCGCCGTCAATATCGCCGGGAGGCTTTGGGACCCGCCAAGCGATATTGACCCTGCCCAGATAGAACAGCTAGTCGGGAGGGGAGCCAAAAGCCTTACCCCCAAGGCTTTCACTGCCAGTGTTCTTTTCCTGGTGCAGAAGAAAAACATAAAAATCATAAGAAGTGATAAAAAAGAAGGATTAATAATTAAAAAATACCAATATTCTCTTGAGCGGATTAAAAGCTTGGATGAGGGTAATAGTGAAATTGACCGCCAGGTGTATGATTTTATTTTTGAACAAGTTGGGATTGGTGGGGATACTGTTTCCTTTGCCGAGATAATTAGCTATAGCAAAGCCAATAGGATGGTGAGCCATAATTTTTTCCAGAGTCTCGGGAAATTAGTATTCAAAGAAAATTTAGAGGAGGGATATTTTGAGACCTATTCGCACGAATTGGTTAAAAACGGGACATATTTTAAATACCTGATTTTTCCAATTATTATTCAAATCCCGCTTATTTTTTTGGTGAATATTTTCCTCGTCGGCAGTCTTTGGGGAGTTGTAGTAATCCTTTTTGGGGTTTTCCCAGGCATCCTCTTTGTAATGGGGGCAGTTTCTATGTCAGTTTACGGTGAAAAGCTCACAGAAAAAGGGAGAAACGAGGCGGCCAACTGGTTGGCCTTCAAAAGACACCTCAAGGAATATGGAATAACTAAAAAATATCCGATTGATTCCGTGATCTTGTGGGAAAAGTATTTAGTCTATGGCACTGTTTTGGGGATTTCTGCAAAGGCTTTGTCGGAGCTTCCTGTTAATTTCTCCAAAGGGGATGCTCGTGTGATTTCGGCTTATTGGGGAGGTTATTCAGCTAGCTCGACTGGGAGTATCTCATCTCTTTCATCTATTAGTTCCGCGATTTCATCTTTATCTTCGTCCGTGTCCTCAGGATATGGTGCAAGTGGAGTCGGGTCATCCGGCGGCTCATCTGGCGGCGGTGGAGGAGGCGGAGGTGGCGGTGGAGGGGGAGCAGGGTAAAAGATATATAATGAAAATATGAAGATATATTTGGGGGCTGACCACAAAGGCTATAAACTGAAAAAAAAAGTCGCTGAGTGGCTTATTAAGTTAAAGCATGATTTTGAGGATTTGGGGGCGGAAGAATACGATCGAAGCGATGATTACACCAAATATGCGGCCAGAGTGGCTTCGATGGTTGCCGAGAATGAAAATTCTTTTGGGATTCTTATGTGCGGGTCTGGTGTGGGAGTAGACATTATGGCAAATAAATTTGATGGCGCCCGCGCCTCCTTTGGGAAAAGCGTTGACCAGGTAAAAGCAGGCCGGAGGGATGATGACATGAATATTTTGGTCCTGGCTTCGGATTATACCGATGGTGAATCGGCAAAAAAAATGGTCAAAGCTTTTTTAACGACAAAGTTTGACAAGTCCGCGAGACACAAAAGGCGACTAGCCGATATCGAGAAAATTGAGGAGAATAATTAGCTTCCTATGAAACTACCATCGATAAATGATTTTTCATTTAAAGGAAAAAGGGTTTTACTGCGGGGGGATATCGACGTTGTCGAAGGCGGTAAAATCACCGATGATACTCGGCTTCTGATCCTTCTCCCGACAATAAATAATCTTTTTCAAAAAGGTGCCGCTAAAATTACTTTGATTGGCCATATCGGCCGCCCCGGTGGGAAAAAAGATGAGCAATTGTCAACGAATCACCTTAAAAGCTGGTTTGAAAAAAGGGTCAAAGGAGATGAATTTGTAGTTTACGAAAATCTTCGCTTTTGGAGAGGGGAAGAGGAAAATGACGATGGCTTTTCTAGGGAGCTCGCAGAATTGGGAGAGGTCTTTGTAAATGAAGCTTTTGCGACAAGCCATCGCCGGCATGCATCGATAGTCGGAGTACCGAAGTATTTAAAAACTGTTTTTGGTTTTCGTTTTCTAAGAGAGGTGGAAAATTTAGACAAGATATTGGACAGCCCCAAAAAACCAGTAATTATGCTAATCGGAGGAGTGAAAAAGGGGAAATTAGATTATTTGGAGGGGCTTAAAAATATTGCTGATAAGGTTTTAGTTGGCGGGAGGCTCCCCGAATATTTAGGAGAAGATCATAAAGATAAGAAAATTGCGGTTGCAAGACTAATGCCGGATAAGGAAGATATTACAATTAATTCGATCGAGAAGTTTATTAAAATATTATCGGCCGCTGGCACCATTTTTGTGTCTGGACCGATGGGCAAATTTGAAGAGGAAGGGCATATGATGGGAACTAAAAGCGTCTTTGAAAATATTGCAAATTCCAAGGCGCTAAAGATCGCTGGAGGAGGAGACACTGAAGAAGCAATCACGAAGTTAAGGTTAAATGCTAAGTTTGATTGGATCTCGGTTGGCGGGGGCGCTAGTCTGGAATACCTCACAAAGCGCACTTTACCGGCAATAGAAGCATTGATAGACTTAAGTTAATGGTGAAAGTTGGCATTAATGGGTTTGGGAGGATTGGGAGGTTGGCGTTTCGGGTCTGGCTTCTTGGGCACACGAGTGAGATTGAAATTGCGGCAATTAACACCAGTGGGTCGATGGATGTGGCTGGGTGGCTTCACTTGCTTCGCTATGACACTATGTATGGGATCTTAAAGGAAGATATAAAGGCTGTCCCTGCCAATAACCCAAAAGATGTAACTGACCAAGACCCATTGATCGGGCACTTTGTGATCGGGGAAACTAAAATTCCGATTTTGGCGCAAGGGGAGCCTGAGAAAATCCCTTGGAAAAAATATGAGGTGGATGTTGTTGTTGAGTCAACCGGGAGGTTTACAAAGGAAGAAGACGCTAAAAAACATGCTCAAGCCGGGGCGAAACGGGTGATAATTTCGGCGCCATCAAAGGGAGGTAATGTGGGGACGTATATCCTTGGGGTGAATGAATATGAAGGGGATGCAGTAGTGTTGTCAAATTCTTCATGCACCACAAATTGCACTGCTCCGGTTATCGCGATACTTCACTCCAAATTTGGGGTGGAAAAAGCCGCGATGACGACAATACATGGGTACACCGATGACCAGCGTTTGCAGGATAACTCCCATAAAGACCTTCGCCGAGCCCGTGCCGCCGCCGCAAATATTATCCCTACAACTACGGGTGCGGCTGAAGCAACCACTCAGACAATACCTGAGCTCAAGGGATTGTTTGATGGCAGGGCGTTGAGAGTACCGGTTCTTACTGGGTCGATCACTGATTTTGCAGTCCTACTCAAAAGAGATGTTACTTATGTGGAAGTTAACCAGGCGTTTAAAGACGCCAGTAATAATCCTTTATACAAGGGGATATTGGGAGTGACTGAGGAGCCCTTGGTTTCCTCTGATATCGTGGGAAGGAGTGAATCGGCTATCGTTGATTTAGGGCTTACCCAAGTTGTCGCCGGGAATTTAGTGAAAGTGTACGCTTGGTATGACAATGAGTGGGGGTATGCCACGAGATTGGTTGAGCAAGTGGTGAGAGTGGGGAGAACTTTGGGAAGCGAGACTGCGCCAACAGATCCAATTACCGCGATCCACAAGGAGAATAGCTACAATGGTTGAAATAATTCCGGCCATTCTGACTGATAGCGTAATGGATCTATTTGATTTGGTTTCAATCGCTGAGGGGAAGGTGGAACGAGTCCAGATTGATATTGTTGACGGAAAATTTGCAAATAATCGGACTATCGACCCAAGCAGTTTGAACGACTACGAAACAAATCTTAAATTTGATTACCATTTGATGGTGGTTGAGCCGATTAAGTGGGTTGAAAAATGTGTTCGTGCACAGGGAGATAGGATAATCGGCCATATCGAAAAGATGAGTAATCAAGCAGATTATGTTAAGAAAGTACAAAGCACGGGAGCAAAAGTTGGGGTGGCGGTCGATTTGTCTACTGACGTGGAGATGATTGATGAGAGTGTCCTAGAGGACCTTAATGTAATATTAGTTATGAGCGTGGAGGCTGGATTCGGAGGCCAAGAATTTGATAAGAGCGCTCTTGAGAAAATTAGTGAACTCGTTAGGCTCCGAGAGAAAGGGGGCTTTAACTATAAAATTTGTGATGACGGCGGAGTGACAATAGAGTATATTGACGAGGTGGAAGGGGTTGGCGCCGATGAGGTAATTATCGGTATAAACAAACTAAAAAAGGCATTATGAGACAAGTAAGAATAGATACGGCTTTTCAAAGAAGGATGATAAAGAACGTTGCTTTTTTTGGTGATGCAAATATTGGCGAAAGTGACCCGACATATAAAGATGCTTTTGAGATAGCAAAGACCTTGGCGGAAGCCGGTTATGTTATTGTCAATGGCGGTGGCCCTGGGGTGATGAATGCTTCTACTCAAGGAGCCGAGGCAGGAAAGGGAGAGACGCTTTCGGTGACCTTTGAGACAAATGATGCTCCGGGGTTTGAAGGGAAATATTTAGCCAATATTACCGATAAAGAGATAAAGACGACCAATTATATTGAGCGGATGTTTAAACTTATTCAGCATGGGGATATTTTTATCATGTTTAAAGGAGGGACTGGGACGGTTAGTGAATTTGGAACAGCTTGGGTTTTAGCAAAGCTTTATTACGGCCATCATAAGCCTTTTATTTTGTATGGGAAATTTTGGAGAGAAATCGTTAAGGCTCTAAGTGATAATCTTAATATCGATAAACAGGAGCTAAGTGTTTTTGAGATCGTTGATAAGCGCGAAGAAGTGCTCCCTGCTGTTGAAAAACTCCAAAGAGAATTAAGCTGGGGAAAGAGATGAAACCGTTACCTGCCGAAGAACTTAAAGAAAAAGCGGCTGAGATCAGGCAAGAAATTATCAAAATGCTTGTCTTGGCCGGGTCTGGACACTCTGCTGGGCCACTAGGGTTAGCAGATATTTTTGCGGCCCTTTTTTTTAATATTTTGAATCATGATCCAGAAAATCCGCATTGGGAGGATCGTGATAGATTTTTTTTGTCTTGCGGACATGTCGCTCCAGCTTATTACGCCACTTTGGCTCTGGCCGGATATTTCCCTATGAGCTATTTAAAGACTTTAAGGAGGCTTGATTCCCCGCTTCAGGGGCATCCAGAGCGCATGAAATTGTCGATGATTGAGTCTAGTTCTGGTCCTTTGGGCTTGGGTCTTGCCCAGGCGGCAGGGTATGCCTATGCGGCACGGATGGATGAGGCACGGTTTCGAATTTTTTGCTTGACAAGCGACGCGGAGCATCAGGAAGGGAATCATTGGGAGGCGGTAATGTTTGCCGGTAAAAATAAACTCAATAATTTAACCAGTTTTATTGACAGGAACAATATTCAAATAAGTGGAGACACGGAGGAGATTATGCCCCTTGAGCCCTTGCGGGATAAATATGAAAGCTTTAGGTGGAATGTGATTGAGATAAATGGCCATGATTTTGACCAGATAATTTCTGCGGTCGGGAGCGCCAGAAGAGAATCTGACAAGCCAACAGTAATCATCGCAAAGACCGTTCCAGGGCGTGGGGTAAGTTCTATGGAGGGGAAATATGAATGGCATGGGAAGGCGCCAAGCGAATCCGAGGCAAAGCAAGCCTTAAAAGAGCTGAAATATAAGAAATGATTAACAAAAAATTAAATTTATCGCCGAAGATTTTTAAGAGAGACATCGAGATGAAGGCAACGAGGGATGGATTTGGAGAAGGGTTGGTAGAAGCCGGAAGAAATAATGAAAAAGTGGTCGGGTTAAGCGCGGATTTATCGGATTCGGTACGAGTGTCCTTGTTTAAAAAAGAGTTCCCAGAGCGCTACATTGAAGTGGGTGTCGCAGAGCAGGCTCTGGTAACCATAGCTAGCGGCATGGCGGCTTATGGGAAAATTCCCTTTGCTGCAAGCTACGCTATTTTTTCCCCGGGGAGAAATTGGGAACAAATTAGGACCACAATTGCCTTTAATAATGTTCCGGTAAAAATTGTCGGAGGGCATGCCGGGATTACTGTTGGGCCAGATGGAGCGACCCACCAAGCCCTTGAAGATATTGCTCTCATGCGCGTTTTGCCGAGGATGGTTGTGCTTTCACTCTCGGATGCGGTTGAATCCAAAAAGGCGGTCCTTGCCGCAATGGACAATGGCAAGCCAACCTATCTTCGCTTAAGCCGCACCGATTCCCCAGTGTTTACTACCGAAAAGACGCCTTTTGAAATCGGGAAGGCAGAGATTTACTGGGAAAGTAGGGACCCGAAGGTGGCGATAATTGCAACAGGACCCCTTCTGTATGAGGCGCTTAATGCGGCGAGGAAACTATCAAAAAGTAAAATAAATTCTTTGGTAATTAATTGCCACACTATTAAGCCCATGGACGAACAAGCAATTATTAAAGCGGCCAAGATAGCAGGAGCTATCGTCACGGTTGAGGACCATCAAATGACTGGCGGGCTCGGAAGTGCAATCGCCGAAGTGCTTGCCAAAAATTTCCCGGTACCAATGGAGTTTGTTGGGGTTAATGACCAATATGGAGAATCTGGGAATCCTAGAGAGTTGATTAAAAAATTTGGCCTAACCTCGGAAGATATAATTTCTGCTTCCAAAAGAGTGATCAGAAGAAAAAATAACTAATGGATTTAATCGAAATTGCCCATCAATTAGTCGCCCCTAGTAAGGGAATCTTGGCTGCGGACGAGAGCCTGCCGACTATCAAAAAGCGCTTTGATAAGATTGGAATTAAATCAACCCCGGTTACCCGTCATAGCTGGCGCGAGCTCCTTTTTTCCACAAGAGAGATAGAAAAATATATTAGCGGGGTGATTTTGTTTGAGGAGACCCTTCAGGATAAATCGCTTGTTGATTTGTTATTAAACAAAAATATTATCGTTGGAATTAAGGTAGATGCAGGCAAAAAATCCATGCCGACTTCAAAAAACGAAGTAATCACTGAAGGGCTAAACGACTTAAAAGAGCGCTTGCCAAAATATAAAAAATTAGGGGCTCAATTTACCAAATGGAGAGCAGTTTATACAATCGCTGAAGGGCTTCCGAGCCATGAGGCAATTTATGAAAACGCTAATTTGCTTGGAAGGTTTGCTATTCTCTCCCAAGAAGCAGGGATGGTCCCGATCGTTGAGCCAGAGGTCTTGATGGATGGGAGTCACGATATTTCGACCTGTGCCAAGGTCACAGAAAGGGTCTTAAAAGTAGTCTTTGAGGAACTAGGTAACTATAAAGTTAATTTGAAGGGGATGCTTTTAAAACCTAATATGGTTTTACCTGGAGAGGATTCGGCCGAGAAAGCTTCTCCCCAAAAAATTGCTAAAGAAACGGCACGAGTTATGAGTGCGACAGTCCCGAAAGAAGTGTCAGGTTTGGTTTTTTTGTCCGGGGGACAAAGTGCCGATGAGGCAACCAAACATCTCTCTGCGATAAACGCTCTTGGAGGCACTCCGCCTTGGGAGCTATCATTTTCTTTCGGGAGAGCACTCCAGTCTACCGCTATGAAGATTTGGAAGGGCGACCCAAAAAACCTAAAATTTGCTCAAGAAGAGTTCTTGAAAAGATGTAGACTGAATTCAGAAGCAAGATTTAAGCGATGAGCAAATTAACTGTTTTTGGATCAGCAAGGATGGATGCCTATCTCGTTCTACCTGATAGCGAGGTCGATACACTATGCCGTTTGGATACTCACGAGAGTTTAATTGCCTTGACATATTCCTCAAAAATCCCGCTTCGGGATACGAAATTTATCATTGGCGGGAATGGAGCCAATGTGTCGGTTGGTGCCAAAAAGATGGGAGTTGAAACGAGGTTGGTCGCCGAAATTGGGACAGGGCATATGGCAAACGCCGTTAAAGAAATCCTTAATAAAGCTACGGACGCTACTTATGTGACTCAAACAGAAGGAGTGAGCGAGGGCTTTGGAGCAGTGGTGATGTATCAAGGGGAAAGGACGATCCTTTCCTATTACGATCCCGAGGAGCCTGTTTTCCCGCTGAATTTGGAGACCAGCGAGTGGGCATACTTAACTTCGACCAGCGAGAAATTTGACAATTATTATAATGGCGTTTTGGAGTGGCTTAGGAAAAGCGATGCCAGACTAGGGTTTAACCCCGGGGGGCGTCAGATCAAAAAAGGTGTCCTGTGGCTTAAGCCATATTTAGAATTAACTGAATTATTGTTAGTGAATAGGAATGAGGCGGAAGAAGTAACTAATTTTGGAGAGAGCCATAAAAAGGAAAAAGATTTATTAAAAGCATTGATTGCTCTTGGCCCCAAAAAGGCAGTAATTACCGATGGCCCTAATGGGGCATATGCTTGGGATGGGCAAAAATATTTATATCTTGGGATACTTCCAATTAAGTCAAAAGAGCGGACCGGCGCAGGGGATGCTTTCAGTGTTGGGTGTATCTCGGCACTCATTAATGGGAAATCGCTTGGGGAGGGGATGGTGTGGGGGATGTGCAACTCTTCAAGCGTCATCCAGTATTTCGGCCCACAAGAGGGACAATTAACAAGCGGACAGCTTCCAGAATGGATTAAGAAAGTGGAGGTGGCTAATATCAAATTAGAAGAAATATGAAGATTTTTGTTTCAAGAAAAATACCAGGAGAGGCATTAGATAGACTGACTAAGTCAAAGCACGAAGTGATCGTTTCTGAGTTTGATAGACCGCTTGCTATCGAAGAATTTTTGGAGCGTGCCAAAGGTGCTGACGCCTTGCTTATCCTCCTCACTGACAAAATTGACGGCGAAGTGATCGATGCTATCGGTCCACAGCTAAAAATTATCTCTAATTATGCCGTGGGCTTTGACAATATAAATATCAAAGAGGCAACAGATAAAGGCGTGGCGGTAACTAATACTCCAAGCGATGAAGTCAACGAAGCGGTCGCTGAGCACGCCATTGCTCTCACTTTTGCCTTAACTAGAAGGATAGTGGAAGCAGATGAATCCACCAGGAGGGGCTCCTACAAAGGCTGGGAGCCGGGGATATTTTTAGGGGCTAATTTATGTGGGAAAACTTTTGGGATCGTGGGACTAGGAAGGATTGGCTCGATCACTGCCAAACATGCCAGAGGATGCGGGATGAACGTTTTATACAATAAGACCAAGCCGGACCGAAAGGCAGAAAAAGAATTGGGGATTAAATTTGTAAAGCTTAATGAATTATTATCAAGTTCCGACGTGGTATCACTCCATATTCCATTAACTGAGGAAACCCGCCACATGATTAATAAATCAAGACTATCAAAGTTTAAAAAAGGGAGCTTTCTCATCAATACTGCCAGAGGATCTATAGTAGACGAAGGGGACTTGGTGGATGCTTTGCGAGAGGGAGTTATAGGCGGAGCGGCCTTGGATGTTTTTGATAATGAGCCAAATATTAATCCGGAATTAATTGCCATGGAAAATGTGATTCTTACACCCCATATTGCCAGTGCCACAAGGGAAGCCAGAAATAAAATGGGTGAGCAAGCAGTATCTGCAATCTTAGATTGTCTATCCGGCAAAAGGCCCGAAAACATGGCTAACGAAGAGGTTTGGCCGAATCGAAGAACCTAGTTAGTAAACTCAAAAGTGGAGAGGATTTGGTTTTGTTGAGAATTAATTTCTTTTTGGTTGTACATAGTAATCGTGTATAGAATTTGATTGTTTTCTAATTGGAGGCCATATACTGGTTGACCCGATCCAACTGTTCCACCATCACCATATCCGGTTGGTAGATAATATATATTCCACATTTTATCGTTGATAGTTATTTTTCCTGTGGATGGAGTGTCAAGAAAATAAAGTGCTTCGGGTTTGGAATATTTATCACGGGCAGAAATTCTAAACAGGCTATCATTGTTTGGTCCAAGCATTAAAGTAAAACCAGAGCCATCGTCTCGGGGAATAACATTAAATTCATAATCTTGTGGATATTGAAATAAAAACTTTAACCGTTGATTGTTATATGTCTTCCAATCTGCAGTTGGTTCGCCAGTGGGCGAAGGAGTGGCAGTTGGTTCGGTTGATGGAGTAGGAGTGGGAATAGCTGTCAGTTGGGATTTGAGGCGCTTGTTTTGGATGCGAAGGTAAATTGCCGCTCCTAAAAGTAATCCCGCGATAATCGAAACCAAAATAAATTTGAAATTAAGTTTTGGAACTTTAAGAAAACTGAAAAATGATTTTTTTTCTGGAGCATTGACGCCGGGAATGGGCGGCATTTCATTGGGCACTTGGGTCACTCCTTCAGGAGGAGTGGGCATTTGGTCTGGTTCCATTGATATAATCATTATATGAGATTTTTTAAGAGGGTCAAATCATCCTCCGCTGAAGCTTCAGACGACAGGCATGACGAGAATTATCGTACAAGGAAATTGGATGCTGGCAAGCCTGAAAACGGGAGAAAGCGGCGCAGGAAGAAAGATGAAAGAAAACCATGGGGGAGAGGTGAGCGCTATCTTATTTTGTTTGTCATTATCGGGACTGCTTTGATGTCTGGGCTTTTAGCTCTCTCAGCAAGGAGTTGGAAACTTCCCGGAGTTCCGCGAGTTACTATTCCGGGGTTGAGTCTTAAAAAGACTTTTACTTTTGAAGGAGAGACAGTAAGTACTGAAGAATTTTCGGGGATCGAGTCAAGACTTGAGGGGATGGTGTCGGGACTTTCGGGGGTATATGGAGTTTATATAGTGAGATTAGATTCTGGAGAATCCTATGGATTGATGAAAGATGAAATTTTTCAAGCCGCTTCATTAATTAAGTTACCTGCCATAGCAGGGATATACATGGAAGCTGATCAAGGAAATATTAATCTGAATGATGAAGTGGCTATTCTTGAGGAAGACAGAGTGGGCGGGTCAGGAAGCTTGGTCGGGGCACCGGCAGGGAGTAAATATAGCTATCGGGAGCTAGTGAATTACATGGGCAACCAATCTGACAACACCGCCTTTCGGATGGTCAGAAGGACTCTTGGTGACGAAAAAATCAATGATGTGATCGTAAGCCTTGGGATGACACACACCTCTTTAGAAAACAATGAAACAACCCCGGAAGATATCGCCAATTTCTTCACTCTCCTTTTTGAAGGCAAAATAACCAGCAGTCGCCGGGCTAAAGAAATTGTCGATGCGCTTACTAATACTTCTTATGAAGAATGGATCCCAGCTGGGATTACTGGATATAGTGTCGCTCATAAATACGGGCGGGAAGTGCATGTGGTTAATGATGCCGGTATAGTTTTCAGCGATGAGCCGTTTGTATTGGTAATTATGAGTAAAGGCGTGGTTGAAACCGAGGCGGACAAAATAATCCCCGAGCTAGCTAAAGAGGTATTTGAGTACGAGGGTTCTCATTAAACCACTCCATCCGACAGTATTTAGTTGGTTGATTTTCTACTCTAAACCATTCCATTTTTGTTGGACAGCCGTCGCAAGGAAGGGTCCCTGTGTAGGGACAAATTGGGGCCTGCACCATTCCTTCGGGCACTTCCCAAGAGTGGTTTGTTTTCTCAGCAAGGACGTTAGTCATTATTTTATTCCAGATTGGGGAGGCGCCGGTTACTCCTGAAGCGACCCAGCTCATAGGGGAGTTATCATTGTTGCCTACCCAGACGGCGACTAAATAATCTTGGGAATAGCCGACTGTTAAATTATCACGACGATTATTACTTGTTCCGGTTTTAACTGCTACCTCGCGGTGATTGGGGATGACCAGTGCGCTATTGGCGCCAAAAGCCGGGGTCCGCGCGGCGTTGTCTTTTAAAATATCGGTGATTATAAAGGCAATTCTTGGGTCCAGGACTTCCTCCGGCTGAGGAGTATTGGTATATAAAACTTTTCCTTTATGATCAGTCACTTTTAAAATTGAAGAGAGAGTTGGCCTTTTGCCGTAATTGGCAAGGGTAGCGTAAACATTTGCTAGCTCAAGGAGCGTGAGATCTCCTCCTCCGAGAGTGAGTGATAACCCATATTGGGATGGGTCTTGCCAAGAAGTGACTCCCATTTTCCGTCCAAGCTCGATCATATTGACGACCCCGTTTTCTTTGAGGAGTTTAACGGCGGGGATGTTCCGTGATTCGGCCAGGGCGCTTCTCAAACTAATTTTACCCCGATATTTTCCATCATAATTATTGGGAATGTATGGCGGTTGACCAGGAACAGAGAAAGTAGTTGGAGCGTCATCAATGATAGTAGATGCGGACTTGCCGTTTATAAGGGAGAGAGCATAATTTATCACTTTGATCGAGGACCCAGGCTGTCTTAATCTTGTAGTCACGTTGACATTTCCGTCTTCGGCAGTATTGAAATAATCTTTTGAGCCGACCATGGATAATATTTCCCCTGATTTTGGATCAATAACTAAAGCTGAGCCGTTTCCTACATTTAAATTTCTTATCTTGGCAATTTCTTCGGCAACTATTCTTTCAGCTTCTTTTTCAATTTCATAGTCAAGGGTGGTCACCACTTGAAGACCGCCCCGGCTAACTATTTCCTCTCCATACATATTTGTAAGAAGTTGCCTTACATGCATCACAAAGTGTGGAGCAAGGATTTCGGTCCTTTGCTGAGCAAACTGTATGTTTTGTGCCCTTGCTTGGTTTGCTTGGTCACGGGTGATATATCCGCGATCAGCCATGAGGTCTAATACTTCATTCTTTCTGTAAATTGCCGATTCAGGATTAAGACCAAATGGGGAAAACTTAGTCGGACTTTTTATGAGCCCGATTAGAAGGGCTGACTCTGACAGATTAAGATTTATGGCGTCTTTTCCAAAATAATATCTTGATGCTTCTTGTATGCCATACGCCGTTCCACCGAAAGCCACTTCATTGAGATACATTTCGAAAATTTCATCCTTCTCGTAGATTCGCTCAACCTGCATGGCGAGAACAAGTTCTCGAAGCTTTCTTGCGACGGTTTTTTCTGGGGAGAGTAGGGCATTTTTGACCAGCTGTTGGGTAATAGTCGAGCCCCCGGATAGTTTGTCTTCGGTGATGTTTTTAAACGACGACCTTATGATTCCGCGGATCGAGAATCCTCTATGGGAGTAGAACTCGGAATCTTCGGCTGCTAAAGTTGCATTTTTAATGTCTTGGGGGATTTTTTCAAAGGGGATCAAAGTTCGATTGTGGTCTTTGTAAATTGTATAGAGGAGCACTCCATTGCGGTCGTATATTTTTGTGGATAACTCGATTTTTCTTTGAGTGAGTTCTTTGGGAGAAGGTAGCCTATAGATTACAACTATCCAGAAGAAAGTCCCGGCAATAACCATCAGTAGCAAGAGAGAGGTGATAAGCTGCGGGTTTAATTTTAATTTTCTTTTTTTATATTTAAACCTAGGAATTATTGGCGCTCGAAGTGAGCCTATAAATTTATGGACCAGGATGGATGTAAAGAAAATTATCGCGACCGCAATAAAAAAAAGATAGTAAAATGGTTTGCCGACAGATTCGAACAAACTATTTACTTTTTTAATAGGCCATTTCATAGCCTATATAGTAACAGTGAAAGATAATTTTCGCTACGGGTATCTGACGGTGGTGGGAGAGGTCGGCATGGGACAATCAAGACAAACGATTGACCCGAGAGGATCAGTAATAATCAGATGGTTTTGTGTTTCAATGTTTTCGGGTGGGGTATTGCTTCCGGCGAGTGTTTGATTGGTTTTATCAATTTGAATATCTTGCCTTACAGCACCGCCTTGTGGAAGGGAGTCTTCCAAAAAGTATTCAAAGCGCATCGGGCAGTCTATCGTCTCGGCATTTGGCAAAAGGCCGGTATTGGCGCAGACATTCATCCCAACCACCCCATCTGGTTTTGGAGGCCAGCCGCTTTGTCCGTCTTCTTCACTATTGTATTTTCCATCTTTTGCATCGTCAGCGGCTTCTTTGATTATTTTATTCCAAATTGGGGAAGCTCCAGATATCCCAGACACTGCGCCGCCCATCGGAGTGTTGTCATTATTCCCCACCCAAGTTAGCGCAAGGATTTGAGTGTTGTAGCCAATCGTCCAGTTGTCGCGTCGGTCGTTTGTGGTCCCTGTCTTGACGGAAATTTCTGGGTGTCCCGCGACATTTAAATATGATCGATCTCCAAATGCCTGACTTCGGGCGTTATTGTCTAGTAGTATGTGAGAAATAATAAATGCCGTTTCGGCATCAAGCACGCGGTCCCCTTCATAGCCTTCAAAATCAGCCTCTTTTAAAATTTTACCTTTGTTATCTTCTACTTTAAGGATTGGAGTTAATGGCTCTTTTATTCCTTGATTGGCAAGCACCCCAAAAGCAACTGCCATGTCAAATGGGCGCACCTCTCCGCCGCCCAAAGTGATCGACAATCCATAATTGTCAGGATTTTCGAAAGTGGTGATCCCAAGATTTCTAGCAAAATTAATAAAGTTAACTAGCTCGTTTAGAGCAACGACACGGACGGCAGGAATGTTATATGAGTTGCCTAGTGCAAACCGCGTTTGCTGAGCACCGTGGAACCCGCCATCGTAATTGCTGGGGCAGTATGGAGGCTGACCAAAGACGATAAAACATGTCGGCACATCGGCCAAAACAGTACTGGCGGTAATTTTTTTATCGCGGATTGCTAGGGCATAGTTTATCGGTTTGATAGAAGAACCTGGTTGGCGTTTGGCAAAGATTATATTTACCTTGCCGTCTTCATCCTCAGCGAAATAGTCTTTTGACCCCACCATAGCCAAAATTTCTCCGGTTTTTGGACGGGTAATGAGGGCCGCGCCATTCCCTACTTTATAGTTGGACAATTTGCCAACTTCGTCATACACAGCCTGTTGGGCAAGTTCTTGAAGTGGAAGATCAAGGGTCGTAGTGACCACGAGCCCTCCTTGCTCAGTAACGGCATCCCCAAACTGCTCTGCTAGGAGCTCTTTGACCCAAAGCGCAAAGTGCGGGGCCTTTAGAGTCTCCGGCTCGGCATATTTAAGCTCCATTTTTTTTGCTTCTTCTGCTTCTTCTGCTGTAATATGCCCATCTTCGACCATTCTTCTAAGGACCGTGGCTTGCCTTTGGCCAGCATATTCGGGGTGCGCCCCAAAGGGGGAGTATTTGGTGGGAGCCTGCGGCATTCCGGCAAGCATCGCTCCTTCAGATAAAGACAGATCTTTAGCGCTTTTGCCGAAATATAGTTGGCTAGCCGCTTCGATCCCATAGGCGGTTGAGCCATAGGGGATTTGGTTAAGATACATTTCAAAAATTTCATCTTTCGAGTAGGCCACCTCTACAATCGCAGACAGGACAAATTCTCTCACTTTTCTTTTGATTGTCCGCTCGGGAGTAAGAAGTCTATTTTTGACAAGCTGTTGGGTGAGAGTAGACCCCCCCTCGAGCTTTTGTTTAAAAACTGTGCTGTAAAGTGCTCTGGCCATTCCAGTAAATGAAAAACCATGGTGCTTATAAAAATCTTTATCCTCGATTGATAAAGTTGCTTGTTTGACATGTTCGGGGACATCATTTAGGGAAATTGGGGTCCTCCTTTGCTCAGTGTAAATCTCGTAAATTAACTTTCCATTTCTATCAAGTAGCTTTGTGGAGATGGGGGGCTGGCCAAGATTCCAGGGAGAGGGGATCCCCCAAAGAAACCACAGCAAAAATCCTCCAAATATCCCGACGAGCACCAAAAACGCTCTTAAGCGCTTGTTTTTAAACAGTTTCTTTAATCTCTTTGCCATCAGACTAATTATATCTTAATATTAACTGGTAAATGCAAAATAAAGAGACAAATTTAAAGTACGCGGTCCAGCTGTTTGGTTATCTTTTTGTGGTCTGGGGATTTTACCGGCTTTTGGTCCAATTACCCGAAACAATTGAGGAATTATTAATTAAGCCTGTAGTTTGGTTGATCCCCTTGATATATATATTAAGAAAAGAGAGATTGGGTCTGTCTAGTTTAGGAGTATCTTCCGATAATTTATTTAAAAGTGTGTATTTGGCGCTTATTTTGGGATCCGTCTTTGCGATAGAAGCGGTCGGGATTAATTTTGTGAAATACGGGAAACTTGAATTTAACGCAAATTTAGGGGAAAACTTATTTTTGGTAGCTTTTATTTTGTCAGTCGCCACCGCAATTACCGAAGAAATTGTCTTCAGGGGATATATTTTCAACAGGGTTTGGATGGCGCTTGATAGGGAGTGGTCTGCCAATTTTATAACTTCTTGTGGGTGGGGATTGGTCCATATGCCTGTGGCGATTTTTGATTGGAAATTGGATATCGTTAGTTTATTTATATATTTTATTCTTACTTTTGCTTTTGCAGTGGGGAGTTCCTTTGTTTTTGCGAGGTCTAGAAATATAATTTCACCGATTCTTCTGCATATTTTGTGGCAGTGGCCGATTATATTGTTTAGATAATGAAGCTTAAGATTTTGTATTCTTTTGCGGTTCTCTTGTTTTCTTTTGGAGTTTTATTTTCCTCGATACTCAGGTCCGCTTCCGTAAAGTATTCTTTTAATCGTCCCTCTGAGAATTATCAAACTAGAGAGTCGAAAGTGACAATTCCATATGATTTACCAAGCACCGGCAATGTTTCCCCGGGCCACTTCGCTTGGGGGATGGAAGTATTAAGAGATAAGATCTGGGTTTTGATTACCACTAATCCTGCGAAGAAAGCTGAAGTGCTATCTTTGTTGGCCGACAAACGACTGGTGTTTGCGCGCGAGCAATTTATTGACGGAAAGGCAGATGACGGGATGCTCACCTTAGTTAAAGCAGAAGGATATCTTGAGAAAGCGGTATCCTCAGCTGAGATTGCAAAAAATAGGGGAATAGATACTACCAATTTGTTGCAAAAACTAGCTTTTTCTTCTCTTAAACATAGAGAAGTGATGGAAGAATGTGTCCACTATGCACCCGAGGATGCACAGCCAATCATAATTAAAGAGATGGGAATTCCTGAGAGGCTATTTACTAGAGTCTCAAATATGATCATTGAGACGGGCGGAAGTGCTCCTGTTGACCCCTTTTGATTCATTAATTTCCGGTTGACAAGCATATACATGTAGGTGTTTAAATAGAACTCATGCCCCACCGGTAGCGTTTTTTGTTTTCAAGCATGAAATGTAGTTTTTGTCAGAAGGGCGATACAGAAGTAGTTGAATCAAGAGTAATTAAAGAGGGGAAGGCAGTGAGGCGAAGGCGAGAGTGTGGAAAGTGTAAAAGGCGCTTTACAACGATCGAAAAGCCTAAAGAAGTGACCCTTTGGGTCATAAAGAAAGATCAAAGCCGCGAGCCGTTTGATCCAGAGAAAATTCGAAGGGGAATCTTGCGGGCAATTGAGAAGCGGCCGGTGTCACTTTCAATAGTGGAGGATCTTGTTAATCAAGTGGAGCGCGAGATGATGAGGAAAGAGAGCGAAGAGGTGAGCTCTCGGGCTATTGGAGGAGCGATTTTGAGACGGTTAAAAAGAATAGATAAAGTCGCCTGGCTGAGGTTTGCTAGTGTCTATATGGAGTTTGAGGATTTGGAAGATTTTAAAAGAGCAATATAAATGCCAAGTTTATTTACAGAAAAAACAACTGGGATAAAAAATGGGTTTGATAAAACTTTGGATGGTTCGTTTCGTGATCCAAGGAAAGCGAAAGTATTCTTCGTCCCGGAACCAGAATTGAAAACCAAAACAAAATTGTCTGGTTTTCGCAAAACCATCTTTTTGGATCGATACTCTTTAAAAGATAAAGAGGGGAAGTCTCTTGAGGAGTATCCGGAGCAATTATGGGAGCGTGTCTCGAAATCAATCTCTCAATATGAGAAGACACCTGCCTTGAGGAGGAAGTGGTACAACAAGTTTTATCGTGCGATGGAGGACTATAAATTTGTCCCCGCCGGAAGGATATTATCCGGTGCCGGGACTGGGTACGAAGTAACCTTTTTTAATTGCTACGTTATCCCTGACCCCCATGACAGCAGGGGCGGGATCATGGAAAGGATTACTCAGACGGTTGAAATCCAAGCAAGAGCAGGCGGAGTAGGTTTTAATATTAGTTCTCTTCGGCCCAGGGGATCAAGAGTGAAGAAAGTTAATGGGACATCTTCAGGACCAGTTAATTGGGCATCGCTTTTTTCTTCGGCAAACCATGATGTGATCCAGCAGGGGGGGTCTCGAAGGGGGGCTCTCATGATAATGCTACATGACTGGCATCCTGATGTCTTAGAGTTTATCCAGGTTAAAAAAGATTTAAGTAAAATCCCTGGGGCTAATTTGTCTGTGTGCATCTCGGACAAATTTATGAAGGCGGTAAAGGAAAATAGAGATTGGAAATTAATTTTTCCTGATCTTGACGACCCGGAATATGACGATGTCTGGGATGGAGATATTAATAAATGGATCGGCTTGGGAAAGAAGGTTGACGTTCATAAGACCGTTAAGGCAAGAAAGGTATGGGAAATGATCGCAGAGGCAGCTTGGTCAAGCGCCGAACCAGGTCTACATTTTTTGGAAAGAAGTAATAAACAAAGCAACACTTGGTATTTTGAAAAACTGATCGCAACTAACCCTTGCGGCGAGCAACCGCTTGGAGCTTGGTCAGTATGCAATTTGGGGGCGATGAATTTATCCGCCTATGTAAGCAGTGACGGGAAATTTATGTATGATGATTTATCCCGGGACGCTGCGACGGCTACTAGATTTATGGATAACGTAGTTGATGCAAATTTTTATTTTTACAAAGAAAATCTCATAGAGCAGCAGAAAATAAGAAGGATAGGGCTTGGGACAATGGGGCTGGGGGACGCTCTAATCAAAATGAAAATTCCCTATGGAGATAAGTCCTCCATCGCGGTCATTGATAAAATTTATAGAACAATAAGGGATAGTGCTTATGTGGCGTCAAGTGAAATTGCCTCAGAAAAAGGTCCATTCCCGGAATACAAAAGGGATAAATTTATGAAAGGATATTTTATAAAAAAACTTCCAAAAAATATCCAGAATAATATTTCAAAAAATGGCATTAGAAATGCAGTTATTTTAACCCAGGCCCCTACCGGGACCACTTCTTTGCTGTCAGGGGTAAGCTCAGGGATCGAGCCGGTGTATGATTTTGAGTTTAAGCGCACTGACCGGACGGGAGAGCGTGTGGTTTATCACCCGCTTTACGAGTCATGGAAAGAGGCTCACCCAAATGAGGAGAAGCCAGCTTATTTTGTATGCGCTAAGGATCTATCTCCGGAGGATCATTTGGCAGTGCAAGCAAAGATTCAGGAGTACACCGATTCCTCTATCTCAAAGACAGTTAATGCGCCAAATTCATACACCGCTGAAGATGTTAAGCGCTTGTATACAAAAGCTTATGAATCAGGGTGTAAGGGAATTACTTTTTTTAGGGATGGGTCGCGGGCAGGGGTACTTGAAAGTGTAGAGACCAAGGAGAAGCCGGAAATAAAAGTAGAAGTGGATCCGACAATTGAGCGGCCTTTTAAAGTTGATGGCTCGACCTATAAATTGAGGACTCCGGTTGGGGTGGCTTTTGTGACGATTAATGAGACAGAAGCCGGTGAGCCGTTGGAAGTATTTATCAATGTAGGGAAAGCAGGAAGCGATGTTGCCGCGATGGCGGAGGCCTTGGGTAGGACTATTTCTTCTGCTTTTAGATTTAAAGGCAGTGTGAGTGCTAAAGAGAAGGCCCGCGAAATTGTTACTCAATTGTCGGGGATAGGGGGAAGAAGGTCGGTTGGGTTTGGGCCAAATAAAGTGAGATCTCTTCCGGATGCGGTGGCCATGAGCTTGGCATTTCACTTTGGCTTTGGGATGAATGGGAGGGAGGAACCGGGACAAATAACTCTTATGGAAAAGGTGGAGGAGACCGGCTCTCATGTCGAAGCCGATATTTGTCCGTCTTGCGGGTCTAATTCTTTGGTCGCTGAGGAAGGGTGTGTGAAATGTTACTCCTGTGGCCACAGTGAGTGTTAAATTCCAAAAATGAAGTCGCGAGTTGTCTTGAAAGAAAGTGGTGAAAAGGAACCCTTCGATCCTGGTAAATTGTTTGTGGGGATATGGAAGGCCGCTTTGGATGTCGGAGGAAAGGACAAAAAGCTTGCCAAAAAATTAGGTCTTCAAGTTTTAACTCTTGTGAATAAGCATTATCCAAACGGAGAGGCCATCCCAACTTTTGAAATCGGTGAATTTGCCGAGAAAGTTTTGGTGGAAAATGGCCATACCAAAACTGCCAAGGCGTTTATTTTATACCGAGAGAACAAAAGGCATGCCAGACAAGATAAATCAAAGCTTGGAGTGGAAGATGACATCGGCCTTTCCTATAACACGCTTTATATCTTGAAAGAAAGATTTTTGAAGAGAAATGAAAAAGGGAATATTGTCGAGACACCAAAAAAACTGGTCGAGAGGGTGGCCAAATTTTTAGCACAAGCGGAAAAAACCAAAAAATTGGAACAAAAATGGCAGGAAGACTTTTATAAAATAATGTCATCGTTTGAATTTCTTCCGGGTACTCGGACTTTGACAAATGCCGGTAAAAGGACCCCTCAGTTAGCAAATTGTTTCGTGTGGCCGGTGGAGGATGATATCGACGAAATATTTAATATTCTTCACAAATCAACTTTGATTAAAAAGCATGGAGGGGGCTGTGGTTATAATTTTAGCAGGGTCCGCCCTGAAGGGGACTCAGTTGGAGGGATACCAGGGCTCGCCGCTGGCCCAGTTAAGATGATTGAAATGTATGATTTGATGACCAGCCTTTTTAGGCAAGAAGGCAAATATGAATCCGGCAATATGGCAATATTAAATGCTAATCATCCTGATGTCTTTAATTTTATTTCTTCAAAGCAGACAGACGGATACTTATCCAAGACAAATATTTCGATCGGTATCACGGATCAGTTTATGAAGGCCGCTTTGAGGAATCAGGACTGGGAACTGATTAATCCGAGAACGGGTGAAATAGTAAATACTGTAAAAGCAAAATCAATTTTACAATTAATGGCTCAAATGGCCTGGGCTACTGGCGATCCTGGGATAATTAATCTGTCAGCAATGAACAAAGGGACCGCCCTGGCAAACCCACTTCTTAAAAAGCGCGGGATGATAGAGGCGACTAATCCATGTGGCGAGGTCCCGCTATATCCATATGAATCATGCAACCTTGGATATGTGAATTTTTCAAAATTTATTGTTAATAACAGATTTGATTTTAAACGATTATCTGACGTGATGGCTATCGCCGTGAGATTAATGGACAATGTGATTGAGTCTTCTTGGTTTCCGATTCCACAAGTCACAGAGTCGGTGCGCGCCCACAGGAGGATAGGAATAGGGGCGGTTGGCTGGGCGGAAGCCTTGGCAAAGATGGGGATAGCCTATGATAGCACTGAAGCTTTTAAACTTGCCGGTAAAGTCGCGAGAGTGATGTATAAGTCGGCTTTTGAAGCAAGTTGTGACCTCTCGGAGGAAAAAGGACCTTTTCCCCTAGTGAATGACTCGATTTGGGCGCACACAAAGAGAAAGCCAAGAAATGTTGCTCTGCTAACTTTCCCGCCTAGTTCCAGTAATGCCGTAATTTGTGAAACAAGCTTTGGGATTGAGCCATATTTTGCCCTGGCTTATGAGCAAAATGTTTTGGGCGGGATGAGACTAAAAAATATCGTCCCCTTTTTTGTTGAGGAATTAAAAAGGCGGAAGATTTATTCAGAAGGATTGATCCAAAAAGTTATTGAGAACCACGGGAGTGTGCAGGGCATTGATGAAGTGCCGCCTGATATGCAGAAAATTTTTAGAGTTGCCCATGATATCAAGTGGCAGGATCACATTAAGATGCAAGCGGCTTTTCAGAAATGGACGGACAACGCGATCACGAAGACTATTAATCTTCCCTCAAACGCTACTCCTACTGATATCGAAGAAGCGTTTGTCATGGCCTGGAAGCTTGGGTGCAAAGGGCTGACAGTTTATCGCGACCAAACCAAAAATAATCAGGTAATTAATTTTGGAAAGGATAATAAAAAAGATGTCCTAAGGAAGTGCCCTACTTGTGATCTTAAATTAGTGCGTGACGGCAAGTGCTATAAATGCAAAAAATGCGGCTTTTCCACTTGTGAGCTATAAGAATTTGTTAAATTAAGATTATTTAGGAACCTAAAAGCTAATATGCTGACATAGCCCGTGTGGTACAATCGAGTGCTTGACAGTAGCATTGTGTCGATGTGATAATGTCGTAGGCATGGGATTACCTTAACACCGATTTAGTTTTTCACTGAAGGAGACAGGTATGTCTGAACAAGGTCCACCCGAATACGATGGTCTCGCAGAATGGGACGACGGTAAGTATGATGTCCATGTACGCGAAGACGGCCATACAACTGTAAGTGGTCGCATTGATGGGGATTACTATCATCGATCTTGGGATGCTGATGGTTCGAAAGACCACAGTCGACTCGATGACCAAGAAGGGCAAGATGGCCACCATTGGACAGTCGATCACGACTGACAATTCCCACGGCGATAGTTAGTTAGCTAACCAGACAGAAGAGTGCCCATTGGGTAGCAAGTACCATGCCCGCTAGGCTGTTGCTCACTCTTCTGTTGTTTTTTAAAAAATGACAGAAAGAAAAAATGATATAGTACCAGCCTTAATTTTATATAACGCTCTCTACGCAGAGAAGGCTGAAGTAGGTGAAAAAGTTGCCCGCAGAGCTTTTGTCATGGCAATACGGGAACATTTAAATGGGGGAGCTACCCTAGTAGATGTAGCGGGTGTGGCCAATATGATGTATTGTCAGTTAAATTTTCCAACAGGAAATATCAGAAGCTGGAAAGATCGAGAATTAGTTGATAATCTAGTGTTCACTGCAGATTTAGGATATTACATCAAAAAAGTAGAAGAGGGAGATGAAAGTGCCCAAAAGTTTATTGATACCACGGTAAAAGACTTCACTGCTTATTATGAAAAACACAAAGTAATCTTGGAGCCGAAGAGTTGATATATTGGCTTGATCCCCGTGGTACAATCAAGGGAAGAATGAGGAATGAGAGGCTTGCACTTACTATATCTGGTCTCTTTGCCTTTGAGGCAGAGAGACTTTTTGACACCCCCGCGTAATGCGGGGTTTTTTTATGGCCAAAAAACTTGACTTGTACCGGCTATAGGATATAATCCAGTGAATTAACTTTTTGTGATATTATGAGTGAGCGAATGACCGACAAACAGCCCGAAGACCAAAAAGTCGTCCATCCTTTGGAAAGAAAAGATCTCCCTGAACCAAAAGGACTCGGCAAGGAGGATGCGGCCAAGGTAGCTTTGGCTGGAGTGATGACCTTGGGGGCTGCCAGCGGTGGAAACGCCGAAAATGCCTATATTCACGGTCAACGCCCAGAGCAAACAGGCCAAGTAGACCCCACCCCAACAGAAATCCCCCAAGGTGAGGCAGTTCCTGCCAGTGAGGTGGAGATTACCCCAATCACAGATGAAACCGAGCGGGAGAACATCATCAATCAGATGGTTGCCAATGCCGGTCTGCAGGCAAATTTTGATGCCAATGGATCATATCTGGGAACATCTCCTTTTGAGCTTACCATACCCCATGAAGAGGTTAATATTCTCGATATTGACGGGAATATAATGGTCTATTATTCAGATGCCAACGGTGAGAAAGTATTTTACCGCGGAGAAAATGGGAACTGGAACCAGCTTTTCCAGTCTTCATATACAGATGAAAGTGGAGTGGCCTATATCACCTGGAACTCCTTTGATCTCACTAGTTTTGAACTCATGCCGGTCGCCTGGGTTCAGTACGATCAATCCGGAGCATGGGATGGGAACATGTATATCTATGAAGCATCAACAGGTGAGATCCTCACCATCACCATCCCCAACCCTGAAGATGAAGACCCCTCCCAGGGAGCGGCCAGGCTCTTGGGGAAGAGGGCTGGAGGGGAAAGCCTTGAAGCTAGCAATCTTGCTGCTATCGGTCCTAATGGGGAGTATACAGGCACCACAAACGAAAATTCTATCGATATCAATGTCCCTGTTCAGTTTGCTGATATCGGCGCCAACGGACACCCGCAAACAATCATTGTTAATGATGAAAGATATGAGATAAGTCAGACTAGAGTTGAAATCCTAGTCAACCCGGATCGACATGTTGATGTAGCAACCACTATGACCGGCGTAAACGGTGTCGTCGCGGGTTATTTAGGAGAAAGGACAGTTTCCAATGTCAACCTAAACGGGATTGAACTTAACCATCAAATAACTGACCAAGTTACCCTCCATGATTATTTAGTAGTCACCCAGTTCAACAACCAACCATTGAAGTTTATTCTTACTATTCCCAACATAGACTACAATCAGGTATCAGTTGGTGGCACGTCTTACAGTAGTATGCCGTTTGTTGAAATTCAAAACAGGCTCCAACCAGGAGAATTTTTAAGTTTTATTACGCTGTATATAACCGATGTAGATAACGCAAGGAACACCCTTCAAACCAGACTAGGCGATCAGTCTGATTTAATGCGGGCTTCACTGTTAGAGGTAGCTCTCTCAACAACCCCAGGACAAACTCAAGGCATGGAGGAGATTAGCACGAACCCAAACCCCGACCATCTTTATCACGCAATAGCCTCTATCAACATAGTTTTCTTCCGTTAAATGCTCCCAGTAGAATCTTTTCCGTTTTTATATTATTCTTAAAGCAGAAGGTTTATGCGTAGAATTCTGCTCATTTTGTTTTTTGTCGCTCTTGTGGCCGCCGGAGCCCTATCCGCCATTTTCTATTACTCATCACAAGTTAACCCTTCAACCCCAGAAACAACTAATCCTCAAGACTCAAAATTCCCATACAGTTCAAGCCCAATAGATTCAAAGCTCACAATGATGCTTGGAGTAGTTGAAACTATAAACACTGTTTCAAATCCCGCTATCATTATCAATACAGATAGCACCAGCTCTTTTCTCCCAAACAGCAAGGTCTTTATTCCTCTTAAAGAGTTTAATATTTTTACTATCCAAAATGATATTAATCAATCTGAATTCCATTGGTCTGCTAAAACCGTCAACGAATTAACTAGTGAGCTTAAAACCGGAGATACAATCTCTGTCAACTATGTCAACAAAAAGATAACAACCCAAAAGAGTTCATCTTATACTGAAATTTCTGAAACACCAGATGAAATAATTTTTCACCAGTATACAAGCAGCCAATGAATATCAAAGCATCTTTCAAATATATTTTGTTAGCAGGTCTTTTTCTTATTTTTTCGGGCGTTGTCTTAACTAATCCTTCTTCTATTGAAGCTGCTGCACCCGGCTGTTCCGGCCAAACTATTATAAGCTGGACGACATATACATGCGGATATGCCCCTATTTCTGGTTATTTTTGTATTGGATCTCCTACTTCATTTTCTGCAGTCTGTGGTGGACCTGGCAATGCTTGCAGGGGTTGTGTTAATAGAACAAATGACAGATGTACAGCTGATTCTACTGGTTGTAATATAAGCACGTCAGGGCTTTTTTGTGGCACTAATGGTTGTTATATTGCCGCCACTCCCACCCCAACCCCCACACCTACACCCCCTCCAGCTCTGTGTGGAGCCGATGGCAGAAGCAACTGCACATATATTTCTACCAACTCTTGCGGGACTTTCCCTTGTGCAGCTTGCAGGAGAAGAACCGGGTATTGCCGCAGTAATGTGGACAATGTGACCGTTTGCTACACAGATTGCAGTGCCAGTAATGACGCCAGCTGTCCAGGCTGTGCTCCTGCCGCTTCCTGCACTGGTGTCACCTTGAATGATGTCACTGTCTCGGTGGGTGGGCCAGTGGGAGTGGTGGCCGCCACTGTGCAGAACGTGGCCAATGGGACTGTCCAGTGGGTGGATTTCACCGCAGTAAATGCCCCTACCGGAGGACTCACAGGGAGGATTTCCATTAGCCCCGCTCGTGACAGTACCCTCCCTTCATATACCACCAATGTCACTGGCCTCGCTCCCGGAACTGCCAGAGTCAGAGGCACAGCCACGGTGAGCGGCGCAGGAGGAAGCGGGACTTGCACTAATACCGCGGCCACCAGAAGCGATGTCACTGTGACTGCACCCGGCCCTTGGTGGCAGGCTGTCGGTGGGGCAGTCATCTCAGGAGGGAATATTTACAGTACTGAAATGCCCTCCGGAGAACAGTTAGTGGCCTCAAATGCCAATTCATCCACCGCCATTGCCCTGTATTCAGGGAACCTTGGGCTTGGAGGAGGGGATACCCCTTGGAAAGTAGACGCCCCTCTCGCTTTCTCCGGGAATGAGTCTCTGGACTACGCCATCTTTGAGGGAAAGATCCCCTCTGATGCAGTCACCAATGCGGCTAGCGGGACAATGGGGACAGGGGGATTCTCTGGAGGATCTCTTTCTCCTGACGGCTACAAATGGTTCGCCTCTCCAGGAGACCTCACCCTCACAAATGCCACCATCAATGGGAAAGTGGTCCTTTTTGTGGAGGGGAACCTCACAATCACCGGGAATGTCACTCTGGCCAGTACAGCCAACGATTTTCTTTTGATTGTAGTGAGCGGGGACATCATCGTTGACCCAACAGTCACCTCTTTGCAGGGGATCTTCTTTGCAGATGGGGGGTTTAGTACCGGGAGTGGAGCCCAACCACTCACCACCCTGGGATCAGTGGTTACCCTCTCAGGGGTAACCCTCTCCCGCAATCTCGGCGGAGGGAATGCAAATCCTGCGGAAACATTCACCTTTAACCCTGCTAATTACCTTCTCTTCCCACAATCCCTCTCTCCAGGGAAAATCATCTGGCAGGAGGTGGCACCGTGAGGAATCCGTAGTTATTTTTCTTTTTCTTTAGGACTCTTCTCTTCAGGTTTTGTTGTGGGTTTGGCAATTTTGCTGTACGTTGAGGATACCCCGGCGCGGATAATTTGCAAAGGGATCATCGCGAGGAGAGCAAGGCCAGCCAAGGAAATAGCCAAGGACCACTCGAGGGGGATAAGTTTTGAGCCGGTTGCGAGTTCTTGAAGGACGTATAGTTGGGTTAGTGCGGAAAGGATTAATAATACTACCGACTTAGCCAGATACCTTCTCGCGATATAGGACATAAGAAGGAGCGGGGATAAGAACAAGGCGACAGCGCGGATGACGATCACGGTAGTAGTAAAGGGGTAAGTCTTGATTGTCTCGGAGTTAAGGTAATGGTAAGGAGTTGCCAAAGGAAGTATAAGAGGCTCTACAGTTGCTTCCAAAAGATACGCCACCAGGAGTAGCCCTACAACTAAAGCCAAAATATACCCTTGTTTCATAAACCTTGGGGCAAGTATACAACATTCTCTTACGGAGTGGGAGCTAGTGGTTGGGAATCCTCAGGCAGTTCCAACGGTGGCTTGAGGATTTCTTTTGTCTCTTGAGGCGGCACAAGATTGGTTGATTTGGTTTCAGTCAATGGCCCTTTGCTTTTGAGGCTTTCCAAGACACTTGATGCTGTTTCGTAATCGCTTGATTCCTTGGGAACAAGCGAGAGGACGATATTGAGTTCATCTATCGCCTTGTCGATCTGGCCAGAATCTTTGTAAGCAAATGCAAGGTTGTAGTGGGCATTGGGATGATCCGGCTTTACGAGGTTGGTGACTATTCTGTATACCTCGATGGCGTCTGTATAATCTCTTCTTGCATACAAAAGACCTCCAAGTGCAATGCGGGTGTTTGGGTTTAAAGGATCCAGGGCAATAGCTTGGTTATAGGATTCGATTGCGAATTGGTCTGCGCCTTGAGCTAGGGGGATGATGCTTTGATATGTGTTCGCCAGAATTTCCCAGTTGCCTGCGCGTCCAGAATTTAGAGAAACAGTTGATTTTGCTTCTCTTATGGCTTGCTGGGCAAGCTTTCCGATAGTTGTGCGGTCTTCATCAGTAATTTCCTTGTTCTGAGCAATCCCTCCGGCGATAGCCAGGTTAATTTGCGCGTAGGAAGCGTGATATCTGTCTATTTTTGGGTTTAATGAAATTGTACGGGCGAGAAGATCATATGCGGCCTTTCCATTGTTGTTTGCGATTGCTATCAAGGCTTTGTTGTAGGTGTACTCCGCTTTAACTATATTTACTCCTTTGTACCACACGAATGCGATGGTAATAATAATAGGACTTGCGATGACAAGGAGGGGGAGCTTGGCAGTGGTCTTAATAGATACAAGACTTGTTTTCGTTGAAAGGGAAAGAACGATAAAGAGTAAGACGATAAGATAGGAGGAGCTTGGGAAAATCATGAGCGCCCCAAGGATAATTATTAGAGGTATTAGTTTTTTATCTTTTGAGATAGTTTGAAAGTGTTTGTATAGTTTTGATACTAATATACTTAATCCGATAATCCCGAACAATCCGGTTTCTGTAGTCATGGTCATAAAAAAGTTTCTTGAAGTAGTAAATCGCAGAGACCATAGATCTGTTCCATTGAAAGCAATCGGACGATACCGATTAAAAGCAGTTAGATAGTTTCCTGGCCCCACACCGAATATGGGATTTGCCTTCAAGGAATCAATCATTATCGCCCATGAAGTGGCAAAATCGACCAATAGAGGCGCCGTTTGTTTTCCTGGTAAAATGTTTATTACTGAGATGATAAGTCCTAAGATTATCAGACCAAGGGAAGCCCCTAAAATAGACTTTGCAAAGGTCTTTTCAGATTTATTGGCGAGTCCCACCCCTAAGGGGATTATCGTCAAAAGGAATATTGCTCCGGTCAAATGATCACCAAGAGATGTATAGAGTGGGTTTGAGAAAAGCGGAGGGAGGAAACTTACTATTGAGAGAATTTTTGTTGTGGATAATATCAAAACGAGTGAGAAGACTGTACCCCCTGCGATAAGAGATGCTTTAACAAGTTCTTTCGATTTTTCTTTAAGTTGGGTAATACTTAAATAGAGGATCGCTCCAAGGATCACAAAGCTCCCTGTGCCAGGCACTAAAAATGCATCATAGCGATTAGGTGTGGAGAATATACCACTCAATAGGTATGATGAGGCGATAAATATTACTGGTAGGTCATATTCTCCAGCAGAGTATTCAAGTTCATCGCTATATATAGAGCGGATAATCTTAAGTAATATAAGAAGGCATACGCCAATTGTTAGGATGATTAGTTTAGAAAGGGTGAACGGGTCTTGGAAGAAAGGCAATACTAATATGGGAATAGCAAAAACTGTTGCCAATACCAATCCAATTATAAATTTATCCATACTTCTCTCCATTTCTATCTAAAGTATCATTGAGATGGTTGAATTGCAATAAAGCGGTAAATATTGAGATAAAGTATTTAAAGATATGCGGTTATTGATTCGTAAATCAAATGAAGACAGGAAATACTAATGTTATTATTGCTTTCACTATCGTATATAACATGATTTCCGCACGTTAACTTACCTGTAATTATTCATAATTAATAGTCCCATAGCTTAAGTATATGAATTATATACCGCTTATAGATTGAGCCTATTTCCGCAAGATGAGGGAATCGTATTTTGCCTTCAGTAAACCTCTTTGTGAGTTTTTTTATATTTTCTTGGATTTACCGTGATATTTTGATAAAAGTCTAGATCGTTTCAAGAAAATAATATATTTGAGCTTATCGGCAGTCACTATGTATAACTGCTAGAAAGTATTTACCATGAATTATCTCAATTTTGAGGGCTTTTGTTGATTTTTTTGCTTATTAATTTTTTTTGTATTGAGCTAGAGAGTAATCTGTCATATACTTATTAAATGATAAATCGTGATCCATATCGGCATGGTTTGATTGAGTCTAAATGGCAAATTAAATGGAAAAAGTCTGCTGTATATACGCCTAAAATTAACGCAAAAAACAAATTTTATAACCTGATGATGTTCCCTTACCCTTCCGCAGAAGGGCTCCATATCGGCAATATGTACGCCTTTACTGGGGCTGATGTCAACGGGAGGTATCAAAGAATGCTCGGTCACAGCGTCTTTGAGCCTATTGGGCTTGATGGATTTGGGATACATTCCGAGAACTACGCCATAAAAAAGGGGATTCATCCAAAAAAGCTCTCAGAAATCACTGAAAAAAGATTTTATTCACAACTGACGGCAATTGGAGGTAGTTTTGATTGGACTAGAAAGCTTGAGACTTATGATCCAGATTATTACCGTTGGACGCAGTGGATTTTTATTAAAATGTACGAAAAAGGCTTGGTGTACCGAGGAGAAGCGATGGTTAATTGGTGCCCGAGTTGTAAGACTGTACTTGCTGATGAGCAAGCAGAATCAGGGATATGTGAGCGCTGTAAGACGAAAGTAGAGAGGAGGATAATGGCCTCATGGTATTTTAGGATCACGGATTACGCTGAAAAGCTTCTCTCTGGCCTGGAAACTATAAATTGGCCGGAGAAAATAAAGCATGCTCAGCGCCAGTGGATAGGTAAAAGCCAGGGAATGGTTATAAAATTTCAGCTGGTAGACCATAAGTCTCAGATTGCAGTATTCACTACTCGGCCAGATACGATCCATGGTGCGACATTTTTGGTGATTTCACCGGAGCTTTCTAAAAAGTATCTAAAATTTGTCCCTAAAGGTAAGCGCGAGAAGGTGCTTTTATATATCAATAAGTCTTTGAGTAAGACTGAGCAGGAGAGAAAACTGACGGAAAAGAAAAAAACTGGCGTCGATATGGGGCTTGAGGCGATAAACCCGATTACTAATAAGAAAATTTCAGTGTGGGTGGCCGATTATGTCCTTAGCGATGTGGGGACAGGGGCGATAATGGGAGTGCCGGCACACGATGAGCGCGATATGAAGTTTGCTAGAAAATATAAGATTGATATAGTTGAGATGGAACCTGATGAGAAAATGTGGGAGGAGATTAAAAAAAGAGGTCTTGGCCAAAAGACTACTACTTACCACCTTCGAGATTGGTTAGTGAGCCGCCAGCGCTATTGGGGGGCGCCAATCCCAATGATTAATTGCAAGAAATGCGGGTGGTTAACTGTCCCAGAGGAGGATCTCCCCGTTGAATTGCCAGACATTAAAGATTATAAGCCAAAAGCAGATGGAACAAGCCCATTGAGTAATGCTCCAGATAGCTGGAAATTTGTTGAGTGCCCCAAATGCGGCGGTAAGGCTCAAAGAGAGTTGGATGTTTCTGATACATTTTTAGATAGTTCGTGGTACTTTTTGGCGTATCCAAACTTGGATACAAGGCAGTGGAAAGAGGGTCCTTCGGCAAGCTCAGGACAGGCATTTTTTGATAAAAAGATAATGAATGCCTGGCTGCCAGTTGATGCTTATATCGGTGGTGCCGAGCACGCCGTCTTGCACCTTTTGTATTCTCGATTTGTGACGAGGGCTTTATCAGATATGGGTTATCTTGATTTTAAAGAGCCATTCCCATTTCTTTATGGCCATGGGCTGATTATTAAAGATGGGGCAAAAATGAGTAAATCTCGAGGGAATGTGGTTAATCCTGATGAATATATAAAAAAATATGGTGCGGACACAGTTAGGATGTACTTGATGTTTTTGGGGCCGTTTGATCAAGGGGGGGATTTTAGTGATGCAGGGATTGAAGGGATGGAGAGGTTTACAAAGAGAGTTTGGAATTTATTGTCTTCGGCTGATCATTCATCAGTCGTCAATCATCAGTTATCAGTCGTAATGCATCAAACTATAAAAAAGGTGACCAATGACCTTGAGAGATTCCGCTATAACACTGCTATTAGTACGATTATGGAGTATGTTAATTTTTTGAGAATCTCTGATCCATTATCCATTAACCATTATTCATTAATCGTCTTGGCTCAGTTGATTGCTCCTTTTGCACCATACATGGCCGAGGAAGCTTGGGAATTACTAGGCGAGAAATACTCTATCCATACATCTAACTGGCCGAAATATGATCCCGAGATGGTGAGAGAGGATAAAGCAGTCTATGCTATCCAAGTCAACGGTAAGCTTAGGGGCGAGATCACGGTACCAATCGATGAAAGTAAAGAGAAAGTAATTAAAAAAGCAAAGGAGGATGAAAGAATTGTTAAATGGCTGGAAGAGAAAGTAATTGAAAAGGAAATTTTTGTGAAGGGAAAGATTGTAAACTTCGTATTATCTGTTGCTTGAAAGGAGAGACCTTTCAAGCAGGCGGAACTATCGTCTGGTTATTAAGAAGAGGATTATTGCCAGAGCGAAGATACCGATAAAGGCCAAAGCACCACTAAGCTGAGCCAGATTGATATTAGAAGCCTTCGGGGTGGGCGTCGGAGTAATATCTTCATTTAATTCTCCAATCCCAGTATCGAGGAAATCTATATTTTGGATGGAGCCCTTCATCACAGTTTCTCCTTTGGGGCTTCTTGTGTCGGCATCCTTTTCTCGGGTGATAAAAAGGGAATCAAATGCATTTTTGGTTTTTAGGTAAACTTTACCCACCCCCAGCTCGCCAAGCTTATAAGTTTTGCCGTCTGTCCCAGACCCCCAAACGATATAACTAAAAATATCGGTCCCGCTGGTCGTCCCTGGGTAGGTGATATCTCGGCAACTTAAAAGGACGTTGTAGTTTTGGTCGCTCATAAGTACCGACGCCGCAAAGCACCGGGCATTTTCTCCAGACGTGTTTTGAAGCTCAAACGTCCCCTCGCTTGCGCCTACACTAGGTGCGGCAATTGCACCTGCCGCAAGCAATGCTGAAAAAAGATATAGGACTTTTCGCATAATTAATTATAATATAGAGACAGACAAGATGCTAGAAGAATCCCTATATAGATTCCGCTCCCAAATTATATTGGGACTTGTGGGGCTTGGACTTGCCGGCGCGGGTTTAATAATGACGAAATCAAGCTTCTTCACACCCACAAAAGTAGAGATACTAGGGGAAACTTCGGAGTCGACACCAAGTGGATCATTAGTAGTCGAAGTATCAGGAAGTGTCACAAATCCTGGAGTATATGAGTTGGAAGCCAGCTCTCGTGTGGAGGATGCATTAACGGCGGCCGGCGGCCTTACTAGCGAAGCAGACTTAGATTGGATTGAGAAGGCGCTAAATCGGGCGGCCAAAGTCGTCGACGGCCAAAAAATATACATCCCGGCAAAGGGCGAGGATGCTTTCTCAATTGCTACCAATAATTCGGGAACTTCACCAACTTCTGGAATGGTGAGCATTAACACCGCCAGTAAATCGCAGCTAGAAGCATTATGGGGGATAGGGCCGGCGACGGCGGATAAAATAATCGAGGCTAGGCCATTTTCGTCGGTGGAGGAGTTATTGTCTAAAAAGATCTTGAAGTCAAATGTATACGAAGCAAATAAAGACAAACTCACTGTTTATTAGGGATTGTCTCTTTTGGGGGTTATTACTTGCTGCCGTCATTTTCCGTTTTCAATCTACAAAGCCAGTTTACAGAGACGGAGACAAAATACGAGTATCCGGGCGGCTTTTAACTGAGCCGATCCGTTATTCAAACGCCCAGTATTTTCACCTTGAGAGATTGAAAGTTTACCTTCCGCTTTTCCCAGAAATATATTACGGAGATTATGTAGTTATCGAAGGCGTGGTGAGTGAGGATAAATTGACCTCCCCGGTTTTAGTTAACAGGATCGAGAGTAGAAATATGTTGTTTTTAATTAGAAGAAGACTAATCTCTTTTTATCAAGCTTCATTATCCGAGCCGCACGCGTCGCTGGTGGCAGGCATAGTTATCGGCGCAAAGTCTTCACTGCCTGAAGATTTTTGGAATGCTCTCAAGGCGACGGGTACCGCTCATGTTGTCGTGGCTAGCGGGATGAACGTGAGCATGACGGCAAGCTTTGTATTGGCTGCTTTGGTTAATTTTATTACCCGAAAAAGGGCAGTAATAATCGCGATCGTTTCTATATGGATATATACAGTGATGAGTGGGTTTGATGCCCCAATAATAAGAGCGGCCATAATGGGGAGCATCGCCTTTGGCGCGCAGAGCGTGGGGAGGCTTTCTTTGTCTTTGAGGGCTTTATTATTAAGCGCCGTTTTGATGTTAATCATTAATCCCAGGTGGATGACCGACTTGGGATTTGTTTTGTCCTTTTTGGCGACCTTAGCTTTGATCCTTTTTGAGTCAAAGATTAGGAGTAAGATACATTTTGTCCCAGGTGTATTCAGGGAGGGCTTATCCACTTCATTAGCCGCTCAAGTTGGCGTGGCTCCCGTTTTATACTATGTATTTGGGCAGTTTAACCCCGTTTCACCACTAATTAACGCTCTGATTCTCTGGACAATTGCGCCGATAATGGTAATCGGGTCATTGTCGGGTTTGCTTGGGATTTTTATGCCCTTTCTTGGCCGAGCAGTACTTTTATTGGCATTTCCATTAACAAGTTGGTTTGTATTTGTAGTAAATTTATTCGGCTAAGATGTTTTGGAAAAAATTTATTAGTTTATTAGTTTTAATAGTTTTTTTGATATGGCTTTCGGCTTTGAAATACGATGGTTCGAATTTGCATGTTGTAGCTTGTGATGTAGGGCAAGGGGATGCAATTTTAATTACTCAAGGAGCATCACAGGTGCTTATTGATGGCGGCCCAGATTCAAGGGTCTTAGAGTGCTTGGGGGAGTACCTGCCGTTTTGGGACAGGAAAATCGAATTGGTCGTTATGACCCATCCGCAGAAGGATCACTATGGAGGACTGACGGAGGTAATGGACCGATACCAGGTGGATTCCTTTTTAAAAACCGACGCGACGAGTAGCAGTCAAGACTTTGAAGTGCTAGAAAGGATGGTAGGGGGTGGGGGGATCAAAGTAATACAGCCAAAAACAGGTTTGGATATCCGAGTTGGTTTGATGTATTTGGAGATAGTTTACCCACCCGAAAATGTTAATATTGCTGAGGATCGTGATCCAAATGATTTTTCGGTAGTTTTGAAATTGAAGTATGGTGAGTTTGATGCGCTTTTTACAGGGGACATGGGACCAAATATTGTTAGTGAAGTGATTGGCACCGGGTTAATTGGGGATATTGAGTATTTGAAGGTCCCGCATCACGGATCAAAGAATGGCCTAACCCAAGAGATGTTGGAAGCGACAACCCCAGAAGTGGCAGTAGTCTCGGCGGGGAGAAATAATCGCTATGGACACCCTCACCAGGAAGTGCTGGGGATGCTAGATGATATTGGCGTAAATATATTAAGAACCGATCTGGTGGGTAGTGTTGAGGTAGTGACGAATGGGAGTACATTTTGGGTGGAGAATTAATGATAAAATATGCTAATGATAAGGAATGAAATAATTGGGGCGATAAGGAAAGTGGTCCGACGAGATATTCATCTCGAATTCCCGGAAAATTTCCAACATGGCGACTATTCTACTAACGCCGCAATGCAGTTTGGGTTGGATGCGAAAAAGATCGTTTTAAAGCTATCAAAAGATAAAAAACTATCTAAAATAGTATCAAAAATAGAAATTGCGGGGCCGGGATTTATTAACTTCTTTTTATCTAAGAAAACACTTTACGATAATCTAAATATGATTAATCTGGAAAAACTCAAGTATGGTAAATCGGGTATTGGGAAAGATAAGACGGTTGTTGTCGAGTACTCATCTCCAAATATCGCAAAACGCTTTTCAATAGGTCATTTACGATCAACCATCGTGGGACAGGCGTTATATAATTTTTATAAAGTCATTGGTTATAAAGTGATCGGAGATAATCATCTGGGAGATTGGGGGACGCAGTTTGGAGTCCTGCTCCGTCAATTTACAATTTACAATTTACAATTTACGGACCTGACGATAGATAAGCTTGAGGATTTATATGTAAGGTTTAACAAGTCAGCAAAGGAGAACCCTAAACTATGGGAGGAAGCCCGCGCTTGGTTTGCCAAGCTTGAGAAGGGTGATCCTGAAGCGCGAAAAATTTGGACGGAAATTAGGAAACTTTCATTAGAAGAATTTGATGAAATTTATAGTAAACTGGGAGTTAAAATAGACCATGAACACGGAGAAAGCTTCTATGAAGACAAAATAGACTCGATCGTGAAAGAACTAAGAAATAAGGGCATTTCCATCAAAAGCCAGGGGGCCGAGATAATAGAATTTAGTGATCATCCTCCGGCGATGATAATAAAAAGCGATGGTACCTCCACATACTTTACTCGCGATCTTGCCCAGGTAAAGTTTCGCCTGGACGAGTACCGTCCAAGTAAGATTATTTATGAAGTCGGTGCAGACCAGACCCTCCATTTTAGACAATTGTTTAGCGCGGTTGGGAAGCTTGGGTGGGGCAAGGATGTGGAGTTTGTGCATATTCCTCATGGTTTGATCCAGCTTGAGAGTGGGAAGATGTCGACCCGAGCAGGGAAGACAATTAAGTTATCCGAGGTGCTTGATAAGGCGATCAAGAAGGCTAGTGAATTGGGCGCCAAGACTGGGCCATTGGCCGAGAAGGTGGGTATTGGAGCGATAAAGTGGAATGATCTAAAACGGGAGCCAAAAACTGGATTTACTTTTAATTGGGACGAAATCCTTAATATGCAAGGGAACAGTGGGCCGTACATGCAGTATACCTATGCCAGAGCAAAGAGTGTTTTAAGAAAAACAAAAATTGCACTTAAGACCGTCCCCTATAGTATTTCGTTAACCACTGAGGAAGAGGTAATTCTTCGCTATTTATCCCGATTTCCTGAGATTTTAGTTAATGCGGCGGATAATTACTCACCAAACCTTTTATGTGAGTATTTATTTGCTTTAGCGGGAGCATATAACGCTTTCTATAACAAACATAAAATTATTGGAGACCCAAATGAAGCAGGACGGATCGCTCTTACAAAGGCCACAGTCCAGGTAATTAAAAACGGCCTTCTAATTTTAGGAATAAATGTTCCTGAGAGGATGTAGGGGATTGCGTGATATACTTTGATCTGTGAATTATAAAAAGTTTAAGCTTCAGAATGGCTTGCGAGTAGTGATCATTCCCATGCCAAGCCTTGAGAGCGCCACAGTGACTGCTTGGGTGCGCGTCGGTTCGCGCTACGAATCGGATCGCATTGCCGGCATTAGCCACTTTTTAGAGCATATGGCTTTTAAGGGTGGCAAGAAATATAAATCTGCCAGGGAGGTTTCGGAGCTGGTGGATTCGTTTGGCGGGGAGTTTAATGCCGGGACCCACAAACACTGGACTAACTTTTACGTCCGGGCACGGAGCGAAAACATGGAGGAAGCGTTTGATGTTTTGAGCGATATGCTTCTTGCCCCACTTTTAAAGCCCGCGGACATAGAACGCGAGCGGGGAGTAATTATCGAGGAGATCGGTATGTATGAGGACACCCCGATCGCTAAAATAGGGGAAATTTTTGAAGAGGTCATCCATGGAAAAACTGATCTGGGACGGGATGTGATCGGTACAAAAGAGACGGTCTTAAAAATCAATCGACAAGACTTTGTTGAGTACCGAGATAAGCATTATAACTCGGGCAATATGCTAATTACTATATCAGGAGGGATCACTGAGAGCAAGGCTAAATTGCTCGCCGAAAAATATTTCGGCGGTCTTAAAAAAGGGAATAAAACAAGCCATAGCAAGTTTTCGGCCACCCAAAAAAAACCACAGGCGTTATTGAAATTCAAGAAAACCGACCAGGCGCATTTGATCCTCGGGTTTGGAGGAAGCGGCTTTGGGCATAAAGACCGTTTTATAGAATTTGTCTTGATGACTATCCTTGGGAGCGGGATGAGCTGCCGGCTATTTACCGAGGTCCGCGAGAAGCGAGGGCTTGCGTACTCTATCCATGGTGATATAGATAAATATATTGATACCGGGTATGTATCGGCATATGCGGGGGTGGCGCCAGCGAAAGTGGACGAGGCGATAAAGGTGATTTTGGGAGAGTTTTATAAAATGACTGGCGGAAATCATGGAATTAGCGAGCAGGAACTAAATAAAGCGAAAGAATATATCAAAGGACGGACCTCGCTTTCTTTGGAGAACACCAGCTCGGTGAATGGTTTTTTCGGGGTCCGCGAGCTTCTAATTGAGAAAATTGAAACTCCAGACCAGATATTTTCTGAAATTGATAAAGTCACCGTAGAAGATGTTTCTCGCCTAGCCAAAGGGCTTTTTGGGCGGGAGAAACTAAATCTTGCGGTCATTGGCCCTTATAAATCTCAGGCGAGGTTTGAGAAATTATTGATTTAGTTGTAAGCTTTCCTCATGGAAAAGACGGTGGTCTTGGTAAAACCCGATGCGCTTCAAAGGGGGTTGGTAGGGGAAATTATCCAAAGATTTGAGAGAAAAGGCATGAAGCTTGTTGGGATCAAAATGATTACGTTTGATGATGAGACACTAGATGAGTGGTACGAGCATCACAAAGGCAAGGATTTTTTCGCTGATCTTAAGAAATTTATGACCTGGACACCGATAGTAGTCATGGTTTGGCAGGGTTTGGATGGGATTGCTACAGTTAGAAAGATAGTTGGAACTACAAAGGGCAGAGAGGCAGAATCAGGGTCAATCAGGGGAGATTTTGGGATGAGCGGCCAGCAAAACCTGATCCATGCTTCGGACTCGCCAGAGTCAGCCAAAAAAGAGATAAAGCTAATTTTTGATAAAGATGAGGTATTCGAATATGAATCAGCTTCAGAGTGCTTGATTTACTCGAAAGAAGAGACAAAAAGCTAGTAATTTACTTTATCAACGATAAACCAGCCGAAGCTGATATCTTCTGATACTGGAGTGAGCGTTTCAACCTGGAAACCGTAGCCGCTTTCTTTTTCGGTCACCACAAGCGGAGAAAGAGTGGGCGAGGTGGGGGTGACCATGATGATGGAATTTGCGGTAACTAGCTCGCTTGGGATATATATCTCAGTCTTACCCTTGGTAATTATCCCGCTACCGGCGGATTCGCCGCTAACATTATATTTTTGGGCCGTAATTTCTTGAGCGGTGACATTGCCCTTTTCGTCGATGCTAACTAGCCCATTCATGATCTCGATCGACCCAAGCCTCCCGGGCTGAAGCTCCAGTGAGCCCACGGCATCAATCTTATTGTTGAGGCCATCAATAATTAACGTCCCGACCGAAAGCTCGCCGCTTATCGAGACGTCCCCAAGAACAGCGCTCCCACTTACCGTAAGGTCAGTGATCTCTGATTCAAGATTCGTACTAATTTGAGTATCAATTTGTTCTCCTTGTTGGTTTTCAAGATTATTGACTCGGCTTTCAAGCTCGATTATCCGCTGAGCCATCCTGGTCATGACCCCGCCGAGCTCTTCTTCCAAAGCTTCAATCTCTTCACTTGGGGCGCTAACTTCATCCTGGGCGATAACTTGTGAATCGAAATATCCGCCGAGAGCGTCCAATGTTATTGGTTCGGTGAGTAGTGATCCAGATTGGAGTGTACTGATACTTTTTGATCCACTCATCAGTAATTGGCTAGCTCTTGTCCAGTCGCTTCCGATCCCGCCGTCCCAGTAGCCCGTCTGGACAAAAGCCATGACTTTACCCTCATTATAGACGGCAGCGTCGGTTACGCCATCTTTGTTGTTGTCGTGAGTGATGAGCTGACCAGAAGCTGAAGCCTCAGCTGCGACTTGGCTTAAGTAGGCTTTAAGTTCTTCTTCAGTAAACTTAACATCTGGGGTTACCACATCGACTATGGTCGAACTGCCGTCAAAGTCTTCCATGGCGCGGCCTACAGAAATACCCGGATTCACGCCCTTCATGGCATAGCCAGGCTTAGAAGCGGGGACCAGGTAATCACCTTTCTTAATTGGACCATTTTCTAGAGTCACTTTAACTGGTACTCTGCCTGCCAGAGCTACCTGAACAGTCTTAGCCTGGCCACTTTTGACTGCGCTGCCATCGGCATTGGTTGCTACGCCAGCAGTACTGCCATCTTCATTACCAAGCACCAGTCCAGGTTTGGTGGCGATGATACCAATAGCGTTCCTATCTTCTTTGCCTAGTGATTTAGTGACGGAAATATCATTAACTGTATCAATACTAACTACATCTCCCGCCTCGGCAGTGAGGTCATAAGTTTGGTAGTACTCTGCCAAGTCGGCGCCGATTGGTTCAGTATAGGGGCCGATGGCCAGCCACTGCATGGTTACAGCCCCTAGATAGGTAGTATATGGGGGAATACTGATATAACGATTAACATTAAAAAAACCAGGTTGAGCGCTGGACACGTAAGCCCGCATATCCCAGGCACTCGTGTCAACACCGCTGACAACGTAGTGGAAACTGATAGGGCTCGTGACCACCATCGGCGTACTGTCAAAAGTAATGCCGTAGTAAGTAGTGATTGTTTGACTGGCAGGAACAGCGCTGGCGGCTGGCAGATCAGTGGTGCCGGTCCTAATCACTTGATTTTTTAGTACGTTACCTGAACTATCGAGGGCTTTAACAGTACTCTGATTAAGACTATCTACTTGGTTAGTAAGGCTAGCAGTTTTTCTCAATAGAGACTCCCCAGTGTATTCTTTCCAGTAATGAGTGTCTGAGGTGATAAAGAGCTTGTTAGTACCCAGGGTTTGGATGGCGGTAATATCATCATAAGTGGCTCCCCAGGCGGTGCTGGTATCATCAGTCAGGCTAGCGGCTCCGTTATAGTATTGTTTGCCAATAAATTGGTAATCGTTTTGGCGCGTGAAGGCAAAAGCGCCGCCGCCATCAGAGCCGTCATTGTCGCCGAAGTAAGCATTTTGCCCTTCCATAAAAATGGCTTTAGGCTCAATCACTCCCGGGTAGACATTTTTCAGGATCCTAAAGTCTGAGGTGGTGTCGGGAGTAGTGGCCCAATTTGGAGTAATAGTTAAGACGGTGGCCGTGTTTGACTTAACAGTTCGATATTGGCCAGAGCCGGTGCCGCCGGTGATTTCTACCATCTCACCCACAAACTCATTAGTCTTCCAAGCCATAGAGGAATCGCCGATGGTTGAAGCCGAGTAGTCGGTGGCATCAGCTACACCAGTGTGGAGCCAACCCTTACCGCGGTTCATTATTGCCTGGATTTCACTTTGAGAAAGGGCTTTATCATCGATGATAAACAAGTCATCCATGCCGCCGTCAAAGTCGGCGGTGGTGGCGCCGGTGACTCCCTGAGTGCCAAGATAGAGATTGATCCCATCTGTAGGTCTGGCTCCGGCCAGGCCGGTATCAACCAGCTGACCGTTCACATAAAAACTGCCCTCCGATACATTATCTGCAAAAGTAAAAGCTACATGGACCCACTCATCAACTGGCAGGGTTTGGGTGCTGGTCATGTTGGCGCCATCGTCATAAAATGCAAGAATGCCCGTAGCTTCAGAGTAGTAGAAAATCCAGCCATCACCCGTCGCGTTATAGGTACCCATGATGCCTTGGGTGGCTTGGACGTCGGCTGAATCAACTTTTAGCCAGCCGCCCATAGTAAATGAAGCTCCGAGGATTGGCACGTCGGCGTCGGCAACAATGAAGTACTCGTTAGAAGCATTGTCAAAGTCCAAGGCCGAGTCAGCTGTCCCTTCAGGCCCGACAATCAGGGTGGGAGTGCCGGAAACAGAAGTGCTGTCGGCGCTGTTGCCGGAAATGTCGGTGGCGGCCGCGGCATTATCAAGATCATAAAAATTGTTATAAGTGCCTGATAAAGTAGAGTGGAAAATACCGCCTCTCTCTACAGTGCTTCCGTCTGCATCAATTTGGAAGACGTCAACTCCGGCGCTAGAGCCGTAGTAGATCTTCATAGCCCTATCTTCATAGACCTCAAGCGCATATTTCGTCGAGCCGGGGTTGGCTAATATTTCCGGGGTGGTAGCGGTAGTAAAGTTCTGGTCAGCGGCGGTCACATCAGCAGTATCGCTTTGAATATCGGAAAAGACCTGGAGCTGAGTGGCAGTCTCGTTGGTAGCGATTAATTCACCGCCGGTAGTCAATCTAACATTATTAATATCATCGGTTGCGGCGCTGGTGTAGTACTTTCTGAGGACATCTTCCTTTGCTTTGTTAGGATCAAGAATATAAGCACTGCCGTCGGTCGCTAGGGCATAGTAGGTGACTCCGTTAACTTTAGTCACATCAAAGTCATTAACGGCGTCGTCTCCAAGGGCAAAGTCAGTATCAGTGTTGGTGGCATAAGAGTTAGTACCGTTACGGCCGGCGATGTTCTGGTCGGAAGTAGAGCGGTTGACGGCGTCATAGCGAATCAACCTATCCAGCTTAAAGTCGATAACAAACAAACCAGTATCGCCAGAGCCGCCATTGGTAGAGACAAAGACCTGGCCGTCTTGAGCATAAATCTCGGTAATTACCCCTTCAATTGCCTCGGCGGTGGTGCCGACACCAAATCTCATCCACAAGTTATTGGTGACTTCATCAATGATGATGAGTTCGGTGGAGGAGCCAATGATGACTGCTTTTTCTGGGAAGGCGGCTTGTTCACAACGGTCATCAGAGCCAGAAACATCGCACTCGACCCCCGCAGAAGCGTCAAGTGCTTCGGTGTACCAACTACTTGACTGAGCAGTGATGGAGTTTGTCCAGGTCCCGCCATCGGAATCCTTGGAAGTATCATAAGCGAACATGTCATAGATAGTGCCGATAGAGGTGGTAATTTCAGTTTGACTATCGAGAATAACGTCGCCTTTGATAGTTAGGTCGGCTGGGTTGGTTGAAGCGGTGCCGATGTTCACATTGCCATTATTGGCGATGGTAAAGACTGAAGTGCCGCTGGCGCTGGCGGTCAAGATATCATTACTTCCGGTTTCATTTAGAGTAACGAGAGCGTTTCCTATGGCTTGGCCATTTACTGTCAATAGGGAACTGGATGAGCCTGCCGTCTCGATATTAACATTCCCAGTAAGGTCCAGGTCGCCGCTTTTATTAAGTGAGATATTTTCTGCATTAATCGCGAGATGTCCGGAGCTCGAGAGCGTTTCACCGATGATTGAAAGATCACCAGCCTGAAGAGACGATCCTGCCGTTAAGTGGCGTGCAAGGATGGTGTCATATTGAACTTCATTGGAGAGGATGAGGTAGGTTTGACCAGCGCTTGCCCCACCGCCATCAATGTTTCCATATGCTCCAATCAAAATATCATCATATCCATCTTTGTTGACATCTCCGGCACCGGAGACTGACCAACCACTATTATCACTCGCAGCCTCTCCCAAAAAACTGGCATTGGCAGCAGACAGGTCAGTATCCATCGCCCAACCAGTGGCTTTCCCTAATATGAGGTAGGTCTGACCCGCACTTGCTCCGCCATCTTCATCTGCATATGCCCCAATCAAAATATCATCATACCCATCCCCATTGACGTCTCCTGCGCCAGAGACAGACCAGCCACTCCTGTCACTCGCATCTTCTCCCCAAAAGCTGGCATCGACTGCAGACAGACTGGTATCCATCGCCCAAGCAGTGGCTTTCCCCAGGATGAGATAGGTCTGACCTGCGCTGCTTCCTCCGGCATCATTCCCATACGCTCCAATCAAAATATCATCATACCCATCCCCATTGGTGTCTCCGGCACCAGAGACAAACCAACCACTATTATCGTTCAAAGCCTCTCCCAAATAGCTGGCATCAGCGACAGATAAATCAGTATCCATCGCCCAACCAGTGACTTTCCCTAATATGAGGTATGTCTGTCCGGCATTACTTGCTCCATTGTCATTTTGATATGCCCCAATAATGAAGTCATCATACCCATCCGCATTGACATCTCTAGCACCAGAGATAGAAGTGCCACTCCGATCATCTGCATTTTCTCCCCAGAAAGAGGCATCAGCTGTAGATAGACTGGTATCCATCGCCCAAGCAGTGGCTTTCCCTAATATGAGGTATGTCTGACCTGCAAGATTTCCTCCCTCTTCATCAAAGTTTGCCCCAATAATGAAGTCATCATACCCATCCCCATTGACATCTCCGGCACCGCTGACTGAAACTCCACTTTGATCATCTGCGTCTTCTCCCCAGAAAGAGGCATCAGCTGTAGATAGACTGGTATCCATCGCCCAGCCTGTGGCTTTCCCCAGGATGAGATAAGTCTGACCTGCAAGATTTCCTCCATCATCATCTCCCCATGCCCCAATAATGAAGTCATCATACCCATCCCCATTGACATCTCCGGCACCGCTGACTGAAACTCCACTTTGATCACCAGCGCCCTCACCTCTATAGGAAGCATCGGCTGCAGATAAATCAGTATCCATCGCCCAGCCTGTGGCTTTCCCCAGGATGAGATAAGTCTGTCCGGCTTGACTTGCTACATCGGCATCTAGATATGCGCCAATCGCCATGTCGTCATAACCATCTCCATTAACGTCTCCAACGTTAGTGACAAAATAGCCACTAGAATCACCCGCGTCCTCTCCCCAAAAGCTGGCATTGGCAGTTGAGAGGTTCTGATCCATATCGTCAGCGTTTGTAACGGTTCCAATATCATAGGTGTTATTTGCGCCAGGGAGGAGAGTGCCGTCGTTTGTTATCGTGAATCGTGTTGTCGCCGACGCGCTTGCTGTAAAAATGTCATTGCCGCCAGTGTCATCGAAGGCGACAAGAGCGTTCCCTCCAGAGTATCCAGTAACTTCTAATCTGTGATCGGGAGCGTCGTTGCCTATTCCAACTCTGTTTGCACCAGCGTCTACGAAAAATAAATCATAAAGGGAAGTCCCTCCGACACGGAAGTTAACATCTACCCCTTGGGCATTGACAATTATTTCAGAAGAGTCCACCCCTTCTATTAGAAGTTGACCTGTTGAGTTTTGAATCCAGGAATCTGATCCATCATGGTAGAGATGCAAATCATTACCTGCCCCGAGCCTGAGCCCCGCAGTTAACCCATCGGCTAGAAGATCAAGCTGCCCATTTGTATCAAGGCTGGCAAGCATTGTAGATCCATTGTTATAAATTGTTAACGGATCGGTCAGAAGTGGAGCAGTAACTAAGTTGTTGTATCCAATCACAAGGTCTCCTTCTGCATCAAACCCTGCTCGCTGGTATCCTCCCTGACCTACCCCTAGCATCCATTCATTGACTTCGGGTGCGGTAGGATTAATTAAGATTGAGGCTTCAGTATAAGTTGTGTCGGCTGGGTCGTAGGTGACGACCAGTTGCCCGAGGGAGGAGAGGGTGGCGCTAGTATTGATATTGTTGACATATAGATTGTTCCAGTAGAGGAGAGATGACCCAAGATCGGCTCCGGAATCAACACTGGGGTTAACAGCCCCGCCTGAGCCAATGGAGAGGATGTCGGTCGTGGCATCATAGGTAAGCCCGGTGTCGCCGGCGATCGTAGAGGTGCCGGTCCAGTAAGTAAGCTGGTTTGCAATTCCAGTACCGCCAGTCCCTAGCCCTTCGGTTGTCCAGGTGCTTCCATTATAGACATAGAAGATATTATCGTCGCTATCCCAGGCGATATATCCCTCTCCGGCAGCAGGGGCAGTAAGTGATGTACTTTGAGGTAATTTGAATCCTTGTGCAGCAGTATCATTGTGTAATATCGCGGATAGATCAAGTAGGGCCCCGTCGGCTAAAGTGATTGAAGTGGAGTAGGTCGTGGCACCTGAAAAGGTATATGCCCCCGAGGCGGTATCTCCGGAATTGAAAAGGTATTTGTCGTCAAGTGTCACCTCACCGCTACTTACTCCGAAGTAGCTATCGCTAAATTTAGCAATTCCCTTGTTGTCGGTACTGGCATCCTCTCCGGCGATGGTGACTTGATTGGCGGCGCCTCGGGTGATATCAATCCCTTCTCCGGAAATAAGATTTAGGATCGCTCCATCAATTAGGGCGTCTTGAGTTGTTCCGTCGGTGGCAAACGACCATGATGTATATGTATCGATCCCAGTCAGGTTGGATCCATCTCCGAAGACTGCACCGGTTACTTCTAAATCTCCCGAAATAAATAAATCATTGGTAGCATCCATGATGTCGGAAGTCGGAAGTTCGCCTTCATTTGCAAAAGCGCTATAGATATTTGAAGTAATTCCTCCTACTGAGAGACTGCCACCTATAGTAACATCATTTTTTAGGTTTGTAGGTACGTTTACATTAAAAATTATGTCTTCTGAGGAGATAGACTCGGCTAAAACCCTCCGCTCTTGATATGAATGCTTGATTTCGCTTAAAATACTGCTCCTATCTCTGGAATTTGGGGAAAAGATTTCAAAAGCATAGTTTTGCAGGGAAGTGGTTCTTAGTATAACAAATAGTATTAAAGCAATACAGAAGGCGAGTGCATAGCCTTTTAATACTCGTAAGCTGATGTTGCGATTTTCATTAATTTCAGAAGCAGAAGTCGTATCTAGCTCATAAATACTGGGGTTGGCATGCGGAGCCGGTATAGTTTTTGCCCTATTTTTCGAGGTTTTATAGGCCTTAAGGTCATTTAGCAGATATCTTCGGTGATTGCCAGTCGTTCTTTGTGGAATTATTTTACCCTCAATTTCCCATCTACGAAGAGTCTTTTTACTAACTTTTAAAAACTCCGCAGCCTCAGCAATCGTAAAACTGTGATTGGTCGATTTATCGTTCAGCAGGTTCCTCATTTTGGCAGTATTTAATAATCTTGGACATTTGCTTCAAAATGTCTAATATCATTAATACAAAAATTACCCAATTTGTCAAGCACGAAATAAGGGAGGCTTATTTGTGTCAAGATAGAGTTTCTAGCTTGAATTCGAGCGAGCGATGTAATGGGCTGGTATTTTGTGCTATACTGAAAAATAAGTGTTAGGAAGTACTTTAGCAGAATATCTTTGCAGTGTAAATGCGGTAAATATAAAAGCCAATAGTTTTGATTACCGCAAAGCTAAATTATTTCCGCAACTATATATTTGAGGCAAGCAGATAGATACTGTCCATGATAAACAAACTGACCACTAGTATATTAAAGGCAAAATTACCGCAAGTAATCTTGATATCTTTTGTTATATTTTTAAATGCCAATCCTGTTTCGGCTCAGATTGATGCTTCAGGCGTAGCTTTTTCACTTCCAATTGATTTCGAGGTTTCTCAAGGTGATTTGCTTTGTGAATCCGATAGTAATTACAAATTGTGCGATTTTGAGTATAGTGCGGATATGTTTGGAGTGGTAGTAGATGCTCCTGCGGCGGAATTTGAAAGCAGAGGATTAGAAAATGCCAAACTAATAATTACTAAAGATAAGGCTCTTGTTCGAGCGACAGCGATCAATGGCCCAATTGAGATTGGAGACCTTGTCACAAGCTCCGAAATTGTAGGCCTTGCCCAGCTTGCAACAAGAAATGGCTATGTATTAGGGACCGCACTCGAAGCGTTTACTCCCGATAATCCTGAAGATACTGGCGAGATCCTTGTCTCTTTAAATATTCACCCATCTACTGGCTTGGGAAGTAGCGGGACGAATCTTGTCGCGGCCCTGTCCCAGGGCTTAGCATCCCCGCTATTTGAGCCATTATCATCCCTTCGCTATATATTAGCGGCTATGATGGTTTTAATTTCGTTCACTCTAGGTTTTGTATTTTTTGGAAGAGTGGCCAAGACTGGAGTAGAGGCAATTGGGAGGAATCCTTTGGCGGGACGAATGATCCAGCTCTCCGTAATTTTTAATATTTTGGTAACAATTGCAATATTGTTAGCAGGTCTTGGAATTGCATACTTAATATTGGTTTTGTAATACATTGATATGTTTTTAAATAGAATTATACAATTAGTTAGAGGTAGAAGAGGCCCTGTCGGCCCAAGCGGGAACGTCCAGTCGCCAGTAATTGTCTTAGTTCTTGATGGTTGGGGAATCGCCCCGCTGTCTCAAGGGAATGCAATTAGCTTGGCAAAGACTCCAAACATGAGTAGCTACCTGAAGTATTTCCCTCACGGTGAGCTGATCGCGGCCGGCGAGTCTGTGGGGCTCCCTGCCGGTGAGGCTGGAAATTCCGAGGTAGGGCACTTGACTATGGGGGCAGGTAAACCAACTCCTCAGAGTCTGACAAGGATAAATCGATCTGTTAAAGACGGGTCGTTTCATAATAACGCCGCTTTTTTGAAGGCCGTAAATCATGTCAAGGTGAATGGATCAAAGCTCCATCTCATGGGAATGGTAGGTAGCGGAGGAGTACACTCGTCAATTGACCATTTTTATTCTTTGATTGAATTTTGCAGACGGAACCAGATGAGCAATGTTTTTCTCCACCTTTTTACTGACGGGAGAGATGCCCCTCCGAAGGAAGCCGATAAAGTGATTGCCGAGCTTGAAAAAATACTGGCTTCGGCGAGAGTGGGCAAGATCGCGACATTAGCCGGCCGCTACTACGCTATGGACCGCGATAAACGCTGGGATCGCACCAGAAAAGCCTATGATGCCATCGTGCTTGGGAGGGGAGGACAGGCGGTTTCAGCAGAGGAGGCAATAAAAAGTTCTTTTGCCCAGGGCGTGACAGACGAATTTATTGCTCCAGTTGTGATTATGGAGGGGGGGAAGCCTGTGGCGACAGTTGACGATAACGACGCCGTAATCTTTTTTAATTTTAGAATTGATCGCCCAAGGCAATTGACGATGGCTTTTGTTCTTCCTGATTTTGAAAAGATTGAAGGAATTGAGGTGGAGGTGGCCCCGCACGAGGAAAATATTCCTAGAAGAAAGAAGGAGTTGATTAAAGGACCGACTTTTAAGCGAGAGAAATGGCCTAAAAACCTCTATTTTGTAACAATGACTGAGTATCACCGCGATTTTCCGGTTAGCGCAATTGCTTTCCCTCCCTTGGTCGTAGAAAATCCTCTTCCTAAAATTCTCTCCCAAAGTAGTATGAAGCAGCTTTGTTTAGCAGAAAGCGAGAAAGAAAAGATGGTCACTTTTTATTACAATGGGATGCGCGCAAAGGGGTTTGAAGGCGAAGATGCGGTTATTATCCCGTCCCCAAAAGTGGCTACCTATGACAAAAAGCCGGAGATGAGTTTATTTAAGATTATTGATGAGTTTAAGCGTCAGATAGCAAGGCGCTACTATCATTTTGCATTTGTAAATTTTGCCAATGCCGACATGGTTGCTCATAGCGGGAACCTGAAGGCTTCGATAAAGGCTTGCGAGTATATCGATAAAGCGGTGGGGGAATTTGTAACTGTTGCCTTACAATATAATGCGACGGTGATCATTTCGGCTGACCATGGCAATGCCGAAGACTTGCTGTCTTATCCTAATAAGTCTTTTTTCTTCACAACCCAGGAGGGCACCACCAATACAGAGCACTCTGCAAATCCTGTTCCAGTATTAATTATCAATAATTCCCTGCGCGGGAAAGCTGTTACACTTGAGAAAGGGTCTTTGGCTGATATCGCGCCAACGGTACTAGGGCTATTTGGCCTGCCGGTGCCGCCTGAAATGGAGGGAAAAGATTTATTAAAACAATGAGCGATTTTATGACGCGATTACTAATTATTTCCGGAGCAGTCAATATACTTCTACTTTATATAGCAGTGAGTTTATTTGCGACAGTGAGAATTGTGAGAAAGCGGTACAAGAAGTTAGCACGAAGCCATGTAGTCTTAAAGTCAAGAAGCAAATCTAGAAAGATTATCAGTGATGCGCGCGACACTGCCCAGAAGATCATCAATGAAAGCAGGCTCTACCGGCACGAGATCGAGGCGAGCGTGGAGGACACTATCCGAGAGGTTGTCAATAACGGACTTAAAGGCGCGATCGAAAATGCTTCGGGAGCGATAGAGAAAGGGATAATTGAGGAAATATCGAAATCAAAGGCGATGGTTGACAAAGAGCTTTTGGAATATAAGGCCAAAAAGATAAATGAGATCGATCAAAAAGTATCTGAAGTAACTAAAAAGATACTTAGAGATACTTTAAGTAAGTCATTGAGTGAGAGTGACCAAGAAAAGCTTATTTTAGATGCCCTTACCAAAGCAAAAACCAATGAGATTCTCTAATATACTTAGCCTTATTCGTACCTCAAGTGAGCTTGCTCTTTTAAGCACTGAGCTCGGGGATTTACGTGATGAAGATTTTCAAGGGACTAAAAAGAGTGATGTAAGGATGGAAACTCGGGAAGCAGTCCGTAAGGATTTTGAAGCCAGTAAATTGGAAAAGGATCAGTTTTTTAGTGAGCTTGAGGCAATTCTTGATGGGATGCCGGAGCTCGTATTAGAAGTTTCAATTCAGCCGGGCGAGGGATTAATTGAAAAAATTTACGAATGGCTTTTGGGAAATATGGAGAATAAGGTGATAGTTAATTTTGTAATTAAGCCCGAGCTTATCGGAGGAGCAACAATATCTTTTCAAGGAAAATTTGGAGATTATTCTTTATGTTCGGTGCTTACCAATGAAGGATTTTAATTATTATCTTAACAAGTTTGGAGAGATAGGGTTTATCGAGGAGTCTTTGAGCTCGGTAGTTTATGTTGAAGGGCTGCCTGAAGTACGCCCCGGGGAATTGGTGATATTTGAAACAAATGACGGCGATAGTAAAATCGACCATGTGGGCCAAGTGCTATCACTGACCGTGGAATACGCAGAGGTGCTTCTTTTTACTAATGAACAGATTAATGTGGGAACGAAAGTTGCTAGAACTGGGGAGACTTTGACCATGCCGGTTGGCGAGGAGATGATGGGGAAGACGATCGTGCCTCTTGGAAGTATGGTAGGGGAGGAACTAAAGCAAATTGATACAACCCCGAGTGGGCTATCGGCTCGGTCGGCAGTAAATAAACCGCTTGTTACAGGTGTCACCATAGTTGACTTGGTGGTTCCTTTAGGGAAGGGACAAAGGGAGCTTATTATAGGCGATGGTAAAACTGGTAAGACCATGTTCTTGTTGCAGACGATGCTCACTCAAGCTCTCTCTGGAACGATCTGCATCTATGCCGCTGTAGGGAAAAGACAGCAAGATACCAAAAAAGTTGAGGAGTTTATTAAAAAAAATAAAATAGAGAAGAGCTGTGTAATTATTGCTAGTGACGCGGCCGATCCAGCGGGACTGGTGTATGTAACTCCGTATGCCGCTATGAGTGTGGCAGAGTATTTTCGGGACTTGGGCAGGGACGTCTTAATTATTTTGGATGATCTTACTACGCACGCTAGGTATTACCGGGAAATTTCGCTTCTTTTGCGAAGATTTCCTGGAAGAGATGCCTATCCTGGGGACATTTTTTATGCCCACTCAAGGCTTTTGGAGCGGGGAGGATGCTTCAAACTTGGGAATAAGGAAGTCTCGATCAGCTGTCTTCCCGTTGCTGAAAGTAAGCTTGGGGACTTGTCCGGGTTTATCCAAACAAATCTTATGGCGATTACCGACGGGCATATATATTTTGATCGCGACCTTTTTAACAAGGGGTACCGCCCGGCAGTGAGCCCGTATTTGTCTGTTACCAGGGTCGGGAGGCAAGCGCATATCGATATCGTCCGCGATATCAGCCGGGAAATTTCGAGCTTTTTAGTATCGCAAACCAGGATGCGGCAGCATATTAGATTTGGGGCGGAGCTTGGGGAAGAGGTACAACAAAAGCTTGCCCTGGGGGAGCAAGTATCGGTTTTGTTTGATCAAACTGTCGCCTATATTGTCCCACTGGAAGCGAGCATATTCATGTTTGGAGCACTTTGGGCAGATATCTGGAAAGGGTTTGATAAGGAGGCAACAAAGTCTGAGATAGTTAAAGTAATCTCTCGGTATAACAAAGAGAAATCATTTAGAGATATGGTAATTAAGCTAGTCAATGAATCAAAGACGCTTTCTGAGCTTAAAACAAAGATTGCCAGTAATCCAGAGATGGTAAAAGCAAACTTGTCCCATGAGTAGAGGCGCTGATAATACAATTAAAGATTTGGAATCCATGAAGGAGATGACTCAGGCATTGGCGGAAATTGCCGCCAATAGGATGAGAAAAACCAGAAACTCTGTTCTTCGTAGCAGGGAATATATGGCGGAAATTAATGGGATTTTTGATGAGGTGAGGGCTTCTTACAGGCGTGCCGCGGCAAAACTCCTAAAAAGACGAGGTAAAAAAAAGGGCGGCGAATTAACCTTTTTGGCTCATAATGGAAAGACCGTTGCCGTACTAATCTCTGCTAATGCCGGGCTTTATGGAGAAATAGTCCATAACACTTTTAATTTTTTCCTAGAGAATATAAAGGGCGTGGATAATGAGGTAACGATTATTGGGAAACTTGGGCAGAAGCAATTTTTGGGCTCAAATTTGAAGTTGCCATACACATATTTTGACTTTCCAGATTATGGACTAGACAAGGAACTTTTGGTTGGGATCATTGAGCACTTGGTCCAGTATGAAGAGATCCACTTTTATTATGGTAGGTATATAAATGTGGTTAGGCAGGAGCCAACCAGGTTTAATCTCTCTGCTCAGACCCCGCTGTCGAAAGATATCGGCGAGAAGAAAGAGGTTGCAAAATATATCTTTGAACCGAGCTTGGAGAATATTTTGATGACCTTTGAGTCGAAGATTTTTGGCTCTCTGATTGAGCAGACGATTGAGGAGTCCCAGCTCGCAAAAAATTCTTCCCGGATTATGTCCATGCAGGAGGCGAGCGACAACATCGCTGAAAATATTAAGAAAGAGAAAATTGCATTTTTGCGTATGAGGCACAGAGTACATAATCAAAAAAGACTAAATTCCCTGTCAGGGATGTCGTTATGGAGTAGATAGAATGAAAGGTAAAGTAATAACAATAAGGGGGCAAGTAGTCGAGGTTCACTTTAGTAAAGAGAAGCCTAATATTTTTGATGTTTTAACTTTAGAGGAAGATAAGGACTCGTGGCTTGAAGTGCACGCATCGGCGAGCAAGGATTCCTTTTACTGTCTGCCGCTTGCGCCAGTCCAGAATTTTTGGAGAGGAGCAATAGTGGTGAGGCGGGCGATACAGATAAATTTCCCGGTTGGAAAGGAATTGTTAGGTAGGGTGGTTGATATCTTTGGGAGACCCCTAGATGGTCTGGCTTCAATCAGCACTAAGGAGTCTCTGCCGATTCATCGGATTGATGTCGCCCGCGGAGTGCTTACCGGCCAAGAATTACTGGAGACAGGGATAAAAGTAATTGATTTGTTTGCGCCACTTATCAAAGGAGGGAAAATGGGGCTCTTTGGAGGGGCGGGAGTTGGGAAAACAATGTTATTAACAGAAATACTAAATAATATTGTAAGCAGACAGCCAAATACTGTGAGTGTTTTTGCTGGGGTGGGAGAGCGCGTGAGGGAAGGATATGAGCTTCATCAATCGCTTAAGGAAAGTGATGCCCTTCCAAAAGCATCGCTGGTTTTTGGTACTATGGGTGAGCCTCCGCCTGTAAGATATTTATCGGCTTTCTCGGCGGTGACATTGGCGGAATACTTTAGAGATAGTCTGAAACAGAATGTACTATTTTTTATTGATAATGTTTTTAGGTTCGCCCAAGCCGGTAACGAGCTTTCTGTTTTAACCAACAAAATTCCGTCTGAGGATGGGTACCAGTCTACCCTTGATAGCGAGATGGCTAAATTTCACGAACGGCTTATTTCAACGAGCGACGCAAATATTAGCTCGATTGAGGCAATTTATGTTCCCGCGGATGATATCTTAGACCACGCCGTTCAATCGGTTTTCCCATATCTAGACTCGATGCTGGTTCTATCCCGTGATGTTTATCAGCAGGGGATCTTGCCTGCTGTTGATATTTTGGAATCAAGTTCATCTGCCTTAGACCCGACTATCGTGGGAGCAGACCATTATAATGCCGCGATTGAGGCCAGGGCGCTTCTTAAGCAAGCTCAGGAACTTGAGAGGATTGTTTCTTTGGTTGGGGAGGCTGAGCTTTCTCAGGGCGATCGGGCAGTCTACCAACGGGGCCGCCTTCTTAGAAATTATATGACCCAGAGTTTTTTTGTCGCTTTTAAACAGCGAGCTAAAGAGGGAAATTATGTCCCGATAAAAAAAACTGTTGAGGATGTCCGCCGCATATTAAAAGGGGAAATGGATCAGATCCCAGATGAACAATTGCTCTTTATTGGGGGCCTGGATGATGTGAGCACTCAAAATGCCGGAAACAAAGAAGGAGTTAAAAGTTAAAGTAGAAACACGCCCAGAAACTATTTATGAGGGAGTGGCGTATTCTCTGTCATCGATAAATGATGTCGGTAAATTTGATATCCTTCCTAATCACGCCAATTTTATTTCGATTATCCAGGAGAGGCTTGTTATCAGAAAAAAGGACGGAAGCACACACGAGCTGCCGATCAATCAAGGGATCCTCAAGGCTTCAAATAATGAGGTGAAGGTGTATCTCGACTAGCGTAGTGTCGGGGTGCTGGGAATTGAACCCAGTGTCTCTGCGTCCCGAACGCAGCGTGTTACCGATACACTACACCCCGCTTCCCATGTTTAGGCCTAAAAGTGCCCTGTTAACTTAACTTGTTCATTATACAGTATGCCTGAAATATTGCAGAGAGATAGACTAATCTTATAGTCTGAGTTCATCAACGAGTTATCCACAATTTCTGGGTACAATTTTTATATACTTATAGTTTGTGATAGTTTAGGGAGTTTAAGAAAGTAGGTTATAATTATTTATGTTGGGCAAGCTTTATGTAGTCGCTACACCGATTGGGAATTTGGGGGATATAAGCGAGCGGGCGATTAAGACACTAAAAGAGGTGGATTTAATATACGCTGAGGACACTCGTGTTACAAACAAATTGTTAGATCACTTTGAGATAGATAATCATGCTTTGTCATATCACCAACACAGTCATGATTCTAAGAAAGACGAAATTTTGTTGAGGCTATTAGCAGGGGAAAGTATTGCTTTGGTAAGCGACGCTGGGACGCCAGGCATTAGTGACCCAGGGAATGAATTGATAGATTACGTGATTTCAAAATCTGAGCTTGAAATTATTCCAGTTCCCGGTCCATCGGCAGGAATCACCGCGCTTTCAGTGTGTGGGTTTGATGTAAATAAGTATATATTTATTGGGTTTATGCCCAAAAAGAAGCGTTTGAAATTGTTAAAGTTTTTAAACGATTCGCGATTGACTTTTGTGTTCTATGAGTCGCCGCATAGGATCATTAAAACGCTTAAGGTTATCAGAGAAAATCTTGGTGAGAGGCGAGTATTTGTCGCTCGTGAACTTACCAAGATGCATGAGACCCTCTACAGAGGAGAGATTGATAAGGTGATCAAAGATCTTCAAGCTTCCACCCTCAAAGGCGAGATAACCGTAGTGGTCGAGAAACCATTATAGTTTGATGTGTCCCCGGGAAGAGTCGAACTTCCATTTAAGGTTTAGGAAACCTCCGTTCTATCCGTTGAACTACGGGGACTCATTATAGGAAACTTACTATCTCAAGCCCAGCCAGTATAAATTAGTGGGTGAGTCTTGTGCTCCTAAATTCGTTAGGATCAATATCCTATTGGCACTTGAGGAAGAGTAGGCATGGGGGAAGCTATAGTTCCCACTAAAGACAGTGAGGTTATTTGTGCCGTCGTAATCCATTACTTTTATTTCGTTCTCCTTAGGGGAAATAAGGTTAACTGAGTTTGGGAGCCAGTGAATTATATCATTAGAAGTGCCTACCTTGAAATTTTTATCTTCCTTAGTGTCGTATACATATGTATTGCCGTCAGTGATCTCTCTTTCTTCTTTTTGGGTAGAGGCTCCCGGCAGAGGATCAATGAAACCTTCTGGGATGCTTGCGCTTCCACTTGCTGTATAGAGGATCCTGTCTTCATCTGGAGAAAAAAGAATACCCTTCGCACTTTTTTCAAAAATTTGCGCGAGCTCATCAGGAAGCTTTTCTAGGCGAGACTCGATTTGTTTTTGATTTTCCTCTTCCCAAGCACGGGAGATATCATTTAACTCAGTGATGATATTAACCAATTGGTTTTGAGGGGTGTATTTAGACGCATCCAAAAGAAATGCCCCCTCAGAGGTAGTTAGAAGGATTTCGCTTCCATTAGGCGACCATTCCCAAGTAGCCTCAGTGAGATCCCCATTGGTTATTTGGCGCGAACTTCTATTAAATCCTAGAGGCAGATTTACAGTTTCAATGACCCAAAGCCCTGCTTTTTCCCCGTTATCCCCGTTTGGGGCAATGGCATAGGCGATGCTGGTAAGGTCCTTATTAGATACTGGATTGATGGCGCCTGAAAAGGTAAGTGCGCTTAAGTTGGGTGCGGTGGAAACTAAAAAAGCGTCAACTTGAGTAACCTCCTCTTTGGCAACTTCAATCGTTTTTTGCCAGGTTAGAAATCCCTCTTTCTTAATTTCTACTGCATGAGGCCCCGGGGACAAGCTAATAGTTGCATTTGTGGCGGTTTCAAGCTTCCCATCCACGTATACTTGGGCTCCATTGGGCTCAGAATTTGCAACTAAAAGTCCTTTGGGTAAAAGTTCCAATTTTTCTGTATCAAAACGATATCCTCTAGCAAAAAGTATACCAATAGTCCCAAACACGCCGATGATTATTAGTGTGATTAATATCATGAGTAGCCGCACTTTTGTCATTGGATATATTATACAATTAAGTTTCCTGATAGGCTATAATGCGCATGATGCGGAAGAAATTGGCGATTGATCTAGGCACAGCAAACACCTTAGTTTGGGTAGCAGGAGAGGGAATAATTGCAAATGAACCAACGGTGGTTGCCGTTAATGCCGAAGATAATAAGGTTGTCGCTGTTGGCGAGGAAGCAAAAAGGATGCTTGGGAGGACACCTGAGGCGTTAATTGCTTCAAGGCCGATGCGGGAAGGAGTCATCGCTGACTACCAGATCACGAAAGTGATGCTCAAGTACTTCATTAATAAAGTGTACGGGAGATTTCAGCTTTTTAAGCCTGAGGTCATGGTTTGTGTCCCGGCAGGTTGCACCCAAGTGGAGCGAAGGGCCGCGCTTGATGCGACCCTCGAAGCTGGGGCGGCGCGGGCTTACTTGATTGATGAGCCCTTGGCCGCGGCAATTGGGGCAAATATCCCGGTCTCTGCCCCAAGCGGGCATATGATCGTGGACATGGGAGGGGGTGCCGCTGAGGCTGCTGTGATTTCTCTGGGGGGAGTAGTGAATCACAAAAGCGTCCGTGTGGCAGGGAACAAGGTGGATGAGGCGATCCAAATATATATCAAAAAGAAGTATAATTTGATAATTGGCGATCAGACTGCAGAGGATATCAAAGTCAAGCTTGGCTCCGCCACTAAACTTGATAAAGAAGAAAAATATGAGATCTCAGGGAGGGATTTGGTTTTTGGTTTGCCAAGAAGCGTTGAAATCACTTCAACAGATATCACCGAGGCCATGCGGGGGACTCTTCTTCAAATTATAGGGGCAGTTAAAGCCGTTTTGGAAGATACGCCGCCGGAGCTTGCTTCAGACATTATCGATAAAGGGATTGTGATGAGTGGTGGGACTAGTATGTTAAGAAACTTTGATAAACTAATGACAGAGGAAACTGGCGTCCCAAGCCATGTTGCCGATGATGCGCTTTATTGTGTAGTAAGAGGGACGGGAATGGTATTGGAAAATATTGAGGTTTGGAAGAATAGCATTACCACGAAAAGATAGCCGATAATAATTGTACATTGAGAGCTAATATTTTGGGTAATCATTCAGGCTAATGGAGGAGAATTAGCCTTAAATTTTGAGGTAGTTTTGTGAACGTAAATGCTTAATTTACAGTTATTGTAAATATCTACTACAACTTATAGTTAGTGTAGGTATTTTTAATGAATCTATCGCTACTATCGGATAAAAAATTTTGTCGTTTATGCATGGAAAACTAGAAAAAAATATGAATTTATCGTACACAGAAGGCAAAGGGTATGGTAAATGATAGAAATTTGCTGTGAAAATAGGCGTAGCTTGCAGAAATCATGATTAATAAAGACCGAAAAATAGTCAAAATATTAAAAGTAAATGTTTCTAGCATTCGAAGGAGTCAAGTGCTAGATGAAATTCGAGGTAGCCTCAAAAAAAATAAGAAGATTTTGATAGTGACCCCAAATCCCGAGATAATGGTTCACGCTCAGGGGAGCAAAAAATTGCTTGTTTCTTTAAATTCTGCAGATATTTCCATCTGCGACGGGATTGGTTTATTATGGGCTTTAAAGCTGCTGAAAAAAGAAGTTCCAGAGAGGTTTCGAGGTAGGGAACTAATGATAGATCTCCTTAAAATAGCCAATGATAGCAAGTTAAAGGTATATTTCTTAGGCGCATCAGATAGTGTTAATCGTAAAGCCGTTAATCTGGCAAAAGAAAAATATCCAAAGGCAAAGATCCTTGGCGCTAGCGGGCCATGGTTAGATGATCAAGCAGATCCTGTAACTGATTTTTATAATAAGCATGAGATTGAAGTAGTTAATCATATAAACGATCAGAAACCGGCTATTTTGCTTGTTGCCTTTGGCGCACCAAAGCAGGAAATATGGGCCCATAAGTGGAGGAACAATTTAGATGTAACTGTTATCATGACGGTTGGAGGAGCTTTTGATTACTTTGCTGGTACAGCAGTGGTACCGCCAATATGGGTGGCGAGAGTGGGCTTAGAATGGCTATGGCGCCTTCTTAGAGAGCCGCGAAGATTTAAAAGAATAATTAATGCTTTAGTAACTTTCCCGTTATTAGTCTTGAAGGAAAGATTTTTGGAATAGGTTAATAGACCGATAATTTGTAGCGGGTGCTTATTGAAAAAATTACTATAAGCACCCTGCTGGTTACCAATACAGTCCAAACCAGCGCTTCTTAACCACCCGGAAATACTTGGTGGTGAAATCGCTATTTGGAACTACCACTTCGGCATATCCGCCAATATAGCGTATACGCGGAGCGCCGGACCGGTCTATATTACGCACTTCCCAGATCTTTTGGGATAAAGGCCAGTCATTCTTTTTTGGAAAGAGCACGGCAGAATGATGTTTTCTGGTTCGAATGACTAGTATCCCCACTTTTGGGAGAATGCGTTTCTCGCCCCTAAACATTGTGTTCTCCTTAATGTTCCAATGGTTATTGGGAGGATTGTAGTATATGTAGGGTTAATAGTCAATATTATGGGATGTATGCCGGATGGCGTGGTTGACTTGCCACCCGGCACAATATAGGTTAAACAATCTTGAAATGTTTCGAGCTAATGTAATTTCTGTGTAGCTCAAGACAATTGCCCAAGCTATCTGCGAGAGTTAAGGTGCCAGTAAGTTCGTTTATCTCTATGACCACATAGATCCTATTCAAACGAATGAAATCGCATGGTTCTTCAAGATTTAACGGCGCGATGTTAACAAGCATCGTGCCTTCTTTCAATCTCGGATTTAGATCTGTTAAAGGTTCCATTTCTAGCCTCCCAGAAATCTGCTTTCGATAGGTGGGATTATATCATCCTGAGAGTTCGTGAGAGAAAGGTTTTGTTATAATCTGAGAGCCAATGAGAGATATTGAAATAAAATTACCAAAGGGTACGAAAATTCCAAACCATGTCGCCATCATCCCTGATGGTAACCGCCGCTGGGCAAGGGCAAGGGGACTTCACACTTTGAAAGGCCACAAAGCAGGCTTTGAACGCGCCGTGGAGCTAGCTCGCGCCGCTCGCAGGATGGGAGTGCATACGGTGACTTTATGGGGGTTTTCGACTGAGAATTGGGATCGCACCGAGGAGGAAGTGGGATATCTCATGAGACTATATGTAAAGTTAATCAACGATTATCTAAAAGAAGCGGATCAGGAGAAGGTGAGATTGGTACATTTGGGAAGGAAAGATCGGTTGCCAGAGTTTTTGGTAAAAAAAATTGTAGAGGCAGAAAAGTCCACTTTTAATAATCATAAATATGTTGTCAATTTGGCGATTGATTACGGCGGGCATGATGAGATTATCCGTGCCGTTAAGGGGATGATCAAGGATGATATCCCGGAAAATAAAATTAACAAAAAGCTTTTTGAGAAATATTTAGACACTTGGGACCAGCTCTATCCTTATGTTGATTTACTGATTAGGACTAGCGGAGAACAGCGGACAAGCGGGCTGTTATTGTGGCAGATGGAGTATGCCGAAATGTACTGGGAGGATGATCATTTTCCCGATTTTACGCCTGAAAAATTAAGAAATGCAATCCTTGATTACTCATGTAGGAGAAGGCGTTTTGGAGGGAATGACAACGAAGGGCACTTTAAGTTTAAACCAGAGGTGACAGCCAAATTGGAACTAGACTGGTGGAGGCTTGGGAATATCCCCGAGGGCACTAAGTTTAGGGAATATGCCGCGGCCCATATCCGCGAGCAATGGGGAGTTTCCAAATCATTGGCTAAAGAAGCCGGAGGACACTTGGTCCTTGCGACACTTGCAGGGGAGAAAAAGCACTGGAAGGAGGCCGCCGTAAGCCTTAAGAGATTTTATAGATTGATCCGGGATGAAGTGAAGCTTGCCTTTGAGCCGTCCCTGGCCGCTTCTCTTGGAGTTAAACTTTGGCAGAAACCGGATGAAGATACTCAGAGGAAATTTATCGCCGAAGTCTACCGGATCAGTGATTTCCAGGCGGCAAAGGCGGCACATTTGAGGTCCCTTGCTTCTAAAGAGAGAGTTCTTGCCGAAGCCGGGGAGGGCGATGAGCATTGGCAATTAGCAAAAGAGTATCTTCTGGAGTATTACAAAGCCCTCAAAGATCGAGTAGCCTAGGGATTTTTATGAAAAGTGGGGCTTGACGGCTCTGTCCCTGTTTGTTACTTTGTGATTAACTTAAGATTATTTTGATGGATAAAAAGAAGATTAATATTAAAAGTCTCCCGGATCTCCTTACAGTACGCGAAGTGGCAGAGCTATTAAGAGTTTCCCCTTTGACGATCAAGCGCTGGGGAAAGCGCGGAAAGCTCCCGCCGATTAGGATCAATTCTCGCGGGGATAGGCGCTATAAAAAAGAAGCGGTTTTATATCTCCTGGGAATTCAAGAAAGCTAGTTTACTTTAGGGCCTTCATAGTATAATTAGCCATGCGCAAGTTAGTTATAGCACTGTTTATATTTTGTTTAGCGTTTTTTAGTTCTTCGGCGGTATCCGCCCAGCAAATTGGCCCGCTATTGGAAACTGAACCCACGATCACTCCGCGCCCGGATATTACTCAGACTACCGAGGAGGTCGCTGAGCCTTTGGGCAAGCTTTTGGAGTCACAAAAGCTTGGGGCGGTCTGGCCATTTAACCCGATAAAATATGCCATTCGCGCCTCGGTTGAGGTGGGGGTTGCTCCGACTACAGTAGTACTCCTCCTCCTTTTGCCGGTAATCGCCGCCTTTATCGCCGCAGCGAGGCACATTATTGGTCTTCGAGGTTTTGGAATATTTTTACCGGCGTCGCTTGCAATAGTGTTTTTGGCAATTGGGCCGGTCTTGGGGATACTTCTTTTTGTTGTGATCGTTGCGGTTTCGACCTTCTCGAGGCTAGTCCTTAGGAAAGCTAAGGTAAAACTACAGTATTTGCCCAGGATGTCGCTTTTACTCCTTCTTGTTGTCATTGGGGTACTAAACATCTTGTTTTTGGCGCCGGTTTGGAAGTATCCGGACTTAACAAATGTCAGTATTTTCCCAGTTTTGATACTGGTGCTCCTGGCGGAGGACTTTTCAAAAGTACAGCTGGGAAAAAGCGCCCGCACCGCGGTCACCCTCGCAACGGAGACTTTGATCCTTTCACTTTTGTCCTATACTTTCTTGATCATGGATCCATTGAGGGTGTTTGCGCTTCTTCATCCTGAGTCGCTTCTTGTGGCAGTTTTGGTTGTGGATTTGGTACTTGGGAAATACACTGGCCTGAGGGTAGCTGAATACTGGAGGTACCGAAAACTTCTTCGAGGCAAATAACCATGAAGGCATCAGCAATATTAGGCTTAAATGCTCGTACGCAGCTCTTTTCTTACTCGCATAATAAATCTCACGGGAAGGGAGTGGCCGCTTCAAAGCTATGGACTTATCGGGTCCTATCAAAGGTTGGTATGCCGACTCCTGAGATTTGCGCTAAGTTTATAAATCCGGGAGACATTTTAAATTATGATTGGTCGCGGCTTCCTTCAGCCTTTGCCTTAAAACCAAGTCGAGGACTGGGGGGAGAGGGGATCATTGTCGTCAAAAGAAGGGCCAAGGATGGAAATGGGTGGATGACCACAAGTAGGGAAAGGGTAACTGCGGAGGACCTCAAACTTCATGCACTAGACATTCTTGAGGGGGCGTACAGTTTGAATAATGAGCCAGACATTGCCTTGGTGCAGGAGTATGTCGGGCGGCATAAGGCATTTAAGAAATATGCTTACCGCGGGACGCCTGATATCCGGGTAATTGTTTTTAATAAAGTGCCGGTGATGGCAATGCTAAGGCTTCCGACTAAGGATTCCGGAGGGAGGGCAAATCTTCACCAGGGGGCGCTTGGTGTCGGGATCGATATCGCCACAGGGATCACAACATATGCGATTTGGTATGGCGATTATGTCAAATATAAGCCTGGCACAAAACGCAAGCTTCATGGGATAAAGATCCCAAATTGGACAAAAATATTGGAGACTGCCGTGAAAGCGCATGAAGTGGCAAAGCTTGGATATGCCGGCGTGGATATCGTCATCCATCCAAGCCGCGGACCGATGATCTTGGAACTTAATTATCAGCCAGGTCTTCAGATCCAGCTTGCCAATAAAGAGGGCTTAAGAAAACGCCTCGAGAGAGTTGAAGACCTTAAAGTACGTGACCCAGAGCATGGCGTACACATCGCAAAAGCTTTGTTTGCGGCAAGCTTTGCCCATCGGGTGAGGCCGAAAGATGAAATAAAGACCATCTCGGCACTCGAGGAAATTACAATTAAAGGGGTCGCGAAGGGGCAACGCAAGAAAGTGATGGCAAAAATCGATACCGGGGCGTACCGCACTTCAGTTGAATACAAAATTGCTAAAGAATTAGGGCTTCTCAGAAAGGAAAATATCTTTTTGACTACCCGGAGAGTGAGGAGCTCTTTAGGAGTTACCGAAAGACCAATTATAGGGTTCACTTTTTGGCTTGCCGGAAGGAAAATAAAAACTTATACTTCCGTAGCCAAGCGTGATAGGCTTCGCTATTCTGTAATCATCGGAAGACGTGATCTCAGCGGGTTTTTAGTTGATCCGTTAATTGAAAGTCATACGGAGGAGGCAGAAAAAAGAGTAATAGAAGCGGTAAATAAAAAAGATGGAAAATAACTTATTGATAGTGACCGGCGGCCCGGTAAGTAAGATTGAGCCGTTTGTCGAGCAGGCTGGGAAACTCGGGGTAAAACTCACGATTGCTTCATTTTCTGATCTTGAGTTTCAAAGCGGTGGTAAATATGAGCTGAAAATATTGGGTCGCGACGTGCGTGGATTTGACGTATTATATATTCGTTTAGTCGGGAAGCGCTTGGAGGACGCCACGCTTCTGGCGCGATATGCAAAGGAGAAAGGCTTAAGGGTAGTCGATAAACATTACGGCAGTGCTCATATGATGCCGGTTTCATTAAGCAAGGCAATTGAGCTTTCGCTCCTAATTGAGAATAATATCCCCACCCCTGCGACTTATTTTGGGAGCTTAGAGAATATTAAGAATAAAGCGGGAGGGGTGGTCGGGTTCCCATTTGTCCTTAAAAGCACCTCCGGTAAAAAGGCGCGTGAAGTCTGGTCGCCAGAGACCCACGAAGAATTGGATGAATTGATGAATAAGCTTGCTAAGGAAGAGAAAGAAGGGAAGCGTTTTTTTGCACAAGAATTTACTAAGGCAAGCCAGAGAGTGAGGGTGTTTGTGCTTGGGGATAGGGCTATTGGGGCAATTACCAGGCCTACAAAGTGGAGAAAGCGGTTTATAGAGAAAGTTAATGGAGAATACCCGGAGGGGGAAAAGAAGGCTGTTTATCCAGTCCCTGAAAAGTATGAGGCGCTTGCTGTAAGAGCGGCAAAAGCAGTAGAGATAGACATCGCCGGAGTTGATCTTGCCGAAGATGAGAATGGTAAGATGGTTGTCTGGGAAGTAAATTCTGCTCCTGCCTGGAAGGCGGTTTCCAAAGACACAGGGATAAATGTGGAAGAGGAGATATTAAAATGGATTCTCAAAAAGTAAAGAAAATCTATCAGAAAAAGTTTGAAAAGCATGGGGTAGACCCTAAAAGTCTTTTTTGGGCAAGGAAAGGGGCCGCTCACCAGCGCTTCAGACAAATTTGGGCTGAGGTAGATTTTAATGGTAAATCGGTATTAGATGTTGGCTGCGGTTTTGGGGAGATGGCCAAATTTTTAGACAAGCGCTACAAGATTAAAAGCTATACGGGGGTGGACATCGTCCCGGAATTTATCGCGGAAGCCAAAAAAAACTTTCCCCATCACAAATTTATTGCCTGCGATTATTTTTCCAAGCCTCTCTCTGAGAAATTTGATGTGGTGATGGCAAGCGGGACCCTCAATTCAAATATAGAGGACGGCATGTCCGCCAATGGGGCGGGGAATATGGATTTTCGCAAAAAGGCAATTAAGGCCATGTTTGAGCATGCCAATATAGTGTGCTCTTTTAATATGCTTGGGGGTCATCCTCAGCCGGAAAATAGGGACGATAACCATGTCTGGTATGCTGATTCGTTGGAAATATTAGAATATTGCATGAGCCTCACCAGGCGGGTGATTTTGAGGCACCACTACAACCCTAAAGACTTCACGATCTTCATGTATCCGGTGAAAAGCTAGGGGAATTTATCATCTTATAGTATAATAAATAAGTTCAATAGTGATAGGAGAAATTCATGAACTTTGAAGATTGGCTGAAGGAGTTTGTAGAAACCGGGAAAGTTTGGCGAAATGGCCTGGTGGAGGTTTCGCTACAGTTTGTGTGTTTTGGAGCTGATTTCAGAAATCTTTCTGATGAAGGGATAGCCTCCCTCAGGAAATATACCAATGAGGGCAAGGCTTTGGGCGTGCGCGAGGTCTGGGGTGGTAAATTTGATGCTTATAAAGCCTGGACTAAGCAATTTATCGCAGAGTATGAAGCCGAGCATGGGATTGAGCTGCCGGCGCTTGTGCCGAGCGGGCGGAAGAACTCGGGGATGATCCAGTTTTTTGGCGAGCTCACCGCTTTTGCGGCAGGAGTAATGTCTATCTCTGAGTTTACGCTATTTATGGAGGCAAGAATTCTAAACGGCCGTCTCTGGGAAGAAGGGCGTAAAGATGAGCGTGTGCGTGTGAACGTGCCGACTTCCGATAAGCCGATCTTGTTGTCGTCTTTCCCGCCAAGCTTCCCGCTCGCGGCCTGGGAATTTACTGCCGGTGGTGAGAGATTCTCTCGATTTTACCCGCCGGCAGTAGTTATTAGGCTTGCTTGGCTACCCACCCCGTTCCTTTCAAGATATCATTGAGGTCAGGATTGCCATCTTCATGGTCAATTGACCCTACTAAAATTTTTGCTTCGTGATATTCCTCATCAGGCGTTTCGTAGCTGACGATGAAATCACCAAACCTCTCCTCTGGCCCGTGCGCAGCGGATATGTTCCGATATCCCTGCGAGGCTAACCAATAGGCGATTACACTCTTAATGCAATCTCTATCCAACATTTCAAACCCTCACTTTACTAGCCGATGGAAATATTCTACCAGATTATTTCAACTCGACTGCGGCTCCGGCTGTTTTTAAAGCTTCTTCTGCTTTTTTAGCATCTTCTGCCTTGGCATCTTTGACAATTTCGGATGGAACTTGCTCAGTCATATCTTTGGCTTCTTTAAGTCCCCAGTTTTGATTAATCTCACGAAGTGCTTTTATGACAGCAATCTTGTTTGTGCCTGCACTAGTCATGACAACTGTCTTTGTGGCGCTTTCTTCATCTTTCTTTGCTTCGCCCTCTGCTGGTGCTCCTGCTGGCGCAGCCATTTGCGGGACGACGGCTGAGACTCCGAGTTTATCTTGAAGTTCTGTGACTAATTCACTAAGCTCCAAAACACTAAGTTTTGAGATTTCATCAACTAATTTTGATACGGCTTTTGATTCTTTTTTATCTGCCATGTTTAGTCACCTCCTTTGTCTGCTTTTGATTTCAAAATATAGATTAATTTCTGTAAATTTCCTTCTAGAGTGCCGACTAGTCCATACATTGGCCCAGCAATTGCACCCACTACCTGTCCGGCTAGTACCTCGCGAGTAGGAAGCTTGCTTATGGCCAAAAGCCCTGTTTCATTTAGAAATTTCCCCTCAATGATCCCTGCTTTGAGTTTTGGAGCTTCAAATTCTTTGATAAATTTACCAAGAGCTTGGATGGGGCTAATGGCATCTTCATTTGCAAAGATAAGTGCGGTTTGACCGGTGAGAATGTCTTCACTTAAAACTTCATCGCTAATTTCGGCTTTTTTTCCAGCGAGGTTTATGAGAGTGTTTTTAGCGACGATCATTCGTGCTCCAGCTTCGGTGAGCTTTTCTCGAAGCGTTGAGAGGGCGCTCATCCCCATCCCGGAGTAGTCAACCATCACGAGAGACTTGGCCTTTTTAATATCACTGGCCAAGTTGTCAACAGCTTCTTTTTTTTCTTGTTTTATTTTAGCTACAGGTGCCATATTAATGCACAAAAAAACGCGCCAAAGACGCGCTACTTACCTCGGCGAGATTTACGTTATGAAACGACTCGCTGTCTTTGGTAAAGGTAGTCTAGCAGATTGAAAATTACTAAGCAACCTCAAGCTTTACCGATGGCCCCATGGAGGAGGCAAGGTAGGCGTCAGCTATCTGATTTTTGGTCACAGCTTCAATGATCGCCTGGGCATTATTTACCAAATCAGCTTCATCCCAGCTAACTTTACCAATAACTGTGTGCATAAGCGGGGCCTTCTTTTCAGTTTTCAGATTTATCGTATTTGCGGAAAATTTCTTAATTTCTTCTTCGGATTTTATTAGGGTGCCGAGCTTTGGATTTGGCATGAGTCCTTTTGGCCCTAAAATGTGTGCAAAAGGGATTAATTTAGGCATGAATTCGGGCATAGCAAGGAGGATGTCAAAGTCGATTTTTCCCTTCTTTAATTTCTCAATTGTTTGCTCATTGGCTACTTCCACCCTTTTTTTACTAGCTGCTTTAGGTAGCTGTACATTTACGGCTAAACCACTCTTTTTTACTTTAAGATGCATTTCTACCGATCCGTCAAAGCTTGAAAACGATGTTTCTTTAACTAATTTTATTGCTTCGCTGAGGGAATATTTTTTGCTTTTATCGATTTTGGCTTTAGCCGCCTTATATTTGGCACCGCGTACTTTGGGAGGGCGGACGCGCTTCTCGGGTTTTTTTTCTTCCGTCTCAACCTTTTCGATAATTGGGCCAGCATCCATCGCCTTGACCCGTTCGCCGCCCTTGAGGCCTGCGATGCGAACCTTACTCGTTTTGTGCTCTTTTACCTCTTCACTGATTAGTGTAGTCTTTGTTTTACCCATTTTTAATTTTTACCCCCATGCTTCTTGCAGTCCCGGCAACAATCTTCTTGGCCGCTTCAGTGTCTTTAGCATTTAAGTCCTGTATTTTGGCCTCGGCAATTTTGGTTAATTGCGCATCTGTGAGCTCTCCGGCGGATTCGCGGGGAGTGTGGCCGGAGCCCTTTTGGATATTTAGCTCTTTTTTGATCATTTCAGAAACTGGGGCAAGTTTAGTTTCAAAGTCAAAGCTTCGATCCTCATAAATAGTGATAACTACGGGGACAACCTCGCCTTTTTTATCAGCGGTCTTGTCGTTATATGCTTTAACAAATTCCATGATGGCCACGCCGTGCTGTCCCAATAATGGTCCCAGTGGAGGAGCTGGTGTGGCTTCACCGGCTTTTAAGTTTACCTTTACGATAGTTTTTACTTGTTTTGCCATAACTTGCTAGTTTACCAGCTCTTGATATTAATTTCCAATTCTGGAATACTTGAGGCATGGCAGAGGACAAACAGGAACAGCCACAGTTTGATAAGGAGGAATTTTTTGAGAGCTTGAAGACAATGTCCCCAGGACATGAAGAGGCTGAAGATAGAGAGAAGGCGAAAGAAATGGACATAATGAACAAATTGAATGTAGTGGGTATTTACTATAATCCCCGTATTCAAAGACTTGAAAAAGAAGACGTAGAACGAGCCTTGGAGATACTTCGCAATCAGCATGAGGGTGGGAAGTATGTTGATGAAGTTATTGAACGATTTAGAACTCTTACTGAATTCGTAAAGCCTAAACCTTAGCTACTTGGAGAAAATCCAAATCCACTGGTGTTTCGCGGCCAAAGATACTTACTAATACTTTTACTCTTCCTTTTTCTTCATCTACTTCGTGGATTGTCCCCAAAAAGTCCGAGAACGGACCATCAGTAATTTTAACGGCTTCGCCAATGGAAAGCTTGGTCTTAAATCTCTTTGCGGGGGTAGAAACGAATTTTTGAATATTGCTCACTTCGCCTTGCGAAAGGGGCGTGGGCTTATTGCCGACTCCCACAAATCCGGTTACTCCGGGAGTAGTTCTAACTGCAAGCCACGTATTGTCATCCAGAGACATTTTGATGAGTAAGTACCCTGGGAAGATTTTCTCTTTGATAGTGGCCTTTTTGCCGCTTCGCACGACTACTCGGTCTTGGGTGGGGACCAATAGCTCAAAAATGTTTTTCTCAAGTCCCATGGACTCAACTCTTTGCCTTAAAGTTTCGGAAACGCGCGCTTCATGACCGCTTGCGGTGTGGACGACATACCATTTGGCTTCTGGGTCGCTTGTTTCGCCAATAACGATGTGGCCCGGGATTTTTTTCTTCCCGGTCCCGCGCTCGCTAACCCCGTGATCAGAGAGATCTGCGGCTTGGGCGAGCGGAGTTTTTATTTCCTCCTTCTTTTCGACTGGTGCGTCTTTTATATTTTTCATCCTGAAATTATTGTTTCAATTAACTTGGTAAAACCAAGATCAAGGGCGGTGAGATAAAGTCCAACAATTGCCGAAATTAATAGTACTGTCGCCGTAAGCTTCACGACCTCCTCGCGTTTGGGCCAAATAACTTTGCCCAGCTCAGATCTAACTTCGCGAAAATATTGGAATAAACCACCCACAGTGAGTGATTTTATCAAAAACCCCGTCTCTTTTCAAGCTCGATCTGGTGTCTGATGCGGTACTTCCTCTCTTTTCTTCTTTCGGAGTCTTTTTTGTGGCGTTCGCGGTCCCTTAGTTCCAATAAAACACCAGAGTCTATAATCTTTTTACGAAATCGGGAAATCAAGCGATCGTCGCTCTCTCCCTTTTTCTTTTTGACTGAAATCAATTAGCTTCGCCTCCTTGTCTGTCATAAAAAACACACTCCTTGGGGGTATTATACCAAAAGGTGCAAGGGGGCATTAGGACAGAAGCAAAGTAACTAGGGAGAGGATCACAAAAGCGGCGAGCCAGGCGGCGGTGAAGGTAACCAGTTTAAGGGCGCGTCTTGCCTGGTGTTTTTCCCAAAATAAAATTACTGAATATCCCAAACCAATAAGGGATGAGATCAGAGCGGAAGCGATAAAAAGGGATAGAAATACGACTGGACCCAAAAGATTATTCATGGGGCCAAATATTTCATTGCCTTTCCAAAAAATCACCCCGACAAGGGAGCAGTAGAGGATTATCCCCAGCGCTTGTAGAAAACCAATTTGCCAAAGAGTGAGTTTTTTCATTTCAGTTCAAATGTCACTGTTGCTGTTTGATAAATTGACGAGCTTCCAGGCTCGACCGGAGTGCTAGTATCAGCCGAGCGCGCTTCCATTAAAGGATAGATTGAGGGAGATGACCCTTCGGTAACAGTGATGACCTTTCCAAGTTTTCTGTCGCTTGCTTCGGCAATTTTCTCGGCCTTTTCCCGCGCGTCATTAATTGCATCTGCTAAAAGCTCGGCCTGCTGGGTGTTGGTATCATCAAGCCTGAAATTTGGCCCATAGACATCTGTCGCGCCGCTAGCTGACAAAAGATCGGCTAATTCATCTGTTCGGTCGACATCCCGGAGGGCAATTTCAACAGAATTACTGGCTCTCCATTGCCCGGAAGTGGTTCTTGGGGGATAAATTAGCTCCATCATTTCGTCCTTATTAACGCTAATGCTTTGTGTTTCTAGGTCGCTATCATTGATCCCGAATTCTTTCAGATCGGCAATTAGCTTTGTCATTTTTTCGTTTACCTCGTTAACGGCGGTGTCTTTGTCGTCATTTTGAGCGGTGACGCCAGCCGAGAAAGAAGCAATTTGATTTCGCTCGGTTTGTTTTGCTTCACCAGTTACGGTAATAGTTGAGGTGGGGAGAAGCTCAACCTTTCCCCAGTTCATTTTGTTCCAAGGGAAAAAATAAATTAGAGCAATTAAGAAAGCGATCACAAATAAGTTGGATAAAAGCCTTTGTTTGCTCACGGGATTATTTTATCATATTATGATCTAGGTATGTTAAGGCCCAGAGTGTCTTTATCAAAGATTAGCCCGGATTGGATGAGGGTCATTATTTATACCACCCCCATTTTTTTCTATTCTTTTTCTGATTCGATCCTTTCCTATTATGCGCCAATTGCAATCCAAGCCGCTTTCGGGAGCGCGATGATAATGGGCTTGGTGATGAGTTTCTCTTCAGTTGTTGGACTTGTGACTGACTTTATCTTCCCGCAGATTTTAAAGGAGATTTCGGCGAAGCGCTTATTATTATGGTCCGGGTTTTTGTCCCTGGCATTTGCCGTGCTTTTGCTTGGGGCAGGTGATAAGCCTTTATACCCGGTGTTTTTACTAGCGATGGCTATCTGGGGGGTATACTACGAGTTTTTGGGTTTTTCGAAGCAGAAATTTATGGGGACCAAGGTCCCCAGGTCCCTTCACTCTGGAGCAAATGCCTTCATGTTCACCATGAGAGGCGTTTCATATACTTTTGGGCCATTACTGGCTGCGTTTATGTTTGGGATAAGCAGTCAGCTTTTGATCGGGGTTTCCATTGCGATCGCTGTAGTTGGAGTATTTTTGAGCATATTTACAAATCACAGCAGGGGAGTTCCGGTGGAAGTAGAAGTCCAGCATGTTCATCTGGGGGCGGAGCTTTCGCACTGGAAGGTGCTAATGGTCTCAGTCTGGCCAATGGTACTTTTGTTTATTGGTTTAGGACTGGTTGACGCCGCCTTTTGGACAACTGGTACGGTACTAAGCCAGAAATTTGCCGAGACGACGGTACTGGGCGATTTTCTGATCCCAATTTATGTACTACCCGCTTTGATCATCGGCCTTGTAGTTGCTAAATGGAATCCAGTCGAGGGCAAAAAGAAATTGGCAACATTATTTTTCTTGTTGTCGGGGATATTTTTGGGATTAGTGGGGGTAATTGAAAGCATCCCGTTGATTTTAGTGATGGTCTTTATCTCAAGTGTCTTATCCTCGATCTCATATCCATTGGTAGATGCGGTCTTTTCGGACTTGACCGAAAGGATGGGGAAGGAGAGGTTTCACTTGATCGGGCTTACAAATTCTGCGACAAGCATCGCCTATATTATTGGCCCCTTGATGGCTGGGTTCATGGCAAGCCGCATGGGGGAGGAAAAAACTTTTGGGGCGCTAGGGGTGATCACGGTTGTGTTATCGATAATTATTTATTTTGCGACTCCGAGAAAAATCAAGCTTTCGCAGGAAAATATTAAAAAATGGGATTAATGACCTGTGGGGAGAGGGGAGTTCCCCACAGGAATTCTATTGCTGACGTGCTTTGTAGATCGCATGGATAATTTCATCCATGTGTGTTTTACTGACAAAGCACTCGGCCGACCCGCGATTTGTTATCACACTAAATCTGGTGTGATTTTCAAATTGATCGATTTTCAGCCAAGCATCGGAATGGTCCTTAAAAGATGTCGTTACATTTCTAGCTAGAGCATCAATGACGGCATCGATTTGGTGATCATTCAGCCCAACTTTATAAAACTCACCATGGGCATTGGTGACATCTATCCAGAGGTATGCCCCATTTCCAGGGTTTTTGTACGGGAGGATTATAATAGATCCACCGAAAATCCCATAGAAAATGTAGCCACAAATTTCTGACATTTTTCCTCCTTGAGATTTGAAAGTTCCCCTCGAGATAGGCCTATATTATACCAAATCTTGCCAAATTCTCATAAAAAACCTATAATATTGCATCAGTAAATTTCGTTCGCAGTTTTACAGATAAGGAGTGGTAAATGTCTGACCAACAAAGTGGTGACGATATCAATCGTGGTGAGGTTAAGATTAATTTGTGGCCCGAGATCAGTCTGCGGATTGGCGAAGAAAGTGTTCCTTTCGGTGACGGAGGAGCGCTTACGGCGTTGGTCATGAAGCATTCTAGTGATATGCCGGTCATGATATCCCTGGGACTTGCTCTTTCTGATTTAGAGGATTCTCTTGAAAAATATGATGTACTTTCGGAGAGAGCTCTTGAAGTCGGGTTGCCCAAGGAGGCTGATAGGTTTTTCGGCGTGGCGGCACAAATCCGCCAGTATCGCGCGGAAATTTCTCTTTTGCGCCATGCCGTGAGTGGTGTAGTTTTTAGGGACATCACGAATGAACAAAAGAGGCAGATCGATGACCTGGAGGAGTCTAACAGTGTCCTTCATGGGGCTTTGGATCGGTGCGAGACGGATCTTAATGAAGCGCTTCGCATTGCGAAGAAGGGCGATCTTGTCGAAACACAGAAGGCGATTTGGGGAATTTTGCAATGGCTAGCGGCCGGACTTATCAAGCCTGATGATTTCGAAGAACCTGCGGGGGATGATGAGCCGGAAGAACCGGTGATTGAAGTCACCAGAGCTGAAGTGGATGCGGTAGCGCCCTCTGAAGTTGGGATCAGAGTTGAAAATCTCGAGGGTGATGATCTGCCCATCGAGCTTGGTGAAAAACTTGATTGGGCTGTTGCCACAGAGCCTAAGGAACCGGACGAGTAGAATTTTTAGAAATTATTTTTATATAAAGCGTTTCCATCGCGGAGACGCTTTTCCATTAATCTTGAGGAGGTCGAAGTGAGCAATGATATGGTGGATACGTTGGTAGAATGGCAACGACAGATGAAATCTCTACAGCGCAATTTGGCATCAAGTAACGATATGTTGCGGGGTGTCAGAGATATTCTTGAATTGGTTATTGAAGATCTTGAAATTGGCGATGAGGAAGATCTTGGAGCGCTGCGTACACGAGTGCAAAGTGTTCGCGAGTTTCTCATTAGTACCAAAGCTAATATCGAATCGGCGCTTGAGCCGTTACCGTAGTCAATAGATAGTAATTTGGGCGTTCTCGTGTAATGCGTGAGGGCGCCTTTTTTGTTTTCTGTTATAGTGAATTATGAAGCTGTCCGGGAAGACTGTGGTGATTGCGGGTGCTAGCGGGGGGATAGGGAATGCCTTGATCGAGCGCCTTGCCAAGGAAGAAGTGTACTTCATATTTATCGGGAGAAGCGAGGAAAAGCTCAAAGAATTGGTTAAAAAATACGGTAATTTGCATAAATATTATATTGCAGATTTCACGAATGAAAAATCTATTCAAAATCTGATCAAGTCCATGAAAAAAGATCTTGTGAAAATTGACGTATTGATTAACTCTGCTGGCATCGGAGTGTATAAACCATTTCCCGATGTGGGCTTTGATGAGCTTCGCGATTCATTTTATATTAATGTCTTTGCCCCCTTCTGGGTGACGCAGGGCCTATTGCCTTTGATGAGAAAATCCAGTTCTTCGGTAGTAATCAGTTTGGGATCTGGGATGGGTATCCTTCCGCGGGAAATGCGTAGCGTATATTGTGCGACGAAGTTTGCACTTCGCGGGATGATGCTGTCTCTGGCGCAGGAAATCCGCGGTAAGCGGCCGCAAATCGTTCTAATTACTTTAGGGAGCACTTTGACGGACTTCGGTCCCCTGACGGTTTCTGATAAGAAGCGGAAAATGTCACGGGGAAAAAGCTATTTCAAGCCGGACTGGGTCGCTGATAAATTAACGAATATAATTAAAAGTGAGAACAGGCTGAGTGAATATCGGATTTTCCCCAGAGGCTACTCCAGCGAGGTTTAGTTAATTTCGCGTCTATTAAGCGCGTCAAATATTTCCTGTCTGCTCATGCCCTGTCCAAGCATTATTTTAGTGTCACTGGGATAATCTTCTGTGAGCGTCTGCCATTCTTGTTTAGTGACTTCTTTTTTGGGCAAAGCCTTGCCAAGGCGTTGGCTGGCCAAGTTCTCCGTATTATGTGCGGCCGATCTGCCTTCATGTCTTGTTGTTACAAAAGATCTTCCAAGGTGTGGCTTTAGGGAATTTCTGCTTTCACTAATCTTGTCTTCGCTCACTAGTGATAAGATATCACACTTGCGTGATAAAATACCACGAATGAGCGCAGAAAGAAATGACAGGGCTGGTTGGCCAAAAGTCGCCATGAACGAAATCGATCCTGAATGGTGGGATATCGTAATGAAAAAAACTTCAATGCCGCTATATAATCACTTGTTTGATCCGAGATTATCTGACGAGGACGACTTCACAATTAGGACTATTGTTTTTCTTTTGGTGGATGATCTTATCGTCCCTCATGAGATTGACAATTATTTTGAAGAATCATTGCACGATGAGCAATTTAGGCAGATAAAAAATATGACGTTTTCCGGTGATAGACGCCAAGGTATTGAAGAAATGAAAAAAATCGTACAGGAGTATACAAGCTGTGTGTTAGGATAAATTTTCTGTGTTAAAATAACTTCAATGAAGTCAGCGAGCAATTTTAAAGGCACTCGTGATTATTCAGGCACGGAAGTCCGCCTTCGGGACTTTGTGATTAGCGAAATTCGCAGTGTTTTCGAGTCTTTTGGTTTCGAGCCTTTGGAGACCCCTGTTTTGGAGCTTAAATCCACACTTACTGGTAAATATGGAGAGGAAGCCGAGAACCTCCTTTTTTATTTAGATAGACCTTTCAATAAAGGCGGGCTTCGATATGATCACACCGTTCCCCTGGCGCGGTTTGCTGCAAGCAAGTGGAATGAATTGCCAAAGCCTTATAAGCGCTATTCCTTAGGGCCGGTTTTTCGCGGCGAGAATCCTCAAGCTGGGAGACTTAGACAATTTGTGCAATGTGATTTCGATACGCTTGGTTCGACATCTCCCCTGGTGGATGCTGAAATTGCGGCCATCACTAATAATGTTTTGAATAATCTTGGCTTGGCAGGCAAGTTTGAAATCCAAGTAAATGACAGGTGTTTTTTGGATGCCGCTTTGAACGAGATTGGCTTCAAAGATAAAAAGGAAAAGGACAAAGCTCTTCGGGCTTGGGACAAGATTGAAAAAATTGGCACTAAAGAGGCAACTAAAAGTTTAGGGAAAGAGTTTCAAAAGATTACAGCGGAGATGATTAGTGGCACTGAAGTATCTGATCTTTTTACATCAAAAAATTCAAAAGAGTCTTTGCAGAAAATTACGGATCTTTTGGATTTGATTAATGATATGGGAGTGCCCGATAAAAATATTCGCTTCAATCCACTGTTGGCACGGGGCTTAAGCTACTACACCGGGCCAATATTTGAGACAGTTGTAAAGGATAGTGAAATTGGGAGTATTTCAGGCGGAGGCCGATATGACAAACTAATTTCTGATCTTGGCGGCCCGGATGTCCCGGCAAGTGGATCCTCCTTTGGGGTAGAGCGGCTCTTGTTTGTTTTGGAAAAACTAGAGATAAGACCAAAGTTTGAATATAGCCAGAGGATTTTGGTAACTATCTTTGGAGAGGAGTTTATGAAGGATTCGGTGAAGACGGCGGATTATCTTCGCGAGAAAGGGCTTATCGTTGAGCTTTATTCCGACTATAGCGATAACATTTCAAAACAATTGAAATATGCCAATAAAAAGAAATTTGATTATGCGGTGATCATTGGCGAGGAGGAAAAAGCAAACGGAAAAATCACCGCCAAAAATCTAAAATCTAGCGAACAGCAACAATTGGCAATAGAGGATTTCTCCAAATTATTGAAGTAATTATTTTGCTTCTGCTTTAAAAATACCATCCCAGTTTTTCGTTAGCCAGACGGCTGGTTTTTTTTGAAGCTCAGAGCATCTTTCCGCAAATATTTTTGAAGGATTGTCATTTTTTATTTTTTTAAATTCCTTGAGAGCATTTTTAAAATCACCGTCTTCGTATAATTTGTGGGCATTTTCAAATTGGTCCAGAAATTCAATTTCTTTGTCGCTTGGCTTTCCGAGCCTTTGGAGCTCGTAAATGGTGATACCTTGTTTTTTCCCTTTGACGGCGACTTTATCAAGTTTTCTTGCTACCACTTTGTGCTTCACTCTTTTGTATGTTGACTCGCTGATAATAATGCTCGTGCCATAGACTTTATTTATTCCCTCTAAGCGCGACCCTAAATTTACGTTGTCGCCAATTAGGGTATAGTCAAAGCGCATCTCACTTCCCATATTTCCTACGACCATCTCTCCGGTATTAATGCCGATGCGTACATCAAACCCGTTAATCCCCTCTTTGGCCCAGAGCTCTTTAATTGATTGAAGTGCCTCTTTCATATCAAGAGCCGTGATGCAAGCCATCAGCGCGTGATCGGAAGTTTTTATCGGAGCGCCCCAAAAGGCCATCACGGCATCACCGATATATTTATCTAGTACCCCGTCATATTTAAAGACGATATCGGTCATTTTCGTCAGATAATTATTTAATAGTTGAGAAAGAATTTCGGGAGCAAGCCTTTCGGAAATGGTCGTAAACCCAGCAATGTCGCTAAATAAAACGGAAATATTTTTTCTTTCCCCGCCTAGTTTTAATTTGTTTGGGTCTTTTAGAACTTCATCCATCACGGAGCTTGATAAGTAGTATGAAAGAGCTTTTTTAATGAATCTTTTTTGCCTGGCTTCGGAGAAATATTTGTATATTATGTCGGCGATTGTTGTTATCAATATTGCAAAAGATGGAAAAATGATATTTTTGATCGCCCCGTTGTCAAAAGACAAAATTACATAGATCAAGAATCCCACGAAAAGCAGTCCGCTGGCAAGAGGAGCAAGAGTGATTTTTATATTAGAGAGTAGTAGTGAAAGTAAAAGGGTAATAATTAAAATTTCTAAGATTGTGAATTCGGAGCTTTCCTTTGATAGGTAATTATTTTCATTAACTGTTTGGATCGCATTGGCCAAAATTTCAACGCCGTCCATGGGGACTCCGGAAGAAACCGGGGTCATCTGATTATCATGAAGGTCCGGGGCTGTTGCCCCGATGAGGATAATTTTGTCTTTAAAAATGTCTATGTTTTCGCTACTAGCGATATCAACGTAAGAATAGCGCTGGTAGCTACCCGGAGGGCTAACAAAATTAATGCGCATAAGACCGTTTTCAACGATTGTTTTGGTGCAGTCTGAAATCTGGCAAATGAAGTGATCATCTATTTCAATATGCCGAGTGATCCCGTCGGTACCGGCGATCGTATTAGTGAAGCCGACCTTGGAGTTATTATTAAGTACTTTAATAGGAAAAAGCGATTCATTCTTTCTTTTCTGAGCCGCCAAAACTACATTGCCAGCGTTATTTATAGCATCGGAGAGAGCCTGATCCTCTGCGGGATCACTTTCTTCTGAGAAAGAGATATCAAGGCCGATAACTTTAGCATCAGTAATTTTATTGATTAAAGCGGCATGTGTGCTTCTCTTCCATGGCCATTGACCAATTTTTTGGATTGAAGCGTCGTCTATTGCGATGATGACAATATCGGAGCTTACTGGCCGGGAGGAAAAGAGAGTATCAGAAAGTTTTAGTTGCCATGTCTCAAAAAAGCCAAGTGTAAACAGTGTTGTTAGAGCAATCCATATTGCCGCTCCTATGGCGAGAGTATGAATTAATTTTTTTGTCATCTGAGAAGCGGTTGCTTTACAGATATTGGTCCACCAGTCACTGATCCATAAGCAGTGGTTACCTTAACGGAGTAGCTTCCGTAGGGCACTTTTGAGAAGTATGAATCTATTTGTGTATCAGAGAAACTAATTCTACCGGTATCAATTACGCCTTTTGCGTTAATGAGTTCAACAGATTTTAGATTCATGAAGTTGTTTCCGAATATAATTAAGGAGCAATTATATTCAAAACAATTCTTATCATCGTGAGATGTAATAATTGGATTGGGAGTTGGTGTTGGTGTCACTGAAGGTGCTGGGGTAGGAGTACTGGTCGGGGTAGGAGTTGGCGTGGACTTTGGGGTTGATGTCCCCAATACTTTTTTCTGGTCATCATAAGTCCCTTCCCCGTATTTTTCATTTAATTCTTCATCTTTTTCTAGGTTAAACATGTACCATTCATCTTTGTCAGAGTATAAGATTGTGGACGGGAAAAGCGTTTTGTTGTTTGTACAGTCAAAAACTAATTTTTTATCAAAAGGGACAGTTGCTTTTTGAGAGAGATTAATACATTCTCCTTCTACCTCGCTTTTTGTGGTGATAATTTTATTGCCCTTCTCGGTAATAATATGTCCATATGAAGTCCCGCGGACAGTCGCTACTAATTTATCTGTTTCGGTTTCATAGGATTCTTTTCCGAGAAGTTTGGCTACCCGTGACCAGATCCCTCCGTTTGTTAATTTTACTTTTGCCTTAAATTCATCGTTGTCGAGATCTATTAGGGTGATCTCGGTGTTGAAATCAAGCCTGGTCACGGACTTATTTACATAAAGGATTTGTGCGCGGGATTTGTCGTCAGTTTTAACAATGGTCCCGGCGGGGATCTCTATCCCGTTTTGTGCTAATTTAAATTCTTTGTTTGGAAGTTTTACTTCTGGAGAACCCTCGAAAATTTCAATGATCGCAGTGGGGACAATGTCTTCTTTGGGAGTTTCGACTATTTCTTCTGCCTGTTTTGGTTTGAGCAGTAAAAATAAAACTATTAAAGCGATAATCCCAGCAATCAGAGAAAATGTTTTTTTGTATTTCTTTATAGTCCTCGGGAAGCTAATTCTCGCCATCTTTGAGGGGATTATAGCACGATCAGTGTATAATATGCGGATCGTTTAGCCCATAGAGAGAAGGAGGTGATTCTTGGGATTTAGTTAACTTCTGGATTTGTTATCCAAGTTTTACAAAAGACTTCATCTGTTTGGTTTTCTACGCTAAAGTCGTGAATACTTTTTGGGTACGGATATCTGCCAATCGAGTAATCTTTACAAAGGGAGTCATTTACGATGTTATAGATCACCCCCGCGTCTCTTGGGTTAGAAATTCTGGAGGTGTTGCCTAAGTTAATTTCACACTCCGGATTATTGATTTTGTCAATAAAAATAATGTTTTCGGCTAGGTCTTCTTGGGCAATCTTACTGCAATCATCAGTGAACATCGCTCCTCGATACGCATAATCGCGCTCTAAGTATTTACTGTTTATTTCTATAATTCCTTCTTTGTTATTGTAAACACCGCTATAGAAAACATATGAATTAAAAATCCCATCCGGGCGTCCCGAGATTACTATTAGTTTTTTATTTTCATTATTTTTTTGAACTCTGGTTATATAGCTTGCTAATACTCTTTCGTGGAAAAACCAGCGCGTGCTTTGTTCGACTGGACTTCGATACCAATAAACAAACAAAAAATAAATTAAAGACCCGGAATAGACGATTGCTGCTGATAGTAAAAATATCTTGGCAAGAAACGGCTTCGCCGGCACCTTGCTCCAACAAAAATAAAGTCCCCATGCCATTATGCCGCTAATCAGGGGATAAGCTAGTGAAGCCCTGTGTGAATAAATGCTAGTTCCTGAGATCTTAATCGCAGTTGGGGTGATAGAAATCGCAATCAAAAGCAAAATAAACATTGCCCTCCCAAATCTGGACGAAATTGCCATTATTCCAAGTATTAGAAATATAAAGTCTGCCAAATAGTAATATCCATGCCCCGAAAGATAGTAGTTGTCAGATGCTCTCTGTCCGGTCAAAAATAAAGACGAGGCAGAAAAGAAGCCAAGAAAACTATCTATTCGCGGGGTAACTTTGTCTACTTGTCGGCCTACCCTCCAAGAAGTACTTCCGCCAAGCTCAATTGTTATTCCCACATTTTCCTGCCGCCCATTCTCTATGTCGGTAAACCTTTTTCCCGCATACGAATTAGAGAGTATCAGTAAATACCCGCCAATCACGATCATTGCTACCAAAAGGAATTGAAAAGTAAACTTTATATTGCGAAATCCAAATTGATATAAATTGTATGAGACTCCCCAAATAATTATTAGCGGTAATATTGGTTTTGCTCCAAAGTAAATTAAAGATGCAATGAATGCAGTTATACCCCCAAATATTAGATTAGATTTATAGGAATTGGGGCGAGTGAAATAGTAAGCGGCTAGACAATAGAATAAATGGGATGCCAAAATAGTGTGCGCGGTTCTCCCGTAGTAAATCGCCCAGGGATTAATCGCGACAAATAATCCTGTAATCATGCCAATCGTGGTACTTTTAGAAAAGTTTTCAAATAACTTGCCTGTAGCAATAACCAACCCAAGAGAGATAAGTACAAAAAATATTCTAGAAAAAGCTAAACCAAGCGGGGAGAAATACATCCACGGAACTTGAATATAAGTTCCTAATTCGCCATATACGCAGTCGCCAATAAATTTGCATTGATCGGTTTGCGTCAATATTCCGGCAACAAAACCTGGTCGCTGAGTTTGAGTTAGAGCCACTGATTTTGCATTTAATATTTCATTTAGTTCATCGTCGTGGCTTATTCCAACCGGGTTTAGATTGAGCCCATACGACCTTAATAGAAGGGCCAAGAAGAGGATAGCGGCCCACCCAAGCAATACTTTCCTAGAAGATTTATTGAGTTTTCTCTTTATACTCTTCAAGTCAGCTTACATTGTATCAGAGCCGTATGGCAGGCCTGCCAGGATTCGAACCTGGAATAAGCGTTTTGGAGACGCTTGTGATGCCATTTCACTACAGGCCTAAGGATTTTGTTATCTGCAATTTTAGCGTATTTTTAGCCTTACCACCACTTTTAAGGTATTTTTCTCTATGTTTTGCGTCATTTTTGTTTTTGTAAGTCTCGTAATATATGAGTTCAAGTGGACGTCTCTTGTCAGTAGATTTTACTTTGCCAAGTTTATGCTCTTTAATTCTCCTTCTTAAATCTGAAGTAAAACCGGTATAAATATTGTTGTCCTTCTTGCTTAATAGTACGTAAACGTAATACACAAATTATTATAGCCTAAAGGATTCGCCCCGCAACTGCGGGGTTGGAGACGCTTGTGATGCCATTTCACTACAGGCCTAAGAGACCCCTATTTTACCATAAAAAAACCCCGCTTTGCGGTATTGCCAGCGGGGCTATTCGATGAACGGTTTTTCCCTATCTTCCTTGATCATGCAGACTGCACAAAGGAGGTCATATGCTTTTGGGCCGATTATAATCCACGCGCCGCATATTTTGCATTGTGCCCATTTGATCCCTTTGTCGATCGCGTCTTGGGAGAGAGGATTCCGTTCGGGGTAGGTCGGCTTTGGCTTAGGGATATTCTCAGTAGCCATCACGAGATCCTTTCTATCCTATCCCACATTTCAAACTGCTTGGGACGATGATACCACAATATTGGGAAAAAAGAAGGGTCCATCCGGAGGACAGACCCTATTCAAGTTACACGGTTGGGACAGGATTTTGGTAGACGATCAAAGGACCATATGTTTTTTGACCTCTGTCGTCTTCAGAAACGACCATCCTTTCTGTGATTATCATCCTCGGATCGCAATCGGTGGAATATAATACGGTGTCCGACTCCTTAGTGATTTTATCGCTAACAACAAAGCGTCTGTGGCAGTCGCGCCCCCTACAGTCGCACTTGTACCAAACCATTCCTTCGGGAGCTTGTCCCAATTTTGGATCAACCTTGCCAATCAGTGACATTTCAGTACTCCTTTTTAATTAAATTAAGGTAATTGGAAAAATACTGAGTTATTATAACATAATTTGAGGTGGCGGAAGTCATGAGGGGAGGGAAGGGGTAGTCTAGTAAAAAAAGGCTACCCCTTAAGCGCGCAGGTTTTTCAAATTTAGATCCGCTGATCCGTTGCAGGACTCAGTCCTGGGTCAGGGAGAGAAATATAAGGCAATGTCGTGGGCCTTATCCTCGACGGATCCTTTAAATTAACCTGCGACCATTTTTGCCGTCCGTTCCCAGACGACTTTTTGACCTTAATGTAAATGGTCATTTCGTGCTCCTTTAAGCACTAATTTTCAACTGAAAAAGCATATCAAAAGATATCCGAATTGTCAAGACTATGGGGTTTTAAAAAGAGGCTTATTTGAGCTTTATCGTTTCTTTGTGCTCAGTGATTTTACGGCAATTTCTGCAATATTTTTTCACCACTAATTTCCCTTCAATATTGACCTTATTTCTTGTAGTAATGTAATTTTGCGCTTTGCAGTCTCTGCATTTCATTGCAACGACCTCGCGTGATCCTTTTGCCATAATCGGTATTATACCAGAGCCTGAGAGTGGATTCGAACCACCGACCCCTTTCTTACCAAGAAAGTGCTCTACCACTGAGCTACCCAGGCGAATATTCTAAGCCGGTAGATCAGAGGCCAAGCTTTGCTTTAGCCGAAGGCCAAGCTTTGCTTTAGCCGAAGGCCAAGCTTTGCTTTAGCCGAAGGCCAAGCTTTGCTTTAGCCGAAGGCCAAGCTTTGCTTTAGCCGAAGGCCAAGCTTTGCTTACCACTGAGCTACCCAGGCAAATAACCACCCCTGACCGTGCCCGAATTATACCAGTAATCTAATTCCTGTTAAACTAAAATCATGAACAGGAAGCATTTGCTGTTAATCGTTTCTTCACTTATGATCTTTTCTTTTGCTCCGATCATGAAAGTTGCAAGTACTAATTCCGAGGTCGAAGTTATTTTGACTGGCGATATAATGCTTGGAAGAACTGTCGCGACCACTTCGCTGGACAAGAAAAGCGACCCTAATTATCCATTTATAAAAGTTAACGACAGATTGAGAAGTGCCGATGTGGTGTTTGCGAATTTGGAGAGCCCGGTAGCCACTAATTGCCCCCGGACTTATGAGGGTCTTATTTTCTGTGCTGATCCTAAAATGGCAGAGGGGCTTGTTTACGCGGGGGTAGATGTGGTTACCTTGGCCAATAACCATATTTTAAATTACGGGCAGAAAGGGCTTACTGAGACGACAAAAGTGCTTAATGAGAATGGCATCGCCTACACGGGACTGGGCAATTTAGTAATTAAGGAAATTAAAGGTACAAAATTTGGGTTTTTGGGCTTTGAATTTATCGACAAATGGCCGGTGCAAGATGACTATGATTTAGTGGCTAAGTCGGACTCTAAAGTGGATGTATTGATTGTCGGGGTGCATTGGGGAGCGGAGTATCGGGAAAATCGCTCTGATAAACAAAATGAAATCGCTAAAAAATTGGTCTTTAATGGAGCAGATGTGATTGCGGGGCATCATCCGCACTGGGTGCAGGAGGTAGAACATATCAACGGTAAGCCAGTTTACTATTCACTTGGCAATTTTGTATTTGATCAGATGTGGAGTGAGAAAACCCGTGAAGGGCTAGCAATTAGGTTAACTTTTAGGGACGGAAAAATTGTCAAAGAAGAAAGTCTTCCGGTTTATATCGAAAATTGGGCTCAACCCGCTTGGGTGAATTAAAAAAAGAGCCCGAAGCTTTTGAGTGCCGCGGGCTCTCGATCAAAAATCCCCTAAGGGAAGTAAGGAAAAACGATGAAAAGCAATACCAAGAAAGCTAGCAGGAAAAACACTCCTAGCACCGTCTTTGCCAACATCTTTAACTTTTCCATTGTCTCCTCCTCAAAATAGCAAGAGGATGACAATGAACACGAACAGTCCTAGGATCAACCAGCAAAGCTGGTTATCTTGGCTGTTCCTTTTTGTTGCCCTATAGCTACTTTTAGCTAAGTAAGGCTTCATTTCGTTCCTCCTTTTCCTTTAATCTTTCGATGATATGTTGTGCCAGGGGAGGGATTCGAACCCCCGTAGCCCTTTCGGGCGCGAGTTTTACAGACTCGTGCGTTTGACCACTCTGCCACCCTGACTTATAACTGAGCCGTCTGTCGGGCTTGAACCGACGACCTGCTGTTTACAAAACAGCTGCTCTACCACTGAGCTAAGACGGCGAACCATAACCCCGCCTTGCGGGGTGCTGAGAAAGATTTCCTGGAAGATACTCCAGGTGGGTAAGCTGTCCCGGTACCCACGGGTCACCGGGAACTTCCGCTTTCCCGAAATCGTAATCGGTCAGGAAAAATATTCTCATTTCCCCTTGGCGGGGTCACTGCATTATACCATGCTAGACCAAAAAACCGCTTGGAAGATAAACGGATAAAAGGAGGTTAATTAGAGGAGAAAGAATGATGAAAACCGGACTTCTGCCGTTTAGGATCGGGAATATTAAGAATAATAAAATAATCATCCCATATTGGCTTAAAAAGCGCTCGGCTTTGTAGGCTTCTTTATTTGGAAGCAGGCCAATTAATATTTTCCCTCCATCCAAGGGGTGTACCGGGATCAGATTAAATGTTGCCAAAACTACATTGATAACGATAAATGACGGAAGAACGCTTGAGAGGAAGTAGAAAGGTGAGAACGGACCTGATGAGAGCCTTAAAATTAGCGATAGCAAACTTGCGAGTAATAAATTAGCGGCAGGGCCGGCAAATGAGATCAAGGCAGAATCACGCCTGGGGCTTTCTAAATTATATGGGTCAAACTGGACCGGCTTTCCCCAGCCAAAAACAATTGGTGATCCGGTTAGGATCAGGAGGATAGGAAGAAGTGTCCCGAAAGGATCAAGATGGGCGATTGGGTTAAAGGTAAGTCTGCCAAGTAATTTTGGAGTTGGATCACCGAGGCGCACCGCCATAAAGGCGTGGGCAAACTCGTGAACTGTGATAGCGGCGAGTAAAGCCGCAAAAAATATTAGCATGTTTGCAGTGGTTGAACTAGAAATAGTATAATCAAGCCCGCAGGTAATTACAATTTTAAAATTATGGCAAGAGTTTGTGAAATATGCGGTAAAAGTACAGGGATAGGCGCAAGCCAGAAGCACCGTAGGGGTGTGGCGGGAAAGCGCTGGAAAAATCGTGTGGCAAAAACTCCGCGTGTTTTTATTCCAAATTTACAGATGGCAACAATAGTCGTAGATGGCCGCAAAAAGCGTGTGCGCATTTGTGCCAAGTGCCTTAAGAGGAGAAAGAAAAATCAGGATAGCCTTCTTTAAATTGCTTCCAAGTAACAGGTTTTTTCCCTTCCAGCTGGACTTCGTCCAAAATCAGCTTTTTGTTCTCACTAATATGTGCACTTAAGATTTTTAGCCTGTAAGTTTGCCCTTCCGTAGCCTTTAGGCGAAGGAGGGTCCAACTAATCGGCCAGGGATTCATAGCCCTTATGAATCTACCAGCTTCAACTGGTGTGGTTTTATTTAAATCAATAAAGCCGTCTTTTTTTGTAAGTGGCGGGGTGTAGTTTCCCAATTTATGATTTTGAGGCGTTAGTTTTATTTTTTTGTTTACATAATTAGGAATTAGATCAATTATAAATTTTGAAGCTTTTTTAAATAATCTTTTTCTTAGGCTATCGGTGGTGTCTGTGTTTAATATTTTCTCTTTGAATGAAGCGATAATTGGTCCATGATCGATTTCCTTGTCCATTTTGATAAATGTCACGCCGGTAGCTTCATCGCCATTTTTAATTGCTTCCTGCACAGGAGAGGCGCCTCGGTATTTAGGAAGTAGCGAGGGGTGAATATTGATAATTCCAAATTTGCAGTTATTTATTACTTTGTCGGGGATAATTTTGCCATAGGCGGCAACTATCCCAAGATCAGCTTTAGGAATATTTTCAAGGTCATAAATTATTTTTATTTTGTTTTTTTTGGCCCACCTCTCGAGAGATGATTCGGTTAACTTCTTTGTGACAAGAGCCGTTAAGTCAGGAATATTCTTAACTATTGGCAAAACATAATCTGGAGTTCCAAAAAAGATGATTTTCATAGCTCTACTTCTTCCCAGTCCTCTCCGTCAAATTTATAAAGAGGTTCTTTTTCGGCGATTAGTTTGTCGATGAAGAGGACCCCTTTGAGGTGATCAATTTCATGCTGGATAATTTGAGCCATAAAGTCGCGGAATTCTTTCACTTGTGTGTTTCTGTTTTCGTCAAGATATTTTATCTTGATTGTTCTTGCTCGTGATAGCGGGCCGTAATAATGGGGAAGTGAAAGGCATCCCTCTAATACTTTTTCAGATAATTTAATCTTTTCGCTTTTTCCTGTATTCAATACTTTTGGGTTTATGACTGTGATCTTTTTGCCTTCGTAATTTGTGATGAATATTTGGAGGCTTTTTCCGACCTGTGGGGCGGCGAGACCAACACCTTCTGGATCATCTTGTGAATATAGCGTATCCTTCATATCCTGGATTAATTTTTTTATTTTTGCATCGATTTTTGCGACGGGTTTCGCTTTAGCCCTCAAGATTGGGTCTTTTACATCGACTATTTTTTTGATCATATATTGAATTATATCAAAGATCGCTCATCAATTTCTTAATTTCCGGATCATCCGGCGAAATATTTTCTAGAATATACAGAAGGTCGTCTTTGGCTTCTTTTTTGGAGTTGAGCTCTAAATAAATATACGCCCTTAATTTTCTGGCATTTTTATTCCTGGGCATGATTTCAAGGGTGAAATTTAGATATTTTAGAGAGTCCTCAGTATTCCCCATAAGTAAGCTCGTTCTCCCAAGGTAGTAGAAGACCCAGGCGTCAGTTGGTGCCAGGGAGGCAAGATAATTAAATGTTTTATAAGCGTAATCATAATATTTAGGATCTTTCTCGGCGAGGCTTAAATAAACTATTCCAACTTGCTTAATTAACTTAACATTTCTTGGAGAGAGGTGAACTGTTTTTTGGGCCTCCTCAAAAGCCTCCACGGTTTTTTCTTCTCCGTCGTAGTGCTCGGCCAAAGATACTCTAAATACACTTTCATTTGGGAAGTATCGGACCGCCTGCTTGAGACTTTCAGTGGTATTTTTTGCGTATAAATAATCGGCATACCAGTATTTAGCGACAGTGAAAAGTGCATAGGACATAGTGCACAAAATTGTGATGATTAATGACCATTGCTTGACGGGAAGCCGATCTAATTTTATGTGTTTTGTGCTTTGCTCCTTGCTCTTAAGCGTTATTGAGAATGCTGGGAGCATAAACAAGAGGAGAAAAATGGGAACAGTGGAAAAGCCGAAAAAGTTTGTTATAAGTATCCCAGTGAAGCCAGCAAAAAGGTCATAGTTTTTGTTTTTAATAAAAATGAAAAGGCATGTTAGTAAAAGAGCTAAGTATGCCGCTAAACCGATTAATCCAGTATTTGCCGCGTAATTTAGATATTCGTTGTGTGCTTTGTTGTAAGTAAAGTTCCACTCGGAAGTAAGATTATGCTTCGTTGGCCGGTACTGATAGTAGCTCATGGCAAATGTTTCAGGCCCTGTCCCGACTAGAAAATTATTTTTCCAGACATCCAAGGCGCCTTGCCAGACAATCTGCCTTATTTCAGATGATGGGGTGATTAGGTCGTTATTACCAGGGGGGAGATTATTTTTTGGTGTTGATATTCTGGATAAGACTATTATAAAAAAAATAGTAAGTAATAATTTGGAGATTAATTTCACTTGCCTGCGGTTTATCCCCCAGTAGATTATGAAAATTACCGAGAAGGCCAAGAGGCCGGATTTTGAGCCGGTGAATAACAAAGCGGCAAACATTATGCTTGAAATTATTAATTTGAAATTCAGCTTTGAGTTCCAAATGAGCGGGAGCACCCCCACTATCCAAGCGGCAAGCCAGTTGGGCTGACCAAATGTGCCAAATACCCGCGCTTGTACGTCTTGTATCCAGCAACTAGTGTCCATTTTTCCGTTAATTATTAAGCAGCTGATCCCGATCCCGAAATGCTCAAGGAAGGCATAAACTCCTGCTATAATTGAAGCGATTATGATTGTCGTGATAACTTTTTTGGTCTCTTTGGCTCCCATATTTGAGACATAAGCAAAATAGAGCATTGCAAATGTGAAGGTCGGGACGAGACCCCCAGCAAAACGGGAATAATATCCAAATAGCGAAGTCCTTGTGTCAATGGAAAAAAATGTGGATATTGTCAGGGCAATTAAAAATGTTAGGATGGGTACGTCCAGGATTGTGCGGCGTAACCTAATTTTTCTTTGGAGAGCTACTTTGGTTATCCAAGAGGAGATTATAAGAATGGTGATAAAATAAACCGCGATAATTTTGTTAAATTCGAATAATTCAGACGTCTTTGGAAAAAAAATTAATGGAGTAATGAAGACCAAAAAATTAAATAAAAAGGGAATCATAGCCAATGATATACTTTGCGTCGTAGAGAGGAAAGGCATTTATGATTAATAGATTTTTAGGGCTTTTTAGCCATGATGTCGGGATTGATTTAGGGACAGCGAACACCCTGGTTTATGTAGCTGGAAAAGGGATTGTCATCCGAGAGCCTTCTGTGGTGGCCCGTAATAAAAAGACTAAGGAAATATTGGCAATCGGTACTTCTGCTAAAAGAATGGTAGGGAGGACGCCGGCAATGATTGAGTCGGTGAGGCCCTTGAAAGATGGCGTGATTGCGGATTTTGATGCCACCTCCGCGATGCTAGATCATTATATCAAAAAAGTACACGAAAGCGGTACGGTGATCCCAAAGATCCCGAGGCCCTTAATAATTATCGGTATCCCATCTGGTGTGACAGAGGTAGAACGAAGGGCTGTCGCTGATGCCGCAATCTCAGCCGGTGCCAGAAAAGCATATTTAGTCGAAGAGCCGATGGCGGCAGCTATCGGAGCAGAGCTTGCCGTAGAAAAACCAAGAGGATTATTTGTAGTTGATATTGGCGGCGGGACCACGGAGATTGCGATAATTAGCTATGGAGGCATTGTCCTTGGGAGATCAGTCAGAATTGCCGGGGACGAGATGGATGAGGCGTTAATTAATTTTTTTCGGTTAAAATATTCTCTTTTATTGGGACAGCCAACTGCTGAGTCCCTTAAACATAGTATCGGCTCTGCGGTAGCCACAGGGAAAGAAAGATATGCTGTCGTGCGGGGAAGAGACCTAGAGTCTGGGCTTCCAAGATCAGTTAGGCTTTCGGAAGGTGAAGTGCGGGAAGCGCTTTCTCCGATTGTTCAGGAAATAGTAGGGCATATAAAGGATGCTTTGGAAGAAGCCCCTCCCGAGTTAGTCAGCGATATTATGGAAAGTGGTATTGTCATGGCGGGCGGGGGGTCTTTGATTACAGGGATTGATAAAGCCGTGGGGGATGCGACTCAAACGGAGGTGCATATCGCCGAAGATCCGATCACATGTGTAGTGAGAGGTTGCGGGAAGCTTTTGACAGATAGGGCGCTATTGGAAAAGATTCATGTTTCAGGTGGCATCAAATAATTTCTTCATATAATATCCATCATAGATGGAATCGCTTACAGCGTCTCAAAAGCAAAGCTGGTTGTCTTGGTTTTTTAGGGGGATATTGGTTTTAGCAAGCATAGCGTTAACCGCCCGCCTCATTGAGCTTCAGATTGTTAAAGGCGAGTATTATGCAACTCTTGCTCAGGAAAATCGAATTAGGAAAGTACCCATCAGAGCTCCTCGCGGAGAAATATTAGGAAGAAGCGGAGAAGCAATAGTGGGAAATCAGGAGATAAAAAAAATAGTTGAATTTTTGCCTGAAGCTGGGCTTGTCAAAAAAGAAGTCGGCGGGGATTATCAAGGTGATGAAGCAATAGTAGAGCATAAGAGAAAATATTATAATGGTTCATCTTTTGCCCATATTACGGGGTATGTGGGAGAAATTAATGAGACTGAAGTGGGCAAAGTGAATCCCGATTGTGTAGAAAAGGGGGAGTATAAACTTAGCGATTTAATTGGAAGGAGTGGATTGGAGGGTTATTATGAGTGTCTTTTGAGAGGGATTGATGGTGAAGAACTTGTGGAGGTAAACACCCGTGGGGAGAAAATAAGAACCTTGGGAAGGAAGCCTGTAATCCCCGGGGAAGACATAAAAACGACAATTGATAGCGAGCTTCAAAAAAAGGTATCGGGCCTTCTTCACGGCGAAAAAGGGGTAATTATCGTTTCAGGCCCAGAAGGAGAGATTCTGGCGTTTTATTCTTCACCTTCGTTTGATCCAGAAATTGTGGTGGACTCTTTGGATGATCCGAATTTACCGATATTTAATCGGGCAATAGGAGGGACTTTTCATCCAGGGTCGATTTTTAAGATTGTGACAGCGATCGCTGCTCTTGAAGATGGGAAAATTAACCGTGAATTTACTTATGAAGATACGGGGGCAATTAATGTAAAAGAGTTTGAGTACACAAACTGGTATTTCACCCAGTATGGTGCGGTTGAGGGAGTAATTGGTTTAGTAAAGGCAATTGCGCGGTCCACAGACACTTTTTTTTATAAAGTTGGTGAGTTTATCGGGGCTGAAAGATTAGCTTTTTGGGCAGATAAATTTGGTCTGTCGCAAACTACCGGGGTAGATCTTCCTGGAGAAGTTTCAGGACTTGTCCCTACCCCGGAATGGAAAAAGCGGGTGAAAGGTGAGAATTGGTTTTTAGGTAATACTTACCATATGTCCATAGGGCAGGGAGATCTAGCAATAACCCCGATCGAGGCGAATGTTATGACTATGGTTATCGCAAACGGAGGAGCCTTGTGCCAGCCATTTTTTGTGGGTGACCATAGTGAGTGTAGAAATCTGGATATCTCGGAGGATTCAATCCAGATGGTTAAAGAGGGGATGATAGCCGCTTGCTCCATTGGGGGGACAGCCTATCCATTCTTTGGTTTTTATCCGCAGGTAGCCTGTAAAACAGGTACAGCAGAGACCTTCAATGAGGAAAAGACCCATGCTTGGTTTATTGCTTTCGCGCCAGAGGATTTTCCAGAAATTGTGGTGACAGTCCTGGTTGAGGAAGGGGGAGAAGGTTCAAAAGTCGCCGCACCAATTGCCTATGAAATATTTGATTACTGGTTTACTAGATAAAAAAGCGAGTGGCTATCCAAAAAACTTGAGCGGCTTGATTGATCCGCCGGAGATTTATGTGAAGGGTGAGATAAGAGCAGAGGATCAGATGGCAATTGCTGTCGTCGGGACGAGAAATCCCAGTAAATATGGGATGGAGATGGCCAAAATTTTTACGAGAGCCTTGGCAAGTAATGGGGTGACCATCGTTTCTGGGCTGGCTCGCGGGGTTGATACGATCGCTCATAAAACTGCTTTGGATGTAAGCGGCCGGACAATTGCGGTGTTTGGGTCAGGACTTAATATTATTTATCCTCCGGAAAATAGAAAACTTGCTGACAGAATTTTAGAAAATGGGGCTTTAATAAGCGAATTTCCAGAAGATACAAAACCGTTGCCCAAAAATTTTTTAGCAAGGAATAGGATTATTTCGGGCTTATCTTTGGGGGTATTGGTGATTGAGGGAGGAAATCGAAGCGGAACGCTCTCGACCGCCGCTCATGCGGCAAACCAAGGTAGAGAAGTGTTTGCAATCCCCGGAAGAGTGGATAATCCGGCTTCGTTTGCTCCAAATTTTTTAATAGAAAATGGAGCTAAAATGGTGAGAACTCCAAAGGACATACTTGACGCGTTCGTGTAGACTATGTTCTTCTTTGAAGATGACCTTAATAATTGTTGAAAGTCCGACAAAAGCAAAGACACTGGGCAACTTTTTGCCTAAGGAATACGACGTTGAGGCGACATACGGCCATATAATGGACCTCCCAAAATCTCCGATAAGTGTCGATATTGAAAATAATTTCAGGCCTGATTATAAGGTTGTGAGCGACCGTGAGGATACTATTGCGTCCATTCAGAAATTAGCCAAAAAAAGTAAAAATGTATTTATCGCAACTGACCCGGACCGGGAAGGAGAAGCGATCGCGGCCCATGTAAATGAGATTCTTCCAAAAGGAGCAGTCGTAAAAAGAATTGCTTTTCATGAGATTACTAAAGAGGCGGTTGAGGAAGCTATTAAACACCCGAGAGAAATCGATAAAAATTTGGTTAATGCTCAGATTGCGCGGCGTGTGCTTGATAGGCTCGTGGGATATAAATTGTCGCCGCTTTTATGGAAAAAAGTGCGGAGGGGACTTTCTGCTGGGAGAGTGCAGTCAGTTGCACTAAGGATTATTATCGAGCGCGAGGAGGAAATTAAAGCATTCGACAAAAAAGAGTATTGGGAAATTACTTGTAAGGTAACAAATAGCAAACAAGGAAATAGTTTTAATGTGATGCTTGATAAAGTTGATGGTAAAAAAGCGCTTGTAAACAATAAAAAAATAGCAGATGAGGTACTTACTCACCTGCGAAGCGCTAAATATATAGTTAGCGATATTATCAAAAAGGAAATCAAAAGGAACCCATACCCGCCATATACCACTTCGACAATGACACAGTCTGCGGCAGTGAAATTTGGCTGGCCGGCAAAAAAAACGATGAGTGTGGCCCAAAAATTGTACGAACAGGGGATGATTACATACCACAGGACCGATTCTTTGAATATTGCCGTTAGCGCCATTGCCAAGCTCAGAGCGTATATCGTGGAGAATTATGGGGAAAAATATTTATCAGAAAGGGTGAGAGTTTATAAGACGAAATCAAAAAGCGCGCAAGAGGCGCATGAGGCAATTCGGCCAACCGAAGTGACTAACAATAAAAGCAAATTAGTTGGTGATCAAAAGAAACTATATGAACTTATTTGGACGCGCTTTGTTGCTTGCCAGATGGCGTTTTCGATTTCTGACCGGACAAGGATTGACGTCCTCGCAAACGGAAAGAAAAAATATCTTTTAAAAACAAGCGGAGAAATTGTGAAGTTTGACGGATGGCGGAAAGTCTTAGTTAGTGGTGCTCACGATGTGGTACTGCCGGATGTTTTGAAAGGAGAGGATTTATCTCTTATAAAAGCCGATGGAGAACAAAAGTTTACACAGCCTCCCGCAAGGTATAACGAAGCCTCTTTAATAAAAAAACTTGAGGAGCTTGGGATAGGTAGGCCTTCGACATATGCTCCGACGATATCGACGATAATGGCAAGGAATTATGTTGAAAAAGAGGATAGGAAGTTTTTACCCACACCTGTCGGAGAAGCAGTTAATAGCTTTTTAGTCGGTAATTTTCCGACTGTTTTTGAGTATGGCTTTACCGCGCAAATGGAGGATAACTTAGATCGTGTTGCTGAAGGAAAGCTAGCGTGGACGAGTGAAATTAAGAAGTTTTGGGGACCATTTAACAAAAAGATTTTGTCGGTAGAAAAAAAGGCTAAACGGATAAAAATCAGGACCGAGAAGCTTGATCGAAAATGCCCGGAATGTAAGAAAGGCCAGCTTGTGGTGAGAGTAGGGAGGTTTGGAAAGTTTATTTCTTGCGAACGCTTCCCAGATTGTAAATATACAGAAAAATTTGTTCAAAAAATTGGGATGAAGTGCCCGAAGTGTAAAAAGGGAGATGTAGTTATTAAAAAAACTAGAAAAGGACGGCCATTTTTTGGCTGTTTTAGATATCCTGATTGTGAATACGCTTCTTGGAAAGACCCAAGGAAAAAGAGCGAAAAAGAAAAACCCGCAAGCGGTTAAGCAGGCGGGCTTATTACCCAATTATTTGACGTGACAACGACAATGGCAATTTTCATGTCGACATTTCCCCTTTGATCGGGGGGTGGTGGACATAATTTCTTAATTCAAAATCCGTGATTTTGAACTCTTCGATATCGTCAATGGTGTATTCCATTAGCATCGTCGGCAAGGGGTATGGTTTTCTGAAAATTTGCTCCTCTGCCTGCGCAAGATGGTCAAGATACAAGTGGGCATCGCCAGCGCAGATCACTAGTTCATGCGCGGTTGTTCCGGTAACTTGGGCAACCATCATTGTAAGCAATGCATATGAGGCGATGTTAAATGGCCCGCCAAGAAAGACGTCCCATGATCTGATATAGACCTGGCATGAAAGCTTGCCGTCAAAGACGTAGAATTGATACATCACATGGCAAGGGGGAAGTGCCATTTCTTTTATCCGGTGCGGCTGCCAAGCAGAGACAAGTAGGCGGCGGCTATCCGGGTTTGATTTGATTTCATCGATTACCCAGGCAAGCTGATCAACACCCTCGAAATTTCTCCATCCAGCACCGTATACCGGCCCTAGGTTGCCATACGTCTCCGCGAATTTTTCGTTATCCTTGATCTCTTGGGCATAGTGCTTTAGCGCAAGCTTCCAAGCGTATGAATATTTTTCGAGTGTTTTATCCAGCGCGAGTTGTTCTAAATATCTTCGAAAAGCATCCCGATTCCAGATGTTTACGCCCGCCAGAACTAAAGGACGAATATTCGTGTTTCCAGAAATGAACCACAAAAGCTCTTTTATGACAAGATCCATGTCAACTTGTTTTGTGGTCACTAAGGGAAAACCATCAGATAGGTTGAATCTGAGCAGTCTTCCGAAAACTGACAAAGTGCCAGTCCCTGTCCGGTCTCCTTTTTTGGAGCCGTTGTCGAGAATATCCTTTAATAGATCCAAATACTGTCTCATTTTCTTTCCTTTCAAGGTGCTAACTAAGCGATTTTGTTCTGAGAAAGAATATAGAATCTAAAGCACAATGTCTATGTGAAGAATTTGATGTGGTGTTTATAATACTCTTGATGGCGGAGAGAGAAGGATTATTTATTGCTCTTGAGGGAGTCGGGGGATCGGGTAAATCCACTCAAATTGACGGTGCGAAGGAATACTTGGAATCTAGGGGTTTTGAAGTTGTTGCCACTAGAGAACCTGGAGGAGTACCGGAGGCCGAGAGAATTAGAAAATTGATTTTTAGCTTGGGGGATGAAATCAGTCCCGATCACCAAGTCGCCTTGTTTTTTGCCGCTCGAATGTTTTGGGTAGAAGATTTGTTGGCGCCTGAGCTTAAAGAAGGAAAATTAGTGCTTACCGATAGGACTTATACTTCAACAGCTGCATATCAAGGATTTGGTAGGGGTGCAGATATGGGAGTAATTAAAAATTTAGCTGATTATATTTTGAGAGAACATAAGCCAGATGGAATTATTTTATTTGATCTTGATGCAAAAGTAGCCATGGAACGGCGAACAAACAATAATGATGGCGACCCATTTGACGAGGCTGAAAAAGAAGAGTGGGATAAAATTGTTAAAGGATATCGGCAGATGGCCTGGGAAGACTGGGGAGGATTGAGATGGTATGTGGTTGATGCCAGTCAACCAATTGAAGGTGTCGCGAAAGAAGTAAAAGGATGTCTTAACATGATATTGGAAAGTAAAAAAAATGAGAATATTTGATTTAATTAAAAAAGAAGAAAAACGGCAGGCGGAGACTTTGATGTTGATCCCATCGGAAAATTACACTTCTAAGGATATTCGGGAGGCACTTGGATCCTGCCTCACACATAAATACTCAGAAGGTTATCCTGGGAGGCGGTATTACCAGGGAAATAAATTTGTGGACAAGATTGAGGAAATAGCTATTGAGCGCGCTAAAAAGCTTTTCAGTGTTCCCCATGCCAACGTACAAGCCTATTCTGGGTCTTCGGCTAACGCGGCGATTTTGTTTGCATTATTAAACCCGGGGGACAAAATCATGGGGATGTCCCTTAGCTCTGGTGGACATTTAACTCATGGTCATCCTAAGATCACTTTTTCAGGAAAGTTTTTTAAAAGCGTCCAATATGAAGTTAATGAAAATGGCTTCATAGATTATGACAAAGTTTATAAACTAGCCAAAGGGGAAAAACCAAAATTAATTATTGCAGGGATCACGGCATACTCGCGTGTTTTGGACTTTAAAAAGTTTGAGGAAATTGCAGATAGCGTGGGGGCTTATCTTTTAGCTGATATTTCGCATATTGCCGGGCTTATAGTTGCCGGCGTCCATTCGTCGCCCACAGATTACGCTCACATTGTTATGACAACTACCCATAAGACGCTTCGCGGGCCAAGGGGAGCGATAATTATGGTTACCAGTAAGGGATTGAAAAAGGATAGTGAAATGGGCAAGAAAATTGACCGGGCGATATTTCCGGGACTTCAAGGTGGACCGCATGACAATCAAATTGCCGCTATCGCGATTGCACTAGAGGAAGCTGGTAAAAAGAAATTCCAAACTTATGGTAAAAGGATTGTCGAGAATGCGAAAGCTTTAGCGGATTCGCTTTCAGACAAGGGCTTTAAAGTGGTAACTGGCGGTACCGAGAACCATATGGTGTTGTTAGATTTGTCTGGCGAGAAGATTCTTGGCAAACTGTTTGCGGTGAAACTTGAAAAAGCTGGCATTATAGTAAATGCGAATGCGATTCCGCATGATCCTTATCCGCCATTTAGCCCCTCGGGGGTAAGGCTTGGGACGCCAGCAGTTACTTCAAGAAAGATGGGCCCGGCTGAAATGAAAAAGATCGCAGAATTTATTTACCAGGTTTCAAGCGATCCCGGGAGCGTCTCAAAAGTTAAAAAAGAAGTACAGCAATTAACAAAAAAGTTTCCCATCCCTGATATTTTCTGAAATATGAAGACAGTTGTATTTAATGGAAAAGAATATGCAAAAAGGATCGAGAATGAGGTGGCGCAGAAAGTCCGTGATCTGAAAAATGACTTTGATATTACACCAAAATTAGTTTCAATTTTAGTGGGAAAGAATGTTTCGAGTGTTTTATATACCAAATTAAAAAAACAAGCGGCGCAGCGGGTCGGGGTGAAATTTAAGATAAAAAAATTCAACTCAAATACAAAAGCGAGCGAGATAATGAAGTATATTACCCAAAATAATTTAGACGACAAAACACATGGGATAATGGTCCAGCTTCCTCTTCCAGCGAATTTAGCACAAAGTACAAAGCACATAGTGCAAAGTATTGCTGAAAATAAAGATGTGGATGGCCTGCGGGAAGACAGAGGGTTTGTTCATCCCACAGTGAAGGCAATCTTGAGTGCTTTGGATATAGCAGTTTTCTCTGGTAAAGAAAAGATTGTGGTGGTAGGAAGTAAAGGCATGGTTGGGAGTAAATTGATAAAGAATTACGAAGCCGTTGGTGTAGATAAAAATACTAAAAATCTCGAAAAAATTACCAAGAGCGCGGATATTTTGATTAGTTGCACTGGCGTGCCGAATTTAATCAAAAAAAATATGGTCAAAGAAGGTGTACTCATTATAGATGTAGGTGCTCCGAAAGGTGATGTTGATAAAGGTACTTATAAAAAAGCGAAATTTGTTACTCCAGTTCCTGGCGGGATTGGACCAGTTGGGATTAGCTATTTACTTGAAAATTTAGCCCAGGCCGCCTATAATCAGGCGATAATACACACTAGTTAGTATTCCTCTAAATAATTCATGGCAATTGTTAAAGTCGACATAGAAAAATTACTCGAACTTGGGGCCCATTTTGGGCACCAGAATCGTCGTTGGAATCCAAAAATGGAGGATTATATCTATGGCTTGAAAGACGGTGTCCGCGTTTTTGATCTTGTTAAAACTGTGAGCGCGCTTGAAAAAGCTCTGGCAGTAGTTACAGAAGCGAGTAAAGGCGGGAAAGTAATTTTATTTGTCGGGACCAAAAAGCAAATAAAAGATAAGATCAAGGAGGTGGGGCTTGCGACAGGTTGTCCCTATGTGGACTTGCGCTGGCTTGGAGGCACGCTTACTAATTTTGAGCAGATTAGAAGGTCCATCAGGCGCATGGGGGAAATGAAAGAGGCCCAAAAGGAAGGTAAATATAAAGATCGCACCAAAAAGGAGAGACTTTTGATAGATCGAGAGATCGAGAAAATGGACAAGCGTTTCGGAGGGATTAGTGGGCTTGAAAGTCTTCCTGATCTGATGATAATTTTTGATATCCATCGGGAAAATTCCGCATTAAGAGAGGCAAATTTCAAAAAAGTGGATACAGTTGGGATAGTAGATTCTAATTCTGATCCATCTTTGGTCACTTGGCCGGTGCCTATGAATGATGATGCGGCAGGGGCGTTGGAATATGTGCTAGATTTATTTAAAGAGGCAGTAATGGCAGGGAGAAAAAGCCCCGCGCGCAAGGCTGCGAGTGGTAAATTAAAGAAGAAATAATGGCAAAGGTTACAGCAGATTTGATCCGAGATATCAGAGAGTCGACTGGGGCGCCGATATTAAAGACCAAAAAAGTTCTCGAGGAGGTTAACGGGAATAGAGAAAAGGCAGTTAAAATACTTCGCAAAGAAGGGTTTGAAAAAGCTTCGAAGCGCGCCGAGCGAGCCACTGCTCAGGGTATAGTAACTACTTACACTCACCACAATGGTAAAGTGGCAAGTATTATCGAGCTTTTATGTGAGACTGATTTTGTGGCTAAAAATGATGTTTTCCAGAAACTTGCCAATGAAATTGCCATGCAGACTGCTTCAATGAATCCCAAAAATGAAAAAGAGCTATTGCGCCAGGATTTCATTAAAGATCCGAGTAGGAAAATAGAAGAGCTTGTTAAAGAGGTGATCACAAAGACTGGTGAGAACATTAAAGTTGGGAGAATTGCCCGGATTGCAGTCGGAGAGTAATTTTTTTCTGATATACTTCGTACTAAATGGATAAAGACAAGGTAAGAGGAGAGATGCAGGAAGTTTATGATCTTGTCGCGGGAGATATCGCTTCAGTTAGAACTGGTCGAGCGAAGCCGTCAATAATTGAGAATGTTGTTGTCAGTGCTTACGGCGGTGCGCAAAAATTAAAAATTATTGAGCTTGCTTCGGTTTCCGCAAGCGACGCTGAGACGATTGTGATCGATCCTTGGGATAAATCGATTATCGGTGAAATTAAAAAAGGGATTGACAAAGCCAATATTGGTCTCACGCCGCAAGTAGATGGTGAAATTATCCGCATTATCATCCCTCCAATGACTTTAGAAGATAGGCAAAAATATGTGAAGCTATTGAGTCAAAAAGTAGAAAACGGGCGTGTTTTGATCAGGCAAGTGAGATTAATGGCGATGAAAGATATTAAAAATGCATTTGGTGCAAAGGAGATTAGCGAGGACGAAAATTCCAGAAAGGAAAAAGAAGTCCAGGAACTTACTGACGAATTTATAAAGAAAATTGAAATGTCTGGTGAGGAAAAGAAAAACGAGTTGCTTTCTGTTTAATTATGATATTTTTTCAAATTATTATCGCTTTTGTGGTTTTATCCATTTTGATATTAGTCCATGAATTTGGGCATTTTCTCGCCGCCAAGTTATCTGGTATCTGGGTAGAAGAGTTTGGGCTTGGATATCCTCCAAGGATCCGGGCAAAAAGAATTGGCAAGACAGATTATTCAATAAATGCTTTACCCATCGGGGGATTTGTGAAGCTTCATGGGGAAACAACGGGTGAGGAAGTTAGTGTCCCCAGTGAGTCTTTTGTAAACAAGCCTCCTTTGGTGAGGATTTTTGTGGCGGTCGCCGGAGTATTTATGAATTTGGTTTTGGCGGTATTTTCTTTCAGTGTAATCTTTTGGTTTGTCGGGGTAATTACTGAAGAAGTTAGAATTGTTGAAATTGCGCCAAATTCTCCAGCGGAGGAAGCAAAGATAAAACCAGACGATCTGGTCAAAGAAATTGCGGGCGAAAAGCCTCAAAATATGGCGGACTTTATGACTGTTGTTAATTCCAATTTAGGCAAAGAAATTGAGTTGGTGCTTGATCGAGGAGGTAAAGAAATAAGCATCTTAATTACTCCTAGAGAAGATCCTCCAGAAGATCAGGGTGCTTTGGGAGTAGTGGTTGAGCCAACCAATATCAAGCAGTTTTTCCCGCCATTATGGAAGCGCCCGTTTGTATATACCTATTTAGGATTTCAGCGCACGATAAATATGACCAAGGCGGTCGGCTATGGACTAATTGGCGTGCTTTCAAAATCCCTTTCTGGGGAAGTTCCCAAAGGAGTCGCCGGGCCGTTAGGAATAGGGGGAATAATCGCTGAGTTCTCAAAGCAGGGCATTTTGCCTTTAATTGAATTGACGGGGATTATTTCGATCAACTTGGCTCTTCTCAATATTTTGCCTTTTCCTCCTCTAGATGGGTCAAGAGTCGTTTTTGTAATTCTTGAGAGCGTGATCGGGAAAGGAAATGTTGCAAAGATTGAAGAAAAAAGCTACACAGTAGGGATGGCGATACTCTTAATTTTAGTGGTTCTAATCACCATTAGTGAGATCCCGAAAATTATTGCAGCGGGTTCCCTTTCCGCCTTTGTAGAAACCCTCCTACCATGAAGCAATCAGAATTATTTCCAAAAACAAGGAAGACTGCTCCGAAGGGCGCGGAGAGCATAAACCATCAATTATTAGTAAGAGCTGGGTTTATGGATCAATTGATGGCGGGGTCTTGGACCTTACTTCCCTTGGGCTTCCGGGTCGTTTCTAAAATTAACCAAATTATCCGTGAAGAAATGAATGCTATTGGCGGCCAAGAGATGCTCATGCCTCTCCTTCATCCAAAATCAATTTGGAATGAAACTGAGCGTTGGGATAAAGCCAGTGAAATAATGTACAAACTTAAAGATCCCCGCGGCAAGGAATATGTTCTTTCCTTCACGCACGAGGAGATCGTGATGGACTTGATCCGCAAAAATATAAATAGCTATCAAGATTTGCCCTTGGCCGTTTATCATTTTTCTACTAAGTTTAGAAATGAGCCTAGAGCGAAAAGTGGGATACTCAGAGGACGCGAGTTTATGATGAAGGATCTCTATAGCACACACGCGACCGAGAAAGATCTTTATAGCTATTACGAGAAGGTGAAGCAGGCTTACTCAAAAATATTTAAGCGGATTGGTTTTGATTTTCGGATAACTGAAGCGGCCGGAGGGGTGTTTACAGATCGAAATACTCATGAGTTTCAAGTTATTGCAGAGAATGGCGAGGACACAATTTATTTTTGTCAGAATTGTGAATGGGGGTCCAATAAGGAGATTTTTAAAGGTAAGGAAGGGGATATTTGCCCTTCCTGTAAAAGTGGTAAGGTAAAAATTTCACGGGGGATAGAGGTGGGGAATATTTTCCCGCTTGGGAAGTGGTATGCCGAGAAAATGGGAGTTAATTTTACAGACAAAGACGGAAGTTTGAAGCCAGTCTGGTTTGGGAGCTATGGCATTGGGTCGACAAGGGTGATGGGGGCGGCGGTTGAAGTGTCTAATGATGATAAGGGGATCATTTGGTTTGATGCAATAAAGCCGTTTGATGTTCACTTAGTGGAATTGACAGGTGCAAAAAAGACAGCCGAAATATACAAAACTCTAATAGAAAATAAAATTGACGTTTTGTGGGATGATCGGGAATTGGGGGCAGGGGAGAAATTTGCTGATAGTGATTTGATCGGTATTCCGATAAGATTGGTTGTGTCAGAAAAAACAGGGAGTGAACTTGAGTGGAAATTAAGGTCCTCAGATAAACTTAAGCTAATGGCAATTGATGAGGTTATAAACAAATTGAAAGCGAGGTGATCTTATGAGCGAAGAGAAAACAGGCCCGACGAAAGCTGATTTATCTAGAATTATAGATAGAATTAAAGCCAATAAGGGGGATAAAAAGGAAGGATTAACTCAAGAGAGGGTGACCCAAGAGGCTGCTGCTGCTGCAACTGCAGGGACCGATGTAGCCCCTGAAAAGTTTACGGGTCAGCTAAGAGAAGCTGGACTTGAGAAAAGACCTGGTGAGGAACGACCAAACAGGGAAGAGGAAAATTAATCAAAACATTGGTGATATCCGGAACTTGATGTCATGAATCTCAATTGCTAGTGAGGTAATTTCTTCTGGTGAAAGGATTGGAAATCTCTTTCCTTCTTTTTCTAGATTGCTGAAAGTGTCTAATAATTTATTTACGATATTATCCTCCTCGAGCAATTTATCGTGTCCTCGTGAGATGGAGATGGTTTTTAAGTCACTGAGATACCGCCAGAGCTGGGACGTGTTTTCGGCGTTTCTTATTTCTCTTTCGATTGCTATGATGGATTCAATTTCTCTTCTTTCATAAAGTCTATCTTTATCCATGCCTATATTTTAGCAAATTTAGTGAAAATTAGTTAGAATTAGGGTCCATGCGGCGGAAAAGAATTGTTTGCATTGGCGGAGGGACGGGAACGTTTACTGCACTGTCCGGTTTAAAAAAATATCCGGTTGAATTAACCGCGATTGTTTCGATGACTGATTCAGGCGGCAGTAATCGGGTATTAAGGGATGAATTCGGTCTTCTTCCAACTTCAGATATAAGGCAGTGCATTGTCGCTCTGGCAAGCGAAAATGGGAATGAGACTTTAAGGAAATTATTTACTTATCGCTATGCCCGTGGAACTGGGATCAGCGGGATGAGCTTTGGGAATTTATTTATGGCGGCACTCACCGATATTTATGGCTCGCAGGAGAAGGCAATTAAAAAGACTTGTGAAATATTGAGAGTGCAAGGGAAAGTAATCCCGGTCACTTTGAATGACTCTCATTTGGTTGCTCGATATGATAATGGGAAACAGGTAATGGGTGAACACTATATCGATGAGCCGGGTGAGGAAATTGGCCAGCATAGGATTGTTGATCTTGAAATTTTCCCTCCCGCAAAAGCAAATAAAGAAGCGCTTTACGCTATTAAAGCGGCTGATTTGATTGTTTTAGGGCCAGGTGATTTATACACGAGCATTATCAGTAATTTACTTGTTGAGGACGTTGCCAGTGCAATAATCAGATCTAAGGCCAAAAAAGTTTACATAATGAATTTGATGACTAAATTTGGCCAAACTCAAGGGTTTAGTGCAAAGGACCATTTGGCAGAATTAGAGAAATATTTGGATGACAATGCTATGGATTTTTGTTTAATAAACAAGGCCCGTTCCTATCCTAAAGGAGCTCTTACCCGCTATAAGGAGGAGCAAGCAACACCGGTCAAAGATGATCTTATTAGTACTAAAAAATTAACAGTTATCAGAAAAAGCTTATCTTCAAAAAAAATATTTGATAAACCCGGAAGTGATAAATTAAAAAGAAGCTTAGTAAGGCACGATAGTAAAAAGCTCGCTAATGCGATCATGTCGCTGTTATAATTGAGAGATGAAGGATTGCATTTTCTGTAAAATAATAAAGGGTAAAATACCGGCAAAGAAGATAATTGAGATGACAAACGTAATCGCCTTTGAAGATGCAAATCCTTCAGCTGACACACATATCTTGGTAGTTCCCAAAAGACATATCGAGACTTTTATGGATATAAATAAGGAAGATAATGAGGTTTTGGTCCAGATGTTGAGAATTTCTCAAGACTTAATAAAGAGCGAGAAGCTTGAAAAAAAATATAAATTGGTAATCAATGGAGGAGAGTATCAATTTGTGCCGCATCTTCACTGGCATTTATTGGGGGGAGAAATGAAAAAGGAGGCGAAATGATTGCGGACACCATTAAATCACAATTAGTTGAAGCGCTTAAAGCAAAAGATAAAGATATGTTAATTGTGCTTCGGATGCTTTCGACTGAGCTTCATAATAAGGAGATTGACAAAAAGGGTAGTCTTACAAACGAGGAAGAAATTGCTGTAGTGAGAGCTCAAGCGAAGATGCGTCGTGACGCAATTGAGGCATATGACAAAGCTAACGCAAAGGACAAAGCAGACACAGAAAGACGCGAGCTGGAAATTTTAAAGGGATTTTTACCAACGGAGATGAGGGATGATGAATTAGTTAAAATTGTTGATGGGGCAATTATCGAGACAAACGCCAGCTCGGTGGCTGATATCGGAAAAGTGATTGGGTTAGTTATGAAAAAAGCTAACGGAAAAGCAAGCGGAGCGAGAGTTAGTGAAGTGGTCAAATCAAAGCTTCAGTGAAGATAAGCGTAATTAAGAAGATAAGTTGTGATGTGAATGTGGAGAAAGTGGAGGAATCGGTGAAGATAGTTTTAATGAAAAACGGGGCTCCTAAAGATTCAGAAATTTCTACTGCTATCACGAGCGACGAGGAATTGGAGGAACTTGCAGCGAGATATATGGGGGAAAGCGGGGAGGAAGCAAAAAGTCATCCAGTTTTGTCCTTTTCTTCAAAGGAGGTTAAAGATTTTATAGTGCCTAAGGAGAGTAAAAATTACTTGGGTGAGATCATGATCTCGTGGGAGAAGGCCGTTATCGAGTCCAAAAAGTTTGACCGTTCGGCGGAGGATATAGTCTGCGACTACGCCGCCCACGCGACTCTTCACCTCCTGGGCATCCATCATAAGTAGGTTGCTATATTTTGTTCTCTTTTCACAATCACCCTTGCGTGTTATGGTGATTTGCGATGACACTGTACCTTAAGTATCGTCCCCAAAAATTGGAAGAGCTAGATCTTACCAGTGTCCGTGAGAATTTAACAAATATCCTCGCTTCTAAATCTATTCCTCATGCCTTCTTGTTTTCTGGACCAAAGGGGTCTGGTAAAACAAGCGCCGCAAGGATCCTTGCAAAAGTGATTAACTGCTCAGCGAATGTAAAAAATAAGCCATGTAATAAGTGTGCTCACTGTAAAGCCATTACTGCCGGAAACCACTTGGATGTCATTGAGATGGACGCCGCAAGCAACCGCGGGATTGATGATGTGAGATCACTTCGTGAGAACGTTAATCTTGCGCCAAGCAGTGCAAACAAAAAAATTTATATCATCGACGAAGCACACATGTTGACAACAGAAGCGGCCAATGCACTTCTGAAGACTTTAGAGGAGCCTCCTGCCCACGTGATGTTTATCTTGGCAACGACTGAGCCGATGAAGCTTCCTGATACAGTTCGCTCTCGGGCAACCACGGTGATTTTTCCGAAAGCAAGCGAGGAAGAGATTGCGAGGCAGATTGCCCGTGTGGTGAAAAGTGAAAAGATTAATATTGATAAAGAAGCAATTGAAATAATTGCGCGATATTCAGAAGGGTCTTTCAGGGAAGCCGTGAAAATTTTGGAAGGGCTTGCCGTCGACAAGCGAAAAATCACGGTTAAAAAAGCAGAAGGATATCTTTTGCAAAATCGTCCAAAGAATATCGCGAGTCTCTTTAAATTAATTTTTCAAAAGGACGCAAAACTAATTTTGGCGGAAGTCGAGCGGGAGATTAGTATCGGAACTTCTGCCAAGTCGATTTTGGAAGAACTTATAATTTATGTTCGCAGCGAATTACTGGATAAATATAAAGGAGAGAAGGGGAGCCTTACTTCTCCTGAAGAAGAATTAATTTTTTTGCTTGATTTGCTTTTGGCCTCCCGCGATCAGCTTGCTCCGCCGGCAGTGTCACAACTTCCACTGGAGCTTGCCCTAATTAAGTGGTGTGGGCATAGTCAAGAAATTAGCGAAGATGAGGAGGAAAAGGAAATAGAAAGTGAACCAGTTTTGGACCCTAAAAAGATAAAAAAACTTGATGATAAAATTTGGTCGGAAATAATCGGAAGCGTAAAGGATAAAAATATTTCCATTGAGGCACTTCTTCGCGCTGCTAGACCCTTGGGGTTTGACGGGCAAACAATTAATGTCGGGGTTTATTATCAATTTCATAAAGAGCGTCTGGAAGCGATGGAAAATCTGAAAATTTTAGAGGGAGTGATAGCTGGCGTGATGGGGGTGCCGGTGCGAGTGAAATGCACGCTTACAGAGCGGGAAGTTGAGCCAAAAGTGAAAGAAGAAACTAGTTTGACCGATACGGATGATGGCGATATACTTGAGGCAGCAAAGGAAATATTTGGCGATGTTTGACAAAGTAAAACAAGGAAAACAACTACTTAAAATGCGCTCCGAAGCAAAAAAGCTTCAAAAGGAGCTTGCCGAAGTTACGGAGACGGTGGAATCTGGCGATGTGCGCGTAAAGGTTTCGGCAGATCAGAAGGTTATATATATCGAAAAAGCGGGCGAAAAGCAGGATGATGTTGTTAAAACAATTAATGAAGCTTTCAAGAAAGTTCAGAAAAAAGCCGCGCAAAAGATGATGGAATCGGGCGGCGGCCTCTCCGGACTTCTTGGAGGGATGCAATAAAAAACCCCTCGGTATCCCAAGAGGTTTTTGTTTGTAGGGAAATTAATCCACAAAGTCTTTTACGTCACTGATTACACGATTGCAGATAACATTGCCGACAGAAGGCTTTTTTAAGACGACTTCGGCTTCGAAGTTTTTTATAATCTCTTCAAAGCTCTTTTTGTCGGTGTCGATATTTGCTAGAGTGATGCATCCAGGATCGTGTACAAAATAAATACCTTTTCCCATCCAATTGAAGCGTACTCCTGTGAGCATAGTTCTCTCCTATTTATTGCAAGGTGCGGACGGCATAAAGCTTCTAGGAATTGTAACATGGTTTGAATTATTCTGTTAAAATGGGATTATGAAAATTGCTCGTCCGTTGTCTAATTTGATCGATTCATTCCAAAAGCTTCCTGGCATTGGCCCAAAAACCGCTCAAAGGCTTTCGTACTATTTGCTTCATGTCCCCCAAAGTGAATTGGATAGTTTTTCTAGAGCCGTTTTGCGAGTGAAGCGCGATACTAAGCTTTGTGGAGTGTGCAAAAATATTTCCGAAACCGACCCTTGCCCGATTTGTGATGATAATAACCGCGACAAGTCGCAAGTTTTAGTTGTCGAGCAGCCTCTGGATATTCTGGCTTTTGAAAGGACGGGGAAATATAATGGGGTTTATCATGTCTTGCATGGGGCGATAAATCCACTGGATAATATCGGCCCAGATGAGCTATATATTGAGGATCTTGTAATTAGAGTGAAAAAGAAAGAGAGTAAAAAGATAAAAGAGGTTGTAGTTGCGACAAACCCGACAATGGAGGGAGAAGCTACGGCGATGTATCTGACGAAGCGCCTGCGGGAAGAAGTCCCTGTGAATGGCGATGTTCTTGTGATTACTCGTCTTGGACGCGGCATCCCGACAGGTGCAAGCTTGGAGTTTGCAGATGAGACTACGCTAATGGAGGCAATGGAGGGGAGAAGAGCATTATGAAAAAAAGAACGAACGTGGTAACTAAAAGAGCAATCGAAGAGTTAGGTGAGCTGGTGAAGTCTGCTTCCAAACAAGTTGCAAAAAGTTCTGGTCCTTCGCCGATTACCGAGGCAATGCAGCAGAAAAGCGTAAAGGGGGAAGTGAATGAAGTCGACCAAGTAGCAATTGATCGCGAGAGATTGAAGCGCTTGGAAGAAGAAATGGAGATTTTAAGAAAAGAAAGGAAGGAGCGCGATGTTCGCCGTGGAGAAGAAGATGAGATCACTAAAGCCCACGCTGAAGAAGCAAAGAAGATGGACGAGTCGGCGATCACATCTCCTGTCGAGCCGCCGCACAAAAAGGGGTCAAATATCCCCGGTACCGGAGAATTGTTGAAAAGACGCAATTAAATGAAGATTTATAATTCGCTCTCAAGAAAGATCGAAAGATTTACTCCCCTTAATCCTCCCCAAATTAATATTTATACTTGCGGACCGACTGTTTATTATTACGCTCATATAGGGAACTGGAGGACTTATGTGACTTCTGATTTACTAGTGAGGACGCTTAAATATTTAGGGTATGAAACTAATTATGTGATGAATTTGACGGATGTAGGGCACTTGACGGGGGACAATCTTGGAGATGCCGATACAGGAGAGGACCGATTGGAAAAGGCCGCCAAGCGCGAGGCGAAAAGCGCGTGGGATATTGCTAAGTTTTATGGTGGTAAGTTTTTGAGTGAGTTTAGCGATTTGAATTTAATTAAGCCAAATAAGTACCCCAAGGCAACTAATCATATCTCGGAGCAGATTGCGCTTATCGAAAAGCTTCAGAAAAATGGGCTTACTTATGAAACAAGTGATGGAGTTTACTTTGATACAAAGGAATATGAGAGGGCTACTGGTAAAAAGTATGGGGAGCTTTCTGATTTGGACAAAATTAAGGAGGGGGCGAGGGTTGAAAAGAATGTTGAGAAAAAAAATCCGCGCGATTTCGCCCTTTGGAAGTTTTCTAAAAAAGGAGAAGGACGACAGATGGAGTGGGAGAGCCCGTGGGGGGTTGGTTTTCCGGGGTGGCATATCGAGTGCTCCGCGATGAGCATGAAATATTTAGGTGAAACTTTGGATATTCATATTGGCGGCGAGGACCTGAGAAGCACTCACCATCCAAACGAAATAGCACAAAGCGAGGGCGCGACAGGAAAGCCTTTTGTGAAGTATTGGGTTCATGGCGCATTTTTGAAGGTAGATGGCGGGAGAATGGGAAAGAGCTTGGGAAATGCGTATAGTTTGGGTGATATTAAAAAGCGAGGTATTGACCCTCTTGCCCTCAAACTTTTTTATTATTCAGCTTATTATCGCGATAGCCTTAATTTTACTTGGGAGGCATTGGAGGGAAGTCAAAACGCGCTAAATAATCTTTATGAACGTGTGAGGGAACTTAAAGCTAGTCTAGGTGATGAGCTCTCTTCCGAAAAATTAGATAAAATTGATAATTTTCGGTCGGAATTTAGGGGGTACTTGGAAGATGATTTGGATATGCCAAAGGTAATGGCGGTAGTTTGGAGCACTCTTAAAAGTAATCTCCCCAGTCGAGATAAATTAGATTTGCTCTATGATTTTGATGACGTCTTAGGGCTTAACCTGCGGGGAGTGGAGGAGGCGAAAATACCTCAAGATCTAATAAAATTAGCAAAGAAAAGAGAGGAGTATCGACAGAAAGGAGATTTCGCAATGGCTGATAAGATCAGGGAAAAGATTGAGAATCAAGGGTTTATAATTAAAGATGGAGAAAGTGGCGCCAAGTTAAGTAGAAGAAGTGCCTTCGGCAAAAAAAGTAATGAATAATCTGCCCGTAAAATTAGTATATTTTGTTTTGGCCGCTTTAGTCATAGTTGTCTCAGGACTAAGCTTTGCAGTATTTAATCTTTTTCAAATTGCGTCCACCCCGCCGGCCCCTGTGGTAGAAAGAGTTGTCACAGATAGTGGGCAAGTGGTTGAAAAGACGGTTGATGTTTGCGGGGAGAGTTGTAAAGAAGAGATCGAGAAAGCAGTGAGTGCGGCAGTGGCGACAATTTCTGGAAGTAAAAGCACGGAAACAATCATCAAAGAAGTGAGTACTTCAGGCGGGACGGATTTTATCTCTCTTGGTTCAACCGCAACCACTACGGACACAGACTGGAAAACGATTGACGACACAGCGGTCTATATTGATCTTGTGAATGATTACAGTGCTGACGCGTATGTCACTTGGGAGGCTTCCTTGAAAGTAGCTCATGCTAACGGGCAGGCCTTTGCGAGGCTTTGGGATGATACTAATAAAATTGGCGTTTCAGGTAGCGAGATTTCAACGATCAATAATTCTGATTATGTACAAAAAGTTTCCACAAATCTTGCCCTTTGGAGGGGAAGAAATTTGTATAAAGTTCAGATAAAGTCATTAAACGGATTTTTGGTCACCTACAGCGGCGGGAGGATAAAGATTGTGGATTAAAAAGGATAATATTGTAAGATTAGTTATGGTCAAGAAATTAATTAGTTTATTCGTTGGATTTTTGTTTGTTTTTAGCAGTACGCAAATTACTTTTGCACAGGAGGGGTTTGATTATAATCGCGCATATAGCGATTATGTTTATACTCTTGATCTTTATCGGAAGTCGCACTCGGAGTATCTGCTTGCTCGTTCGCAGTATCAGCAAGCAAAGACTTTGACTGCGCAAACTGCCGCCCGCGATGCAACTGCCAAAATACTCGAAGCCCGTGATAATGCGGTAGCTACTTATCTGACTGCAATTAGGATGAGGTTAGGCGAGACTGGATTGTTAACTAGACTTGATGCCGATGTAGCTTGGTTTAATGATCATAAATCGCGGATCCATAGTGCCGGTACGCTGGAAGATTTAACGGCAGATTCCGATGAAGCTAAAGACCATTTCGAGCTTTCAAAAAGCCTAAGCTATGAAGCTCTTCTTGTGATTTCTCAAGGAAAAGTTCTTGATCTGCGCGAACAGGTCGAGGAACTCTTTACAAAATTAAAAATTAAAGTTGCCCAATTATCATCAGATGATGGTTTTAATAGCCAAGTGGTTGACCGCTGGATCATTGAAACCGAGTACAAGCTCACTCGCAGCCAAGAGAAATATGATGATTCTATGACTCATTTAGCGGAAATCCAAAACCCCAAAACTAAAGACACATCCGAAGCTTATAACAGTGGTCTTTTTCGGTTGCAGGAGTCGGTGCAATATTTAGATGAAGCCAATCAGTACGTTCGTGAGATATTAAGGGGAATAAGAACAAAATAATGCAAGAAGATAAACAAGAGGTTCAAACTCAAGTTCAGGAACAGGTACAGGTACAGGGGCAAGTGCCGGTGCCAGTGGAAACGCCGCCGGAGAAGCGGAGATTTAGCAGAGCTAGATTGATCATGATTATTGTGGGAATTTTGATGGCATTATTAGTATTGGCAGTTGTGGCAAGCATGGTAGCGAACAATGGTGAGCCGGCTACTGTTGTGCCAACACCTTCACCTGAGACTACAGAGGAGAGTGGAGACGGGCTGGAAGAGGGGGAGCTGTCCCAATATGCAAGCGATCCGGAAGTGCAGGCGATTGGAAAGGCACTTGAAGAGCTTGAAAAGAAGTTTGATGAAACCCGTGTTCGCGAGGACGCTCTAAATATTCCACTTTTGGATTTTGAAGTGAGCTTTTAGTAAAGACCTAAGGAGGGCAAAGGTGGCTTCACCCTCCAAAAATAATTATGCTTTCACCCGTCGTCTTTTGCGCCTGGCCGCTCGCTCGCCGTGTTCATAGTGGGTACGGGGGAGATCTTCCTTGTAGGGAGTGATCATAGGCGGGCACGCCTTTGAACGGTTCTCGAAAATGACGCTCAGGCTGAGCATGACCAAAAAAACGATAATGAGCGCGAACATAATATTTTCAATCGGCATGAAAATATCTCCTGTTAATTGTCGATGGCCTATAGTAACAATTTATGCCAAAAAAGTCAATTTTTTGGGGACTCTAGAGATTAATTTTTGGAACTTTGAAGACTACGATACCCACTTTATCAATCTCGCTAAAATGCTTTTTTATCTCTGCTCTAAATTTTTCTGCAAGCTTAGTAGTAAAGCTTCCGTAGCCCCCCCGCTCACTCTGGGAACATAATCGATCCTCAAAGTCGTTTATAACGCTCATCACTTCGCGTCCAGCCTCATTAAATTCCTCCTGATATTTTTCTGGGTTAAGGACATATCGATCATGGATTTTTCTGAAGGCGGCAAAAAGCTCAGTGTTTGCAGTAAGCATCTTTTCTACATACTCTTTGTATTTTGGCTGGGCCATTTTTGTTCACAAAAAGGTTAACATAAGTATGTTAATATTTAAATATTATGTTAGTGGAAATACTGTTACTCACGGCGCTTGGGAGTATTGCAGGGCTGATTGGCGGAGTGTTTTTTTTGGTCAAAAACTCTTGGGCGAGGGCACTAAGCCATAACGCGGTTCCTTTTGCGGCAGGGGTGCTTTTATCTGTTTCGATTATTAATTTGATACCTGAGGCGAGTGAGCTGGCAGGGGACATTGCCTTTACGGTCGTTTTAGTTTCATTTATTGCTTCTTTTTTGTTTGAGCAGTTTTTTTGTCATTTACACCATCATGAGGGGAGGAGGAACGATTTAGAATCGGCAATCCCTCTAGTGATCGTTGGGGACACGATCCACAATGTCATCGATGGGATCGCCATTGCCTCAAGCTACTTGATTGAGCCTAAATTTGGATTAGTGGTTGCTCTTGCGACTTTTTTACATGAGACACCTCACGAAATAGGTGATTTTGGGATATTGATCAAAGCAGGGTATACAAAACAAAGAACATTTCTAATTAATTTATTCTCAGCTTTGGCTACTTTTCCGGGAGCGCTCCTGGTTTATTTTTATTTTAAAGATACCCCAGACAAGATAGGGATATTTTTGGCAATTTCGGCGGGGATATTTTTGTATTTGGGTGCAAGCGACTTTTTGCCGCAGGTGGAGGAGGATAGCAGGATTCCAGGTATTAGAAAATATTTTTTGGTGATTTTGGGAGCTCTTGTGATGTATTTACAGATCTTAATAAAATCTTAACTCCTTCAATTGTAAGATTGGTTATCAGATGTCATTTAAGGCGGTTATTATTAGTCTTATTCTTTTATTTGGAGCCATCGCTGGATTGGCTTTTACTAGAAACATTTCAGTACCAGATTCTGATCGTCCGAGGGCGGAAACATCACAGATCTTTTTTGACATAGGTGAAATTAAAGTATCAGATGTAAAACAGCAAGATTACACTCTAAAAAATATTGGAACGAAACCTCTACAAATTCTCAACGTTAACTCAAGTTGTGGTTGTACAACCGGGCAAATTATTTACAAAGGCGAAACGAGCAAAGAGTACAGTATGCACTCGCAGAGTGGGTTTGTGACTGAAATTGCACCAGGAGATACCGCTACAGTCCGACTTACTTATCGACCAGCTACTATGCCTGTGTATGGACTAGTTGAGAGAGAAGTATATGTAATTACCAATGATCCGGAGAATCAGAAATTAGTTTTTAGTATTAAAGCAAAAGTAAAATAACTATGGATTCAAATTTTCTATTCGGAATATCGTTAACCGCTTCTTTTTTGGCCGGAGTAATGGCTTTATTTGCGCCGTGTTGCATTACGTTTCTATTTCCTTCTTATCTTGGGACAATTTTTAGAGAGCAAAAAAGGGTCATGTACTATACTTTTATTTTTGCCTTAGGCCTGGCTTTTGTATTGGTGCCGATAGCCTTAGGTGTTCGATCTGTCATTTTTTTCTTCGATGCTTATCACGAAGCTATTTATTACTTTGGTGCGTTAGTCATGATTCTAATGGGGGTTATGACGCTTAAGCCAATCTTCCATTTGCCGCAAATATTCCATGTAACTAGCCTTCAGGGCAAGAAGGTTGATGCCGCGAGCGTGTTTGGACTGGGGCTTATGTCTGGCTTGACCTCAGCCTGCTGTGCACCAGTATTGTTTGTTGCAGTAACGCTTACATCTTTATCGCCCTCCCTCTTCCAAGCATTAATTGTTTCCTTGGCCTATGTAGTCGGCATCGTGATGCCTCTTTTTGTTATGTCGATATTTTATGAAAAAGCGACGGCAAAAATTGCTGGACCTAATAGGCATAAGATTTATAACGTGCTGAATTATTTGGGCGCCGGAATATTCTTTTTTACAGGGATTTTAATTGCTGTGTATAACTTTCAGGGAAAAATTCAGATGAATCAAATGGAGCTATATAGCCAAAAAATCCGCCTGATCGTTTTTGAAATTGCTAAGTATTTCCAAAACCCAATAGTAGATCTGTTTGTTTTTGGGATTGTTTTATTTACTTTTTATAAGTTGTTGAAATACAAAGGCCATGAAGAAAAATAAACTGTTGTTAGTCCTTATAATTAGTATAGTTGCTAATTTAATATTGGTAGTTGTACTTTATATTCCACAAGTCATGAAACTTAGAGTGAGCAGATTCAAGACAGCTGAGGACACTTCCACCATATCGACTGCAACTAGTAAAGACACTTTGTTTAACGAAATTAATCCAGTGGATGGTTTTGAGATTGGCGCTACATATGGCGACTTAGGTCCTAAAATGATAGCGATGGGGGTTATTGACCCGGAGAAGTTTAAAGCTATTTATGAAAAATCGAGTCAACCCCTCACATTAGAACAAGAGGGGGTACTTCTCAAAGAATCAAACGAAAAAATTAAAATCACCCGTGATAATTCTTATTTTTTACTAAACTTTTTTTGGGCAGTAGGTTTGGCCAACAAGTCACAGATTTTGGATGACGGTGACATGATGAAATATGGAGGTAAAAAGGGTGCCGGAAATTTTGCTTCAACTGGCGGTTGGACCTTGGGTAAGGGCGACGCAATGACTTATTACTCAAAATCCACACTTATTCCTCTAACCAAAGAGCAGGAAGCGCGAGTTTATCTGGTCGCCTCAAATATTTTCAGACCCTGTTGCAATAATTCTACCGCTTTCCCTGATTGCAACCATGGCATGGCCCTTTTAGGAGTACTTCAATTAATGGCCGGCAATGACGCCACCGAAAGTCAAATGTATGAAGTCGGGAAATATTTTAATGCATTTTGGTTTCCAGGAAACTATTATGACATAGCACTCTATTTTTCTAATAAAGAGGGCAAATCTTTCAAAGATATCGATGCTCAAATTTTATTGAGCAAGGATTACTCATCTGCCTCAGGCTGGCAAAGGGTTAAACAATGGTTAACTGATAAAGGACTTATTCAACAGCCCCCCAAAAAAAGTGGTGGTTGTGGAGTATAAAGTGATATAAATATAAAGTATCTAAGAAGGAGGTGAGAAATGATGAAGAATAACCCTACCGCCACAGCAAATGCTTTGGCCGCTACGACGGGAGTTGTCTATGTTGCTTGTCGCATTCTAGTTAGTTTGTTTCCTGATCTGATGTTTTCGGTTGGCCAGTCATGGTTGCATGGAATTGAACTAACCCGGCTTGGATCTTGGAATTTATCGCTTGGGACATTTACTGTGGGTTTGGCATCATCGGTAATTTTTGCCTGGGTCATCGGGTACGCTTTCGCGGTGTCCTACAATTATTTCAGCAAGAGATAATTAATAAAAATATAAGTCTTAATGATTTTTTAATAATTTATTAATATAATAGGCCCATGAGGGTCTTGATTGTTGAGGATGAACACCGGCTTTCGAATATTATTAAAAAGGGATTAGTTGAAGATGGATTTGCAGTTGACCAGGCTTTTGATGGCGAAGAGGGACAATACTTAGCAGAAAGTGAACAATATGATCTTATTGTCTTGGACATTATGCTTCCTAAAATGAGTGGTTTAGAGCTTTGCCGTGAGCTTCGGAAGAAAAACATTAAAACCCCAATCCTAATGCTTACAGCTAAATCAACAACTGAAGATAAGGTTTCCGGGCTTGATAGCGGTGCTGATGATTACGTTACCAAGCCATTCTCTTTTGTTGAGTTTCGCTCTCGGGTGCATGCGCTTATTAGAAGAAGCCACCAAGAAATCTCTCCGGTTCTTACACTCAATGGTATAGAACTAGATCCGCTTAAGCATGTTGTAAAGCGAGATGGAAAAATCATTAATCTCACACCTAAAGAATTTGCAGTTTTAGAACTATTGCTTAGACACAAAGGAGAGGTGGTGACGAGAACGATGATCACTGAACACGTATGGGACTATAATTTTGATGGAATGAGCAATGTTGTGGACGTCTTTATAGTAGCTTTAAGAAAGAAAATTGGCACAGATTCTAAAAAGAATCTGATTAAGACAATTCATGGTGTAGGTTATAAAGTCGGCGACTAGAGTATGAACACTAAAAGCATTAGGTTTAGATTAACAATGTGGTGTACCCTCGTTTTTTCCGTCGCCATGGCATTGGTTTTCATTGCCTTTTATCTCCTTACACAGCGATCTCTTCTCTCTCATACCGACTCGGCAATTACTGCTCACAATGAGAAAATAGTTGAAATAATCACTCAAGAAGATGCAGTGATGAATCAGTCATTCATCAATAGTAGTCAAACATTTGCACAACAATTTAGTGAAATGCCAGGCATGCTTTTGATTATTGGCGATCCGTATGGGGATATACTTTATAGCTCGCATGATCTTGGGATAAACGAGTCTGATATCATCGACTTGCTTGAAAAATCGGCAAATATAATTAGACCAACATTTGTGAATCGAAATATTGGAACAACTCCTTTGCGGTTCGGGATTTTTCCAGCGGAGCGCAGTGATCAGCGGCAAGCGATTGTCTTAATGGGTCAACCCATGGATGTTATCCAAAAATCTTTGAATACTCTCACTTTAACCCTCGTTTCAGTGTACGTTGGGTTGCTTGCGATCATCGTTGCTGGAGGTTTTTTGTTGGCTCGTAAGGCATTGAGCCCTATCTCTCAAGTGTCAAAACAACTCAAGAAGATTAGTGCAGAGAATCTAAAAGAGCGTGTCCCAAATCCTAATACTGGAGATGAGATTGAGGAGTTATCGCAAACATTTAACAGTTTATTGGACCATCTAAATGATGCTTTTATTCGCGAAAGACAATTTATTGGCGATGTCGCGCATGAATTAAAGACACCCGTAGCGACGCTTAAGGGGGGGGTAGAAGTAACTATGTCTAAAAAAAGGACAAATCGGGAGTATAAAAGAGCACTTGACGAGACACTTATAGATATCAATCAGCTATCGGCAATAATAAAAAATATCCTTGATTTAGCTTGGACTGGAGCTGAAAATACTAAGTTGGTCGACGGCTATTTTGACCTTTCAAATGCTCTGATTGAACTTCAAGAAATTGTTATCAAACTAGCATCTCGAAAGCGCATTGTTTTGGAAAGTGAAATTGATCCAGGGATTGTCGTTGGTGGTGCTGAAGATAAAATATCGCGCGCAGTACTCAATATTGTTGATAACGCGATCAAATATACACCTGGAGGCGGGTCTGTCACTATATCGCTTCGGAAAGAGAAAGGAAACGCGAGACTGGAAGTTAAAGATACTGGAATTGGTATTCCTAAAAAAGAGCTTGGACATATCTTTGAGCGTTTTTATAGAGGGTCCAAGGCAACAAAAACCCTAGGCTCGGGATTAGGGCTCGCTATCTCTCAAGGAATTATTAAAGCTCATCGTGGAGAGATCAAAATCAAAAGTAAAGTCGAAAGTGGAACCTCAGTAACCATTATCCTGCCTCTATTTCAGAAATCCACCATGTCCTCCTAATGATTTCCTAATCCTTCTTTTCTTATAATGGAGGTGAATATGGATAATTATGATTCACTCTTAAAATGGTTTGGTATTTGCCTAGGATTGATGGCTCTAGCAGTTGTAGCGGTGATTATTTTCCGCTACTGACTTGCCCGTTAATGCACCTTTGGATGATGAAAAGTGGCGGCCACAAACATTAAGGAACATTCACAGTAAAATCTTTATTGACCACAACGCCGTCCGGCATGGTGACTTTTATTGTCACTTTCCAGGGGCCACGCATACTTATTCTTCCAGAGGCTATATATCTGCCGTTACCTTGAAAAATAGCGTTACCCCGCTGACTCCCCATGTCCATAGTGGTCATATTGAGATCGAACGATACGGTTGCATCATTAATTGATCCGCCAGCTTTGTCTTTTACATCAATAATAAGAGTCGCCGGCCCAGTTCGTAATGGGTTAGGATCAGTAGTCAATGTTACTGCCTCGCTGGCCGCGCTCGCGCCAGAGTTAGAACTGGAAAGCACTTTCCAACTCAATCCGGCAACAACAACTGCTCCAATTATAAGAGCAATAAGTAAATTTTTATTCTGCGTGTAGAGCACAAAAGTTATTACTCATTGTAGTAACTGACGGCGGTAATTTCAACTGTATGTGTGGTTACTAAAAAAGTATTACAATAAAATATATGAAAGAAACAATATATTATACATGTCCGATGCACCCCGAAGTGCAAGAGAAAAATCCTGGGGAGTGTCCTAAATGCGGCATGGCTTTGGTTCCTGTTGAAAAAGAAGTGGGTCATAAAGAAATGCTTGCCGGCCGAAGCCTTGGCGAAGGCTGGTCTTTCTGGGAAAAATTTAAGATGAGTATGACTATGGCCATGGGGATGGAACATGCGGGCCTGGCGGGGCGCGAGATGGCAAAACTCATGGAAGAAGATATCCGCAACAAATTTCTTGTTGCCCTCATACTCACCCTACCGATTATTGTTTATTCACCTTTGGGAACAAACATCTTGGGTTTGAGGCTCCCCGAACCCATTCCCGCGAGTTGGATCATGTTTTTGTTGGCTACACCTGTTTATTTTTATTCAGGCTGGATCTTTCTATACTCAACCTATAAAGCCCTGCAAGCCAAGACACTGAATATGGCGGTTCTGATTGCGGTGGGTATTACCACGGCCTATGTATTTAGTGTGGTGTTAACACTTCTGGGTAGTCAGGAATCATTCTATGAAGCCGCAGCCATGTTAACGACCTTTGTCCTGTTTGGTCATTGGATGGAAATGAAGTCAAGACGTGGAACCACCGATGCTCTTCAAGCGTTGTTTGACCTCGTTCCTCCACAAGCAAGACTTTGGAGGGACGGGAAAGAGACCTTGGTATCTACATCAGAAGTGAAGCTTGGAGACATACTCATCCTCAAGCCTGGTGATAAAGTGCCGGTTGATGGAGAAATCATTGAGGGTGAAACGGCCATTGATGAATCACTTGTTACTGGAGAATCTTTGCCTGTAGCCAAAAATATAGGTGATCAAGTTATTGGTGGTTCGATCAATACTTCTGGATCGGTCAGGTTTAAAGCTACTAAAGTCGGTCAGGATACTGCACTGGCCCAGATAGTTAAAATGGTAGAAACTGCCCAGAACTCCAAGGCTCCGGGACAGAAAATCGCCGACAGATTTGCCAGATATTTGGTGGTTGTGGCTGTTGGTGGAGGATTACTTACCTTCGTCGTCTGGTTTTTTGTTCTAGGACAACCTCTCCTGTTTGCGCTTACCTTCGCCATCTCGACAGTGGTCATAGCTTGCCCCGATGCGTTAGGGTTGGCTACTCCTACTGCTGTTGCTGTAGGCACTGGGTTAGGAGCCAAACACAATATTCTTATTAAGGATGCTGCGACTCTTGAGCAAGTATCAAAAATACAAGCAGTAGTAATGGACAAGACAGGAACTCTCACAGAAGGTAAGCCTAGAATTACCGATGTAGTTGCCGCTAATGGATTTACTCAAGATCAAATTATTCAACTTAATTCTGCGGCCGAAAAAAAGTCTTCTCATCCTTTAAGCTCGGCGGTTTTAGAAGAAGCCAAACGAAGAAAAATCTCTGTTTCAAATAATGTTGAGAAGTTTAAAAACCTGGCTGGTCATGGTGTTGAAGCAGTTGTCGACGGCAGGCATGTGCTTGTCGGAACTGTGAAATTAATGGATAGTTCGAAGGTTGATATTTCTCCACTACAAAATGATATAGACAGGCTGCTTTTGGAAGGCAAAACAATCATGATACTCGCGGTTGATAATAAAATCGCTGGCGTTGCGGCTGCGCTAGATCCAGTCAAAGAGAATGCCAAGCAAGCTATCGTCAAAATGAAAGCATTGGGGCTGGAGGTGGCTATGATTACTGGTGATAATAAAAAAACTGCTGAAGCCATTGGCAAAGAGCTCAATATTGATAGGGTTTTTTCTGAGGTTCTGCCGGAAGACAAAGCTTCATACGTCAAAAAACTTCAAGAGGAGGGTAAATTTACTGCAATGGTGGGTGACGGAGTTAATGATGCTCCGGCATTGGCGCAGGCTGATATCGGGATCGCGATTGGTGCGGGAACTGATGTGGCAATTGAGACTGCCAAAGTAGTACTGATGAAGTCTGACCCGGCAGACGTTTTAAGAGCCATTAAACTTTCAAAAGCAACCGTACGAAAGATGAAGGAAAATCTGGTGTGGGCGAGTGTCTACAATCTTCTAGCGATACCAGTTGCGGCAGGGGTTCTGTACCCAAGTTTTGGCATCACGCTTCGGCCGGAGTTTTCTGCTCTCCTCATGAGTATTTCATCTATTATCGTTGCGACAAATGCGATCTTACTTAATAGAGCCGAAAAAGACTTAGTTTCTGTATGAAAGGGATATTAGTGATTGTGAGGCATGGTCAATCTAGATTTAACGAGCTGGATATATTTACCGGTTGGCTAGATGTACCTCTGTCGGAGAAGGGTATTAGAGAAGCACATAAAGTTGCGAAGCACTGTAAAAATTTTGACTATGATGCCATCTTTACTTCTCATCTCAAACGAGCACACGAAACCTTGGCAGTAATCCTGTCTAAACAAAATAAGATAGGTGTTTTTCAGCATCAAAGTGATAAAAAATACGATATTCCTGATGATGCTAATCCTCATTTAAGCAAGAAAATTATTAATGTGTATACGGACAGAGCTCTAAATGAACGAGCTTATGGGGCGTTGCAAGGGATGAACAAAAAAAAGGTTGCGGAAATATATGGCAAATTGCAGGTACTTAAGTGGAGAAGAGGTTTTTTCGATAGACCTCCTCATGGGGAAAGCCTGAAGGATGTATATGATAGAGTTGTCCCGTATATTGAGAAAGTGATCATCCCCCGGTTAAAACGCGGGGAAACAAATCTCATTGTCGGCCATGGTAATACTCTGCGAGCAGTTATTAAATTTTTAGAAAACATTGGGGATGATAAAATTTCCTTCGTAAATCTTCCTCTGGGCCACCCGCTTGTTTATGAATATAAAGATGGAGTGATAGAAAGGACAGATTGACCCCGCGATCCTAATAAAATCTTAATGAGTGATTTTGTATGCTTAGATTCATGAAAAATCAAAAAATTCATATTAAGGGCATGCACTGTCGGTCTTGTGAAATATTAATTGAGGATGAGTTAAAGAAAGTTCCGGGAGTGAAAAAAGTTTCTGTTAACCATCGAACAGGCATCGCAAACATTGACTGTGAATGTGAATTAGATGAAGGTGCAGTTGCAAAAGCGGTAGAAAGTGCAGGGTATGGAATCGGCCAGGATGGGAAAATTCATTTTTTCTCCCGTAACCGTAGAGATTATCTCGATCTAGGAATTGCTTTTTTTATTGCTACAGCTTTGTTTTTAGTTGCCAAGACATTGGGAATTTTTAACCTAAGTAGCTCAATTTCTGGTAGTTTTAGCAGTTTGCCAATTGTCTTCTTAGTTGGCCTTACCGCTGGAGTTTCGACATGCATGGCACTAGTTGGCGGTCTTGTGCTTGGCGCCTCCGCTCGTTTCTCAGCTCAAAACCCTTATGCCAGTTCCTTGGAAAAGTTTAAGCCCCATCTATTCTTTAATCTAGGACGTATCGTATCCTTTTTTGCCCTTGGGGGACTGATTGGTTTTGCAGGTTCATTATTTCAGCTTTCGACTTCAGTCTTGGGAATGCTGATTGTTGCCGTTGGGCTGGTCATGCTGCTTCTTGGCGGACAGTTAATCGACATCTTTCCTATTTTGAAAAAAGCATCTTTTACTCTTCCTAAGAGTTTATCCCGCAAGCTCGGGATTAAGAAGAAATCCTTCGGCGAATATAGTAACAAAAATTCAGTAGTCATGGGTGCAATGACTTTCTTTTTACCTTGTGGCTTTACACAAGCAATGCAGTTATATGCAATGAGTACCGGGAGTCCCATTTCAGGTTCTTTAACAATGGGTGTCTTTGCCCTTGGGACTGCTCCGGGATTACTTGGAGTCGGTGGACTAACTTCAGTTGTCAAGGGCCGGGGGGCAAGACTATTTTTCAAAACTGCTGGCGTGGTAGTGATTTTGCTGGCTTTATTTAATGTCTCAAATGGCTTAAATTTATTGGGTATCAGCCCCAAAGTACTCGGAGTATTTACCATTAGCGCCTCTACGAGTAGTGCCATAGAGGATCCTAATGTCAAACTTGTCAATGGAGTTCAAGAAGTTCGGATGATACAAAGTTCATCTGGATATTCACCAAATAAATTTACGATTGTGAAGGACATTCCTGTTAAATGGATTGTTACTTCAAAAGATATTTATTCATGCGCCAGTAGCATCGTATCGCAACAATTAGGTATTCGCAGAGGACTGGAATTAGGCGAAAACATCTTTGAATTTACTCCCGCCCAAGCCGGCACAATCCGTTTCTCGTGTTCTATGGGTATGTATACTGGTTCATTTAATGTGGTCGATGAAAATTCAAACGTGGCTACACCTTCGACTCTAGCTGCTAATACGGTGCTGAGTGCTTCTTCGTCGTGCAGTGCAAATGGGGGTGGCTGCGGATGCGGGGCTAAATCAGCAGTCACACAGAATTCAAATCAACCCGCTGGTCAAACCATCACACAAGGAAACATTCAAGTGTTGAAATCTACTTATACGTCTCTCGGGGATATCTCTCCTAATAAATTCACGGTTAAAGTTAACCAACCTGTACGGTTTGAAATTGAGGCAAAGGATGACGGTCAGGGCTGTATGGGTAGTGTGACTATCCCAAGTCTCACCAAGAAAATTGAGGTGTTTACTAAGGGGCAGACGATTGTCTTTGAATTTACACCAGGTAGCACCGGTACATATAACATTACTTGTGCGATGGGAATTTCTCGAGGAAGCATTACTGTTAACTAATATGAAATCATTTGTTTATAAAATTCAAGGAACTCATTGTCCGGCTTGTAAAAAAATAATTGAGAAACGCATTGGCACTATTCCCGGAGTGGATTCTGTGGAAGTAAATTATAAAACTGGAGCAGTTTGTGTAACTGCTGGGTGGGATGTCACAAGCGAAGACATAGATGAAGTATTATCGGGTACCCTGTATAAAATTGTAAATGAGTGAAACTGCGGGAGTAATAAAGTTTCAGGTTAACGGAATGCATTGTCAGTCATGCGAGATGCTTATACGCGATGAGATCGGTGAAATTGATGGCGTGGAGCATGTAGAAGTTGATTTCGAGACAGGAAAGGGTAGTCTTCGGGCTAGTAAAAGTCTGTCGACAGACGTTATAAAAAATGCGATCAAGAAGGCAGGCTATACAGCAATAGTTAGTAATAGTGGTAATGTTTTGCATAGTAATGGGAGAAGCCCACTTCAAGAAATTATCTTTAGAGCGCAAGACTCTTTAAGAATAAGTGGAAAAATAACAAAAAACGAGAAGGGAGAAATTGAGTTTGACGGTGAAATAAAACTTAAAGAAGGAGGTATAGAGAATAAAGAAGGAGAGAAGAAAACATCATTATTATTGTATGGGATGCACTGTACGTCTTGTGCGGGGATTATAGAGAAATCTTTGAAGAAAGTTCCGGGAGTAAGCGAGGCGAAAGTAAACTTCACCGCCGAAAAAGCAACAGTGATTTTTGATCAGGTTAAAATTAAAGAGAGCGATTTAATTAACGCCGTTGAGAAAACTGGATATAAAGCTGTAGTTTCAGATCCAACAAACACCAAAGAAGATGCCGAGAAACAGTTGGCGCAGATTAAGGGTTTGTCTAGAAAATTTTTATGGAGTTTTGCTTTTAGTGCGCCGATGGTATATTTCATGCTTTTTGACTTCTTTTCTAGTGTCCCTCTCGGTGGGATTTTACTTCCTTATGTAGGAATTATTTCGTTTATTTTGGCAACACCTGTGCAGTTTATTGTGGGGGCTAGTTTTTATAAAGGGGCTTTGTCGGGCTTTCGCATGAGGACATTCAACATGGATAGCTTGATTGCGATTGGCACTTCGGTTGCATATTTTTATAGTGTTGTTAATTTTTTTTCTTATTACGCGATTAATTATTCCGTAATTGGCCTTATGGGGGCCAAAATTCCTGAGCTCTATTTTGAAACGGCTGCGTTTTTAATTACTTTTGTTGTTTTGGGAAAATGGTTGGAAGCAAAGGCTAAAGGCCGGACTTCTGAGTCAATAAGAAAACTAATGGGGCTCCAAGCCAAAACGGCAAGAATAATAAGAAATGGAGTGACGATTGATATTCCCCTAGAGAATGTGATGAAAGGTGATGTTGTTATTGTTCGTCCCGGAGAAAAGGTTCCGGTGGATGGAAAAATTATCAAAGGTTCTTCTTCGATCGACGAATCAATGATAACAGGAGAGAGCATGCCTGTTGAGAAGAATGAAGGAGATATTGTGATCGGTAGTACATTAAATAAAACTGGAAGTTTTGAGTTTATTGCAACAAGAGTTGGTTTAGAAACTACCCTTTCCCAGATAATAAAGCTAGTCGAAGATGCCCAGGGATCAAAAGCTCCAATACAGGCCATTGCGGACCGGATTTCCGCTTATTTTGTACCCGCAGTAATAGTTACAGCAGTCTTGACCTTTATCGCTTGGTATTTTGTATTTGGCGCAACACTCTCTTTTGCTCTGATGGCATTTACAGCTGTAATAGTGATTGCTTGTCCATGTGCTTTAGGACTTGCGACGCCTACCGCTATTATGGTCGGGACCGGAAAGGGAGCTGAACATGGGATTTTGGTGAAAGGGGGAGAGCCTCTGGAAAAGGCAAACAAGATTAATGTGATTGTGTTTGATAAAACGGGGACGATTACAAAGGGGAAACCTGAAGTAACGGATATTATTGGCAACAGCGCTGTTTTGGAAATTGCAGCCTCACTGGAGAAGCAATCAGAGCATCCGTTGGCGGAAGCAATTTGCGCATATGCTTCAGGAAAAGGCGTAGCATTTAGTGATGTGATTGGTTTTAAGGCAATCCCTGGATTTGGCGTGGAAGGGCAGATGGATGGAAATACGTATTATTTTGGAAAGCCAAAACTAGCAAGCGACACATTGGGGTTACCGCTTTTTAATCAGATGAATATGATTCAGTCCCTTGAGGGCCAAGGGAAAACAGTGATGGTACTTGCCACGAAAAAAGAAGTACTAGGGTTGATTGCTGTAGCTGATATTGTTAAAGACACGACAAAAGAAGCAATTGAAAAGTTGACTAAGCTCGGGATTCAAATATATATGATTACAGGAGACAATGAGCGTACTGCGCAGGCAATTGCTGCACAAGTTGGCGTTACAAACGTATTAGCTGAAGTACTCCCTGAAGATAAAGCAAACGAGGTTAGAAAGTTGCAAGAACAAGGGAAAAAAGTGGCGATGGTAGGAGATGGAATTAATGATGCCCCGGCTTTAGCTCAGGCGGATTTAGGGATAGCCATGGGGAGCGGAACTGATGTGGCAATGGAAACTGGTGGTATTGTAATTATTAAAAACGACCTTCGAGATGTTGTCGGCGCGATAGATTTATCTCGCACCACAATGTCAAAGATTAAGCAAAACATGTTTTTCGCGCTTTTCTACAATGTCATTGGCATTCCAGTTGCCGCAAGAGTCTTTGCAGGGTTTGGGTTGATTCTTAAGCCAGAGCTGGCGGGTTTGGCGATGGCATTTTCTTCGATTTCGGTTGTTGGGAATTCCTTACTCCTCAGGAGATTTGTTCCTGGCAAGAAAGATTATTTAGCTAAATTTGCACCAGTTGTTATGGCAATTGTTTTCGCTTTTATCTTTATTCAATTTGCAAGTATCAGTTCAAGCATGGCCACAGATTAATTTAATAAGGCGAGTATAGTAGAATGACCTATGTCCAGTTTTGTGCAGAGTAGAAAATTGTTGATTGTAATTTTATTACTTGCATCTTTACTTCGTTTATGGAGGCTTGATCGAGTCCCTGTCTCACTCTTTACCGATGAGCTAGATGTGGGTTATCAAGCATATTCTATTCTTAAAACTGGCAAGGATTATTTTGGGAATCCCTGGCCCCTGCACTTTCAATCGTACGTTGAGTACCGAGCCCCTTTATATATTTATTCGACTGTTCCCTCTGTTGCAGTCTTTGGTATTACCCCTTACGGCGTGCGGTTGCCGGCCGCGATATTTGGAATCCTTGGGGTATTAATGCTGTATTTTTTGGTTAAAGAAATTGACAAATCTGAGACATTGGCTTTAACGAGTGCCTTTTTGATGGCGCTTTCTCCGTGGCACATCCACTATAGCCGCGCTGGTTTTGAAGTAAGTGAACTATTGTTTCTTATCCTCGGCGCGATCTATTTTTTTTTGAAAAGTATAAAAAAGCCCAAGTTCCTGTGGGTCTCGGCATTATTACTTGGCTTGGCCCCGTGGACATATAGCACCGCTAAATTATTTGCCCCCGCGCTTATTATATTTTTAGCATTTGTCTGGTCGAAAGACTTGGTGAAGTTCCCCAGAAAACATTTGATCAGGGTAGTTTTGGTGTTGTTGGTTTTAATATTACCTTTAATCTATGTTGTTGTGTTTGGGGGAGGAGCGTATCGGTTTAAAAATATTAGCGTGCTTGGCGACCAGAGTACTATCTCCGAAATTAGCCTTGCTCGCTTAAGCGATGCCCAAGTAAGAAATACTTATAACGGTGGAATAGTACCAAAAATTGCTTCAAGAATAGTTAATAATAAATTTGTTGTTTGGACTTCAAAAATATCAACAAATTATTTAGAGTCTTTTTCAACGCAATTTTTATTTTTGAAAGGGGACATAAGTTCAAGGCACTCTGTAGTTGGTGTTGGCCAGTTTTACAAACTCGACGCAATTTTTTTGGTATTGGGGATAATTCTTTTTTTCAAAAGCAAATTGGACGGAGGAGCTGAGTCAAAAAAAAATAAGGCATTAATCTCATTTTGGGTGATCTTTGGCGCAGTCCCGTCTTCTTTGACAATTGAAGGGGGAGGTCACGCAACTAGATTAATACTGATCTTGCCGCCTTTAATTTTTCTTATTTCTTTTGGATTAGTAGAAACTGTAAATTTCATCAAAAATAGGTTTTATAAAAAGATATTTATCCTTAGTTACGCCGTGCTTTTGTTAATAAGTTTGTTTTTTTATCAGTATAACTATTGGGTACGGTATCCGTGGTATTCAGAAAAGAGCTGGTATGCAGGATACAAAGAAGCAATCGAAGCAGTTAAAGAATATGAAAATCAGTACGACAAAATTGTGATTACCAATGCGGAGGAGAGGCCGTACATTTTTTTGGCCTCATATTATCCTTATGACCCCAATGTTTGGCAGAGAGGTTTTGGAGAAGGATATGTCGCTGGTTTCGGGGATTTAAAAAAGGTTGGAAAATTTTATTTCGGACAAGTGGAGGGAAAAATCGGGATGGACAAACTTTCTCTCGTGATGGATGAAGACACTCTTTATATCGCTTCCAAACGGGAAATTGCACCAAATCTAATCTCCGAGCCAAGCAGAGTACCTGCGGGCCTCCATTTAGTGAGAGTGATAACTCTTCCATCAGGCGAGCCTGCGTTTTATTTGTTAGAAAAAAAGTAGAAAATTAATTATGTTTTATGAATTTGTCCGTCCACTCATTTGCCCCTTTGGTGAAATAGAAAAATTTGTGCCCTCAAAGGGGGAGATACTAGACGTTGGCTGTGGCCATGGATTGTTTTCGAAAATATTGGCGGAAAGATCTTTAGATAGGCAAGTAACCGGGATTGATCCTTCAGAGATAAAGATCCGGCATGCGCGTAAATATAGCCATCTAAAAAATTTAAAATTTGAAGTATGCGAGCTATCCGATTTAATAAATAGGAAGGTAAGATTTGATTGCATTATTGTGATCGATGTTTTGTACCTTTTCCCGCGCCGGGAGAAAGGTAAATTTTTTGAGATATGCCGGAAGCTTTTGAAAAAAAACGGCAGTTTGATTGTAGTTGAAAATGGGAACGGATCAGGCTTTATTTATAAAGTCCTGAAAATCGAGGAAACGATCATGACTCGATTATTTAAGTTTACCTTTACCAAATACGAAGGCCTTCATTTTCTTTCCCGAGATGGATATAAGAGGATGCTTACGGAGTTGGGGTTTGGTGTAAAAACTCGCATAAACCTAAAAAGTTTTTTACCTTATCCGCATTTTTTGTTAGTGGTTACGCGGTGAGATATGCTATTGAATTGAATTCACCATTTTAATATGCTGTATATGTGAGTAGCGACGCAAAAATACTGCAGGCAATTCTTGGCTGATTTAGCTTATCTCGAAGATGACGCTCCAGTAACAGCTTCGGTATAGTAAAATAGCTTCAGAGATGAAAGCAGAGATATAATAGATGGATGAAAGTAATTATCGGTTCATCGAGCGACATAAAAACAAATATAGTTCAAAAGGCATTGAGAGAACTTAATTTACGTGCTGAAGTAAAAAAAATAAGGGTAAGTTCTCAAGTTATTGATCAACCGCTTGATAAAGAAACAACCCAGCAAGGTGCTAGGAACCGGGCAACTAATGCTAGAAAAGCAAAGCCTGATGCTGACTTCTGGATTGGCTTGGAGGGAGGGCTTCATGATTACGGCGAAGGGTATCACCTAGTGACTTTTAGCTGTTTAGTTGACCAAAGCGGTGATGAATTTATAGGAGAGGGAGTTGAAGTTCACCTTCCCGAAAATGTTTCTGATGAAGTTAAGAATGGCAACCAGTTTGGAGAGGCAATCAGAATTTATGCCAAAGAGGCTTTCCAAAACGCTTACGCAAACTACTTGAAGGCTAAAGGGGGCTTGGTTTACCGGGAGAAAGTTAATACTGTTATTTTGAATAGTAATAATCAAATACTTTTACTTCAGTTGATAAATTATGGCGATACTGATTGGAACACGCCTGGTGGAGGTATCGAGGAAGGAGAAACCCCCGAAGAAGCAGTCTTTCGTGAATTAAAAGAAGAATTGGGTACTGATAAATTTGAAATTATAGAAAAATCAAAAATTATAAACAAATATGAGTTCCCGGATTTTGTTGTGGTTCAGCAGATAAAAAAAGGAAACCAATATAAAGGGCAAAAGCAAATACAATTTATTGTTCGTTTTTCAGGCACGAATACCGAGATAAAAACACAAGATGAGGAAATCAGAGCTCACATTTGGGTTGATTATAGAGACCTTGAAACATATCTTAATTTCCCTGGCCAGTGGGAAAATGTAAGAGAAGTGATAGAGAAGTCGTCTGTTAAAGCTATAATCGCTGGGAAGATTGCTAGAAATTATCTGCATCATCAAGAAAAATAATTAGCATCCTGTTAAAATACCACTATGTCATTATCTGTTGGGATAGTGGGGTTGCCCAATGTGGGGAAGAGCACCCTTTTTAATGCCCTTCTTAAAAAACAACAAGCCTATGTTGCAAATTTCCCGTTTGCGACGATTGAGCCAAATATCGGCATGGTTCCGGTGCCGGATGATCGGCTCGATGCTCTCGCCGAAGTGATAAGTGCAGAGGACAAAGAACATAGGAAACCTCCAATTGTGCCTTCGACAGTGGAGTTCCTGGATATCGCGGGATTGGTAAAAGGAGCGCATAAGGGGGAGGGGCTTGGAAATAAATTTTTGGCACATATTAGGGAGGTTGATGCAATTTGTCATGTTCTCCGTGGCTTTAGTGATGATAACGTCGTTCGGGAGGGGAGTAAAAGTCCCCGCGAAGATTTTGAGACCATAAAAATAGAGCTGGATTTAGCCGATTTGGAGCACCCCAATGCCTTGCCTTTCTCCCAAAAACCCATCTTGATAGCTTTGAACGTAGATGAAGAAGACTTGCCTGGGTCAGCGAGGCTTGAGGGAAAATTTGCGAGTGATAATAATCTTAATAAAGACCAAGTGATTGCAATTTGCGCCAAAACAGAGTCAGAGTTAGCGGGGTTATCTGAAGAGGATCAAAAGGAATATTTAGCCGCCTTGGGGGTAGCGAAATCTGGATTGGAAAGGCTTATTAAAAAGGCATTTTCCACTTTAGGGTTGATCACTTTTTTAACTGCTGGTGAGAAAGAAGTGAGGGCATGGACTATAGAAAAGGGGATTGATGCCCAAAATGCCGCGGGAGTAATCCACACAGACTTTATGAAGAAATTTATCAAAGCCGATGTGGTGAAATTTGAGGATTTTGTCGGTCCGCCAGCTGGCGGAGGGGGATGGAAAAAGTGCCGAGAGAATGGAAAGGTGAAAATCGAGGGAGCAGATTACATCGTAGAAGATGGAGATGTGATCGAGTTCAGAATTGGAAGATAAGGCAGAGTGCTGGTATACTACTACCGTCATGAGCTACGAATTAGTGGTGGTCCTGGATGGAGAGGCTACGGCGGCGAAGAAAAAGTCCGTCCGTGTTTCTGTTGAAAAAACTCTTAAGGTTTTCAAGGGAAAAGTTGTCGATTTTAGCGACTGGGGTGTTAAAACTCTTGCTTATAAAATCGGTAAATCGAAAACAGGTGTCTTTTTATTGTATGATTTAGAGTTGGAAGCAAACGCCGCGCGCGAGCTTGGTTTGAAGCTTCGATTAAATGAGGATATCATTAGATACTTGCTGATAAAGCAAGAAGGTAAAAAAGTGAAAGAGTGAAATGGCAAGAAGTTTAAATAGGGCAACTTTGATAGGTAATATGACTCGGGATCCCGAGCTTCGCTATACTCCTCAAGGGACGGCCGTGTGCACTTTTAGCGTGGCGACGAATAGGCAGTGGAAAACTGAATCTGGCGATACCAAAGATGAGGCGGAATTTCACCGGATTGTGGCTTGGGATAAATTGGCCGAGATCTGCTCCCAGCTTTTGGGTAAGGGGAAGAGAGTATTTGTAGAGGGAAGGATCCAAACCAGAAAATGGGAAGACAAAGACGGGAACCCAAGGACGACTACAGAAATTGTAATTAGCGACATGCTCCTTCTGGAAAGGATTGGCGAAGGTGGGGGAACTAGCGCCCCCACTCCCCAAGATATTCCGGAGGATTTGAGCGTTGATGAAGCTAAGCCCGCCAAAAAGGCAGAGCCTAAAAAAGAGGCGCCGGCGGATGACATCCCTTTTTAAATAAATGAAAAAAGAAAAGTTTTCTTATAAAAATTATGAGGAGTTGGCTCACTATATGAGCGATCGTGCGAGGATTTTAGGCCGGGCAAAAACTGGCTTATCCCCAAAGAGTCAAAGGCAACTTGTTAGAGCGATTAAAAGAGCAAGGTTTTTAGGCCTTCTTCCGTATTCGGCACGATGATCCCTAAATTAACTTTACCAAAAGTGAGAAAGCTGATTGTTGTCCTTACATCATGGACTTTTTTCTTTTTACTAGGATATTCAATAGCTGCTTCAAGTGTCCCCAAAATAACTATTAATCGAGAATCTCCCAAAAATCGCGATTTAGATTTTTCATTATTTTGGAATATTTGGGACACCCTAGACGCTAATTATTATGATAATTCCCAGCTAGATGAAGCTAATATGATTTATGGGGCGATCAAGGGGATGGTCGCGGCAGTGGGGGATCCGTATACCGTGTTTTTGACGCCCAGGGAAAATGAGGTAACTCAGGAAGATTTGAGTGGAAATTTTGAGGGAGTGGGGATCCAGATTGGCTTTCGCGGCCAACAACTTGCCGTCATTTCTCCTCTTCCGGGCACTCCCGCCGAAGAGGCAGGGATTAAAGCTGGGGACTATATCGTCGGGATAAAAGATGAAGAAAAGGACATAGAGCGCGGGACCACAGGGATCACACTGCCCGAGGCAGTTCAGCTTATCCGAGGGAGAGCTGGTACAAAGGTGAATCTTACCCTTCTTCGTGGAGGAAGCGATGAACCCATCATTGTGGATGTGGTTCGAAAGAGTATTGATGTCCCCAGTGTCAGTCTGGCATTTGTGGGGGAAACAAAAGATATTGCTCACCTTCGCGTGATGAAATTTGGGGCTGAGACCAAGGCCGAGTGGGATAAGGCGGTTTTGGAGATTTTACTTCACAATAACTTAAGCGGCGTGATCCTTGATCTAAGGGGGAACCCAGGGGGTTACTTGCAGGGAGCGGTTGATTTGAGCGGCGACTTTATGGATGTAAATGAGTTGGTCGTGATCGAAGACCGCGGGAACGCCCATACTGAGGAACTTAGGGCCAATGGGCCTGGGAGACTTAAGGGCGAAAAGCTTGTTATTTTAGCTGATGGCGGGAGTGCTTCGGCCTCCGAGATTTTAGCGGGTGCTTTGCGAGAAAATCTTGGGACAGATATTATTGGCATGACTACTTTTGGGAAAGGAACGATCCAGGAGCCGATGTATCTTGATAGCGGCGCAGGGCTCCATGTGACAATCGCCAAATGGCTCACACCAAAGGGGAATTGGGTAAATGACCAGGGGCTTCTGCCGGATGTGGAAATTGAAGATGATTTTGATACCCCGGAAGATGAACAGCTTGCCAAAGCGATTGACTACTTAATCACTAACTGATTTAATTTCTCTAATGAAATTATTTAATTTGAGAAGTTTCATGTTTGGACTTGCGGTGGGGGTGGTGATCGTATCCTCGGTGGTAGGCGGAGCGATCGCGGATAGGATTTTTGGATTTGATACCCTCGATAGTTGGCTCCCGAGAACTTCGGTTGGTGCAAACGGACAGAAAGTATTGGTGGAGGAGTCTGTGACTATAGATATCGCCGAGCGTGTTTCTCCGTCTGTGGTGACAGTTTCTGTCGAGTTCCCCCAGAGAGAGGTAATGGGTTTTGATTTTTTTCAAGGATTTACTTCGCGTTTTGAAGGAGGAAAGCCTCAGGATATCGGGTCAGGATTTATTGTTAGCCGCGATGGATTAATTGTCACAAATAAACACGTTGTTTCGGTACAAGGAGCAATTTATAAAGTTATCACGAGTGATGATAAAGAGTATGAAGTCACCGATATTAAGCGCGATCCGGCAAATGATTTGGCGATAATTAAGATTGACCTCGCGGGAGCGGGGCAAGTGCTTCAACCGGTTGAGTTGGGGGATTCTTCAAACCTGAAGGTTGGGCAATATGTGATGGCTATCGGGACTGCTTTGGGAGAATTTAGGCATACGGTTACGACCGGAGTAATTTCCGGGCTTGGCCGGGGGATAACCGCCGGGAGCGCCTTTGAAGGATACGTCGAGGAATTAGATGATGTGGTTCAAACAGATGCGGCGATAAACCCGGGCAATAGCGGCGGGCCGCTTCTAAATTCTGCCGGGCAGGTGATCGGGATAAATGTGGCCATTGCCGATGGGGCAGAAAATATCGGCTTTGCCATCCCTATAAATGTTCTAAAGGAAGCGCTTAACCATTTCGAAACGGATGGATCTTTTGCCTCAAAGCCGTTTTTAGGGGTGGAGTACCAGATGATAAGCAAAAGAAGCGCAATAGTAAATGAGGTGCCGGAGGGTGCCTACATTGCTTCTGTTGTCGCGGGATCCGGGGCGGACAAGGCCGGGATAAAAGAGGGGGACATCATTACCAAGTTTGGTGGGGAAGATTTAAATGAAGACAATAATCTGGCAAGCGCGATCAAGAAAAAGAAAGTTGGCGACAGTGTGGAAGTGGAATTATGGAGGGGTGAAGAAACACTTGAGCTTTCTGTTATTTTGTCTGGCTCGTCAGAGTAGAGATAAGTTTATCTAGGTTTCCATCGACAATGCTCTCAAGATTCCCAAAACTTTTTTTGATCCGGTGATCGGTGACCCGTGATTGGTGGTAGTTGTAAGTTCTTATTTTTTCTGATCTCATCCCGCGCCCGATCGCCGAGCGGTAGCCTTCAATTGTTTTTAATTTCCTTTCTTCTTCTATCTCCCACAGCTTTGACCGCAAAAGGGAGAGGGCGATATTTCGGTTTTTTAGTTGCTCCCGTTCCTGTCTGGAAACTATCACGATCCCGCTTGGCTTATGAGTGAGCCTTACGGCAGTGGAAACTTTATTTACGTTTTGTCCTCCGGCGCCGGAGGCCCTGATAAATTGCCACTCGATATCGCCGTTATTTATTTTTATCTCGTGTTCCGTGATTTCCGGGAGGACTGCAACTGTAGCGGTAGAAGTATGGATGCGGCCGCGCTTTTCAGTTTGCGGGACCCTTTGCACTCTGTGTACGCCTGATTCCCCTTTCAGGAGATCAAAGGCTCCCTCTCCGGATATTTTAAGGACAGATTCATTAATCAGGGAAGTCTTCCAATTTTTTTTGATTGCGAACCTGTGGTACATGCGAAGAAGGTCGTTTGCCCATATTTTTGCTTCGTCGCCCCCTGTGGCGCCTCTAATTTCAAGGTACGCTGTTTGCATTTATTTTTTTCGAAGTTCCTTGAGTGATGCCGGCTTTGCCAGTTCTTCTTTGATGCGCTTGGTCCTTTTAATTTCCCTCCTTTGAGCTTTGGATAGTACTTTTTTACTTGCTTTGGCTCTTTTAGCCATGAACGCATCCACCCTCCCTGCGGCGTCAAGGAATTTCATTTGACCTGTATAAAAAGGATGACAGGCACTGCAGACTTCGATTTTAATTTCCGGCACGGCGGCCCCAAGGGTAAAAGTGTTCCCGCAGGCACAAGTTACCTTAGCTTCCGGATACCATTTCGGGTGGATTTTTGCTTTCATTGAACTTACGATTATATCATTGGCGCTTGCTCTCGGCAATAAATATGCCGATAGTAATAATTACAGCCCCTACTACAAAAAGTAGTGTGAATTTTTCCCCAAGCCACAAGACTGCCAGAGGAATAGCAAAAATCGGCTGTAAGTATTTGAAAAGTGCGGCTTCGCTGACCTCAATTGTTTTCTGACCGAGGACGTATAAATAGTATGCCAGTGTTCCGGAAATGAGCGCCATATACCAGACGCCGAGGTGGTACTGCAGCTCAAGTGTGGTGATTGTGCCCCACAGTGGACCTGCTCCAATTGTAGCGATAGCAAAGGGTGTCACCACAAGCCCGCTCACTAAAAATCCCCAGTGAGTCAGAGCGGCAGGATGCACCCCATCTTTTAAAAGCTTTTTGCCGATTAATACTCCGACCACGTCGATGACCAAAAAGGTCAAAAGGGCAATGTTCCCGGAAAAATGGACGCCGTCCTCGCCCTTGTAAAGGGGAAGGAGGGTCACGGTGATGACTCCCAAAAGCGCGATTACGATCCCCATTTTCTCACGCTTGGTGATAGTGTCTCGGAAAACGAGCGCTCCTCCCACCACCGCAATTAAGGGAGAAATAATTGTAATCAGAGTTAAATCTAAAACAGTGGATTGTTTTAGTCCTACGAATAAAAAGCCCAGGGCAATAGTAAAAGCAAAAAGTCCATAAAGAATAACCAATGGTAAATTTCTGGACTTGTTTGGGATTTTAAGATTAGTGAACAATACAAATGGGAGGGAAAATAGACCGGCAACAATGAAGCGGTAAGTGAGAAATGGCAAGACGTCGATTCCCTCAAGAGTAAATTTGATCATCGGCGCCGCCACTCCCCATATGGCTGAGGAAATAAGCATATATAGATAAGCTTTATAGCGAGCTCTCGACATAGATAGTAGATTTATACTATCAAAAAAATTTCAGGAAAGCTCTTCCTTCCTGATCCAGGGATAAATTGCGGCGAAGGATGATCCGCCGCTTTTTAGCATTTTGGTTCTCAAAAGCCAAGGAGTTTCAGTTTGGAGGAGTATCCCGCCGCCAATCTCCTGGACTAATTTTCCCTGTTCTCCGTATGACCGAAACTTCTCTTTTGCCATAAGCTCAAGATCAGCCTCGGCAATATTAAATATTCCCTTGTAGGGGCCTTTAGTTGAGAATAGCTTCCTTAAGAAATCTACTTCGTTATTAAGTTCTTTGGTGGTGTAGTTTGGATTTAAATTTTCAATGAAGACACTCTTTCGCCAAGGAAAACACAACAACGTCTTCTCCCAATAAGCTTTTGGCTCTTGATTCGAAACTTTGTGCATATTGCGCCTGCCGTTCGTTTAATTTAGCTTGGTCGGCTACCACTCCGTATTTACTTAGAATTGGTAATACATATGTATTAGGATCAGAATCTCCAAGAAAGATTACGATATCAGTTTGAATTCCTAATTTACGAAGATCGTCTCTTAGTTTATTTATTCTCGGAACTCTTGGAGTGAATAGATCGGTTCCCTTAACTTCCGTCCGGATATAGTTCTCCTGTGTTTTGGAAGTTAATGCAGATGGATCATACGACGGGCACGCAAATAGCGATAAAGTAATTTTCCCCTCAGTAGATAATTGTTGACTCACAATTGATGGGAGAATGTCCCGATCAGGGTTATCTTGCACCCGGTCATAATTTTCCAACACAGATAAAGCGCAATTTGTCAGGCGCTCTATCTCTTGATTTAAATAGTTGTTATCCATTTCTGTCATTTTTACTTCAATTACAATGAAGGAGAAAAAATCTCCTTCATTGTGGGTCCAGTGGCCGTGGAACAAAATCCATCTTAGGATCGTGCGTTCCATTGTCTGCTCCTTTCACCAATTGGACTTTGGGTGGGCGAGGGGACTCGAACCCCCAATCTTTCGCTTCACAAGCGAACGCTTTATCCTTTAAGCCACGCCCACCAAATTTTTCCCACTAAAAAACCAGCCCTCCGGCTGGTGATTGTTTTAGTTCACGCAAAAAACCACCAGCCTTTAGGCCAGGGTATGATGAACCTTAGAAACAAATAATATTTTCATATTAAGAAATTGTACTTTAATTGTTTAAACCTGTCAATTATTTGTAACCAGGTGGATTTGGTTTGCGTCGATTTCTTCTTTATCAAATTCTCCGATGACGATGATGGTATCTCCCTCTTTGAGGCTTGTTAGCTTTGCCTTTTTGAACTCATCCTCAACTAGTTTGGTCACTTCCACTCCTCCTTTGGCGTCGATGGACCAGTCATTGCCGCCAATATCCTTGATGATAAATTCTTTGGTGTTATAAGTTTTTACTTCTCCCCATACTGCCCGGATGGTTGATTCGGATAGAGCCGTCGTAACTAAAATCCTTTGGGCTTCGATAATATCATTGCCATTTGATTTTCCGATAGCGACAATAAAGTCACCAAGAGCAAGATCGGTGAATTCAATTTCGCGAGAGGATTTCATGATATTTGCATAGGTGGTTTCGTCTTTGTTGACCGAAATTTGTTCAATTTCTCCGGATAAAGTTTTTATTTGAATTGTTGATTCGCTCAAATCTGTAACTGTCCCGATTAAGGAAATCCCGTGTTCGCCGTTTTTTAAGTACGTCGAATGGACTAATAAAAGGCTTTTGCTCAGCGATTTCCCGCTATTGTCAAATCCTGTGACTTCAATTTGGTTTACCCCCCCGCTAAGTTCTGCCTCTGAGCGGTACCTGCCTTCTGTATCGGAAAGAGTGAGAGATGATTCATCATTAGTTGTAATGGTGATGAGTGCATTGGGGGAAGTGTAGCCTTCCACAGAGACGCTTGTGGCGGGTATCACGGCTTGGTTTGCCGGCTCGGATATTTCAAGGAAAAACCCGGTGTTTTGTTTGGGTGGGGATTTGCGATCGCTAGGTGGGGGCTCGTTCTGATCTGGTTTTCGGTCAAAAAAATCATTCATTCTCCAGATCCCAAAAGCCAAAGCGCCGCCAAGGACACTGCCAAGAATGATTGCTAATAGGATTTCTTTCCGCATGCCTTGTGGCAGAGGTTCCCAAATATACTTAAATTAGCTGTTACTTGTCAAGGAAGGCAGTCTTTGTTAGGATGACGCGATGGATGTTTTATACCTCGGGCACTCTTCGTTTAGGCTGACTAATAGGAAAGTAAGCGTAGTCTGTGATCCGTTTGACCCAGTCGTGGTCGGGTTAAAATTCCCTAAAGTAAGCGCCACGATCGTTACAATTAGTCATGATCATAAAGACCATAATAATTTTGCGGCAGTTAATGATGTGAAAAAAGTTATTAATGGACCGGGTGAATATGAAATTGAGGGAGTTTCGGTGATCGGAATATCAAGCTTCCATGATGCCAAAAAAGGTCAAGAAAGAGGCCAAAATACGATGTATGTAATAGAAATGGACGGGGTGAGGATCGCCCACTTGGGGGATCTTGGGCACGTAATCTCCGAATCAATCGTTAATCAAATTGGCGACATCGATGTTTTGATGATCCCTGTCGGAGGAGAGTACACAATTGGCGCAAATGAAGCGGCAGAGGTGGCAAGATTAATTGAGCCCAACGTAATTGTCCCGATGCACTATCAAATGCCCGGTCTAAACTCGGAGTCTTTTTCAAAACTACAACCAGTTGAGCCGTTTATTTCCGCTCTTGGTATCAAGGTCGAATCTGCTCCGAAACTTTCGATAAAGGCAGATAGTTATACTAACGGAGATCAGATTATATGGCGAGCCCCTCTCTTCAAGTAAGGATCCCGCCCCATTCTCATGATGCCGAGGCTTCGGTAATTGGAGCATTGCTTTTGGATAAAGATGCGATTATCGCGGTGGCGGAGTTTTTGATCCCGGGGCATTTTTATGATGATCGGCACCGAAAAATTTACGATAGCATCTTGGCGCTCTACGAAGACCGGGTCCCCGTCGACGTATTAACGGTTTCTGAGAAACTTAAGAAGAATAAATCCTTGAAGGAGATCGGAGGGGCGAGCTATTTGGCGGAGCTAGCCAACAAAGTCCCCACTGCCGCCCATGTCGAGCACTACGGTCAGATCGTGAAAGACCAGGCTACAAAAAGAAGCGTTATGGCCGCGGCGGCAAAGTTGTTTGATCTGTCGCTTGATGAGGGACTGGCCGCGGGGGAGCTGTTGGACAAAGCCGAGAGCGAAGTGTTCTCGCTTACCCAAAAGCATCTGGCAAAAAGCTTTCGACCAGTAAAGGCCGCACTGGCTGATTCGTTTGATCGGCTTGATGAACTAAGTAAGCTTGATACCGGGCTTCGCGGATTGCCAACTGGATTTAGTGATCTAGATAGCATGCTTGCCGGGATGCAGCGCTCAAATTTATTGATTCTCGCGGCCAGGCCAGGAGTAGGGAAGACAACTTTGGCAATTAACATGGCTCAGCATTTGACGGTTAACGAAAAAATCCCGGTTGGGTTTTTCTCGCTTGAGATGAGCAGTGAAGAGTTGGTGGATAGGCTTCTTGTCGCGCAGGCGGATATTGACGCCTGGAAATTAAAGACAGGCAAGTTAAGTGAGGATGATTTTACTAAGTTTTCAAATGCGATGGGTGAGCTTGCTGAAGCGCCGCTATTTATTGATGATTCCCCGGGGCTTTCGATTTTGGAAATGCGGACAAAGGCAAGAAGGCTCCAAGTGGAATCAGGGGTGGAGCTCATAATTGTTGATTATTTACAGCTTGCTATTAGTCGGAACCTTGAGAACCGCGTGCAGGAAGTTTCCGAAATTTCGCAGGGATTAAAAAACTTGGCCAAAGAGCTGAAAATACCAGTCTTGGCCCTAAGCCAGCTTTCAAGGGCAGTTGAACAAAGGGGTACGAAGCGGCCGCAGTTGGCAGATCTCCGCGAGAGCGGTAGCATAGAGCAGGATGCAGACGTGGTTATGTTTTTATGGAGGGAAGATGAGGAAAAGCTTGAAAATATGTATTTGGATATTTCAAAACACAGGAATGGACCGCTTGGCCAAATTGCCTTACACTTTAGGGGTGATAGAATAAAGTTCTATGGAAGAGACGCAAAAAGAGGAGATAAAGAGTAAATCGAGAAGTATGCTAGTCTATATTGTCGCCGGGTTAGTTGTGGTAATAGCGTTGTTCGGGTTGGGCTACTATTTTTTAACGCCGACCCCTGTTGAGACCGATGCGGTGGATACGGTGGTGAGTAATGAAATTGTTATTTCTGCCTCGGAATTTAAATTTAATCCCCAAGAAATTAAGATAAAGGCAGGAGAAAAAATACAGATTACTTTTAAAAATAATGGGAAAATGAGGCATGATTTAGTGTTTGAAGGCGGGGAATTTAAGACAAATTCAATATCAGGCGGCGAGTCTCAGACCATCGAAGTTGTTTTTAGTGAGCTTGGTGAATATGTTTTTTATTGTTCTGTCCCGGGGCATCGAGAAGCCGGGATGGAAGGAGTGCTTATAGTTGAATAATGACGTCCCTTGCCCTTATTTTTACTCTTGCCGCCATCGGAGTTTCCGAGACGAGATATTTGATAGAGAAAAGGTTAAAAAGCGATAAACCGGCATGCTTCTTGGGAAGCGAGTGCCACATCGTTTTAGAAAGTAAATATAATAAGCTTCTTGGGATTCACAATGATGTTTGGGGGCTCGTATTTTATTTGTTGACTGGGTTTATCGTCTCGCTTTTGGTCCTTAGAATTGGCTCAGAAAATTTGATCCAGAATCTATCTGGGATAATGCTTTTTTCTGGTTCGCTAGTCTCGGTGTACTTTGTTTTTCTTCAGAAATTTGTAATTAAGAAATGGTGCTTTTGGTGTGTGATGAGTGCTGTGACAATTTGGCTGATGGCTCTGATATATTTATTCATATGAAAGGAAGTAGCCTTCATATCCTGAGAGTTGGTTTAGCGATTACTTTTTTGTGGGTCGGACTTTTAATTTTGAAAGACCCGGTGGGGTGGGGAGGGTATATAAATGATTCGTTTTTAACTTATTTTCCGGTTGATATAAAAATGATGATGCAGACAACGGCGATCTTTGATCTTGTTGTAGGGCTATGGCTTCTTTTGGATTATAAACTTTGGGTACCAGCTAGTTTGGCGGTAATTCACCTAGCGAGTGTTTTACTGGTTTCCGGAATTAATGCGATTACCGTACGCGACATCGGCCTATTATCCGCTTTATTGGCACTACTGATTGAGTGCCGAGGGAGGGACTCGAACCCTCACGAGCTTTAGGGCCCACAGGTTTTTGAGACCTGCGCGTCTACCAGTTCCGCCACCTCGGCAAATATGGTATATTTTACCATGATTTCGGCAACTAATCTAAAAAATTCAACCTGTTTTTTGTACGAAGGGAAGCCCTTGCAGGTAATCAAATATACCCATATAAAAATGGGCAGGGGAGGGGCGACGGTGCGGGTGAGTGCCAGGAATTTGTCAAATGGCAAGATGGAGGAAAAAACTTTTCCATCCACTGCAAAATTTGAAGAAGTTTCTACATCTAAAAAGGAACTTACATATTTATATCGTGATGGAGATAGGGCGGTCTTTGCTGACCCCACTGATTACAGCCAGTCAGAGATAGATATAGACCTTATTAAAGGGCAACTTCAATACATTAATGAGGGACAAAATGTGGATGTGCTTTTCCGTGATGACGAACCCGTTTCAATTGAGCTGGCTCCCAAAGTGGCCCTTGAGGTTACCGAGACGGATCCCGGCGTAAAGGGCAATTCATCAACTAATGTTTATAAGCCCGCAAAATGCGAGAACGGCGTTCAGGTGAGAGTTCCGCTGTTTATCAAAACGGGCGACATTGTAAATGTTGATACCAGGACCGGGGAGTATCTTGAAAGAGTTAGCCAAAAATCCACCAGAGAGCGATCGCGATCGTGATAAATTGAGTGGAAAGGCCAAGAACGACATCCGCGTCGTTTTGGATAGACTTCTGAAATGAAATCCATTTCATAACTAACCTGTTTTTATATTTAAGGAAAAAGTACGGTCCTTCGACAACGTCGGGTAAGACGGAAGCAAAAGAGGCGAAGAAAATCGTTAAGGCATGCGCTGTGTTCGGGAGCGCTTGATAGGCGATAAAGCTCCCTAGAGCCAGCGCTAAGCATGAATCAAAAATTACCACTTGCACGGATTGTTTAGTTATCTTCCCGTGTTTTTTAAGCTCGGAATTAAGGTGGGGATTCCAGTGGGGAACAGTTTCCAGCACAAAATGGCTCCCAAAAGCCAAAGGGATAGCCAAAAATGGATTGGCGACGGATACCGCAATGGCCGCTCCAACCGCTACATGAGGTGTTTCTAGCACAGTTATTCATGCTATAATCACCAAGCCCCTTATGTCAACTGTAATACCTTTAATCCTCCTTGTAATTATTGGCGCCCTGGTTTTTCTTTTTTTATATTGGAAAAAACTTCGAGATGATTATTCCAGGGACACGGTGTTCACGACAGGCTTATTTGTAGTGATCGGATCGATAGCCGGAGGAGTGGGCGGTAATTTACTTTCAAAAGTGTTAATGGAAAATCGGGTATTTGTGCCTCAGGGGACTTGGTTTTGGGGATCGGTCTTGGTCTCATTTGTGTTTTTTTTATTTGGTGTGAGGAAAAAAAAGCTTCGTTTTTTTGAGACATTTGAGGCGTATGGAATGGGGATCATTGTCTGGTTTGCGATTTTTGCAAGCATTTTGTACTGGCCATTGTCACTGGTTTTAATCATGTTTTTTATTCTTTACTTAATTCTTAATAAGTATTACAAGCGGTTTAACTGGTACCAATCGGGTAGGGTGGGCTTTTCCGGGTTAACCACACTGGGACTAGTTTTCTTACTGCGTTCTCTTGTTGCGGTATTTTTCCCAACTATGTTATCCTTCGTTGGAAGAGTAGATTCAATCGTTTCTGCGTCGGTCGCGTTTTTATTATTCTTTGCACTGTATAATCTTTCTCAAACATAAATGGCAAAACGAAAAAGTAAATTAACTAGAGGCGCTCAGATTGTAAGGTTCCCGGCGAAGGTTCTTTCCCCGGCGGGGTATTTTCTTAGTTCTCAGCTTGCACGCCTTAAAAGACGCAGGAAAGAAATTGAAGCAGATGATCCGTTTAAAAATATAAACAGGGTGACCGATAATGCCTCCCCGGATGCTGATGCTGAAGAGCAATTTGGTCATGCCAGGTCGGCGGCGATTAAAGAGCAGTTAGACCGGAAAATTATCCAGACTTGGAAAGCCTTGGCTAGGGTGAAAATTGGCAAGTATGGAATTTGTGAGCATTGCGGCGAGATGATTGATACGGATAGGTTGATGGTTTATCCCGAGGCCACCTTGTGTGTTAAATGTGAATCAAGAAAAACCAAAAATAATTCTTGAGGACAAATTTCTTCTCGTTATCGATAAGCCTTCAGGCTGGGTAGTTAATAACGCCGTATCTACAAGAGGCCAGAGGACGATCCAGGATTGGATAGCGGAAAATTTTAATTTTAGTATTTCCAATTCAGAGGTGTTTAGGAATGGGATAGTTCATCGCTTGGACAAGGAAACAAGCGGGGTGCTTTTGGTTGCCAAGGACGAAGACTCTTTTTATTATCTCCAAAAGCAGTTTAAAGATCGTTTAGTGGAAAAAACATATCTAGCGATGGTCCATGGACGGTTTGATGATAAAGAAGGGTCAATCTCTATTCCCCTTGGGAGACTTTCTTGGAATCGGGAAAAATTTGGGGTGGTCCCAGGCGGCAAGAGTGCACAAACAAATTTTGCAGTTGAAGGGGAGTATCGCGGCCCAAAGGAAATTTATACTCTTTTAAGGGTGTCGCCAAAAACAGGGAGGACCCACCAAATTAGAGTTCATATGAAGCATCTTGATCATCCAGTAATTTCAGACCAAAAGTACGCTGGCCGCAAAAGAGCGAGGGCAGACCGATCATGGTGCCCGAGATTATTTTTGCATGCTTATAAATTGGTTTTTAGGCATCCTGTGACGCACCAGAAAGCGAGCGTGACGGCGCCTCTTTCAGATGACCTGAAAAGTGTGATGACTGGCCTCGTGAAAACATGATACACTGAATGCGAGCATATGGACAAGGCAATTATCGGGGATCTTTTTTTTATTCTCTTGGCGGCTCTTTTAGGAGGAGTAGCGGCGAGGATCCTAAAGCTCCCAACTCTTTTGGGGTACATCGTGATCGGGGTGCTTCTTAATGTAGTCTTACCAATTGACCATGGGGGCGTGGAAAGTGTTGCCCAGATAGGGGTGATATTACTGTTATTCTCTGTCGGCATAGAGCTTTCTCTTTCAAAATTTGTGCGGGTTGGATATGTTGCTGTTTTAGGGGCCCTAGTGGAAATGGCTGTGGTTACTGGCGTGGTGTGGGCGATGCTTACGGCCAGCGGATTTGAAGGCATCCCGGCAATGGTGTTTGCCCTTGCTTTTTCGCTCTCATCAACGGCTTTGGTAGTCAAAATATTGGAAGACCGCGCAGAAACGGATTCTATCCATGGTGAAATAATGATAGGTTGGCTTTTAACTCAGGATTTGGCGGTTATACCAATAATGGCCATTCTTCCGACGTTAACTGACGGGATGGCAAATTGGGGAGGTACGGCAGTGAATAGCCTTTTGGTTTCAGCCTTCCTTGTCTCAGCGGTATTTTTTTTAGGGAGAATGCTTGCTCCAGCCCTCACTCATATAGTAGCTTCTACAAATTCTCGGGAGCTTATGGTCTTGGTCGGGATTTCCTTGGCCCTAGGAACTGCCTTTCTAGTATCTAATTTTGGGATTTCTCCAGCCCTTGGGGCATTTTTAGCAGGTGTAGTAATTTCCGACACTCAGGAAAACCATGCAATTTTTTCTGAAACAAGACCGTTGAGGGATGTCTTTGTGATACTTTTTTTTGTTACTTTGGGTTTTTTCATAACTCCCGCGGTGTTAATTCATAAAATTGGGTTTATTCTAAGTCTTGCAATTTTAGTGATCCTTATCAAAGCCTTGGTGATTTTGATGTTGATGTTATTTTTGGGCTATAGGGGTAAAACCGCGATGATCGTTTCTTTTGGCATGTCGCAGGTGGGGGAGTTTTCTTTTGTGATCTTTCTTGCCGCGCGAAGTTTAAATATCTTAAGTGAAGAATACGCTTCCATCGGGATTGCGACCGCCTTGGCGACACTTATCGCTACACCGTTTATCTATAAACTTATTGTTCCCTTATGGAGGAGACTAAAGCGATTGTCTGGAAGATGGCCTGTGATCGGATCAATTGTTAGTCCCGGAGTAAGGGCAAGAAAGGTGGAGAGTGGGCTTAAGGATCATGTTGTAATTTGCGGATTTGGAAGGATGGGAAGCTGGATCGGGAAGGCGCTTGACAGTGAAAAGATCCCATATGTGGTGATTGACTATAATCAAAGAGTTGTCAAGCAGGCTCAAAGAAAGGGGATAAGGATTATCTATGGCGACCCGGCTGAGCCAAATGTTTTGGATTCGGTTTCTGTCTCAGAGGCAAAAGCCGTGGTGGTTGCGATCCCGGATCTTGTTGTCCAGGAGGAGATCATTTCTTATTGTCAGAATCAAGCAAAAAAGGTCAAAGTTATTGCAAGAGCACATCTTGATGAGGACGTAGCAAAGCTTTCCCATCTTAGAGTTAAAAAGGTTGTCCAACCGGAGTTTGAAGCCGCAGTGACCGTGGTGAGGGATATTTTTACTTCGATGGGGAAGTCGCATGATGAGACAGGGAACATGCTCCGTGCCCTCAGGAGATTACATACTGTAAATTCTGCTTGATTATAATATGCCGGCCCGAAGAAGAAACCACGTAAAAAAGAAAGAGAGAAGAAGGCCATGGCCTTATGTAGTTACTTTGTTTTTTACGATGGCTTTAGCCTTTTACTTTTTCTATCCTTCAGTTTGGAGTGGGAACGGGAAGCTAACGATTGCTGCTTCTGGTAAAGAAAAGGAGGTCTATTTAGTTACTTTTGATCCCTCTGCCGAGACAGTTACGACCGTTATTTTCCCTGGAAATACTTCGGTTAATGCGGCAAATAATTTTGGGACTTGGCAATTGGGGAGCATTTGGGAATTAGGATTTTCTGAAGGGCTAGAAGGGGAGCTTCTTGTGAATACGCTAATGAAGACCTTTGGATTGCCTATCGAGGCTTGGGGGGAGAGTAATGGATCGCTTATATCAATCATCGTCACTAGAAAAACAAATTTAACTATTAAAGACAGAGCAAAGCTACTATTTGCATATCTTAGGATAGGTGAGAGCGGTAAGCGCACGATTAACGCGACTGAAACTGGGTTTCTTAAAAATGTGACTTTGCCAGGCGGAGGGAGTGGGTATGAACCGAAGGACGAGGTCCCCAAAAGCTTGTTAAGATTTTTTTCCGACATACAAGTTTCCCAAGAGAGGGCTAGAGTGAGGATTGTTAATAAGTCCGGGAATGGTTTGTTAAATGATCAAGTGGGCAAGGTGATCGAAGTGTTAGGCACGAAAATTGTTTCTGTTGATAGGGAGAGTAGTGAAAAATTCGATTGCCAAGTGGTAACTAACAGCGCAAAAATTACCCAGGCAAAACTAGCACAGCTATTTTCGTGCAAAAAGGAGAGAGCTAAAGATCTGGCAGAGGGAGAAATTGACTTTGTTTTCGGAGAAGACTTTTCTAAGCGCTTCTAAATAGAGGGAAGGAGTGAATGTGGGCTATCTTTTCCGCCCGTACCTCCTCTTTTATATAGACGGATACACACCCGATCGAAGCAGACTTGACTGTGACTTGATATTTATTCCCAAGCTTAATAAGACTAATTAGGCGTGAGGCAAGGTCATCGGGGAGCCTGCCGATGTATTTTCCAAAGGAGGTGACCACAGTGATCCTGTGATCACCAATGTTGAATAACACTGGAACTTGGGAATTAAGGACTGAGACTAGATCGGGACTGCCAATATGCAAAAGTTCAATAATTTTTGTGCGTCCTGGCTCTTCTAAAAATACCTGTTCTATACTGGTATTGTTTGCCCGCGCTTCGTGGGGGTTTGAAAATTCCCATTTTTCGAGGCACCTAATGGCGATGGAATTAAGGGGGTCGAGCTCGAGAACTTTATTTGCGTGCCGTTTGGCGGAGGCAGTCTTTCCAAGCTCAAAAAGAGCTTTGGCCAGCCTGTTTAAGGCACTGATGTTTTCAGGATCTTTTTTTAAGATCTCTTTGTTTAGTTCTGCGGCTTCTTGCCACTCACACTTGAGGGCAGCGTCGATAGCCTGGCGGGCGAGTTGATCCATGGCTCTCTTCTCAATGAGTATAAATTGGCTGGTGGGCTTGTCAAGGGTTATGAGTGATATAATTCATAATAATGAGTGGGCATTCAAAGTGGTCAACGATAAAAAGGCAAAAAGGCGTTAACGACGCCAAACGCGGTCAGCTTTTTTCAAAGATGTCAAAGATAATTTCGATAGCTGCCAGGGATGGGGGAGCCAATCTTGAATCAAACCAAAAATTAAAAGTGGCAGTGGAAGCCGCAAAGACGGCCAATATGCCAAAAATTAATATCGAGCGGGCGATCGCCAGTGCCGGCAAGGAGGGGAAAAATTACGAGGAAGTGGTCTACGAGGGCTTTGCTCCAGAGGGCCTCGGGATTTTGATAGAAGCAACAACTGATAATAGAAATCGTACAGGGCAAGAAATCAAAAATATTTTGGAACGGAGCGGGGGAGCGATGGGAGGCCCGGGATCTGCTTCGTTTAATTTTGTGCCAAAGGGACTAATATTATTGGCCCAGAAAAAATTATCTGACGATGAAATGCTCAAGGTAATTGATTTGGGGATAGATGAAGTTGAGGAAACTCCCGATGGGGTAGAAATATATACCCCACCCTCTCAGGTTTATGAAATCGAAAAGAAAATAAGAGCATTGGGGATGGGGGTAGATGAAGTTGAGTTGACACAGAAACCCAAAATAAGCACAACGGTTAGTGAACCCAAAAAGAGCGAGAAGCTTTCTAGATTACTCGAAGATCTAGACGATCATGAAGATGTTCAAAAAATTCACCCGAGCTTTAAGATTATCTAAAAGGAGAAAATTTGTAATAACCTCGCTTTTACTTGTGTTAGGCTTTATCGGCGTTACCTTCTTGGACGGACAGAATAGGTTTTTAGGGATCGGCCTACTTGCTTTTGTCACCGTTATTTTATTTTTTTGGTCTCTGGCAGAGGGATTGGGGAGAAATGCAATTCTACTTGTCTTGGTCCTTCCGATGTTTTTTACCCTTGGTGTGGGCTTATTTTGGTTTTTGTTGCCAGCAAGTATTTTTTCACTGCTCCCGGTTTTGATTTTATATGGTGCCGGGATTTATGCGCTATGCCTTACCACAAATATTTACACTGTTTCGGCGATCAGGACGATCGCCTTGGTTAGGGCGGCAAAAAGTGTTGGTTTTGTACTCGTTCTATTTACAAGTTTTCTTTTGTTTGATGCGATTTTATCGACCCGGCTAAATGTTTTTTTTAGCTCACTTCTATCTTTTGCGGTTGCCTTTCCACTTTTTCTTCATGGCCTGTGGGCAACGAGGCTTACTGTCGAGCTTGAGAAAAGCGTTTTGACATATTCTTTGATTTTTTCGTACATGGTTGCGGCCATCTCTTTGTCTTTATATTTTTGGCCAATTACGGTAATAGTTGGCTCACTGTTTTTCACCGTGGTGGTTTATGTACTATTGGGCCTAGGTCAGGCTAAGCTCGAGGGGAAACTTTTCAGGCAGACGATAAGGGAGTACTTAATTGTCGGAATTTTAGTGTTTTTGGCTCTGGTCATCTCAGCTCACTGGCGAGGCTAAACAAATTTACAAAAAAACGACACCTATTTGTCGAGGGACAGGGGAGAGGAAGACTTCAGGGACTAGTGTTTGTTTCACGATCGGTATACATATTTTCACGAAAATTATAGGACCCATAATGATCATTTTGATATAGTTATTGAACTCAAAATAATGGAGGTAAGTGTAGCAATCTCAAGCTGTTACACTTGTTGCTGTATTAGGTGCTCTCTAAGTAACCACTCCCTTGAGCGCTATTTCGTTAACTATGGTTTAAACTACATTGTCGTACAATAATACTTTTGCGACATTGTAATTTTAGTGAGAGCGGAGAGAGCTGGTCGCAAATGTGTTTATGTGTTTGTGTATTTGGCGTATTAATTTAGTTGAAATTTGAATAACCCCTTTTAAGTGTCGATAAGCAGTGTTTCTATTCCGAATAAAGCCCGAAAAATTGGAGAGCTTTTTGATAAAGACGATATAAGTATCAGCTTTTTGATGAGAGAGGCCTTAAAACGTAAATGGTAAAGCTATATTCGAGCTTAAAACCACTCATTTCATGATGGAAGTTTGAATCAAGTTGGAACCAGATCATTAATTTAGAATAATGAATTAAATTTATTAAAGTCGCACAATAATTGACATTTTTCTTTTTTTTTTGTAAATTGTAATTACTCCCCTACCCCATGAAAGAACTGACAGAAATTTCTAAAAAAATAAGTGAATTTTTGGATTATTTGGCGGTCGAGCGCGGTTGCTCCCCTCTGACAATTCGTAATTATAGGCACTACTTGAGGCGGTTTGCGCTTTGGTTTGAGGCCAAAGAGAATGAAAGTGAAGTCACAAAAATCACTCAGGAATCAATCCATAAATACAGACTTTATTTGTCAAAGTTTGCCGATGAAAAGAATCATCTGCTTTCGAAACGCACCCAGAGCTACCACATTATTGCTTTAAGGTCTTTTTTGAAGTGGCTTATTAAAAATGACCACAAAGTGATTTCTCCGGAGAAATTGGATTTGCCGAAGGTTGAGGATCGCCAGGTGAAATTCCTAACTGGCGAACAAGTTGACCGGCTTTTGAACGCTCCTACGCTTTCAAGCATTAATGGAAAGCGTGATAAAGCAATTTTAGAGGTGTTGTTTTCAACGGGACTTCGAGTTTCTGAGCTTGCCGGACTTGACCGCGATAAGCTTGATTTGGATCGCCGGGAATTTGGAGTGGTGGGAAAAGGCGGCAAGGCAAGAGTGGTTTTTTTGTCGGTGAGAGCGCGCGATTGGCTTAACCAATATTTGGCCGCAAGGAAAGACCACTATAAGCCAGTGTTTATTCGTCACAAAGGGAACCCCGACCCGTCAACTCCGAGTGAAAAAATGAGGCTCACTCCCCGATCTATCCAAAGAATGGTTAAAAAATACGCTCTGAAAGTGAGCTTGCCGGTGGATGTGACTCCGCATGTTTTGAGGCATTCGTTTGCGACAGACCTTTTGATGGCTGGAGCAGATCTAAGAAGCGTCCAGGAAATGCTTGGGCACAAAAACGTCTCCACGACGCAAATTTATACTCATGTCACCAATAAACAACTCAAAGACGTCCACGAAGGCTTTCATGGAAAGGGTGGGAAATGAAATGCTGTGTTATACTCTTCTAAATTTGAGAGTTGAAAGGGGTACGATGTGATTTTGCAAACGCCGGGAGTTGTTGCGGCACGGGAGGCGCGAGGAAAGCGCCGAATGTGGTTAGAGCGTAAGCTTAAAGAAGGAGGGCTGACCAAAGCCGAATACGATGCGGTCAAAGGAAAAATGGTCGCATATGATGTCAGTATCCGGGACTACATAAGGATTTGTTACGCCCTCGGTGTTGTCAGGTGGACGGACGACGATAGGCTTGTCTCAACCTAGAACGGATTATTTGATGCTTAATTGGCGGAGTAATACTCGATATTTTATTCCGCTGATGTCTTTTCTAGGGCGGTGAAGGCTAAATTGACTATTTGTAAATTGTTTTTCTGTCGGCGACGCGTAGAATTGTAATTTGTTTATGGTGTTTGTCGATTGTATAAATTGCTCTGAATGATCCAATTCTCAGGCGATAATTGTTTCTTCCGACGAGTTTTTTGCTGTTTGTGGGATGTGGATTTGTAGATAGAATCAATATTTTCTCTACGATTTTTTTGGCGAGTGGAGATGAAATCTTATCGAGTTCTTTTTGAGCCTTGCGAGTAATGAGAAGTTTATATCTTGGCATTACTCCCCCAGCGGCTTTTAATGTAGGCAGATAGTTCAGTAGTTTTTTCTGTTTTCGCCTTTTCCGCCTCTTTGCTGTCAGAGAGATCCAGCACGGCCTCTTCTAATGCGTTGAAATAACCGGCATCAGCAAGGACCGCTCTGGGCTTTGAGCGCTGGATAATAAATAACGGTTCGCCTTTTTTTACCACGTTGTCTATTGATTTGGCGACATTTTTTCTCAAATCAGAAATAGAAATAGTTGTACTGTTCATTGTACAGTCAATATATCAAGATTATAAAGTAGTGTCAATATTTTATTCCGCCGATGTCTTTTCCAGGGCGGTGAGGGCGGCGGCCATGTCCCCGCGCTTGGCAAAGCGCATCATAATTACTCCTTGGGTATTCCTCCCCATCTGGGGGATATTTTTAAGAGGGAGCTTAATAACTTGTCCAGACTTACTGGTAATTACCACCTGCTCGATCATGGGAGTAACTAGCCTTGCAGTTACGAGTGGACCTGTTCTCTCATTCACTACTCCAGCCTTGACCCCTTTCCCCCCTCTTTTTTGAAGCGGGAATAGTTTCACTGCCGTTCGCTTCCCGATCCCCTTCTCGCCGATAACTAAAATATCTTTAAAAAACTTTTTCCTTTTATCGGCGGGTTTATCAGTTTTTGAAGGAAATACTTCCATTGCGATCACTTGGTCGTCCATATCAATTTTAATCCCGCGAACTCCTGTAGTTGCCCTTCCCATCGAGCGGACATCCTGCTCTGAAAATCTTATTGATTTCCCTTTTTTAGTAACCAGCAAAACATGGTCGTTGCCATTTGTGGTATCAACCGATACGAGCTTGTCATCACCTGTTAATTTAATGGCGATCAGCCCATTGGATCTTAAATTATCAAATTGCCTGATGGCGGTTTTTTTAACTGCTCCCTGGGACGTTGCCATGATGATGTGTTTTGAACCGCTATTTTTGGCGACAACCGAGCGGATCTGTTCCCCTTGATCAAGATTTACGATGTTGACCAAAGCATGGCCCTTGGATTGTCTGGAAGTTTCCGGGATTTCCCAAGCATTTGTGCCAAAAACACGGCCTTTATTTGTAAAAAATAAGATCGTGTCATGGGTGTTGGTTGAGATAATGTGCTCTATCTCGTCTTCATCTTTTGTGGCCATCCCGACGACTCCTTTCCCTCCCCTTCTTTGGGATTTAAAAGTGTTTGTGGGGACCATCTTGATGTAGCCTGTCTTCGAGAGAGTGATCAAGACATTCCTTTTGGCGACCAGGTCCTCCTCGGAAAACTCTCCGATTTTTTGTTTATATATTTTTGTCTTGCGCTTATCCCCGTATTTCTCTTTAAGTTCTTCTAATTCTTTCCTGATAATCGATAGGATTTTTCGCGGATCTTTGATTGTTGCCACTAACTTTTTAATTAATTCTTGGATCTCTTTGTATTCTTTTTCAATTTTTTCCCGTTCCAGGGCGGCTAGGCGTCGCAATTGCATATCAAGGATCGCGGTTGCCTGCACCGCAGAAAGCCCGAATTTTTTGATAAGATTGCTTTTTGCGTCCTCTTGAGTGCGGCTTTTCCTGATTGTTTTGATCACTTCGTCAAGATTATCAAGGGCGATTTTTAAGCCTTCTAAGATGTGCGACCTCCTTTTGGCACTGGTCAGATCAAAAATTGTCCTTCTTAAAATTACCTTTTGGCGGTGCTTTACGTACTCATCTAATATCTGCTTAAGGTTTACAGTGTGAGGCACACCATTAACCAAGGCAACGAAATTAGCCGGGAAAGTTGTCTGTAGTTTTGTGTATTTGAAAAGGTTATTAAGGATGCTTTTGGGTTTGCCATCGCGTTTAAGCTCTATGACGATGCTCATCCCGTCTTTATCGGACTCATCTCGAAGAGCCGAGATGCCTTTAACGCGCTTATTTTTGACTAAATCTGCGATGCTCACGACTAGTTTTGCCTTGTTTACTTGGTAAGGGATCTCCGTTATTTCGATAATTGAACGGCCTCTGGGGCCATCTTTTATTTCTGCTATCCCCCGAACGGGTATCTTCCCCCGACCGGTGGAATAAACATCTTTCAGTGCGCCTGCGTCATAAATCGCGCCTCCAGTGGGAAAGTCAGGACCGGGTAAAAACTCGACAATTTCTTCTATGCTAATGTCGCTTTCAAAGGAGCACTCGGGCTTTTTGTAATCATTGTCGTCAAGATCTTCAATCTCCCCTCCTGCAACTGAGTCTATTTTTTTAATAATTTCTTGGGCGTTTTCCAGATGATCTTTTTCTTGAAAAACTGGCTGCCCTTTTTTGATCACCGCAAGGAGCGCCTCAACCACCTCTTTAAGATTATGGGGAGGTATTTTTGTGGCCATCCCGACAGCGATCCCCTCAGACCCCATGAGGAGTAGATTTGGAAGAAGAGAGGGTAGGTAAATCGGCTCCCCCAAGGTTGCATCGAAATTTTCCATAAAGTCGACCGTCCTTTTTTCAATATCCAAAAGCATATGATCGCTAATGGATGCTAATTTTGCCTCGGTATAACGCATTGCCGCCGGTGGGTCGCCATCAACAGACCCAAAATTCCCTTGCCCGTTCACTAAGGGGTACCGCATAGAAAATTCTTGGGCAAGTCTCACCATGGCGTCATAAACTGAAGTATCTCCATGGGGATGATATTTACCTAGGACTTCTCCGACCACCTTGGCGCTTTTTGAGTGTTTTGCTGATGAATGAAGGCCCATCTGGTGCATGGCGTAAAGAATCCTCCTGTGTACGGGCTTTAAGCCATCGCGTATGTCCGGAAGGGCGCGTGCCACGATCACGCTCATGGCGTAGTCAACGTAGCTTGTTGAAAGCTCGCTCGTGATGTCTACAGACTTTATTTTTCCAATGTTCATAGACTTTAAATTCTAGCTTGTTTGAGGCTAAGAAGCAAGGACAACTAGCCTCTAGTGGTCTTGTAAAATTCAAACATTACCGTCATAAAAAAAGCGACCCCAAGTGAATATGGAACGGTCATTAAATTGAATTCTGCAAAGGTGGTAAAGAGGATAAAGCTAAGGACAAAACCGATCGAGAGCTGTGCGCCATATCTTCTAAAAAGTTTTTTCCAATTCATGCTAGTTTATAAAAATGTGACCAATATTAGCCCTAAAACTAATAGCCCGAAGATCAAAATAAAAGCGATCATCCGGTAATTGTCTTCAGGTCTTTTTTGGGAGGGTGTGACGATGTTATCCATTGGCTTTTGCCTCCTTGGTCTTTACGATTATCGGTCTGACTAAATTTGTACCGATATTAGCGAGTTTATTTCCGATCCCGGCAACAAAGCCCATTAGGAAAAGATGCGCAAACAAATTTAGGCTGTCATTGAGCACGTATGAGGGGATTATTTCCGCCTTGGCATTGCCTGCGGTTGGCAGTCCTAAGCTTGCGGCGTCCAATGAGATAGCGGGAAAGCTAAATAGCTTTGCGGGCTGGGTTTTCTTCGTAAAAATTCGGTACGCGCTCAGTGCAGAGAAAACAATCACTCCGATCCCTACGAAAATGAGGATATATCCAAGGATCTTTTCGCTCATAATTCATTATATAACATAAATATCTTGGTTGTATCCACTGACGCCAACCAACTCTCCTTTGCCTTTGACAATTTCTTCAAAAGGAATGCAGTAGTTACACCCTCCATGCGGGCATTTGAGGTGTTCGATTTGTCTGGCCAACTGTATCCTTTTTGCAATTTTGAGTACCTTTCGGTGTGCAGCGCTTAGCTCAGGGAGCTTCTTCTCGACCAATTTGCCATCGCCTGCCAGGTACCAGTAGCTTGCCCGGTCAACTTTTCGGCTTTGGGTATTTGCTACAAGTAGATGATATATCGGGAGCTGGAGCGAGTCTTCGTCTTCCTCTTCTCTCCCGGTTTTAAAATCAACAATATGAACACTGTCTGTAATCGGCAAATATTCAAGCCAGTCGATTTTGCCGCAAAGGATTATATTTTCATCTTCACTGATCCAGTAGTACGGTAAGTCCCCTTTTATTTTAACGGCTTTATTGGATAGCGGGCCGGGGTTCTCGGTAACCATTTGAATCATGCTTCGCGCTTGTTCTTTGTAATTATCCTCTTCTTCTTTTGATTTAAATCCTCCTCGTTTTCCAGATACCTTGTCCCACTCGGCCTTAAATTTAGTGAGAGGTGACACTTTGAACCTTTCTTCTTGCGGGAGCGTGGAGAGCGACTCGAGAACGCTGTGAACAACCTGTCCGCGACTCAAAGGGGGGGTAACACGGTTAATTTTGTGACCGGTGATCGGGTCTTTGTACATGGCCCTCAGGTAGTAAAGCCGCGGGCACTTTAAAAAATCACCAATTGAAGAGTGAGAAACCCAAGTAGCTTTAAATTTGTCCTTTGTCATGGACTTTATTATATCAATTATGACAAATTGATTTCTTCGAAGAGTTTGGGAAGGAGGATATTTTGATAGCCAAGATCAGTTTTTATCTTTTCAGCCAGTACCATTCTTTCTTCGTCTTCTCCATGGATTAAAATTATTTGTTTAATTTTTTTCATTGCCCTTAGCCAGTCCAAAAGTTGGGGTTGATCGGCATGAGCGCTTAGTCCGCTAATTTCTGTGATTTGTGCTCTTATTTTTACTCTTTTCCCATAAATTTTGATGTCTCTTTCTCCTTCATTAATTCTTCTTCCCATGGTCCCTTTGGCTTGGAATCCGACGATCAAAAGCCTGGTCGTGTCTTGCGGCAAGAAATGGATGGCGTGGTGCAGTATCCTTCCCCCGGTCATCATCCCGCTCCCGGCGATGATAACTTTAGCACCCCTGGACTTGATGATATTTTTGCTTTCCAGGACGCTATCTGTCGTGGCTAAGCCCGGGAAGCTAAAAGGATCGTCTTTTGATGCGTGCTCCAATAGTTTCCTGTTGTACAAGTCTGGATATTTTTTAAATATTTTGGTGACTTTGCTCGCCATTGGGCTATCAAGGAACACTTTTGTCTCTGGTTTTATTTTCCCATCCTTTTTAAAGTGATCGATTAAGTGGAGAAGTATTTGTGTCCTCTCAATTGAAAAAGCAGGGATAAGAAGGGCTCCCCCGGTTATCTCAATGGTATTTATTTCTTTCCGGAGGATTTCCTCAGATGATTCATCGGGATGGATTCTCCCGCCATATGTGGATTCCAAAAAGACATAATTAGCTTCGTTTATTTTTTCAGTTGGTTTTATGAGATCTTCCGGGCTATTCCCGAGATCTCCGCTAAAAGCAATTATCTCGCCATCCACCTTCACTTCAATGCTCGCCGATCCGAGAATATGGCCGGCATCGTAGTAGCTTAATACAAAGTCCGATATCGCAAGAGGAACATGATATTCAATAGGCTTGAAAAGACTGAGAGTACGGTTGACATCAGCGGTGTCAAAAAGATCAGGACGGTCGTCATGCTCATTGATATTGGCAGTATCATGGAGTGCAATATCCACGAGATCGGCCGTGGCTCGGGTCATATAAATATTTTTGTTGTAGCCGTTTTTGACCAAAAGAGGTAAACGGCCGCAATGGTCTAAATGAGCGTGGGTTAGAAATACACCCTCAAGTTTTTTGGGATCAAACTTAAGATTTTCAAAGTTGAGCTCAGAAATTTCTTCTGGCCCCTGAAACATCCCAAAATCAATCAATAAATGCGTGCCTTTATTGGAGACAATTTCATAGGAGGACCCGGTGACCATGCCCCCTGCTCCGTGAACGATAACTTTAGCCATAAGAACTCATTCTACCAGAATAATCGCTTTCATGGACAAATTTAGATAAAATACGCTATGAAGAGAATTTTTATCGTTATATTTTTGGTTTTTGTTTCCCTTGGCGGATTATATTTTGCTAATTCCATTAATTTTAAAAAGGATGAAACCAAGGTCCTTGGGGAGGAGCTTCAAAGGGAATCAAGTGCTGTTGAGGTTAGTTTTGGGGATGAAAAGTATGCAGTTTATTGGTCGGTTTTAAGTAATCTGGATACCTTGGAACTGATCCCTAATTTTGACGACAGTCAGACGGCAAGCTCGGCCTTTGATAAATATGGGTGTGAGTTATTGATTAGTGGGGGCTTCTATACGGAGGCTGGTAAGCCAATTGGATTATTCAGGGCTAATTCAGAAACTATTCAGGAATTTAGTGTAAATGTGCTGATGAACGGAGTGTTTAGTGTCAACGATTTTTCCACCCCAAGGATTACTCGTGAAGTGCCTGGTGACCCGCTTAAGATCGCGCTTCAAACCGGGCCGATATTGATTGAAAATAGCTTTAATCAAAAGCTTAATCTGGCGTCTGATAAAAATGCCCGCAGAGTGATCTCGGCCGTGACCGGGGATAATAAACTTATTTTTATGGTGATATATGATCCCAAATCTGTTTTTCTTGGGCCGGAACTCGTTGATTTGCCCCAGATTGTTTCTTTAGTATCGGCTGAAAATGATTTAAATATTGCTGATGCGATTAATCTTGATGGCGGGAGTGCTTCAGCTTTTAAATCTCGAGATTTTTCTTTGAGCGAGATTTCTCCCGTCGGAAGCTTCTTCTGTTTACAGTAGGTGTGTGATAGTATGCTGGTGCTTGGAAGTGTATTTCCTTTGGAGGAACAATGAAAATTGTGGTCGTGGTAGGGTGGATTGAGGCTATTGTGGGCTGTATGTTTTCGGGTAAGACCGAAGAATTACAGCGAAGAGTGAGAAGAGCAGAAATCGCAGGACGCAAAGTTTTGGTTGTTAAACCAGCAATCGATGATCGATACTCTATAAACGGAGTCGTGAGTCATATTGGCAATGACATTGACGGTATTCCTGTATGCATGGACAAACCAAGAGAAATTCTTGATCTCTTGGGAAAGGGTGTTAATGTTGTCGCAATCGACGAAGCTCAGTTTTTCTATCCTGAGATTGTTGGGGTAATTACGGCACTTGCCTGCTGCGATATTCGGGTCGTCGTTGCGGGGCTTAATTTGGATTTTCGCGGTGAACCCTTTGGTGCAATGCCTCAAATAATGTGCATTGCAGATCAAGTGACCACTCTTCACGCAATTTGTATGGTTTGCGGAAGTGAACAAGCGAGCAGGACACAGCGCTTAGTGGATGGGGCTCCCGCACATTACAACGAACGCCAAATTTTGATTGGGGCTGAAGAATCTTACCAAGCTCGGTGCAGGAAACATCATGTAGTACCGATGTAATCAGTAAGGGAGATGGCAAGCTCTGCTATCGTCGTCTCCCTTCCATGACCGGGGTACACTTCTATTCCTTCCGGCATTCTTAGAATTTTTTTGATTGATTTAATTAATTTTTTTTCATCCGAGTATTTGTGATCAGTCCTACCTACTCCCCCTCCAGCAAAGACCAAGTCCCCGACAAAGATTTTGGCCACTTTACTGGAATAAAGTGCCACACTTCCAGGGGTGTGCCCAGGAACTCCAATAACTTTCAGCGAAAAGTGCCCGATATCAAGTTTTGAATTATTTTTTAAATAGTCATCAGGAATCGGCGTCGGCCCCGGATCGATTCCTAAAAAATATTTGGCGCTTTCTCTCATGCTTCTTAATATTGGCAAATCACTTTGGTGGATTAAAAAAGGTATTTTGTAGGCGATCTTTATTTCATTTACTGCCATTACGTGGTCGAAGTGGCCATGAGTGGCGAGAATTGAAAGGGGCTTAATTTCCAGATCTGTTATCTTTCTTATGATGAAGTCTGCATCATCTCCTGGGTCGATGATCACTCCTTCATGGGAACGCTCGTCATAAAGGATGTGGCAGTTAGCTGACATTTGCCCGACGGGAAGCGTAAGGCTAGATATTTGTCCGCTGAGCATTGAAGACAAAGAAAGCAAGAACTAAAAATGCTGACATAATCCCGATCCAGTGCACAAAAGTAAGTGTCTCAGTAGCAACAATTAAGGGAGCCACCAAAAGGGCAACCAAATTCATGACTTTAATTAATGGGTTTATTGCCGGTCCGGAAGTATCTTTGAGAGGGTCACCAACTATGTCTCCTACTATCGTGGCTTTATGTTCATCACTTCCTTTTCCGCCATATAGACCGTCTTCGATCATCTTTTTTGCATTGTCCCATGCTCCTCCGGTGTTACTCATAAACACCGCCAAAAGCTGACCGGTGAGGATGGTCCCGGCTAAAAATCCCCCAAGCGCCTCAGCTTTCAGTAAAAACCCAACTAATATGGGGACAATTATCGCCACAAGCGCTGGGGCGGCAAGTGCTCCCAAAGCGGCTTTTGTAGTGAGATCAACAACTTTAGCATAGTCCGGTTTTTGGGTGCCTTTCATTATCCCCGGCATTTCTTTAAATTGTCTTCTCACTTCTTTGATAACAGCAAAAGTACTATCCGATACTGCTTTGATGGTAAGGGAAGAGAACAAGAAAGGTATCGCTCCCCCAATTAGAAGGCCCACAAAGACAGCGGGGTGAGCTACGTCAATGGAAGATAATCCATTGTCAGTCAAAAATGACTCAAACAAGGAAACGGCGGCGACCACTGCAGAAGCAATCGCAAATCCTTTTGTCGTTGCTTTGGTGGTATTCCCTATAGAATCTAATTTGTGAAGTATTCCTGCCGACTTATCTTTTATCCCAGCTAATTCTGCAATCCCTTGGGCATTATCGGCGATGGGTCCATAGGAATCCATCGAGACGATGAGCCCTGTCGTGGTTAGCATTCCCATCCCGGCCAAAGCGACGCCATAAGCCGCCATCAATGGATCTGGGAAAATCAAAAATGATGTAAGGATGGTCACTCCAATTGCAAGAATTGCCCAAACCGTCGAGGAAAATCCGGATACTAAACCAGCAAGGATTACGGTGGCCGGCCCCGTTTGAGATTGTCTGGCGATCTCTTTAGCAGGGGCGTGGTCCCCCGTCGCGTAGTCTGTAAGAACAAAAATTACTATAGAAAGGATAACCCCGACAGTGGTGGCAAAAGCTAGGTCAACTCCGCCAGTGACCTCTTTAGATAGAAGAAAGAATCCGCCAATGGAAACGATTGCGGAGATAGCAAATGCCCTGAGGATTGCATTGACCCCCTCGTTAATTTTGGATTTACCTTTGGCGCGAACAGCAAATATTCCAATGGTCGAAGTGAATACACCTAGGGCGCGGACGGCAAGCGGGAATAGTACTCCGGGGAGGCCAAACGTTGCGGCTCCCAGGATCATTGCAGCGACGAGGGTTACCTCGTAGGACTCAAAAAGGTCGGCCGCCATCCCGGCGCAATCTCCGACATTATCCCCCACAAGATCAGCAATTACGGCGGCGTTTCTGGGATCATCTTCCGGGATCCCCTTTTCTATTTTTCCGACTAAGTCAGCCCCTACATCTGCGGCTTTTGTATAAATCCCGCCGCCTACCCGCATAAAGAGGGCAAGCAAACTTCCCCCAAACCCAAAGCCGATCAGTACTTCAGTTGCGTGCTCGCCGTAATACCAATAGATAAGAGTTGCTCCGAGAAGCCCTAGGCCAACTGTAAGCATCCCTGTAGTTGCACCTGCTCTAAAAGAAAGCTCCATCGCTTCACCAAACCCTTTTTTAGCGGCTTGAGCCACACGGACATTGGCGCGTGTTGCGATATTCATCCCTACCGTGCCGATGAGTGCAGAAAAGAATGATCCCAAAAGGAAAGCTCCCGATCTGCCAACAGCAAGCGCCTGGTTGTCGGCAGTTGCATATAAAAAGATAGCAAGAATTAGGACAATGGGAACAATCGTCAGAAATTGCCGTTTGAGATAAGCATTGGCGCCGCTTCGGATGGCATCTCCAACCTCATTGGTGGCTTCATTGCCGGTTTTTGCGGAGAGTACTTGTCTGGCAAGATAGATTGAAATAGCGATCCCCACTAAAGAAGAAGCAAGGATTATTCCCAGAAACAAGTTTGTGTCGATCATAATCGTATTGTAAAAAAGTATTTGCTTTATTGCAAATAAAGAGCAGCTTATATGTCCAGGTTGGCAGTGGTCGCGTGAGTTTGGATGAATTTTTTCCTGGGTGGGACTTCTTCGCCCATCAGGGTCGTAAATATTTGGTTGGCGTAGTCGGCGTCTTCGATCGTGATTTGTTTTAGGATTCTTGTTTTGGGGTCCATGGTTGTTTCCCAAAGCTCGCTGGCATTCATCTCCCCGAGACCCTTAAATCGCTGGACATTTGCTTTGGTCTTTACTTTCCTGAGGTACTCTTCCCTTTCCTCCTCGGTGTATACATAGGCTTTCTCACGGCCATGGGAGATTTTATACAAGGGCGGCATGGCGATATAAAGGTAGCCGTTTTTGATGATCTCCGGGAGGTGTCTGTAGAAGAATGTTAGATAGAGGCATTCAATATGAGAGCCGTCGACATCAGCATCAGCCATGATTATTATCCTGTGATAGCGGATTTTTTTAATATCAAATTGCTCGCCGATCCCCGCCCCTACCGCGACGATTAAGTTTTTAAATTTGTCTGACTTTACAATTTGATCAAGCCGCGCCCGCTCGGTATTTAAGACTTTTCCAAATAGCGGCAAAATCGCTTGGAATTTCCGATCACGACCTTGTTTGGCACTACCTCCTGCGCTGTCCCCCTCTACAATATATAGTTCGCTATTTTCGGGCTGAGTTGATTGGCAGTCTGCCAGTGACCCTGGGAGAGTTGCTCCCTCAAGCGCCCCTTTTCTGATGACTGCGTCTTTGGCGGCGCGTGCCGCTAGTCTGGCTCGGGCGGCCAGCTCCACTTTTTCGATAATTTTTCTGGCGTCGGCCGGGTGCTCCTCAAGGTATTGATCTAGTCCTTCTTTGACTGCGGCCATCACAAAGCCTTGTATTTCGGGATTATTTAGCTTGGCCTTGGTTTGGGACTCAAATTGTAGGGATTCCGAGGGCATTTTGACGTAAATTACGGCATTTAACCCCTCTTTTAGATCCTCACCGGTAAGGCTAATTTTCCCGTCTTTAAGGAGTTCATTTCTTTTTGCATAGTCCAAAATTGAGCGGGTTAATGCCATCCTAAATCCTGTTACATGGGTCCCCCCGTCTGGAGTGTTTATGCCGTTAACGTAGGCTTTAATGTTTTCGTTGTAGGTATCTGTGTATTGAATGGCGACTTCGCTCACAACTGAGTCGCTTTCTTTGGAGAAGGAGATGACATTAGTTAGCTTTACTTTGTCGCGATTTTGGTGGGCAATCATGGTACTTATCCCGCCTTCAAAGTAATAGTGGGCCTCTTCACTTTCGCGCTCGTCAAAAAAGTGGAAAGCAAGCCCTCCGACAAGATACGCGCGATCTTTCATCAAGTTTTTAGACTTGGAATTTTCCAACATGATATCGCCGAAGACTTCACGGTCAGGGGAGAAACTCGTGATCGTTCCCGTTTGATTGCTTCCGATCTTTATCCCCCACTCTTTGGGGAACCATTTGTCAAGCTGTGCCTGGGTGGCTTCAGAAACACTTTTTTGCGGGATACCTTTTTTGTATTCTTGGAAATAAGCTTTGCTGTCCCGAAGGACGATTACTAAAAATTTACTGGAGAGTGCATTCACGACAGAAGCGCCAACTCCATGAAGACCGCCGGAAATTTTATATGCCCCTCCTCCAAATTTGCCTCCAGCATGGAGCTTGGTCATAGTAAGCTCTAAAGCAGACACGCCTGATTTATGTTTTTCAACTGGGATTCCTCGGCCATTATCTCGGATAGTGGCGGTGCCGTCTTTGGCAATACGGACCCAGACATCAGTCGCTTTTCCCGCGAAAGACTCGTCAACGGAGTTATCCACGATCTCCCGCAAACATTC